>Ga0302238_1000002_pt1 | contig 568218 bp, 524 predicted proteins | sample AAG_UR_Asn_MG_FD_193527 | JGI IMG/M metagenome (GOLD analysis project Ga0302238, IMG submission 193527) | Enriched activated sludge microbial communities from anaerobic digester in WTTP, New Holstein, Wisconsin, United States - AAG_UR_Asn | ecosystem: Engineered > Bioreactor > Anaerobic >... | reverse complement strand
GAACAGGACCGTGAAACGAAGTCGCGCCGATGATAGTGCACATCTCGTGTGTGAAAGTAGGTCACCGCCAGGCTCCCCACAACACCAGCCCTCTCCATCTCACGATGCAGAGGGCTGCGTGCTTTCTGAATGTCTATCCCACCTTACCCAATCATCGCGGGAGCTTTTGCTCGGATTCCCTGTCTCATTTCACGTGCAGCAGGAGGGTTCTTCATGAATGAAAAGACTCTTGAAATTGCGACATTGGGCGGAGGCTGTTTCTGGTGTCTTGAAGCTGTTTTCGAACATGTTTTGGGTGTCGCGTCAGTCACTTCAGGGTATAGCGGAGGTCATACGGATAACCCAAGTTATCTTGAGGTTTGTGATGGGAATACTGGGCACGCAGAAGTCGTACGCATTGCATTTGACCCTAATCTAATCAGTTACGAACAGCTGCTTAAAATATTCTTTGTAATTCATGACCCGACAACCCTGAATAAGCAAGGTAACGATGTCGGGACGCAATACCGCTCAGTGATTTTTTATCACACTGATGAACAAAGATCCGTTGCCAGTGGGTTGATTCGCGAACTTGAATGCGAAAGATTATGGGAGGCGCCAGTGGTAACGGAAATTTGTCCTGTTTCCCATTTTTATGAAGCAGAGAATTATCACCAACATTATTTCAAGCGCAATCCAGACCGAGCTTACTGCCAGTTTGTTGTAGCACCGAAAGTCGCGAAGTTCAGGAAGCAATGTTCGCCCTGGATGCGCCGAAATTAGCTACTTGAAGTGGCATAATTGTGCCTCGTTTAATTTCTGGGCAGGCACAATGATCAATTACGGGAACGGTATACAGGCGATTGACGCCAATTACTTACGTCCGGGTTTTGCAGCCGTTCATTTAATTGCCGAGAGAGGCAGGGTGGCGTTGGTCGATACAGGAACTAACAACTCCCTTGCTTCCGTAATGTCGGCGCTGGATAACCTCAAGGTTGAGCCAGAAGCGGTTAACTATATTATTTTGACGCATATTCACCTTGATCATGCCGGTGGCGCAGGGTTGATGATGCAAGCATTTCCTCATGCACAGCTGGTTGTGCATCCTCGTGGCGTTCGCCATATGGTAGATCCGTCGAAATTGGTTGAGGGGGCAACGGCCGTTTATGGTGCAGAGGCTGTCCAACAACTATACGGAGATGTTCGACCTGTCGATCCTCAAAGAATTATCGAAGCGACCCATGAGTTGAGCCTTGAATTGAATGGGCGGACTTTGCTTTGCCTCGATACGCCTGGGCATGCGCGGCACCACATTGGCCTCGTCGATCGGAAAACAGGCCACGTTTTTACAGGTGATACTTTTGGAGTTTCTTATCGAGAACTCGACATCGATGGCCGTCAATTCATTTTACCGGCAACGACCCCGGTTCAGTTTGATCCAGCGGCCATGCATGGATCGATCGATTTGATCATGTCGTATGCGCCAGAAGCCATTTACTTGACTCACTATGGACAGATCAAGGATGTTGCGCGCAAAGCCGAGGAATTGCATCGTTCGATTGATGCTTACGTTTCAATCGCTTTCCGAGAAGGCAAAAACGATGAAGGGCGACATGCCAGAATATTGGCAGGAATTCGGGATCAGCTTTTACAAGAAATGCGAAAATTCGGCAGCACATTGCCGGAGTCGAAGATCATCGATATTTTTGCCAACGATCTTGAATTGAACGCCCAAGGACTGGGGGTTTGGCTGGATAGTCAATAGCGCGTAGGTTCCAACTTCGTTATTTCGATGCAAGAGAACGGAGCACCTCTCCAACGGCAAAGAATCCGAATGATGCAGTGATGCATACGGATGAACCATATCCTGCGCAATTGAGGCCGGAGATGCCGGGGGCTTGGTCGCAACTGGCGGCGCTATCCGGATAGCGTAGTGGCTCGTTCGAGAAGACCGCTGGAATGCCGAACTTCTTCTTTGGGTCGCGGGGAAATCCGTATTCTTTACGTAAGAGACTACGGACCTTGGATAGCAGTGGATCCTGAACGGTGCGCGAGAGATCATCAATGGCAATTTTTGTCGGGTCGATCTGTCCGCCCGCGCCGCCGGCGGTGATGATCGAAATGCCCTTCCTTTTGCAATAAGCAATGATGGCTGCTTTGGTGCGCACCTGATCAATGGCGTCAATGACGAAATTTGGTGCGTTGGCGAACATCTGCTCGACATTGTTCGGCGTGACGAAATCCTCAATCCGGTTGACCCGGCACATGGGGTTGATCGACAGAATGCGTTCGGCCATGGCGTCAGTTTTTGCTTTGCCAAATACGTCTCCGAGGGCATGGATTTGCCGATTGACGTTTGATTCGGCGACCATATCCAGGTCGATCAACGTGATCTGGCCGATGGCTGTGCGTGCCAAGGCCTCCGCGGCCCAAGATCCGACACCGCCAATGCCGATAACACACACGTGCGCAGCATTGAACCTTGAAAGAGCATCCACGCCGTAAAGCCTGCTGACACCGCCGAATCGGCGTTCCAGATGGATGGTATTGGCGTTCATCAGGCCTCGACGGTCCGGCGGATCACGCGATTGAAGGGTTCGATCCACTCCGGGGCAAACTGGTTTTCACAGGCGTTGATTTCAGCGATAGCTCGCAAAATTGAGCGGTTTTTCCCGCGGTTGATATGTTTCAGCATAACAGCTTCAAAAGCGTCAATTATGGCGAGAATTTTGGCACCATCGCAAATCTGTGTTGCCTTGAGCCCCTGGGGATAGCCGCCGCCATCCGGCATTTCATGGTGCTGAGCGACCATTTTCGCAGCTTCACTCCAGCCTTCCATGCGGGAAAGAATACCGGAGGCGTAGTCCGGATGGGTGCGCATGACTGTAATTTCATCTTCGGTCATGCGTTCGTGCTTCAGCCAGATGGATTCGGGTAAGAACATCATGCCTACATCGTGCATGTAAACCGCTGCTTCCAGCTGAATGGGAGGCACGGGGTTGTTTTTCAATAAGTTGGTTTCCATGGCCAGACGAAGAATGCGCGTAGTGCGGCCCTTGAAAAGCAATGAGCGCGATTCGAGTTGCGTGGCGAGCGTGCGGAAGAAGCGCAGGTCTTCAGCCGCTTGAGTTTTTGAGCGAGTGGCTGTTGATGGAGACTTTCCGCGTAATAAGTTTGTTTTGTCTGCCGCCGGACGAAAATCCGTAACTGCTTCAATCAGATCCCCGGCGCATTCGTCCATGTCTTCCGGGGCAGCCGCCGCAAGTTTTTCCAAGCCCTGAACCAGTGGGAGCAAGCGCAGATTCGCGATGTCTTTGTTTGTAAGTAAAGCCTCTGCTGCCAACTCCAAGCGGTCAATGCCTAGCAAGATTGCCTCGGAAACCGTTTCTGAAAACGGGATTTCTCCATTCCTAAAACGAGCCAGTACGGTTTCCATCGGGTGGACGATGAGCACTGCAAGGTCGATATGGCAAAGAGTGGCGTCTCCCTTGATGTTATGTACAGAGCGAAAAAGACTGCTGATGATCTCGTGATCTTCCGGCTCTTTTTTTAGGCGGGAAATGTCGCGCTCAATGTTCGGGGCCAAGTCGTTCAGGGACTCAACGAATTCTTCAAGCGCGCGCTTATCGGTGATTTCCGGCGAAATGATCGAACGGACATCCATGATTTCTCCCTTGGCTAGATTTATATTTGAGTTTATCCGAAAGGTGTCCGTTCAAAACTAATTTTTATGGTCTGTATGCGAGTCGGACTGGCTCCGGGGGCTAGCCTGGTCTACACTCCATCCTTCAATTAATCAGGAGGCACAATGTCCAAGACTACAACCGAATCCGGCCTGGAAATCGAAGAAATCAAACTTGGTGAAGGTGATGTCGCCACGTCCGGTCAGTTCGTAAGCGTACATTACACGGGCTGGCTGACCAATGGCAAAAAGTTCGATTCCAGTCGAGATCGCGATGACCCGTTCGAATTTCCGCTTGGGCAACAGACCGTGATTGCCGGCTGGGATGAAGGCGTGCAGGGCATGAAGGTGGGGGGCGTGCGCAAGTTGACTATTCCGCCACATCTTGGTTATGGCGCCCGCGGTGCTGGCGGGGTGATTCCTCCCAACGCGACGCTGGTCTTTGAAGTCGAACTGCTTGACGTCAATCTGGATGGCTGAGGCAAAAAGGAAAACCTTGGGGGTGCCGCCCAAACCCGGTACCTCTAATCCGGACGGTGGCACTCGTCGCAAGCCTTTACGCGGTGGTGCGCCGATAGCCCGTAGAGGCGTCAGCGTTTCACCGATCGTTGTTCCGGCAAAAACCGGGGATCGGCCGGTGGCGCCACGTAGCCAGTCTTCTCATGCCGTGGTTCGTGATGAACGGAAACAAGCTGCGCCTGCTGCTTCGTCGGCTGTGGGGCGTGATCAAACAGGGGTTCGCGTTTCCAAACTGATGGCTGAGCGTGGCTTATGCTCCCGGCGTGAAGCAGATGCTTACATCGAGCGCGGCTGGGTCTACGTGGATGGGGTGCGAGTGACCGAACTCGGATCGCGCGCCCATCCATCGGCCAGCATTACGCTCGACAAGGCCGCACGCGCGGTGCAAACGCGCCAGATGACGGTCCTGCTTCACAAACCCGTTGGGTATGTTTCCGGACAGCCTGAACCTGGATTCAAACCGGCAGTTTCCCTTGTTTTGCCCGAGAATCAATTCCAAACTCCCGATACGCCGCGCTTTCAACCGGCGCATCTCAAGGGGCTGGCGCCGGCGGGAAGGCTGGATATCGACTCAACGGGCTTGCTCGTGCTGACCCAGGACGGGCGTGTGGCACGGCAATTGATCGGTGAGAATTCGATGGTCGACAAGGAATACTTGGTACGTGTGGAAGGCAAGCTCATCGCCAACGGCTTGGCCCTACTCAACCATGGTCTGGTTTTGGACGGAAAGCCATTGAAGCCGGCGAAAGTCGAATGGCTGAACGAGGATCAGTTGCGTTTTATCCTGAACGAAGGGCGCAAGCGGCAGATTCGTCGCATGTGCGAACTCGTCGGTTTGCGCGTCGTCGGCCTCAAACGGGTTCGTATCGGAAAAATCAGGCTGGGTGATTTACCCCTGGGGCAGTGGCGTTATCTGCGGGATGGGGAGATGTTCTGACGGCAACTGTGCACACGTGCCGACCCGGCCGAGAACTCTTCCGCAACTCATTGCACAGCATCTCATGCAGCAGATGCGATGGCCATCCCGTTCTGTTTTTCCAAACGTGCGCGCCAGATTATTCGAGTTCAGGGGGGGGGCCGCGGCGTGCTCAGTCGTTGCCGAAGAATAGTGACGGATCGACCATCGCGCCGTTGAGGACCACACTCCAATGCAGATGCGGGCCGCTGGAACGTCCTGTCATTCCGGATAGCCCGATGCGTTTGCCTTGACTGACAATTTCGTTCGCTTTGACATCAATGCGGTCGAGATGGCAATACATGGAAATCAGGCCGTTGCCGTGGTCGATAAAGATGGTTTTTCCGTTGAAGAAATAATCGCCAATAGACAGAACCTGGCCTTTTGCGCTCGACTTGACCGGTGTGTCGCGGGGGAGGGCGATGTCGATTCCCGAGTGCGGGGCGCGGGCTTCTCCGTTGAAAAATCGTTGCAGGCCGAATCGGCTGCTGATTCGGCCTTGGGCGGGTAATTGCAAGTTGGAATCGATAACGGTCCGCGAGTCATCTTCTCGCCAATGACGCTTGAGCTTCCGGATATGGTCGATTTCAACCAGGGCGCGGGCTTCATCGGTGGGCGAAAGCGTGACTTTGCCCTTGTCCTTGAGCGTGATGTGTTGCTCCGGGTAGCGCTTGGTGCGGATGTTGAAGCGCACGACGTGCTCTTGTTTCCCGTCGTTGACACGCAATTCGTGCGGTCCTGCTGGGAGCTTAAGGTCGAGTCCGACTATGGCGATCCAGTGGCCCCGGTCCGCAGTGACCCAGACAGGTTGTTCACCAAACCATGCTCGAAGTTTCTCCATTTTTCCGCTAATGGGAGCCAGCGGGACAACGGCGACGCCTCCAGGGACGCGTAAATCATTCGGCAGGGCCTGCACCGGCAAGGGCAGGTTCAGGAGCAGCAGGCTAGCCGTAAGCACCGTCCATCGTAAGATCGAAACAGTCATGGACAATTTAGTCGGAGATGTCGCCTTCTTCGGTTTCCGCTGTTCGTGCTTGTTTCTGACGCAGGCGCTCATTCTTGCTGCCGTCAAAGAATGCGTAGCGACCGTAGAGTTCGCAACCCTTCATACCCGGGTCGCAGGGGCGTTTGTCGACCTTGTTGCACAGGCCGTTGACTTCGTGGGGGCAACTCCATCCGCCGCCGGTCATCTCTTCATCCTCGGTTAAAATACGGGACTACGCATTCTCCTCTGCCCGAGCTGTGATTTCAAGGCGGCGAAGAGACTTTTAACCCGGACAGGCGATTAGACCATGAATACAGCAGAAGATGTCCTGAAGGCCTGGATGCAGGCCGTGAATAATGGCGATTTAGAAGGCTTGCTTGCACTTTACGATGATAGCGCCGTCCTGATCCCTACCTTTTCCAGCCGTTTGCTGGGAAAGCCGGAAAAAATCCGGGATTATTTTTCCAAGATTTGTGCTCGGGAGGATCTGAGCATCGCTCTGCATGAGAAAACGCTGGGCATCCAGCAAGTTTCCGGCGAGATTTACGCCATGCATGGCATCTATTGCTGGCGCTTTTCCATCGATGAGGAGTTGCTGAGTTTCGAGGCACGCTTCAGCTATTTGCTGAACCTCTCCCTGCCGAAACCGATTGTTCAGCATCACTCCTCACAGATTCCGCGCATGCTTTGAGGGATGTCGGATGTGGTTGGTTTGTGTCCCGACGGGTATCGTTAGCGCCAAATACTGAGCGGGGGGTCAGCTATAACGGCCTTTAAGATATCGGTTCGCGAAATGAAGCCGACCAGCGACCGCGTCTCGTCAAGGATGGGAACCCCGTCGGCGTGATGGTCGAGCATCGCTCGCGCGATGCGCCGGATATCGGTCACAGGGCTTGCTGCCACGACAGGGGTGGTCATGACATCGGCGACTGTCTTTGCCATGACGTCACGAACGGCGCCGGCCTCCACGTTTAGCACCGTCAGAAGGTTCCGTTCGCTGATCATCCCGACCAGTTGCAGGTTTGCATCGAGAACCGGGGCTTGATGGATGCCCTGATCGACGAGTTTTCTCCAGGCGTAGGCGACCTCGTCGTCGGCGTTGATCGTAATTACCATGCGTTGCATGATCTGATTGGCGTGGTAGAGCGGCCCCCGTTCTAGACTGTCGGGAAGCATCGACTTGTAAGCCGCAATCGCCTGTTCGCCGAGCGGGGAGGGTTCCGCCGCTTGCGGCTGAGGGGCAACGGGCATGTTCTCGATTTGATCGCCAATTCTTCGTGCCGCAACTACGGGGCTTCGGCGCATGATCGGAGGCATGCGCCCGAGATTTTCGAGCGTGCCTTGAAAGATGGGGCCGCTCAGGCCATAAACGTAGAACATGAAAGAATCTCGATGGGGCGTACTGGTGGCGTGGTGGCAATGAGTTCTTGGGGTCAGGCCCGGATCGCCTGCGCTCCCTGTAGTAGTTCAATCACTCCATGCGAGGAGATCGGGGCATGATAGAAAAATCCTTGCATGGTCGTGCAACCCTGCCTGCGAAGGTAGCGCGACTGAGTTTCCGTTTCGACCCCTTCAGCAACGAGTCTCAGGCCAAGTCCGCGGGCGATCGAGATGATGGCCAGTGCGACCGGGTAATGCCCTTGTTCGTTATCGATGCCGCGGACGAAAGATTGGTCGATCTTGATCGTGTGGACCGGGAAGCGATGCAGGTACGAGAGCGATGAATAACCGGTGCCGAAGTCATCAATAGCGATACTGACCCCAAGTTGGCAAAGTTTGTTGAGTTGGTCGATGGCGTTTTGCGGGCTGCGGATGCAGATGTTTTCAGTAATTTCCACTTCGAGTTGTTGCGGGGTGATGCCGTAGTGAGACATGAAACCGCGCATTTTTTCGAAGAAATCACGGCGTTCCAGATACTGAGGCGATATGTTGACCGAAACCTGCGGCAGTTCGAGGCGGGTTGATTTCCAGCGTGAGAGATCTCGGCAGACGGCCGCAAGCATCCAGTCCGTGAGCGGAATCATCAAGCCGTTTTCTTCGGCAAAGGGCAGGAATTCGCCAGCGGTCAGGAATCCCCGTTCCGGATGGTTCCAGCGCATCAGGGCCTCGACACCGACAATCTGTCCGGTTTCGCAATCCACCTGCGGCTGGTAATACATTTCGAGCTCATTGTGTTCCAGCGCCCGCCGCAAGTTCTGTTCAAGGGTGATCTTCTGGTACGAGGCGTCAAGCATTGAGGTATCGAAAAACGAGACGCCGTTCTTGCCTTGTCCCTTGACGTGATACATGGCGATGTCGGCATGCCTCAGGAGTTCGTCGATCGATTCGCCATCGGACGGGAAGATGGCCACACCGATGCTGGCAGAGACGAAAACGTTGGTTCCATCGACAATGAATGGCGGCCGCAGTGACTCAAGGAACTTGTTGGCGATGATTTCCGCATCGCTCTTGTCGCGCAATTCCGGTAGGACAACGGTGAATTCGTCGCCCCCCATTCGGGCCAGGGTGTCGCCGCGGCGCAGGCAACCCTTGAGTCGGCAAGCTGCCTGCTGGAGCAGTTCATCGCCTTTGACGTGCCCGAATGTGTCGTTGACCAGCTTGAAACGATCCAGGTCGATGAACATGATGGCCAGATCTGCGCTTTTGCGCTTGGCCTGGATCATGGCCAGACCGAGACGGTCCTTGAACAGGATACGGTTCGGCAGATCGGTCAGGATGTCGTGGTAAGCCTGGTGGGAGATCAGTTGTTCGGCACGCTTGCGCTCCGTAATGTCACGCGCCACACCATAGGTGCCAAAATAGCTCCGTTTGTTTTCCTCATGGCCCAGTGAATAAATGCCCATCGAATTGAATGAGATGGTCATGAAGGTGTTTTCGAACGTTCTTTCCTGGTCATTGTTGTGCAAGCTCCTCAGTCGTAACTCGACATTGCGCGAGGCGCGATCGCCGACGCGGCGTTCGTTGAAAACGTAGCGGGCGTGTTCGATGTCCTCTTCATGTACCAGCACCGAATAGTGCTTACCGATGAGCTCGTCGGGATGGAAGCCGAGCAGGACCTGAACGCGGTCGTTGATGTAGGTGAAGATGCCATCCTGATCGAGCGTGTAGATGATGTCGGGCGAGCTGTCGACGAGATAGCGGTAGAGCTTCTCGGAACACTCCAGTCGCCAAGCCATACTGCGGTTTTCGCTTTCCAGACTTTTTTGCCGGAGCGCGTTGTCGATCGTCTTGAGGAGTTCTTCTCGCGTGTAAGGTTTGCGCAGATAGTCGTAAGCACCGCGTTTAAGGGCGCCGACGGCGCCTTCAATGCCTGTCTCGCCGCTGACCACCACCAGTTTGGTGTCGATCCCGTGATGGTTGACGTAGTCCATGATGTCATGGCCACTGTAATCGGGGAGGCGGAGGTCAAGCAGAGCGAGGTCGAATTGGTGTTTTTGCAGTTGATTCATCGCCTCGGCGCCGCTGCTGGCGGTATACAACAGGTAGCCGCGATCTTCGAGCAGGGCGCACAGACTACTCAACATCAAGGGTTCATCATCGACCAGAAGCAGGCGCGGAGACGCGTTCTCGGCAAGAATCCGCACGGTATCCGATTGCCCCAGGGCGAAACTGAGCGCAGCGGAGTCGTTCGAAGAAAGAGTATTCATGGCAACCTCTGGCTGGATTCCGGCAGGTGCGTGAAGTGGGTCATGATGCTTGCCGCACCGGGAGCAGAATGACGAATGATGTTCCTTTGCCATTGCTTCGGCAGGAAATCGACCCCTCGAGTCGTTTGACCAAACCATGCACGATGCTCAGACCAAGCCCGCGGTTCGTGCCCGCTTTAGTCGTCTGACCTGGTGAGAAAAGGTTGTTAAGAACCTCATGGGCGATGCCTGGGCCGTTATCCCTGACGATCAGTTCGATATGGGCGTGTCCGTCGACGTTCACCTGGCCACTGTTGACGATCTCGATTTCTCCGCCGTCCGGCATGGCTTCAATGCCGTTCTTGATCAGGTTGACCAGAATCTGCTTGAGTTCACCGCTGCCACCAGCGATTTCACAGGGAGATTCCGTCGTCTGCGCATGGATGGTCACGGAGGGGGGCAGGTATTGCGTTTCGCTTAACAGGCGAACGACGTCCTGAATGACCCGATTGACTTCGATGTTGCCGTTCCCGGTTTCAGGCTTCGGCTCTGAAAATCCCTTGATGATCTGGCCTACACGGTCGATCTCCTCGTGAAGAATCGAAAGCTCGCCGATGGCGAGTCCCTTCTTCTCAAGTTTGCTGTCCAGCACGCCGAGATAATTCTTGATGATGGACAGCGCATTGTTGGCCTCGTGCACGATTTCCTTTGCGGCGCTCTGGTGGTTATCGCTTGCGGGCGCAATTGGATTGGCAACGGGCTCTTCCGGTGTTTGCGCTGCTTCGGTAAAAAGGATGGAAGCCTGGTCGGCGAACGATTTGAGGAAACGTTCGCGTTCGCGCAGGGAGGTGGCTTGCCAGGGCGCAATGCCGCCGATCAGGACGCCGACACAGCGTTGCCCGGCACTGATCGGCAGGCAGACCAGAGCTTCGCTATCCAGTATGCGGAGCAATTGCTCGGTGGCAAGGCTTGTTACCGCCTCATTTGCGGAGACAAACGAGACTTTTCGCTGTATTGCACTATCCGCAATCGATCCGCCACCGGCTAGTGCGACGGTGAATTCGCTCATGCGGTTCTTGTGGTCTCCGATCGGGATGCCGACCAGCGACTTCCCGGCTTGATCAACACGCAAGATGACAATATTGCTGAAGGAGAAAAGCAGCCGAGCTGAGCGAACGATGGTGTCGAGAAGCGCCGTCCTTTCCCCTCGCTTGCTGGAAAACGATCGGCCGATTTCTGTCGATATGTACATGTTTGCGACTTCTTCGGCCAATCGTTTTGCCGGGGCGTTGAGATTTTGACGCGTTTCCTGGGGATTCGCCGTCAGCGCAACGCTGGATTGGCTACCGTCCGCCCCTGCAAGAATTCCTGCGATATTCCATCCGTCCGTTGCGACCGTCAGTTCGTCGGCGCCCGTCAGGTCTATGCCGAGTAATTCTGCAAAGCGGGTGACCTGCTTGCCGCTCTCCTTGTAAATCACGAGCAGCTCCTCGGCCTGGAGGCCGCAGAGCTGACCTGACGAAATGACTTCGGGGTCGCCTTCTCCTCGGATGCTCATTAGTTGCGCCAGAACCACGATGCGAATCAGTGGCGGGGCAGAAGCCACACGCGACATCGACTCGTGGTGGTAGCGCAGGCTGTCCGACAGGAAAGAGTCCAGTTGCCAGCGGTCGGCGAGCCAGGCCCCGATTTCCGGATGGGAGAGCTTGAGCAGACTGTGTTCGATTGAGCACAGTTCGTCATTGTCTGGCGCGAAAAAGAGCGGGGCATATTCCGCATGCGCTTCGGAAAGCAGAGCCAGCCGTCCGACATCGTGCAGCAGGCCGGCCAGATAGGCTTCTTCGACATTGGGAACGCCCATTTTCCGGGCAATGCTGCCCGCCATAACGGCAGTGGTCAGGGCGTGCTTCCAGAAACTGCGCAGGTCGGTGCCATTCGACTGAGCAAACCCATTGAAAACTTGAAACACCGATTCACTAATGACCAGTGTTTTGATCAGGTCTGTGCCGAGTGTCGCCAGCGCATTTTCAAGGCCAAATTTCTTTCCGCCACGATGATAGGCGGAACTGTTCGCAATGCCGAGAATCTTGCACGCAATGGCCGGGTCCTTGGCGACCAGTTCGGCGAGCGAACTCATGCCAATATCTTCCGATTGGCATTGTTCGAGCAGCTTGAGCAGAATCTGCGGCATGGCCGGCAGACGGGCCATCATCAAGCGACTGTGAAGATCTGAATCAGCCTTGTTCATTGTAGGTCGCGCGGTATTGTTGCCAAACGTTCATGCCGAATTTTGGTTCGGACAACGGGCCTCGGCAATAAGAAAAAATCGCATCGGGATATATCCGGTGGGCCTCGATAATCTGTTGATGTTGATTTTAAACCAGTACATGAATAAAACAAGTCTATCTTGTTGAATTGTATTCTGATTTGTTTTTTTGTGCGGCGGGGTTATTCCGCACGCAAGGCTTCGACCGGGTCCAGTCGGGCGGCTCGGCGGGCAGGGAGCACGCCGGCCAGCAAACCAATGGCCATGGCGACGGCTTCGGCAACGAGAACGAAGCTGAGGGGAGTGTTTACAGGCAGCGCCGGAACGAAGAGATGGATCAGTTGCGCGAGCATGAATCCCAGCACTAGTCCGGCTAGGCCGCCGAGGGAGGAAAGCACGACCGCTTCGCCGAGGAAGAGTCCGAGGATGGTCCGGCGCGGTGCGCCGAGGGCGACCAGCAGACCGATTTCGCTGGTGCGTTCGGTCACGGCTATGGTCATGATGGTGACAATGCCGACGCCGCCGACGAGCAGCGAGATGCCGCCCAGCGCGCCGACAGCCATGGTCAGCACATCGAGGATGTTGGACAGCGTGCGCAGCATGTCCTCCTGAGTGATGATCGTAAAATCCTCGCGGCCATGGCGAGCCTTGAGCAGGGCGGTGATTTCGCGCTGGATACGTGCGACGGGAACGCCTTCTTCGTAGGACAGGTCGATGTTCATCATGCCGTCACGGTTGAAGAATTCGAGCGCGCGGGCGACCGGAATATAGGCGGAGTCATCAAGGTCGATGCCGAGAAATTGCCCCTTGGCTTCGAGAACACCGATGACACGAAAATGCTGGTCGCCAACGCGAAGGCGCGCGCCGAGGGCGTTTTCCGTTCCAAAGAGTTCATTCTTGAGCTTGGCGCCGAGAACAACGAAAGCGCGGGCGCCTTCCGCATCCTCTGGCGGCAGGAAATGGCCGCTACTGATTTTCATGCGGTAGACGCTGAGCATCTCGGGCGTAACGCCGTTGATGAGCGTGCGTCGGAGGCGACCGTTTCCTTTGACTTCGGCGTTTCCCCAAACTGCCGCCGAGATGCCGGTGATGTGGGGCAGGCGACGCAGGGCGCGCGCATCGTCAAGGGTGAGCGGACGCACCGAGGTCGGAATGCCGGTCGGCGCCGGACCGGAGGTCTTGACCTTGCCCGGAGAGACGCTGACAAGATTGGTGCCGAACTGGGTGAATTCATTGAGGACGAAGCGATGGATGCCTTCGCCGATCGAGGTAAGGAGGATCACGGCGGCAATGCCGACAGCGATGCCAAGCAAAGTCAGGAAACTCCGCAACCGGTGCGCCGTGATGGCACGCAGTGCGAGGTGAACCGAGTCGGCGGGCCGGATCATGGTCTGCTTACCGTTTGGCCAGCGATTGCACGGGGTCGAGGCGAGCAGCCTGGCGCGCCGGCAGGACGCCGAAAACGATGCCGGTCAGTAAAGCTGTGCCGAGACCAGCGAGGACGGCCCAGTCGGGAGGATAGGCCGGGAAGACCGGGTAGAGTTGGCGCAGCAGTGCTGCCCCGGCTTGTCCGAGCAGATAACCGAGTAGTGCGCCGGCGAGGGAAAGGAGGGCGGCTTCGGTGAGGAAGGCGGTCCGGATTGTCGCGCCGGTGGCGCCGAGCGCCTTGAGCAAGCCGATTTCGGAGGTGCGTTGCGTGACCGAGACGAGCATGACGTTCATCACGAGAATGCCGGCGACCGCCAGACTGATCGCGGCAATGCCGGCGACCGCCAGCGTTAGCGTGCCAAGCAATTTGTCGAAAGTCGCCAGCACGGCGTCTTGCGTTATGACCGTGACGTCTTCCTCGCCCTCGTGGCGCAGTTTGATGATCTCCGTGACCTGGCGTTTTGCCGTTTCGATCGCATCACGGCTATGGGCTTCAACCAGAATCCGGAACAACGTATTGCTGTTGAACATGGCTTGGGCCAGCGCAACGGGCACGATGACCAGTTCGTCGGTATTCATGCTCAAGCCCTGGCCGGTCGACGCCAGGACGCCGATGACCCGGAAACGACGGTCGCCGACGCGGATCAATTGGCCGAGCGCGGGTTCGGCGCCGAACAGTTCGCTACGGATCTTGGCGCCGATGACGGCTTCGGAGGCGCCGCGCCGCCAGTCGCCCTCCGTCAGGAAGCGGCCCTGCGCCAGTTTCAGATTGCGAATGTCGATGAACTGCGCGTTCGAGCCGGCGAGGACGACCTCGCGCAATTTGCCACCGTAGCTGATCTCCGAGGTGCCGACGGCGAGCGGCGCGACGCGGCGCACGGCGCTGGCGCGCAGGAGCGCCTGGGCGTCGTCGATGGTCAGGTCGCGCGGGGTGTTGGTAATGGCGTTGGCCGGATTGAAGCCGCCGGTCTGCGATCGGCCTGGGAGGACGATGACCAGATTGGTGCCGAGCGACGAAAACTCGTTGACCACGTAACGGCGGGCACCGTCGCCGAGCGCGGTGAGAATGACCACGGCGGCGACACCGATGGCCATCGCCAGCACCAGCAGCGACGTGCGCAAGGGATTGCCAGCGGCAGCGTCTCGGGCGAAGCGGATCAGGTCGGGGGCGCGCATGGTGGAGAAAGGCGATTAACCACAACGTGCACAACGGGCACGACGAGAAGCAAAAACATTTGCAAACAGAACTTGCCGATATTCGTTTACGGAAGTTGCCCTTTCTTGTTTTTCGTTGTGTCCGTCGTGCGCGTTGTGGTTCATGACTATTTCCTCGAATCGCTCCGCAACGCCCCGTCTTCCATGTGTAGTTGCCGGCCGGCGCGGGCGCCGAGTACCGTGTCGTGGGTGACGACGATCAGGGTGACGCCGCTGGCATTAAGTTCCTCAAGCAGATGCATGACTTCCTCACCGGTGGCGCGGTCGAGGTTGCCGGTCGGTTCGTCGGCAAGAATCATTGCCGGTTGCATGATCGTGGCGCGGGCGATGGCGACGCGCTGGCGCTGCCCTCCGGAAAGCTGATCGGGGCGGTGTTCGGCGCGGTTGGCGAGACCGTAGTCCGAGAGGGCTTGCTCGACGCGTTGGCGACGCTGCGCCGGGTCGATTCCCGCCAACGTCATCGGCAGGGCAATGTTTTCGGCGGCCGTCAGTCGCGGCACCAGATGGAAGCTCTGAAAGACAAAGCCGATGCGCTCGCTGCGTACGCGCGCCTGTTCTTCAAGGGTCAGTGTCGTGACATCGCGCCCTTCCAGTCGATAGGTGCCGGCGTTGGGGTGGTCGAGCAGCCCGAGGAGATTGAGCAGCGTCGATTTTCCCGATCCGGATGGCCCCATGATGGCTACATATTCGCCCGCTTCGATGCGCAAATCGAGATGGCAGAGCGCGTGTACCTCGCTGTCGCCGAGATGGAAAATCCGCTCAATGCCGGATAATTCGATGAGCGGCGTGGCCATTATTTTGCCTGCGATGGGGTGTCTTCGACCGCATAGTGGGCGCCGGTTTTGACCCCAACGCGTTCGAGGGAGGTGACGACGCGCTCGCCTGTTTGGAGTCCTTCGATGGCTTCGGTGAATTCCCAGTTGGCGAGACCGGTTTTGATTTTTCGTTCCTCGAGAGTGCCGTCGGCGTTGGCCACTAGAACGCGTCCCCCTTCGAGCAGCGCCGAGGTCGGGACGCGGACGACATCGTCGCGAGCATCGAGGATGACTTCGACGTCGGCGCTGTAGCCGATCAGCAGCTTGCCCGGCTCGTTCGGGTCGTCGAAGGTGGCTTCGATATCGACGGTGCGCGCCTGTTTTTCGACCGCGGAAACGTAGGGGGCGACGCGTTTGACCTTGCCCGGGAACGAGCGTTTGGGCAGGGCGTCGAGGCTGATGCGCACCGGTTGGCCGGCATGGATTTTCGGCGCGTCGACTTCGTCCATCGGGGCGGTGATGTAGAGGCAGGTGTCGTCGATCAGATCAATCGCCGGCGGGGTCGGCACGCCCGGCGGTGAGGGCGTCGAATATTCGCCGACTTCGCCGACGATCTTGGCGACGATACCAGCAAACGGGGCGTAGAGAATCGTTCTTCCTTGTTCGACGCGGGCGGCGTCGAGTCGGGCTTGGGCCTGTTTCACATCGGCTTTCGTGGCTTCGCAACTGGCTTTGCGAGCTTCGGCTTCGGTGCGCGCGGATTCCTCGCGCGAGGTTGATACGAACCCCTTTGCGCGCAGTGAACTCTGGCGTTCGGCTTCTCGTTCGGCGTTGGCGGCTTGGGCGCAGGCTTCGTCGACATGCTTGCGGGCAGTGGCGATCTGGGTGCCGGCGAGCCGGATCTGGGCCTGCTGATCGTCGTTCCACAGCTTCATCAGGAGTTGCCCCTTTTCCACATGATCGCCTTCCTTGACCGCCAGTACCTCGATGCGCCCGCCCATGATGGTCGACAGCTTGGTACGTTGGCAGGCGTCGACGGTGCCGGCTCGGGTGTTGGCGATGCTCGATTCGACCCTGCCTCGGTCAATCTCCTTGAGCGTGACGGTCACTGGTTTCGGGCGCTTGACCCACCAAACGGCCAGGGACAGGAGAAGCAGGATGGCAAAGGCGACGAGAAGGCGGCGGGTCAGGGGCGACATGGCGGCTCAATGGCGATGTTCTGCGGAAAAAATAACATGTTCATGCAAAACCGCCGCTCTGGCAAGGCGCTTGGAGGGGGTGGAAAAATTCCGAAATGGGCGGAACGATGGTGGTGTCCGATCATTGCGGAAAAGAAGTGGATGGCCCGTGAACGCAGGTTTAAGCGGGGTTGTTTTATGTCAATGGCAAGTTTTAGTGCTTGTCCGTCCCAGGTATTTGTGCAAAACTGGGGCTGTCCCTCTATCCGTCCGGGCAGTTTCTCCGGGCGTCTTTCCAAATTCAGAATTCTGTCTTCGCTTTGCCATGGACAAAAATTTTCTTCAAAAAATCCTGTCTCTCGACTTGCTTGCTTCTCCTGCATTCCTGACCGGCGTGAGAATTTTCATGATCGCCTTGGTCGCGTGGCTGGCCCTGCGTTTTTCGCACAAGCTGATCCGGACATTCCGCGAGTTTGTGAGCAAGAACAAGGGCGCCGAGGAAATCAAGCGGATCACCACGCTCGGGCGGGTTTTTCGTTACATCGCCTCGGTGCTGGTCACGCTGATCGCCGGCACGCTGATCCTGGGCGAACTAGGGGTTTCCGTGGCGCCGATTCTCGGTGCAGCCGGTGTCGTCGGCGTGGCAATCGGTTTTGGCGCGCAAAGCCTGGTCAAGGACTATTTCACCGGCTTCTTCCTGCTGCTTGAAAACCAGATGCGCCAGGGGGATGTCGTTGAAGCCGGGGGCAAGTCGGGTGTGGTCGAGGAAATTACCCTGCGCTACGTGCAGATGCGCGACTATCAGGGCAACGTGCACTTCGTGCCGAACGGTACCATCACGACGGTAACCAACATGACGCGCGGTTTTGCGTATTCGGTCATTGATGTCGGCGTGGCTTACCGGGAAAGCGTCGATGAAGCTTTGGCCGTGATGCGCCAGGTGGGCGTCGAACTACGTGGCGACTCCGACTTCGCGCCGAAGATTCTCGAAGACCTCGAAATCGCCGGCGTCAACGACTGGGCGGATTCAGCGGTTATTTTGCGCTGCCGCTTCAAGGCCGTGCCTGGCGAACAGTGGGGGGTGCGCCGCGAATTCCTGCGCCGCCTGAAGGCGGCATTCGATGCGGCCGGGATTGAAATCCCCTTCCCGCACCTGACGCTTTATCCTGGCCAGCTCAAGGACGGTAGCAGTCCGCCCCTGAAACTGGCGATCGAAGAAAACCAAAGTCAGGAGATGCTCCATGACAGAAACAAGAGGGCTAGGATCGCAGAACAAACTTAGCGATCACGATATTTATCTTTTCCGCGAAGGCAGCCATGCCCGGCTGTATTCGCAGCTCGGCGCACACCGTTGCGAGTCCGCCGGGCAGCCGGGATACCGGTTTGTTGTCTGGGCGCCCAACGCCCGTGCCGTGTCCGTGATCGGCGATTTCAACGGGTGGCAGGCGGATCGTCATCCCTTGGCTTCCCGTTCCGATCACTCGGGCCTCTGGGAAGGCTTCGTCGCGGGGGCGAACGCCGGCGACAGCTACAAATTTCGCATCGAAGGCGCGCACGGTTTTATAGCTGAGAAAGCCGACCCGTTCGCCGTTTATGCCGAGGTACCGCCGCGCAGCGCGTCGCGCCTATGGGATCTCGATTACGTCTGGAACGACGGCGGCTGGATGAGCCGGCGCCGGGCCGCCAACGCGCTTGCCGCGCCGATCTCGGTCTACGAAGTCCACCTAGGGTCTTGGCGGCGAATACCGGAAGACGGTAACCGTTTTCTGACCTATCGCGAGATGGCGCCGCAGCTGGCGGCGTACGTCAAGGAAATGGGTTTCACCCACGTCGAACTGCTGCCGGTCATGGAGCATCCCTTCTACGGCTCCTGGGGTTACCAGACCACCGGCTATTTCGCCCCGTCGTCGCGCTACGGGACACCGCAGGATTTCATGTTCCTGATCGATACGCTGCACCAGGCGGAGATCGGCGTTATCCTCGACTGGGTGCCCTCGCATTTTCCCGCCGACGGTCACGGGCTGGCCTATTTCGACGGCACCTGCCTCTACGAGCATGCCGACCCGCGCCAGGGTTTCCACCCGGACTGGGGCAGCTCGATCTTCAACTACGGACGCCACGAAGTGCGCGGCTTCCTTCTATCGAGCGCCTTGTTCTGGCTCGACAAGTACCACATCGACGGCCTGCGCGTCGATGCCGTGGCCTCGATGCTCTATCTCGATTATGCGCGGGAAGAGGGCGAGTGGATTCCCAACGTTCACGGTGGTCGCGAAAATCTCGAGGCCATCGAATTCCTGCGCGATTTCAACGAGGCGGTCTATCGCGATTATCCGGACGTGCAGACTTTCGCCGAGGAATCGACGGCCTGGCCGATGGTGTCGCGCCCGACCTACGTCGGCGGGCTCGGTTTCGGCATGAAATGGAACATGGGCTGGATGAACGACATCATCCGGTATTTTCAGCAGGACCCGATCGCGCGCAAATACCACCACGGTGAGCTGACCTTCTCCCTCTGGTACGCCTTCAATGAGAACTTCATCCTGCCGCTATCTCACGACGAGGTGACGCACGGCAAGGGGTCGCTGATCGGCAAGATGCCGGGCGACGAATGGCAGCAGTTCGCCAACCTGCGCCTGCTCTACGGCCTGATGTGGATGCATCCGGGCAAGAAGCTGCTGTTCATGGGTGGGGAATTCGGACAGAAGCGCGAGTGGCAGCACGAGGAAAGCCTGGAGTGGCATGTCCTCCAGTATCCGCTGCACGACGGCATGCGCCGCTGGGTTGGCGAACTGAATCACCTTTATCGCGCCGAGCCGTCGCTGCACGATCTCGACTTTTCGGCGGACGGTTTTTCCTGGGTCGATGGCCAGAACAGCGACGAGAGCGTGATCGTCTTCCTGCGCCACGGGCGCAACCGCGACGATATGACGCTGGTAGTCTGCAATTTCACGCCGGTGCCGCGTCACAATTATGTCGTCGGCGTTCCCATCGGCGGCGGCTGGGAGGAAATCGCCAACAGCGATGCGCTGTGTTACGGCGGCAGCGGCATGGGCAACTTCGGTCATGTCGAAGCGGCGCCGATCGCGGCGCACGGGCATTTCCACTCATTGACGCTGACCCTGCCGCCGCTGGCCGTGCTGGTCCTGAAACCCCTGATCCGTCATGGAGGTGGCGCATGAGCCAAAACAGAACGCTTCCAGAAAACGGCGCTTCGCGCGCGGTGATCGAAAACGTCCGCCCGCAGGTCGACGCCGGCCGTTTCCCGATCAAGCGGACCGTCGGCGAAGAAGTCGTGGTCGAGGCGGACGTCTTTGCCGACGGCCACGATATGCTGCGCTGTCTCGTGTGTCACAAGCCGGCGGGGGCGGCGGATTGGATCGAAGTCGAAATGCAGCCGCTGGGCAACGATCGTTGGCAAGGGCGTTTCGCCGTGACGGCGCCGGGGCGTCACCAATATGCGGTGATCGCCTGGGTTGACCGTTTCCTGAGCTGGCGGCACGACATGATCCGGCGCCGCGATCCGCAGGACATCGCGGTTGCACTGCAGGTCGGCGTCGAATTGGTGCGGGCTGCTGCCGCGCGCGCTAGCGGCGACGATGCCTTTCACCTGAACGAATGGGCGGAGAAACTCGGCGAGCCGATCACGCCCGAGTCCGGACGCGAACTCGCGCATAGCGACCGCCTCGCGGCGCTGATGGCTCGATATGCCGAGCGGCATTTCGTGACGCAGTCCGAGGGCGTCCTGGAGGCGGTTGTCGATATCGAGCGCGCCCGCTTTTCCGCTTGGTACGAATTGTTCCCGCGTTCCTGCGTGGCTGGCGGCGAAGCGCACGGGACATTTGCCAGCGTCATCACCCGCCTGCCCGACATCGCCGCCATGGGCTTCGACGTGCTCTATATGCCGCCGATCCATCCGATCGGCCGGGCGTTCCGCAAGGGGGCCAACAACAGCCTCACCGCCGGGCCGGACGATCCGGGCAGCCCGTGGGCCATCGGCGCCGCCGAGGGCGGGCACCGGGACATTCATCCCGAGTTGGGCAGCCTCGACGACTTCCGCCGACTGGTCGCCGCCGCGCGCGCACAAGGGCTGGAAGTGGCGATGGACATTGCCTTCCAGTGCTCTCCCGACCATCCCTACGTGCGCGAGCATCCGGAGTGGTTCCGGCATCGCCCGGACGGCAGCATCCAGTACGCCGAGAATCCGCCCAAGAAATACCAGGATATCTATCCCTTCGACTTCGAAGGCGACGATTGGCCCGGGTTGTGGCGCGAACTCAAGGGTGTTTTCGAATACTGGATCGGCGAGGGGGTGCGCATTTTTCGGGTCGACAATCCCCACACCAAGCCTTTCGGGTTCTGGGAATGGGTGATCGGCGAAATCAAGGCGGTCTATCCGGAAGTCATTTTCCTGTCCGAGGCGTTTACCCGGCCACGAATCATGCATCGCCTCGCCAAGCTCGGATTCTCCCAGTCCTATACGTACTTCACCTGGCGCAACACCAAACAGGAACTGATCGAATATTTCAGCGAACTGGCGCTGCACGATTCGCGTGAATATTTCCGCCCCAATCTGTGGCCGAACACGCCGGACATCCTACCCGAGTTCCTGCAGTATGGCGGGCGACCGGCTTTCATGCTACGCGTTGCCTTGGCGGCGACGCTCGGGGCGAACTACGGTATTTACGGCCCGGCTTTCGAGTTGATGGCGCACGAAGCGAGAGAGCCGGGCGCCGAGGAATACCTCGATTCGGAGAAGTACCAGATCCGGCGCTGGAATACCGGCAGCGCCGACAGTCTGCGCGATTACATCACCCGTCTGAACCGCGTCCGCCGCGAAAACCGCGCTTTGCAGTTCGATCGCGGCTTGCGCTTCCATGCCATCGATAATCCGGCCATGCTGTGCTACAGCAAATCCGACGATGAGGGGACGTTGCTGATGGTGGCAAATCTCGATCCCCATCATGTGCAGTCCGGTTGGCTGGAGTTGGCGCTGGACGAGCTGGGGCTGGCGGCGGACCAGCCCTATCAGGCGCACGATCTGCTTTCCGGCGCGCGTTATCTCTGGCAAGGGGGGAGGAATTTCGTCCGCCTCGATCCGCTGGCCTCGCCGGTGCATATCTTGCGTTTGCGCCGCCGTCTGCGCAGCGAACGCGATTTCGATTACTTTCTTTGAGCCGGGGAGTTTGCGATGTCGAAGAACAGTCAGGAGATCAAGCCCATCGAGGCGCTTCTTGCCGCCGGCAAGGAAGCCGGACTGTCTTGGGAAAACGATCCGCTGTGGTACAAAGACGCGATCATCTACGAGTTGCACGTCAAGGCGTTCAAGGACAGTGACGGCAATGGCATTGGCGATTTCCGGGGGCTGACCGAAAAACTCGATTACATCCAGGATCTCGGCGTCAACACGCTGTGGTTGTTGCCGTTTTATCCGTCTCCGTTACGTGACGACGGCTACGATATTTCCGATTACCGCAATGTCCATCCCGATTACGGCACGCGTGCCGATGTGCGTAACTTCATCCGCGAGGCGCACCGGCGTGGACTGAAAGTGATCACCGAACTGGTCATTAACCATACCTCCGACCAGCATCCCTGGTTCCAGGCAGCACGCCGAGCACCCCCCGGATCGAAGAAGCGCGATTTTTACCTGTGGTCGGACAGCAAAGAGAAATTCCCGGAAACGCGCATCATCTTTACCGACACCGAGAAATCCAACTGGACCTGGGACGAGGTGGCGCAAGCCTACTACTGGCACCGTTTTTTCTCGCACCAGCCGGATTTAAATCACAACAATCCATCGGTCGTGAAAGCGGTGATCCGCATCATGCGTTTCTGGCTCGACATGGGCGTCGACGGCCTGCGCCTCGACGCCATTCCCTACCTGTGCGTGCGCGAAGGGACCAACAACGAGAATCTGCCCGAGACGCATGCGGTCATCAAACAGATTCGTGCCGTCGTCGATTCCCGCTACAAGAACCGCATGCTGTTGGCCGAAGCTAATCAGTGGCCCGAGGACGTGCGCGAATATTTCGGGGATGGCGACGAATGCCACATGGCGTACAACTTCCCGGTGATGCCGCGCATCTTCATGGCTGTTGCGCAGGAAGACCGGCATCCGGTGGTCGACATCATGCAGCAGACGCCGGAAATTCCCGAGAATTGCCAGTGGGCCATTTTTCTGCGTAACCACGATGAACTGACGCTGGAAATGGTCACGCAGAGCGAGCGCGAATTCATGTACCAGATCTACGCGGCCGATCCGCGCATGCGCATCAACGTCGGCATCCGCCGCCGGTTGGCGCCGCTGATGGACAACAATCGCGACAAGATCGAACTTGTCACCTTCCTGCTGATGACCTTGCCTGGTTCGCCGGTGATGTACTACGGCGACGAAATTGGCATGGGCGACAACATTTATCTGGGCGACCGTAACGGCGTGCGAACACCGATGCAGTGGAGCCCCGACCGCAACGCGGGCTTTTCGCGCGCCGACCCGCAGCGGCTCTATCTGCCGCCGATCATGGATCCGACCTACGGCTACGAAGCGGTCAACGTCGAGGCCCAGTCGCGCAGCGCCTCGTCGCTGATGAACTGGGTCAAGCGTCTGATCGCCGTGCGTAAGAACTTCAAGGCCTTCGGGCGCGGCAAAATCCGTTTCCTTGAACCCGGTAACCGCAAGATTTTGGCCTACGTGCGCGAATGGGGAAATGAAACGCTATTGTGCGTCGTCAATCTGTCGCGCAATGCCCAACCGGTCGAGCTCGATCTTTCGGCCTACAAAACCCGGGTGCCGGTCGAGTTGCTCGGACGGGCTGCGTTCCCGCCAATCGGCGAATTGCCCTATCTACTGACGCTCAAGGGGTACGGGATTTATGGTTTCCGTTTGGCTACCGATGCCGAGGTGCCTTTCTGGCACGCCGATTATCTGCTGCGGCCAGAGTTGCCTGTCCTTGTTCTGACCGAAGGCTGGCTGACTTTTTCCGGCGGGCGGGCGACAGCCAGCACCGTGCGCCGCGCGATTGCCGCCACGACCCGTCAGCAACTTCAAGAGAAGGTGCTGGCGCCCTATATCGAGAGCAAGCGCTGGTTTGCCGGTAAAGGGCACCCGATCACGCGCATCGAGCTGATCGAACAGGGCGAATGGAACAGCGCGCTGGGCAGCTGGTTGCTGACGATCATCGAAGTGCATTTCGCCGATATCCCCCCGCAGACCTATTTTCTGCCGTTGGCCATCTGCTGGCAGACCGAAGTTTGCGAAGAAAAGATGAACTCCCTGGGGGCCTGGGCCTTGGCGCGAGTGCGGCAGAAAGAGCGGACGGGCCTGCTCTATGGCGCTTATGGTGACGACAGTTTTTGCCGGGCGCTGGTTCTTGGGATCGGCGAAAACCAGACGTTTTCGGTCGGGAGAGGACGGCTCGAATTCCACGCCTTCAAGGCTTTTGCCGAGCTGGCCAGCGGTGTCGACGCACCCGTCCGCCATCCTGCCCTGGAGCAGAGCAATACGGCCGTGTATTTCGGCAACAAGATGTTCCTCAAAGGCTATCGCCGCCTGCAAACCGGGATCAATCCCGAGGTTGAACTCGGTTACTTCCTCTCGGAAAAATCGCCGTTCCCGCATATCGTTCCCGTTGCCGGATCGATTGACTTCCTGCGGCCGGATGGCGAGCGGCAGACGCTGGCGATTCTTCAGGCCTATGTCGAGAATCAGGGCTCGGTCTGGCATTTCGCCGTCGATTACCTGGAGCGCTTCCTCGCCGAGCAATTAGCCGAGCATGCTGCTCCCTTGGAAAGCCCGCACGGCTATTTCAAGGCGCTGATGGCGTTGCTGGGGCAGCGCACCGCCGAAATGCATCTGGCGTTCGCACACCCGACCGGGGATGCTGCGTTCGATCCCGAACCGGTGAGCACGGACGATCTTGCCGCCTGGACCTCTCGTTTGCACGACGAAGCGGCGGCAACCCTCGACGACCTGGAAAAGCTGGTCGATACGCTGCCTCCCGATTTGCGCACAGCGGTCAATCGCTTGTTGAAACAACGCGACGAACTGATGTCGCGAATCTCCCCGTCGGCCTTGGCGGGCGTTGCGGCCTGCAAGATGCGCTACCACGGGGATTATCACCTCGGACAAGTGCTGCGCGTCGAAAACGATTTCGTGATTACCGATTTCGAAGGTGAGCCTCAACGCAGCATCGAGGAGCGGCAGCGCAAGCATTCGCCGCTGCGCGACGTGGCCGGCATGCTGCGTTCGTTCAGTTACGTTTCGGCGGTTGCGGCCAACCACACAACGGCGGAGCGCCCCGGCGATCGGCACCGGCTCGGCCCCTTGGTCCAGGCGTGGGAAACGGATGCGTCTGCGGCCTTCATTCAGGGGTACCATGAGGCTATCGGCTTGGGAGAAAGCCGGGTGTTGCCAGCCGACGCGGACGCAGCCGAGCGTCTGGTCGGATTTTTCGTCATCGAAAAAGCGCTCTACGAACTGCGTTACGAAATGAACAACCGTCCCGACTGGCTGGCGATTCCGCTGTTCAGCCTGATCCGCCTGCTTGAGGACAAGGATACCCACTACGAAATTTAAATTAAAACTGGAGGTGGTCTATGAAAGTGCTCGCCATGGTTCTGGCCGGAGGCCAGGGGTCTCGTCTGCATCCGCTGACCGCGGAACGTTCGAAACCCGCCGTTCCTTTTGCCGGGCGGTATCGGATTGCTGATTTTGTCATCAGCAGTCTCGTCAATTCGGAGATTCGAAGCATCTTTTTGCTCGTCCAGTACAAATCGCAATCGCTGATCGAGCACGTCAACAAAGCTTGGGGGCAGACACTGAACTTCCCCGGGCAGTTCATTACCGTCGTGCCGCCGCAGATGCGCGAGGGGCAGGAGTGGTTCCAGGGAACGTCCGATGCGGTCTATCAGAATCTCAATCTGATCGAGCGTCACGCGCCGGACATGGTCGCCGTCTTCGGCGCCGACCATATCTATCGCATGGATGTGCGTCAGATGGTCGAGTTTCACCGCCAGAATTCGGCGCACGTCTCGGTGGCGGCGCTTCCGGTACCGCTCAAGGAGGCTTCCTCGTTCGGCATCATCGATGCCGACCAGCATGGGCAGATTCGCGGTTTCCTGGAAAAACCGGCTAATCCACCGGCGATGGCCAGCGACCCGACCCGCGCCTACGGCTCGATGGGAAACTATCTGTTCAATACTGACGTTTTGCTCAAGGCGCTACGCGAAGCGAGAGAGCGCGGCGAACACGATTTCGGGCACCATATCCTGCCGCGCCTGATACACACGCACCGGGTGTTCGCCTACAACTTCGGCGACAACCGCATTCCGGGCGTGGCCGACTACGAGGAGCAGGCGTATTGGCGCGACGTAGGCACCATCGACGCCTATTTCGACGCCCATCGCGACACACTGGGCGAACAGCCGCGCTTTAAGCTGTTCAACCCCCAGTGGCTAACGAGTTCCAGTAATTACCAGGGGCCGTCGGCGCGCTTCATGAACGCCCAGATCGAGAACAGCACAGTCAGCGCCGGTTCGCTGATCAAAGGCGCGCGCATCCGCAATTCGATCCTGCGCCGCGAAGTGATCGTCGAGCCGGACGTCGAGATCGACGATTGCATCATCATGGATTACACGGTGATCCGGCGCGGGTGTCGGCTAAAAGGGGTGATTGTCGATCGTTACAACGATATTCCGGCCAATAGCGTGATCGGTTACGACCGGGAGGTCGATCGCCGGAAATACCATGTCAGTGAAGGCGGGATCGTTGTTCTGCCAAAGGGGCGCGAAGTGCCAGACGTGAGTTGTTACCAGATTTGATTTTTCAGGAGCAAGAATGACACAGCCAATCAGCGCCATCTGGCCAGGATCGCCGTTTCCACGCGGCGCGACCTGGGACGGCGAAGGCGTGAATTTTGCGCTGTTTTCCGAAAACGCGGTGCGCGTCGAATTGTGTCTGTTTGACGAGAGCGGGCGCAAGGAGGTCCAGCGTATCGAGATGCCTGAGCAGACGGACCAAATCTGGCATTGCTACCTGCCAGAGGCTCGGCCCGGCCTGCTTTACGGTTATCGTGTGCACGGTCCTTACGATCCGGGGCGCGGGCATCGTTTTAATTCGCACAAATTGCTTATCGAGCCCTATGCAAAAGACATCGTCGGGGCGATCCGCTGGAGCGATGCCAATTTCGGTTACCGCATCGGCCATCGCTTGGGCGACTTGTCTTTTGATCGCCGCGACAGCGCCAGCTACATGCCGAAGTGCCGGGTGATCGATCCGGCCTTCACCTGGGGCGACGACCGTCTGCCGAGAGTTCCCTGGTCCGACATGGTGATCTACGAACTTCACGTCAAGGGCTTCACCAAGAATCATCCCGAGGTGCCGAAGAGCCTGCGCGGTACCTATGCCGGTTTGGCCACGGCGCCGGTCATCGATCATCTGAAGCGGCTCGGCGTTACCTCGGTCGAGCTGATGCCGGTGCATGCGTTCGTCGATGACCGCCATTTGCTGGAGCGAGGTCTGTCCAATTACTGGGGCTACAACTCGATTGGTTTTTTCGCGCCGGACCATCGCTACAGTTCGAGCGGCTCGGTCAGCGAGTTCAAGACCATGGTCAAGACCCTGCATTCACACGGCATCGAAGTCATCCTGGACGTTGTTTACAACCATACGGCCGAGGGTAACCAGCTAGGGCCGACGCTGGGCTTTCGGGGGATCGACAACGCCGCCTACTACCGGATGCTCGGCGACAATCCCCGTTACTACATGGATTACACGGGCTGCGGCAATACGCTCAATCTGCAACAACCTCGGGTGCTGCAGTTGATCATGGATTCGCTGCGCTACTGGGTTCTGGAAATGCACGTCGACGGGTTTCGCTTCGACCTCGCCTCGGCATTGGCACGCGAACTGCACGAGGTGAACCGCCTCGGCGCCTTCTTCGACATCCTGCTCCAGGATCCGGTGCTTTCGCAGGTCAAACTGATCGCCGAGCCTTGGGATCTTGGCGAAGGCGGCTACCAGGTCGGTAATTTTCCGGCCGGCTGGGGCGAATGGAACGACCGTTACCGGGATACGATGCGTGCCTACTGGAAGGGCGACGGCGGTCTCATCGGCGACTTCGCCCGCCGCTTGACCGGCTCCAGCGATCTTTATGAACACAGCGGCCGCAAGCCCTACGCCAGTGTCAACTTCATCACCGCGCATGACGGCTTCACGCTGCACGACCTGGTCAGCTATAACCACAAGCACAATGAAGCGAACGGGGAGGATAACCGCGACGGCACCGACAACAATAATTCCTGGAATTGTGGCGTCGAGGGCGAGACGGATGATCCGGAGGTCAACACGTTGCGCGCCCGGCAGAAACGCAATCTGCTGGCGACACTGTTTTTCTCGCAGGGCGTGCCCATGTTGCTGGCCGGCGACGAGATGGGGCGGACGCAACGCGGAAGCAACAATGCTTATTGCCAGGACAACGAAATCAGTTGGGTGAACTGGAATCTGTCGGACGCCGACCGGGATTTTCTGGCCTTCGCGAAACGCGTCATCGCCCTGCGCCGTGAGCACCCGGTCTTCCGTCGCCGGAATTTCTTCCAGGGGCGGGCCATTCGCGGTACGCAGGTCAAGGACATCGTGTGGCTCAAGCCCGATGGCCATGAAATGAGCGACGAGGAGTGGGCGCACGATTTCGCCCGGTGCCTCGGCGTTTTTCTTTCCGGGGAAGCCATGGAAGAGCGCGACCAGCGCGGGCGCACGGTCAAGGACGATAACTTGTTGCTGCTCTTCAACAGCCATCACGAAGCCATTCCGTTCCGGTTGCCGGTGATCGGGAAAACGATGGTCTGGCAATCGCTGCTTGATACGCATTTTGCCGGAGGGCTGCAAACCGACGGAGATTATTGCGGCGGTGAAGACTATGTGCTCGAAGGCCGATCGCTCGCGCTTCTTGTGCAACGCCTGCGGCAAGGAGACGACAAGTGACTTGTCGCCAACACACCATGCCGTTCGGTGCGCAGTTGCTGGCAACGGGCGGTGCGCGCTTCCGTCTTTGGGCTCCCGGGGCAGAGCACGTCGTTCTGAACGTCGAGGGTGGTGAGCAGCGCATGGCAGGCGTGGGGGGCGGCTGGTTCGAATGCGATCATCCAACGGCGCATGTCGGGTGTTGCTACCACTTTCGGCTGGCGAACGGGCTTCGCGTTCCCGATCCGGCCTCGCGCTTCAATCCCGACGACGTCCATGGGCCGTCCGAACTCATCGACCCGGCCGCGTATGCCTGGGCCGATGGCGCCTGGCGTGGCCGTCCGTGGGAAGAGGCGGTGATCTACGAACTGCACGTCGGGACGTTTACGCCGGAGGGAACGTTCGACGGCGTCTTGCGGCATCTGGATTATCTGGCCGACCTTGGCGTGACGATGCTCGAAATTATGCCCGTCGCCGACTTTCCGGGGCGGCGTAACTGGGGTTACGACGGGGTGCTGCTCTTTGCCCCCGATGCCGCCTATGGCCGGCCCGAGGATTTCAAGCGGCTGATCGACGCCGCGCACGCGCGCGGCCTGATGGTCGCGCTTGATGTCGTGTACAACCACTTTGGTCCGGAGGGCAACTATCTGCACGCCTATGCGCCGGATTTCTTCAATCCCCGGCATTCGACGCCCTGGGGCGCAGCGATCAACTTCGACGGCGACCACTGCCGCACGGTGCGCGATTTTTTTGTGCACAACGCGCTCTACTGGCTGGAGGAATATCACCTCGACGGCTTGCGTCTCGATGCCATCCATGCCATCTGTGACGACAGTTCACCCGACATAGTCGAGGAGATCGCCGCCGCGATCCGTCAGGGGCCCGGACGCGAGCGCCAGGTGCATCTGATCCTGGAGAACGACCGCAACCAGTCGCATTATCTCGGGCGCGATCCGGCCGGGCAGCCGCTGCAGGCTACCGCCCAATGGAACGACGATGTTCATCACGTCCTCCACGTTCTTGCCAGCGGTGAGGAGGACGGCTACTACGCCGATTACGCTGAGCGGCCGGCAAGGGGTCTGGGGCGTTGTCTGGCCGAGGGGTTTGCTTATCAGGGGGAAGCCTCGGCCTTCCGCAGCGGCGAACGGCGCGGCGAACCGAGCGCGCACTTGCCGCCGACGGCATTCATCAATTTCCTGCAGACCCACGACCAGATCGGTAATCGTGCCTTTGGCGAGCGTCTGTGCCACTTGGCCGATCCGCAGGCCATGCGGGCGGTGAGCGCGGTATTGTTGCTGTCGCCCGCGATTCCCTTCCTGTTCATGGGCGAGGAGTTCGCGGCGGCGCAGCCCTTCCTGTTCTTCTGTGATTTCGGCCCGGAGTTGGCCAAGGCGGTGACCGAGGGGCGGCGGCGTGAGTTCGCCGGCTTTGCCCGCTTTGCCGATCCGGCGATCCGCGAGCAGATTCCTGATCCCGGCGACGCGGCGACTTTCGCCGCCAGCGTGCTCGACTGGACGGCGCCGGAGCGCGAATTGCACCGCGAAACGCTCGAATGGCATCGCTACCTGCTGGCCTTGCGCAAACAGTGGATCATGCCGCGTCTGGCCGGCATGGGTAACGGCGATCCGAAAGTCACGTTGGTTTCCGATACGGCACTCGGTGTCCTCTGGCATTTGGGCGATGGGAGTCGTTTGCAACTGGCGGCCAATCTCGGTGCGCTACCCGTACGCTTCGAGAAGATTCGCGAGTTGACCCGAGGCTTGCGCCTGTACGTGACGCCGGGTCTCGATGACCGGGGGCTGACCCGTGGCGATTTCCCAGCTTGGGCGGTGAGCTGGTATCTGCAAACGGACGATTGAGATGGCGAAAACGGCAAACGATAAACGGGAAGCATTAAGCCAGCTGGCGGCGTACTGCGGCATCGCCGACACGTATCACGATATCTGGGGCAAGGCGCATGCCGTGACGGATGAGAGCATTCGCGCCATTCTCAAGGCCATGCGTCTGCCCGTCGACGACGACCCGGCCGAGGTGCTGCTTCGTCTCGAAGAGCGCGAGTGGCGTCGTCCGTTGCCGCCCGTTCATGTGACGAGGCTGGGCGACGCGATGGCGCTGCCGGTGTCGCTGACACAGGCGCAGTCGGGGCGACGCCATCAGTGGACCCTGACCTCGGAGGCGGGTACAGCGACGAGCGCTTGCTTTATTCCCGCCGAGTTGAAGCGGCTTGGTGAACGCCGTTTCGGGAAAAAAACGTATGTTCGCAGCGAACTGGGGTTGCCGGTTCCGCAAGAGGCCGGGTACTACCGCCTCGAACTCGAGCAACTCGGTCAGGAGGCTTCGCCACGGACGGAAATGACGCTGGCTGTGGTGCCGCACCGATGCTATCAGCCGGAAGCCGTGGATGGCGATGGCCGTCTTTGGGGGCCGACTGTCCAGCTTTACGGCGTGCGTTCGCGGCGCAATTGGGGTATCGGCGATTTCACTGACCTGAACCATCTGATCGATCTGGTCGCGGATGCCGGGGGCGGTGTAGTTGGCGTCAGTCCGTTGCATGATCTGTTCCCCGAGGCCCCTGCGCGCATCAGTCCCTATAGCCCGTCCAGTCGTTGTTTCGTCAATACGCTGTTCATCGACGTCGAGGCCGTGCCCGAATTCGCCGAATGCCGGGCGGTGCAGGAGCTGGTCGCCGGCGAGCGCTTCCAGGTGTTGTTGCGGCGCCTGCGCACGACGGATGAGGTCGATTATGCGGACGCTAGCGCCGCCAAGCGCGAAGTACTGGTCTTGCTCTACCGGCATTTCCGCGACGCCCATCTCGCCATGAACAGCGGGCGGGCGCGTGCCTTCAACGCCTTCCGCGAGCAAAGCGGAGAGGCGCTGGAACGGCACGCCCGGTTCGAGGCGCTGCAGGCGCATTTTCATGGCGAGGATGCCGGCGTCTACGGCTGGCCGGCATGGCCGGAAGCCTTTCGTCATCCCGATTCACCGGCCGTCGCGGAGTTTTCCGCCAGCCATGCGGACGACATCGGCTTCTTCGCCTGGCTGCAATGGCTCGCCGACGAACAACTGGCCGCCGTGGGATTTCGCTCCTGGCGACGCGGCCTGGGCGTCGGCGTGTTTCAGGATCTGGCGCTGGGGGCGAGTCCTGACGGTTCGGAGTGCTGGTGCAACCCCGACGTATTCGCCGACGGCGCCTACGCCGGCGCACCGCCCGATGAATTCAGCCCGCTCGGGCAGGACTGGGGGCTGCCGCCGTTCATCCCGCTGCGTCTGAGGGAGGCCGCCTACGCGCCATTCGTCAGTCTGCTGCGCGCCAATATGCGCCACAGCGGCGCCTTGCGCATTGATCATGCGATGGGGTTGATGCGCCTCTTCTGGGTGCCGGCGGGATCGTCGGCGAAGGACGGCGCCTATGTTGCCAACCCCTTCGACGACCTGCTCGGCATCCTTGCGCTGGAGAGCCAGCGCAACCGCTGCATGGTCATTGGCGAAGATCTCGGCACCGTTCCGGAAGGTTTCAGGCCGCGCCTCGCCGACGCCGGCGTGCTGTCCTATCGGCCGCTGATTTTCGAGCGTAATGACAGCGGCGGCTTCAAGTCGCCTGACGCCTACCCGCAGCAGGCACTGGTCGCCGTCAGCACGCATGATTTGCCGACCTTGCGCGGTTTCTGGCAGGGGCGCGACATCGACCTGCGTCATTCCCTCAATCTGCTGTCTTCGGAAGACGAGCGCAGTCGGTTGATCGTCGATCGCGCCCAGGATCGCGCCCGTTTTCTGGTGGCACTGGAAAACGCCGGCCTGTTGCCGGAAGGGACGAGTGTGCACCCGGTGGCCGTACCGGAGATCACCCCGGAAATGATGCTTGCCGTGCACGCTTTCCTGGCGCAGACGCCGTCGCGGATGCTGGTGGTGCAGCCGGAGGATGTGCTCGGTGTCGTCGAGCAGGCCAATCTGCCGGGAAGCCGCGACGATCAACATCCCAACTGGCGCCGCCGCCTGCCGCTTCATCTCGAGGACTGGCGCGACGACGAGCGCTTCGTTGCGCTTGCCGACCGGCTACGCCAGGAACGCGGCAGCGCCGTCGCGCCGCACGACGAAGCGTTGGCGCTGCCGCGCTCGGCGATCATTCCGCGCGCCACCTACCGCTTGCAGTTCAACCGCGATTTTACCTTTGCCCAGGCGGCTGATCTTTCGCCTTATCTGGCCGAACTCGGCGTCAGCCACTGCTACGCTTCGCCCTATCTGCGGGCACGACCAGGCAGCATGCACGGTTACGATATCGTCGATCACGGCGTGCTCAATCCGGAAATCGGAGAGACGGAAGATTTCGAGCATTTCGTGGCGGCCCTGAAGGCGCATGGCCTGGGGCAGATTCTCGACATCGTGCCCAATCACATGGGCGTTATGGGGGCCGACAACGGCTGGTGGATGGATGTGTTGGAGAACGGCCCGGCGTCGGCGCAGGGCAATTTCTTCGATATCGACTGGGAACCCCTCAACCCCGAATTGCGCGGCAAAGTTCTGCTGCCGCTGCTCGGCGATCATTACGGTACCGTGCTCGAGCGCGGCGAGCTGAAGCTGGTCTTCGATGCGGCTGGCGGCGAATTCAGCCTGTTCTACTATCAGCACCGTCTGCCCATCGATCCGGCGACGTATCCGCGCATCGTCGGATATCGCAGCGACCAGCTGGCGGCCGTTCTGGGGGATCAGCATCTCCGCTACGTCGAGTTGCAGGCGCTGCTCAACGCTTTCGGGCGCTTGCCGGCACGGACCGATACGCAGCCGGAACACATGCTCGAACGTCAGCGCGACAAAGAGGTTTATAAGCGTCAACTGGCAGCGCTGTGCGAATCATGCCCGGAAATCGCCCGCCATATTGCCGACAACGTGCTTGAATTCAACGGCATTCCGGGCGATTCCGATAGTTACGATCCGCTGCACGAATTGCTCCAGCTCCAGGGGTATCGGCTGGCGTATTGGCGCGTGGCGTCCGACGACATCAACTATCGGCGTTTTTTCGACATCAACGATCTGGCCGCCGTGCGCGTCGAAGAGCCGGCGGTGTTCGAGGCCACGCATCGTTTCGTCCTCGATCTCGTCAAGGCGGGCAAGGTCGACGGCTTGCGCGTCGACCACCCGGACGGGCTTTTTGATCCCGGCCAGTATTTCAGACGCTTGCAGCAAGCGGCCGGCGAAGTGCTGCCGGCGGGGGCGCAGCCGTTGCCGCTGTATCTCGTCATCGAGAAAATCCTCGCCGAGCATGAACGCTTGCCGGACGATTGGGCGGTGCACGGGACGACCGGCTATCGTTTCGCCAACCTGGCCAACGGCTTGTTCGTCGATAGCACGGCCGAACGGCGGATGACGCGGGTCTACGAGACCTTTGCCGGGATCAGCGACGATTTCGAGGATATCGCCTACCGGGCCAAGAAGCTGATCATGCGCACCGCGCTGTCGAGCGAACTGAACGTGCTGGCGACGCGCCTGACGCGCATCGCCGCGGCCAGCCGCGAGACCTGCGACTTTACGCTCAACGGCTTGCGCGCAGCGCTGGTCGAAGTCGTCGCTTGTTTCCCGGTCTATCGCAGTTATGTCAACGGCAATCATTTGAGCGTCGATGACCGTCGTCACATCGGCTGGGCGCTGGCCGTGGCCCGCAAGCGCAGTCCCGTCGCTGATCCCGGCATTTTCGATTTCATACACGGCGTGCTGACTACCGACATCGCCCGCGGTCGCAGCAAGTCCTACCGGCAGCGCGTCGAAGCCTTCGCCATGAAATTCCAGCAGTTCTCCTCGCCGGTCATGGCCAAGGGCGTCGAGGATACGGCCTTCTATCGCTATCACCGGCTAATCTCGCTCAACGAGGTCGGCGGCGAACCGCGTCGCTTCGGTACGCCGCTGACGGCGTTTCATGGCTCGATGCGCTACCGCGCCGTGCGCTCGCAGTACAGCATGCTGACGACCTCGACGCACGACAGCAAACGTTCCGAGGATGTGCGCTCCCGCATCAACGTGCTTTCCGAGATGCCGGCGGCGTGGAAGCTGATGCTCCGCCGCTGGGCGCGGCTGAACCGGGCGCGCAAGCGCCGGATCGACGGCGTCGAGGTGCCGTCGCGCAACGACGAATATCTGCTTTACCAGACCCTCGTCGGCAGTTGGCCGTTGCAGCCCCTCGACGACGACGCCCTGGAAACTTACCGGCAACGCATCGACGCCTACATGATCAAGGCCTTGCGTGAGGCCAAGGAACACAGCAGCTGGGCCAATATCAACGCCGAGTACGAAGCGGCGATGAGCGCTTTCGTCGCGGCCTTGCTGGCGCCGGGCGACAAGAATCTGTTTCTGGCCGATTTCACGGCGGTAGTGCGGCCGATAGCCTATTTTGGCTTGCTCAACAGCCTGGCCTTGTCCCTGATCAAGCTGACGGCGCCCGGCGTTCCCGATATCTATCAGGGCTGCGAATCCTGGCAGTTCAATCTGGTCGACCCCGACAACCGCCGGCCGCTCGACTTTGCTGCCTATCGTGAGCAATTGGCGCAACTCAAGCCGCTGGTGGATGCCCCGGGTGAGCTGTGGCGCGAACGCTTGCAACCGCTTCTCGACGACATGAGCGACGGGCGTATCAAGCTCTATCTGCATTGGCAAGGGTTGGCGCTGCGCCAGCGTTGGCCCGAAGTGTTTCGCGACGGCGAGTATTGGCCGATCAGCGCGACTGGCAGTGCAGCGGCGCATGTCTGTGCCTATGCCCGCCGTTCTGGCGGCCGATGCGTGCTCGTCGTCGTGCCGCGCCTCACGGTCCGCTTGCTGGCGAACCAGCCCATATTGCCGGTCGGCGAGGCGGTCTGGAACGATACCGGACTCGAATTGCCAGCTGAAATGGGCGGACGCGCCTGGTTCAACGTGCTATCCGGGGAGACTCATGCGCCGGGGGATCGGTTCCGGCTTGCGCAGGTGCTGGCGTCTTTTCCGGTGGCCTTGCTGGTCTCGGAGCTAACCGTTGATTAGCGCCGACGACGCGGTATTGATCGAGGAATGCACGCAACGTTCGCTGGCCTTGTTGCGCGAGAATCTCGGGCCGCATGGCTTCATCGCGGCGCGTCCGACGGACAAGGCGGTTGCTCGTCGCTACGACCGTGTTTTCGGCCGCGATGCGGCGCTGTGTGCGATTGCGGCCGCGCGCAGTGGCGACGCGCAACTGATTCGCGGCGCACGTCTTAGCCTCGCGTCGTTGGCCGCGCATCAGGCGGCCAACGGGCAGATCCCGAAATTTGTCGAGCCGGACGCCGGGCGCGGCGACTTCTGGTATCTCGGGTGTATCGATGCGACGTTGTGGTGGCTGATCGCCGTCAAAATGGTGGATGCGGCGACTGGCGGCAGGTTCGAATACCGCCATCGTGACCGCGTGCGGCGCGCCATTGCCTGGCTGACGGCGCAGGAGCATCCGGTGATCGGCCTGCTGCAGCAGAACGAAGCGAGCGACTGGGCCGACATCATGCCGCGCTCGGGGTTCGTGCTGTATACCAACGCCCTCTGGTTGTACGTCAAGCGGCTCTACCGTCTGCCGGGAAGCGCTGTCACGTGCCGGCACGCCGGCTGCCTCTTCTCACCCGGCAGCGAGTTGCCCGAATACCGGAGGCTACGTCTACTCGTGCATTACGCGCAGCGCGGCACGCCCCGTTCGGCACTCTACCTGAGCTTCGTCAATCTCTCCTTCTGGGGTGAGGAGGGCGACGTGTTCGGCAACCTGCTCGCCGTGCTGCTCGGCATCGCCGACGGTTACCGCCGCCGGCAGGTGCTTGACGCCATCGCCGCGCATTCCGCACCCTGGCCTGGATTGTCGGTGCTGAAACCGATTCTTCCCGACAGTGCCCAATGGCGGCCGTACATGTTGCGCCACCGGCAGAACCTGCCGCACCGTTACCATAACGGCGGCATCTGGCCGATGATCGGCGGCTTCTGGGTATTGGCGCTGGCGGCTGCTGGTCGCAAAGCCCAAGCGCGCAAGGAATTGGTGCGGCTGGCGCGTGCGAATGCGGTGGCGGACTGGCGTTTCACGGAGTGGTTCGAAGGCGAGGCGGGAGTGCCGCGTGGCATGTCCGGCCAGACCTGGAATGCGGCGCTGTTCCTGCTGGCGCAAGAGGGCTTGGAACAGCCGGTTTTTTGATCGGCTGGCCAGCGTCGTTTGCCGGAAAAAGCATTCCGGAGCAGTATGCCGCTTTGCTACACTTCAGCGGTGGGCTGGAAGCAAGTTGGAGAAGAATCCAGAAGAAAGAGTCGGACCTTGAGTCCGGAGTGAAGCGCACTGTCGATGGGAAGGTGATGGACCGCAGCCTGGAAGCCGAGAACCGTTCGTTACGTCAGCAGCTTGATACGCTGTTGCGCGAGGCTCAGCGTAACCAAGACAAAATGCGCCGTTTCGACCAGCTCGAACGGCGGTTGATCGGTGCCGGCTCGCTCGAAGAACTGATCGGTCTGCTGCTGTCTGAATACCGGCAGGCCTTCGCGATTGAGTCAGTGACGCTGGCCCTGATCGACCGGGAATTCGAGGTCACCCGAATCCTCGAACGTTCGCCTGTCGCCCAAGGCGGATTCGATGGGTTGCTTCTTTTCCAGACGGCCGCTGAACTCGAAGGCCTCTACGCCGTCCGCGGAACCCCGTTGTTGACCCGCTACGACGCCGGCCGTCATCAGCTTCTATTCATTGGCAAGGCAGAGGGGATCGCTTCGGTGGCGTTGTTGCCGTTATCCCGGCAGGGCGAATTGATCGGGAGTTTCAACTTCGGCAGTGCCAATCCGGCGCGTTATACCCGCGATCAGGGGACGGATTTCCTCGAACGCCTGGCCGAAGTTGTGGCCATTTGCATTGAAAGCGCTTTGGACAAGGAACGCTTGAAACAGGTTGGCCTGACCGATCCGTTAACCGGGATCAATAACCGCCGTTTCTTCGATCAGCGTTGTCTGGCGGAAATCAGTCAGGCGATTCGCTACGATCATCCGCTGGCCTGCCTGCTCCTTGATATCGACCGCTTCAAGCGCATCAACGATACGTATGGACATCAGACCGGCGATGCCGTCCTGCGCGGGGTCGCCAACACCATTCAGTCGCAGTTGCGCCTGGGCGATACGATTGCTCGTTTCGGGGGCGAGGAATTTGTCGTGCTTCTGCCGCGCTCGGATCTGCCTCATGCCGTTCAGATTGCCGAGCGGATTCGCGCCAGTATCGAGGCGCGCCGATTTCAGACGCAGAACGATCGCGACATCCCGGTCACCCTTTCGATCGGCGTCTCTGAAATGGAGGTCGATGACGCGTCCAAGGATTTGGCCGCGCAGGCTTCGCAAATGGTCAACGCGGCCGACGGCGCTTTATACCGGGCCAAGCAATCCGGACGAAACAAAGTCAAAAGCGCTGGCGCCGAGGGCGATTCGCTTTCCGAGCGCTCGCTCATTGCCGCGCCGCTCAGATGGATGCGGCGACGCTAAACAAGCGGGAAATAAAGGCGAATCATGGCGATTTTTTACTGGAATAAATATTTTGAAGTTGGCGTCCCTCCGATTGATCGACAGCACCATCGATTGGTGGATTTGATCAATGAACTTGCCGAGGCGTTCGCGAGCGGCAAAAAACTGCCCGATGTCCGCCGTTTGATTGCCGAATTACAAGGGTACGCTTCGACGCATTTCCACGACGAGGAACGTCTGATGGCGGCGAGGGCGCTGCCGGAACCGGAAAAACAGCGGCATCAGCAGGAGCACCAGGGGTTCATCAACAAGCTGCTGGAAATCGAGAGTCGAACCGATCTGCTGAGCGAGGAAGCCGAAACCCGGATTTTGGAATTCCTCACCGTTTGGCTGGTGTCCCATATCCTGGGGTCCGATAAAAAACTTTTCAGAGCAACGGAGGCGGAAGGGCCCGGCCCGGTTTTGCCGGATTTTTTGCCCGAAATTTCACCGGTTGCGCAAACCTTGCTGCATGCCTTGACCGAATCCGAGCATCGCTTTCGCCTGATTTCCGATCACTCCCCGGCCTTGATGTGGGTTTCTGGCGCGGATGGGGAACGAAGCTTTTTTAATCTCGCTTGGGCGGTGTTATTGGGGTGCGAAGTGGATGCCTTATATGAGCGCTGGGCGTCATTTCTTCACCCTGAGGATAAAACGGCCTATTTTCAGTTGCTGCAGACCTTACCTTCGGATCCTCGTCAGACCAGCACGGAATATCGGTTGCAGAATCGGAACGGTGACTATCGATGGTTTTACGAGTCGATTTCCCCAAGGCTTGGCCCGAACTCGGAATTTCTAGGCCTGCTCGCGTCTGCGACCGATATTACTTCGATCAAGGAGGCCGAATTCCTGTTGGCCAAGGCCAATCAAGAGCTGGAAAAAACGGTTGCGAAGCGGACGGCGCAGCTTGAAAAAATGGCGCTCACCGACACCTTGACCGGGATTGGTAACCGTCAGTATCTGCTCAATGCCCTGGATGAAGAGCTTGGCAGGGCGCAACGGTACCAGAGGCCGCTGGCCATGATTTTCGTGGATATCGATTTTTTCAAGCGCGTCAACGATACCTACGGACACGATGTTGGTGACATTGTCTTGTCCGGCGTGTCAGGCTGTCTTGTCGGCATGCTCCGTGACATTGATCGAGTGGCCCGCTTCGGGGGGGAGGAGTTTGTTGTTCTCCTGCCGGAAACGAATCTTGAACACGCCATGGCGGCGGCAGAGCGGATGCGGGGGGCGGTTGAAAAACTGAAAATCGGCGACATCAAGGAATCCGTGACCGTGAGTGCCGGCGTTGCGCAGTGGACACCGGGCGAAAGTCAGGCCGAACTGCTTCGGCGATGCGACCAGGCGCTTTATCAAGCCAAACATGACGGAAGAAACTGCTGCCGGAGTGCGGAACCCAAACTTGAAGTGACGCATTCATGACGGTCGTCCGGTTTGTCCAAAAACAACACCGCTTATTTCTCCTTGCAGCGCTTTTTGTCTCCTGCCGGCTCTTCGCGGCATCCTTGCCGGCAGTCGAGGCGCAGCACGGCATGGTGGTCAGTTCGCAGCGCCTGGCGTCGCAGGTCGGCGTCGATATCCTGAAGCTGGGCGGCAACGCCGTCGACGCGGCGGTCGCGGTCGGTTACGCGCAGGCAGTTGTCAATCCGTGTTGCGGCAACATCGGCGGCGGCGGATTCATGACCCTGCGCCTTGCCGACGGGCGCGACGTTTTTCTCGATTTCCGGGAAAAGGCGCCGTCGGCGGCGACTGCCGACATGTATTTGGATGCCTCCGGTCAGGTCGTCAAGAGCGCCAGCCTGAAGGGGTATCGCGCCGTCGGCGTGCCGGGAACGGTGCTCGGCCTCGATACCGCGCTGCAGAAATACGGGCGCTTGTCGCGCCAGCAAGTCATGCAGCCGGCGATCCGGCTGGCGCGTCAGGGCTTCGTTCTGGCGCGCGGCGATACCGACATTATCGACAGCAAGGTCGCGACGATTCGCGACGACCTTGAAGCCGCGAAAATCTTCCTGCGCCGGGACGGCTCGCCCTTGCAGCCGGGCGACCGGCTGGTGCAGAAAGACCTCGCACGGACCTTGCAGGAGATCGCCCAGCGTGGCCCCGAGGCTTTTTACCGGGGGCGGATTCCCGCGGCTGTCGAGCGGGCGGCGCAAGCGGCCGGCGGCATCCTGACGGCGGCCGATTTCGCTGACTATGCGATTAGCGAACGTGAGCCGGTGCGCTGTGATTATCGCGGCTACCTTTTCATTTCCGCGCCGCCGCCGAGTTCGGGCGGCGTCACGCTCTGCCAGATCCTCAATACACTCGAAGGCTACGACCTCAAATCCCTGGGGTTCAATTCGGCAGCGTCGGTGCACGTGTTGGTCGAGGCCATGCGTCATGCCTACCTCGACCGCAATACCCTGCTTGGCGATCCGGCGTTCGTGAACAATCCGCTCGATCGCCTGCTGAGCAAGGACTATGCGGCGACCATTCGGCAGCGAATCGGCGACCAGGCAACGCCGTCAGCGGACGTTCGTCCTGGCGTGCCGCCGCACGAGAGCACGGAAACGACGCACTATTCGATCATCGACGGCGAGGGCAACGCTGTTGCCGTCACCTACACGATCAACGGCCGCTTCGGCGCCGCCGTCATTGCGCCGGGAACCGGTTTTTTCCTCAACAACGAGATGGACGATTTCACGGTCAAGGTCGGCGCCAAAAATCTCTACAGGCTGGTGCAAGGCGCACAGAACGCCATCGCGCCGGGCAAGCGACCGCTGTCGTCGATGTCGCCGACGCTGGTCATCCGCGACGGGCGGGTATTCATGGTCCTCGGCTCGCCGGGAGGCTCGCGCATTATCAGTATCGTTCTGCAGACGGCGCTGAACGTCATCGATCACGGCATGGCGGCACAAGAAGCCGTTGATGCGCCGCGCATCCACCATCAATGGCTGCCGGATAAGGTGTATTTCGAGATGCGCGGCCTGTCGCCTGACACGCAGAAAATTCTGCGCGAGATGGGGCACGAGCTGGTCGAGCAGATGCCCTGGGGAGCGGCGGAATTGATTCTGGTCGGATTGCCGGGGGCGGAAGGCGCGAAAGTGGCCAGTTCCGGCAACGACAGCGCCCTCTCGGGCAAGGTCAGGCCCGGTTACCTCTACGGCGCCAGCGACCCGCGCCGTCCGGCCGGTGCGGCGATTGGATATTGACTGGCCGTGCTTGCAATGCCGGTGGCGATGAGTGTTGGGGCTGATCGTGATTGTTAGGATGCGCCGAATGACTCAGTTCGACCCTAAGGAGACTTTCGAGTATTTCAAAGCGGACGTCTGTATCGATGAGCGAAGAACGCGAAGTGCCAACTCTTCGTGTCAGCGGTGGCTGCGAGTGTCAAAATTGCAGCCAAAGGAATAGGGACGTCAGCCAACATAAAAGCAAGACTGAAATAATCGCTGCACGGTTGCGAATAATCATGAAATGCAGCCTATTTACCACCAATCCTAAACCAGAAACAACTCCTTTATCTTTGGAGTAGAGGGTTTCTGCTTCATCAAATTCTTTTTGCAGTTGTTCTATTGGCGGACTCAAGAGACGGGCAAAAATGGCAAAGCTCATTAGTGCGCTAAAGATGAGAAATGCCTCAAACATAAATACGCCTCAAGCTAATGGCCGCTGTTGTCGCACTTTCGCTATATCCGCTTCTGGCCGAACTCGGTCGTTGCCTTTGGCATTGATCAAGTCCTGCGAAAATAAATTCATAATGGGTGGGAAGGCTACGCCAGTTCGTCACGCGACTCAAGCGGGATAATCGGCTATCCCGTTGATGGCATCGGTCCTTTGCCGGATCATCGGCGAAAAAGAAAAAGGCGCCCTGGTCGGGACGCCTTTTTTGTTTGCACTTGCCGACTCAGGGCGCGACGGTCTTGCGAATCAGTCCGTCGAGAATGTCGCTCGGGACCGGGAAGATGACCGTGTTGGTGCGGTCGTTGGCGACTTGGGTGAGTGTTTGCAGGTAGCGTAATTGCATGGCTGCAGGTTCTTTCGAGAGCATCTGCGCGGCTTCGAGCAGGGCCACCGCCGCTTGCTTTTCGCCTTCGGCATGGATGACCTTGGCGCGCCGTTCGCGTTCGGCTTCGGCCTGGCGGGCGATGGCGCGGATCATCGATTCGCTGATGTCGACGTGCTTGATTTCCACGTTGGAGACCTTGATGCCCCAGGCGTCGGTCTGCGTGTCGAGGATCTTCTGTACGTCGAGGTTGAGGCGGTCGCGCTCGGTGAGCATCTCGTCGAGTTCGTGCTTGCCGAGCACGGCCCGTAAGGTGGTCTGGGCGAGCTGGCTGGTTGCGACGAGGTAGTTTTCAACCTGGATGATGGCTTTTTGCGCATCGACGACGCGGAAATAAACCACGGCATTGACCTTGACCGAGACGTTGTCGCGCGAGATGACGTCCTGGCTGGGCACGTCCATGGTGACGACGCGCAGGTCGACGCGGACCATCTGCTGGATGCCGGGAATGAGGATGATCAGACCCGGTCCCTTGACGCCGCTGAAGCGTCCGAGCGTGAACACGACGCCGCGTTCGTATTCGCGCAGGATCTTGATCGAGGAAAAGATGAGAACGCCAATAACGGCGATAACCGGGGCGAAACCGGCAATGAGGTCGAGGCTCATGATGTGCTCCTTGTGGACATTGGTTCGACGGTCATGATCAGATCGTTGATCGCCGTGACGCGGATGTGGTCGCCGATGGCGAGGGGCTGGGCACAGACGGCGCGCCAGTTTTCACTGTGCACGCGAACCCACAGATCGTCGCCCTCGATGCCGGTCACTTCCCCTGGGCTGCCGATCAATTCCTCTCGCCCGCTGACAATGGGGCGTTGCCGGCTTTTCAATAGCAACGATCCAGTGAGCAAGATCAGTCCGGCCGCAGCCAGGGCCGATCCGGCGATGAACGACAGCGGAACGCTGAAGCCGGGGATGTCGCGATCCATCAGGAAGAAACTGCCCAGAACGAACGCGACAATGCCTCCGACCCCGATGGCGCCGAAGCTGGGCAGGAATAACTCAGCGACCATCAAGGCCAGGCCGAGGAAAATCAGGCCGACGCCAGCCCAGTTGACCGGGAGCATCTGGAAGGCGTAAAGGGCGAGCAGGATGCAGATGGCTCCGGAGACCCCAGGAACGCCGAAGCCGGGGCTGGTGAATTCAACGAACAGCGCGTAGAAGCCGATCAACATCAGCGCCACGGCGACCTGTGGGTTGGCGAGCACGGCGAGCAACTGGATGCGCCAGTCCGGTTCGCGCGTTTCGATGCTGGCCCCGGCAGTTTTCAGGAGGTGCTTGCCAGAGGGCAGAGTGATCGATTTGCCGTCGATTTTTTTCAGCAGTTCGGGAATGTCGGTGGAAATCACGTCGATGACCCCTGCACGGAGTGCCGCTTCGGCCGACAGGCTGGCGGCTTCGCGCACCGCCCTTTCGGCAAAATCGACGTTGCGGCCGCGTAGCTCGGCGAGGCTGCGCAGGTAGGCAATGGCATCGTTGGTCGCCTTGCGGGCCAGCGTGTCTCCACCGAGCGAGGGCGTCGGCGACTCGTCGGCCTTGTCTTTCCCTTTTTCCCCGGACTTGGGGGGCGGTTTTTCGTCGCCGCCGCCGGGCAGGCCGCCGACGGCGACTGGCGAGGCGGCGCCGAGGTTGCTCGCCGGGGTCATGGCGGCAATGTGGCTGGCGTAGAGGATATAGGTGCCGGCGCTGGCGGCGCGCGCCCCGCCGGGGGAAACATAAGTCACCACCGCGACGGGCGAGGCGAGGATGGCCTTGATGATGCGGCGCATCGAGGTGTCGAGTCCGCCGGGTGTGTCGAGCGCGATGACGATGGCCTCCAGGCCTTCGGAGTGCGCTAATCCGTGTTCGATGAATTCTGCCGATGCCGGGCCGATCACGCCATCGACTTGCAGGACGCGCACGGTGGTTGCGGTGGCAGGGGGCGCCAGCAGGCAGGCCGAGATCAGGCACAAGCCGCTGAGACGGATCAAACGGAGCAGGGGGGCGTGCATTACGCACCTCCTCGCAGTGGGAAGGGCTATAAATAAGAACGGACGTACCAGTATTAGTTCAGTTCGGAATGTTTTTCCAGTTCTTGCTGTCACAGCCAGACAGGGTGGTTTGCAAAATCATCGGGAGAGGGAATTGGCCGGCGTTTGGGCCGGTTAAGGGGGCGGGGGTGATTTGCATCCGGGAGTCGGGCAATATGGGCGTGGTCCGATTTCCGATGCTTGGATGAAGTGGGGTTCCGGGGGGGCTGCGGCGAGTTTCGCGAGGAGCAGGCATGAAGGCTTTCATCCGCTATTTTGGCGTGGCTTTTCTGGGGGCGCTTGTCGCGTTGCCCGGCCTTGCCTCCGCTGCCGGGGGGCGTCTGGATCGCATCCATGCCGAGCAACTGCTGCGCGTCTGCATCTGGCCGGACTATTACGGCATTTCGTACCGCGATCCGAAAACACAGCAACTTTCCGGGGTCGATGTGGACATGGCGCTCGAACTGGGCAAGGACCTTGGCGTCCCGGTGCAATTCGTTGATAGCTCGTTTGCTCAGCTTGTCGATGACGTTGTCCGGGGGCGGTGCGATATTGCCATGTTCGCTATCGGGGTGACGCCGGGGCGCATGAAACACTTGCGATTTACGACGCCCCATCTTGCCAGCGACATTTTTGCCATTGCGAGCAAGACCAGTCCGCGAGTCAAGGCGTGGGAGGATATCGACCAGGCCGGAACAGTGGTGGCGGTTGCCAAGGGGACGCTGCATGAGCCAGTCATGAAAGACAAGCTCAAGGCGGCGCGCTTGATTGTCCTCAATACGCCGTTTGCCAGGGAACAGGAAGTGCAGTCGGGACGCGCCGATGTTTTCATGACCGACTATCCCTATAGCCAAAGGTTTTTGCTCAATGCGGAATGGGCCAGGATGATCTCTCCTCCCGGAGGCTATCATGTGACGCCTTATGCCTATGCGATGGCGCCTGGCGATGATGGATGGCATTCCAGGGTCGAGCGGTTTGTGGCCGAGATCAAGCGCGACGGTCGCTTGCGCGCGTCGGCAAACCGGTACGGGCTGCTTCCGATTCTCGTGCCATGAAAATTCATCTCGAATTCAACCGTAATCTTTACCTGACGGTCTACGCCATCTTCGTCTGTGGCGCCCTGATCATGACGACGTATACCTTGCTCCTGCTTCGCGCGGGGGCCGTCAACCGCGCGTTCGAGATTTCCGGAATTCACGCCCAGACGATCGAGGACTTGCTGACCCAGAGCTTGAATAACAGCCGACTGATTGCCGCCAGCGTATTGATTCATGCCGATGGCGCAGACGAAGCGGCACATGTCGTCGATTCCTTTTCTACCGCGTTGGCTCATTTTCCGGCCTTGCGCTCGATGTCGCTGTTGGACGAGCGGAACAGGATTGTCCTCAGTTCGAATCCCGCGAATGTGGGCAAGCTTGTGCCGACTCGGGATTATTTTCCGCCGGATACCGGGCAGGGGGACGGGCTGCGTATTGGAAAACCCTGGGAAGGACGCGATTTTTCGGATGGCCGTGAGTCGAGCGGGGCACGTCCGGTCGAGCGCAACGTTCTCAGCCTGGTTCCTGTCGAGCAAACTCTCGTTGCCGGCGAGCGTCGGGTGACTCTTCTGCTTGGGTTGAACACGGATTATTTCCTCAATCGCATGGCTCGGCAACTGGAGGCGGAAGCCGGCACGATTGATGTTTATCGCTACGATGGAACCTTGCTTCTGACATCCGACCCCGGCAGTCGTCTGGGCGAGCGATTCGAGGACTTGGCGAGTCATTTCGATTTCTCCGTCAAGGAGTTCGGGTTTGTCGAACACGAGAACCGGTTCGGTCTCAAGGTGTTAACGGCATTTCGGGCGTCACGGACCTATCCTTTTGTGGTGGTGACGCGGCTGGATCAGACGGTGGCCTTGCAGAGTTGGACGCGGCAGGCGAGAACACTGGTGGCCGTGGTGGCCTTGGCCTTGCTGGTCATCAGTGTTCTGGCTTTTGCCTATTATCGTCGCCAGCTTTTGTCGTTCCGGGAAAATGCTGAAAGTGCGCGCCTGCAAAGGATCAATGCCACCGTTTTCGATTCCAGCACCGAGGCGATTCTGATCGCGGATACCGAATCGCGGATTGTTTCTATTAACCCTGCGTTCTCGGCGGTTTCTGGCTACGCCGATGACGAAATTCTGGGGCGTCGCCTGCCGGAATTCCTGACGCCGGAAAGTGCGGATGAGTTTGCCGAGTACGTTCATGCCTGCCAGTTGCCGGAGCGGCCGGGGGAGATGCCGCATTGCGGCGTCACTGAGGGGCAGCTCGTCTGCAAGAACGGACAGGTTTTGTGGACGGAGATGCTGTCGACGCCTGAATATGATGGTCGCGGCAAAATCATCGGCTACCACCGGATTTGCCGGAATATCTCCGAGCGCAAAATGATGGAAGACAAGGTCAAGCAGCTGGCCTTCTTCGATCCGCTGACGAATCTGCCCAATCGCCGGCTGTTCGATGATCGCTTTCATCAGGTTCTGGTGGCCTGCCGGCGTAGCGGATATTACGGGGCGCTGGTGTTCCTCGATCTGGACAACTTCAAGCCGCTCAACGATACGCACGGGCACGCTAGCGGTGATTTGCTGTTGATCGAGGTGGCGCACCGGATCAAGGCTTGCGTTCGCGAAGTCGATACGGTCGCCCGCTTTGGTGGTGACGAGTTCGTCGTACTGCTGGCCGCACTCGGCAACAGCCATGGCGAGGCGAAATCTCAGGCTGAGGCTATCGCCGAGAAAATCCGTTTGTCCTTGAGTGAGGCGTATCGGCTGAAACCGCCGGGCAACGGCGACCAAGCCGCGCTTCTTGAACACAGCTGCACGGCGAGTATCGGCGCGGTCGTGTTTTCAGGTCAGGACCGGGGTCCGGAGGATATCCTGAGCCTCGCCGATGCCGCGATGTACCGCGTCAAGGAACTGGGCCGGAATCGCATCCATTTTCATGTCGACGATGTCGTTTCCCTCTAGTCCAAGCCGAGGCGGGCTTCCGCCTGCATGCTGATCGTGCCGTCGCCAAGGACGGCGCGCAGGGCGACCTGTTTTCCGTCCAGATCGGCGTGGAGGGTAATCGAATCGCCGATCAGTGCAGGGGAAAGCCCTCGGTAGCTGAAGTCAAGCACACGCGACGCGCCAACTTCTTCGGCAAAATTGGCCAGCAAGGTGGCTGTGAGCGGACCGTGGATGACCAGGTTGTTGTAGCCTTCGACGTTACGGCAGTAGTCGAGGTCGTAATGAATCCGGTGTCCGTTGAAGGTCAGCGCCGAGTAACGGAACAATGTAGTGGAAGTCGGCGTGACGGTCTTTGTGAACTGTCCTGGCGCAGGCGTGTGCGCTGGCTTTGGTGTGGCGCCCGGTGCCGTCGGCCCCTTGTAGACGATGTCGTGCTCTTCGCGGATGAGCAATTGGTTCTGCTCGGAGCGGATTTCGTGCAGCACGGTGACGAAGACGAGGTCGCCGCTGCGCCCTTGCTTATGATCGACGTTGAGGATGCTCGAATGCTTGTGCACCGTCGATCCGATCGGAAGCGGCGCCGCGAAGGCGACGCGTCCGCCGGCCCACATCCGGTTCGCAAGGGGGACGGGCGGCAGAAAACCGCCGCGCGCCGGATGCCCGTCGCGTCCCAGTTCGCTTGGCGGCAGGCCTTCAAGAAAATAAATCCAGTGCCATAGTGGCGGTAAAGCGGCGCCGTCATGGATGCGTTGCGGGTTGGCGAGATCGACGGTGGCCGCCATCAGGCGCGCATGGCGGGCCGCGATCAGGTCGGTGTCGCAGTGGGTTTTGCCAATCCAGCTTCGCAGGTGCTTGAGATCGATCTCGCTCATTGAGGGACTCCTATTCTTCAAGGCGGCCGTGCCGCCAATTCCAGGGCGGTGTGGGGTTCTTGCCGCTCCATAAGCCAAAGCGGCGAATTTTGGCGTTGAATTCGGCCTGCTGATAGAGGTTGCGCATCGGCGGTGTTTGCCGAAGGACGTGCTTTTGGTGCCACCAGGCCATTCCCTGCCGGACTTGCATCAGGCCAATGTCTTCGTTACGAATGCGGACGATACACAAATCATGGCCGTAGCGATCCTGCTCGACGCACTCTGCCAGGGCCTGCTGGTTGAGCGCCTGCGCCGACAGGCTGGTTTTTGATTGCTGGCCAAAATCTTGAACCAGTTCTGGTGCGTCGGCACCGAGCAGATGGACGGTGTGGGGCCGCTGCGCGCTGTCGGTAATGACGAGTGTGTCGCCGTCGATGATGCGGGTAATCCGGCCTTCCAGTTCGTTGGCCGACGCCGTGAGCGGTGCCAGGGCGGCAAGGTAGACCAAGCGCAGCAGGCTGGTGAAGAAGCTGTCGAAGCGGCGTCGGTTGCGTGTCATGTCAGCAGTCGGGAAGCAAGCATTCAAGGCGGGCTGCAGGAGGAAGGAGCGTTCTGCGTCGCATAGTCAAATCAATTTAGCATGAAATGCGGCAGGGCAGGCATGCCGTGACGGTCAATGCGATAATGAGCCTAGGGCAGTCGCAGTATGTCGACGGCAGGCGATGCTGGATCCGGTTTCTAACGTTGGGTTGAAAATGATACGAAAATTTCTGTGGGCGCTGTTGGTCTTCGCTTTCAATGTCTGTTTGGCGACCCCGCGCGATGATGGGGGGGGAACCGTCGAGGTCGTGAGCGCTGAGTTCGGCGTCTTCTATGCAAATAACTCGCGCGAGATGGTCTTCGAGCCGACCTGGCATGTGCCGCATCGTCAAGGGCAGCGATACGGCTGGGTTATCGAGGTGCGGACGGAGCGGCGAAGCCTGAGTGTGCGCGAAGAATATCTTTTGCCGCAGTCGGAAAGGCCTGCGGCAGCAGACGCGGCTGCTGATAGGCTGATTATTCCACTCGAACGCGTTAGTCAGGTCAGCCAGCGGCAACTGGTGCCGGTGGACGGGAAAATTTATGGCGAATGGGCGATCGGGCCGGGTGAGCCGCCGGGGCATCGGCGGCTGCAGGTGGTCATCGAAGGGCGGGTGGTGGCGAGCTTCGAGTTCGATGTGAAGTGATTTTGTAGGCCGGCCTGTTGCAGGAGGGGAATTCGGCGGCGGAGGGAATGTCCAATCCGAGGACTTTGACCGACAGGAGTTCCATCATGCCGATTTCCATGTACGAAGCCTCGATTCCCGTTTTGAAAAAAATGCTCGGTAACCTGGCCGCGATTTTGGGCAAGGCAGCCGATCACGCCGCCTGCCAGAGAATCGAACCTGGCGTTTTCGTCAACGCCCGCTTGTTTCCGGACATGTTTCCGTTGTCCAGGCAGGTACAAATTGCCACCGATCAGGCCAAGGGTTGCGCGGCACGGCTGGCCGGGATTCCTATTCCGAAATATGTGGACAACGAGGTGACTTTCGACGAACTGCTGGCGCGCATCGACCTGACTGTCGATTTCCTCGACAGTATCGATCCTGCCTTGTTAGCTGGCAGCGAAGAGCGCGAGATCGTTTTACATCTGCACGAGAAAAAGCTCGAATTCATCGGAAAGAATTATCTTCTCGACTGGGTCTTGCCCAATTTTTATTTTCATGTGACGACGGCATATGCCATCCTGCGCCACAACGGGATCGGGGTCGGGAAGAAGGATTTTCTGGGCGAGGGCGGTTGAGCGTTTGTTGCGCCCCGTTCGCGAAAGCGACATGTCGAAAATAAAACGCCGGCCTGGGGCCGGCGTTTCGCGGAGGGCGGTCCGTCGCCCTTATTTTGCCTTGACGATTTCCTGAACCAAGGCCTTGAGTTCGGGCTTGGCGGCAAATTTCTCCCAAAGCGGTTTCATGGCCGCAGCGAATTCAGCGCGGTTGACGTTATCCACGAATGTGGCGCCGTATTTTTTGGCCTGGGCTTTGGCGGCTTCTTCTTGTTTGGCCATCAGCGCACTGTGAAATTGAACCGCGTCGTCTACGGAGTCTCGAATGATTTTTTGCTCATCCTTGGTCAGGGTGTTCCAGATCTTCTTCGAGAACAGGATTACATCGGCATTCCTCGTGTGTTCGGTTTCGCTGAAGACAGGGGCCGCGTCGTAATATTTTCCGGATTCAAAGGCATGGATGTCGCCTTCGGCAGCATCAATCGCTCCCGACTTCAGGGCGCCAGAGAGATCTCCATTGGTTACCGCGATGCCTCCCATGGCTTGCACCATGCCGATTTCGAGATCGGATTGCGGCACGCGGATTTTCAGGCCCTTGGCAGCGGCAAGATTTCGCAGCGGTTTTTTGGCAAAGAAAGAACGTGCCCCGGACTGGACTATGGCAAGTCCGATGTAGCCCGCTTTGTCGCAGGCGGCGAGAATGGCCTCTCCTGCCGCACCGTCCATCGCCGAACGGAAGTGCTTGCTGTCGCGGAAGAGGAAGGGTAGCGAAGGAATGGCCGCTTCCGGGACGATGCCCTGGATTTCCGAGAGATCGACTCTGACCATGTCGAGCGCGCCGGTTTTGACCAAATCCAGGGTCGTGCTGTCGGAGCCCAGCGTGCCGTTGGCATAGGTCTTGATCGAATATTGCTCACCGGTTTTTTGACCGATGATTTCGCCCAGTTTTTTGACGGTCAGAACGCTGGGATGATCCGGCGACTTGGAATCGGCAGAACGGAAGTCGCGAGCCTGGGCCGTCGTCATGGTCACGGCGGTTACCAGAACGGCCCCCAGGAAAGTCTTCAGATGCATGATTCACTCCTTGCTGGAAAACAAATCATTTGAAACCGGGCCGGCTCCGAAAGCCTGCCCGTAAGATAAATGGTCTGCGCAATATACTCCATGCGGCGTTCTGGAATGGCAGAACGGTATGGATTTTTTACGGAGACTTTCGGCGATTGTGGTTTCCGGCGCGTCCGGCGTTGATCTATCGTTGGCCTGCGCCGGGGTTAAAGTGTGTTTTTCTGGATGAGTTCGATCTTGTAGCCGTCCGGGTCCTCGACAAAGGCGATGATTGTTGTGCCGTGCTTCATCGGCCCGGCTTCGCGCACGACCTTGCCGCCGCGCGCTTTGATCTTTTCGCAGGCCGCGTATGCGTCATCCACTTCGAGCGCGATATGGCCGAAGCCGTTGCCGAGATCATAGGCGGATGTATCCCAGTTGTAGGTGAGCTCGATGGTGGCGCCTTCACTTTCGTCGCCGTAACCAACAAAAGTGTTGGTGAATCGACCGTCAGGGTAATCCTTGCTGCGGATGACTCGCATGCCGAGAACCTCGGTGTAGAAGGCTTGTGAACGTTGAAGGTCGCCGACGCGAATCATGGTGTGCAGGATTTTCATGTGTGTTTTCCGATTAATGTGCTGTGGTGTTAGAAAGGGGCTGGATCAGTCCGACGAGATGGCGTCCGGGGTGGAGCGTGCCGGCTGGGCCGGAGATTTTTCGAGCCAGAAAGACAGGGTGGCATAAAGATCGTCAGGGTTGACCGGTTTGCCGAGATGGCCGTTCATCCCGCTATCCAGGCAGGCTTGCCGGTCCTCTTCGAATGCGTTTGCTGTCATGGCGAGGATGTAAGGGTGGCATTCCTTTCCAGGAAGGGCGCGGATGGCGCGGGTGGCTTCCAGGCCATTCATGACCGGCATCTGCATATCCATCAGTACGATGGCATAGTTCGATTCGCGGGCGCGGTCGACGGCTTCTTGGCCGTTGGCCACGATATCGACTTTAAGCCCGGCGAGTTGCAGTAATTCGGCGGCGACTTCGCTGCAAATGAAGTCGTCTTCAGCGAGCAGTATCCGCATGCCGCTGAATCGTTCGCGGATGACATCTTCAGGAAGAAGCAACGGGGACGTCGCTGCCGATTGTGATGTGGGGGCGCCGGTCCTGATGGCCTTGCGCAGGCAGATCGTTACCCAGAAGCAACTGCCTTGCCCCAGCTGGCTGTCGACACCGATTTGACCGCCCATGGCTTCCGCGATATGGCGGCAGATGGACAGGCCGAGACCCGAACCGCCGTATTTGCGTGTCGTTGAATCATCGGCCTGCACGAAGGGTTTGAAAATCCGTTCTTGATGTTCCTTGTCGATGCCGATGCCTTGGTCACGGACGTCCAGCCGGAGCGTGACAGTATCGGAGGTTTCTTCGAGAAGTTGCAGTGTGATGGAAATTTCACCGTGTTCGGTAAATTTGATGGCATTGCCCACGAGGTTGAGCAGGATTTGCGAAAAACGCAGTGAGTCGCCAAGCAGTGGGGTCGGGATGTTTTCGGCAATCCGGCAGGTCAGGCGCAGGCCTTTGGCATGGGCCTTGTCCCGGAACATCGTCAGCGTGTCGTCGATCGCAGCAGCGGGGGAGAATTCCTTTTCTTCCAGGACGAACCGATTGGCTTCGATTTTGGAGAGATCGAGAATGTCATTGAGGATGCTGAGCAGGTGTTGCGCGGCCGCGTTGATCTTATCGAGTTTTGTCACCGATTTTTCATTGCCGACTTCACGGCGCAGGAGATGGGTAAATCCAATAATGGCGTTCATCGGCGTACGAATTTCGTGACTCATGTTGGCGAGGAAGGTGCTCTTGGCGCGGTTGGCCGATTCGGCAGCCTCCTTGGCCTGGGCGAGTTCCTGCGTCCGGATGCCGACGAGATCTTCGAGGTGTTCGCGATAGGTTTCCAGCTCCTGTTCGATCTGTTTGCGCTGGGTGATGTCGACCCCGACGAAGTAGAGTTGCCCGGTCTTGCCCGGAGTCTCCACGAAAGCCAGGCTGGAGATGACCTCGACGCGGGAGCCATCCTTGCGCAGAAACGACAATTCCTTGCTCGTCAGCGAAGGGCCTTTGGCGAGGATTCGTGCGACGTCGCTTTTCACCGCCTTGATATTTTCGGGCAGGATGACGAGATCGGTCAGGAGCTTGCCGAGAGCCTCTTCCGACGTATAGCCCAAAAGAATTTCTGAAGCCTTGTTCCAGTAAACGATTCGGAGATCAGGAGTGCATCCCTGGACGGCAACCGAAGTCATTTCACCGAGCAGGTTACGGAAGCGCCACTCGCTTTCGCGCAGGGCTTCGTTGATCCGTTTGCGGTCAGTGATGTCCAGGCAGTAACCGATATAGCCGGCAAAATTACCCTGAGCGTCGTAGCGCGGCGTTCCATCGTCCTGTAACCAGCGATATTCGCCGTCATGGCGGCGCAACCGGTAGTCCATGCTGAAACGTTCGCGTTTATCGAAGGCCTGTGTATAAATGTTCAGACAGAGCTCAAAGTCGTCGGGGTGTACGCCCTCGGCCCAGCCGTTGCCTAATTCGCTTTCGAGCGGTCGGCCGGTGAAATCAAGCCAGACCTTGTTGAAGTAGTTGCAGAGCTTGTCGGTTCCCGCTGTCCAGATCAAGGCCTGTCCAGAGTCGGCCAGGGTCCGGTACTGTTGCTCCCTTTCGGAGAGTTCGTTCTGGGCCTGCTGGCGCTCGATCATCAGGCGATTGATCCTGAGCATGATCCAGAAAAACAGTGCAACACTGATCATTGTGCCGAAGGCAGCGATCACGAAGGACGTCCTCATGACCAGCTCGGACCGCTGTTTGAGATGGCTGACGTAGTGGCGATGATCGTTTTCCAGTTGGTTCATGGTCTGGATCAGCTCGGCCATATTTCGGTTGCCGCTTTCCGCTTCGCGTTTCCATTGCTCTTCCGGTCGGTCGGTATGGCGGGCGGCCAGCGTTTTCGTTGCCCAATCAAGCAAGTTTAGCGTGAGCGCCTCGAATGGCTTATAGAAATCCATTTCTTCGGGATCGGCGACATATTCCTCGGTCATCTCGTCGAGCAGCAGGCGGATGCGGTCGCTGACCACGAGGCCTTCGTTCAATGACTGGATTTTCCCGCTGAGCAGGTAGTTGAGCACGCTGTTCTGCAAGTGCGCGATATGGCTGAAGGTGCCCGCCGCGCGGGCGTAGAGCGCTTCACTGTGGGCCAGCTGAAGATTGACCTGGGTCACCTGCTGTTGGGCGCGCGTGGTACTCAGGCCGATGAGGACGAGAAGGGCAATGATGATGACGAATCCGGTGGTCGAGGTGCTGCCCAGTTCCCAGTTGAACGCTTGTTTGCGTCCGCTGAAGAGAAGCGTCGCGATTCCGAGGAAGGAAAAGAGAATGGCGCTGTCGGCTGACATGACGCGTATTCCTTCCCAGCCGAGTGCCGTGAGCGCTGGCGAGAAATAGGTGAACAGCGAGGTGGCGGTCAGTGCAAGGACGAGCAGGCTGCAAGACGCCGAAAGCACCGTCTTGCGGGCGCTGTGGCTCGAAAGAGTGTTGATCAGTATCGGCAGGGAAATCAAGACGAAACAGGTGGCGGACTTGAGCGACATGCGAACAAGCCCGGGGTCTGGGGGGGCTTGTCCGGCGATTCTCAAGGCAAGGTCGTCAATGCCGAGGTTCTGGCCTGAGAGATATTCAGTCAGGGTCAGCAGTCCGATCAGCAGGGGAAGTGACGACAGGGCGACGATCATTAGTCTGGTGCGTCGAGTGGCCGTCGGGGGCTGACCGCTCAGGATCAGGCTGATGACCAGGGCGTGCGACAGACCGATCAAGGCGAAGCAAAATGCCGAATTGGGAGACATCGGCGGGGCGGCAAGGGTGACGCCGATGAGGGCATTGTTGCCCAAGAGGTTGCCGATAAAAATCAGTGTCCCGGCGGTAACGGTCAGGACTGCGGCAGGAAGACCGAAATAGATCGGTAAGTTTTTGCGCAAAAGGTCATTGGCCATGGGGGTTGATGATCTCAGGGGGCGGTCGAGATCGGTACGAAAGCACCGCTTTTCACGCGGGTCATAAAGGTTCGGCCCTGCGAATCGCCGTAGGCATCGAAAATGATCGCGTTCTGCACGCCGTTGAAGGTCCGGCGTGAAAGCAGCGCCCGTTTGACCGATTCTCCGGGGCGAACATCCTTCAGTGTCTCGAGGATGACGTTGGCGGCATCGAAAGCGAAAGCACCGGCGAAGCCGGGCTCCTGATGAAAACGTTTGATATACGCCTGGCGAAAGGCTACGTAAGCGGGCGATTTGTTCAGCCGGTCGTGGAATTGTGCCGAGATCAGGCCTTCAACCGAAGCGCCGCCCAATTGTGTCAGCCGTTCGGTTGCGGCCCATTCCGAGGTGCCGAGCAGTATCGACGGGTTGAGCTGGCGAATGATCCGGCAAAGTACCGCAGCGTCGACCGAATTGGTCAGCAGGTAGATCACGTCGGGGGCGTCGCGCAAGGCAGCCTCGGCCTGTTTTTGCATTTCATGCTCGTCCCGGAGGGAGAATCCAATCGGGGGCAGGGGCTGGCCGCCAGCTGCGGAGAACTGGTTGGAGAAGTCCTGTATCCAGCTCTCGGCATAGGCTCGATTGCCCTCGTCGTAAATGAAACGAACGCGCTTGAGGCCTCGGGTATTGAGGAGGTACTCGACGTGGGAGGAAACAAAGGTTTGCGTTGATGGAAGAACCCTGAAGAAATAGTCGTCCGCGTGGCTTAAAGCGTTGGTGGTGACGGTCGGGCTAACCATGAGCAGTTTCGCCTCGTTGACCAGCGGGACGGTGGCCACGGCGATGGTGCTGGTCATGGGGCCGACGATAGCCTCGACCTTGCGGTCGATCAGACGTTTGATGGCCTGTTGGGCAGTTTTCGGGTCTTGGCGGTCGTCGGCTTCGAAAAGTATGATTTGGCGCCCGTTGATGCCGCCTGCCTTGTTTTGAAAAGCCACGGCGAGCCGAACGCCGTTGAGGCCGGCGATGCCCAGGTCATTGCCTCGTCCGGACAGGTCTCCGATAAAGCCGATGCGTATCGGCTCGGAAGGGGCGCAGGCTGCAATCGCAAAGAAAATGAACGGAATCAGCGTCAGACAGAAATGCCGTAACTGAATCACCTGTTCTTCTCCCCTCTCCCAGATTGAGCGCTTTTCGACCCTTGGAGCAATGTCACGAACCGGTTTGCATTGTGCCTCCGATCCGCCGGGGTTTGCAAGACCGACGGCCGGCTCGGGAAGAATTACCAGCGCGGGCAGGTTGCCGCCAGGCGCTTCAGCTCCAGACGGGTTTCCCGGTGCTGAGGATAGTACCGGGCAACGATGGCCCAGAACCTTGGGCTGTGGTTCATTTCGATGAGGTGAGCGAGTTCGTGGATGACCACGTAGTCGATGACGTGCGGCGCGAAGTGGATCAGTCGCCAGTTCAGGCGGACGCCGGTTTTCCGGCTGCAACTGCCCCAGCGTGTGCGTGCCGAAGAGAGTGTGAGCGGCGGCGTGGGAAGCCGCATTTCACCGGCAAAGTGAAGAAGTCGTTTGGAAAAATAGTGCTTTGCCTTGGTGCGCAAGGCTTTTTCGAGCAGGCGCGGGGCTTCTGCCGGTTTGCGCAAGCATAAAGTCAGGACGGGGGCGCTTTGCTCGTTCCAAACGGCATGGTGGCTGCCGATGGCGAGCCTGAGGCGCAGCGGTTGTCCGAGAAGCGGTAAATCGATTCCGTCAGCGATCAGCAGGGGCGTCGGGGATGGCAGCTTGGCCCATTCCGCCAGCTTGCGGGTGACCCAGTCTTCGTGGCGCAGGATCAGGGTCTCGACTTCGCCGAGCGACGCGTGTTGCGGTGCGCCGACACGCAAGCCGCGGTGGTCGACCGACAATCCGATGCTGCAACGACGGCTGCGGCGCAAGGTGTAGGAGACTGCTTGACCGCCGAGGATCAGGCTGCGCGGCGTTTCGTCGGCGATCAGGGGTTTTGCGGGGGATGGGCGGGGGTCAGCCTTTGACGACATGGCCGGTATCGGCGTAGCGATGCGGCGATATACGCCGCATTTCGTCTTCGATCCACTGTTCGGCGATCAGGGTGATTTCCTCGGCGGTTTTGCCGGCCGGGTCGATCGTCGGGCCGATGCTAACCGTGATCAGCCCCGGTTTCTTGACGAAGGCGTTTTTCGGCCAGAATTCGCCGGCGTTGTGCGCGACGGGGACAGCTGGAACACCGGCCTTGCTCGCCAGCAGGGCGCCGCCGGTCTTGAAGCGGCGCGTTTCGCCGGGGGCGACGCGCGTGCCTTCTGGAAAAATGGCGACCGAGAAGCCGTTTTTGAGGCGGTCGCGGCCCTGCTTGATGACTTGCATCAGCGCCTGCCTGCCGGCGGTACGGTCGATCGAAATCATTCGCATGGCGAAGAATCCCCAACCGAGGAAGGGAATCAGCATCAACGAGCGCTTGAGGACGAAAACGAGGGGCGGGAAGAATTCTTGCAAGGCGACGGTTTCCCAGGCCGACTGGTGCTTGGCGAGAACCACGACGGGCACCGCCGGGATATTTTCGCGGCCGACGATTTGGTAACGAATGCCCAGGACATGTTCGCAGATCGCCAGGAAAACCGTGCGCCAGGCGGCGACGATACGGAAGCGGGCTTTGATCGGGAGGGCAATTGACAGTGTGACAAGCAGTCCGGCGGGAGCGGTGATCAGAATGGCAAGGAAAAGGAAGAGGACAGAGCGGAGGAGTGCGATCATGAATTCAGGAGGTGATAGACGACCGCAGACAGGTCGTCGAAAATAAGGGTGCCTTCGGGCAGGTTGCCGTCGGCCAGTGTTTTTTGCCCTTTGCCGGTAAGGACCAATATCGGTTGGGTGCCCAGATTGGCACCGGCAACCAGGTCGCGCAGGGAATCGCCGACGGCCGGGATGCCGTTCAGGTCGACATTGAAGCAGTCCCGGATACGTTCGAACATGCCGGGGTTCGGTTTGCGGCACTTGCAGCCGTCGTCATTGGCGTGCGGGCAGTAGAAGATGGCGTCGATGCGTCCGCCCGCCGCCTGCACGGCGCGATGCATCTTGTCGTGGATGGCGTTGAGCGTGTCCATGTCGAACAGGCCGCGGCCGATGCCCGACTGGTTGGTGGCGACGACCACCTTGTAGCCGCTCTGTGTCAGGCGGGCGATGGCTTCAAGGCTGCCGGGTATGGGTTTCCATTCCATCGGCGACTTGATGAACTGTTCAGAATCGTAGTTGATGACGCCATCGCGATCGAGAATGACAAGTTTCATACGCTCAGCTTCGAAATGTCGGCGACTGCGTTGAGCTGGTCGAACAACGCCTTGAGCAGGCCAAGCCGGTTGGCCCGCACATCGGGATCATCGACGTTGACCATCACTTTGTCAAAGAAATGATCCACTTCGCTGCGTACCGAGGCCATGACTTTCAGCGCGTCGGTATAGGATTCAGCTGCGACGTGAGCCTTGACCGCTGGCGCGATCTCGCGGATACGCGAAAACAGGGCCTTTTCGGCATCTTCGGCAAGCAGCGACGGCTGCGGTTCGGGCAAAATGATCTCGGCCTTCTTGAGGATGTTGCCGATACGCTTGTTGGCCGCCGCCAGTGCCTGGGCTTCGGGCAGAGCCGAGAATGCGCGCACGGCAGAGAGGCGTTTGGGAATGTCGGCGAGGCGCTCTGGACGCTGACTGAGGACGGCGTCGACTTCCTGAGGCGTATAGCCTTGTTCGCGCAAGTTGCCGGCGAGGCGTTCATAGATGAAATCGCGCAGGGCTGAGATCGGCGGGGTAAATCCGTCGATCCGGTCGAATTGACGGCAAGCCGCATCCAGCAAAGCGCCGAGCGTTACGTCCAGATTGCCCTCGGCGAGCATGCGGATGGCGCCGAGCGCGTGACGACGCAGGGCGAAGGGGTCCTTGTCGCCGGTGGGCACCTGGCCGATGCCGAACATGCCGGCCAGCGTTTCCAGCTTGTCGGCCAGTGCGACGATCGTGCCGACCAGACCTCGCGGCAGCGCGTCGCCGGCGAAACGCGGTTTGTAGTGGTCCTCGATGGCATCGGCGACTTCCGGTGCCAGGCCGTCATGCTGGGCGTAATAGCGGCCCATGATGCCTTGCAGTTCCGGAAACTCGCCGACCATGTCCGTGAGCAGATCGGCCTTGGCCAGCATTGCGGCCTGTTCGGCATGGCGTTGCAAGGATTCGTCGCCGAGTTGCGCCGCAATGTGCCGGGCAAGGGCGGCGACGCGTTCGACGCGCTCTCCCTGTGTCCCCAGCTTGTTGTGGTAAACCACTTTGGACAGTCCGGGCAGGCGCGATTCAAGCGATTTCTTGCGATCCTGATCAAAGAAGAACTTGGCGTCGGCCAGGCGCGGGCGTACCACCCGCTCATTGCCCCCGATGACCGCGCTGGGGTCTTCGGGGCGGATGTTGCTGACGACGAGGAATTTGTTCGTCAACTTGCCGTTGGCGTCGAGCAGCGGAAAATATTTCTGGTTGGCCTTCATCGTCAGGATCAGGCATTCCTGCGGCACGGCGAGGAATTCGGCCTCGAACTGGCCAATGAGGACGTTGGGGCGCTCGACCAGCGCGGTCACTTCGTCGAGCAGCGCGTCGTCTTCGATGGCTTTGCCGCCGGCTATCTCGGCCGCTGCAGCAATCTGACGGGCGATCTCGGCACGGCGCTCGGCAAAAGCGGCGATGACGGCGCCGTCATCCCGGAGTTGTTTTTCATAGCTGTCGGCATCACGAATGATCACCGGATCGACTCGCGCTTCGAAGCGATGGCCGTGCGTTGCGTTGCCGGCGTTTAAACCGAGGACGGAAATGGGGACAACATCGGCGCCGTGCAGCGCCACCAGCGCGTGCGCCGGCCGCACGAAATTGACGCTGCTCCAGCCGTCGGCCAGTTGATAGCACATGACCTTCGGGATCGGCAGTGCAGCAAGTGCGGCTTCGAGTGCCTTTTGTAGGCCTTCGGCCAGCGTCGCGCCTTTCGCCAGACTGTCGAAGAAGAGAACGTCGGTTTTGCCGTCATTTTCGCGGCGCAGGCCGGGAACACAAGAGGCGTCTGCGCCTAGCGCGGCGAGCTTCTTCAGGAGCGCCGGCGTGGCGTTGCCGCTGGCGTCAAGGCCGACGCTTACCGGCATCAGCTTTTGCACGACCGGCTTGTCGGCCGCGACCGTGTTGACGTCGGCAATATGCGCGGCCAGGCGGCGCGGTGAGGCATATGAGGTGACCTTGGCGTTGGCTGACGTGAGGCCGGACTGGGCCAGCGAATGGGACAGCGTGCGGGCAAAGACTGCGCCCAGGGTTTTCAGCGCCTTCGGTGGCAGTTCCTCGACAAACAATTCAACGAGCAGATTTTTCGCGGTCATTTCAGGCTACCTTCTTTTCGATCTGGGCCAGGGCTTCTTCGGCCCAGGCTTTCGGCGCCATCGGGAAGCCGAGGCGGGCGCGGCTGTCGACATAGCTTTGCGCGACGCTACGCGCCAAATTGCGGATGCGGCCGATGTAGGCGGCGCGTTCGGTCACCGAAATGGCGCCGCGCGCGTCGAGCAGGTTGAAGGTGTGCGCCGCTTTCAAGACTTGCTCGTAGGCGGGCAGGGCCAGTTGCGCTTCCATCAGGTGTTTCGCCTGTTTTTCATGCGCCGAGAAAGCGGTGAACAGGAATTCGGCATCCGAGTGCTCGAAATTGTAGGCCGACTGCTCGACTTCGTTCTGGTGGTAAACGTCGCCGTAGGTCAGGCCCTCGGTCCATTGCAGGTCAAAGACGTTCTCGACGCCTTGCAAATACATGGCCAGGCGTTCGAGGCCGTAGGTGATTTCGCCGGTAATCGGTTTGCAATCGATGCCGCCAACTTGCTGGAAATAGGTGAACTGGGTGACTTCCATGCCATTCATCCAGACTTCCCAGCCGAGTCCCCAGGCGCCAAGTGTCGGGTTCTCCCAGTCGTCTTCAACGAAACGGACATCGTTCTTCTTGAGGTCGAAACCGAGTGCTTCCAGCGAGCCGAGATAGAGGTCGAGAATGTTGTCCGGCGCCGGCTTGAGCACCACCTGATACTGGTAGTAGTGCTGCATGCGGTTCGGGTTCTCGCCGTAGCGGCCGTCTTTCGGGCGACGCGAGGGCTGGACGTAAGCGGCTTTCCAGGGTTCCGGGCCGAGGGCGCGCAGAAAGGTCGCAGTGTGGCTGGTGCCGGCACCGACTTCCATGTCGTAGGGTTGAAGCAGGGCGCACCCCTGTTTGTTCCAGTAGCTCTGGAGACTCAGAATGACTTCCTGAAATGTAGGCATGAAAGGCTTCGTTTGTGCGTAAAAGCCTCGATTCTACTTGCTTTTGAGCTTGATAAGAAGGCGCTGGCGGAGGCGGAAAGCGCTTCAGGAAGGGGGTTGTCAGCTTTCGGCTGCTGAGGGCTGCGCTTCTGTGACCGGCTCTTTGTCCGGATCGACTTTGTTGCGCCTCAAGTGGTCGCGAAATAAGTAGTCGTTCTGTACGATGTGATCGACGAGCCAGCTTCTGACAAATTTCATCGTGTCCATTTCCAGATGAAGGTGGTTCTCTGAGTATTCCTGATGAAGTTTGAAAATTGTATCGATCAGACTCTCGTGGATGGCTTGATGTTCAATAAGTTTCTTGTATTGAGCCTCTTCCATGATGGCTTCTTCATGCTGGAAATGCATCTGCGCGTAATTGATCAACTGGTTAAGTACCGCAGCGATGCTTTTCCGGTCGTGGTTTTCCTGCCAGTGGTTATGGAAACTATTGATCAGGCGGAAAAGTTCTTTGTGTTCGGTGTCGATTGTCAGGTCGCCGATCAGGTAGTCGTCGGACCAAGTCAGTAATGCCATCGCTTGTGTCTCCAGTGCGTGTGCTCTCAGGATTGTGCCTCGCGTCTGGCGAGAAAAGCAACCGTCAGGAATGCGAGCAGAATGGCCGGCCAGTTTCCCCAGCGAACGAACGGCGTGCGGCCTTCGTATCCGAAAACCTCGCCGCGCAAGACCCCTCGGGTGAAGGGGGTGAGCTTGCCGATTACCTTGCCATTAGCGCCGATGATTGCGGTCATGCCGGTATTGGTCGCCCGCAGCGACATGCGCCCGGTTTCGAGGCTGCGCAGACGAGCAATCTGCAGGTGCTGGGCGGGGGCCAGCGAGTTGCCGAACCAGGCGACGTTGGAAACATTAAGCAGCAATGTGGCTTCGGGGAGCGCGCGGATGATTCCCTCGCCGAAGGCGTCCTCGTAGCAGATGTTGACGGCGACCTTCTGCTTGCCGAGGCGCAGAGGCGGTTGGTCGATCGGGCCGGGGGTGAAATCCGACATCGGGATGTTCGCCAGCGCGAGGAACCAGGAAAAGCCGGGCGGCACGAACTCGCCGAAAGGGACGAGGTGCGACTTGGTGTAGGTCTGCATTCCCGATTGGCCGATGCTGATTGCGCCGTTGGCGTAGCGCGGCCCTTCGTCGATGGGAATGCCGAGCAGCAGGTCGCCCTGTTGGCGTTTGGCCAGCGCCTGGAGGGCTTCAAGATAGTTGGCTGGAATCTGGCTCAGGAAGGCCGGGATCGCTGTTTCCGGCAGGACGGTCAGTTGCGCTGGATTTTCCTGCGCCAATTGGTAGTAGGTGCGTAGTGTCTCGTTGAATTTCTCCGGGCGCCATTTCATTTCTTGGGCAACGTTTCCCTGCAGCAGGGCGACACTGAGCGGTTCTCCGACCGGATCTGTCCATCGGATGGTGCTCAGCCCGTGTCCGCAAACGAGAATCAGAGCGATGCTAAACATCGGCGTGGCAGCCGGCCATTGAAGCCAGCGTGATTTGCGGCTCGTAGGAATCGATTTCCGGATTTTGAAGGAGGTAAAGAGCAGGGCGCCGCAAAGGGCGGCCAGAAAAGAGAGCCCATAGACGCCGAAAATGGGCGTGAATCCGGAGAGTGGGCTGGGCGGCGTTTGTGAATAGCCGGTTGCGAGCCAGGGAAAACCCGTCAGTACCCAGCCGCGCAACCATTCGCCAAGCGTCCACAGCGCGGCAAAAAAGAGCGTACGACGCCAGGGGGGGGCTGGCGCAAAACGAACGAAAGTGGCCCCGACAAGGGCCGGATAAACCGCAAGAACGAGGCAAAAGAGCAGGGTAGCCACGGCCGCAAGCGGCATCGGCATGCCGCCGAAAACGCTGAGACTGACATAAATCCAGGATACGCCGCTGACGAACAGGCCGAAACCGAAGGCACCGCCGATCAGTGCGCCTTGACGCGTTCGGTGCCGGGCGTACGGCGAGAGGTCGAGCAGAGAGAAGAGCCCGCCCAGCGTCAGCCAGATCAACGGGTAGCCGCCGAACGGCGCAAAGGCCAGAACACTGGCCGCACCGAGCAGGAAGGCTTTGGCTAGAAGCCAAGCATTTCCCGGTTCCTTCTTCCCGCCAGGGGGGTATTCAAACTCGCTTCGCCGGGCTATCACTGACCACTCTTTTCTGCGCTTCCAGCCGCTTGCGCTGGGTTGCGGCCAACGGAAGTGTCCGCAGGACTCGTCCCGTAATGGGTTGTGATGCCTGGCGCGGAACAGGGCGCCAACATGTCAAGGCGTGGCACTCGCATCGGGGGCGGGGATGTCGGCTTCCGGTTCGGGGGTGACGATCAGCGTGTACAGGCGGCGGCCATCCGCCCGCAGGACCTGGAAACGCCATCCGCCGAGGGGGATCGTTTCCATCCGCCGGGGTACTCGGCCAAGGTGGTTGAGAATCAGGCCGCCGACGGTGTGGCAGTCGTTGTCGCTGAATTCGGTGCCGAGGGCGGTGTTGAAATCGTCGATTTCCGTTTGCGCCTTGACCAGATAGCGGCCGTTGCGATCGCGCCGGATGTTGTCCTCGGTCTCATCGAAGTCGTATTCATCCTCGATTTCGCCAACAATCTGTTCGAGAACGTCCTCAATGGTGATCAGGCCGCTGACGCCCCCATACTCGTCGATGACGATGGCCATGTGGTTGTGCGAGACGCGGAATTCGCGCAGCAGGACGTCGAGGCGTTTTGATTCGGGAATGAAAACGGCCGGACGAATCCAATCGCGCAGGTTGAATTGCTTTTCCGTCTGCACGCGCAGTAAATCCTTGGCCAGAAGGATGCCGATCACGTTGTCGAGTTTGTCGTCGATGACCGGGAAGCGCGAATGGGCGGTGCGATTGACCAAGGCGATGATGTCGGCAAGAGGGTCGTCGATGTCGATGACCTCCATGTGCGGGCGCGGCACCATGACATCGTTGACACGGATTTCAGAGGCCGCGAGCGCCCCTTCGGTGATCGACAGGGCATCGGCGTCGAGCAGCTTGCGTTCGTGCGCCGAATGCAGGAGTTGCATCAGTTGTTCCCTGTCTTCGGGTTCGCGGAGAAGCAGGGAGGAGAGTCGTTCGAAAAAAGTCGGTTTGTCGGGGTCCATTTTTTTTCGAGGTTTCTTCGGCGAGGCGGGCGGTTTGCTGCCGTCGTTCAGGCCTCGTTTTCGATTCCTCTTTCAGTTAGATAAGGATCAGCGTATCCCAATGATGCCAGAACGATACGCTCCAGGTCTTCCATTTTTTTCGCTTCCGCCTCGCCGGTCTCGTGGTCGTGGCCCAGCAGGTGCAGCACGCCATGGACGATCAGATGGGCATAGTGCGCTTCCAGAGGTTTGACCTGATCCTGCGCTTCGCGCTCGACGACCGGGGCGCAGACGACGAGATCGCCGCATACCCGCGGCTCGATCTCGTAGGAGAAGGAGAGCACGTTGGTCGCATAATCCTTGCCGCGATAGTCGTTGTTAAGCATGCGTCCTTCGTCGGCATCGACCAGGCGTACCGTGATCTGTCCGCCGTGCGGTCCGTCTGCATCGAGCGCCGCGCGAACCCAGGTCCGGATTTGCGGGCGCAAGGGTAGGCCGGTCTTGTTACAGGCATATTGCACGCTGAGGTCAAGGCGTCGGGTCATTTGCCCTCCTGCTTCTCATCCTGTTTCGCGGCATGGACTTCGTAGGCTGAAACGATGCGCGCCACCAGCGGATGACGGACGACGTCCTCCTTCTGGAATTCGCTGAAGGCGATGCCACGCACGTTCTGCAGGATCAGCCGCGCTTCGATGAGGCCGCTTTTCTGGCCGCGTTGCAGGTCGATCTGCGTCACGTCGCCGGTGACGACGGCCTTGGCGCCGATCCCGATCCGGGTCAGGAACATCTTCATCTGTTCCGGCGTCGTGTTCTGCGCTTCGTCGAGAATGATGAAGGCATGGTTGAGCGTGCGCCCGCGCATATAGGCGAGCGGAGCGATTTCGATGGCGCCGCGCTCGAAGAGCTTGGCCACCTTGTCGAAACCCATCAGGTCGTAAAGGGCGTCGTAAAGCGGGCGCAGGTACGGGTCGACCTTTTGCGCCAGATCGCCGGGCAGGAAGCCGAGCCGTTCGCCGGCTTCGACTGCCGGGCGGGTGAGGACGATGCGCTGCACCAGTTCGCGCTCGAAGGCGTCGACGGCCGACGCGACGGCGAGGTAGGTCTTGCCGGTGCCGGCCGGGCCGGTGCCGAAGGTGATGTCGTGTTCCTGGATCTGCTTGAGGTACTCGACCTGGCGTGGCGTGCGTCCGTGCAGCTCGGTTTTGCGCGTCATCAGGGTGGGCGTTGTGCCGCCGACCGGCGAATTCTTGCGCGTCGGGTGGTTGAGCAATTCGATCAGGCCGAGCTGGATTTCGTCTACCGAAAGCGAATCCTTGGCTTTCGCATAGAACTGTTGCAAGGCTTCGGACGCGCGCGCCGTCTGCTCGCGTTCGCCGCGCAGGGTGAAGCGTTCGCCACGCCGGGCAATCGTAACGTCAAGCGCCGTTTCGATTTGGCGCAGGTTTTCGTCGAGCGGACCGCACAGATTGGCGAGTTGGGCATTGTTGACCGGCGAGAGCAGCAGTTCGATGGCTCTTGGCTTGACAGGGGATTTAGCGCTCATCCGCGAAGATTCCTTTCGGTCATGTCGGTCATGACTCCCGGGTGAGGATTTCGCCGCGCAGCGAATGCGCCAGTGCGGCGGTGATGCGCACGTCGACGAAGCTGTGGATCAGACGCGAACTCCCGACGAAATTGACGATGCGGTTATTGTCGGTGCGCCCGGCCAGCTCGTTTTCGTCCTTCTTTGAGCGGCCCTCGACGAGAATGCGCTGCACGGTGCCGACCATCGACTGCGATACGGCCTGCGCCAGATCCTCGATGCGCTGTTGCAGGCGCATCAGGCGTTCGGCCTTGACTTCGTGCGGCGTGTCGTCGGACAACTCGGCAGCCGGGGTGCCAGGGCGCGAACTGTAAAGAAAGGAAAACGAGGCGTCGAAACCGATGTCGTCGATCAACGTCATTGTTTTCTCGAAATCCTCAGCGGTTTCGCCGGGGAAGCCGACGATGAAGTCCGAAGACAGCGACAGGTCGGGGCGGGCGGCGCGCAGCTTGCGCACCAGGCTCTTGTATTCGAGCGCCGTGTAACCGCGCTTCATGGCCGCCAACACGCGGTCAGAGCCGGACTGCACGGGCAGGTGCAGGTGCGAGACGAGCTTCGGGACGCGGGTGTAAACGTCGATCAGGCGCTGCGACAACTCGCGTGGATGCGAGGTCGTGTAACGGATGCGTTCGATGCCGGGCATTTCGGCGATGTACTCGATAAGCAGTGCGAGGTCGGCTTTTTCTTCGCCATCGGCCATGGCGCCCCGGTAGGCGTTGACGTTCTGCCCGAGCAGGGTGATTTCCTTGACCCCCTGCGCCGCCAGGCCAGCGACTTCGGTGAGCACGTCGTCGAAGGGGCGCGAGACTTCCTCGCCGCGGGTATAGGGCACGATGCAGAACGAGCAGAACTTGCTGCAACCTTCCATGATCGAGACGAAGGCCGAAGCCTCCTCGACCCGGGCCGGCGGCAGGTTGTCGAATTTCTCGATTTCCGGGAAGGAAACGTCGACCTGCGATTTGCCGAGGCGGCGCTTCTCGGCGATCATCTGCGGCAGCCGGTGCAGTGTCTGCGGGCCAAAAACGATGTCGACATAGGGGGCGCGCTTGACGATCGCTTCGCCTTCCTGGCTGGCGACGCAACCGCCGACGCCGATGATCAGATCGGGGCGGGAAAGTTTGAGCGGACGCACCCGGCCGAGGTCGTGGAAGACGCGCTCCTGCGCTTTTTCACGCACCGAGCAGGTGTTGAAGAGGATGATGTCCGCGTCTTCGGGGTTGTCGGTCTTGACGATGGGTTCGGATGCTCCGAGCACGTCGGCCATTTTGTCCGAATCGTACTCGTTCATCTGGCACCCGAAGGTGCGGATGAACAGTTTTTTTGCCATGGGTCTCAGTTGTTTGGGCGTGCCGAGAGTTCGGCGGCGCTGACCATCCAAACGCGAAAGACTGCGCCGGATGGGTTGGTGATGAATACGACGTCTTTCTCTTCCTGGATGCTCATCGGCATTACGATCAGATTTTTCTGGTTGCGAAACTGCACGCCCGGTGTTAGCGGCCACGAGCGGCCATCAATCGTCACCGTGCCGTCATTCTGCGGTGGCAACATGACTCCGGACTTCGCTTCGGGCGGCAGAGTGCGTGTCGTCGCGTAGATTTCGTACTGTTGCGGCAGCGCGCCAGCGCTTTGCGCTGCGGCTTCAATGACGGCGCTGACGATCGAGGCGACAAGGGATGCGGGTAGAGGCATGGCGCCATTATAGACAAGCTTGCTCGCCTTGTGTGTTCGGAGCGCTTGACCGCCTCCCATCATCCCCCCTATAATTCCGCGCCCTGACTGGTGATGTAGCTCAGTTGGTTAGAGCGATGGATTCATAACCCATAGGTCGGCAGTTCAATTCTGCCCATCACCACCAAGATTCAAACAAAAAGCCCGGCCAAATTGGTCGGGCTTTTTGTTTTCCGAGTCCCCTTTTCTTGCCAGTGGCAATTCCGATGTTCCCATGGCGATCATTGATCGGTGAGCGTACGGGAAAAAACTTTTACGACGCTCGATGGAAATACCATAATTGGATCGTCGGAATTTATTGTTGTTTGCGGGTGAGGGGATATGGCGCTTCTTGAGCTTCGCCGCATCACGCGCCGCTTCGGCAATCTGGAGGCGGTCAAGAACGTTTCGCTGAGCGTCGAGGCGGGGGAGTTCTTTACCTTGCTTGGACCTTCTGGCTGCGGCAAAACCACGATTCTGCGCATGATTGCCGGTTTTGACGAGCCGGACGAAGGGGAGTTGTTCCTCGATGGCCGGCTATTGACCGGCATGGCGCCTGAAAAACGACCGGTCCATACGGTATTCCAGAGCTATGCACTTTTCCCGCACCTGACGGTGGCGGGCAATATCGCTTTCCCGCTGGAAATGGCGGGGTGTTCCCCGGCTGACATCCGGCGGCGGACCGGCGAGATGCTGGCGCTGGTGCATCTGGAGGACAAGGGCAGGGCCTATCCGCACGAGTTGTCCGGCGGTCAGAAACAGCGCGTTGCCTTGGCCCGCGGCTTGGTCAACAAGCCGCGTTTGTTGTTGCTCGATGAACCCCTCGGCGCTCTCGACGCCAAGCTGCGCGAACGGATGCAGGTCGAATTGATGGCATTGCAGCGAGAGGTGGGGGTGACCTTCGTTTTTGTGACGCACGCGCAGCAGGAAGCGTTGGCACTGTCGCACAGGATCGCGGTGATGAACGAAGGCCGGGTTGAGCAGATGGATGTGCCCGAAGTGCTTTATTCCGCGCCGAAGAATCGATTTGTCGCTGATTTCATCGGCACGATCAATTTGATCGAGGCGCAGGTGGTCGGTCGCGGTCGCCACGGACTGTTGCTGAACGCTCCGGGACTCGGCGAGATCGCCGCGCCGGATTGCCCGGGAGTTGTGTCGGCGCGGCGCGGGGCGCTGGCCATTCGTCCCGAGCATTTGCGGGTTTCGGCACATGCCGAGCGTTCAGGGCTGAGAAACCATTTTGTTGGTAACGTCAGTGAATATCTCTATCTCGGTGACGTGACGGTGTACAAGGTACGGCTTGATAACGGCGTTACGCTGGAGGCCTTGGTCGCCAATGCCGCGTCCGGTAAAGCGAGGTTTCACGAGATTGGCGATCGGGTCAGTGTCGAGTGGAGGCATGATGCGGGCGTTTTTCTCGGCGATTAAAGGCGAGCGGCTGACCCGCCTTGTGGTGACGCTGCCGCCGTCGCTGTTCCTGATCGTTTTTTTTCTGATTCCAGCCCTGATCATGGCCGTCGCCAGTTTTCGAGAGCCGGGCGAGTTTGGCGGTCTGGCACCATGGTCGGAGAGCGGATTGGGTCTAGATGCCTATCGCTTCATCAGCGACGATCCGATCTACGTGTGGATTCTCGCCAAATCCTTCCTTGTTGCCGCGCTGACCACGCTGCTTTGCTTGCTGTTGGCTTACCCGATGGCGCTGCTGATTGCGCGTAGTCCGAAGCGTCAGCGCGACCTCTTCGTTCTCTTGGTGATTCTGCCTTTCGCCAGCAATTTTCTGGTCCGTGTCTATGCCTGGATCATGATCCTCGGTCCGACGGGACTGCTTTACAGCCCGATGGCGGTGATCGTCGGCATGGTCTACGTACATCTGCCGTTCATGATCCTGCCGCTCTATACGAATCTGGAAAAACACGACTCGTCCTTGCTCGAGGCCGCTCAGGATCTTGGTGCCGGGGCCTGGACGCGCTTCTGGCGCGTGACCTGGCCGCTGTCTCTCACCGGCGTTCTGTCAGGCTCGGCGCTTGTCTTCATTCCGGTGCTCGGCATGTTTGCCGTGCCGGAATTGCTTGGCGGCACTGGCGATCTGCTCATCGGCAACCTGATCAAGGAGCAGTTTCTCGATAATCGCGATTGGCCGCTCGGCGCGACGCTTTCGCTGATGCTGACGGTGGCGGTGCTCGGTGTCGCTGCGCTGTCGGCGTTGCTGACCCGGCGGAGCGGGGCATGAAGCGCGGATTCGGCCTCTGGTGCGCGACACTGGCGACTTATGCCTTCCTGTACGTGCCGTTGGCCGTGGTCGTGCTGTTCTCGTTCAATGATTCCGAGCTGAATGCCTCTTGGGTCGGCTTCACTACGCGCTGGTACGGCAAACTGTTCAGTGACGGCGCGATGTTGCAAGCGGCCGCCAACTCACTGTTCATCGCTGTTCTCTCCAGTCTTGTCGCGACACTTCTCGGCACCATGGCCGGCATCGCCATGCACCGCTGGCGGCCGTTGTTGTTGCCTTTCCTTGTCCTGACGCCGGTCGCTATGCCGGAGATCCTGCTCGGCGTGTCGCTGTTGCTGTTTTTCCGGCAGGTGCTCGACCTGACGCTCGGAATGCTCTCGATCCTGATCGCGCACATCACGTTCTCGATCGGTTTCGTGGCTATCATCGTGCGCGCGCGCCTGGCCGGCATGGACGAGAGCCTCTTCGAAGCCGCGCGCGATCTCGGCGCCACGCCCTGGCAGACGTTTCGCCGTGTCACGCTGCCGTTGATATTGCCTGGCATCGTTGCCGGATTCCTGATGGCGTTCACGCTCTCGATCGACGATTTTGTCATCACTTTCTTTGTTGCCGGCGTTGGTATGACGACCTTGCCGTTGCAGATTTACTCGATGATCAAGGTCGCCGTGACGCCGGAAGTGAACGCCGTTTCGACCCTGCTGATGGCATTGACGCTGACGTTGATTGCCGTCGCCTCGCGCTTCGCTTTCGAGTCGCTGAGACGCGAAGAAGCATGAAATCGGATTTGATTAACCGCAACGAACTCAACGGATAGAAGGAAATGCTTTGTTTTCTTACTTTTGTTTTGCGTTGCGCTCGTTGTGTCCGTTGTGGTTCGACGGCGTTCTTCATTCTTACCCTGTTCCTGCTGCTCACGGCCCCGCTGGTCCGGGCCAGCGACGTGTTGTATCTCTACATCTGGAATAACTACATTTCTGCGCAGACCGCTGCCCGTTTCGAGGCGTGGTGCGGTTGCACGCTCAAGCAGGACTATTATTCCGACAACGAAGAAATGCTTGCCAAGTTGGAGGCCGGCGCTTCGGGCTATGATTTGCTGGTGCCGACCGGCAATGCGGTGCAGACGCTGATCCGCAAGCACGAACTGCGGCCTGTCGAGAAAAACCGCTTGCCCAATTTTTCCAATCTCGATCGGGCCTACCTGGGGGCTTGGTATGATCCGGAAAACCGCTATGCCGTTCCTTACGCGAGTACGGTGACCCTGCTCGGCTACAACGTCGACAAGCTTCGGGCGCTCGGTTTGCCGAACGATACCTGGGCGTTGATTTTCGAGCCGAAGTATCTGGAGCAACTAAAGGGGCGGGTGATGGTGCTTAACAGCCAGCGCGAACTGATGGCGGCCGCCTTGCGTTATCTAGGATACTCTGCACAGGATGCCAACCCGGAGCACTGGTATGCGGCGCGTGACCTAATCTTGCGCGCCAAGCCGTATTGGGCGGCTTTTTCGAATAGCACGTACATCAAGGAACTGGCGATCGGTAACATCTGGGTGGCGCACGGTTATTCGAGCGATATGTTTCGTGCGCGTGAAGACGCGATTGCGGCGCGGCGGCCGTTCCGGATTGGCTTCAGCATTCCCAAGGAGGGGGCGGTTTTGGCCGTGGATAATTTCGTCATCCACAAATCGTCGCGCCGCCCCGATCTTGCGCATCGCTTCATTGATTTCATGCTCAACGGCGAGAACGCTGGCGACGTGTCCAACCTGATCGGCGCCGGCAATCCCAATGCCGCCGCGGGTCCCTACATTCGTCCGGAAATTTCCAGCGACAGCGCATTGTTTCCGAAAACGAGCGATATGTCGCGGCTGGAAATGCTGCGCGATCTTGAGCCGCAACAGCGTCGCTTGATGTCGCGGCTATGGACCGAAATCAAGGTGAAATAGCCTCCGCCTGAGCCTTCGCCCAACCGGGGGCTCCGGCAGAATTTGTGAGGAAGTCAGAGCGTTTCGTAGCGTACGGCGCCGCGCCGTTCGTTCTTGTACGGGCGACCGAAGAAGAGCAGGCCCTTCCCTTTGAGCGGGATGCTGCCGTTCTTGATCAGTGTTTCAGCGCCGTCGTCCGGCTTGATGCTGGTGCCGTTTGTGCTCGAATCGACCAGGACGATGCCGTTTGCCCGACTCTCGATGCGGCAGTGGTGTCGCGAGACATGATCGTCGGTCAGGACCAGGTCGCTTGACGGGTCCCGGCCGATCGAAAGGGTTGGAGTGTCCTGCGACAGTTCAAGCGTTTTGAGCCCGTGGTGCAGCAGCAGGTAGGCGCCGATAGGTAAAGAATCCTGGTTCGCAGGCCAGAAGGATTCGCCACCGTAGGCCGCCGAGGGGATTTCGCCTTGCCAGTCGACCGTATAGGTTTCAACTCCTGCGCAAGCCGAGGTGAGACGGTGGGCAAGGTTCTTGAGTTCGTTGTTGATGTCTTCGAAGACTTGCGCTGAGATGACCGTACAGTCATTCGAACGGGCAAGTGACTTGGCGATTGCGCGCGAGTCTTCCGCCTTGTCTTTCGCCCGTTGGCGCAACAGGCCACGGTGAATCCCGATGCACAAGGCGATTCGGTGGCCCGAAAGCTGGGGGAGCAAAGCGCAACGGTGTTGCATTTCGCTGGCGGCGAGGACGGCAGCATCCGCCGTGTCAAAGACCATTTGCAAGCTGCTGTCATTGCGTTTTTCGATCTGGCCACGATAGGCCGTGACGACACGCTCGATCCGGTTCAGCCGGCGTTCGATCGGACGTCCGGCCTTGGCGTCGTCGTAGTCCATGGAAGAGGCCGTCGTGACGGCGAGTTCGGCGTGGACGAGGTATCTAATACGGGAGTTATTGGCGGGGAGCATGATGCATAGTCCTATCGATCAACAGTGCATGCGCTAACCATTGTAACGGGGGCCGGAGAATTGCACGATCTATTATATCTGGACCGATTTTTGACGGTTTGGGCTTTCATGCATCTTCTGCCGCCTAGGGAGGGGGATTCCTCGAGTTGGCCGGATCGGAGAACAGGCGACCTTGCCAAGTGTGGCGCAGATGCAGGCGTTCCTCAAGTCGGGCCGGGAATTTGTCGAGGCGCATTCCCCAATCGGGCGAGACGAGGACGCTCGGCGGGACTTCGCTACCCAGGCGCTGGATCTTGATTGTCGGCGGCAGGCGTTCGAGCATGTCGATCACTGTATCGAGGTAGGTTTCCGGGTCGAGCAAAGGCACACTTTCGGGGGCGGTCCGATAGGCGTTGGCGAGCCGTGTGTTACGCACGATTTGCAACTGGTGGAATTTCAGGGCGTCGATGGGCAGTGCGGCGAGGGCGCGGGAACCTTCGATCAGGCTTTCCCGGGTTTCGAGCGGCAGGCCGAGGAGGAGATGTCCGGTAATGAACAGGCCGCGTTTCGCTGCCCGGAGGATGGCGTCCTGCGTACAGGCGAAATCGTGGCCGCGCAGACAGTCCTGCAGCACGGCGTCGTTGCAGGATTCAATGCCGATTTCCAGCTCGACCGGCATGCGGGCGGCCAGTTCGGCCAGATAGTCGAGCGTCGCTTCGGGAAGGCAGTCGGGGCGGGTGCCGATGACGAGGCCGCCGATTGCCGGGTGGGACAGTGCCGTGTCGTAGGCTTTTTGCAGCGTAGCGAGATCGCCGTAGGTGTTGGAATAACTCTGGAAGTAGGCGAGAAAAGCTTTCGTCTTCGGATAGCGGCGGCGCATGAACTCGATGCCGGTGTCGATCTGGTCGTGGATGTTCCGTTGCTCGCGCAGGTAGCTCGGGCTGAAGCCTTCGTTGTTGCAGAAGCTGCAGCCACCGATGCCGAGCGATCCGTCGCGGTTGGGGCAAGTGAAGCCGGCGTCGAGGGAGACTTTCTGCAGGCGTCCGCCGTAGTGCTGCTTTGCCCAGTCGTTGTAAGCGTGGTAGCGGCGTCCGGCAAACAATTCGAGGCTGCGGTCAAGGTCGGTCATGGGGAGAGGGGCGAAAGGTTAGCGAGCGATGGTAATCGTTCGTTGGGGTCTTGCGAAGCTGGGCTGGGTTGTTTATTCCAGATTTGAATAAGTAAATACAAAAACAGACTTTGTGGTTCTATAAATTCTTCTTATAGTGGCTTCACTCGCACTTCGACGTGCTTTCCGAAACGTAATTCAAGGAGCCTTCCATGCATCCGCTGATTAAAAGATTATCGTCTGGTTTGGCGCTGGGGCTGGCATTTTCCGGCGTGCTGGCGCTTTCCTTCCCGGCGCAGGCCGCAGGAAGTCTGCTCAACGTGTCCTACGACGTGGCGCGCGATTTTTACAAGGACTATAACCCGTTGTTCCAGAAATACTGGAAAGCCAAAACCGGTGAGGCGCTCGAACTCAAGCAGTCACACGGCGGGTCGAGCAAACAGGTGCGCGCCGTGGCCGACGGTCTGGAAGCGGACGTGGTGACGATGAATCAGGCTTCCGACGTGAATTTCCTCGTCGACAAGGGCCTGGTCGTCAATGATTATGCGAAGAAATTTCCGGACAATGCCTCGCCCTATACCTCGACGATGATTTTCATCGTGCGCAAGGGCAATCCCAAGGGGCTAAAGGATTGGGCGGATCTGGTCCAGCCCGGCGTGCAGGTGATCCTGCCGCACCCGAAGAATACGGGTAACGGTCGCTACACCTATCTTGCTGCCTGGGGATATGCGCTCAAGCAGCCGGGGGGCAACGACCAGACGGCGCAGGCGTTCGTCGGCAAGCTGTTGAAAAACGCGCCGCTGTTCGCTTCCGGCGGCCGCGACGCGACGACAACCTTCATGCAGCGTCGGATCGGCGACGTGCTGGTGACTTTCGAGAGCGAGGCCGAGCTGATCGCGCGCGAATTCGGCAAAGGCGATTTCGAGGTCGTGCATCCTTCGCTGTCGATCCTCACCGAATTCCCGGTCGCCATCGTCGATAAGGTGGTGGATAAGAAAGGATCGCGTACGCTGGCCAAGGCTTACCTGGATCATCTCTGGTCGAAGGAGGGGCAGGAGAACGCGGCAAACAACTATCTGCGGCCGCGCGATCCCGAAGTGCTCAAAAAATACGCGGCGCAGTTCCCTCCCATCAAGACCTTTACGGTCGATGAGGTGTTCGGTGGCTGGGCCAAAGCGACGCCGAATCACTTCAAGGACGGCGGGACCTTCGACCAGATTTATCAGAGCAAATGATTTCAACCACAACGCACACAACGGGCGCAACGAAATTCAAGTAAAGCTTCGTTTAGTCCTTTCCGGCAAAACGGAATGCGGCAGCCCCCATGGGGTTATGGGTTAAGCCTGGAACGACGACGTGTAATTCCTGGACTTGAATGATTTTCTGGATTCTCGTTGTGACCGTCGTGCTCGTTGTGGTTGATCGAATATTTAAATAGGTTCCTGACCAATGAAACGCGTCCTTCCCGGCTTTGGCCTGTCACTCGGCTACACGCTGATCTATCTGTCGCTGCTTATCCTGCTGCCGCTCGCCGTGCTGGTGTTCAAGGCGGGTTCGCTCAGTTTTGCGCAGTTCTGGGAAATTGCCAGCGGCGAGCGGGCGGTGGCCGCCTACCGGGTGACGTTCGGTGCATCGTTGCTGGCCGCGTCGATCAACGCGGTTTTCGGGCTTGTCGTGGCTTGGGTGCTGGTCCGCTATTCCTTCCCCGGCAAGCGCTTCGTCGACGCGTTGGTCGACCTGCCCTTCGCCCTGCCGACCTCGGTGGCGGGGATTACGCTGGCGACGCTCTACGCCGGCAATGGCTGGATCGGCCGCTACCTGGAGCCGTTGGGCGTCAAGGTGGCGTTCACCCCCCTCGGTATTGTCGTTGCTTTGACCTTCATCAGCTTGCCGTTCGTTGTGCGCACCTTGCAGCCGGTGATCGAGGATATCGAACCGGAGATCGAGGAAGCCGCAGCGACGCTCGGTGCCTCACGCGCTCAGACCTTCCTCCGTGTTTTGCTACCGGGCATCCTGCCGGCTTTGTTGACCGGATTTACGATGGCTTTTTCGCGCGCGATCGGCGAATTCGGTTCGGTCATTTTCATCGCCGGCAACATGCCCTTGATTTCGGAAATCACGCCGCTGTTAATCATTTCGAAACTGGAACAATACGACGTCGTTGGCGCAACCGCGTTGGCCAGCGTCATGCTCGCGATTTCATTCGTGCTGTTGCTCGGCGTCAATGCGCTGCAATGGTGGGCGGCGAATCGCCATCATGGGAAACAGGCGGTGAGCATATGAGCGGACATTCGATACGCAAGGCCAACGAGGAGCCGCGCTGGCTGCGCCTGCTACTGACCGGGGTCGGCCTGGCATTCCTGTTTGTATTCCTGATGGTGCCGCTGGTGGCGGTCTTCATCGAAGCCTTGCGTTCGGGATGGGTGACCTATCTCGAAGCGCTGCGCGACCATGAGGCGCTCTATGCCATCGTTTTGACCCTTTTTCTGGCGGTGGTCGTGTTGCCGTTCAATATCGCCTTCGGTGTCGCGGCGGCCTGGGCTATCGCCCGCTTCCAGTTTCGCGGCAAGAGCCTGCTGATCACCCTGATCGATCTGCCCTTTGCCGTGTCGCCGGTCGTCGTCGGTATCGTCTTTTTGCTGATTTTCGGGGCGCAGGGAATTTTCGGACCCTGGCTTGCGGCGCATGACGTGAAAATCGTTTTCGCTTTGCCGGGAATGATTCTCGTGACTTTGTTCATCACCTTCCCTTTCGTCGCGCGCGAGCTGATTCCGCTCATGCAGGCGCAGGGGCGGGACGAGGAGGAGGCGGCGATCTCGCTCGGCGCGTCGGGCTGGCAGATGTTCCTGCGTGTGACCCTGCCCAACATCAAGTGGGGCCTGCTCTATGGCGTCATCCTGGCGAACGCCCGCGCCATGGGCGAGTTCGGCGCGGTGTCAGTGGTTTCCGGGCATATTCGCGGCGAGACGACGACGTTGCCGCTCCACGTCGAGATTCTTTACAACGAATACAACGCCGTCGGTGCCTTTGCTTCGGCGTCGGTGCTGGCTTTGCTCGCCTTGGTAACGCTGGCGGCGAAAACCTTCGTCGAATGGCGGATGCGCCGGGAGACGGCAATGCTGGAGGCGGTGCTGCCGCCGGAAAAAACGGAATGACATCATGAGTATAGAAATCTGCGGCGTCGGCAAGCGTTTCGGTAATTTTGTCGCGCTCGACAACATCGACCTCGATATCCCGACCGGCGAGCTGGTGGCCTTGCTTGGCCCGTCGGGCTGTGGCAAGACCACCTTGCTGCGTATCATCGCCGGCATGGAGTCGGCGGACAGCGGCCACGTCAAGTTCGCTGGCGCGGAAGCGACGCACCTGCACGCGCGCGAGCGCAACGTCGGCTTCGTCTTCCAGCATTACGCCCTGTTCCGGCACATGTCGGTGTTCGAGAACGTCGCTTTCGGTCTGCGCGTCAAGCCGAGGGACGAACGGCCTTCCGAGGCGGAAATCCGCCGCCGGGTGACGGATCTGCTCAAGCTGGTCCAGCTCGACTGGTTGGCCGACCGCTATCCTTCGCAGCTCTCGGGCGGACAGCGGCAGCGCATCGCATTGGCGCGGGCGCTGGCCGTTGAGCCGAAAGTGTTGCTGCTCGACGAGCCGTTTGGCGCACTCGACACCAAGGTGCGCAAGGAGCTGCGGCGCTGGCTGCGGCGCTTGCACGACGAGATGCACATTTCCAGCGTCTTCGTGACGCACGACCAGGAGGAGGCGCTGGAAGTGTCGGACCGGGTGGTGGTCATGAACAAGGGGCGGATCGAGCAGGTGGGGACCCCCGACGAGGTGTATTCCAACCCGGCGTCGCCCTTCGTCTACCAATTCCTCGGCAACGTCAATGTTTTCCATAGCCGCATGCACGGCAACTGGGCCGAGGTCGGTCGGCAGGAAATCACCGGGAACGGCGGCGACGAGGCAATGGCCTTCGTCAGGCCGCACGATATCGATATCGAACGCACCGAGGTTGCCGGTGCTATTGCGGCTACCGTGCAGGAGGTTCACGCCATCGGGCCGGTTGTGCGCGTCGAACTGGCGCATGGGGCAGAATTGGTCGAGGTCGAGCTGACCCGCGAGCGAGCCGTCGGGCTGGCGTTATCAAGAGGACATCAGGTCTGGCTCAAGCCGCGCCAGGTCAAGGTGTTTAACGTTCCCGAGGCTTTTCTTGAGGAAGGCGGCTCAGGGATTTGAACGTCCGGTGTTTTGGGACGCCGAAGAATCTTCTTGTTCGGGCGGGAAATTCAGTTCGACCCGACGCAGTTTTTGCCGGCACGCCAGCGTCTTGCAGGGGGCGTCCGGTTTTCGGTTGCCGAGGGCATAGGGGCGAATCTGGTTTTTCGCGGCGCCATAGGCGCGCAGCAGTTCCGCAACGGCTTGTGTGCGTTTTTCGGCAACCAGCAGGTTGTATGAGCGGCTGCCAGAATCGTCTGTTAGTCCGGTCAAGGTGACGATCAGTTTAGGGTTCATTTGCAGCCGCCGGGCGTGCTCTCGAAGTTTTCGCTTGCCGGTTTCGTCGACCTCGGTCGAGCCCAGGGCAAAGTAGATGTTGTTGTCGTCAAGTTCGGATGGGTGGTGCGGGGTTGTCGTTTGGGCCGTTGCGAGGGATGTGCTGGTTGTATTGTTCGGCTCATTCGCTGTTGCGAAGGCGCCTGCGGAGGTGGCATTGCTCGCGCATCCGTGGAGCAGCAGGCTGATGGTGATGGCCGTTACGGCAAGGGCAAGTGATCTGGACATTCGTTTCCCGGTCGTAAAAAAGCAAGAAGATGGCCAGCCCTGTGACGACCGAAGCGAGTTTGATTTGTTTTGTTCTGGCGAATGGTCGATTGCACCGGCTGGCGCATTGAATTATATTGCCACACCCGCAATTTTCGGGACTTGACTATTCAATCGCCGGCAAAGGGCGCCGTGGTGTCCCGATTTTCGCGATTCCATTTTCAGCCTTCATGTTCAACTCGATCCAGCTTTTTGGCTTGGTGCTGCTCGGTGGTCTTGCCGCAGGGGAGGTTTCGCGTCGTTTTTTTGCGTTGCCACGAACAACGGGCTACGTCGTGTTCGGACTTTTCCTTGGGCAAAGTGGACTGCAGTGGATTTCCTTGGAACATATCGAATCCGCCGAACTCTTCATTGACCTGGCGTTGGGTCTGATTCTCTTTGAATTGGGGTACAGTGTTCCTCCCGTGTCTGCCGCCGAGCGCAAGAGCCGACTTTGGGCCGGATTGAGCGTTTCCCTGGTCACCGGTGGCGCCGTTTTCGTCGTTCTTCTGGCTTGGGGGTTTTCTCTGTACTCGGCACTGTTTGCGGCTTCGCTGTGCCTGGCGACTTCGCCCGCCATCACGATTGCCACGACCAGCGATGTCGGAGCGCGGGGCGATAAGACCGGCTTGCTATTTACGCTTGTCGCTGTCACCGGTTGCGTGGCTTTTGTTGCGGTGGCCTGGAGTAATTCCGTCCTTTTTGACTACCACGGGGCTCAAAACCTGTCGGCAGCCACGGTTGCCAGCCAGAAGGTTTTCGTTTCGATGCTGCTCGGAGTGGCCTGTGCCGGTCTGGTCCTTGTTGGTGCCGAGCGTTTGGGTAAGCATCCCGAGCACCAGCACTTGCTGATTCTGGGAACGATCGTTCTTGGTGTGGGGACATCGATCGCGCTCGAAATTTCGGCGCTGTTGCCAATGCTGATTTTCGGCTATATCACCCGCGTCCTGGACCGCGAAAAACACGTGGCGGCGATTCGCATCGCCAGCGATGCGCGGATTTTTCTGGTCATCACCTTCGTTCTTGCCGGGGCCGCGCTGGATGTTGCTGTTCTCGCCAAGTATTGGCCGCAAGCCTTGACGCTGGCACTGGCGCGTTTTGCCGGTCAGTTCGTTGCCGTGTATCTGCATCGTCACCGGCTGGGCTTGAGTGCAGGTGATTCGGTCAATCTGGCTATTGGCTTGCAGCCTATGTCGAGCGTTGCACTGGTGCTCCTGTTCGATATCCAGGAATTGAATAGCAGCCTGGATCCTGCGTTGGCCGGAACTTTGTTGGCAACAATTTTGCTCATGCAATTGCTCGGGCCTTTTGCCACGCAGGTGTCGATTAAAGGCTTCGGCGAGGCGACGCGCCTGAACAAGGCAACCGGCACCGGAGACGGTGCTGCGGTCCGTTGATTCATCAAGCGGTCGGTGAGAGGGCTGCTGGCGGTGGTATAATCGCCGATCGCTCTTGGCCGGCGAGCCTGTGCTGAATATTTCCTTTTTGCTTACCCCATGGCGCTTTTTACTCTCGGGATCAATCACCGCTCCGCGCCGCTTCAGGTTCGCGAACAGATGTCGTTTCATGTCGAGGAGTTGCGGCGGGCGCTGGCCGATCTGACCGGTAGCGGCAGGGTCGCCGAAGCGGCCATCCTGTCGACCTGTAACCGCACCGAGTTGTACTGCCAGGCGGAGACGCCGCAACCGGCCATTGACTGGCTGGGCGGGTATCGTCGTTTGCCGGTGCATGAAATCAATCCTTTCCTATACACGCATCCGGATCGAGATGCGGTCCGCCATGTCTTTCGCGTCGCCAGCGGGCTCGACTCGATGGTAATCGGCGAACCGCAGATTCTTGGTCAGATGAAAGAGGCCGTGCGCATTGCTCGGGAGTCGGGAGCGCTCGGTGTCACCCTGAACAAACTGTTTGAGCATTCCTTCGCGGTGGCCAAGGATGTGCGTTCGATGACCTCGATCGGGGCCAATGTGGTGTCGATGGCGGCTGCCGCCGTGAGACTGGCCGAACGGATTTTCGAGCGAATCGCTGACCAGCGTGTGCTATTTATCGGCGCTGGCGAGATGATCAGCTTGTGCGCAGCGCATTTTGCGGCTCAGCAACCCCGGCAGATGGTCATTGCCAACCGCACGATCGATCGCGGCCGAGAACTGGCGGATCGTTACGGGGCGTCGGCAATCCGGCTGGAAGATGTCGGCGAGCGTCTGGCCGAGTTCGATATTGTCATTACCTGCACCGCCAGCCAGCTGCCGATCATTGGTCTTGGGCTGGTCGAGCGGGCCGTCAGGCAGCGCCGTCATCGCCCGATGTTCATGGTTGACCTGGCTGTCCCGCGCGATGTCGAAGTTGAAGTCGGCGAACTTGATGATGTGTTTTTGTATACCGTCGACGACCTCGCCCAGGTTGTCGAGACCGGCCTGGAATCCCGGCAATCGGCAGTCAATGACGCCGAGGAGATCATTGCTGCCCGCGTCGATAGCTTTCTGCACTGGATGCAGACACGCGAAACCGTCCCCGTCATCCGATCCTTGCGCGATAGTGCCGAACGCATGCGCCGTCACGAAATGGAGCACGCGCTCAAGCTCCTGGCGAAAGGGGAAGATCCCGCGCGCGTGCTCGATCAGTTGTCGCATCGCCTGACCAACAAGTTTCTACACGCGCCGACGCAAGCCCTCAATCAGGCCGACGGCAACCGCAGCGAACTGCAGACGATGGTGACGCGCCTGTTTCGTCTGCACGGCGATTAAAGTTGGGTAAAGCAATAGACCACGGCGACAAGGCGGGCACAGCGAAAAGTAGAAACCAACAGGCAATAAATTTACTGGATTTTCCGCTGTGACCGCTGTGTCGCCGTGGTTAAAAACAGGTTTTGATTGATCGACTATGAAACAAAGTATTCGCGACAAACTTGAAAGTCTCGTCGGCCGCCTCGACGAGTTGGATCGCATCCTGGCCAGCGGCGAGGCTACGCGCGATATGGACCAGTACCGCAAGCTGACGCGCGAGCACGCCGAGCTTGGCCCGGTGGTGGCCCTGTACAAGACCTGGCAGCAGACCGAAGCCGACCTGCAATCGGCGCAAGAGATGCTGGCCGACCCGGAGATGAAGGAGCTGGCCGAGGCCGAGGTCAAGGCGGCGCGCGAGCGCCTGCCCGAAATCGAAGTCGAGCTGCAGAAGCAATTGTTGCCGAAAGATACCAATGACGAGCGCAACGTTTTTCTGGAAATCCGTGCCGGCACCGGCGGCGACGAATCGGCGCTGTTTGCCGGCAATCTCTTCCGCATGTATTCGCGCTACGCCGAGCGGCAGCGCTGGCAGGTCGAGGTGGTTTCGGCCAGTGAATCGGAGATCGGGGGCTACAAGGAAGTGATCGCACGTATCGCCGGCAGTGGTGTGTATTCGAAGCTCAAGTTCGAATCGGGCGGGCATCGTGTGCAGCGCGTTCCGGAAACCGAGTCGCAGGGACGCATCCATACTTCGGCATGCACGGTGGCCGTGATGCCGGAAGCCGACGAACTCGAAGACGTGCACATCAATCCGGCGGATATCCGCATCGACACCTTCCGCGCGTCGGGGGCCGGTGGCCAGCACATCAACAAGACCGATTCGGCGGTACGCATTGTCCATCTGCCGACCGGCATCGTCGTCGAATGCCAGGACGGGCGTTCGCAGCACAAGAACAAGGCGCAGGCCATGTCAGTGCTGGCAGCGCGCATCCGCGACGCGCAGGAGCGCGAGCAGAACGCGAAGATCGCTTCCGAGCGCAAGAGCCTCGTCGGCAGCGGTGACCGATCGGAGCGCATCCGCACCTACAACTTCCCGCAGGGGCGGGTGACCGACCACCGCATCAACCTGACGCTGTACAAGATCGACGCCATCATGGACGGCGATCTTGACGAACTGCTCGGCGCCTTGTCGTCGGAACATCAGGCCGAGCAGCTGGCGGCGCTCGGCGACGCCGAATAAACGTGGCAGCGCCCGAACGCATTGGTGAAGCCTGGCAGCGGGCTAGTCGAAGCATCGCGCGCCTCGATGCGCGGCTGTTGCTGGAGCAGGTTTGCGACTTGCGTCACGCCGACCTGATCGCGCATCCCGAGCGCGAGCTGACGGCGGCGCAGGCGGTGCGCTTCGAGGAATTGCTCACTCGCCGCGAGGCGGGCGAGCCGCTCGCCTACCTGCTCGGCAGCTCGTTTTTCTACGGGCTTGAATTCTCGGTGACGCCGGCCGTGCTGATTCCGCGACCGGAAACGCAAGTGCTCGTCGATCTGGGGCGCGAGCGGGCGGCAGCGCTGGATGCGCCGCGCATCGTCGATCTGGGCACGGGGTCCGGCATAGTCGCCGTTCTGCTGGCAAAACTGTGTCCTTCCGCCCAGGTCAGTGCGGTCGATATTTCGTCGCTGTCGCTCGGCGTGGCGCGTGGCAATGCAGCGCGGCATGGCGTCGACGTCCGCTTTTTCGAAGGCGACTGGTATGCGCCGCTTGGTGACGAACGTTTCAATCTGATCGTTTCGAATCCGCCCTACATCGTCGCCGGTGATGCGCATCTGCAAGGCGATGGGTTGCCGTTCGAGCCGCAATCGGCGCTGACCGACGGCGTCGTTGGCGGCGACGGGCTGGCGTGTGTCCGCCGGATCGTCGAAGGTGCAGAAGACCACCTGCTCGCCGACGGTTGGTTGTTGATTGAACACGGTTACGACCAGGCGGTCCAAGTTCGCGAACTGTTGGCGCAGGCGGGGTTTGCCGGGGTGGCTTCCTGGCGCGACGACGCCGGCATCGAGCGGGTCAGCGGCGGGCGCCGTCAAGGGGCGCTGCGATGAGCGGTCACGAAGCGGGGTCGTGCCGGTGGCCAAGATTATTTTGACGTACAACGAACGAGGTATTCCATGGAATTGCAGGAACAGGTCAGGCAGCAGATCGCGGAGCAGATCGCGAACAACCCGGTAGTGCTCTACATGAAAGGAACGCCGCGGGCGCCAATGTGCGGATTCTCCGCCAAGGCGGTGCAGGTTTTGCAAGCTAACAATTTGCCGCTTTTCTTCAGCGTGAACGTGCTTGAGGATTCACTGGTGCGCGAGGGCATCAAGGTGTTTTCGAACTGGCCGACGATTCCGCAACTCTACGTGCGCGGCGAGTTCATCGGCGGCTGCGACATCATGCTCGAAATGCACCAGAGCGGCGAGATGAAGACGTTGCTCGAAGGCATCGCTGCGCCTGACTGAGTAAGGCGCAGGTAATGGCGTCCCGGTAAACGCCCCATGGCCCTTCGCTTAAGTGCAGTCCGCGCCGACATCACGACGCTGGCTGTTGATGCCATCGTCAACGCTGCCAATTCTTCGTTGCTCAACGGCGGCGGGGTAGACGGTGCAATTCATCGCGCTGCCGGCCCGGGGTTGCTAGAGGCGTGCCGCCAGTTTGGTGGCTGTGCGACGGGTGATGCTGTGCTGACCGCAGGCTATCGTCTGCCGGCGCGCTTCATCATCCATGCCGTGGGGCCGGTCTGGCAAGGCGGGGCGCAGGGGGAGGCGGATCTGCTCGCCTCGTGCTACCGGCGCGCGCTGGAATTGGCGGCCGAGCACGATTTGCGCACTTTGGCTTTTCCCTGCATCAGCACCGGCATTTACGGTTATCCCGTTGAGCAGGCGGCGGCTATTGCTGTCGCTACCGTGCGTACGGAAGTCACCAAGCATGCTCGTCTGGCAGAAGTAGAAGTGATTTTCTGCTGCTTTTCGGATGCCGATTTCGCTGTCTATGAGCGCTTGCTTCGGAAAACCGATTAAAACAGTTGGTTCCGCCATGGCAAGGCGGTTTCGGAAGCGTCGTCAGGAAGCTCAGGCGGGCTTTTCTGCGGTGAATTCTTCGTAGGCCCGCACGGCTTCGGCGGCGTACATCAGGCTCGGGCCGCCGCCCATGTAGGTGCAGATGCCGAGGGTTTCCATCAGCTGTTCGCGCGTGACGCCAAGCCGGATCAGCGCCTTGACGTGAAATCCGATGCAACCGTCGCAACGGCTGGCTACGCCGATGGCCAGTGCGATCAGCTCCTTGTCGAGCGCAGAGAGGGCGCCGGGGGCCATTGCCGCTTTAGACAGGGCGCCGAAGCCTTGCATCGTTTCCGGAATTTCCTTGCGCAGGGTGCCGAGCGCCTTGCTGATGTCGGTGGTAATCGTGGTGAACGACTTGCTCATGACGTTTTCTCCTGAGTAATAACAGCCATTTCTAATATATCACGAGCATCAATGCTTCGTGCGATTAGAGTATGCAAGAATGGGTTTTTCTGAGGATGCTTGCGGAAGGTGGTGTGTGATGACGGGTTTTGCTCTTGTCCGGACGCGAGTCTTGCTTATTGCCTTGGCGTTAGGGCTTTCGGCCTGCGCCGGTTACAGTGGTCACGGATTGCAGCCTGGCGCGGCGACGTTGTCGGATGTGCTGGCGACGATGGGCGAGCCGGCGATGCGCTGGCAGGAAAACGACGGCCGGGTGCAGTTGGCCTATCCGCGTGGCCCTTGGGGAACGCAGACTTTCATGGTTTTCATCGGCGCGAACGGCCGGCTCGATCACATAGAAAACGTTCTCGATATGGCGCATTTCGCGCGCATCGAGCCGGGTAAGAGCGACATGGCGGCGATAATGAAATTACTCGGGCCTCCGCCGGCTCACCGAGTCATGTATTTCAAAGCGCGCGACGAACTCGCCTGGGAGTGGCGCTATTGCGATGCCTGGAACCAGATGGCTTTTTTTAATGTGTTGTTCGATGCGACGACCGGGATCGTCCGGTCAACATTGACGGTTCCGGATTTGTCTGGACCGGATGGCTCAGCACCGCGCTGCAGTCATTAATCTTCCGCCAGGCGGGCGTTCGATAGCGTGAGCCGTTCGCTCAGTACTTCGAGGAAGGCCTGGTAGAAACGCATGCGGCAGGCATCGGATGCCTGTCGCAGAGCTTCCTCTTGCACCTTGACAATGGTGGCTTGGGTCAGTGCCGTGACGTCGGCGCTACGCGTCTGCTGCCCCTTCTTGATCACGGCCATTTCACCAAAGCAATCGCCTGCGGTCAGCAGGTTGAGAATGCGACCGTGCTTGGTGACCTTGAGTTCGCCGGCGGCCAGGAAACAGAAGAAGTCGCCGGGGTCGCCGTCGCGCATGATCGTTTCGCCGGGAGCGGCTGAGCGCCACTGGGAAAAGCGCAGGATCTCCCAAATTTCGACATCCGAGAAATCGTCGAAGAACGGCAGTTCGCGCAGGGTGTCGAATTTCTCCGAATCGGCGAATTCGCGCTTGGGTATCCGCAATGCCTTGTTACGGAAAGCGAGCGCGAGGTCGTGCGAAAACTCCTTCCAGGTCGGGTAGCGCTGACGGGTTTCCTTGTGCATGGCCCGGGCGACGATCTCGTCGAGCGCTTTGGGAACGTCGGGGCGGAGCACGGAAGGCGGAACAGGTTCGCTGTGGATGATCTGGTAGATGATGTTGTAGCTTGTCGTCGCCTGGAACGGCAGCTGGCCGGTCAGCAACTGGTACATCACCACGCCGAGCGAGTAGATGTCCGTCTGGTGGTCGAGCGGCAGTTCCCTGAGCTGTTGCGGCGACATATAGGCGGGCGAGCCGACGCCTGAAACCTGCGTCCGGTCGGCGGAAGCGATCTGCGCGGCGCCGAAGTCCGAAATCTTGATTTCGCCAGCGCCCGGATCGTTGCCGGCGTAAAGAATGTTGGCGGGTTTGATGTCGCGGTGTGTGATGCCGAGGCGGTGGGCGAAGTCGAGTGCGCGCGAGCACTTGAAGATGATCTCGACGATGCGTTCGACGGGAAGGCGTTTGTCTTCGCTGCAATAATCATCGAGCGTGCCGCCGGGAACGTATTCCATAACGATGTAACTGAGCTTTTCGGCGACGACCGCGTCGTAAATTTGCACGATGTGCGGATGCGCGAGCTTCCCGACGAGCGAGGCTTCGTTCAGGAATAGGTGCGTGTAGAGCTTGCCGCGCTCCGGATCGCTGAGAATGTCCGGGGCGCCAACCTTGATTGCCACGTCGCGCCGGGCGAACGGGTCGTGCCCGAGATAGACGGTTGCCGTCGCACCGCGCCCGATCTCGCGGACGATGTCATATTTGCCGATCCGGTTCATGCCGGCAGGAAGGCTCTTAGATTCGGCTGCGGGCGCGGGCAATGGCCGCACGCACCTGCTCGGGGGCGGTGCCGCCGATATGGTTGCGCGAAGCGAGCGAGCCTTCGTCAGTCAGGAAGGAAAAGACGTCGCAGTCGATCAGTGACGAGAATCCTTGCAGTTCGTCGAGAGGCAGTTGCGGCAGATCGACGCCGAGTTCCTCGGCGCGGCGCACGGCAAGGCCAACGGCTTCATGGGCGTCGCGGAAGGGTAGGCCTTTGCGCGTCAGATAGTCGGCGAGATCAGTCGCCGTTGCGAAACCCTGGCGCAGTGCCTCGCGCATGTTCTCGGGGCGGGCAGTGATGCCGGCGATCATCTCGGCGAAGATGCGCAGCGTATCCGTCACCGTGTCGACCGCGTCGAATAGCGGCTCCTTGTCTTCCTGATTGTCCTTGTTGTAGGCCAGCGGCTGGCCTTTCATCAGCGTCAGCAATGACATCAGGTGGCCATAGACGCGGCCGGTCTTGCCGCGCGCGAGTTCGGGCACATCCGGATTTTTCTTCTGGGGCATGATCGAGCTGCCGGTGCAGAAGCGATCGGCAATGCGCACGAAACCGAAGCGCGGGGTCATCCAGAGGACAAGTTCCTCCGACATGCGCGAGAAGTGCATCATGAGCAGGGAGCTGGCGGCACAGAATTCGATGGCGAAGTCGCGGTCGGAAACGGCGTCGAGCGAGTTCTCACAGACGCCGTCGAAACCGAGTTCGGCGGCGACGAATTCACGGTCGATCGGGTAGGTCGTTCCGGCCAGTGCGGCGGCGCCGAGCGGCAGGCGATTGGTGCGTTTCCTCACGTCGGCGAAGCGCTCGGCGTCGCGACGCGTCATCTCGAACCAGGCGAGCAGATGGTGACCAAAGGTGATTGGCTGCGCCACTTGCAGGTGGGTGAAGCCAGGCATTGGCGTTGACGCTTCACGTTCGGCGAGGTCGAGCAGGTTGTTCTGAAATTGGCGTATCAGCACCAGAATGTCGTCGATCGAATCGCGCAAGTAGAGGCGAATGTCGGTCGCGACTTGGTCGTTGCGCGAGCGGCCGGTGTGCAGACGCTTGCCGGCGTCGCCGACGAGGGCGGTCAGGCGCTTTTCGACGTTCAGATGCACGTCTTCGAGGTCGAGCGACCATTCGAAGGCACCGGATTCGATTTCGCCGACAATCTGCGCCATGCCGCGCTGGATGGCGGCCAGATCGTCGGCCGGAATGATCCCCTGTTTGGCCAGCATGCGGGCGTGAGCGAGCGATCCGCGGATGTCCTGGCGCCACATGCGCTTGTCGAAGCTGACCGAAGCCGTGTAGCGTTTGACCAGATCGGACATCGGTTCGGAAAAGCGACCGGCCCAAGTGTATTGCGAAGCTTGTTGTGGTGAGGCTGGAGAGGCTTGGGGAGAGTTCATGATGAATGCAATTCGATAGGCTAGAATAGCTGGATGCCAAGTATAAAGCAAAACCCGGCGGGGCAGGCCCTGCCGGATTTCCGCAACTTCGGGGTCATGCTGCGCATCCTGCTCGGTGTGAACCTGCTTGCGCTCGTCGCGGCGCTGGTCCAGGCCCGAGGTGTCGGCGACTGGATGCAGCGTTTTGTCGACATGGCCGCCTGGGTACAGCCGCTATTGTTGTTTTGCCTGCTTTTTCTGGCCTTGATTAGTCCCCTGTTGCAACGATTGGCCCTTTGGCTGGGGCGTCTCCTGATCGTTGTCGGGGTTGCTGCGTCATCGGCGCAACTGGCTGAGTTCTGGCGAATGATCGGCTTCGAGGATATCGGCGGGGAAAGCCTCTTGCGCATAGCGTTACTGGGCGCCTGCACCGCTGGTGCGATGCTCTTTTACTTTGCTTTGCGCGCACGCGCGTTTTCTCCGGCGCTGACCGAAGCCCGTTTGCAGGCGCTGACTGCGCGTATCCGGCCCCACTTTCTGTTCAATAGTCTGAACGCGGTCTTGTCGCTGATTCGTGCCGAGCCCCGGCGTGCCGAGGCGGCACTGGAGGAGTTGGCGGAACTGTTTCGCGTCCTGATGCGCGATCACCGGGATCTGTTGCCGTTAGCCGATGAAATCGCTTTGTGTCGCCAGTACCTCGATTTGGAAAAGCTCCGCCTCGGCGACCGGCTCAATGTCGAGTGGGTCTTCGGCGATGTGCCTTTGGATTTGAAGGTGCCGCCGCTGATGCTGCAGCCCTTGCTGGAGAACGCGGTGTATCACGGCATCGAACCGTTAGGTGAGCCAGGGATGCTACGCATTCGCATCGCCCTTCAGGGGGACGAGTTGCATATCGATCTTGTCAATCCTTGTCGCGGCGATGGCGCGTCTGGGGGGAGTCACATGGCGATATCCAATATTCGTGAGCGGCTGGCGTTGTACTACGATCTTGAAGCGCGCCTGGAAACCGGCGAAGTGGTTCTCGACGACGGCGGGCGCGGATATCGGGTGCATATCGTTTTGCCTTGCCGGAAGAGGATGCTGTGACGAAATCCGAAATTCTCTCCGAGGCGTTGTCCGTGCTGATCGTCGATGACGAGGCACCGGCGCGCCGTCGTTTGCGCGACCTGCTTGCCGACGTATCGGCGGAGCTTCCTAATCGCGTTGTCGCCGAGGCGGCCGATGGCGAACAGGCGATCGCGGTGCTCGACAGCGAAAAGGTCGATGTGGCGCTGGTCGATATCCGCATGCCGAAAATGGATGGGATCGAATTGGCGCAGCATCTTTCCGGGCTCGAGATGCCGCCGGCGGTTATTTTTGTGACGGCTTACGACAGCTATGCCGTGCAGGCTTTCGAACTCAATGCCGTTGATTATCTGGTCAAGCCGGTGCGTGCCTCGCGGCTGGCGGGGGCTTTGCGGAAGGTACGAAACGCTGTGCGTATTCCAGCTCCAGTGCTGGCCGCACTTCGACAGGGGGGGCGCACGCATCTCTCCTGCCATGAGCGCGGGCGGTTGTTGCTGATTCCGGTGTCCGAGATTCTCTACCTCAAGGCCGACCTCAAATACGTGACGGCACGCACGGCCAGCCGTGAATACCTTCTTGACGAATCGCTGACGCATCTTGAGGAAGAGTTTCCGGAGCGTTTCATTCGTTTGCATCGCAGTGCGCTGGCTGCACGCGATGCGATTGTCGGTTTCGAGAAATGCCTCGACGAGGATGCCGAAACACAATGGCAGGCTTTGCTGCGCGGCATCCCCGACAAGCTTCCGGTCAGCCGTCGGCAGTGGTCGCAGGTCAAGTCTTTTGTCAGGCATGAGGGCTAGCATGAGCATCGACGAGCAACCTCCGGAAGTCGATGTGGCATTGCGCGGCAAGCTTGAGCTCGTGGCGTCGAGTTTCCTTCGTCTGACCGGCCGGCCTTTGCTCGACGATTCGTCGCCGCGGTCCTTCTGGCAGGCGCCTCGCGTCATCGTTGCACATGGGACCGAAGCCGATCCGGTGTTCTTTTACGGGAACCGCCTTGCGCTGGAAGCTTTCGAAATGCGCTTCGCCGACTTTGTGCGCTTGCCCTCGCGTTTTTCCGCCGAAGCGGTCAATCGCGCGCAACGGGCGCGGCTGCTCGATCGCGTTAGCCGTGATGGTTTCATTGACGATTATTCCGGTATTCGCGTATCCGCGAGTGGACGGCGCTTTCGCATCGAGCAGGCGGTGGTCTGGAATTTGGTCGATGCCGAGGGCGAATTGCACGGCCAGGCCGCAACCTTCGAGCGCTGGACGGACCTTTGAGCGAGGCTGTTGTCAGCGGGGGGGCGAAGACGACATGCTAAAATTTCGCTGTTTGTCTTCAAGCTTTTTTTCTTTCGTTTTCAGGATTTCAAGTGCATAACCGACTCCCCGATCCCCGGCGCATCGTCATCGCCACGCGCGAATCCCGGCTGGCCATGTGGCAGGCTGAGCATGTCCAGGCGCGCCTTGCCGCGCTTTATCCGCAGAGCACTGTCGAAATTCTCGGCATGACGACGCGCGGTGACCAGATTCTCGACCGACCTCTAGCGCAGATCGGCGGCAAGGGATTGTTCATCAAGGAGCTCGAGGTGGCGATGGCCGAAGGGCACGCCGATCTCGCAGTGCATTCGCTCAAGGACGTGCCGATGGAGATGCCTGAGGGTTTCGCGCTCACCGCGATCAGCGCCCGCGAGAATCCTTGCGATGCTTTCGTTTCCAGTAAGTTCGACAGTCTCGACGCTTTGCCGGCAGGCGCCGTGGTCGGGACGTCGAGTCTGCGCCGCGAAGCCATCCTGCGCACGAAATATCCTCAGCTCAAAATCGAGCCTTTGCGCGGCAATCTCGATACCCGCTTGCGCAAGCTCGATGAGGGGCAATACGACGCAATCATTCTCGCCGCCGCCGGCTTGATCCGGTTGGGCTTGCAGGAACGGATCAATGCGGTGCTGTCGCCCGAACAATCACTGCCGGCGCCCGGGCAGGGCGCTCTGGGCATCGAAATTCTTGCCGGCCGCGCTGATGTGGCGGCTTGGATCGCACCGTTGCACGACGCTTCGACCGCCCACTGTGTGCGTGCCGAGCGGGCGTTCTCGCGCGCGCTGGGCGGCAGTTGCCAGGTGCCGCTTGGGGGTTATGCCGTCATCGAGGCGGGGGAACTGTGGCTGCGCGGATTTGTCGCGACGCCCGACGGCCGGCACATGGTCAGCGGCGAATTGCGCGGGGCACCGGCAGACGACGAATCGCTGGGGATTCGTCTCTCACAAATCCTGCGCGACCAGGGCGCGGAAGCGATTCTGAACGAGTTGGCTTGCCTCCCCGGGAAGTGATGGGCGGACTCGGGATGAATCCGCCGTTGCACGGTAAGCGCATTTTGATTACCCGGCCTGCCGCGCAGGCGGCGTCGCTGGCGGAAAAAATCGTCACGTGCGGCGGTGATCCGGTGCTGTTCCCGTTGATCGATATCGGGCCGGCGGACGATCTTGGCGACTTGCAACAAGCCGCCGAGCGTATTGGCGACTATGCACTGGCAGTCTTCATCAGCCCGAACGCCGTCGATTTCGGTCTGCCGTTGATCTTTGAGCGCGGTCCTTGGCCCGCCGGCCTGCAGGCGGCTGCGATCGGGCAGAGTACGGCCGCATTGTTGACTTCGTTGGGGATCGGCCCGGTCGTTTATCCTCGACAGCGCTTCGATTCGGAAGCTTTGCTCGAACTTCCGGAATTTCAGGCGGATCGGGTTGCCGGGTCGCGCGTGCTTATCCTGCGTGGCAACGGCGGGCGGGAGCTGTTGGCCGAAACTTTGCTTGAACGGGGGGCGACGGTCGATGCGGTGACCTGCTACCAACGCTCGGCGCCCACGGACGGACGCTTGATTCAGAGGCTGCTACGAGAGAACCGGGTCGACGCGCTGACGGTGTCTTCGAGCGAGGGACTTCGCAACCTGCTGGCGTTGCTCGATTCCGAGGCGACGCGGTGCCTATGCATGCTACCGGTCTTCGTGCCGCATCGCCGGATTGCCGACGTGGCAGGAGAGCTTGGCTTGCACCGTATCGTGTTGACCGGGCCGGCCGATGACGGAATCATTAAGGGGTTGTGCGAATATGACTGGTCAAAACATGAATGAGAATTCCGACCCAACAGCTCAGGAATCCGCTGTGCCTCCCGCTCCGGAGCCCACGGTGAGCGCTCCGGCGACACCGGCTTTGAGCCAGGCCGGGCCGTGGCGTAACCCGTGGTTCTTCATCGCCCTGATCGCGATCGGCTTGGCCGGCTGGCAATGGTTCGAGACGCGGACAAAACTGACGGCGACGCAGAAGGAAGTCGCACGGCGTCTCGCCGAGAGTGATACGGTGGCCAAAGAAAGTCGGGCGTTGGCCAAGCTTGCCCAAGAACAGATGGCGGCGTTGCAAGGTAAATACGGCGAACTGGACGGCAAGATCGCCGAGTCGAAAAGCCAGCAGGCGACGCTGGAAACGCTGTACAAGGAATTGACGCACAACCGCGAGGAGTGGACGCTCTCAGAGATCGAGCAAAGCGTGACGCTGGCGTCGCAGCAGTTGCAACTGGCCGGTAACGTGCGCGGCGCCATTCTCGCCTTGCAGTCGGCGGAGACGCGCCTGACCGGCGAATCACACCCGCAGTTCATTACGCTGCGCAAGGCGCTGACGCGAGACCTTGAGCGTGTGCGTGCCCTTCCACAAGTCGACCTGCCGGGCATGAGTGTGAAACTGGAGAGTGTGATCTCGGCGGTGGATGCTTTGCCGCTGGCAGTGCATGGGCATCTGCCTGAGAACCGAGAATCAGGCAGCGGGCCGAAGCCAGATCAAGCATCGATGTCTTCGCTGAGTTTCTGGAAACAATTGGTGGCTGAGTTCTGGGGCGAGTTCCGCAGCCTGATTCGGATTCAACGTTTTGACCGGGAGGAGCCAGCACTACTTGCGCCGGGACAGGAATTCTTCTTACGCGAGAACCTCAAGCTACGTTTGCATAGCGCCCGTCTGGCATTGCTGGCGCACGATCAATGGGCGTTTCGCCATGAGCTGAAGCAGGTCCGTATCTGGATCGAGCGTTACTTCGATGGGCAGGATGTGGCGGTAAGGACCTGCCTGGATAATCTCAAACAGCTTTCGGTTGCGGCGATCAGTATTGAACTTCCCAGTCTCAACGAGAGCCTGTCGGCCATCAAGACGCTTAAGTCGGGCAAGGATCGCAAATGAGAGGCTTGCTCTGGCTGCTGACGCTTTTTGCTCTTGCCGTCGGCCTTTCGCTGGCCGCGAATTTCAGTGACGGCTACCTGCTGGTGGTCTCGCCGCCTTATCGTGTCGAGTTGTCGCTGAGTCTTGCCTTCCTGTTGTTGTTGATCGGTTTTGCCCTCGTTTATGCCGTGTTGCGGACGATCGATTTGACGCAGTCCTTGCCTGGGCGTGTGCGAGGGTTTCGCGAACGGCGGCTACGAGAGAAGTCCGAGCACAATATCCACGAAGCGACGCGTTTGCTGTTCGAAGGGCGTTACAGCCAGGCTCTGAAGAAGGCGGCGGCCGCGCACGAAAGCGGTTTGTCGCGAGCACTTCCGGCTTTGCTCGCCGCCCGGTCGGCGCAGCGTCTGCAAGATTATCCCGTACAGCAGGAATGGCTTGATCGTGCCGTTCAAACGGATCCGGCGATGCAATCGGCTTGCCGTATGCTGGAGGCGGAAATGCGCCTGGAAAAACGGGAATACGCCGGAGCTGTTGTGGCGTTGGAGCAATTCCATGATGGCGCAGGGTTGCACGTGGCGGCGTTGCTGCTGGAGTTGCGCGCCAAGCAGGGGCTTGGCGACCACGAGGAGGTGGTGCGTTTGGCGCGCTTGTTGGCAAAGCATGGTGCTTTGCCGCCGGACGCGGCGAGGACGATCATCGCTGACGCCCATTGCGCGATCATTCATCACTGGGCCGATCATTTGGAAAGATTGAAAGCCTACCTGCATGATGTTCCGGAGCGGGAAAAAGATGCGCGCCTGATTGGTGAATACGCCGAAGTGCTTGTCGCGCTTGGTGAATTCGATGAGGCGCAACGGCTCATCGAGCGGCAGCTCGACAAGGTATGGGATGTGAGCTTGGTCGGACTTTACGGTCGTGATTCGGGGATGGATCTCGCCTCGCGGACCGCGCAGGCCGAAAAGTGGTTACTCGACCATGCCGAGGATGAGCACCTGTTGCTGGCACTTGGGCGGATGAGTATCGTGCAGGGATTGTGGGAAAAAGCCCAAACCTACCTTGACGCCTCGCTTTCACTCGTCGATCGCAGCGAGGTGCGACTCGAAATCGCACGCCTTTGCGAGTTGACGGACCGCCCCGGCGAGGCTTTGCAGCACTACCGTGCTGCAGCCGAACAATTGAAATAATTCGGTAATCATTATAATGTTCCGGTACGTTCCGGCGCCGATTGCAGCGCCGGTATCCGTTTCCATCGTGACCATCGGGGGTTTCATGATCAGCGTTGATCTCCGCAAAATTTATTCTTTTTTACCGCTCGAACCTGCTCCCGATCCCAATCATTTGCCAGCGGCTGGTGACTTATATTACGAATGTCTCGATTGCTCGGTCGTGTTGAGTTCGACGCCGCATATCAAATGCCAATGCACCTGCGGTAATCTGACCGGTGGCGCCGGTAAAACGAAGATCGAACGTCCTGAGCGGGTGAGAGTAGTTAAGGGCAAGCTGAAGTAGGCGCCGTGCCTCCCTTACTCAATCCATTTCGGGGCTTTGGATTTGTTCTGGCCTGGTTTGAGGTTTGAGTTTGTCGTAGTCAGGGGCGGGTTCGGGTTTGCTGCGTGTTGGAAGCGGGGCTAGGCTCTGAGCAGGGGGAATCGGATTCAGGGGGGGGGCGGGCTTGTCGGGTCCGATGGCCGGGTCGAACCCTTTGCTGGTGCTCGGTGGAATAGGGCTCCGGTTAGAGCCAATAAGTTCAGGGGCGTTGGGGAGTCTGACATGGCCGGTGGATGGGTCGAATTCACTGCCTTCCGATAGAAGATGCAGCCGGATTTCCGCAGCACTGTCGAGCCGGTTGGCCTCTCCATCGATGACCTGCGCGTGGCGGGCATCGAAGATCTTGACATAGCTTTCGCCAAGAACCTCCCACTTGCCGTCGGGGCGGACGAGTACGGCGGTTTCCTCGTCGATGCCAACGCCGATCAGGTGCGGCTGGTCGAGCACGGCGCTCAGGAGGCGGTTGTAGCGGGCTCGCTTGAGAAAGTGCTGATCGATGATGGCCCCCTCCAGGAAGCCGAAGCCTTGGGAGGTTTCGAACAGTTTTCGGGCAATTTTCTTTTCGTCAATCCGCGCGTTTTTCTTTCTTTCCTGATACCTTCCGGTCAACATCGCGGTGGTCATGACCGCTGCGCCGGCGGACGTGCCGCCGACGATCTTGCCTTCCTGAAAGCCACGTTCAATGACGTCAAGGGCGCGTGTTCCGAGCAGGGCGTCGGCCAGACGCGACTGGTCTCCACCGAGGAACCAGTAACCGTTGAATTCGCTGAGTGCGATGGCTAACGCTTCGCCGTTGGCTTTACGGCGGTCGAACGTGAACACGAACACGTCGGCGCCGAGCGATTCGAAATCATTAACGACTTCACGTGCCTCTTCATCGAATTTCCTGCTGGCCATGGGGAAAATCGCGATTTTTGCCTTGCCTGAGCCGCCGGCAAGGGCGACGAAGCGTTTCTGAACACTGAGCGGGGTGTCGCCGCCACCGACGATCATCAGGCTGCCGTGGCGCGGCATGGCATTCGATGTTTCAGCCCGGCTCGGCCAAGAAAACAGGCAAACCAGGATAAATGCCAGGGCTTGTAGCCGGTTGTGAAGCTGGCGGGGGCAAGGGCATGCTCTGTACAGGGCCATTTCGATTGGGCAAGTCGATAGAGGCGGGAAGTGTATGCCATTTCATTCCTCATTTCACATCATCTTCCAGAGGGGCCGTGCTCTGCTGGCGAAAAAGAATTTCTTGCGGTCTGGAACTTAATTCCGTTTGTTTGAGCCAAATCAGATAAGGGAGTTGTAGTTTTGAATGCCGCGATGAAGGGGCCGGTCGTTCAAGGTTTTACGACGCAGGATCTTGGAGCGGTATTTTCTTGCATGCTCTTGCGTCGCGGCAGGAGGTGCGAGATGAAACACGACGATGATTTCATTTTCGACGAATGGGCGCTTCTGGCCAAGACGGATCCCGAGGCGTTCGAATTGCGTCGCCGCCAGTATCTTGAAGCCTTCATCCAGAGTTCGGGCAAGAAGAAAAATCTCGGAAAATGGCTGCAGCGCGAGATTGACGATGTTCGATCGCGGGCAGGAACGCCACAGGCTTCGCTCAAAGCGATCACAGGGATGATGTGCGATCAATTGGCATTCTTGGGGGAAGAATTAGGTTCGCTCAAGGAACAATTGAAACAAGTTCATGCGCGAGAGGCCGCCTTATTAAGGCTTCGGTGGTAGGGGCGTGTTTTCTATCAGAGGCTGTGCGACTTGCTTCTTGCGCGGTGGCGTTGTCAAGTCCAGTCGCGCGGCGTGAGAAGTTCGTAAAGGCGAGCCTCCGGACTGTCAGGTTCGGGGGTCCAGTCGTAGCGCCATTTGACGATGGGCGGAAGCGACATGAGGATCGATTCCGTGCGTCCGCCCGATTGCAGGCCGAACAGGGTGCCGCGGTCCCAGAGCAGATTGAATTCGACGTAGCGGCCCCGCCGGTAGGCCTGGAAATCCCGTTCACGCGCTCCATAGGGCATGTCTCGGCACCGGTCGACGATTGGCAGGTAGGCTTCGCTGAAGGCGTTGCCGACGGCACGCGTTAGCGCGAAGCAGCGGTCGAAGCCGCCTTCGGCATCGCTGCCGAGATCGTCGAAGAAAATGCCGCCGACCCCGCGCGCTTCGTTGCGGTGCTTGAGGAAAAAATAGTCGTCGCACCATGTCTTGTAACGCTTGTGCACACCCTCCCCGAAAGGATCGAGCGCTTGCTTGCAGGTGGCGTGGAAGTGGCGAATGTCTTCTTCGAAAGGGTAGTAAGGCGTCAGGTCCATGCCGCCGCCGAACCAGACCGTCGGCGGACGGGGCGGGGTTGCGTCGGACGGATGGGCGATGAGGCAGCGCACATTCATGTGTGCGGTCGGGCAATACGGATTGACCGGGTGCAGGACGACCGAGACGCCCATGGCTTCGAAGGCGCAACCGGCGAGTTCCGGGCGTTTCGCCGTCGCCGAAGCGGGGAGCGCATCGCCGGTGACCTGCGAGAAGGCGATACCGCCGCGTTCGAAGACGCGGCCGTCTTCGATGATGCAGGTCAACCCTTTGCCGTTGGGAAGTTGGCCGGACTGGCCGGCCTCTCGCTGCCAAGGATCGCGCCGAAAACGACCGCCGTGCTCGCCTTCCAGAACCTCCGCCGCCGCGACCAGGCGCGTCTGCAGGCCGGTGAAATAGGTTTCGAACGCTGCGGCGTCGATCATCGCGTTAGCGCGAAATGGCGCGGTAGCCGATGTCCCGGCGGAATTGCATGCCGTCGAAATGAATGCCGGCAATCGTGTCGTAAGCGTTTTTCTGGGCTTGTTTGACGTTGTCGCCGAGCGCGGTGACGCAGAGCACGCGACCGCCAGCGGTGACGACCTTGCCGCCGCTATCCGCTGTCCCCGCATGGAAGACATGCACGGTGTCGCTTTCCTCGGGCAGGCCGCTGATTACATCGCCCTTGCGCGGCGTATCGGGATAGTTGGCGGCAGCGAGAACGACGCCCAGCGCGACGCGGCGATCCCATTCGGCCTCGACCTGGTCGAGCTTGCCGGCGATGGCATGCTCGAGCAGGGTGAGCAGGCTCGATTTCAGGCGCATCATGATCGGCTGCGTTTCCGGGTCGCCCATACGGCAGTTGAATTCGACGACCTTGACCGAGCCGTCCTTGCCGACCATCAGGCCAGCGTAGAGGAAGCCGGTGTAAGGCATGCCGTCGGCCATCATGCCGCGTACGGTGGGCATGATGACCTCGCGCATGGTCTTGGCATGAATGTCGGGGGTGACGACCGGTGCCGGCGAATAGGCGCCCATGCCGCCGGTGTTCGGTCCGGTATCGCCGTCGCCGATGCGCTTGTGGTCCTGGCTGGAGGCAAGCGGCAGGACGTTCTTGCCGTCGACCATGACAATGAAGCTGGCCTCTTCGCCGTCGAGAAAGTCCTCGATGACGACGCGAGCGCCGGCATTCCCCAGTTTGTTGCCGGAGAGCATGTCGTCGATGGCGTGGTGCGCTTCGTCGAGCGTCATGGCGACGACGACGCCCTTGCCGGCGGCGAGGCCGTCGGCCTTGATGACAATCGGGGCACCTCGCTGCTCGACGTAGGCGTGGGCGGCAGCGATGTCGGTGAAGGTTTCGAAAGCGGCGGTCGGAATCTTGTGCCGCGTCATGAAACGCTTGGCAAAATCCTTCGAACTCTCTAGCTGCGCGGCTTCCTTGGTCGGGCCGAAAATCTTCAGGCCGCGCGAGCGGAAAAGGTTGACGACGCCAGCGGCGAGCGGCGCTTCCGGGCCGACGACGGTCAGGTGGATGCCTTCTTTCTCGGCGAAATCGGCGAGCGCTGCCGGATCGGTCAGATTGACGTTCTCCACTTCATGCTCATGGGCCGTGCCGGCATTGCCGGGCGCGACGTAGATTTTTTGCAGGCCGGCCGTTTTGGCCAGCTGCCAGGCGAGGGCGTGTTCGCGTCCGCCGGAACCGATAACGAGAAGTTTCATTTTTTGAACCTTTCACCACAGAGGCACAGAGAAAAGCAAAATAATTTGCTGTTTTGCGTGCTTCCCTGTGTCTCTGTGTCGCTGTGTTTAATGGTTTGAATTAGTGCCGGAAATGCCGTGCGCCGGTGAACACCATCGCGATGCCATGCTCGTCGGCCGCAGCGATGACTTCCTCGTCGCGCATCGAGCCGCCGGGCTGGATGACCGCCTTGGCCCCGGCTTCGGCGAGCACGTCGAGGCCGTCGCGGAACGGGAAGAAGGCGTCCGAAGCGACGCAGGATCCGTCGAGCGAGAGTCCGGCGGCTTGCGCTTTGATGCTGGCGATCTTGGTCGAATCGACACGGCTCATCTGGCCGGCACCGACGCCGAGCGTCATGCCGTCGCCGCAGAAAACGATGGCATTGGACTTGACGAATTTGGCAACGCGCTCGGCGAAGAGCAGGTCTTCGATCTGTTGCGTGGTCGGCAGCACCTTGGTGACGACCTTGAGGCCGGACGCTTGCGCGGTGAAATCGTCGGCCGTCTGTACCAGCAGGCCGCCGCCGACGCGCTTGAGTTCAAGTTTGTTGAGATCGCGTCCGAGCGGGACAACCAGCACGCGCAGGTTCTGCTTGGTGGCGAGCGCGGCCTGCGCTTCGGCAGTGAAGGACGGCGCGATCAGCACTTCGACGAAATGCTTGCGCTCGTTCATGGCGTTGACGACGTCGATACCGACTTCGCCGTTGAAGGCGATGATGCCGCCGAAGGCCGAAGTCGAGTCGGTCTTGAACGCCTTTTCGTAGGCGCTGAGCAGGTGCGCGTCGATGGCCACGCCGCACGGGTTGGCGTGCTTGATGATGACGCAGGCCGGGGCGTCGAAGGCCTTGACGCATTCCCAGGCGGCGTCGGCGTCGGCGATGTTGTTGTACGAGAGTTCCTTGCCTTGCAGTTGCGTGTAGGCAGCGATACTGCCCGGCAAGGCGGTCGTGTCGCGGTAGAAGGCGGCGGACTGGTGGGCGTTCTCTCCGTAGCGCAGCACTTCGACGCGGTCGAAGGCGAGTTGCAGCTTGTTCGGGAAGATCGACGGCGCTGGCGCAGCGTCGGCCGCTTTCGCCTCGACGCCTTCGTCAAGGCTGGTCAGCCAGTTGGCGATCATGCCATCGTAACGGGCCGTGTGTGTGAAGGCCTTCTTGGCCAGTCCGAATCGCGTGGACAGCGACAGCGCGCCATCGTTGGCCTGCATTTCGGCGAGCAGTGCCGGATAGTCTTCCGGGTCGGTGACAATGGCGACGCCGGCGTAGTTCTTGGCCGAGGAGCGCACCATCGTCGGGCCGCCGATGTCGATGTTCTCGATGGCGTCCTCGAGCGTGACGCCGTCCTTGGCGATCGTTGCGGCGAAGGGATAGAGGTTAACGCAGACGAGATCGATGGTCGGGATGCCGTGCTGCTCGAGTGTCGTCATGTGCTCGGGCAAGTCGCGGCGGGCGAGGATGCCGCCATGGACTTTCGGGTGCAGCGTCTTGACGCGGCCGTCGAGCATTTCCGGAAAGCCGGTGTAATCGCCAATTTCGGTAACTTGGAGGCCGGCGTCACGCAGCAATTTGGCGGTGCCGCCCGTCGACAGGAGGTTGACGCCTTGGGCGGCGAGTCCTTGGGCAAATTCAAGCGCACCGCGCTTGTCGGAGAGGCTGATCAGGGCTTGGCGGATTTTCATGGATGTCATGCGGAAAAATGAAAAGACGAAAAAGGGTTAAACGAGTTTGTGTTCGACGAGTTTCTTGCGCAGGGTGTTGCGGTTGATACCGAGCATTTCGGCGGCCAGCGTCTGGTTGCCGTTGGCGCGTTCGAGAACGACTTCGAGCATCGGCCGTTCGACGCTTTTCAGCACCATGTCGTAAATCGGGCCGGGCTTTTCGCCGTCGAGGTCTTCGAAGTAGGTCGTCAGCGCGCCGTAGATGCACGCAGAAATATCGTTGCTTCGCTTCATGCGGCGAGTCCTTCCCTGTCGTTGTCGTTTTCGGTGTGGATATAGCTCAGATGTTCGTTATGCTGCGCCAGACCATGGAAGAAGTCGTCGACAGCCTGGCGCTGGCTGGCGACGTCCGGCAACTGGTTCATGTGATGGCGGAAAGCCGCCGAGCCCACTAGTCCTTTCGTATACCAAGAGATGTGCTTGCGCGCGACGCGCACGCCGGTTTCCGTTCCGTAGAATCCGTAGAGGTCTTCCAGATGGGCAAGCAGGATGTCATGGATTTCGGCGACGCGTGGCGGCAACAGGTGCGTGCCGGTGTTCAAGAAGTGTTCAATTTCCCGGAAGAGCCAGGGGCGGCCTTGGGCGGCGCGGCCGATCATCAGTGCGTCGACGCCGGTGACGTCGAGCACATGGCGCGCCTTTTCCGGCGAAGTGATGTCGCCGTTGGCGATGACTGGAATCCGCGCCGCTGCCTTGATCGCAGCGATCGTCTCGTATTCGGCATGACCGGTGTATCCATCGGCACGCGTGCGGCCATGCACGGCCAGGGCGCGGATGCCCGACTGCTCGGCGATTTTCAGGATATTGAGCGCGTTACGGCTTGTCCGGTCCCAACCGGTGCGGATTTTCAGCGTCACCGGCGTTTCGGGGATGGCCTTGACCACAGCTTCGAGAATGCGGCCGACGAGGGCCTCGTCGCGCAATAGCGCCGAGCCGGCCATGACGTTGCAGATCTTCTTCGCCGGGCAACCCATGTTGATGTCGATGATTTGTGCGCCGCGCTCGACATTGTGCCGCGCGGCGTCGGCCATCATCTCGGGTTTCGAGCCGGCGATCTGCACCGAGATCGGTTCCACCTCGCCATCGTGGTTGGCGCGCCGCTGCGTCTTGGCGCTACCGTAGAGCAACGAGTTCGACGTGACCATCTCGGAGACAGCGAGGCCGGCGCCCATTTTCTTGCACAACTGACGGAAGGGGCGATCGGTCACGCCAGCCATGGGAGCGACAAATAGATTATTGCGGAGTTGAAAGCCGACGAATTCCATGGGCGTGAACAGCGAGACGGAAAAGCAGGGGAAGCCGCGAATTCTACCCGAGTCGGCGCCTAAAAAATAGTCAAAATCGCGAGCGGGGATTAAGGGCTGCTAATCCTCAGATTGGCCCATAGGGGGAAAACACCGGAGGAGCAAAGGTTTTTTACAGCCAGGCGCGTGCGCCCCAGATCATGCGCCGGGCGACGAAGTCGCGCGCGGGCGGGCAGAGGTCGAGCGCGAACAGGCCGAGGCCGCGGGCGACTTTGAGCGGGGTAATGTCGTTGGAGAAGAGGCGCACAAGGCCGTCGGTGAACGCCGTCGTTGCCGTGCGGTCGAGACGGCGAGCGGCGGCGTAGGCTTTCAGGCTGGCAGGGTCCGGGCCGCGATCGAGCAGGACTTCCGCGAGTTGCCAGGCATCGCGCAGGCCGAGGTTGAAGCCTTGGCCGGTGACCGGATGCAGCGTTTGCGCGCCGTTGCCGATCCACGCTTCGCGATTCCGGACGACCGCGATGCGCATGCTGAGGGCGAGTGGAAAGCGGTGGCGGGGACTGGGGTGAGCGAGCCGCAGGCGGGGGCCGAAGCGTTCCTGCAGGGCGGCGACGAAGGCCTCGTCGTTCATCGCCATAACGGCATCGGCTTTTTCCGGCGGCAGGGTGAATACGACCGACCAGGCATCGCCGAGCGGTAGCAGGGCGAGCGGGCCGTCCGGCGTGAAACGTTCCCACGCGCGGTGGCCGTGTCCGCCAGCGGCGGGCATGACTTCGGCGACGATGGCGTGCTGGCCGTAGATCCAAGTCCGGACGTCCGTGTCGCCGGTTGGCGTGCCTTCGGCATGCACCAGCAGTTTTGTGCGCAAGCCGTGTTCGCTGCCATCGCGATGCAGCGTCACGGCGAGGTGATCACCGGCGTCGATGACCTTGGCGATTTCGCAACCATGACGGACGTTGCTGCTATCGATACGTGCGGCCAACGTAGCGGCGAGATCGGGGTAGCGGACGACATAGCCGAGCGCCGGCAGGTGGTAATCGGCAGCGGCAATCAGAGTGCGGCCGAAACCACCTTTCTGCGAGACGTGGATGGTCTCGATCGCTGTTGCGGTGTTGTGCGGCCAGGCGCCGATCTGCTCCAACAGCTGACGGGCACCGTAAGCGAGGGCGAGGGCGCGCGGATCATTGCAATGAGTTTGTTGTGGCCGGCGATCGATCAGCAGCGAGGGCTGTCCGCCGGCTGCCAGTGCCAGATGCAGGGTCATGCCGACCGGGCCGGCGCCGACGATGAGGATGTCGGTTTGCGATGGTAAGGCGTCAGTCACGGCGCATGATTTCTTCGATGTCGGCGATCGTTTTCGGCGCGGCAGTGTAGACCTCGCAGCCTGCCTCGGTGACGAAAACGTCGTCCTCGATGCGGATGCCGATGCCGTGCAGGTGTTCGGGGACATTGGCAGCGGGGCGGATGTAGAGGCCGGGTTCGACGGTGAGGCTCATGCCGGGGGCGAGCGTTACCCAGTCTTCGCCGGTTTTGTAGTCGCCGGCGTCATGCACGTCGAGGCCGAGCCAGTGGCCGGTGCGATGCATGTAGTAGGGTTTGTAGGCTTCGCGTTCGATCAGCCCGTCGATATCGCCGGCGAGCAGGCCGAGGTCGGCCATGCCCTGGACGAGCACGCGTAGGGCGGCGTCGTGGTAGGCGACGAAGGTCGCGCCAGGGTGAATGGCATCGATGGCGGCGCGTTGCGCGGCAAGGACGATTTCGTAGGCGTCACGCTGGGCGCCGGTAAAGCGGCCGTTGACCGGGAAGGTGCGCGTGATGTCGGAGGCGTAGCCTTCGAGTTCGCAGCCGGCGTCGATCAGCACCAGTGCATTGTCGGCGAGCAGGTTGCGGTTCTCAACGTAGTGCAGGACACAGGCATTGGCGCCGCCGGCGACGATTGGCGAATAGGCGTGGCCGTCGGCGCCGCGCTTGCGGAATTCGTAGCTGAGTTCGGCTTCGAGCTCGTATTCGGCGAGTCCCGGGCGGCTGGCGCGCATGGCGCGGACGTGGCCGGCGTCGGCGATCGCCGCGGCTCGGCGCATGACGGCCATTTCGTGGGCGTCCTTGACGAGCCGCATGCGGTCGAGCGCGCCGCGCAGGTCGCGAATTTCGCCTGGCGCCTGCTTGCCGGCACGGGCTTGCGCACGCACGGCGTTGAGCGCGGCGAGCAGGCGCGAGTCCCAGTCGGCGTCGTGGCCGAGCGTGTGCCAGAGCGCTTGCCGGTTGGCGATCAGTTCGGGCAACCGGTGGTCGAGGTCGGCGAAGGGATAGGCTTCATCGAAGCCGAAGGCGTCCCGGGCCGTTTGCGGTCCGTAGCGGAAACCGTCCCAGATTTCGCGCTCTTCGTTCTTGTCGCGGCAGAAAAGGATTGATTTCGGCTCCTTGCCGCCGACGAGGACGAGTACGGCCTCGGGTTCGGGAAAACCGCTCAGGTACCAGAAGTAGCTGTCGAAGCGATAAGGGTGGTGCGAGTCGCGATTGCGTACGCGCTCCGGCGCGGTCGGAATGATCGCTACACCGTCGCCGATGCGATCGAGCAGGGCCTGGCGGCGGTTCGAGAAGGGGCCGTGTTTCATGCGCTTGCTTTCGCGGCTAACGATAATTCGTGGTCGAGGTCGGCGAGTCGTTCGGGCGTTCCGACGTCGACCCAGCGGCCGGTGTGACGCTCCCCGCTAACGATACCTCGGGCGATGCCAGCGTCAAGCAGCGGACGCAGTTTCATGACGCTGCCGACGGGGACGTCGGCGAAAAAATCGGGCGCGAAGACGCCGGTGCCGGCGTAGGTCAGTGTCGGGCCGATGGCGGAACTTGCGTAACGCACAGTGGCGCCGTCGAGGCAGAAATCGCCACCGGCGTGTTGCGGCGGGTTGTCGACGAAGACGAGATGCGCTTTACGGTCGGTCAGCGTATAGGCGCGGCGAAAATCCCAGTCGCACCAGACGTCGCCATTGACGACGAGGAAAGGGGCGTTACCGAGGAGCGGCAAGGCGTGGGCGATGCCGCCGGCGGTCTCCAGCGCGCCCGGGGGCTCCGCCGAATAACGGATGGCGAGACCGAAGCGGTGTCCGTCGCCGAGCGCGGCCTCGATCTGTTCGCCGAGATGGGCGTGGTTGATGATGACATCCTTGAATCCGCAGCCCGCCAGCCGTTCCAGGTGCCAGACGATCAGCGGCTTGCCGCCAGCCATGAGCAAGGGCTTCGGCGTATGGTCGGTGAGCGGCCGCATACGTTCGCCGCGGCCGGCGGCGAGGATGATTGCTTTCATAATCGGATATTAATTCAAACCACGGCGAACACAGCGGGCACGGCGGAAAACATAAAGGCAAAGCATTTCGCCGTGCCCGTTGTGGTTAATTTAAAACGTGTAGCCGACTTCGACGGTTTTGTTTTCCAACTGGTCGAGCAGGCGCGCAAGCGGTCGCAGTTCGAGGTAGCGTTCACAGGTCCGTCGCAGATAGGCCATCACGCGGGGCATGTCTTTGAGGTAGCCGTCCTTGCCGTCACGGTGATACAGGCGGGCGAAGATGCCGAGCACCTTGAGTTGGCGCTGCGCGCCCATCCATTCGTAATCGCGATAGAAGTCATGGAAGTCGGCATGCACCGGTAGTCCGGCTTGACGCGCCGCTTCCCAGTAGCGGATGACGAAGTCGAGTTCCGTGCTTTCTTCCCAGTCGATGTAGGCGTCGCGGTAAAGCGAAACGACGTCGTAGGAGATTGGCCCATACACGGCGTCCTGAAAATCGAGAATGCCGGGGTTGGCCGGGAAGGTGCCGTCGACGACCATCAGGTTGCGCGAATGATAGTCGCGGTGCACGAATACCTTCGGTTGCGCGAGATTGTTGGCGAGGATTCTGGTGAACACGTCGCGCATCGCCGCGTTCTGCTGGTCGTCGAGCGCGACGCTCAGATGCTTGGCGACGTACCACTCGGGAAAGAGTTCAAGCTCGCGCGCGAGCAGGGCTTCGTCGTAATCGGGCAGGATGCCGGGACGGCTGGCGCACTGGATGGCGATCAGCGCGGCGTTGGCATCGCGATAAAGGTGTTGTGCCGTGTCCGCATTGAGCGCATCAAGATACGTTGTACTGCCGAGGTCGGAGAGGAGCAGGAAACCCTGTTCGAGGTCCTCGGCAAAAACCTCCGGGGCGTGCGTGCCGGCGTCACGGAAAAGCGCGGCGACCTTCAGAAAAGGGCGGCAATCTTCGTGTTCCGGCGGCGCGTCCATGACAATCCGGGTGTCGCCGTCGGGCAGGCCGGCGCGGAAGTAGCGTCGGAAGCTGGCGTCGGCCGAAGCGGGGTCGAGCGAAAACGCCGGATCAGGGTGTTGTAGCGAGAGGTGGCGGGTAAGCCAGTCGCGCAGCAGGATCGTACGCGGCATGCCGCTTCTCCTTGAGCTATGGTGCTAAAATGATGCGATTTTAGCACTCGTGTCGCCGGACTTCGTGGCGCCGGGAATAACGACACATTCGCCGTAACTCTTACTGACTGTTTTGCATGAATTTCATCGCCCGCCGCAAACCTCTCGCGCTACTGCTTTGCACTGCTTTCGCGGGGGTGGTTTTCGGTGGTTTTTTTGCTGAGGCGCATGCGCAGTCGCCCGCTGCCTTGCGGGTCGATCCGGCCTTGCTTGGCTTGCCGCCGCTGAAGCCCGTTGAAGCACCGAAACGTGCCGAGAGGTCAGTGCCAACTCCCAAGCCTGAGCCTGCGTCGTCTTCCTCTGCCGAGGTGACGCCGGTCAAGCCGGATGTTGTTGAAACTCAGCCAGTCGAGCGCGAAACAGTTCCTGAGCGTTCGGTATCTCGGCAGCCTGCCTCGGCTCCAACGCCAGATACTGATGTGGATCACCGCCAGGCTGATGTGCCGGAGGTGGCGTCTCGTCCAGAACCGGCGTCGAAACCCGTTCCATCCCAGGCTGGCACTCAGGGGCGAATTCGACCTCAGAAGGCAAAGTCGGAAAATGTTCGGGCTGCTGCCGTAATTGATCCTAAAGTTCGTTCAAGGGCGGCAACCTCGATGAAGTCGGGCGATGACCGCGTGACGGCCTTGCCGCTTTTGCGCGTCGATCCGGCGTTGCTTGGCCTGCCGCCACTGGGGGCGCCAAAGGATATGACGGCGCAGTCGGCGTCTGGTGCAGAAGTGTTGCCGATTGAGGCGGAGGTCGTTGAAGCGCAAGCGGATTCCCGTAACCAGATTTCCGGGCGTCGGGGGCGCGCAGCGTCGCTATCGTCTGCCGAGAGGCGGTCGGGGCGTGGGGCGGCAGTAAAGAAAAAACTTCCTCCTGTTCAGTCAGCGAGTGGATCCGGTGACAGATCAGGGGCGAAGGCGCCAGTAATGGCCGGTGTAACGACATTGCCGCCTCTGCGGGTTGATCCCGCCTTGCTAGGGATGGCGCCATCTGCCGTTGATGGTCTAGCGCTAGCTTCGGGAGATGAGACGATGCCGCCCGAGGTGCCTTCGACTGGCATTCAGGATGACATCCGCGAAACCGACTATCCGCCGCAAACGGTATTTCTCAGCGCCTACAGGATGCAAGGGAATATCGACCGAGAGTTCAAGGCGGATGGCGACGTTGTCTTGCGTCGCGACGAAACAGTGGTTTATTCCGATCATATGACTTACTGGCCGATCGACGACGAAATCGAGGCCGTGGGGAATGTGCAGTTCGAACAGCCCGATAGTCTGGTCATTGGCGAGAAAATGCGGATGAAGCTCGAAGACCAGATCGGCTACATCGATCAGCCTTCGTACCATTTTAGGCGCCAACCCGGGAAGGATAATAGCGCCGATGGCGAAGTTGCATTTGCCGATCAGGTGCGTCAGGCTCAAGTGACACGTGATTGGATGACCGGCGGATTTGCCGCGTCTTCTTTCCAATCGGAGAAGCCGAAGAAGAAAGCGATTGATGTCTACGGTGATGCTGATCGCATAGACTTCGAAGGGGAAAACCACGTTCGTATGACTGAGGCGACCTATACAACCTGTGAGCCTGGCGATGATTCGTGGTACTTCTTTGCCGCCGACCTCAGTCTTGATTACGACAAAGAAATTGGGGAAGGCAAGGATGGCAAGGTGGTTTTCAAAGGAACGCCAATCCTTTATTCACCCTGGCTTTCATTCTCGCTGAACAATGAGCGGAAATCGGGCTTCCTGTCGCCTTCCTTCGGAACCAGCAGTGACAGCGGTATCGAATTCTCTGTGCCTTATTACTGGAACATTGCGCCCAATATGGACGCGACAATCGAGCCGTACTTGATGAGTAAGCGCGGTGTCCAGTTGAGAAATGAATTCCGTTATATGAATCGCGCGCTGGGAGGTGTGTATCAAGGCAAATTGAAGGCTGAGGTTTTGCCGGGAGATAAAATCAAAGACGGGGACAATCGTTATTCCGTCTCGTTGCAGCATACCCAGGCAACCGCGAATGGTTTTTCGGGGACCGTCAATTACAGCCGGGTCTCGGATGACGATTATCTGACCGATCTGTCGAGCAATATCGGCGGGTCGGCCACGACCCAGTTGTTGCAGCAGGCCGTGCTGAGTTATGGCGGTGGCGGTTGGTGGAGTGCTTCGGCAAATTTCCAGCAATATCAGACCCTGCAGCCTGATCCGGATAATCCAGTACAGGAACCGTACCGCTTGCTGCCGCAGTTTACGTTCAATGCGCGCAAGCCTGACTTTTATCGGACGGATAGCAGCGTCCTCGGACAATACACGTCCTTCAAGCGCGACAACCAGTACATCAATAATGTCAAAGTGTTCAGTGCCGCAAGCGGCGACCGTGCCGTGCTCTATCCGCAAGTCGCCCTGCCTTATGTGACGCCGGGTTGGTATGTGACGCCAAAGCTGGGGGTCAATATCCGCAAATACTCGGGGCTGGATGGGCACGCTGCCGGTACGCCGGGCTCGATCAGTGTGACCTTGCCGATTGCCAGCCTCGACGCCGGGATGACCTTCGAACGGCCGAGTCACTGGTTCGGCCGCGATTACACGCAGACGCTTGAGCCACGTCTTTATTACCTGAATATTCCCTACAAGGATCAGAGCAAGATCCCGCTGTTCGATACCGGCTTGGCCGACTTCAATTTTGCGCAGATTTTCTCCGAGAACCAGTTCTCGAGTTGGGATCGCATCAGCAACGCGAACCAGCTCACGGCGGCCATCACTTCACGCTTGCTGCAGCCGGAAACCGGCAGCGAAATTATGCGAGCAATGCTGGGGCAGCGTTTTTATTTTTCGAAGAACAAGGTTTTGCTCAACTCGACGACGAGTACGACCGATACCGAACAGAACTGGGATAAATCGGATTTTCTGGCTGCTTTCAGCGGACAGATTCTGCCGCGCGTCTATACCGACCTTGCCTGGCAATATAGCCCGGCAGATCGCGAAACAAAGCGTTATTCTATCGGCATGCGCTACCGGCCGGAGCCGGGCAAGGTTCTCAATGCCGCTTACCGTTACAACCGCGATGTCAGCGCGCCGGTTGATCAGATCGATATTTCTGGACAGTGGCCGATTTCGGGGCGCTGGTATGTTATGGGGCGGGCCAATTATTCGTTCCGCGATGAAGGAACTGATTTGTCGTCCGACTCCCAGGGCGGACGTTTGATCGAGTCGATTGCCGGCCTCGAATATAACGGCGGTTGCTGGGCGTTGCGTGGGGTATTCCGTCGCGTGGCGCTGACGCAAGAAACCGCCAAGACCGCTTTCTTTATTCAACTCGAATTGAATGACTTCGCCCGCGCGGGTTCGAATCCCCTTAGCGTGCTCAAACGGAATATTCAGGGCTACAGCCCGGTCAACCTGATCGAGAGCGATTCCCCGTACGGAGAATAGAGGATGGAAAAATGACGATTGTTATGCGCGTATTGTTTGTCTGGGTACTGCTTTGCGGGCAGGCTATTGCTCTGCCTTCGTCGATTCAGGCGAATGAGCCTGTGCCAGCGGACCGCATTGTTGCCGTGGTCAATGACGAAGTGATTACCTATTTCGAGTTGAGGAGCAAACTCCAATTGGCACTCGATCAGCTCAGGAAGCAAGGGACCGCCTTGCCGCCGCGCGACGTTCTCGAACGGCAAATGCTGGAGCGCATGATCATGGATAAGGTGCAGTTACAGCATGCGCGCGAGTCTGGCATTCGCGTGGACGATGCTCAGCTCGAACAGGCGTTGCAGCGGATTGCTGCTGGCAACAAAATGACATCGGAGCAGTTTAGGGAAGCGCTGAAGAAGGACGGAATCCCGTTCGACAGATTTCGCGAGGAAATTCGCAATGAAATGACGATTGCGCGAGTCCGTGAACGAGAGGTCGAAAACCGGATCGTCATTTCGGAGGGTGAGATTGACAACTATCTGAGCGCCGATTTGGCAAAAGTCGGTGCAGGCGAAGAGTATGAAGTTGCGCATATCCTGTTTCGGGCTCCGGAGTCGGCGACTCCGGAGCAATTGCAGGCCCTCAAGGCCAAGGCGGAAAAAGTGCTCGATCGTTTGCGCAAGGGAGAGGATTTCGCTCAGCTGGCGGCCGCTTATTCCGATGCGCCGGATGGCCTGAAAGGCGGGAATCTCGGCCGTCGTCCGCTGGATCGCTTGCCGGGAATTTTTGCCGAAGCCGTTGTCGGATTGAAAGTGGGTGAGCTGTCGCCGCTGCTGCGTAGTTCAAATGGGATTCACATCATCAAATTGATGGCGAAAAGTGGCAGCGGAGTCTTGCCACAGGTCCAACAAACGCACGTCCGGCATATTTTGGTCCGGGTGAATGAGGTGGTTTCGGAGGCAGATGCCAAGCATAAACTGGTCGGTTTGTATGATCGCATCAAGCATGGCGAAAAGTTCGCGGAGTTGGCTCGGCTTTATTCGCAAGATGGGTCGGCTTCGAAGGGGGGCGACCTCGGTTGGATTTATCCCGGTGATACCGTCCCCGACTTCGAGCGTGCGATGAATCAGCTTAAGCCCGGGGAATTGAGTCAGCCGGTGAAATCGCCTTTCGGTTTTCATCTGATCGAGGTGCTTGAGCGCCGCGTCCAGGATGTTTCGGCGGACCGTCAGCGCGCTGCAGCCCGCCAGGTGTTGCGCGAGCGAAAGATGGACGAAGCCTATCAGGACTGGTTGCGGCAGGCGCGCGATCGCGCCTATATTGAAATCCGCCTCGAAGATCAGTGAAAAGCGCTGCGTTGCCCCTCATCGCCGTGACTTCCGGCGAGCCGGCCGGAATTGGTCCGGAGCTCTGCCTGCGCTTGTGTGATCGGCCCGAGCCAGCAACCCCGGCGCGCCTTGTGATTCTTGGCGACCGTGAAATGCTGGCTGAGCGTGCGCGGCTCCTGAATTTTTCCTGCGTCCTGCGTGATTGGGCACCCGGTTTGCCGGAGGCGTCGGGGGTGATTGACGTTCTTCACTTGCCGTTAGCCGTGGCTTCGCAGCCTGGGCGTCTTGATCCGGCCAATTCGCCTTATGTGCTTGGCTTGCTCGACCGTGCATTGCAGGGGTGCATGTGCGGTGAATTCGCAGCGATGGTCACTGCGCCTGTACACAAGGGGGTGATCAACGATGCCGGCGTGTCTTTCACCGGGCATACCGAATACCTGGCCGAGAAGACCGGGATGGCGCAGGTCGTCATGATGCTCGCCGGCGGTGGCTTGCGTGTGGCGCTGGCGACGACGCATCTTCCTTTGCGCGAGGTGCCTGCAGCGGTGACGCAGGCATCCCTGGAGCGAACCTTGCGCATCCTGCAGGATGAAATGCGCCGGAAATATGGTTTTGCCTCGCCGCGAATTCTGGTCGCCGGACTCAATCCGCATGCTGGTGAAGGCGGCTATCTCGGGCGGGAAGAGATTGAGATTATCTCGCCCGTGCTCGAACGCTTGCGCGGCGAGGGTATGGTTCTGATGGGGCCGTTGCCGGCCGACACGATGTTTACCCCACCAATGCTGGCACAAGGCGATTGCGTGCTGGCCATGTATCACGATCAGGGACTCACTGCGTTGAAGTTTGCGAGCTTCGGACACGGGATCAATGTGACGCTGGGACTGCCGATCATTCGCACCTCGGTCGACCACGGTACGGCGCTTGAACTGGCCGGCACCGGGCGCGCCGATCCCGGCAGTCTGTTTGTCGCCGTCGAGCAGGCGGTGGAGATGGCGCAACGCGCAAAGGGCTCCGAATGAGTAAGCATGTGGCGCGAAAGCGCTTTCGCTCCGGCGCAACCTGCTGTTGCAGGTTAGCTTTCACTGTAACGCTTGAGAATCGGTTCGTTGCATGAGCAAACATATTGCGCGCAAGCGTTTTGGGCAAAACTTTTTGGTTGATCGGCAGGTGATCGCCGATATCGTCAACGCGGTCGCTCCCGAGCGCGAGGCCTGCGTCGTCGAGATCGGCCCCGGGCTCGGCGCCCTGACCGAGCCGCTGCTCACCCGCCTGAATCGGCTGCATGTCGTCGAGATCGACCGTGACATCATCGCCCGTCTCCGCCAGCGCTATGCGCCGGAGAAGTTGGTCATCCACGAAGGTGACGCGCTGGCCTTCGATTTCGGCTCGGTGCTCGGAGACGAAAAGGGCAGGATGCATATTGTCGGCAACCTGCCTTACAACATTTCGACGCCGCTATTGTTTCATCTTGCAGCCTACGCTGACCGGGTGTTCGACATGCATTTCATGCTGCAGAAGGAAGTCGTCGAGCGCATGGTCGCGCAGCCAGGAACGGCGGATTACGGCCGGCTGTCAGTGATGCTGCAGTACCGCTTCGTCATGGACTGGCTGTTTGATGTTCCTCCGGAGTCCTTCGACCCTGCTCCCAAGGTCGATTCGGCCGTGGTGCGATTGATTCCGCGACCGGCATGTGAACTGACATTAAAAAATGAAGCCCGCTTTTCGGCGCTGGTTGCTGCCGCGTTCGCGCAGCGGCGCAAAATGCTCCGTAACAACCTCAAAGGCATCCTTGACGAGGTGGGCTTCGAAGCACTCGGTATTTTGCCGACCGCGCGTGCAGAAGAACTCTCCGTCGACGATTACGTGCGTATTGCCAACGTGCTCGAATCCTGAGGCCTTCAGGGCGTAGCTGGTCCGAAAACTTCGTTCAATTGTTGCGTGACGCGCACGAAGGTCGTGCGCTTCGAGAGTTCCTTGAGCCGGCTGGCGCCGACGTAGGTGCAGGCCGAACGCAGGCCGCCAAGGATGTCCTGCACGGTCCCGTCGACCGGGCCTCGGTAGTCGATCAGGACTTCCTTGCCTTCCGAGGCCCGATATTCGGCGACACCGCCGGCGTACTTATCCATGGCTTCGCGCGAGCTCATGCCGTAGAAGCGCATTTTTCGCTGGCCGTCGATGTCAATGAGTTCCGAGCCGCATTCGTCGTGTCCCGCGAGCATGCCGCCGAGCATGACAAAATCGGCGCCGGCACCGAAGGCCTTGGCCAAGTCGCCGGGGGATGTGCAGCCGCCGTCGGCGCAGATCAGGCCATTCAAGCCGTGTGCCGCATCTGCGCATTCGATGATGGCGGAGAGTTGCGGATAGCCGACGCCCGACATCCGGCGCGTGGTGCATACCGACCCGGGGCCGATGCCGACTTTGACGATATCGACGCCATCGAGAATTAATTCTTCCGTCATCTCGCCGGTGACGACATTGCCGGCCATCAGGGTAATGTCCGGATAGGCGGCGCGCAGGGCGTGAATGAACTTGATGAAAGCCTTGGTGTAGCCGTTGGCGACATCGACGCAGACGTTCTGGATCGTTCCGCCGCACCGGTCCATAACGCGCCGGAATTTGTCGAAGTCCGGCGGGGTAATGCCCATCGAATAGAAATTGAAAGCGCTTTTGGTGGTTTCGGAAAAAAAGGCGAGCAATTCCTCTTCACCATAGTGCTTGTGCAGGGCGACGGAGAGTTTGTGCCTCGCCAAAGCGCGCGCCATTTCGAAAGTGCCTGTGGCGTCCATGTTGGCAGCAATGACCGGGATGCCCCGGTACTTGCGTTGCGAATGGAGAAAGACGTAATCGCGCGAGATGTCGACTTCAGAACGCGAGGTCAGTGTTGAACGTTTGGGACGGATGAGAACGTCCTTGAAGTCGAGCTTGATGTCCTGTTCGATGCGCATGGCCTGTTCCCCGTCTGTCGATACATGGCAAACATCGCATATTGTCGAAGACGATTCAAGCCGCCATTTTCGGATAGGCGCGGGGCCTTTGGCCCTTTATGCGTCTGATTTAGACGCGGTGACGATCTTTGGCCACCACCTTGCCAGTTACGGCAGGCACGGCGCGGCAGCGGGGCGTCAGAGTTCGGCCAGCTTGGCCTTGATTTCGTCTGCCGAGTCGTGACGAACATTGACCCCTTTGACCATGAACACCACGTATTGCGCGATGTTCGAGGCGTGATCGCCGATTCTTTCGATGGCCTTGGCAATCGACATGATGTCAAGGGAACGGGTGATGGTGCGGGGGTCTTCCATCATGTAGGTGATCAGTTGGCGGGCGATGGCTTTGTATTCGGCGTTGACCGATTCGTCGAGGAACAACGCTTCGGTCACCATGTTGACATCAAGGCGGGCGAATCCGTCAAGCGAGAGGCGGAGCATCTTGAGCGTCGTTTCAGCCATATGGCTCATTTCGATGTTCAATGCGCCTGGCGTCGACGCGTTGGCCAGGGAAATGCCGAGGCGTGCGATCTTGCGAGCCTTGTCGCCGACGCGTTCAAGATCGGAAACGGCCTTGAGGACGGAGACGATCATGCGCAAGTCGATGGCGGTGGGTTGCCGCTTGGCGATGATCTGGTTGCTCAAGGCGTCGATTTCGACTTCCATCGCGTTGACGCGGGCATCGTCACGAATCACGGCTTCCAGAAGCGCGGTATTGCCACTGTACAAGCCCTCGACGGCCTTGCGCACCTGTTGCTCGACGAGGCCGCCCATTTCCAGGACGCGAGTTCTCAATTTTTCGAGGTCGAGATCAAAGTTTTTCGAGGTGTGTTCGGCCATTGTCTGGGCTCCGCGCGTGGTGTGCATGAATGGGTGAGGCTGGGCGAAACGGTTGCAGGTCGTGGATGGTAGCCCGGAAAGGTTACAGTTTTGTTTCGGTGGCCGTCAATGTGCGCACCCCGGTTGCGGTGCCCAGCAGGCAGACGTCAGCGGCACGTTCGGCGAACAGTCCGCAGGTGACGACACCGACGATCTGGTTGAGGCGCCGTTCCAGATCGACCGGGTCGAGGATCTGTAGGCCAGCAACATCGAGAATCACGTTGCCGTTATCGGTGACGAAACCTTCACGCTGTTTCGGGGAGCCTCCCAGCGCCACGATTTGGCGGGCGACGTGGGCTTTTGCCATCGGGATGACCTCGATCGGCAGTGGGAATTTGCCGAGGACGTCGACCAGCTTCGAACCATCGGCAATGCAGACGAATTTCTGCGCGACCGCCGCAACGATCTTCTCGCGCGTCAAGGCGCCGCCGCCGCCCTTGATCATGTGCATTTCCGGGGTGATCTCGTCGGCGCCGTCGATGTAGACCGGGATGTCATCAACGTCGTTGAGGTCGAAAACCGGGATGCCGTGCGCTTCCAGGCGTTGGCGCGTGTCTTCCGAACTGGCGACGGCGCCAGCGATCCGGTCTTTCATTTCGGCCAGCGCGTCGATGAACATGCGGGCCGTCGATCCCGTGCCGACGCCGACGATTTTTCCTTCGACCACGTAGGCCAGTGCGGCCCTTGCGACGGCTTGTTTGAGTTCATCTTGTGTCATGAGGAGCGTTCCTTTCAACGAATCAGGGCGCCATTCTAGCGAAATGCTGGTGGGAGGGCGCGGAATTATTGTCGCGCTGACCCATAGCGTCGCAAGAACGAAAACGTCATCGCAATGACGCGGTTTTGTAATGTTTGCGATGCAGCATGACGGTATGCCAACCGTGAGATCGATTTTTCTTTCCGACATCCACTTAGGAACCCGCGCCTGCCAGGCTGACCGATTGCTTGAATTTATGCGCAGTTATGCCGCCGAGAATGTGTTTTTGCTCGGCGATATCGTCGATTTCTGGGCCATGCGGCGCAGTATCAACTGGACGACGGCGCAGAATACTTTTGTGCAGAAAATTCTCAAGCGTGCTCGTCACGGCGAGCGCGTGGTGTTCGTCCCCGGCAATCACGATGAAGCCTTGCGCGATTATCTCGGCATCGCTTTTGGCGAAATTCAAGTGATGGGTGAGTACGAGCATGAACTGGCCGACGGTCGAAGATTTCTGCTCATGCACGGCGACGATTTCGACCAGATCACCCGTCATCACAAATGGATCGCCATTCTCGGCGACGTCATGTACGACGTTCTGGTGCGCCTGAATACGCTGGTCTCGCTGGTGCGTCGACGTTTCGGCATGCGCTGTTACTGGTCGCTGGCCGGATACGCCAAGCGGCGGGTCAAGAAAGCGCTGCAATTCATTTTTGATTTCGAGGACGCGGCGATGCGGGCAGCTCGGCTGCGCGGACTCGAAGGCATTATCTGTGGGCACATTCACTATGCCGTCATTCGCGAAACGAATGGTGTCGTTTATGCCAATTGTGGCGATTGGGTAGATAGTTGCACGGCAATCGTCGAACACCTGGATGGGCGACTCGAACTGATCGAATGGGGAGCAGCGTTGCCGGAAAAGGCTGCCCTCCAGGAAATGGAGGAAACATGCGTGTTCTGATGGTTTCGGATGTCTATTTTCCACGCATCAACGGGGTGTCGACGGCCATTCAAACGTACCGGAGAACCTTGCTGTCGCAGGGCGTCGAAATCCGTTTGATTGCTCCCGATTATGGCGCCTTTTGCGGGGAAGCCTGGATACAGCGCGTCGCCGCAAGACCCGTACCACGGGACCCGGAGGACCATCTGGTGCGCTGGGGTGCCATGCATGAAGCCGTGGAAGCAGCGGTCGACGAAGGGGTCGATTTGATCCATATCCAGACCCCGTTTGTTGCGCATTACGCGGCAACCCGGGCCGCCCGACGGAGCGGTGTGCCGGTTATCGCAACCTACCATACGCTTTTCGAGGAATACCTGAAACATTATGCGCCGATGATTCCGGTTGCCTGGTTACGGGCGCTGGCGCGTGGGTTTTCACGTCGGCAATGCAATGAACTCGACGCCGTGATCGTGCCGTCACGAGCAATTCATGAACGCCTCGGCAGTTACGGCGTGACAACTCCGATGCATATCCTGCCGACGGGGATATCGTTACCGGTCCTTGATTCCGGGGCAAGAGCGCTTTTCCGCTCGAGACATGGCATTGAAGCTTCGCGGCCTGTGGCGCTTTTTGTCGGACGTGTGGCCCATGAAAAAAACATCGACTTTTTGATCGACGTCGTCGAGCGAGCGCGGCAATCGATCCCCGGTATCCTGCTCGTCATTGCCGGCGAAGGTCCGGCCCTGCCGTCCTTGCGCAAAGCGGTAACCGAGCGAGGGTTGCAGGGATGCATTCTCTTCATCGGTTATCTGGAGCGGAGCCGGGAGTTGCCAGCCTGTTATGCTGCGGCGGATGTTTTCGTCTTCGCCTCGCGTACCGAAACCCAGGGGCTGGTTTTGCTTGAGGCCATGGCCGTCGGCACTCCGGTCGTCGCGTTGGCTGAAATGGGAACGAAGGATGTCCTGGGGCCGGGGCGGGGAGCGCTTACGCCCTCCGATGATCCCGCGGTCTTTTCGCAGGCTTTGGTGCGGTTGCTAGGAGATAAAGCCTTGCTCTCCCGTCTTTCTGTCGAAGGGCGTGCTTATGCCAGCGAATGGTCGGACGAGGCGCTTGCAGTGCGGATGGCCGGGTTGTATCGGGCGATCGCTGCGGGCCGTGTCAAATCGAGAACAGCCGATTTTGGGTTATCAGCGCTCTGAGAGGGTGCCACAGGCAGTCTAGTCGGTAGCTTTCTCGTTGCTGTCCGCGATAGCGGTATACTCCTCGCCGAATCGATACTCGCAAGGGAAATGTCGTGTCTGAAGAAAGCCCGTTCAAGGGAAAAACCGGATTGCGGCGCGTCTGGAACGCGCTGCACTATTCTTTGGCGGGCTTGCGTGCCGCCTTGACGCACGAGGATGCCTTCCGTCAGGAGGCGTTGCTGGCGGCCGTACTCATCCCTCTGGCTTTTTGGTTGCCCGTTGGCGGTGTCGGAAAAGCCTTGATGATCGGTAGTGTGCTACTGGTGCTGATTGTCGAACTGCTCAATTCTGCCGTCGAAGCGGTCGTTGATCGGGTCTCCCTCGACCGGCATCATTTGTCGAAGCGCGCCAAGGATATCGGTAGCGCCGCAGTCTTGTTGGCGCTGCTCAATGTCGTGTTGGTCTGGAGCTGCATCCTGCTCGGATAGTTCGAAGGGTTGTGTCTAGACGCAAAGGAAATCGGCTTCGGGGACGGCTTTTTCAATGCGGTTGCGGCCATGGCGCTTGGCGAGAAGCAGCGCCTTGTCGGCCGCCTCGGTCAATTTTTTTGCGCTCTCGAATTCCGGCCATGAGGCAATGCCGGCGCTGAAGGTGGCGTAGACCACGCCGCTCGAATGCGCGTGCGGTTGGGAAGCAAAATCCTTGCGGATATGCTCAATGACGTTTCTGGCCTGATTTGGGTCGATATCCGGCAGGGCTACGAGAAACTCTTCGCCGCCATAGCGGCCGATCAGGTCGGACGAACGCAACCGTCCCTTGAGTAGCCAGGCCAGGCCACGGATGACCTGGTCGCCAACAGGGTGACCGTAGGTGTCGTTGATGGACTTGAAATGGTCGATGTCGATCATGGCGACCGTCAATGCCTTATGAAGATCATTTCCTTCCATCAGCATTTTTAATTGCGACTTGACCGACGTGTGGTTGAGCAAACCGCTCAGACCGTCGATGCGCGAGGAGCGCAGGGTTTCCCGGTAACGCTCGATTTTTGTCTTGACGACGGCCGCGAGAAGGACCGGATTAAAAGGTTTGATCAGGAACTGATCGCCACCGAGGCGCAAGGCTTCGACTTGCATCGCGGTATCGGATTCACCGGATAAATAAACGATGGGCAGCGACTTGTAGGCCGACATCTGGCGCAGGACGCGAGTGGCTTCGATGCCGTTGAAATGCGGCATGTGCATGTCCATCAGGATCAGGTCCGGATGGTAGGTGTTGATCGCCATGAGCAAGGTTTCCGGGTTGCGGATGGCATGGCTGTCAATCCCGTGTTCCGAGAGGGTGCGCTGGATGAGTGTCAAGGCGACGCGGGAGTCTTCGACAACGAGGACTCGGTAGGTCTCAGCATGATGCCGTTGCACGAGGTCAAGAATGCAGTGAAGTACATTCGAGGATGCATTTTCCTGAGGGATCGTCGTGTCGATGCCCGAACGCATGAGGCTAACGATGGAACCGATTTCTGGCAGGGCGCCGAGATAAATGAACTGGCTTGTTGCGCAGTGCGTGCGCAGGGCAGCAATCGTCGAATGTTCCGTTTCCGGTTCCGGCGAGTCATGGGGGATAAATAGCACGGCCAGTGGCGTATCGGCTTGGGGAAATTCTTTGCCCCAAGCCATGGCGTGCGTTCTAAATCCGAAGAAGTTAAGTTGTTGGGTGAGTGCGTCGGCCATTTCCTTGGCGTGGGGCGCAGTGACCAGCCAGACTGAACGCGGTTTGATCCACTCGCTTTCGAGCGTTTCGCATTTTTGTTCTTCGCTGCGCCGTACGGGGAGTGCCGAGCGTGACGAAGCCACTGCGCCAAGCAGGGTGTCAATCTGGCGTTGCAGGGCGGAAACATGCTGGGGGCTGACCGGGTGGGAATGGGTGTCCCCGAGGCAGGTCAGCGCCAGGGTTTCAAGGCCTTCACACAGGCGGACGAGTCCGGGAAGACGCATCCGGTTGAAATTCTCGGCAAGACTGTTGACGGCAACCGTGAATTCAATGAACAGCTCGAACGTGCCTTGCGCGACATAGTGTTCCCACCGTGTCCGCAACACGTACATTCGATCGTCGATCAAGCCGGAAGAAACGTTTGCCATGGTGCCGTCATCCGAAGCAATCCGGAATTATTGTCCAGATTGATGCGGGATGCAATGCTTGCGACATTTTGTGCAAGACAGAGAGGGCCGGAATAAAAAACGGCACAGTGGGGCTGTGCCGTCAGGGTTTCAGTGAGCGGACGGTTTATTTCTTTCTGGGGGGCGGGATGTCCGTGCAGCTGCCGTGGGCGACCTCTGCCGCCATGCCGATGGTCTCGCCGAGCGTTGGGTGCGGGTGGATCGTCTTACCGATGTCGACAGCGTCGCAGCCGGTCTCGATGGCCAGGGTGATTTCTCCGATCATGTCGCCGGCCGACGGGCCGATGATTGCGCCGCCGATCACGCGTTGCGATTGCGCATCGAAAATCAGTTTGGTGAAACCGTAATCGGCACCATTGGCGATGGCGCGTCCCGAAGCCGCCCAGGGGAATTTCGCAACTTCAACGGCACGTCCCTCCTTTTTCGCTTTGTCTTCGGTGATACCGACCCAGGCGACTTCCGGTAGCGTGTAAGCGACGCCGGGAATGACCATGGCGTCGAAGCCGGTTTTGTGACCAGCGATGACTTCGGCGGCGACGTGTCCTTCGTGCACGGCCTTGTGCGCCAGCATCGGATTGCCGACGACGTCGCCGATGGCAAAGATGTTGGGAACATTGGTGCGCATTTGGTCGTCGACCGGAATGAAGCCGCGCTCATTGACGTGGATTCCTGCTTTGTCGGCAGCGATCTTGCGGCCGTTCGGCGAACGCCCGGCCGCTTGCAGGATCATGTCGTAGCGGACGGCTTCCTTCGGCGCGTCAGCGCCGCCGAAGCTGACGTACAGTCCGTCGTCCCGGGCCTCGACTGCCGTCGTCCGGGTGTTGAGCATGATCCGGTCGAACCGTTTGCGGTTCTCCTTTTCCCAGACCTTGACCGCATCGCGGTCCGGGCCCTGCATCAGCGTATCGAGCATTTCAACGATGTCGATCCGGGCGCCAAGCACCGAATAGACCGTGGCCATTTCGAGACCGATAATGCCGCCGCCGATGACCAGCATGTTTTTCGGAGCAAAGCGGAGTTCGAGCGCACCGGTCGAGTCGACGATGCGCGGATCGTCGGGCAGGAACGGCAGGCGCACGGCGGAACTGCCAACTGCAATGATGCAGTTCTTGAAACGGATGATCTTCTTCGCGCCGGTTTTTTCCTGCCCCTTGCCTTCGGTGGCTTCCACTTCGACGTGATGGGCGTCAAGGAAGACACCGAAGCCGCGCAGGATATCCACCTTGCGCAACTTGGCCATGCCGGCCAGGCCGCCGGTCAGCTTGCCGACGACCTTTTCCTTGTGTGCGCGCAGCTTGTCGAGATCGATCGCTGGCGCCGCAAAACTGATGCCGCAATCGGCCAGATGCGCGGCTTCTTCGGCGACGGCGGCGACGTGCAGCAAGGCTTTGGACGGAATGCAGCCGACGTTCAGGCAGACGCCGCCAAGCGTCGAATAGCGCTCGACGATCATCGTCTTCAAGCCGAGGTCGGCGGCGCGGAAAGCGGCCGAATAGCCACCGGGGCCGCCGCCGAGGACGAGAACGTCGCATTCGGCATCGGCTTTGCCGCTGAACTGCCCCATGCCCGGAGCCAGGGCTGGTGCTGGCTTCGGAACGTCAGTCGGTAGCGCAGGGGCAACTGGCGAACTTTCCGCTGGTTCGCTGTCAATGGTTGATTCGCTGGTTTCAATGACGGCGACCAGGGTACCTTGCGATACGGTGTCGCCGACCTTGACTTGGAATCCCTTGAGGATGCCGCCGACCGGGCTCGGTACATCAATCGTCGCCTTGTCGGATTCGAGCGTGAGCAGCGCATCCTCGGCCTTGACGGGGTCACCCGGCTTGACGCACAGGTCGATGATCGGCACATCCTTGAAATCGCCGATGTCGGGGATTTTGACTTCAATGAGTTGGGTCATGCGTGTCTCCCGGTCAGATCAGGGCGCGACGCATGTCGGCCAGCAGTTGCGCGATGAAAACGTTGAAGCGCGTTGCCAGCGCGCCGTCGATGACGCGGTGGTCGGCCGTCAACGACAGCGGGAGGATCAGGCGCGGTTCAAATTCCTTGCCGTTCCAAACCGGTTTCATCGCCGATTTATTGACGCCGAGAATCGCGACTTCCGGCGCATTGACGATCGGTGCGAAATAGGTGCCGCCGATGCCGCCGAGGCTGGATATGGTGAAGCAGGCCCCGGTCATGTCAGCCGGTGCCAGTTTGCCGTCGCGGGCTTTTTTCGCCAGTTCACCGCACTCGGCGGCAATCTCGCTCACTGATTTCTGGTCAACGTTCTTCACTACCGGGACGACAAGTCCGTTCGGCGTGTCGGCGGCGAAAGCGATGTTGAAGTATTTCTTCAGCACCAGACGCATTTCGCCGTTTTCGACGTCAAGCGAACTGTTGAACTCGGGGAACTTGCGTAAGCCAAATTCACAAGCCTTGATCAGGAAGGCGAGCATGGTGATCTTGACGCCGGCCTTGTCGTTTTCCTTGTTCATTGCCACGCGGAAGGCTTCCAGTTCCGTGATGTCGGCGTCTTCGTGATACGTCACTGCCGGGACCATGACCCAGTTGCGCGCCAGATTTTGTCCGGAAATTTTCTTGATGCGGGACAGCGGTTGCACGTCTACCGAACCGAATTTGCTGAAATCGATCTTCGGCCAGGGTAAGAGATCAAGGCCGGTGCCGGACGAAGCGGCCGATACGGTCGCAGGCGCCGGGGGCGTCTGCATGACCCCTTTGACGAAGGCGGTAACGTCCTCCTTGAGAATGCGACCTTTGGGGCCGCTGGCCGGTACCTTGGCAAGATCAACCCCAAGTTCACGGGCAAACAGGCGGACGGATGGGCTGGCGTGGGCGGCCGAGCCGGGAGCGGCCGTTGTCGTTGCTGCCAAGGGGGGGGGCGGAGTTGCCGCGATGGCCGGCGTACTTGCCGTGACTGCCGCAGGGGCCGATATTTCTTCGGCTTGACGGATGGGGGCAGCCGGTGGTTCGGTTGGCGTTGCCGCCGGTGCCGCTCCGGTTTCCACAACGGCGACGACGGCACCCTCGGCAATCCGGTCGCCGACGGTTACGCGAATGTCTTTGACAACGCCGGCGACCGACGAAGGAACGTCCATCGTTGCTTTGTCGGATTCGAGCGTGACCAGGGGGTCGTCGATGTTAACGGTGTCGCCGACCTTGACGCAGATTTCGATGACCGGAACGGCGTCGAAATCGCCGATATCAGGTACCTTGACTTCGATAGACTGGCTCATGCGTGTTCTCCCTTAAACCTTGGCCGGGTTGGGCTTGTTGATGTCGATTCCGTATTTGGCGATGGCTTCGGCGACCTTCTCGCGTTCAATGGCGCCGTCATCGGCGAGCGCCTTGAGCGCCGCGATGGTGACCCAGCGGCGATCGACCTCGAAGAAGTGGCGCAGTGCTTCGCGCGTGTCGGAGCGGCCGAAGCCGTCAGTGCCCAACGTGGCGTAACGGCGGTTGAGGAACGGGCGGATCTGTTCGGCGTAGAGGTGCACGTAATCGGTCGCTGCGATGATCGGGCCGCGTGTGTCATTGAGACATTTCTCGACGTGCGATTGGCGCGGTTTTTCCGCCGGATTGAGCATGTTCCAGCGGACGACGTCATTGCCTTCGCGGGCCAGTTCGTTGAAGCTCGGGCAGCTCCAGATGTCGGCGTCGACATTCCAGTCGGTCTTGAGCAGATCGGCGGCGGCGATCACTTCGCGCAGGATGGTGCCGGAACCGAGTAGCTGAACGCGTGGCGCTGCTTTTTTACCGTCCGAAACCTGGCCCTTGCGGAACAGGTACATGCCCTTGATGATGTCGGCTTCGACGCCTTCCGGCATTTCCGGATGCTCGTAGTTTTCGTTCATCACCGTGATGTAGTAATACACGTCTTCCTGTTCCTGGAACATACGGCGCATGCCATCGTGCATGATCACGGCGATTTCGTAAGCGAAGGTCGGGTCGTAACTGACACAATTGGGGATCAGGCCAGCGAGGACGAGCGAGTGGCCATCCTGGTGCTGCAGGCCTTCGCCGTTCAGCGTCGTGCGTCCGGCGGTGCCGCCGATCAGGAAGCCCCGCGCCCGTTGATCGGCAGCCGCCCAGTACAGATCCATCGTCCGTTGCAGACCGAACATCGAGTAGCAGATATAGAACGGGATCATTTGTTCGTTGTGCACGGAATACGACGTGGCGGCGGCAATCCAGTCGCTCATCGCACCGGCCTCGTTGATGCCTTCCTGCAGGATCTGGCCGTTCTTCGATTCCTTGTAGAACATCAGCTGGTCGTGGTCTTCCGGCATGTAGTTCTGGCCCTGTTGGTTCCAGATACCGTATTGGCGGAACAATCCTTCCATGCCGAAAGTTCTCGATTCGTCGGGAACGATCGGGACGACGCGTTTGCCGATGGTCTTGTCCTTGAGCAGGATATTGAGCAGGCGAACAATGGCCATTGTCGTTGATACTTCGCGTCCTTGTCCCGAGGCTTTAAGCAGGGATTCGAATGCCGATAGCGGGGGGATTTCCAATGGAGCCGCTTTGCCGACGCGCTTGGCGAGGTAGCCACCCAAGGCACTACGCCGTTCTTGCATGTATTTGTACTCGGGCGAATCCTCGGCAAACTTGAGATAGGGCAGAGCGTCGATCTGATCGTCCGGAACCGGCAGGTTGAAACGGTCGCGGAAGGCGATGATTTCGTCGCGATCGAGCTTCTTCTGCTGGTGCGAGATGTTCATCGCCTGACCGGCGCCGCCCATGCCATACCCCTTGACGGTTTTTGCCAAAATCAGGGTCGGCTGCCCCTTGTGCTCGACCGCAGCCTTGAAGGCGCTGAAAATCTTGAAAATGTCGTGGCCGCCGCGGTTCAGGGCGAAGACGTCGGCGTCAGTCCAGTCGGCGACAAGGGCTTTCAGTTCCGGCGTGTTGAAGAAATGTTCGCGCACGTAGGCGCCATTTTTTGCCTTGTAGGTTTGGTATTCCCCGTCGACGCATTCCATCATGCGTTTTTTCAGGAGGCCTTTCTTGTCGCGTTCGAACAGCGAATCCCAGAAACGGCCCCAAAGCAGTTTCACGACGTTCCAGCCTGCGCCGCGGAATTCACTTTCCAGTTCCTGAATGATCTTGCCGTTGCCGCGCACCGGACCGTCGAGGCGCTGCAGGTTGCAATTGATGACAAAAATCAAGTTGTCCAGCTTCTCGCGGGCAGCCATGCCGATGGCGCCGAGAGCCTCGACTTCGTCGGTTTCGCCATCGCCGAGGAAAGCCCAGACCTTGCGATCGCTCGGTTTGATGAAGCCGCGGCTTTCCATGTAGCGCATAAACCGGGCCTGGTAGATCGCCTGGATCGGTCCGAGCCCCATTGATACGGTCGGGAAACGCCAGAAATTCGGCATCAGCCAGGGATGTGGGTAGGAAGATAGCCCCTTGCCGTCGACTTCCTGGCGGAAATTGTCCATTTGTTCATCGCTCAGGTAACCGAGCAGATGGGCGCGGGCGTAGATACCAGGGATCGAATGGCCCTGGAAGAAAACCAGGTCGCCGCCGAAATCGTCGGTTTGGGCCCGCCAGAACCAGTTGAAGCCGACATCGTATAGTGCTGCTGCCGAGGCGAACGAGGCAATGTGTCCGCCGACGTTGGTTTGCCGGTTGGCGCGCACGACCATGGCCATCGCATTCCAGCGGATATAATTGCGCACCCGGATTTCGATGTCGGTATTGCCAGGATAGTGGGGCTGGCGGTTGACCGGGATCGTATTGATATATTCGGTCGTGGCGCTGTAGGGAATGTCGATGCCTTCCTCGCGGGCTTGCTGAATCAGTTGCTCAATCAGGAAGTGCGCTCGATCCGAGCCTTCTTTGTCGAGGACGCTGTGCAAGGCATCGAGCCATTCACGGGTTTCCTGCGGATCGGTATCTTGAGGGGCGGTTACGGATGGGTCTTCCTGTGCTGCGGCCATGGTGGGGTCTCCTGATCTGCGGATAGGCGGCTTGCCGATAGTCAATTATGGATGAAAAGCGGAGGACAAGGCAGGTTCGGGTTTCGAATGCGCATCAGTTTGTTGCGTTTCACGATACGAAACGCGGTATTATATTGTGAGAAGCTGTTTTGTGGAAATGTGACTCGGCTTATCGTTGTTGGTTCCATTGGGCGCGTAAGTCTTTCTTCCGGTTAATGAGGGGGGCAGCGGGCCGATATACTGGCGAACTCGAAGGCGTGTTTTTTCGATCCGGGTTTCTGAAGAAATCCACGACCAGACTATTCTAAATGGCCATGAAATACCGACTTGTCGCGCTCGATCTCGATGGTACGCTGCTCGATAGCCGCCTGCGCATCGGCAGAGAAACTGTCGAGGTGCTGCAGCAAGTCCGTTCCTTGGGGGTGCAGACCGTTATCGCCACCGGGCGACACCACGTCGCAGCTTATCCGTACTGGCATCAATTGGGTTTCGACACGCCTGCGATTTGCTGCAACGGCGCCTACCTCTACGATTACCGCCAACGTCGCGCACTGATGGGTAGTCCGCTGACGCGCGAGGAAGCTGAGGCGTTGCTCAAGCTGGTGCGTGAGTACCGCATTTTTTCCATGGTTTACGTTGAGCACTTCATGGCTTACGAAGGCATGCACGCCCGACTCGACTACATTCTTAAATGGTCCGCACAACTGCCCCCTGAATTGCGGCCCCGTATCGAACGCGTCGACTCTTTCGAGAAGCTGGTAGAGGAGGCCGGATCGATCTGGAAAATTGCCGCCATCAGCGAAGATCGTGCCGCGCTTGACGTGTTCATGCAGGCCGTTGAAAGGCAACTTGGCCTGACCTGCGACCGCTCCGGAGACTTTCTTCTCGACATCACCCATTCCGGCAACAGCAAGGGGAATCGCCTCGGGGAGTGGATTGCCGAGCAAGGGATTTTGCCGGATGAGGTGATCGCCATTGGCGATCAGCACAACGATCTTTCCATGCTTCGTCTGGCCGGCCTCGGTGTGGCCATGGGTAACGGAGAAAAGGCGGTTCATGCCTGTGCCGACTGGGTGACGGGAAGCAACGACGAGGGCGGGGTGGTCGACGCTTTGCGAAGGTTTGTGCTGACACCTCACCCGCATCCCGATAAAATGTGCGACTTTTGATTTACCGCAAGTGACGTTCCGCTGTTGATGTGGGGCGCCAACCCTATCGTTTCATTCGTATTCGTAATATCCCGGGAGTAGACATGATTTCCAACGATTCGCTGGCCAACGCGATCCGCGTGTTGTCCATGGACGCCGTACAAGCGGCTAATTCAGGGCACCCGGGTGCGCCGATGGGGATGGCGGAAATCGCCGTGGCTTTGTGGAATCGGCATTTGAAGCATAATCCGGCGGATCCGCAATGGTGCAATCGAGACCGTTTCGTGCTTTCGAATGGCCACGCCTCGATGTTGCTTTATTCCTTGCTGCATTTGACCGGTTACGATCTGCCGCTCGATCAACTTAAGAATTTCCGCCAGTTGCTGAGCAAGACCCCGGGCCATCCTGAATACGGTCACGCGCCAGGCGTCGAGACGACCACTGGACCCCTTGGTCAGGGGATCGCCAACGGTGTTGGCTTCGCCTTGGCTGAGAAGTTGCTCGCTGCCGAGTTCAATCGCGACGGTTTTCCGATTGTCGACCATTACAGCTATGCCTTTATGGGCGATGGTTGCATGATGGAGGGGGTTTCGCACGAGGTGTGTTCGCTTGCCGGCACCTGGAAACTCTCCAAACTGATCGCTTTTTACGACGATAACGGTATCTCGATTGACGGCGACGTCGAAGGTTGGTTTTCTGATGATACGGCCAAGCGTTTCGAAGCCTACGGCTGGAACGTCATCCGCGGTGTTGACGGTCACGACGTTGAAGCGGTTGACGCGGCCATCCGCGCCGCCAAGGCTCAGAATGAAAAACCAACGCTGATTTGCTGCAAGACTGTCATCGGTAAAGGCTCGCCGAACAAGGCCGGTGGTCACGACGTTCACGGCGCGCCGCTCGGTAAGGACGAAGTCGCCGCAACACGCGCCGCGCTTGGGATTGCCGGAGAAGCTTTCGAGATTTCTGATGAGGTGCGTAGCGCTTGGAATGCGCAAGCGTCCGGCGCCAAGGCTCAGGCTGACTGGCAGGCCTTGTTCGCCGAGTATCGTGCGGCTTTTCCGCAACTGGCAACCGAGTTTGTACGCCGTCTCAACGGCAAATTGCACGACAAGTATGAAGCCGAGACGGCTGAAGCGCTGCAGGTGATTGCCACCAAGGGCGAAACCCTTGCGACACGCAAGGCGTCACAGAACGCCATCCAGGCGCTGGCGCCGATCATGCCGGAATTCGTTGGCGGGTCCGCTGACCTGGCCCCGTCGAATCTGACGCAATGGAAAGGCTGTCGCGATCTCGATCCGGTGGCCATGGAACAAGGCGGCAACTACGTTCACTACGGCGTACGTGAATTCGGTATGGCCGCGATCATGAACGGCCTTGCCCTGCATGGCGGTTTGCGCCCCTATGGCGGTACCTTCCTGATGTTCTCCGAATACGCCCGGAATGCCATTCGTATGGCTGCGCTGATGAAGGTCAACCCGATCTACGTGTTCACACACGACTCGGTTGGTGTCGGCGAAGACGGTCCGACGCACCAGCCGGTCGAACAAACAGCGACGCTTCGCCTGGTGCCTAATCTTGATGTCTGGCGTCCGTGTGACAGTGTTGAGACCTTTGTAGCCTGGCAGGTTGCCATCGAAAACAAACAAACGCCGACGGCACTTATCCTTTCTCGCCAGAACTTGCCGCATCAACCGCGCGACGAGGCGCAGCTGAAGGCGATTCGCCGTGGCGGCTACGTGCTGAAGGACTGCGAGGGCACGCCGCAGGCCGTGATCATCGCCACGGGTTCCGAAGTCGCACTTGCCATTGCCGCCCAGCAGGCGTTGGCCGAAAAAGGCGTCGCTGTCCGTGTGGTTTCGCTGCCCTCGACCTTTGTCTTTGAACAGCAGGATGCTGCGTACCGTGACGCCGTCCTGCCGCGCAGTGTGCCCCGTGTTGCCGTCGAGGCCGGGGTGACCGCCGGTTGGTACAAATATGTCGGTCTGGAAGGCGCCGTCGTCGGGATCGACCGCTTTGGTGAATGCGGTCCCGCCGCGCAAGTGTTCGATTATCTCGGCATGACGGCGCAACGCGTCGTCGAGGCGGTCGAATCGGTCATCTGACACTCCCGGCTAATCACATTCGGATCATGGGCCCGGCCAATGCGCTGGGCCTTTTTTTGCTGTTCGGAAGGGGGGGCGGAAGTCAGGGCTAATTTCATCCTGACTCCCAGATTCTCTGAAAACCGGGATCAGTCCGGGCTGATTCAGTCGCGATGGCTTTCGATCGTCGAAGCTATCGCCTTCCCAAGGTCGGACGTACTTGACGTGCCTCCCATGTCTGGCGTTCGTGGCCCAGACAACAGCACCTTGTTGATCGCTTGCATGATTTCGTCGTGGGCAGCCTTGTAGAGGGCGTTACCGTTACCCAGAAAATCGAGCATCATGGCGCCTGACCAGATCATGGCAATGGGGTTGGCGATGCCTTTGCCGAAAATATCCGGCGCCGAGCCGTGAACAGGCTCGAATAGCGAAGGATAATTTCGATCCGGGTTCATATTCGCAGAAGGCGCAATACCGATCGTTCCCGTACAGGCGGGACCTAAGTCAGAAAGGATGTCTCCGAACAAATTGGAGGCGACAACCACGTCGAAACGATCCGGGTTCAGGACAAATTGTGCCGTCAGAATGTCGATATGATATTTGTCCCAGCGGACGTCCGGGTAGTTTGCCGCCATGGCGGCAAGGCGCTCGTCCCAGTAGGGCATGCTGATGGCAATGCCGTTTGATTTGGTTGCGGACGTGAGATGTTTTTTGGGGCGCTGTTGCGCCAGATCGAAAGCATATTTGAGAATTCGATCGACCCCCTTGCGCGTGAAAATGGCTTCCTGAATGACGGTTTCTCTCTCCGTGCCCTCAAAAATACGCCCGCCAATCGACGAATATTCGCCTTCGGTATTTTCCCGGATGACGTAGAAATCGATGTCGCCGACCTGGCGATTGGCCAGCGGACAGGGAATGCCCGGCATCAATCGGACTGGGCGCACGTTGACGTATTGGTCGAAGTCGCGCCGGAATTTGAGCAGGGATCCCCATAGAGAAATGTGATCCGGGACTTTCTCCGGCCATCCGACGGCGCCGAAGTAGATGGCGTCGAAGTCTTTCAACTGTTCGAACCAGTCGGCGGGCATCATCTGGCCGTGCTGGAGGTAGTAATCGCAATGCGCCCAGTCGAACTCGGTAAATTCAAGTTCGAGGTTGAACTTGCGACAGACCGCTTTGAGGACGCGAAGCCCTTCCGGCATGACCTCTTGTCCGATGCCGTCCCCTGCGATTACTGCGATTCTGTGTTTCATCACCACGTCCTCCAAATATAGAAAATATTTCGGCTAACAAGCTTAATGATCAACGAATTATTTACAATCCACAAAATTGTTGTCTCAGTGGATACGAATCGTGAACAAAACGCCGGGTATCGATGATTTGCGCCTGTATTGCACCGTTGTCCGTCATCGGAGTTTTGCCGCTACAGCCCGCGAATTGGGGGTGTCGAAAGCTGTGGTCAGCAAGCGGATGGCCATTCTTGAGGCGGCGGTGCACGCGAAGTTATTGCATCGAACGACGCGGACCGTTTCGCTGACCGGCCAAGGCGAAATCGTTTATCAGTGGGCTCTGCGCATCCTTGAAGACGTCGAACAGATGAGCGACGCCTTGTTGCAGGAAAAAGCCGCGCCGCGCGGAAGGTTGCGCATCTGCAGCAGTTCCGGATTCGGACGGAATCGCTTGGCACCGGCGCTGTCAGAGCTGGCCCGTTGTTATCCCGAACTGGAAATCCATCTCGAACTTCTCGATCGAGCGGTCGATTTGATCGAGGAAGGCTTTCAGATCGATATTCGGGTCGGTCAGGTTCGCGAGGGGCACGTGATCAAAAGACGCATCGCGTCCAATCGTCGGATTCTATGCGCCGCGCCGGCCTACTTGGCCCGCTTTGGTCCGCCCACTTGTCTCGACGACCTCAAGCGGCATCGCTGCATCGCTATCCGGGAACGAGATCAAGAGTTCTGGCGTTGGGAGTTTTCCGGTCCCGAGGGCGGGTCCGCCGTCAAGGTGAGCGGGCCGTTGTCGGCGAATAATGGCGAGGTTGTCCGGCAATGGGCGATTGAAGGTCTCGGCATCATTCTGCGTTCCGAATGGGATGTTGAAAAGGCAATCAAAAAGGGGGAGTTGGTTCATCTGCTGCCCGACTATTCGCAGGAGGCCGATGTGTGGGCGGTCTTTCCGTCCAGCCTTTCTGTATCTGCCAAGACCAAAATATGCGTTGAATTTCTCACGGAGTGGTTTGCGAGGGCGAGAAATCCCTAAGATTGACAGAAACCTGTCAAAAGCGAATTAACGTTTGCTAGCGGCTTACATGGGGGAATAAATCCGTCTGGAGAAGCAAAGCAGCAACGGGCCATGAGGCCCTTCCGCACAAGTCGTGGTCGTTTCGCAGAACGAATCGCCGTGGCCGCGTTAGCCCTGGGTAGTCATTCCTATCCTGCTTCTCCTGGCAAATCCTCTGCGCCAAAATCTGATCGGCGTACGGCAAGGGGCGTTGATTGGAGGAGTTCGTTCTGGCGAATTCGACTTAAGGTCGGCTTAAGGAAAAAATCTGAGCATGCGGTAATCGAATTCGCCACAGGTTTTCCGCCGTGCATTTTCTTCCCTCTTTCTCGCGCCTCAACCGTTTTTTTCTCCTGAGCTGGCTGTTGCTCGTGCTGCATGTCAGCACATTTACTGCCGCTCGTCAGTACGGAGACTTGCGGACGGCGTTATGGACGCTGTCAGTGACGTTGACCTACAGCGCTTTCTACCTTTTGCCGGCTTTTAGCCTGGGACATTTCGTCCGCTGGCTGGCCGCAAAGACAGTTCCGTCGAAGGCCGTTAGCCTCGGAACCGCTGCCTTCTTCATTGGCTCGACCGCGCTTACCCATACGCTGCTGTTCGCTGATTATGTGATTTTCTCGATGTATGGTTTCCACATCAACGGTTTTGTTGTCGATCTGGTATTGACGCCGGGCGGCATCGTTTCTCTCGGCGCCAGTCTAGGCACGCAGCTTACGGCAACGGTAATTTCTCTGGGGTTGCTCGCGCTGCAGGCCTTCTGCTATTTCTGGCTGACGCCGCGTTTTGAGGCGTTGACGTCCCGCTTTCCCCGCCTGAAATGGCGCTGGTTTGTGGCTGTCCTGCTCAGCTTTTCCTTTGGCGAGCGCCTGGCCTATGCGTACAGCGCGGCCGCAGATTTCCGGCCGATTGTCTTTGCTAGCGAACGCTACCCGTTCTACTTGCCGATGACCGCGCACAAGCTCGCTAAGAAACTCGGGATCGAAGACAGGGCGCTGTCAGGTTCCGGCATTGAGGTCAAGGGCGATTCTCTGAAATACCCTCTGGCGCCGCTGGTCATCGAACCCCCGGCGCGGCCACCGAACGTCGTTTGGCTGGTCGCCGAGTCGTTGCGCTTCGACATGCTCGATTCGCAAATCATGCCGAGGTTGTGGGATTTTTCACAGGATGCTTTGCGCCTTGAAAAGCATTACAGCGGCGGCAACCTGACCCAGATGGGCGTGTTTTCGATGTTCTACGGCTTGTACAGCACCTACTGGTTTTCGATGCTCGACAGCCGCCGTTCGCCGGTGTTGATGGACGTGATGCAGAAGGAAAACTATCAGTTCGGCCTGTACACCAGTCAGCGTTTCACTTTTCCGGCCTTTGACAAGACGATCTTCGTCAATATGAAACCGGCCGACATGCATGAGCGTTCCGGCGGCGGCGAGCCGTGGCAGCGTGACCGGACCAACATCGACGAGATGCTCGATTTCATCGGTCGCCGCGATGCCAACCGCCCGTTCATGACTTACATGTTCTTCGAGTCGACGCATGCCAACTATAACTTCCCGCCGGAATCCGTGATCGCCAAGCCGTATCTTGAGGACCTAAATTATCTGACGACCGATTTCACGGCCGAGATCAACAAGATCAAAAATCGATACATCAACGCCGCGCATTATGTCGACCGGCAAATTGGGCGAGTCATCGATCACCTGCGCCAGCAGAAGTTGCTCGACAACACGATCGTCATTGTCCTCGGCGATCACGGTGAAGAATTCATGGAACGCGCGCGCTGGGGGCATAGCGCCGAGTTCAATCGTTTTCAGACGAGCACTCCGGCCGTCATCTGGGTGCCCGGCCAGAAGTCGCGTGTCGTTAACGGGATTACCAGCCACCTCGATATTCCGGCGACGTTGCTGCCGTTGCTTGGTGTGAAGAATCCCCCTTCTGATTATTCGCTTGGCTACAACCTGCTCGCTCCAGATTATCAGCGCGACTTTGCGGTGGCCGGCGACTGGAACCGCATTGCCTATCTTGGCAACGAGCTGAAGATTTCATTTCCGGTCAATGCCAGTGGCTCCATCAAGAACGAAGTAACCGATGGCGACGACTGGCCGCTGAAGGACGCGGTAACAGCTCGTTCGGCGATTCGGCCGGTGATGGTCGAGATGATGAAAAACTTGTCGCGATTCATTGAGCGGCAGGGTTGAAACCAGCAACACGAAAGGACGATATGAGAGAAGCGACCCTCGTTCCGCATTACGCGTTTTCGGAAAAGTACGACATCGAGCATGCCCGAAATTATTTCGAGAAACACCACGCCGGCTTGCGCCAGCGGCTAACAAACTGGCGCGAGCAGGGCATGGCGCGGCAGGCACTGGCCATGGCCGGCCGGCCGCGATCGGTTCTCGATCTGCCTTGCGGCACCGGCCGCTTTTGGGAAGTACTGGCCGAAGAGGACGGTCGCCGGATCAACGTCGCGGACAACAGCCGGCATATGCTCGATGTCGGCCTGGCGCTGCGTTCACCCCAGCTGGTGCGTCGCCTTGGCGACGTCATTCATTGTTCGGCATTTGATACCGGTTTGCCCGACGATTACGTCGAATGCGTGTTCTGCTTCCGGCTGTTGCACCACATCGATCAAAGCGCTGATCGGGTCAGGATGCTGAAGGAATTCGCGCGCATCAGTTCCGGTACCGTCATCGTCTCGCTGTGGGTCGATGGCAACTACCGTGCTTTCCGGCATCGAATCAAACGGGCGCGGCAGGTTCGCGAAAACGGTCCACGGCCGTACAACCGGCATGTCGTCCGGCGCGCCGATATCGAGGCTGATTTCGCTGCCGCAGGGTTGAGCATTGTTGGCCATATGGATCTGCTGAAATTCTGGGAAAAATGGCGCGTATACGTGCTATCTGTCGGGTGATCCGCTTAGTGCAATGCCTGACTTCAGGCTGCGCATCCTGCCTCTACCCGTGCCAAGTAAAAAAGCGGACAATTTCAGTCTGTGACACCCGGATTGGATCGGCCCTGGCCGCGAACTGGCCTGCGGCCGACGCTAGGAGATTCGGGTGATGTCGGTTGAGCGGGAGGGGGTTGAAGACGTGCGTATATTGCTGGTCGAGGACGAAGCATTGCTTGGTGACGGTATCCATGCCGGCTTGGCCTTGGCTGAGTACGCGGTGGATTGGGTACGCGACGGCGAAGCTGCGCGACTGGCGTTGCTCGACCATCAATACGATGTTTGCGTGCTCGACCTCGGCTTGCCGAAGCGTGACGGTCTTTCCGTGCTGAGGGAACTGCGCGGGAGAGGCAGTCGCTTGCCGGTACTGATCCTGACGGCGCGCGATGCGAGCAGCGACAAGGTGGCTGGGCTTGACGCTGGCGCCGATGATTATCTGACCAAGCCGTTTGATCTCGAGGAATTGCTCGCCCGGTTGCGTGCGCTGGTTCGACGTGCCGCCGGCGAGGCGCGGCCGGTCCTCGAACACGCGGGTGTTGTCCTTGATCCGGCAGCCAGGCAAGTAATGTTTCAAGGCCGCCCAATGACGCTTTCGGCACGTGAATATGCCCTGCTGGAAGACCTCCTGCGCCACAAGAATCACATCCGTACACGTGCCCAGATCGAGGAAAGCCTTTACGCCTGGGGGGAGGAAACCGGGAGCAATACCGTCGAAGTATTCGTGCACAACCTGCGCAAGAAGTTCGGCGCTGATTTCATTCAGACGGTGCGCGGCATCGGCTATCGGCTTGGTGGCGCCTGTTGATGGCCAGCCCCCGCGTGCTTTCGCTGCGCTGGCGGTTGCTGCTGCTCGTCTCGGTAGCTTCGCTGGTGATCCTAGTGCTGGCATCTGTGCTCAGTTCACGGCGGGCACGGCACGAGGTTCAGGAGTTGATGGACGACCAGATGGCGAAAACCGCCCAGCTGATGCTCGCCGAAGCGATGGATGGCGAGCATCGCCTGGCGGACTTGCCATCCCGTATTGCCGGGATTCGTGGACTGCATCCGCGGCGCAATCGGCTGACCCTCGAATACCAGATTGGACGGGCTGATGGCACTGTTCTGGTTCGTTCTGCGCAGGCGCCGTCGATACCGATTTCCGGCGCACTCGGTTACACGACTGTCGTGCATGACGGCCATCCGTGGCGTAGCCTGATCCTGGAAACTGCCGAAAGCTCGTTCCGCATCCAGGTCATCGAGTCGATTCCGCGGCGCGACAAGGAGGCGCTCGAGATCGCGGCCAAGACGGTGCAGCCACTGGCCCTGATTTTCCCGCTGCTGCTGGCCGCCATCTATTTTTCGGTGCGGCGGGGTCTGAAACCGCTCGATGATCTCGCCTCCGAAGTCACGACCCGTTCGTCGGACAACCTGACGCCGCTGGCCGATCGCGCCATTCCGCGCGAGGCGCAGGCGCTGGTTGCGGCACTCAACCGCCTACTGTACCGGTTGGGACTTTCGCTCGAAAACGAGCGACGTTTTACCGCCGACGCCGCGCATGAACTGCGAACGCCGCTGGCTGCCGCCCGCATCCAGGCGCAGGTGGCGCTGCGAAGCACCGACGAGAAAAAGCGTTTGCACGCCCTGACGCAGACTGTGGCCGGTCTCGATCGGGCGACGAGACTGGTCGAACAGCTGCTGCGGCTGGCTCGACTCGATCCTTTGGCACGCCTTTCTTCGCCGCAGAAAGTCGATCTGATCGAACTGTCCCGGCGTGTTGTCGCTAGCATTCTCGATGCAACGCCGCCGGCCCGGATCGGTGTCGAAGTCGGTGAAAAGGTCTGCGTCGTCGAAGGCGATGCCGATTTGCTCGAAATCGCTTTGCGCAACCTGATCGACAATGCCGTCCGCTATTCGCCGGCAGGAAGCGAAGTTACCGTTTTTCTGCAGGCTGACAACACCGTTCTGCGCCTCGGTGTTCGCGACAGTGGTCCAGGGGTCGCCGTCGCGGAACTGCCGCAACTCGTCGAACGTTTTTATCGCGGTACGGCCGCGAGCGCCGAAGGTTGCGGCCTGGGGTTGACCATCGTCCGGCGTATTGCCGATCTGCACGACGCCGAGCTTGAACTGCGTAATCGGGAAACGGACGGTCGCGTCGTTGGCTTCGAGGCCATCTTGTGCTGGGCGGCCGATGCATGCATTGACGGAGCGCAGCGCGTGGAGAAGCCGACCGAGTTGCGGTAAAATTCGGATCCCTTCACGAAGAGGGGGCTTCCCTCTTCTTACGTATATTTCTTATCGCATTCCGGATCTCGACATGACGGCACAAATTCTCGACGGCAACGCACTCGGACAAAAACTGCGGGCCGGTTTCAAGCAAAGGGCGGAGGAGCTCGCTGCACAAGGCATGCGTCCTGGGCTGGCCGTGATTCTCGTCGGTGAGGATCCGGCGTCGCAGGTTTATGTGCGCAATAAGGTCAACGCCTGCGCCCAGGCCGGTTTCCATTCCGAAAAGCACGTTTATGCCGCCGACGTCGATCCGAAGGTGGTTTTCGACAAGATCGCCGAACTCAATGCCGATCCGAAAATCCACGGTATTCTCGTGCAACTCCCCTTGCCGAAGCACTTCGACGCGGATGCCGTGCTCGATGCCATCGCCGCCGAGAAGGACGTCGATGGTTTCCGCGCCGAGAACGTCGGTGCGTTGATGCAGGGGCAGCCTTGTTTTATCCCCTGCACGCCGTACGGCGCCATGAAATTTTTCGAAGAGGCCGGTGTCAGTCTCAAGGGAAAGGAAGCTGTTGTTGTCGGGCGCTCGAATATCGTCGGCAAGCCGATGGCCATGCTGCTCATGCACGCCGGGGCCACCGTCACGGTGTGCCACTCTCAGACGCAGGATCTCAAGGCGCACTGTTTGCGCGCGGACATCCTGGTGGCGGCGGTGGGGCGGCCGAAGATGATTACCGGCGATATGGTCAAGCCCGGTGCCGTCGTCATCGACGTTGGCATCAACCGTTTGCCGGACGGCAAGCTGTGCGGCGACGTCGATTTCGAGTCGGCGAAGGAAGTCGCCTCGTTCATCACGCCGGTGCCCGGTGGCGTCGGCCCGATGACGATCACCATGCTGCTCGCGAATACTTTAGAAAGCGCGGAACGCGCCGTGAATGCTTGATATTGATTTCTTAGGAGAAAATCATGGTTAAACATCCTCTTGTTGGCATCGTGATGGGCTCGGACAGCGACTGGCCGGTAATGCGCGCTTGTGCCGAGACGCTGAAAAAATTCGATATTCCGTATGAGGCCAAGGTGTTGTCGGCGCACCGCACGCCGGATGCGGCGCTGGATTACGCAGCCAGCGCGCAGGATCGCGGTGTCAAGGTCCTGATCGGCGCCGCTGGCGGTGCCGCACATCTGGCCGGCGTGCTGGCCGCCAAGACTGAGTTGCCGGTGCTCGCCGTGCCGATGCCGTCCAAGCATCTGCAGGGGCTGGATTCCTTGCTGGCCATGGTGCAGATGCCGGGCGGCATTCCGGTCGCCACTTTTGCCATTGGTGAGGCCGGCGCAGTCAATGCCGCCCTGTTCTCGGTGGCGATGCTGGCGCTGGGCGATGCCGGATTGGCGAAGAAACTTTCCGAATTCCGTGCGGCGCAGACCGATAAGGTGCTGTCGAAGAGTCTGCCGGATCTCCCCTGATCTGTATGTTGCTCGATCACGAAGCGCATGAATAGAACCAAGATCGAATTGATTTTCTTTGTGAACTTCGTGGTTGAATTGACTTGGGCGACGGTGCAATGACGCATTGTTTTGATCGGGCCGTCGAGTTGTTGCAGGCGGGCGAGCTCGTCGCGTTTCCTACGGAGACGGTCTATGGCCTCGGGGCCGATGCGGCCAACCCCGAAGCCGTGGCGAAAATTTTCGCCGCCAAGGGGCGGCCTGCCGATCATCCGCTGATCGTGCATCTTCCTGGCGATGCGTATCTGGAGCAGTGGGCGCAGGACATTCCTGCCAAGGCTTGGGAACTCGCTGAAGCCTTCTGGCCCGGTCCGCTGACGCTGATCCTCAAGCGCGCTCCCGGTGTGCCGCATGCGGTGACCGGCGGCCAGGAAACGGTCGGGGTGCGCGTCCCGTCGCATCCGGTCGCTCTGGAATTACTCCGCGCTTTTGCTCAGGCCGGCGGCGGTCGAAAGGGCATGTGCGGCATCGCGGCGCCCTCCGCCAATCGTTTCGGGCGCATCAGCCCGACGGAGGCCGCGCATGTGCATCAGGAGCTTGGCGAGGCGGTGGCCCTGGTGATCGACGGGGGGCCGTGCCCGGTCGGCATCGAGTCGACCATACTCGACTTGTCTCGTGACGACGCGGTCCCGCGTTTGTTGCGTCCGGGGCATGTCACGCCGGAACAAATTGCCGCAGTCATCGGGGTCATGCCCGAGTTGCCCGGGCGGCAGACCGGGAGCGTCTCGCCGCGCGTTTCCGGCGCTCTTGATGCGCACTATGCGCCGCTGACGCCGATGCGCATCGTGGCACGGGATCAATTGCCGCGCGAGATGGACGAAGCGCAAAGTCTAGGAAAGACCTGTGGGGTGTTGGCCCATGGGGAAGGTTTCAGAGGCGCCACGCCGCATGCGCTGTGCTGCTTGCCGGACGATGCGGAAGGTTACGCGCGTGGCCTGTACGCGGCCTTGCGCGAACTCGACCAGGCCGGGACGGATCTGATTCTCGTCGAGGCGATTCCCCAGAACGAACGCTGGGCTGCAGTCGCCGATCGTCTACGCCGTTCAGCCTGTGGTTCCGGGGTCGTCTGATTCGCCGGATGTGGCTGAATTGAAGCCCTAGCGCGGGACTTCGAGTTCCGCCCGGTTGCGTCCCTTGCTTTTCGCCCGGTACAGCGCTTCATCGCTGCGCTTGATGAGTGCGTTCGCATCGTCGCCCGACCGGAATTCGGCGACGCCTAAACTGACGGTAATGTGGCCGACAGTTTTGAAATCATGCTTTTCGATCGCCTGACGGATTTTTTCAGCCAGTACTCGGGCGCCGTCCAGTTGCGTTCCCGGACAGACGACGACAAATTCCTCGCCGCCGTAGCGAGACAAGAGATCGACGTCGCGGACGGTTCTGCTGACGATGTCTGTCGCCGTCTTCAGCGCGATATCGCCGACATCGTGGCCGTAGCGATCATTCACCGCCTTGAAGTGGTCGATGTCGAAGAGGATCAGCGACAGCGGCTGCCTGTAGCGTTCCGCTTTTTTCATCTCGCTGTCCAGAACCATGAGCAGCTTTCTCCGGTTCGGGACGCCGGTCAGCGGATCGACTTCGGCGAGGTCGCGTAACTGCGCTTCAATCAGCTTGCGGCTAGCGATTTCGCCTTGCAGAAGCGTGTTCGTTTCTTCGAGGCGCTTTGCCTGATCCTGTTGACGATGGATGATGCCCTGCAGTTTCCCGGCCATACGGTTGAACGCCCGCGACAAAAGTCCGATCTCGTCCTCGTGTTCGACCGTGGCGCGACGCGCCAAGTCGCCGGAGGCAATCGCTTTGGCCGTTTCGGTCAATTGAGAGACCGGCTGGAGCGCGCGACGGATGAGGATCACGGAGAGGATCAGTAAAACGATGGCGCCGCTGGCAAGAATAATGTGCGAAATGTTACGGAAGGTCGAGAGCGGGGAGAGAATTTCCTCCTGCGCTTGCTGGACGATGATTCCCCAACCGTTGTTCAAGGCGCTGACATAGGCTTCCCAGCGGACGCCGTCGGCATCGGTGTAGGCGATGGCGCCTTCGCGGCCCTGGCGCAGGGCGGCAATCGGCGGGCTGTTGCCAATGTCGCGGAGTTCGGCAGTATAGGCCGCGACGGGGTGGGCGATGACCTTGTTTTGCGCGTCGACGATAAAGGCGTAGCCCGTTTTGCCGATGCGCATCGAATGCACGTCGCGGCTCAGTTCGGTCAGGTAGCCGGAGAACATGCAGACGCCGAGGATGTTGCCGCCGCCGTCCCGGATCGGCATGGCGACGACCAGCGCCGGTTCACCGCCGGTGCGGCCAAGCAGGCTCTGGAAGGCCGTCCAGCCCGAGCGGGCTTCCTGGAACCAAGGTCGATCGTGATAGTCGGCCGCAGGCTTGTCGTCGTTGCGGGCGACGTTTTTGCCTTGCAGATCGGTGGTGCTGACCAGATAAACGTGCTTGTAAATGCCGCCGATTCTTTCGAGATGCGGTTTTTGGCGTTCGGCGTTCATGCTGATGATGTCGGGGTGATTGGCGATTTCGGTCAGCGTCCGAACATGGAAGTCGAGCCAGATTTGCGCGGTTTCGGCGAGTTTCTGGTTGAGCAGGCGTAAACGTTCGTCGGCATCCTGACGCATCTGACTCGCGGCGATATGCGTGACCAGATAGGTAATCGCGATCAGAAGCGGAATGGAGACGATCAGGGTAAGAATGGAAAGGCGCGCTTTCAGCGATACGCGCTTAACCCCCTTGGCGACTTTCGAACACCAAGCTTGCTTTTCCTGTGGTTGGTTATTCTTGGAGGCGTTCATGATCGTTCTCCCACGCATTCCACCACCCTGAATCCACTATACGCCGACCGCCGCGTTTGCGATGTGAAATTGTTGGCGCCCTTTCAAATCGACGCGTTACCCGTTGGCCTTGTTCCGGTTCGTTTCAGGTGAGCTGTCGATGGCTTGCAAGCTTGCGCGATGGAGGAATGAATGGAACTGCCACGTAAACCCGGATGGGGCGCCGGTTTTCAGACCGGAACCCCGATGCGGGCTGGTGCCGCCGCCATGGTTTTCGGGGGCTTCTGTCTTTTGGTCGTGCTGACGCGCCGCGCCTGAGTCGGTCGTCGTTACAGCGCGGCTTTTTTAGCGGCGAGGCGCGCGTCGAATTTGGCTTTGTCGATGATGAAACGCTCGTGCCGTCCCTTGGCAATGCGGTCCTTGCCGTCGTCGGCTTCGACCGCGAAGATCAGTTTTTTCCCCTCCACCGCGAGCAGTTCGACCCTGACCGTGACTTCGAAGCCGGGCGGCGTTGCTGCCTCGTGGCTGACGTCGATATGGGTGCCGACGCTTTGCTCCTGTGGCCAGTCGAGATGGGGTTTGATGGCCAGGATACAGGCCCATTCGAGCAGGCCGACCATAAAGCCGGTAGCGAAGACTTCAGGCATGATCCGGAATTCTTCGGCTTCCGGGTAGAGTGCCGGGACGGTTTTCGTCGCCGGGATGACAAATTTGTGTTCATGTCGGAGCCCGGGTTGGAGGGTGTCTTTCATCGTATTCACCTGTCGATGTTGCTGGGAACTGGGGGGGATTTTGCAAAGTATCCTCGACAGACAATTTCCGGTCAATTCAGCATCGCGGTTTCCCGTCTGTGACAATGAGGGCTTACGCGATCATGGGGTTCGGAAGTAAACTCCGTCTTCGGTTTTTTCTCCATTCCGACTTGGATGCCATGATGACGCTTTCCACGTTATTTGAGGGCCTGGAACCCGCACCCGTCTGGGCGCATTTCGCTACTTTGTGTGCCATCCCTCGACCGTCCAAAGGGGAGGGGCGCCTGCGTGAGCATTTGCTGCGCTGGGCCAGTGCGCGTGGACTAGAAACGCAGGTTGATGCTGTCGGCAACTTGATCCTGCGCAAGCCGGCAAGCGCCGGGCGCGAATCGGCCCCCGGCGTCGTCCTGCAGGCGCATCTGGACATGGTGTGCCAGAACAATGCCGATACGCTGCACGATTTTCTGCACGATCCGATTCGACCCGTCGTGCGCGACGGCTGGTTGCTCGCCGAGAACACGACGCTGGGCGCCGACAACGGCATCGGTGTCGCCTTGGCCCTGGCCGCGCTCGAGGACGACAGTCTGACGCACGGGCCGCTGGAGGCGCTGTTGACCGTCGACGAGGAGTCCGGCATGGGCGGTGCGCGCGGACTCGCGGCGGACGCGCTACAAGGGCATTTGCTACTCAATCTCGACACCGAGGAATGGGGTCAGTTCTATCTTGGTTGTGCCGGCGGCGTCGACGTCAATGTGCGGCGTACGGGGGCGGCTGAAGCGCCTCCCGTTGGCGGAACGGCAGTGCGCATCGACCTGCGCGGGTTGCGCGGCGGTCACTCCGGGATCAATATCCACGAAGGGCGCGGTAACGCGATCAAATTACTGGTGCGCATGTTGCGCCGGATCGAAGACCGCTGGGAGATGCGGCTGGCGGCACTGCACGGCGGCACGGCGCGCAACGCGCTGCCGCGCGAAGCCTTCGCCACGGTCAGCCTGCCGGCTTCCGCGGTAGCCGACCTTGAGGTGCTACTCAACGAAATGCAGACCGAATTGCGCCGGGAACTGGCCGGGATCGACGAGGGGGTGAGTGTTTCCTTCGCGCCGTGCGCGATCGAGCGCGTGATGTCCCTTGCCGGGCAGCGGTTCTGGCTCGACGCCTTGCAGGCGGCGCCGCACGGCGTGAAAGGCATGAGCGAGGAGGTGCCTGGCATCGTCGAAACGTCCAATAATCTCGGCGTCGTCGATCTCGGGCCGGATTCCGGGGCGTGCAATTTCATGGTGCGTTCGTTGGTCGATCGTAGCGGGGTCGAACTGGCGCGGGAAATCGCCAGCGGGTTCGAGCAGCCCGGCGTATTCGTCGAGGTGGACGGGCATTATCCGGGCTGGACGCCGAATCCGTCCTCGCCGCTGCTGGCGCTTTGCCGGCAGGTGTATCGCGACACGTTCGGCGACGAGGCGGCGACGCAGGTGATCCACGCCGGCCTCGAATGCGGACTGATCGGCGCCAGGTATCCGGGGATGGACATGATTTCCTTCGGGCCGACGATCCACGGCGCGCATGCGCCGGGCGAGGCGGTCGAACTGGCCTCGGTCGAGCGTTGCTGGCGATTGCTCGTAGCGATCCTGGCACGGATTGAATAATGGAGGTTGCGATGATAATTGAGAAAAAACTGGTCGCATGTGCCGTCGTCGGCGGTTTGCTCGCTTTCGCCTTGCCGGCTTCCGCGAATGCCGAGCAGGTGGTTTGCCATTACACCTATGGTGGCGAAAGCGGAGAGTTAACGGCCGACCCAGTCGGTTCTCCCTATAACGTGAAAGGCATCCCGGTCGGTTCGTATTTCCGGTTCCGGGTGGTATTCCGCGATCAGCCGGCCGATCTGGCCTCGATCAAGGTCTATGTCTATTTCGATCGCGAGCCAGCGTTTATGCCGATCCATCAGGCGACGTATCCTTATCCGCCGCCAGAATCATCATCGCCTGGCTACGGTTTTACCGGACGGCATTTCATTTATGAACCGAGGAGCGGCAGCGAGTTGCAATATTGGTGCCGGTTGGCGCAGCCACTGCCGGTTGCCCCATCGTCAGGCGCGGGGAGCGGACAATGAAACGATTCTTATGCATGCTGTGTTTTGCATTGGCTTATTCGTTGGCGCAGGCCGAGTCGTTGCGGCTGGTCTTTGCCGGCGATGTCATGCTCGATGATGGCCCGGGCCGGGTCGTCGCTTCCGGGCGCGACCCGCTGGCTGCGTTCGACGCGATTCTGCGTGACGCCGATTTCTCGATTGGCAATCTGGAATGTCCGATTGCGACAACCGGCGAGCCGTTGGAGAACAAGATTTATACCTTCCGAGCCGAGCCGAGGGTGCTTCCCGTCCTCCAGGAACGATTCGGCGCCGTGTCCGTCGCCAACAATCATTCAGGCGATTACGGTCCGGAGGCTTTTCAGGAAACCTTGGGGCATCTCGCTTTGACCGGAATCCGTTATTTCGGCGGGGGGAACGATCTGGCGGCCGCGCACGAGCCGCTATGGGTTGAGCGGAATGGGCTTCGTGTGGCCGTGCTCGGTTACAACGAATTCAAGCCGCGATCGTTTGAGGCCACTGCCGATCGTCCGGGCATCGCCTGGAGCGAAGACGATCAGGTGGTCGCCGACATTCGCGCTGCTCGCGCTGCGGGGGCCGATCTCGTGATCCCGTTCATGCATTGGGGGTGGGAGGGGGAGCCTGAACCGGATGCGCGGCAACGGCAACTCGCGCGCCGCATGATCGACGCTGGCGCAGACGTCGTTGTTGGCGGACATCCGCATATCACACAAGGAGCTGAATATTATCGGGGCAAGCTGATTGTCTATAGCTTGGGGAATTTCGTCTTTGACGGCTTCGATTCTCCGGCCGGGAAACGGGGGTGGTTGCTGCGCCTGACGCTCGATCGCGGGGGGGTGCTGGCGTGGGATACGCTGGCCGCGCAAATGGACGAGGAGGGAACGCCGTATCCGGTGTCCGGTGCCTTTACGCCTTGCGGGACACGGGAAACTGTCGAAGCCGCAGGCGCGAAGGGAGAGGTTCCAGAGATCAAAATGTGCGCCAACCCTTAGGCCAAGTTTCAAAAGGCGGTGTTCGAAATCGATTCGCTAGTGACATTTTTGGAGAAGCAGCGGCGCCTCTTGGCGCCAGGGGATAGCCGGAGGCTTTATTTCTGTATTCGCACCGGTTTATTGAAGGGGCGCTGGAGTGCGCCTGATTGACGCGTCGATGCTAATATCTTCGGCTTGTATTCATGGCCGCGTCAGGCCGCCTGCCGTTTTGCGAGGAGATTTCATGTCAGAGAACAGTCCTAAGGAATTATTTCTCGGCCGGCAACCGATTCTGGATCGCGACCAGAAATTATTCGCCTATGAGCTGCTCTTCCGCAGTTGCTCGGCAGACAAAGGCAATTTCGCCAGTTTTCATGATGGGAATCAGGCGACGGCCACGGTCATCACCAACGCCTTTGCCGAGTTTTCGATGGCCGAGGCGCTGGGCCCGTATCAGGGATTCATCAAGGTTGATCAGGGGCTTCTTTCCAGTGACCTGATTTACGCATTGCCGGCACATTCTGTAGTGCTGGAAGTCCTGGATACCGTAACGTCGATACCGGAAATGCTGGCACGCTGCGAGGAGCTGCGCGGTGCCGGTTATATCCTTGCTGTGAACGAGCGGTCTGAATCGCTCGATCAATCGCGTCCTCTGCTGGCGCTGGCCGAGGTGATCAAGGTCGATATCAGTCGGATCGATCCGGTTCGGCTTGAGCAACTGGTCCAGAATCTCAAGCCCTTGCACAAGACCCTGCTCGCCGAAAAGGTGGAGAGTGTCGATCAGATGAGGCTTTGTCGCCGGCTCGGATTCGACCTGTTCCAAGGTTATTTCTTTGCCCGGCCGACGGTCATTCAGGGGCGGCGCCTGCAGACTTCCGAGCTTTCGCTGCTGCGCCTGGTCGGTTTGTTGAGCCAGGAGGCCGATAGTGCCGAAATCGAAGCGGTGTTCAAGCAGGAGCCGGTACTGACTTTCAATTTGTTGCGTTTGACCAATTCGGCGGGAAGCGGCATGGCGAGTCGGATTACGTCGATCGGTCATGCCATTAGCCTGCTTGGCCGTCGTCAGTTGCTACGCTGGTTACAGTTGTTGCTTTACAGCAGTGCGCCTGGTTCCGCTGCCGTCAACCCCCTTTTGCAGTTGGCGGCGACACGGGGACGTTTGATGGCCTTGCTTGCCGAATGTCTGCCAAGAGAAAGTCAATCAGGGAAAGATTTCGCCGATCAGGCTTACATGACCGGCATTCTGTCACTCATGCCTGCGCTGGTCGGCGGAAGGGTCGAGGATGTTCTCGTCCAGGTGCCTCTGGTCAAAGGGGTGCATGAAGCCTTGGTGTCGCGTCAGGGCAAACTCGGGGATTTGCTTCGGCTTGTCGAGGCCCTCGAAGAGGATGGTTCGGCGAGTACTGTGGAAAGCCTGCAACGCTTGCCCGAAATCGATGCCGGGACCGCCAATGCTTGCCTTGCCAAAGCACTGGCCTGGGCCAATAATCTGGGCCGCGAATCTGTCTGAGATGTTTTTGTCATGTTGAATGGGGGCGGAATAGCCAATGCCTAATTCTCAAACTTTCCTTGGTCGGCAGCCGATTCTGGATCGCGACCAGCAATTGCTGGCTTACGAATTGCTCTTCCGGAATGGGCCGCTGGGAAGTGGCAACCGTGCGGATATCCTGAATCCGACGCATGCCACGGCGACCGTTGTCGCCAATGTCTTTGCCGAATTTTCCGTGAATGACGCGCTTGGCCCCTATCAGGGATTTATCAATGTCGACCATGATTTTCTGTTCAGCGATCTGATCGAGGTCTTGCCGCCGCACCTGGCGGTTCTTGAAATTCTGGAGAGCGTCGAGCCCTCGGCGGAGGTTGTCGAGCGCTGCCAGCAATTGCGAGACAAGGGGTTTACGCTGGTGCTCGATGACGTCATCGAGGTCGCGGAGGAAAATCGACCTTTGCTGGCCTTGGCGGATATCATCAAGGTCGACATCATGAAGCTTGATGCCGATCAGTTGCGTGCTCTGGTCGACGAACTGCGGTGCTTCGGAAAGAAATTGCTGGCCGAAAAAGTGGAAACCGTCGAGCAATTCGAGTTGTGCAAGGCACTGGGGTTTGAACTTTTTCAGGGGTACTTTTTTGCCCATCCGGTGGTGATCGTCGGCAAGAAGATCAATCCGACCCAGGTGACGCTTCTTCGGTTATTGAGCCTGATCATGCAGGATGCGGAAACATCGGAGATCGAGAATGCATTCAAGCTGGAGCCTGGATTGGTCGTCAATTTGCTGCGTTTAACCAATTCCGTCAGCTGTGGCCTGTCGATCAAGGTGACCTCCTTGCGTCATGCCATCACTGTCCTTGGTCGCCGGCAGTTACAGCGTTGGTTGCAACTTCTGATTTATACCGGATGTGATCGCTCGGAATTGGGGGTAAATCCGCTGCAGCAACTCGCAGCGACACGTGGGCGCTTGATGGAATTGCTATCTGCCCGTGTACAGGTTCGTGATCACGAATTTTCCGACCAGGCATTCATGGTTGGCATCATGTCCTTGATGCCGGCGCTTCTTGGCATGGCGATGGAGGATATTCTCGACCAGTTGCCGGTCGCGCAACGCGTTCGGCAGGCCTTGTCCAGTCGTGGCGGTGCGCTCGGGCATCTGTTGCATCTGGTGGAATGTACCGAATTGACGGATCTTGATCCGCTGGAGGAGGCGTGTTCGCGACTTCCTGGACTGACTACGGAATGCCTTGCCGACTGCCTGGCCGATGCCATGTACTGGGCAAACAATCTGGGGCAGGAGCGTGTGAAAGAAACGGCGGTTTCAGCTTGAGGTCTGCACTATCCTGAATACATGAACGCTCAGACCCTGCAAGATTTGTTTGTCAGTCGCCAACCGATCCTTGATCGAAAGGAGGATTTGGTCGGTTATGAATTGTCGTTGCTGCCGAAGTGTGACGATAGGTGCGGTCAGGATCGCGCTCAGGTTGCAACACTGGTGTGCGCGGCGTATTCCGAATTCGGGATGTCGGGGGCTTTGGGACTGAACCGGGCTTATCTGCCTGTCGATCCGATATCGATTCATGATGCAGCTATCGAGTCGCTGCCAGCGGATGGGGTGGTGCTGGAACTTGATTTTCCGCCGCATACCGCTCCCGATGAGCGGACATTGGAGCGTTGCCGAAAGCTTCGTGAGCGAGCCTACTTGCTGGCTTTGACCGATTACGACGGCCTGGACGAGCGAACCCGACCTTTGCTGACCCTCGTCGATGTGGTCAAGATCGACGTTGGACGGCATGATGAAAGCGGAATGGTCGGGTTGGCCGGATCGTTGTCCCGGCTTCCCGTCCAGTTGCTGGCGCAAAATGTTGACAGTCGGGAAAGTCTGGAGCGCTGCCAGAAAATCGGCTTTCATCTTTTCCAGGGCAATTTCTTTGCCGATACCGAAATTGTCAGCGGCCGGCGTTTGTCCTCGTCCCAGGCCAGCCTGATTCGGTTGATCAATCTTGCTGGCCGGGATACGGATACGGATGAACTCGAAAAAGGCTTCAAACACGAGCCGGCGCTGGCGGTCAATCTGCTACGCCTCGTCAATTCAGCCGGGTACGGCTTGACGCGGCAGATCGGGTCCTTGCGTCATGCCATCACCTTGCTTGGGCGGCGCAAACTGCAACGGTGGTTGCAGTTGCTGCTCATGACACCGGAAGGCCGGAATCCGAATCTCGGGCGTTCGGTTTTGTTGCAGGTTGCCGCCTTGCGCGGGCGAATGATGGAAATGCTGGTTGATGCGTTGGCACCGCGTAACAATGTGCTGGCCGATCAAGCGTTCATCACGGGCATCATGTCAATGATGCCGACAGCCTTGGGGCTGCCGCTCGATGAGATCATTGCGCAGATTTCTCTCGAACCCGATATCACGCGGGCGCTAATTTCTCATGAGGGCATTCTTGGGCAGACGCTGGCTTTGCTCGAATACTTCGACGCCGAAGACGCCGAAAACTGTGATGCCGTGCTTTCCTCGTTGGGACTCGACCGTGCGCATCTCAATATCTGCTTGGTCGAATCCTTGCGCTGGGTTAACAGCGCGGTCGAGTAAGCGCGTCGCCAAGCCTTTTTGACGGGGCGTTGGAGCGCCCCCTCGCCACGCCCGGTTTTCCCGCAATATCAGAAAGTTATTTTTTCGGGTATAGGCAAGCCGGTAATTGGGACAAGTTTTCGATGACGCCGTCGGGCGATTCGGGTAGATGCTCGGGCCGCTGATCGAAACGGTTGCACCAGAGGGTGGTAAATCCAAATGCCTTTGCCGAATAGGCATCCCAACCATTGGAAGTAATGAAGCAGATTTGTTCCTTGGGCAGACCAAGCCGGTCGGCACCGAGTTGATAGAAGTCGGGATGCGGCTTGTATTTTTTGGCTTCCTCGGCCGAGATCACGGCACTGAAGTAACCGCCGAGCTGGTTGAACTTGATTGCCGAGTCGAGCATTTTCGGTGTGGCATTGGACAGGATGATCATCTTGCACCCATTCTGCTTGAGTTGCTTGAGGGTGTCCGGAACTTCCTTGTAGGCCAGAATTTCGAGGTATAACCCCATCAGTCGGTCGCGCAATTCGTCGTCCTCGAAGTCCATCGAGGCCATCGTGTAGTCGAGTGCGTCGCCAGTGACTTGCCAGAAATCGGCATAGTTTCCGGTCAGGCTGCGCATCCAGGCGTACTGGAGCTGTTTCATCCGCCACATGTGCGAAAAATCGATCCACTTCGGCCCCAGAGCATCCTTTGCCGCTCGTGCCACACTACTGACATCGAAGAGCGTGCCATAAGCATCGAAAATGCAAGCCTTGATTCCGGACAGGACAGGAGTGTTCATAAAAGCCTCTATCGTACGATTTGGACAGCGTGTTAAAAAACTGAACAGGAGACTATCGGAGTCGAATGATATTCCTTCTTTTGAAGTTTGCTTCTGCTTCGATAAGAATAATTTAATCGCTTGAAGCGGGTTTTCAAAGTACAGAACCTTGGTGCGTTGTCGGTTTGGCTAACAATTTGTTTTTTTGGACATAAAATTCTTGTCTTGCGCAGAACAGGGACGAATTTTTGCAGTGCCATGTTGCAAAAACGCAACATGGCGAGGGGAGGGGCAATGCCGATGGGCTTGGTTTTCGCGCCAGCTGTTACGAATCAGAGGCAAAGCAGTTCGTGGTCAGAGATGCTGTTGCGACCGTTCATCTTGGCCAGATAAAGCTGCTTGTCCGCTTCGTCGATCAATGCGTTCGCTTCGGTCGATTTGTCGCAGATCGCCGTGATGACGCCCTGGCTGACCGTAATATGCGGTGCGATGAGCGAGCTTGGGTGGGCGATGTTCAGATTCTCGACGGTGCGCCGGATTTCTTCGGCCATTTTGAGCGCGATGTCATGCCGGGTGTCGGGGAAAATCAGCATAAATTCTTCGCCGCCGTAACGAGCCACCAAGTCGGCATGGCGCCGGGCAAAACCGCGCAGCACGGTGGCAATTTGACGTAGGCAGTCATCGCCCATGACATGTCCGCAAGCGTCGTTGTAGAACTTGAAATAGTCGACATCGAGCATGATCAGCGACAGTGGCGATCGTGTCCGTCCCGAACGCCGGATTTCCCGTTCCAGTTCGAGGTCGAATTTGCGCCGGTTGCTGAGACCGGTCAGGGAATCGGTTTGCGCGAGCCGCGAAAGCTCTTCGTTCATCAAATCGATTTCTCGGGTTGAGGTTTCCACTAAACGGTGCAAGACGCGCATCGTCCTGAATTGATGCGATTCGATCCCTTTGGCGGATACGGATGGGTCTATGGGGGGGCTTCCCAGCTGCGGTTCAGGAATTTCCGCGAGGCAAAGGGCGGTGAGGGTCTGGCTAAGGAATAGGGGGGAAGCACCGGGCCGGGAAAAAAATTCGCCATAACAAAAGAAGCCCGATGTCGGCGCCAGCTTGTGGATCGGCGCCAGTTCGATCCGGACGTTTTCCCCGAGAATCCACTTGCGCGAGACACAGGAGTAGAGGAAAGTGGCTTGCGCGCCAGAATCTTTCAAGCTGTCGTGTAGTCGCCCCGCCCCTTCGGCAATCAGACCCGTGTGACAGTAGCCGAAGCGAAACTGTTCGCCGGGGTGAAAGTCATGAATGTAATCGAAGGAGCCATCAGCATTGACGCCGATGGCGTGGACGGCCATAAGTACGCCGTCGCGCTCGATCATCAATGGGAAATCGACGGCAGACATCGGCAGGTCGTCGACGATTTCATCCCCAAGGTAGTGCCGGTAAATCTCATAAGGCGTCTGACCGTCGATGGCATAAACCCGTGAGCCTTCGACACGGGTAATCGTTAACTTCTTTCCGATCGGAACCCAGCTCAGGGTGTAGTCGTTGTGGGCCACGAGGCTGTCACCAGCTAGGGAAACAGCAGCAAAGCCGCTGTCGGTTATTCCCTCGGCAGTGAAAACCTGCGTCCGCAGGCATTTGCCGTTGTCGCCGGCTTGCCCCCCGGCGATGACGGTATCGGGAAATCGGGCATGCAGGGCATTTAGCAGGCCTTGGGAACAAGGCAGGCGTTTTTCCTTGATGCCGCAGCCAAAGGCGATGATGGCCTTGATTCCGGGTTGTTGCAGGGCATCGGCAAGTTCATCGCCAGCGGCTGTCAGATTGTCGTTTTGGCAGACGAGCGCGGTGCGGATGGCGGTTTCAGAGAAACAGGTGAAATTGACGACGATGGATTTGTCGAAGGCATGCCCGTCGAGAATCTCGCCGGCCGTAGTGGCCCCCAGAATGGAGGCGCCGGGGAAAGCTGTTTTCAGCGCGTCGATCAGGGCAAGAATGGGCTTTTCCTCAAGGACGCCCGAGAAAACCTGGATCAGCATTCGGTCACACGGGTGCGCAAGGATGCGCACCGGCAATCTTTCCAGATCGCTCTTCTCCCGATAACGGATGCTCAAGCTATAAATCATGGCATGGCTTTCTCAGTGGAAAACATACCTCACGTCCTTCACTTAGATCGTCTTCTTTAAAAGAAGACCATATTTTCGTGAAAGGGTTTTCGACAGTGTAGTCTTTTTGTTGCGCGAAATACCGGGGGTTTCTCTTATTGTGATTCCAGGGTGGGTTGATTGATCGGGCCGATCGTCGCGCCGCGCCGGGCGCGTTGGCCAAGATGCTTGTCTTCGGAGAAGAGTTCTTTCGGCCGGTTACGGTAAGCGCCCTTCACAGTGACGGTTGGCCCTCTGGCAGCAATGGCGGTGCGCAGTGTTTCCTTGTCGCGGAGGCCAATGATCTGAACGCCTTTGCCGCCGGAGAGCTTCTTCATCTGGTCGAGCGGGAAGATCAGTAGGCGACCGTCGTCAGAGAGCGCGGCGAGGTGATCCATGCCGGCGATGCGCGCAGGTGGCAGAAGGACGGCGCCATCTTCTATGGTCAGGAAGGCTTTGCCGGCTTTCTGGCGCGAAAGCAGGTCGCCGTAAGCGCAGATGAAGCCGTAGCCCGAGGTTTTGGCGAACAGGAATTCATCTTCCGGTTTGCCGACGAGCACATGCGAGATCTTGCTGTTGCCCATGTCCACGAATGAAGGCAGCGGTGCGCCCATCCCCCGTCCGTCGGGCAGGGCCGAAATCGGCACCGTGAAGGCGCGACCTTCATTGGAGAGGATCACCAGCGAATCAACAGACCGGCATTCGTGGGTCGATCCCGGACCGTCGCCGTCCTTGTAGGTCACCGCCGAGAGGTCGAGGTTGTGGCCCTGGCGCACGCGCGCCCAGCCCTTCGCGGAGACGATCAGCGTGACCGGTTCGTCGGCAACGGTAGCGACTTCTCCTCGCGACGCCATGACTGCCGCTTCAATCAGCGTGCGCCGGGCATCGCCGTGTTTGGTCGCATCAGTCTTGATTTCCTTGATCACCAGCTTGCGCATCAGCGTGTCGCTGGCCAGCAGCTTTTCCAGTTCTTCCTTTTCGCTGCGCAGCTTTTCGAGTTCCTGCTCGATCTTGATGCCTTCGAGTCGGGCCAGTTGGCGCAGGCGGATTTCGAGAATGTCGTCGGCTTGCCGGTCGGACAGGGCAAAGCGCGCGATCAGCGCCGGCTTCGGCTCGTCGGACTCGCGGATGATGCGGATCACCTCGTCGATATTGAGGAAGACGACGTGGCGGCCTTCGAGGATGTGGATGCGGTCGTTGGCCTTGGCCAGACGGAATTCGCTACGTCGGCGCACGGTGGCGAGGCGGAAGCGGCACCATTCGCCGATCAGGTCGACGAGCGTTTTCTGGCAGGGGCGACCGTCGAGCCCGACGGCGACGAGGTTGATCGGCGCGGTGGTTTCCAGGCTGGTATGCGCGAGCAGCAGCGCAACGAACTCGTCGCGGCTGAGCCTGGAGCTGACCGGCTCGAAGACGAGGCGGATGTCGTCGTCCTTGCCCGATTCGTCGCGAGCGCGCTCCAGCTGTGAGGCGAACAGGGCCTTGAGTTGGGCCGCCGACTGTTCGATGGCTTTTTTGCCGGGCTTGGGCTGCGGGTTCATCAAGGCGCCGATTTCGGAGAGCACCTTGGCGCTCGAAACGCCGGGGGGCAGTTCCTTGACCACAAGTTGCCAGGCGCCGCGCGCCATTTCCTCGAATTCGTAGCGAGCACGTACGCGCAGGCTGCCGCGGCCCGTGGCATAGGCGTTGGCAATCTCGGCAGAAGTTGAAATGATCTGTCCGCCGCCGGGGTAGTCCGGGCCGGGGATATGTTGCATAACCTCAGCGAGGTCCGCCTGCGGGTTCTGGATGAGGCAGATTGCCGCGTTGGCGACTTCCTGCAGGTTGTGCGGCGGGATTTCGGTGGCCATGCCAACCGCGATACCCGAAGCGCCGTTCAACAGCGAGAAAGGCAGGCGGGCGGGCAGGAAGGCCGGTTCGTCGAACGAGCCGTCATAGTTCGGCTGGAAGTCGACGGTGCCCTCGTCGAGTTCGCCGAGCAGGAGTTCGGCAATGGGCGTCAGGCGCGCTTCCGTGTACCGCATCGCCGCCGCGTTGTCACCGTCGCGCGAGCCGAAGTTGCCCTGGCCGTCGACGAGCGGGTAGCGGAGCGAGAACGGTTGCGCGACACGCACCATCGCGTCGTAGGCCGAGGAGTCACCGTGCGGGTGGTACTTACCGATGACGTCGCCGACGACGCGCGCCGACTTCACCGGTTTGGCGCCGGCGGCAAGGCCGAGTTCGTGCATGGCGAACAGCACGCGCCGCTGCACTGGCTTCTGACCGTCTTTCACGTCGGGTAGGGCGCGGCCCTTGACCACGGCAATGGCGTATTCGAGGTAATCGCGGGCGGCGGTCTCGTGCAGGAGGATGCTGTCGCCGTCATCCTCGCTCGTCACCGTGATCGCCGGCGGGGGCGGCGGATCGTTGGGCGTGCCGGCCGTCGGCAGTTCGGCAAACAGATCAGGGGTGGCGGTATCGTCGTAGTGCTTGTGTGTCATCTCAGATCTCCGCGCTGATGAGCGCGCCGTTGGTTTCCATCCAGGCGCGGCGACCGGCCGATTCGTTCTTGGCCATCAGCATGTTCATGACCGGTTTCGCTTCGGTTTCCTGCGGCAGGCGGACGCGCATCAGGCGACGGGTGTCGGGCGACATGGTGGTTTCCCAGAGTTGCTCGGGGTTCATCTCTCCTAGGCCCTTGAAGCGCGAGATGTCGACCGACTCGGGTTTGACCCCCTCCATCTGCAGACGGTCGAGCTGCGCGGCACGCTCGACGTCATCGAGGGCGTAGAGTTTGCGTGCCGGGCGCTTCTTGCCTTGCGCCGGCACATCGAGTCGATAAAGTGGCGGTTGCGCGAAGTACAGGTGGCCGTGCTCGATCAGTTTCGGGAAATGGCGGTAGAACAGCGTGCACAACAGCACACGGATATGGCTGCCGTCGACGTCGGCGTCGGTCATGATCACGACCTTGCCGTAGCGCAGGTTGTCGAGCACCGAGTCCGGCGCGTCCGGGAGGTGCGGGTCAATGCCGAGGGCGACGGCGATGTCGTGGATTTCGCGGTTGGCGAACAGGCTGCCAGGATCGACTTCCCAAGTGTTGAGGACTTTGCCGCGCAGCGGCAGAATGGCCTGGATTTCCTTGTCGCGACCCGATTTGGCCGAGCCGCCGGCCGAATCGCCCTCGACGAGAAAGATTTCGTTGCGGCTGATGTCTTCGCTTTGGCAGTCGGAAAGCTTGCCGGGCAGGATGGCGACGCCGGATTGCTTGCGCTTCTCGACTTTCTGTCCGGCACGGGTGCGCGCCTGGGCGGCCTTGATCGCCAGTTCGGCGATTTTCCGGGCGGCGTCGGGGTGTTCGTTGAGCCAGAGTTCGAGCGGGTCGCGCAGCATGCGTGAAACCAGCGCCACGGCATCGCGCGAGTTGAGCCGCTCCTTGGTTTGGCCCTGGAATGAGGGGTCGAGCACGCGCGCGGCGAGGACGAAGCTGATGCGAGAGAAGACGTCTTCGGCGGCCAGCTTGACGCCCTTGGGCAGCAGCGCGTGATGTTCGGCAAAGCTCTTGATGGCGTCGAAGGCGGCTTGGCGCAGTCCGGTTTCGTGCGTACCACCGGCCGGGGTCGGGATCAGGTTGACGTAGGATTCGCGCGCCAGATTGCCTTCAGCGCTCCACGCGATCGCCCAGGCGGCGCCGGAGCCAGCGGGGAAGTTTTCGTCGCCGGTGGCGGCGTATTTCTCCGCCGCGAAGAACGGTGCCGCCAGTTCGCCGTCGATCTGTTCGGCGAGGTATTGCTGCATGCCGTTGGCAAAGCGCCAGCTTTTTGTTTCCCCGCCTTCGATGGATAGAGAAATTTCGAGACCGGGCAAGAGGACGGCCTTGCTGCGCAGCAGCCGTTCCAGTTCGCCGAGCGGAATCTGGGCGCTGTCGAAGAATTGGGCGTCCGGCCAGATGCGGAGGCTCGTGCCGCTGGCTTTCTTCGGCGCGTCGCCGGTCTGGTGCAGCGGCTCGATGACGGCGCCGCCGGCAAAGGCGATTCGGTAGCGGCCGCCGTTGCGGACGACGTCGACTTCCAGTCGAGTGGAGAGGGCGTTCGTCACCGAGACGCCGACGCCGTGCAGGCCGCCGGAAAAACGGTAGGCCGAACTACCGTCGTTCTTGTTGAATTTGCCGCCGGCGTGCAGCTGGGTGAAAACGACTTCGAGGGTGGGGACGCCTTCGACCGGATGGATTTCGACCGGGATGCCGCGGCCGTCGTCCTGCACCGAGACCGATCCGTCGCTATGCAGCGTGACGGCAATACGCTTGCAGAAGCCGCCAAGCGCCTCGTCGGCGGCGTTGTCGATGGCTTCCTGGATGATGTGCAGGGGGCAGTCGGTGCGCGTATACATGCCCGGGCGATGGCGTACGGGCTCCAGTCCTTTAAGTACGGAAATGGATTCGGCGGTATAGCTCATTGCGCAGGGGTCTCCAACAGGCAATCTTTCTGGGCGGCTGCAAAAACCAGAAGTGAATGGTCTCTGCTTTCAGCATTTCGGGCGGGCGGATTTTAACATCGGAATGGATGTGGCCTGGCTGGCCGCGCAGGAGTGCGCTATTCGACGACAGCCTCCGGAAACAAGGTCGCCGATCCTGCTGGGGCGCAATAGACGCGGTTCTTTCCCGAGGACTTCGCTGTGTAGAGCGCATCGTCGGCGCGTTTGATCAGAGAATCCGCGTCATCTCCCGGACGATAGGACGCGACGCCGAAAGAGGCCGTAACATGAAGTTCCGGGACTTCGGGCAGGAGGCGCCTGTTGGCCACGATTTCTCTCAAACGTTCGGCACAGATTGCGGCCTCCTCCGTGGCGGCATTAGTCAAGAGTGCGAAAAACTCTTCACCTCCCCAGCGGGCCAGGGCGTCAATTTCGCGCAATTCTGCGGAAAAGATCGCCGAAAGCCCGATTAAGACCCTATCGCCCGCTTGATGACCGTATCGATCATTGATGTTCTTGAAGTTGTCGATGTCGATGAGGATGATTGAAAAAACGGTTCTGTGCCGTTGCGCCATCATTAATTCATGTTCGAGTTGTTCTTCGAGGTGACGACGGTTGAAAAGAGCGGTGAGTGGGTCGTTCCGGGCGAGTTCGTCCAGTTTTCGATTGAGTTCGGCCAGTTGCGCTGTTTCCATCTCCAATTTTTGGCGAAGCAGGACTTCGCGCTTGTGATTTTGGCGTAGGCGGCAGTGATGTTTTCCCCGCTCAATGCGCTGAACCAAAGCATATCGCTCGAGGCGGTTGGCCTGTTTGCTGACATTGAAGAGCACCAACGTGTAGGTGGCAATGCCGAGCAGCAAGGAGATTTTTTCGGTCAGGTTGAGAAAGTGCGCTTGCGTCAATAAATAAACCACCATCGTCAGTGCAGTCGAAACAATGAATGCCCCATAGACTGGCAGTACTGCGCTGAACGCATTCATGGCAACGCCCATGGCGGCAGCGACGGCAATAAACTTGAACAGGAAAAGGAAATCGAGGGCGCCTGAGTCAAGGACGAAAAACCAGGCGCCCCAGCCGGTTCCAGCGATGGCCGAGCATAGGATTTCCAGGGTGATCCATGGACGGGGATTCAATTGTGCCTCCGTCGCGGAGGCCACCCGTCGGGCCATGGTAAAACGTATGGCCTGGATCAGCAGCATGCCGGTGAGCCACAGGATAATTCGAACCGCCGGAAACTGGCCGGAATGCACGGCAGCGACGGTGATCAGCGCGGGGATCGAAAAAGCAATCGACACACGGCTTCGCCGAGACAACTCGACGAGTTGCGCTTGTTCGATGCTACGAACTTCCGGTTTGGCTGGAGAGGCCCTCATGGCGCATCCGTTGTCTGAAGCCGTTAATTTGTCGACTCTTTTTTCGCAGGGAGCGAAAGGGTCGATACTATCGAACGAGAGCCTTGTTGGATATACGACGAAAGTTATAGTCGGAGAGCGACCGTAAACTGCATCGGGCAATGGGAAATCGCATTCCTGCGATATCAGCGGCGGGTGCTAGCGTTTCGTTGAAAGCGTCGAAGACGTGGCGTTCAGTTTCGCCGGGACGGCATGACGATAGGCGGGAAGGCTGCAATGATGCAAGGACGAGACGAGTGGTGGAGAGGAGGAGGATCGAACTCCCGACCTCCGCATTGCGAACGCGGCGCTCTCCCAGCTGAGCTACCTCCCCACGGAAAGCGGAATTCTACGTCTGCTATTAGACAACGTCAATTCCGACCGCTGGGGTGATTTCAAAATAAAAGGGCTTGCGTTCAGCAAGCCCTTTTAAGGGGTCCGTTCTTGTTTTAATTATTTCTTTTTCTTGCCCTTGGCGGCAGCAACCGTGGCCTTGAAGGTGGCGCCAGCGGAGAACTTCGGCACGGTCGTAGCGGCGATCTTGATCTTCTCACCCGTCTTCGGGTTCTTGCCTTCGCGAGCAGCACGGGCCGAGGCCTTGAAGGAGCCGAAACCGACCAAGCTTACACCGTCGCCCTTGGCAACAGCCTCGACGATCGTTTCGATAACGGCATCCAGCGCCTTGCCGGAAGCAACTTTGGACAACTCAGCCTTTGCTGCGATTGCATCGATCAATTCGGACTTGTTCATAGTATCTCCTGTTGTTGAATGTTGAGAGCCTCTCTGGTACTCCGCCGGGATTCTTGCACTTCACGGGCGTGAAGGGAAGAGGGAAAAGCGGGGAAATTGTAAAGAAAACAGAAAATCTGTTGTTTTTCTCGCCGGTAAGCGACTCATTTGACGATTTGTTGGTTACGTCGGGGGCTGAGCATAGGTGTCAGGAAGCGTCCGGTATGGCTTCTGGTTGATTTTGCTATAACTTTCGGCGTACCCGCGGCGAGGATTTCGCCACCGCCATCGCCGCCTTCGGGGCCGAGGTCCACGATCCAGTCGGCCGTTCGAATGACGTCCAGATTGTGTTCGATGACGACAACGGTGTTGCCGTGATCGGCAAAACGGTGCAGCACTTTGAGCAGCATCTCGATGTCCTGGAAGTGCAGGCCGGTGGTCGGTTCGTCGAGAATGTATAGCGTCCGCCCGGTATCACGCTTGGAGAGTTCGAGGGCTAGTTTGACGCGCTGCGCTTCGCCACCGGACAGCGTCGTCGCCGATTGGCCGAGCGTGATATACGACAAGCCCACGTCGACCAGTGTCTGCAATTTGCGCGCGACGACCGGTACGGCGTCGAAGAATTCGCGCGCCTGCTCGACGGTCATCTGCAGGACGTCGTGAATGCTTTTTCCTTTGTAATGGATTTCGAGTGTCTCGCGGTTGTAACGCTTGCCGTGGCAGACGTCGCAGTCGACGTAGATGTCGGGCAGGAAATGCATTTCCACCTTGATGACGCCGTCTCCCTGGCAGGCTTCGCAGCGGCCGCCTTTGACGTTGAACGAGAAGCGGCCGGGGCCGTAGCCGCGGGCGCGTGATTCGGGCACGCCGGCAAAGAGTTCCCGGATCGGTGTGAGCAGGCCGGTGTAGGTGGCCGGATTGGAGCGCGGCGTGCGGCCGATCGGTGACTGGTCGACATTAATTACCTTGTCGAAATGATCGAGGCCTTCAATTTGATCGTGCTCGGCGGGTTCAGTCGTCGATCCGTACAGATGACGTGCAGCCGCCGCGTAGAGTGTGTCGTTGATCAGCGTCGATTTGCCTGAGCCGGAGACGCCGGTGATGCAAGTCAGAAGGCCGACCGGGATTTCTAAGGTCACGTTCTTGAGGTTGTTCCCGCGGGCACCGGTCAGCTTCAGCAGGCGTTCCGGGTTGCGCCGGCGGGGCTGCCCCGGTGCTTCGATGCGGCGGCGACCGGCGAGGTAATCGCCTGTCATCGATTCCGCGCTGGCGGCAATTTGTTCGGGTGTGCCCTCGGCAACGATGCGCCCGCCATGAACACCAGCGCCGGGGCCGATGTCGACAACGTAATCGGCACTACGGATGGCGTCCTCGTCGTGTTCGACGACGATCACGGTGTTGCCGATGTCGCGCAATTGGCAAAGCGTTTCCAGCAGACGTTGATTGTCGCGCTGATGGAGTCCGATCGACGGTTCATCGAGGACATACATGACGCCGGTCAGCCCGGAGCCGATCTGCGAGGCCAGTCGGATGCGTTGCGCCTCGCCGCCGGAAAGCGTTTCGGCCGAGCGGTCGAGCGACAAGTAATCGAGGCCGACGTTGATCAGGAATTGCAGACGGCTGGTAATTTCCTTGAGTACCTTCTCGGCAATTTGAGCCTTGTTGCCAGCGAGTTGCAGGTCGAGGAAATGCGTGCGCGCCCGGCCGAGCGGCAGGCGGCTGATTTCATGCAGCGTCAAGGCCTGAGAGCCAGCGCCGATATGGACGTGGCGGGCCTCTTCACGAAGACGGGCACCGTCGCATTCCGGGCAGATTTTGTTGCTGATCAACTTGGCCAGCTCTTCACGCGCAGCGACCGAATCGGTTTCGCGGTAGCGACGCTCGAAGTTGCAGACGATGCCTTCGAAAGGATGGTCGCGGTCGAAGCGCGTGCCTTTTTCGTTAAGGTAGCGCAAGCGGATGACTTCCTTGCCCGAGCCGTAAAGCACGATATCGCGAATGCGTTCTGGTAGATCGGCGAACGGGGTTTCGACATCGAATTCGTAATGTTCGGCAAGCGACGTGAGCAACTGGAAATAGAACGGATTGCGTCGGTCCCAGCTGCGGATGGCGCCAGCGGCGAGCGATAGCTCGGGGTGGACAACGATGCGTTTCGGATCGAAAAACTGGATGACGCCGAGGCCATCGCAAGTGGGGCAGGCGCCCATCGGATTGTTGAACGAAAAAAGACGCGGCTCGAGTTCTTGCAGTGAATAAGAGCAAACCGGGCAGGCGAACTTCGCTGAAAAAAGGTGTTCCTTGCCCGAGTCCATTTCCAGTGCGATGGCGCGCCCGTCGGCGTGGCGCAGCGCGGTCTCGAAGGATTCGGCAAGCCGCTGGCGCAAATCGTCGCGGATTTTCAGCCGGTCGACAACGATGTCAATGGAATGCTTCTGCGTCTTGGCCAGCTTGGGTAGCGCGTCGATTTCATGGATGACGCCGTCGACGCGCAGGCGCGCGAAACCTTGTGCGCGCAGGTCGGCGAACAGTTCGAGTTGCTCGCCTTTGCGGTTGGCGACGACTGGCGCCAGGATCATCAACCGCGTTTCGGCCGGCAGCGCTAGGACATGGTCGACCATTTGCGAGACAGTTTGCGAGTCCAGCGGCAGCTGGTGTTCCGGGCAGTACGGCGTGCCTGCTCTGGCGAAGAGCAAGCGCAGGTAGTCGTGGATTTCGGTCACTGTGCCGACAGTCGAACGCGGGTTATGACTCGTGGCTTTCTGTTCGATGGAGATGGCTGGCGACAGGCCTTCGATCAGGTCAACATCGGGTTTGTCCATGCGCTGCAGGAATTGCCGCGCGTACGCCGAGAGCGATTCGACGTAACGGCGTTGCCCTTCGGCGTAGAGGGTGTCGAAGGCAAGCGAGGATTTGCCCGAACCGGAAAGGCCGGTAATGACGATCAGGCGGTTGCGTGGCAGATCCAGGTTGATGTTTTTGAGGTTGTGCGTGCGAGCGCCACGAATCCTGATGTGTTGATGGTCGTCCATGAGGCGGGGTTTCTTGTATCGTCCGGAGGCAGAAAGCTGACCTGCTAATATACGCATTTACGTTAGCAAATACGACCGCGCGAACCATTCGCTTGTTCCATAGTCTCCTTCATTCTTCTGTTTTCGTTCGCGCTAATGCTTTCACCAACCACTGATGTAATGAGCATCGCTGAGCGCCGCGCTGGAATCGGACTCGCGTCGGTTTTCGCCATGCGTATGCTGGGCTTGTTTCTGATTCTGCCAATCTTCGCCGTTTATGCACGGGAGTTGCCCTCCGGGGACGATCTTGCGCTTGTCGGGTTAGCGCTTGGCGCATACGGTCTGATGCAGACTTTTTTGCAGATTGCTTTCGGGATGGCCTCGGATCGTTTCGGGCGCAAGCCGGTGATCGTTTTCGGCCTTCTGCTTTTCGCCGCCGGCAGCTTTGTCGCGGCATCTGCTGACGATATTTACGGCATTATCGCCGGCCGCCTTCTTCAAGGGAGCGGCGCCATCTCGGCGGCGGTGACTGCACTTGCCGCCGATCTCACGCGCGAGCAACATCTGACCAAAGTGATGGCCATGATCGGATCGTCAATCGGGTTGGTGTTTGCTCTGTCGATGGTGGCGGCGCCGTTGCTTTACGCTGGCGTTGGCATGTCCGGTATCTTTGTGCTGACCGGGGGGCTTTCCTTGCTGGCGATCTTTATTGTGCTGCGAGTGGTTCCCCGGGCGCCAGCGATTCCCTGCCAGCCAGGCTGGGCGAGTTTCGTTGAGGTGCTGAGGGACCGGAATTTGCAACGCATGAATTTCGGGGTGTTTACCCTGCATCTGGTGCAAACCGCCATGTGGGTGATTTTGCCATCGTCACTGGTCAATGCCGGGGCTTTGCCACTCGGCGAGCACTGGAAACTCTATCTGCCGGCGGTCGTGCTGTCATTCGCGGTCATGGTGCCGGCAATCGTTCTCGCCGAGCGTCGAGACCAGACGAAGCTGTTGTTCAATTCGGGAATCATGCTTTTGCTCGCCGTTTTGGCCGGGTTCGCGTTTTTTGGGCATGGGCTGTATTCTCTGGCGCTCTGGCTGGTGCTCTTCTTCGTCGCTTTCAATATCCTGGAAGCGGTCCAGCCCTCCCTCATTTCGAGGATCGCGCCATCGCATGCCAAGGGGGCCGCGCTTGGCGTCTATAACACCACCCAGTCGCTCGGACTTTTTCTCGGTGGCGTTCTCGGTGGTGTTCTTTCAAAAACCTTGGGGGGCAACGCTCTGTGGCTGGTTTGCGCTTTGCTGGTCTCCGTTTGGCTGGTGCTCGGTCTGACCTTGGATGTGCCCAGAGCGCGTATCCGTCCTGCGCCATAATCCTTATAATCGCGGTTTCGAATTTCCCATCATGGAGGCAACATGGCTTCGGTCAATAAAGTAATTCTCGTCGGCAATCTGGGGGCTGACCCGGAAGTCCGTTACATGACAAACGGCGACGCCGTGGCCAATATCCGCTTGGCGACGACCGAGTCGTGGAAGGACAAGTCGACCGGCGAGAAGCGCGAAATGACCGAATGGCATCGCGTCGTCTTCTACCGCAAGCTCGCTGAGATCGTTGGCCAGTACCTCAAGAAGGGTTCGTCGGTCTATATCGAGGGGCGTATCCGTACCCGCAAGTGGCAGGATAAGGAAGGCCAAGAGCGGTATACGACCGAGATCGAAGCCACTGAAATGCAGATGCTCGGCGGACGTTCCAGTGGCGGGTTCTCGGGGGGCGAAGCTGAATACGGCGGCAGCATGCCGTCATCGGGTTCCGGCGGCGGACGTTCGGCTCCGGCGAAGAAGACGCCGAGCTTCGAGGATATGGACGACGATATTCCGTTCTGATTTTTTCGTCGTACGTAGGGTTTCAGGGCAGGCCTTCGGCCTGCCCCGTTTTTTTGGTGGGGGGAAGCCGGCCGATAAGCCGGGTTCTGTCGTGGGCAACCATTCCTCTAGGCGTACTGTTGCCAGTACGCTCAAGCAGCCTACCCGGAAGCAACGCGAGCCACGCCATACGCTTCCCTATTTGGCCTTGCTTCAGATGGGGTTTGCCGTGCCGTCCGTGTTACCACGTCCGCGGTGAGCTCTTACCTCGGTCGGACTTGCGCCCGACCGTCCCGGCTTGCGCCAGGACGCCGTTTCACCCTTGCCTGATCCGGTAGAACAGGTTTCCCTGCGCTACATAAAGGACTTCGTCGCCTTGCGGCGACGAAGTCCTTGCGGCCATCGGCGGTCTATTCTCTGTTGCACTTTCCGTCACCTCGCGGTGCCCGGTCGTTAACCGGCATCTTGCTCTATGAAGCCCGGACTTTCCTCCCCGTGCAAAGCACGCAGCGGTTGCCTGACCGACTTCCCGTGGCGATTATACGCGTCTTGCCGACAAATCAGTGGGTCACTGGTGCCGGTTGCGGCGTTGCCGTGCTGGCCGGCGGTTCAGTGGCCTCCGGCAAGGCGTCGGTCATCGGTGCGGGGGGCGGTGCCGGCTTGACCACAGGCTTGGGCGCTGGGGTGAATACGAGCGTTTCGTTGCGCATTTCGAAAACGCCCATTAGCGTGCCCAAACCGTCATCGGGGGTTTTGTCGAGCGGTGCAAAGCCCTCGCAAGTGCGCGTTTCGGTGACGAAGAGTCGGCCGTTCTGCTTGATGATCCAGGCGTTGTTGCCCGGCGAAAAGATTTCGACCTTGGCGTTGTCGGGCGCTTCGGGCAGAGCGTGGCGGCGCATGCATTCGGGCATGCGTGCCGGGACAATCGTGAATTTTGCCGTGCTTTCCCAGGGCATGCCGGTGATCCGAATCAGGCTCAGCGAGTGCGCGCTACCATCGATTTCGAAGGTGGCGCGCTGGTCCGAACAGGCGGCCAACAGCGGGAGAAGCAAGAGGGCGAATAGTCGGGGGCGGATCATGGCAATCTCCGGATTTTGGAGGTTCTGATTCAGTCAACGAGTTTCCAGCGTAGGTGTTCGCCGGCGCGCAACGGCACCAGACGGTCACCGCCGGCATAAGCGAAGGATTCCGGAACCGGCCATTCCTTTTTCTCCAGCGTGACCGTGCCGGCATTGCGCGGCAGGCGGTAGAAATCGGGGCCGTTGAAGCTGGCGAAGGCTTCGAGTTTATCGAGGGCGCCGGCGGCGTCAAAGGCTTCGGTATAGAGTTCGATGGCGGCAAAGGCCGTGTAACAACCGGCGCAGCCGCAGGACGCTTCCTTGGCCCCGCGGGCATGCGGCGCCGAATCGGTGCCGAGGAAAAATTTGCGGCTACCGGAGGTTGCGGCTTTGATCAGCGCGGCACGGTGGGTTTCTCGCTTCAATACCGGCAGGCAGTAGTAATGCGGGCGAATACCGCCGGTAAAGATGGCGTTGCGGTTGTAAAGCAAGTGATGCGCGGTGATCGTTGCGGCAAGATTGTCGCCGGATTCGGTGACGAAAGCGGCAGCATCGGCGGTCGTGATGTGCTCGAAGACGATGTGCAATCCGGGGCGGCGATTCAGCAGCGGTTGCAGCACTTTGTCGATGAACACATTTTCGCGGTCGAAGACGTCGACTGCCGGGTCGGTGACCTCGCCATGCACCAGCAGCGGCAGACCGAGCTTTTCCATTTCAGCAAGCGCGGCGTCGCATTTGGCGAGGTCGGTGACACCAGCGTCGGAATTGGTGGTCGCTCCCGCAGGGTAAAGCTTGACGGCCTTGACGAAGCCGCTGTCGACCGCCAAGCGGATTTCGCTGGCCGTGGTGTTGTCGGTCAGATACAGCGTCATCAAGGGTTCGAAGGTCGAACCTTTCGGCAGGGCGGCGCGAATGAGGTCGCGGTATTCGGCGGCGGCCAGTACCGTCGTTACCGGCGGGCGCAGATTGGGCATGACGATGGCGCGGGCGAACTGGCGCGCGCTGTGCGGTAGGACGGCCGTCAAGGCTTCGCCGTCGCGCAGGTGGAGATGCCAGTCGTCGGGGCGGGTGATCGTGATTTGCATGGTGTTTGTTGCCGTTGAGATGAATAGGGAGATTCTAGTTGAAAAGCCAATAACCACAACGGGCGCAACGGTCACACCGAAAACAAATGCGTTTTTTAGTGGGCTCGGGGTCTCTGTGGTGAAGCATGTTGCGTTGGTTATTTGATCTTCAGCGCCCGTTCGTACATCGCGTTTTTGCTGGCGCCGGTGATCGCGTGCGCGAGTTTGGCGGCTTGTTTTACTGGTAGGCCTTCGTCAAGCAGAAGTTTGAGTACGCGCTCACCTTCGCCGTCGTCGCCGGTTTCTTTCGCACCGGAAACGAGGAGGACGAATTCACCACGTTGCCGGTTCGGGTCGGCGTTCAGCCAGGCCAGAGCGTCTTCCAATGGGCAGGCGTGGATGGTTTCGAACAGCTTGGTCAACTCTCGGGCGAGGACCAGCGTGCGTCCGGGGCCGAAAACGCGCGCCAACGATTCGACCGTTTCCAGGATGCGGTGCGGCGCTTCGTAAAAAACCAGCGCGTACGGTAAGTCGATCAAGTCACGTAGCGTGTCTTCTCGCTGTTTCGCTTTAGCCGGCAGAAATCCATAAAAAAGGAAGTGCGGTTCGCTCAGGCCGGAGGCCGATAGGGCGGTGATGGCCGCGCAGGCGCCGGGCAAGGGAATGACACGGAAACCGGCTTCGCGCACCCGGGCGACCAGGCGTGCGCCGGGGTCGGAGACGGCGGGCGTGCCGGCGTCGGAGACGAGCGCGACCGATTCCCCTGCCTGCAGTTTCGCGATCACCTGATGCGCCGCGCCTTCTTCGTTGTGCTGGTGCGCCGGCAGCAAGCGGGCGGCGCTGCCGATATGCTTGAGCAAAGGGGCCGTGTGGCGCGTGTCTTCGGCGGCGACCCATCTGACCTCGCGCAGGATGTCGATGGCACGTTGCGTCAGGTCGCTGAGGTTACCGAGGGGGGTCGCAACAACATATAATGCGGGGGATTCTTCTGTCATGGCAGTCGTAAAGGGCGATGAACGCTAACCTTACCACGAGCGCTTCGGCGCAGGTTGCCGGGAGGCTTGCCGAAGACCTTGCCGCACGTTATCTCGAAAAGCACGGACTTACCGTGCTGGCGCGGAATTTCCGCTGCCGCGGCGGCGAGATCGACCTCGTTTGCCGCGAGGGAAAAACGCTGATTTTCGTCGAAGTGCGTCTGCGCCGGAATCCCGGGTTCGGCGGTGCTGGTGCCAGCATTACCCTTGCCAAGCAGCGGCGGATCGTTCTCGCCGCAGAACATTATCTTGCCGCGCATGCACATGCGGACAGCGATTGCCGTTTTGACTGTGTGCTGCTCGACAATACCCAGGGGAATAAGGTCGAGTGGATTCGCGACGCCTTTTCGGCGGCATGATGGTCGTTGCCCGGTGGCGAAAATCCGATCGTATGCCGAAGTGGTAGACTAGCGCCCTCAGCATTCTTGACCTTCGATATTCATGGACTTGATTTCACGCATCGGCCAGCATTTCACGGACAGCGCCCAGACCAAGCTCGACGCCATCGAGTTGCTTGCGTCGCCCATCGCGCAGGCGGCGGAGATGATGGTCGCCTGCCTGCTCGGCAACGGTAAAATTTTGGCCTGCGGTAACGGCGGTTCGGCCGCGGACGCCCAGCACTTTGCCGCCGAACTGGTCGGCCGCTTCGAAGTCGAGCGACAGGGGTTGGCGGCGATTGCGTTGACCACCGATTCTTCGATCCTGACAGCCGTCGGCAACGATTATGGTTACAACAAGGTCTTCGAGCGCCAGGTTCGCGCGCTCGGCCAGCCCGGTGACATCCTGCTCGCCATTTCGACCTCGGGCAATTCGGCCAGCGTCATCGAGGCCATTCATGCCGCACACGATAACGACCTGCGCGTCATTGCGCTGACAGGCAAGGGAGGTGGGGGCATCTCCGGATTGGTGAACGATTCGGATGTGCATATTTGCGTGCCTTCGGAACGCACGGCGCGCATCCAGGAAGTTCATCTGCTGACCATCCACTGTCTTTGCGACGGCATCGACAGCTTGCTACTAGGAGTCGAGGAATGAAGAAAAAACTAATTGCCGCGCTGCTCATCGGCGCCACCGTGTTGCCTGCTTTGCAGGGATGCTTTCCGGTCGTCGCTGCCGGGGTCACGACCGGCGTGCTTGCTGCCGTCGATCGCCGGACGCTCGGGACTCAGACCGAGGACGAAGCGATCGAATGGAAAGCCAGCGGCCGCCTCAAGGATAAATTCGGCAACAACACGCACATCAATTTCACCAGCTTCAACCGCAAAGTACTGATGACCGGAGAGGCGCCCAGCGAGGAGGCCAAGGCGGAAATCGAGCGGATTAGCGCAAGTGTGAGCAACGTTCAGGGGGTATATAACCACATTCGCGTTGCTGCGCCTTCCTCATTCGCTGATCGCAGCAACGACGCCTTTATCTCCTCCAAGATCAAGACCCGTTCGCTGGACAACGGTAAATTCAGCCCGGTCCATGTCAAGGTGGTGACCGAGGCCGGTGTTGCCTATCTAATGGGCCTGGTGACCGAAGCCGAGGCTGATGCGGCAATTTCCGTGGCACGTACTACGGCTGGGGTCAAGAAGGTGGTCAACTTGTTCGAGATTGTGACGCCTGCGGAAGCCAGAGCACTCGATTTGGCTCAGAAGTCGAACAACAAGGCACCGCCGGCGGATACGGATAGCCAGCAGAAACCCTGATTTAATCCAGATGAAATGCGCGGGCAGGCGATTCGCGTCGTCGGCCCGTTTTGCGTTTCAGTGCAGCACGCGGGGAATGCTGAGCGTGAATTCGTCGATCACGGCTTCAAATTGGGTGCCGTCCTCGGCGACCATCTGGTAGCTCCCGCGCATCGTGCCCACCGGCGTGTCGAGCTGACAGCCGCTGGTGTACTCGAATGTTTCACCCGGTTGCAGTAGGGGCTGTTCGCCGACGACGCCCAGTCCGCGGACTTCCTGCTCCTCGGAGTTGCCGTCGGTAATGATCCAGTGCCGCGAAATCAACTGCGCCGGCACCGTGCCGACGTTTTCGATGGTCATGGTGTAGGCGAAAACATAACGCTCCGCTTCCGGGTCGGATTGGTCGGCGACGAATTGCGGTGCGGCATTTACCGCGATCTGGTATTTTTTGCTTTCGGCCATGGGAGTCGACTCAGTCGTAATGATCGAATTGCACACCAATCCTTTGATCAAAGCAAGCCTTGGGAAGGGGCTGTTGAATCGGAGGGCGAGAGTCGCAATGGGATATGGTAAGGTTGCCCACAAAAAATAATCTCCATTGGGTATCATCGAAACTCGAATTCGCAAAAGGATTTCATGGCCTCGCTTCTTCTCGAACTTCCGATGATCGATGGTTGCCGATCCCGCCAAACATAAATAAGTCCGACGCTCGAATGATTGCTAATCCGTTTCGCATCCTTTCCGGCTTATGGCAGCATGGCTATCTGCTGGGGCAATTGATCAAGCGCGATGTTTTGCTGCGCTATCGCGGGGCGATGTTCGGCGTGCTCTGGATTTTTCTGAGCCCGTTGCTGATGCTCGGCATCTTCGCCTTCGTGTTCGGACACATTTTTCAGGCGCGCTGGCCACAGCAACAGGAAGGCATGCCGTTCTGGCTGCTCCTCTACAGCGGGCTGATCGCCTTCAATATCTTTTCCGAAGCCGTGTCGCGTTCGCCTTCCACCGTTCGTGGCTACCCGAGCTACGTCAAGAAAATCATTTTCCCGGTCGAAATTCTGCCGTTGGTGCCGCTTGGCGCCGGACTCGTGCATGGGACCTTCAATTTCCTGATCCTGCTGGCGGCGCTGGTCCTGACCGGCAATCTGCATGCCGAGATCGTGCTTTTTCCTTTGCTTCTCCTGCCGTTGTTGTTACTGGCTCTCGGCCTGTCCTGGTTCCTGGCAGCCTGGGGCGTGTTCATCAAAGATATGACGCAGATCGTGCCGCTGTTCGTGCAGATGACGATGTTCCTGTCGCCAATCTTCTATCCGGTCAGCGCGGTCCCCGATGTGCTGCGACCGATTTATCAGCACAATCCTTTGGGGGCCGTGATTGAAGCCGCGCGGGCGGTGACACTCGGGACACAAATTATGTGGTCACCGTGGCTGATGGCGCTGGTTATTGGTTTTTTGGCAGCGGTACTTGGATACACATTTTTTTGCCATAGCCGCGAGGAGTTTGCCGATGCGCTATAGCATGGGACCCATCAAGCCTTGTAATCGCGATTTACAGCAGGGCAGGGCGGAAATGCAAAGGGCGAACCATGTCTGATATCGCTGTTTCCGTTAGGAACCTTACCAAAACCTACCGGATCTTCGGCCACCCTGGCGACCGTATCAAACAGGCGCTGACTTTCGGGCGGCTGCGTTACCACAAAGAGTTTACAGCGCTCAAAGATGTTTCCTTCGATATCCGGAAGGGCGAAACCGTCGGCATCATCGGCCGTAACGGATCGGGAAAGAGCACCCTGCTGCAACTGATCTGCGGGATTCTCAAGCCGACCTCGGGGACGGTACAGGTCAATGGTCGCGTCTCAGCGTTGCTCGAGCTTGGGGCTGGTTTCAATCCTGAATTTACAGGCAGGGAAAACGTCTATTTTCAGGGTGCGGTGATGGGAATCTCGAAACAAGAAATGGATGCACGTTTTGACGAGATCGCTGCTTTTGCCGATATCGGTGAGTTTATTGACCAGCCGGTGCGGACGTATTCGAGCGGGATGTATGTGCGGCTCGCGTTTGCGGCGGCGATCAATGTTGAACCGGATATCCTGGTAGTCGATGAGGCGCTAGCGGTCGGTGATTTCCTGTTCCAGAAGCGTTGCTACGCGAAGATCCGGCAAATGGAAAATGCCGGGCTGACCTTGGTCATTGTGTCGCACGACCAAGAAATCGTGAGAAATCTAACGAATCGAGCCTTGCTTCTTGACCGTGGGACAGCCGTGTTCTGTGGAGATTCGCGACAAGCGGTTCACCACTATCGGAAAATTATGTTTGAGAATGAAGCCCGGAGCATCGCCGAGAGCGAAGCTGGCGCGGTCAAACCGGATTCTTCCGGGGAGCGGCGCGAAGGGGAATACGGAATTGGGGGGGCCAGGATTATCGGCTTGCGAGTTCTCGATAGCGCAGGCAATCCATGCACGGTCTTTCATCCGCGCGAAAGAATCAATCTCGAAATGTCCGTGCGTTTCGAAATGTTTCTGGATCAGCTCAATTTTGCAATCGTCATCAGAAACGCGCAGGGTTTGAAAATATATTCGTGGGGGAGCTTCAATCAAGACATTGCCGTGTGGTCTGGGAGGCAAGCAGGAGAAGTGCTTTGGAATAGGGTTTTCCAGTCTGGGCAAAGGGCGACAGTTACAATTTCGATTGAGGCTAATCTAGGAGCCGGATTCTACGAGGTGCAGGCGGTAGTGTCGCGTGAGATGGAGAAACAATACAGTTCGCAACAGGTGCTTCACTGGTGCGACGAAATCGGTTCATTCCGTGTAGAAATGAATCCGCGCGATTATGTATTTGGTGGTGTTTGCGATTTGCGCGGGCGGGCAATTCTTCATGATTGACTATTCTGAAACATATAATAATTATTGGGCACGCCCAGATAGAATTGGAGAGTCGTCGTTTGACGATCCTGTGGCGCTGGCTCGCCAAGTTCTGTCGATTTGTGGGCCAGGTCGTATTCTGGATGTGGGCTGTGGCATGGGAGCGCTGGTTAGGGAACTAGTCAAACAGGGAGCTGATGCCTATGGCTTGGATGTCTCAGCAATTGCCGCGGCAAGATGCAATATCTTCATGCCAGGAAGATTTCAAGTCGGCTCTGCACTTGCTCTTCCATTCTCGAATGAAAGCTTCGATACGCTGGTAAGCACCGACTGTCTCGAACATCTGGCACCAGAAGACATACCTCGGGTATTGCAAGAAATGCATAGGGTGTGCAAGCGCAATCTGTTTTTGCGCGTTGCCACACTTCCTGATCGTGATGGGCAGTGGCATCTTACTGTCGAGAAGCGCGGCTGGTGGGAAGATGTTGCATTCGCTTCGGGCTTTCGCAAGCATCCTTTGTACTACGCCGTCACGCCGTACCATGCGCTTGAAGGCGAGGGAAATTGCATCGCAATCCCGCTGCAAAAGATTTCAAAAAAAATATTGTCTTGCTATCCGTTGAATACTTTGCTTGACAAACGCGATTTGCATATGGATATGTCGCGTGAAAGTGGACGGCGCTCCGATGCGCACATGGTGCGCTATCACTTGGCAGTCGGTTATGTTCGTGATGGCGATACAGTCCTTGATGCGGCATGTGGCCTAGGATACGGTAGCCACTTGCTGGCTTGTCAAAGTGCTGCTAAGCGCGTGATGGGTGCGGATCTCGATCGGGAGGCTGTTCAATACGCCAATGAGAACTTCACTGAAAGCGACGACCGTCTATCATTCCGGGTCGCTGACGTCCACAATCTGGAGTTCTTGCAGGACGATTCCGTTGACTTGTTCGTTTGTTTTGAGACGCTTGAGCATGTGCGGGAACCTCAACAATTGATTGCTGAGGCGAAGCGGGTTCTCAGGCCCGGAGGACGCTTAATCGTTGGTGTGCCAAATGAGTGGGTCAATGAGGAGGGGGTGGATCCTAATCCGCATCATTTACATGTTTACGATTGGCAGCGTTTAGAAAAGGAAATCAAATCGCACTTCCTGCTTGAGGCGGCATTTGCTCAGACAGCAGGTGGGGGAATGAAATTCACCAACAGCCATCGGACTTTATTTGGTTTTTCTCCCCAGGGAGTGTTGCCCGAAGCGGCTGAGTGGTGGCTCGCGGTCGCGATGAAGGACCCGATTGATGCAAAGAACGTGGCGTATCGGGAAACCGCATTAAGCTGGACAGGCAATCCTCCAAATGTCGCCGCTTTTTCGCGTGACTACGAGAATCCATGGCTCGTCCGTAGTTTGGTTAGTATAGGTTGGCGAAATCGGAATTCTCGTCAAAGAGCAGAACTAGCAAATCGAACCCTGACCTGCTCCTCTAAGAAATCGCCGGATTCCGGGGCCGCATTGTGTGTTTTGGCTTACGGGTTGCTCGAGTCTGAAGATGAGATGACTTCAGCGTTCATGAACGCTTTAATCGTCGAAATTGATTCGTACATTACACTTAGTGGCGTGGAGCCACAGTGTAGGCGTTGGCAAATATCCCTAATGTACGTCAAAGGATTACTTTGCCAATCCATGGGGGATCTTGAAGGCGCCCTTGGTTCTTTTCGTATGTGCGCCGATGCGGACGCATTGGTTTACAGCCCTTTGCTGGCTACCAAAACTGTAGATGCTTGCCGGCTTGCTGGCGTGATTTCGTTTCAGGCTGGAAACAGAAGTGACGCCGAATACTACTGGCAACTGGGGATATTACAGGCTGAGAAAGCCCTGAAGGGAGATTGGCGGGAAATTGTTGGAGATAGGTCTCCGCCTTTTACGTTCGGGCTCAGGGAGTCTGCTCAGATTTTGGATGCTGCGAGCAGATGCGCCGATGGGCTACATCATCTTGCGAGCCGGAATGCAGGTTGCGGTTTGTCGGAGGCAGGAAGCGTTGCCGTGCGTCTTAATGAAGGAGATAGATTATTAAAGAATACAATTCGTGAGCTGGCAGCGTTGCAGGCGACTCCGTATTTGCGCTTACAAAGAGCGGTCGAGAAAGATCCGCGCTCCGTTCGTAGAATTCTGAGAGTTTTCTATTTGCTGGCCATAATCCTGACACCCGAAAAGATGAAAAGGGCCTTTCGGCCGCTACTCTTTTCGCTACGCGGCTTGTTGCGGTGCCGGCCTTGATGTTGCCATGGGCTAGATGAGGACAGCACATGAGTAAGCTAAGAGGCGGGTTACGTTTGCTCTGGTCGCTTAGGCGCCACGAAAACCGAAAAAAGTTTGAGGCATTGGTTGGCGCCTTTATGCGTGATGTCGGCCAGGCGGAAACTAAAGATAGCTCACGCGTTATTGAAGAAGATCTGAAGTCCTTAAGCACGGGGCATGGTCTGAAGGTGTTGTTGGTCATTCACGAGTTTTCCCGCACCGGGGCCCCGTACGCCGTGTTTTATCTGGCCGAAGCTTTGTTCGCTATTCGCGGCGTTCGCCCAGTTGTTGTTTCCCCTAAGGATGGTCCAATACGTGACGAGTTTCATGCGAAGGGATTTACAACTGCTGTAGTACCCTCACTGTTCGATTGTCGAACGGTTTCTTCCCAAGTAATCGATTTTTTGACAGGCTTTGAAAGAGTAATTGTGACTTCCTTGGCTTGTCACGGTTTTGTCGGTCGTTTTAGAGGATTGATTAAACATCTGGCGTGGTGGATACACGAAACTGAAGTCGGGTTTGCGGCAGTCAACAGCATGAATGCAGAATTGCCTCTTTTGTTTGCATCATGCGATTCCGTCTGGCTTGGTAGTCCCCTTTGTTTCCCTCTCGCTTCGCAATACGTTTCAAGTGACAAGTTACACTTGCTTCTTTACGGCTGTCCTGACGTGGCATCTCCGCATACCTGTCATACTTCCGAGAAGATCATATTTATTATCGTCGGGTCTGTGGAACATCGTAAAGGGCAAGACATTTTTTTACGAGCGATTCAACTGTTGCCCGAAGAATTGAGACGTAAGGCGAAATTTCGCGTTATTGGTTCTCCGTTACCTAGTGATAAATCGATCAGGTATTACAGGAGCCTTCGTGCTGAGGCTAAGCAAATTCCGGAAATTGAGTTTTTTGAGAATATGCCGTCAGTTAAGTTAAATGAGTTTTACCTGGATACCCATGTGGTTGTTTCAGCCTCACGAGATGATCCCATGCCAATCGCAATTACCCAGGGACTGATGTTCTCGAAAGTGTGTCTATGTTCATCGGCAATAGGTCATTCTGCTTTATTAGAACATGGAAAGGACGGCCTGATTTTTACCAATCAGTCGGAAAATGAGCTTTCTGCAAAGATTGCCTGGTTGATAAATAATCCAGAACAGTTTGCCGCTTTTGGGAAGTGCGGGAGAAATGTTTATGAAAGTTACTTCCAAATGAGCAGTTTTGTCTCATGCGTTGAGGGTTTGCTAGACAAATAGTTCTTCCCTAATCCCGGGGCGATTCCGACTAATCAGGTCTTCGGCAAATAACCACAGCCTGCTGGTCGTGATTCTGTGACTTGACCTCGCAAATTTCGAAGTAACGTCCCCATACCCTCTCTATGTATTGACGAGAGTGAAAGACGTTGCAGTTGTATGGGTCATCATCACGAAATGTTATGACTGTTTTACCTTCTGGCATTTCCAAACAATCAGCGATATCCGGGCGAAACTTATCGACAGTGTCCTTTAACATTGGCGCCTTATTTTGCCAAGTCGCTTCATCATGTATGGAAATGTAAGCTATTCCGCCGACTTTGAGAATTCGTCTAAGTTCGAGAAGCCATGTGCTTTCTGCCTCATTAATGTGCGTAAACACAGAATAAGCAGAGATTAAATCAAAATAGTTATCCGGTAGGGGGAGGGATGGGTTGCAGTTATTCAAAAATGTTTTTATTGATTTTGGAAAGTTGATCTGATTCCACTCAACAGAGCTTATTTTAAAATCGGATGACCATACATCCCATTTGTCACTCTGAAATGCGAAGTGTCGAAACACGCGTCCAGTCGAGCCACCAAAGTCATAGTATCTTCCACCACGGATTCCGTATGGCTCAACAGCAGAGAGAGTTTTACGATAATCACGATAACCAGAAATCCAAAAGCCAAGATGGTGATCTTCAAAATAGCCTTCGCGATTTTCGGAGCTAGGAATTGGCGCCCGATCACGATCTACAAGATTTTCCCAATTAAGCTCATCTCGCCACCAATCGTGCTCTTTCTCTTTCCACCAACCGTGTTTTGATAAATATGAACTGTCAAAAAAATCGGCAGGCTTTCCAACAGCGGGTAGAACTTCTGTTGTGTCAGCATATGAAACGCCATATTTCAACACCTTATTTACTCGGGCGAATATGCTGTTTGTGCCAATAATCGAAAAACCATTTTTGAAAAGTTTATTCAAACGCGACAACATGTTTTTTCTACCTTCATGATTATTGGAATATCAGGTATCACTCAATAATTGATAGCTAGCTTGCAGATTCGAGAATATATTACTTTCAATTATTATCGGGCTGGTCGAAAGTACAAGTCGCTGGAAGCTAAATTATCTGCTTTCTCCGGCATGGACCCATGCGCTTGCGCAGCCCATCGAGTATGCCAAACATGAAAGCGTGTATTTTTCGAAGGCGCTGCTTTTCCATGACGCCCATGAATCCAAATCCCAAAAGCAAACGTGTCATTCGTCGTAAACACCATTGAGGGTCGTTCCGCCAGTATGACAAAATCGTCACAGTGGAATTGCGTGCAATGTAGTACTTGCGTAATGGAGGGTGATTCGGCATGACTCCGAGAAAAGGAAGTCGGACGCCGCCTGCGTTTCCAACACTGTGATTCATCACCACCTTGCGGCTGATGACGACTTTATTTCCATTCCTTCTGGCACGAAGGCAGAATTCGTGATCGACCTGATCGATAAAGTAATCCTCTCGAAAGCCTCCGATTGCAATCGCCAGCCGAATATCTATCAGGCTTCCCGAAGTGATGACTGTTTTTTGTTCGAGGAATTCATCTGTTTTGCCAACCGATACTTTGCTTCGATTGTTCCGAAGGTCAAGATAGTTGCTTCCAATGACCATCGGTGTTGGCTGGCAGGCCGTGGATACGCGTAGCAGTGTGTCGACAATATCCGGGTAGCATTCCGTGTCTTGATCAAGGACTAATATCCATTTGCAACCTGACTCGGCGGCGTGCGTAATACCTTGATTCAGCGCGGCAGCTTGGCCGATATTGCTATCGTTTTCTATGACAAGAGCTGAATGGAAAGCCTGCAGAGCAGGTTTCAGCTGTAGTTTCCGGCTTTCTCTCGGGGTGTTGTCAATAACGACGATTTTTGTTGCCTGAACGTACAGTGTTCGAATCTGTCGACAAAAATCGCTTGCCGGGAAATAGGTGACGACGACTGCGCATACGGTGTTATCGTCGTTATTCGATTCAATCATGGCGGCAATACAACTGTTCCCACGTTTGTCGTATTCCGTCAAACAGCGTCGTTTCCGGTTTCCATGAAAGCGCTTGCCTGATCCGCGAAATATCGAGAACGACATTGCGCACGTCAACGCCTCGCGCGGGACGGTACTTGGTCTCGATCGTGATGCCGGTAATCTCTTCAACGATCTGTCGCACCTGGTTGATACTGTGGCCGATCCCACTTCCCAAGTTGTAGGTACTGTTGTCTCCGGGCATGTCGATCAGCCGGACACTCGCCTCGATGAGATCGTCAATGTAGATGTAATCGCGTACGCTTTCTCCATCGCCCCAGACCTCGAAAGTGGTATCTTGTCGGGCGTGTTCGAGCAAGGTGCGAATCAGCCCGAAACCGTTTTTCAATTGTTGTCCAGGGCCGTAAACATTCGAAGGGCGAAGGACAGTCACGGCATGGCCGCAGGCGCGAAACGCATGCAGAACAGCTTCCTGCGCCAGTTTTCCGGCGCCGTGGTAGGAAAGCGGTCGGGTTGTGTCGTTCTCATGCACAGGCAGTCGTTGCGGGTCGCCGTAAATTGTACCGCCGGACGAGAAGAAAATGAGGTGGGTTTCCGGCCAGGCTTGTAGCGCTTCGAGCAAGCGCAGGGTCGGCGCCAGATTCTCCAGTTCACGCACGGGCGATCTGGCGGAGCTGCCCGGGGTCGTGGCGGAGGCAAGGTGAATGATGGTCGCGCATTGCGGCAACAATTTGGCCAGCAACGCAGGGTCATCAAGGTTGCCATGTACGTAGAAAATATTTGTAGAATCGACAGGTGGTTTGGGAGCGAGGATGATCACCTCGCGCCCTTGTTTCGCAAGCTTCCGGGCCAGCGCGCCGCCGATGAATCCGCCGCCACCGAGCAGCAATATCGCCTTGTTATCCATCAAGCCGCCTCCAGCAGTTTCCGGTAAGCCAAGACATATCTTTCGGCGCAGTCGTCCCAGTCGCCGAATGATTCCTTGACCCAACGGCGGGCATTCATGCCAATCCGAGAATTATTTTCTGGTTCCTCTAGCCAATTCAATCCTTGCAAGAGTTCTTCGGGGGTTGCCGCCAACCAGCCTGTTTCATGATGAAGGATCGTGTCCCGGTGCGCGGGCAGGTCGGACGCTAGGACGGGAATACCGGACGCCATGGCTTCGAGGATGACTTGCGGTCGTCCTTCATCGTGGCGGCTCAGCGTGATCAGGCCACAGGCTTGTGGGAACCATTGGGTCAGTAATTCCTCCGGGTGGGTTGCGCCGTGATAACGTACCCACGACGGAATCTTGACCTGTTCCTGCATCGGGCCGAAAAGGTGCAGCTGGCGGCTTCCGTCGAAAAAGTCGGCGCCCCAGTCGAAGAGGTGGCCGATCTTGTTTCGGGTCAGCCGCGTCACGGCCAGCCAATGCCGTTGGTTATTGGCTGGCCGCTGGCGGGCGACGTCAAACCATGGCTTGTCGACGCCGAACGGAATCGTGCGAACCTCGGCTAGATCGCCGAAGGCCGCTTCCAGCGGCGGTCGCATCCAGTCGGCATTGGGCGCGAGGATGGCTTTGCGTTGGTGCAGAACGGAGCGCAGCAGCGTTTTCATTCCCGGAAGGCAGAGCAGTCCGAAATCGGTTCCCAGGACGGTAATCAGGGCCGGGGTGTGGGTTCCCCAGAGCGGCAGGGCGTTTTGCAGCCAGTTGACATGTGCTACGTCGATCGGCTGGCTTCGGTAGGCTCGGTGGAGGCGGCGCAGAAGCGTCAGGATGGCGCAGATGCTCATGAGCCGGTGAGTACGAAGCAGATGGGCAATGCCGCCTTGTTGCGATAGCTGATCCAGCCATCGCGCATCTTGAGCCGTTGTGGCGGCGCTGACCCTGTCTGGCAAGTCGCCGGAAGGCGCCCACACAGTAAGATCGACGTCCTCGCGGCGCGCCAAGGCGGCGGTCAGATTGGCGATGAAGCGTCCGCGCCAGTCCTGAGCGTTTTTCGGGAATGAGGTGCTGGTGAGCAGGAGCTTCAAGTTAGCCGTCATCGCGAACGTCTGCACCAATCCCCTTGAAATGTAGCGCGGAGATTTGCTCGGAAACTATCCCGATCAGGAAGGTGATCACTGCTGAAATGAAGAGCAGGGCGCTCATGTTGGTGAAGCGACCCTCCTTGAGGAAGGTATAGAGGTAGTAGCCGAGTCCGGTGATGAAGAAGCTGGCGCTGACCGGCAGGAACAGCCGTTGCGGCGAATAGAGCGTGCCGATCTTGATAATGATCAGGAGGAAGCGGACACCATCGCGGATTGGTCGGATGTGGCTTTTTCCGATCCGGCGCGGCGTGTGGATCGGAACGTAGGCCACACTGTAGCCTGCGCGGAAAAAACACATGGTGCTGGTCGTCGGGTACGAGAACCCATTGGGCAGGAGGTAAAGGAATTGCCGGAAGAGCGAAGCGCGAACGGCTCGTAAGCCGGAAGTCAGGTCTTCGATATTCTGCATGACCATCCAGCTCGCGAAATGGCTGAAGACATCATTGGCGACGGCACGATGCACACCGGCATGCGATCCCGATTGGCGAGCGCCGACGACCATGTCGTAACCTTTGGATAATTTCTCAAGTAAAGATGGGATGTCTTCGGGTCGGTGCTGGCCATCGGCATCCATGAATACGAGAATATCACCTTTGGCCGCTCTTGCGCCGGTCTTGATCGCGGCGCCGTTACCTTTTGGGTACGGGTGGCGTAGCACTTTTGCGCCGAGACTGGCGCAAATGGCTTGCGTATTATCGTCTGAGCCATCATCAACCACAATGACTTCAGTGTCGGGGGCCAAACTCAGGACTTTCGGTAACAAAAGTTGAAGACTAACTGCTTCGTTTCTGGCCGGAAGAATAATGCTAATGGTATCTGTCATGCTGTCCTATAACGCTCAATATAACGGACTACCTTGATTTCCCAATTTAGGTCTGATTTCAGGTGGTAACCTGCCGAATTCCAAGATTATCTGATTCCTGTCAGCGATAGTGAGTCGAGGGTTTGAAATAGCCGAACGGAAGAGACGATCAATAATGTCCTGTTTGATCACGATATTGCCTTTGGCGATGTCTCTGGCTAAACCTATGAGAGTGTTCATATTCGGGGGGCCAAACGGTACCGTGGAAAGGCGTTGTTCAAGTGAAGCGAGTAATGATTCTTCAATCGGTATTCCTCTACGGGTATTCATCGCCAGGATGCCAATCAGTCCAGAAATACTTGATGTGCCAATATCGGCGGCTTGTTGGTAATGTAAGCGAGCTTTTTGATATAGATCGATCGCGTCTTTTTGCGAGGTGGGAGGTAAATAATCGTAAAGGATTGCCAAGTCTATGTGCGCTCTAACCGAGCCTTGGTGATGTTCTACTTCCAGCGTGCGCATTGCAAGCGTATTCCCCCATTGGTGGGCACGAACAGTAGTAAGGCTGGCGAAAAGTGCGATCATAAGAATAAAGGCGGGGCGGCGTAAACGGATACTCGAAAAGTGAAATTCTGCATTTAACGCGTAATAACTTAATGGCAAAAGAATGCCGATCATCGGCAAATAATTTCGATGCTCAAAAACGATTTCCAGCGGAATAATCGTTCCCTCAAGCGCATGACCAATTAAAAAGAAATAAATCCCGAAAGTAATGAGTGGATGTTTATTCCTCAACAAAAAAGCAGCACTCACGAGCGCTAAAATTCCTGAAGCAGCGGGAAGGGTTGTCCAAGGAAGCAGGAGCCCTCTGGATATCAGAAAATCGTCATGGTGTAACCCCATTTCCGAAAGAGCTGGTACTAGGGTCATGTGTATATAGAACCACAGCGCTCGTGCCTCAGTCATTAAGCGCTCAATCAGCGTAAAATCGCGCCAAACGTATCCACCCATCAGTATTTCGAAGTGTTTTAGAAGATACAGGGTGCCAAAAATAATCGGAGCTGCTGCAGCCAGCCCTACAAAAATTATTAGCCAATGTGACCATTCTTTTCTGGGTGTGGTCCAGCGCAATAGCGTTGTTTCAGTGATGAAAATGAATAAAGGCGTGAGCGCCCCCGTTTCCTTGCAAAGCATGGCGATGGGGGTGAAAAGGAAAAAAGCGACACTAATCCAGAATAAGGCGTACTTGTTACCGTCGACTAATTTTTGGCGGCCGTAGACATACGCCGACAATGCACAGAGCACGAAAAATGCCGAGAGGCTAGTCATACGTTGGACGACGTAAATAACACTGGTCAGATTAAATGGGTGCAATAACCAGAGCGAGGCCGTAGCGAGTCCGAAGAGCGATGCTTTTTGTAAATCTTCTTTGTTCCTGAGGCGCAGATGCAGACCAAGAAGCAATCGGCTAAGCAGGAAGATTACAACGCCATTGGCGAGGTGTATCCCCAAGTTTGTGATCTTGTAGTAGGTAGCATCCAGGCCAGAAAAGTAATAGTTGAGTGCGAAAGTGAGGGTGCTGATAGGGCGGCCCAAAGGGCCAGCGCTGCTTGAAGTGGCTGCTTGCCACAGCGTTTGAGGGGTAAGTGAGTGAATATGCAGGGCCGAATTCAGGCGGATGTTGGCACCATCATCGAGGTTGAAATTTCCTGAGATTCCGGCCGAGTAGCATATTGCGGTCAGAATCAAAATAAATAGTAGCAAAGACAATAAGTTGGTGCGTTTTGCCATGGGGTTCTGTTCTGAGCGGAGCAAATAGTTTGCCGATAACAAAAAGGGGGCGATTGCCCCCTTTTTGTTGGTGTGCTGAATTATCAGGTCTTAGGACGATATTTTGCTGGCATGGTGCTCGCGGCGCCGATGGCCCAAGATGTTCCGTTATTTGAGCAGGTCGGGGTCCAAACAACAGTCGTATTTCTAGCATCTGTCGGTAGCGAAGTATCGTTCGAGCTAGTTGCCGTTACTACGCCTGTACCAGAGGTAACAGTGTAGCTTGCAATGTACCGCGATCCAGTCGGAACTGCAGTAGGAATAGCGCTAAGAGTGGCACCGGTGAGTGTGGCTAGATCACCTGCTTCGCTACAGGCAACTCCTACGGCCAAACGAGCAGGGCTTGTGACGCTAACAAGTTCCGATACTTTGGATTTGACGGTGTAATCCTGATAAGCAGGAATGGCCACAGCAGCCAAGATACCGACGATCGCGACGACGATCATCAGTTCGATAAGGGTGAAACCTTGTTGAACGCGTTTCATGGTGAGTCTCCTTTTAGCGATGATTGATACAAGAAAGTTTGCTTCGGTTTCCATTCAGCAACATGCATGCCAACCAGAATAGAAACAGGAGCGGCTGATTTCAAGGTGTTTTACAAGTGTGCCGGGGGTTCGGGTGACGTTTTTTGTCATGTGGTTCCGGGGATTGTCAGGGGGGGCTGGTTAACCTCAAGCGAATTCGACCGGAATCACGGCTCGCAGCACCGTCTGCGTTTCCCCTTGCCGCGTCCGGTTGCTGAACCACCAGACGGCGGCTTTCTTGATGGTCCAGTCGGCTTCCTCGTCGGAGAGTAGGGGGCAACTCTGTTTCGTGACAGCCGAAATCACAGCCTTGACTTTGCTGTGTTGTAAACTTTCAATTTGTCACGTTTGCCGACCGCAATTACGGTAACGAAAACGGTTTCGTCTTCAACCCGATATACCAGCCGGTAACCGGCACGTAACAGCTTGATTTTGTAACAGTCAGGCATCCCGTTCAGTGCCGCGGTCGGCGTGCGCGGGTCGGTCAGGCGTTCGGCAAGCTTCTTTTTCAGTGGTTCGCGTACGCTGTTGTCGAGTTTTTTCCACTCGGCCAATGCTAGTTCATGAAAGCGAAGCTTATAGCTCATCGAGGCTTACCTCGACGAATGGGCCGTTAGCCCTTTCCTGGATCAGTTTTGCGTCCTCTAGATCTTCCAGATGGGTCATCAGGCGTTCGTAATGCGCTGCCGGTACCAGATAGGCCTCGGGCCGATTGTGGTTGAGGATGGCCACCGGGCATTCGTCGGCCTGCTTGATGATGTCGGCAAAGTTGCGCTTCAAATCAGTGACGCTGACGGTCATGTTGGCGTAGATGGTATCCATATCAATTCCAGAAAGGGCTATATTTGATGTTAAATATAGCCTTAAATAAGGCATCAGTCCAGTTTTAGAGGGGCTTGGAAAAACCGGATTAGCAAAACTCGACCGGTATAACCGTCCGCAGCACCGTCTGTGTTTCGCCCTGCCGAGTCCGGTTGGAAAACCACCAGACGGCGGCTTTCTTGATGGTCCAGTCGGCTTCCTCGCCGGAAAGCAGGAGCGCGGCGGTCTGGCCGAGGGTGGGTTGATGGCCGACGACGAGGACGGCGGCTTTGTCGATGCCGTCCGGCCAACCGGCGGCGGTCAGCAGGTTGGTGGCGTTGCTGTCGGTGCCGAGGCGCTTGTCGGTTTCGAACGGCAGGCCGAGGGCTTGCGCGGTTTGCTGGCAGCGCAGGGCCGGGCTGGCGATGACGCGCAGGTTTTTCGGGCCGTTCTTTTTGAGCCATTCGGCCATTTGCCGGGCCTGTTTTTCGCCGCGGACGGTGAGTTTGCGTTTCATGTCCGGAGAGCCTTCTTCGGCTTCCGCGTGCCGCCATAACAAAAGATCCATTACCGTTTCCTTGTTCGAGTCCGTGACTATGGCGGATGAATGTTGCACGATTGTTTCCCGGCGTTCAGCTGGGGTGGTTGCGGAGCGCTTCCACGTCGGGGATTAGAATCCGGCGGCCTTCGACGACGATTAACCCCTTTTCCGAGAGTTCGTGCAGAATGCGGGAAAAATGTTCCTGTGTGAGGTTGAGGCGCGAGGCGATGACGCCTTTGTTTGTCGGTAGTGTGATGGCGGCTGAGGATTCGATGCAATCCAGATTCTCGCGCAGCAGGTAATCGATGATGCGTTGTTTGCCGGAATGCAGGGAATACGATTCGACGTCGGTCATCAGGTGGTGAATGCGCACGCAGAGGCCGGCGATCATTTTTTGGCCGAGTTTCGGGTCCCTTCCCAGTTCTTCGAGAATGACCTTTTTTGAAATATGCAGAAGCACGGAATCCTTCAGCGCTTGGGCGAAGACGATATGCGGGGTTTCCGTGAACATGACGGCTTCGCCGAAAGTCCGTCCTTCGCTGACGATGTCGACGACTTTTTCGCTGCCCTGTAAGGAGGTGAACGCCAGTTTGATCTGGCCATAGACGACAAGGTAAAAGCCGGTCGGCTGGTCGCCCTTGTTGAAGAGGACGTCTCCGCGACTCGCCTTGACGGTGCGGGTGCCTTGCGCGATCAGGGCGATTTCTTCGGCTTTGAGTCCGTTGAAGAGGGGCACATGCCCGAGCAAGGCTTCGATGTTTATTTCCCTGGAGTCTCGCACGTCGTCTCAGGTCAATCAGGGAGTGAGGTCGGCAGTGACCGGGGCGTGGTCGGAGGGGCGTTCGCGCTTGCGCATGTCGCGGTCAATTTCCGCTGTCGTGCAACGCTCGGCCAGCGGCGTGGAAAGGAGGATGTGGTCGATGCGCAAACCGCGGTTTCTCTGGAAGCCGAGCATCCGGTAATCCCACCAGGAAAAACTTTTCTCGGGTTGTTCGAAAAGGCGGAAGCTGTCTTTTAGCCCGAGATCGAGCAGGCGCCGGAAAGCGGCACGTTCGGGGTCGGAACAGAGTACCTCGTCTTTCCAGGCGGCGGGGTCGTGTACATCCCGGTCTTCGGGGGCGATGTTGAAGTCGCCGGCCAGCGCGAGTTGCGGATGCGCGGCCAATTCTTCGGCCAGCCATTTTTCCAGCGCGGCGAGCCACGCCAGCTTGTAATCGTATTTCTCGCTGCCGACCGACTGGCCGTTAGGGACGTAGGCGCTGATGACGCGAACGCCATTGACGGTGGCGGCAATCAGGCGCTTTTGCGGGTCTGGGAAATGTGGGTTGCCGTGGCTTACGTCGTTGAGGCCGAGACGGGAGAGCAGGGCGACACCGTTGTAAGTTTTCTGGCCGGAAAAGGCGACTTCGTAACCCGCCGCCTCGATTTCCTGGCGTGGAAAGTTGTGATCCTCAAGTTTTGTTTCTTGCAGGCAGACAACGTCCGGTTGGCGCAGGGCCAGCCATTCCAGCAGCTGCGGGAGGCGTACCTTGAGCGAGTTGACGTTCCAGGCGGCGAGCCTCATTGGGCAAAGGCCCCAGACGGTTTCGCGCCGTAGGGCGCCGTTTTCGGATACCCGGCGAGGTCAAGGAGGTTATTCCACGAACCGGATTCGAATCCCTTGAAAATTTGCTGGCCGACGAACAGGCTCGGAATAGCCGCTTCGCTGCCGAGTTTGCTGGCCAAAGCGTCGATTTCTTCGGGGGTGGTCATCAGTTTTTCAGTGAAGGGGACGCCCCGGGCGTTGAGAAAGTCACGCGCTTGCTGGCATTCATTGACGCAATTGGCCGTGGTGTAGAGCGTCACCGGGAATTTCTGCACCGCTTGGCGCGTGGCGTAGGGCATTGGCGGGCTGTCGTCCGGCGCGCTGCCGCCGGTTTCGACCACTTGCTTCGTCCCCGGCGGGGGCGGCTGGTCCGAATAAACGGTGCGGCCGCTGGCCTTGTCGATCCAGCGGTACGTCGTTTGCGCCGTTGCTAGCGAGCCGGCAAGAATGGCGACGGTCAGGAAGGCAATTCGCTTGGTGGCCATGGTCCGATCCTCCGAAAATCATCCGGGGATCATAGCACTCATGCCGCTGTGGCGGAGCAGGGCATCGACCTGCGGTTCGCGACCGCGGAAGGCGCGGAAATTGTCGAGCGCCGCGCGCGCGCCGCCAGCAGCAATGATCTCGTCGAGGAAACGCTTGCCGGTGGCCGGATCGAAGGGGTCGCCGGCTTCTTCGAATGCCGCATAGCAGTCGGCGGAAAGCACCTCGGCCCACTTGTAGCTGAAGTAGCCGGCCGCGTAGCCGCCGGCGAAAATGTGGGAGAAACTGTTCGGGAAGCGGTGCCATTCGGGCGGGAAGTTGACAGCGACTTCGCGGCGGATTTGGTCGAGCAGGTCGAGCACGCTGCTCTCGCCTTGCGGATCGAAATCGGCGTGCAGAACGAGGTCGAAGAGGGCGAATTCGAGCTGGCGCACGGTCTGCATGCCGCTCTGGAAGTTCTTTGCCGCAAGCATCTTGTCGAACAGCGCGCGCGGCAGCGGTTCGCCGCTGTCGACGTGGGCGGTCATTTCCTGCAGCACTCCCCATTCCCAGCAGTAGTTTTCCATGAACTGCGAGGGCAGTTCGACGGCGTCCCATTCGACGCCGTGGATGCCGGAGACGCCGAGTTCGTCGACGCGCGTCAGCAGGTGGTGGAGGCCGTGGCCAGATTCATGGAAAAGGGTGATCACTTCGTCGTGGGTGAAGGTGGCAGGTTTACCTCCGACCGGGCGCGAGAAGTTGCAATTGAGGTAGGCGACCGGCGTCTGGATGCCGCCCGCGATTCGGCGGCGGGTGATCGCTTCGTCCATCCAGGCGCCGCCGCGCTTGGTTTCGCGCGCGTAGAGGTCGAAGTAGAACTGGCCGATTAGTTCGCCGACCGGCGTTTCGATGCGGAAGAAGCGCACGTCTTCGTGCCAGACGGGCGCGCTGTCGGGCTTGATGCGTACGCCGTACAGCGCCTCGACGACGTGGAAGAGGCCGGCTAGCACCTTCGGCTCGGTGAAGTACTGTTTGACCTCCTGTTCGGAAAAGGCGTAACGCGCCTGCAGCAGCTTTTCCGACGCATAGCCGATGTCCCAGGGGTCGAGCGTTTCCAGGCCGAGTTCGGCGCGGACGAATGTACGCAGTTCGGCCATGTCTTTTTCGGCGAACGGTTTGGCTTTTGTCGCCAGATCGCGCAGGAAGGCGAGGACCTGCGACACCGACTCGGCCATCTTGGGCACCAATGAGACTTCGGCGTAATTGGCGTAACCGAGCAGTTGTGATTCTTCAAGGCGTAGTTCGAGGATGCGGCGGATCAGCGGCGTGTTGTCGAGTTCGGACGGGCCGAATTCCGAGGCGCGGGTGGCGTAGGCGCGGTACATCGTGGCGCGCAGGCGGCGGCTGTCGGCGTATTGCATGACCGGCAGGTAGGACGGCATATGCAGCGTGAATTTCCAGCCAGCTTTGTTGTCTTTTTCTGCCGCTTCGCGCGCGGCTTGGATCACGTCGGCAGGCAGTCCGGCGAGTTCGCGCTCGTCGGTGACGATTTCGGCAAAAGCGTTGGTGGCGTCGAGCAGATTCTCCGAGAATTTCGCCCTCAGGCTTGCCAGTTCTTCACTGATGGCCTGGAAACGGGGCTTCTGGGCTTCCGGCAGTTCGGCACCGGAGAGGCGGAAGTCGCGGATTTCGTTGTCGACGATCTTGCGCTGCGCCGTGCTCAGGGCGGCGTAGCCGGCACTCTCGCGGATCGCCTTATATTTAGCGAAGAGCTTGAGGTTCTGCCCGAGTTCGGCGTGGAAGCGCGAGACTTCGGGAAGCAGGGCGTTGTAAGCCTCGCGCCATTCGGGAACATCGTTGACCGAATGCAGGTGGCCGACGATGCCCCAGGCGCGGGAAAGGGTTTCCAGGCCGTCGGCCAGCGGCGCGGCGAAATTGTCCCAGGTCGGTGCACTCGATTCGCTGGTCAGTCGTTCGACGAGCGCGCGATTTTCCGCCAGCAATTGGCTGATCGCTGGCTGGACATCGGTGGGCGAAATGGCGTCGAAACGGGGCAGTCCGGAAAAGTCGAGCAGGGCGTTGTCGGTCATCGCAGTCATCGTTTCTATCTTCGAAAGAGAAAAAAGTTGGGCGGCCGCAGCCGCCCAAATCGCTAGTTTTTTGCCTGTAGGCAATCGAGCCTGTTCCCCGACTGACTGGGAAGACTCGAAATAATTCTCAGGCGGTGAATTTGAGGCCGCTCAGGCGTTCGTAGGCCTCGATGTATTTCGCGCGGGTACGGTCGATGACTTCGGCAGGCAGCTTCGGGCCGGGAGCCTTCTTGTTCCAGTCGAGGGTTTCGAGGTGGTCGCGCAAGTACTGCTTGTCGAAGGACGGTGGGTTCTGTCCTTCCTGGTAGGCGTCGGCTGGCCAGAAGCGCGACGAATCCGGCGTCAGCGCTTCGTCGATCAGGTGCAGCGTGCCGGCGGCGTCAATACCGAATTCGAATTTGGTGTCGGCGATGATGATGCCGCGCGTCGTCGCATAATCGGCCGCTGTGGTGTACAAGGCGATCGCGGCATCGCGCGCCTGGGTGGCGATGTCGGCGCCGTTCTTGCCGGTGCCGGCCAGTGCGTCGGCGAGGGTGGCGGCACAGTTGATCTTGGCCTGCTCGAAGGAGATGTTTTCGTCGTGGTCGCCGATTTCGGCCTTGGTCGCCGGCGTGAAGATTGGTTCCGGTAGCTTCTGCGCGAGCTTGAGACCGGCCGGCAGCTTGATGCCGCAGACGGCGCCTGTTTCCTGATAGTCCTTCCAGCCGGAGCCGATCAGGTAGCCACGCACGACGGCTTCGATGGGTAGCGGCTTGAGACGCTTGACGACGAGGCCGCGCCCGCGCACCTGGTCGCGTTCCTCTGCGGCGACGACGCTTTCCGGATCGATGCCGGTCAGTTGGTTGGGCAGGATGTCCGCCAGTTTTCCGAACCAGAAATTGGCCATCTGCGTCAGGACCTTGCCCTTGCCGGGAATGGGTTCGGGCATGATGACGTCGAACGCCGAGATACGGTCGCTGGTGACGATGAGCAGCTTTTCATCGTCGATGGCGTAAATGTCGCGCACTTTGCCGCGGCCAAGAAGCGGCAGGCTCTTGATGGTCGATTCAAACAGGGCGTCAGGCATGGTTCGGTTCCGGTGGAGAGTAAAAAACGAGGAATTATAAATTAAATCAACGTCTTTTCGGGGGCATCGGCCTATTGGTCGGCTTCTTCGTCGGCCAGCGATTTGCGCAGGCGCTTGATGCCGAAAAAGGCGAGGCCGGCGATGATGGGAATCGATACGGCGGTGACGATTTCGGGCGAAATGGCCGGATACAGGTGGCTGCCGCCTTTTGCCAGGTAATTGACCAGTTGCGAGGTGTAGTAGGTGATGGCGGCGATCGACAGGCCTTCGACGGTTTCCTGCAGGCGCAACTGCAGTCGGGCGCGCTTGTTCATCTGCGCGAGCAGTTCCTGGTTCTGGCGTTCGAGTTCGATATCGACGCGGGTTCGCAGCAACTGGCTGTTGCGAGCGACTCGACTGGAGAGATCCTCTTGCCGCCGGGCCATGGCGGCACAAGTGTTCATTGCCGGCTGGAAGCGGCGCTGCATGCATTCCTGAAACATCGGGTAGCCCGGCACGCGGATTTCCCGTAATTCGTCGATACGCTGCAGGACGAGGTTATGGTAGGCGCAGGAGGCGGTGAAACGGAAGGTTGTGCGCGCCACCGAGTTTTCGACCTCGGCGGCCAAGTTCGACAGGTCGGTGAGAATCGAGTGTTCGTCTCCCGGAGAGGCGGCCTTGCCGATGCGTTCCATCAGGCTGGCAAGGCGGGCTTCGGCGCGGTTCAGCCAGCTGCCGACTTCCGTGGCGACAGGCAGGCCGAGCAGGGCGAGCATGCGGTAGGTTTCGATTTCGAGCAGACGCTGCACGGCGCGGCCGGGCTGCAGGCCCGACATCGATTCGTCGATGAGCAGGATGCGCGAGAAGCCGTTGTCGAACATGAAATCGGTGAACACCCAGGCGGCACCCTTGGCGATGCGCGAGGCGACTGTCTGCCGGCCGGAGGTCGGTGACAGTCCGGCGAGTACCGTGTCGGGGGAAATGTCTTTGGCTGTGCGCAATTCAACGTGGGTGGCGACGATCAGTTTGCCGGGAATGGCCGATAGCCATTCGGGGAAAACGGCGTCGAAAGCCGTCGCGTCCGGGTCGAGTTGTTCGCCGGGCGCCAGCGGTCGGAAAAAAGTGTAGCTGGAAAATTCGGTGTGCAGTTCCCAGCGCAGCAGGTAGTTACCGGCATCGACCAGCAGGTGCGTGGCCGAATTCTCGATGAAGCGGCAGGCGCTGGTCTGGCAGAGGTTCAGAACGTGTTCGCGTTCGTCTGGCTTGTCGGTCAACTCGTGCTGGAAAGCGAGGAGCGATACCAGCGTCGGGCCGCTCAGGGGGACCGGCGAGCGTGAATGAAACGCGATGTTCAGTCGTTCGCGTAGCGGGTGTTGTTCGATCTCAGCGAGGTTGAAACGGGGGCGCATGGTATTCCGGAAAAAGCGACCCCGGCGCGCTGAGGGCGTGCCGGGGTCTGTGAAGCGATCAGCGGACGACTTGGTCGAGTTCGCCCTTGGCGTAGCGTTCGGCCATCTTGTCCATCGAAATCGGCTTGATCTTGCTGCCCTGTCCGGCGCAGCCGAAGGCCTCGAAACGGGCCAGACAGATCTTGCGGGCGGCTTCGCGCGCCGGCTTCAGATACTCGCGCGGGTCGAATTTCGACGGGTGCTCGGCAAAGAAGCGGCGGATGGCGCCGGTCATGGCGAGACGGATATCGGTATCGATATTGATCTTGCGCACGCCGTGCTTGATGCCGGTAATGATTTCTTCGACCGGAACGCCGTAGGTCTCCTTCATGTCGCCGCCGAATTCGCGGATTTCGGCTAGGAGTTCTTGCGGCACTGACGACGACCCGTGCATGACGAGATGGCAGTTCGGAATGCGGGCGTGGATTTCCTTGATGCGGTCGATGGCCAGGATGTCGCCGGTCGGCTTTTTGGTGAACTTGTAGGCACCGTGCGAAGTACCGATGGCGATGGCCAGCGCGTCGCAGTTGGTTTTCTTGACGAAGTCGGCGGCCTGTTCGACGTCAGTGAGCAGTTGCTCGCGCGTCATCGTGCCTTCAGCGCCGTGGCCGTCTTCCTTGTCACCCTTCATGGTTTCGAGTGAGCCGAGAACGCCCAGTTCGCCTTCGACGGAAACCCCGATCGCGTGCGCGAATTCGACAACTTTGCGCGTCGTTTCGACGTTATATTCGTAGGAGGCGACGGTCTTGCCGTCGGCTTGCAGCGAACCGTCCATCATCACCGAGGTAAAGCCGGAACGGATCGCACCCATACAGATGGCGGGCGATTGGCCGTGGTCCTGATGCATGACGATGAGGACATTCGGATAGGCTTCGAGCGCGGCCAAGATCTGGTGGCGCAGGAACGGTTCGCCAGCGTATTTGCGGGCACCCGCCGAGGCTTGCATGATGACCGGCGCGTCGAGTTCGGCGGCGGCATCGACGATGGCCCAGACTTGTTCCATGTTGTTGACGTTGAATGCCGGCAAACCGTAATCGTTTTCCGCGGCATGGTCGAGAAGCTGGCGCATTGAGACGAGTGGCATATGATTCCCCTTTCAGCTTATTTACAAATGGTCTTGTTTTAATGTTTCAAATTGATGCAGTGGAGCAAAAGGTGGCGAAACAAGGCGCGCAAGGCATCAGTTTCCTGGGCGCGGCTTGTCTCCGACACGGATAATCGTCATCGTATTCGTTCCTCCCGAGACACCACGGATGTCGCCGTAGGTCAGGACGATCAGGTCGCCTTTGCTGACCACGCCCGCATCGAGCAGGCGTTGTTCGGCAGCGTAGCGCATTACGTCGCGGTCGGGGTTCATTTCGGTCAGCATCAGCGGAAAGACTTCGCGGTACAGCGTCATCTTGGTCAGCGATGCCGGTTCCTGGGTGAGTGCGAAGATCGGGATGCCGCTGTTCAGGCGGCTCATCCAAAGGGCGGTCGATCCCGAACTGGTCATTGCCGCCACGGCTTTGACGTCCAGATGGTAGGCGGCGAACAGCGCCGTCATCGCGACCGACTGGTCGATGCGCGTAAAGTGCCGCTCGTAAAAGGATCGATCAAGCGTGATCATCATGGATTTTTCGGCTTCGAGGCAAATGCGCGACATCGATTCGACCGTCTGCACCGGATAGTTGCCGGCTGCGGTTTCGGCCGAGAGCATCACCGCGTCGGTGCCGTCGAGAACGGCGTTGGCGACGTCGGAGACTTCGGCGCGCGTGGGGATTGGCGAAAGAATCATCGATTCCATCATTTGTGTCGCGGTGATGGTCAGCTTGTTCTTTTCGCGAGCCATGCGAATCATGCGTTTTTGCAGGGCCGGGACGGCGGCGTCCCCGACTTCGACGGCCAGGTCGCCACGAGCAACCATGAGTCCGTCGGAGGCGTCGAGAATTTCGTTTAGCGCGGCGACGGCTTCGACGCGTTCGATCTTGGCGATGGTCAGTGCTTTGCCCCCTGAGGCCAGCATCAACTGGCGGGCCATGTACATGTCAGCGGCGCTTTTCGGGAAGGAAATGGCGAGGAAATCGACGCCGATTTTCGCGGCCGTGCGGATATCGTCCATGTCCTTGGCCGTCAGTGCCGGTGCTGATAGGCCGCCTCCCTGGCGATTGATCCCCTTGTTGTTCGACAGGGCGCCGCCGTGTTGCACCGTGGTGTGGATTTCCCGACCGTCGACGTATTCGACCTGCAGGACGATACGACCGTCGTCGAGCAGCAGGATGTTGCCGGGTCCGACGTCACGGGGCAGGTCTTTATAATCGAGCCCGACGCGTTCCTGGTTGCCGAGTTCACAGTCGGCGTCTAGGATGAAGGCGTCTCCCGGGGCGAGTGTAATCTTGCCCTCGGCAAATTTTCCAATACGGATTTTCGGTCCTTGCAGATCGGCGAGGATGCCGACCGGGCGTCCGACAGACTCTGCGATTTCGCGGACTTTTGCGGCGAGATTGATGTGGTCTTCGGCTTTGCCGTGGGAAAAATTCAGGCGCACAACGTCGACTCCAGCGCGGATCAATTTTTCAAGGATGGTTGGATCGCTGGAGGCTGGGCCAAGCGTGGCGACGATTTTCGTATGGCGGCTCATAATCACTTTCTGTCATCAGGCTCCGGGTAGGAGCAGCTGGGCCGATGTCCGTTGGTGCGATTGATCCCACGATAGGTCAAGCTCGAACGGGCATCGTTTAATTGTTCTTTTGAAAACGCGGGACGGGCCATTGTTTTCATATCCTGCATGGATATCACGATGATACCAACGATTCAAGGCCGGAACGTCATTTTCGTGCATGATTTCAGACGATATGCTGCAGCAACCGAGGGGGGCGGGCGCAGATGTGACGAGGCCGGTACCGCCGCGAATCGGATATCGCGAACGGCCCGGCCTGGTGAGTTTTTTTGACTGACAGTTGATGCCGTGTCAGCGCAGCAGGGCGACAAAAGTGCCAGCAATGATGGCAGAGGTGATAACGCCGCTGATGCTGGCACCGAGCGCTTGAGGAAGAATGATTGCGCCCGGATTGGCTTCAGTGGCAATTTTCTGCACGACTTTGGCGGTTGTTGGAACACAACTGACGCCGGCGATGCCGATGATCGGGTTGAATTTCTTGCCGGTCGCGAAGTACAAAATATAGCCGCCGAGAATACCGCCCAGTGCCGAAATCGTCAGCGCCACAATGCCGAGCAGCAATAGCTTGAGCACGGTCGGCTCGAGCAGGGTGTTGGCCTCGCAAAGCACACCGAGCGTCAGACCGAGGAAGAACGTCGCGCCGTAGAGGAAGGTTTCGCTGAGCAGCTTGCTGAAGTTCTCCAAACCGCTTTCGCGCACGGCGACGCCGACGAACAGCGAGAAGAACAGCGGCGCGGCGACTGGAAGCAGTAGGCACAACAGCGTGCAGGCGACGACGGCGAAAACGAGTTTCTGTGTGCTGGTGATGTTCGCACCGGCGTCGTCGGCCATGTTGATGCCGCGGATATGCTTGGGCACCAGCCATTTGATCAGGTAGGGGTAGCCGCCATAGGTCAGACCGAGATAGAGGTAGCCGACAACCGTGATCGGCACGAACAAGTGTTTGGCCAGAATCAGCGAGGTGAACAACACCATCGGGCCGTCGGCGCCGCCGATCGTGGCTACGGAAGCGGATTCCTGCGGGGTGAGGCCGAGCGAGATGGCGAGCGGGAAGACGACGAAGGTGCCCAGTTCGGCGAAGAGTGCGATGAAGATGCTCTGGAACGGCCGGGCCATCACGTAACCGACATCAAGGAGAACGCCGATGCCCATGAACACCAGGCAGGCAATCAAGCCGTTGCTGAAAGTGAAGGTGTAAATCGGTTGTAACCAATCGATCTGCAGGATATTGATGAGATCCGTCGGGTTCGACATCAAGGGGTCGACGAACAGCGTGCCCATTTTTCCGGCTTCGAGGTACATGACCGCGGCGTTAACGGATGACATGCCGAGTCCCATCGGGATCATCAGCAGAGGTTCAAGGACATTTTTCGAGCCGAGGTAGATGAGCAGGAAACCGAGCAGCATCAGGAAAATGCGCCCGATCATGATTTTCGGGTCCGATGCGATCAGGGTGGTGATGCCCTGAAACAAATCGAGAAAATGAAGGTTTTCCATGGGGGTCCGGCCAGGTAAAGGACAGCCTTGGAGGCTGTCGCTTGGTAAATGGAATCAGGCTGTTTTTACGGCGCCACCGAATCCGGGTTGTGATCAGCCAACGCTGAGCATGGCTTGGCCGATTTCGACCGGGTCGCCGTCCTTGACGAGGATGCGGGTGACCTTGCCACTGCAGGTGGACAGCACGGGAATCTTCATTTTCATGGCTTCGAGTTCGATCAGTCGGTCGCCTTCGCTAACGGCCTGACCTTGTGAGACCAATACCTTGTGGATGGATCCACCCATTTGGGCCAGGATGTCGGTCCCGAAGCCATCGGCGGGAATAGGAGCGGGCGCAGGAGCAGGAGCGACTGGCGCGGTAGCGACCGGTGTGCCGGCTGCAACGGCAGCAGCTGGGGCATTGAGTTCTTCGACGTCGACTTTGTAATCAATACCATTGACGGTAACGGTGAAATGTCTTGGCATGGCTGTTCCTGGTGGTTGCGTGGTTGAAAATGCCCTTGTTTACTACGATACGGCGGTCTTGCAGTTTGCGATGTTTTGCGTCATTCCTTGGTCCGGAAGCATTCGTCTTGCGATCTCATTTCGATTCGGTGCCAAAGCAGCGAATTTCGAATTTCAAGGATTACGCTTGATTTTGTGAGCCGGTACTGCCGCTGTTGCTTTGGGAAATGCCGAGAATCCTGTGCGGCCCGATAACGACAGTCAGTGCACCGGAAATCGCGGCGACAATTTCCTCTGGCGTCCCCGTATGAGTTGGCGTGCTCGTTGCGCTCGCTTTTACGGGGAGGGGCGCCGTCGGAGATTTGACGGTTTCTTTGGCCGTACGCTTTTTGGGGGTCGTCAGCTTGACCAGAACTCTGATCATGATGGCGATGATCAGCGATACGACAATGGAGATGCCGTAAACCTGAATGGCTGTCAAAGTGGCTGCACTAAGCATTGTTTTCCTTTCGTGCGTTATGCCGTTGCATAGGGTTGTTCTTCTCAGGAAGATCTGCCCTGCTGGCGCATGAGCTTGCCAGGCAGTCGATAAACACGTTGGCCTTCTTTCTGGAGAATTGTCGATTGGCGGCGGTCCGGTTCTGTTCTTTCGCCGTATCGAGCAAAACAGAGAGAGTCTATCTCAGCATTCGCGTGCAGGAAAGGGGCTGCGGCGAATCGCTCCCTCGGTCGGCCGGCTCTCGGGGAGCGGAGGGTGGAGGGAGAACGCCGGAAGCAGAGGTTCCGGCGTTTTTTTATTACAGGAGCAGCGACGGTTTAGTTCGCGGCGCGGGCTTCGAGGACCTCGACCGCCGGCAGCTTCTTGCCTTCCAGAAACTCGAGGAAGGCGCCGCCGGCCGTTGAAATGTAGCCGACCTTGTCCTCGATGCCGAAGACATTGATCGCCGAGACCGTGTCGCCGCCGCCGGCCAGGGTAAAGGCTTTGGATTTTGCCACGGCTTCGGCCAGTGCTTGGGTGCCGCCGGCGAAAGGCGCCATTTCGAAGACGCCGACCGGGCCGTTCCAGACGACGGTGCCAGCGTTGGCGATGATGTCAGCCAGTGCCTTGGCCGATTCCGGACCGATGTCGAGGATCATCTCGTCCTCGGTCACGGCGTCGACGCTCTTGGTTGCCGTTGTCGCCGTCGCAGAAAACTCCTTGGCGCAGACGACATCGGTCGGTAGCGGAACCTTGACCTTGGCCATGACGGATTTCGCTTGGTCGACGAGGTCCGATTCGGCGAGCGATTTGCCGATCTTCTTGCCGGAGGCGAGCAGGAAGGTGTTGGCGATGCCGCCGCCGACGACAAGCTGGTCAACCTTGGACGACAGGCTTTCGAGCACGGTCAGCTTGGTCGAGACCTTGGAGCCGGCGACGATGGCCACCAATGGGCGCGCAGGATTCGCGAGGGCTTTGGTCAGCGCTTCGAGCTCGGAGGCGACGCAGGGGCCGGCGCAGGCGACTTTGGCGAACTTGCCCATGCCGTAGGTCGTGGCTTCGGCTCGGTGTGCGGTGCCAAAAGCGTCCATCACCCAGATATCGCAGAGCGCGGCCATTTTTTGCGACAGTTCGTCACTGCATTTTTTTTCGCCCTTGTTGCAGCGGGCGTTTTCGAGCATGACGACTTCGCCGGGCTTGACCTCGAAGCCGCCATCCACCCAGTTCTGGACGAGACGAACGTCCTGGCCGAGCAGCTCGGACATGCGCTTGGCCACGGGGGCAAGCGAGTCTTCGGGTTTGAACTCGCCTTCGGTCGGGCGTCCGAGGTGCGAGGTGACCATCACGGCGGCGCCTTTACCCAGGGCGTATTGAATCCCGGGTAGGGCGGCGCGGATGCGCGTATCGTCGGTAATGGCAAGTGAATCATCCTGGGGGACGTTCAGGTCGGCGCGGATGAAGACGCGCTTGCCGGAGACATCAAGATCGGTGAGGCGTTTGAATGTCATGGCGATCCTCGATTCATTTCAGGTTTGAAAGTGAAAAAAAGGGCGCTTTGCAGCGCCCTTGGGTCTCGGGAAATTACTTGGCGATGACGCGAACCATCTCCAGCACCTTGTTGGAGTAACCCCATTCGTTGTCGTACCAGGAAACGACCTTGACGAAGGTCTTGTCCAGCGCGATGCCGGCTTCGGCGTCGAACACGGAGGTGCAGGTTTCGCCGCGGAAATCGGTAGCGACGACCTTGTCTTCGGTATAGCCGAGAATGCCTTTCATCGCGCCTTGCGAGGCGGCCTTCATGGCCGCGCAGATTTCCTCGTAGGACGCTTCCTTGTTCAGTTCAACGGTCAGGTCGACCACCGAAACGTCGGAGGTCGGGACGCGGAAGGACATGCCGGTGAGCTTCTTGTTGAGTTCGGGAATGACCACGCCGACGGCCTTGGCGGCGCCGGTCGAGGACGGGATGATGTTTTCCAAGATGCCGCGGCCACCGCGCCAGTCCTTGTTGGACGGGCCGTCAACGGTTTTCTGCGTGGCGGTGGCGGCGTGCACCGTCGTCATCAGGCCGCGCTTGATGCCCCAGGTGTCGTTCAGTACCTTGGCGACCGGGGCCAGGCAGTTGGTCGTGCACGAGGCGTTGGAGATGATGGTCTGGCCGGCGTAGGTCTGGTGATTGACGCCGTACACGAACATCGGCGTGTCATCCTTGGACGGGGCGGACATGATGACTTTCTTGGCGCCGGCGGCGATATGCTTGGCGGCGTTTTCCTTGTCCAGGAAAAGACCCGTCGACTCGATGACGACATCGGCGCCGACTTCGTTCCATTTGAGTTCGGCCGGATCCTTGACCGCCGTCAAACGAATCTTCTTGCCATTGACGATCAGGGTATTGCCCTCGACCGACACTTCGCCTTTGAAGCGACCATGCACGGAATCGTACTTCAGCATGTAGGCCAGATAGTCCGGTTCGAGGAGGTCGTTGATGCCGACGATCTCGATCTCGCTGAAATTTTGAACCGCAGCGCGGAAAACCATGCGTCCGATACGCCCAAAACCGTTAATACCAACTTTGATAGCCATAATTTGTTTTCCTTGTAAAAACGAACGTTAATGACGGATGCGCTTACGCATGAGGAGAAAAAATCCAGTCGATATTGCCCAAAGCACGAATTCCATAAGTACGAACAAGTCCCTTGGGGCAACACACCCTTGAGGCCGGTCATAACCGGCGACTACGAGCATGATCCTTTTATTCGGGGCAAAGTCCGGTGCGGTCTTTTTCTTTCGATTATCCGCTAAAACATCGTTAATTTCCAGTTCGGGAATTGATATGACATTTGTTTCGTGGCTTGTGCGGCAAGTTCTGTGGGCATTTTTTGCCGGTTAACAACGCGGCCTCAGGTTTCGCATCAAATTTATTCCCGCCTTGTCACAGAAGTTCTGAAAATTCGCATAGAATAGTTCCAAGAACCTTGCTGGAAGTGCCTTCCTGCCAAGGTCGCGACAAATGGACAAAAAGGGGAGCTCGCCATGACGATTACGTCCTCGAATGCATGGGCGGCATTGGATGCCCATCGACAATCCTGTTCAACCCGCCATTTGAGAGCGTTGTTCGAGAGTGATCCGGGAAGGGTGACGTCGCTCTCTCTGGTTTTCGACAACATTCTGTTCGATTTTTCCAAGCAGCGCCTGACGTCCGAGACGGTCGGCCTTCTTGCCGACCTGGCCCGCGAGGCGGGGGTCAAGGAGATGACCGGACGTATGTTCGCCGGCGAGCACATCAACGTCAGTGAAGACCGTTCTGTCCTGCACGTCGCCTTGCGGCGTAGCGTCGGCCCGTTTCCGGGCGGTGAATTCGACGTCATGCCCGAGGTTCTGGATACGCGGCGGCGCATGGCCGAGTTGGCCGAGAGACTGCGTTCCGGTCAATGCCTGGGTTTTACCGGGGCGCCGATTCGTAACGTGGTGAATATCGGCATCGGTGGTTCGGATCTCGGGCCGAAAATGATGGCGACGGCATTGCGTTCGATCACTCATCCAGCCCTCGACGTGCATTTCGTTTCCAACCTCGACTCCGCTCAGCTCGCACCGCTGCTGCAGACACTCGATCCGCGGACGACACTGTTCATCCTGGTCAGCAAGACGTTTACGACTCAGGAAACCATGGTTAACGCGAAGACAGCGCGTAACTGGCTGCTGTCCAATCTCGGCGACGAGGCGGCGATTGCACGGCATTTTGTTGCCGTCAGCGCCAAGCCCGAGCGCGCCGTGCAATTCGGTATTGCGGAGGAGGCTGTCTATCCGATCTGGGATTGGGTTGGCGGCCGCTACTCGCTATGGTCGGCGGTCGGTCTCGCGTTGATGATCGCCATCGGTCCGCATGCCTTCGACGACATGCTGCGTGGCGCGGAACGGATGGACGAGCATTTTCGCAGCGCGCCATTCGAGCGCAACCTGCCGGTAATGATGGCCATGATCGGCCTCTGGAACACCAACTTCCTGGGGGCGACGACCAACGCCGTGCTGCCCTACAACGAGTCGCTCAAGTATTTCCCGTCGTTCCTGCAGCAGCTGGAGATGGAGAGCAACGGCAAGTCGGTGAGCATCGGTGGGGAAGCCATGGATTGTCCGACGTGCCCGATTGTCTGGGGCGAATTGGGCAACAACGGCCAGCATGCCTTCTTTCAGTTGCTGCATCAGGGCGGCCGCCTTGTGCCTTGCGATTTCATAGCCGCCGTGCGCTCTGATTATCCTTTGCCCGAGCATCAGGAAGCCCTGTTATCCAACTGCTTTGCGCAAAGCGCGGCGTTGGCGTTTGGCCGTACCGCCGAAGAAGTGCGCGAAAGCATGGAAAAGGAGTCGATACCTCCGGACGAAATCGAGGCGCTCTTGCCGCATCGTGTCTTTGCCGGTAATCAGCCGTCATCGACTCTGTTGCTGAATTCGCTGAGCCCGGCGGCGCTCGGTTCGCTGGTGGCGCTCTACGAGCACAAGGTGTTCGTTCAGGGTGTCGTGCTCGGAATCAATTCGTTCGACCAGTGGGGCGTCGAACTGGGCAAAGCGGTGGCTAGCCGGATCCTTCCGGCGGTGCGTAATCCAGAGTTGGCGCAGTCGCTCGATGCGTCGACGCAGGCGCTATTGTCTTATTGCCGCCAATACCTTTGACGACATTCCTGTACTGAATGGGGTTACTGGCGATATTCGGAAAATCAATAAACCATACGCAGTGAGGGATGACATGAGCCTTGTAACTGTTTCCACGACACCGTTTGCCGGACAAAAGCCGGGGACGTCCGGGTTGCGCAAGAAGGTCAAGGTGTTCCAGCAGCCGGGGTATCTTGAGAATTTCGTGCAGTCGATTTTCGATAATCTGAGCGGACAGCAGGGGAAAACGCTGGTGCTCGGCGGCGATGGGCGTTATTTCAACGACGTAGCCATCCAGATCATCCTGCGCATGGCGGCAGCCGCCGGTTTCGGCCGCGTTCTGGTCGGGCAGAACGGCATCCTGTCTACGCCGGCGGCGAGCGCCGTCATCCGCAAGCGCGGCGCTTTTGGCGGCATTATCTTGTCGGCGAGCCACAATCCGGGCGGTCCGGACGATGATTTTGGCATCAAGTACAACCTGTCGAACGGGGGGCCGGCCAACGAAACGTTCACCGATGCGGTATATCAGCGGACGCAGGAGATCGCCGAATACCGCTATGTCGAGGCGTCTGACATCGATCTGTCGCGTCTCGGCGAGACGCGTGTCGGGACCATGGCTGTCGACGTCATCGATCCCGTCGCCGATTACGCCGAATTGCTCGAATCGCTGTTCGACTTTGGGCGGATTGCCGAGCTTTTGAAGCGTCCCGGATTTCGCATGCGTTTCGATGCGATGCATGCGGTGAACGGGCCGTATGCCCGGTCGATCATCGAAGGGCGTCTGGGCGCGCCGGCCGGTACCGTGGTCAACGGCACGCCGTTGCCCGATTTCGGCGGCGGTCATCCGGATCCGAACCCGGTCTATGCGGCCGATCTGGTTGCTGCGCTTGCCGATCCGGATTCCGGGTTGTCATTCGGCGCCGCTTCCGACGGTGACGGTGACCGCAACATGATCGTCGGTCGGAACTTCATCGTCAGTCCCAGCGATAGCCTGGCCGTTATCGCCGCCAATTACAAACTCGTGCCAGCCTATGCCAAAGGGCTGGCGGGGGTGGCGCGTTCGATGCCGACCAGCTGTGCCGTCGACCGTGTCGCTGCCGAACTCGGGATTCCCTGTTTCGAGACGCCGACCGGCTGGAAATATTTCGGCAGCCTGCTCGACGCCGGCAAGGCGACACTCTGTGGTGAAGAAAGCGCGGGTACCGGTTCTAATCACGTGCGCGAAAAGGACGGTTTGTGGGCCGTCCTTTATTGGCTGAATATCCTTGCCATGCGCGATGCATCGGTCGAGGCAATTGTGCGCGAGCACTGGCGCCATTTCGGGCGCAATTACTATTCACGACACGATTACGAAGGGATCGAAAGCGAGCGCGCCGAGACGTTGTTCGCCCGCTTGCGCGAATCACTGCCTTCGCTGGCAGGAACGGAAGTCGAAGGTTTGCGCATCAAGGCGGCCGACGATTTTGCCTATACCGATCCGGTCGACGGTTCGCGCAGCGACAAACAAGGTGTGCGGATTCTGCTCGAAGACGGGTCGCGCGTGGTGTTCCGGTTGTCGGGTACGGGCACCGAGGGCGCGACTTTACGAGTTTATCTGGAGCGTTATGTGGCCGATCCGGCGATGCACGACATCCCGTTACAGACGGCGCTTGAATCGCTGATTCGCCTGGCTGGGAAGGTGGCACGGATCGAGGAAATTACCGGCAGGAAAACGCCGGACGTCATTAGCTGAAGCATTCGATCAATGTTTCTGCTCGAATGATCGAGCAGATTTTGGGAGCGGACCAAAATGTTAGAAAGGCGAACTTTTCAGTTGCCCGGACGGGCGATCGCGCTGGTACTTGCCGGTGGTCGTGGAAGCCGGTTGCACGAGTTGACCGATCGACGCGCCAAGCCGGCGGTTCATTTCGGCGGTAAATATCGGATTGTCGATTTTGCCCTGTCCAATTGTGTGAATTCGGGCATGCGGCGGATCGGCGTCGTCACGCAGTACAAGTCGCACAGTCTGCTCAGGCATTTGCAGCGCGGCTGGAGTTTCCTGCGCGGGGAAAACAATGAATTCGTTGATCTTCTGCCAGCGCAGCAACGCGTCAACGAAGAGTCCTGGTATCGTGGCACGGCCGACGCGGTCTATCAGAATCTGGACATCATCCAGACCTACCAGCCGACACCGAAGTACATCGTGATTCTGGCTGGCGACCACGTCTACAAGATGAACTATGCCGCGATGTTGGTTGATCACGTCGAAAGTGGTGCCGAGTGCACTGTGGCCTGCATTGAAGTGCCGCGGATGGAGGCGACTGGATTCGGAGTGATGGCCGTCGACGAGAACCGGAAGATTACCGATTTCGTCGAAAAACCCGCCGATCCGCCGGCCATGCCAGGAAAGCCGGATCGTGCCCTGTGTAGCATGGGAATCTATATTTTCAACGCCGAGTATCTTTACAGCGAATTGAGGCGCGATATCGCCGATCCGAGTTCGCATCATGATTTCGGCAAGGACATCATTCCGCATGCCGTGAAACAGGGGCTTGCCGTAGCGCATTCCTTCGATCGCAGTTGCGTTCATGCGCCAGAAGAAGGCCCTGGTCGGGAGCACTATTGGCGCGATGCTGGAACCATCGATTCTTACTGGGAAGCCAATATTGACCTGACGGCAACCGACCCGGCGCTGAATCTTTATGATCGGAGCTGGCCCGTCTGGACCTATCAGCCGCAGTTGCCGCCGGCTAAATTTGTGCATAACCAGATCGACCGCCGCGGAGTCGCGATCGAGTCATCGGTTTCAGGGGGGTGCATCGTTTCAGGCGAGGTTAATCGGTCGCTGCTGTTTTCGAGTTGCCGAATTCATTCCCACGCCCGAGTGGGTTGGTCGGTGCTGTTGCCAGAGGTCGAAATTGGCCGGCATGCCCGCGTCAGCCGGTGTATTCTCGATCACGGCGTGCGCATCCCCGATGGCATGGTGATCGGTGAGGATCCCGTTGAAGACGCTCGTCGTTTTCATCGTTCCCCGAACGGGATAACCTTGGTGACTCCGCCGATGATCGAACGGCTTCTTTGATAATTTTGTGAATCGATAATGCGAATACTGCACGTAGCCTCTGAAATCTATCCCTTGGTCAAAACGGGCGGCCTGGCTGACGTCATGGCTGCTCTGCCGCCCGCGCTCGCGAATCATAACCAGGAGGTTCGCGTCCTGCTGCCGGGGCTTCCGGGTATCCTCGACGGCATGACCGGACTCAAGGTGGCGACCCGGATCGGGCCAGCCTTTGGCGCGGCGGTGGTGACGCTGTATCGCGGACGCTTACCGGACACTGGGATTGCTGCTTACGTTATCGATGCGCCTTTTTTGTACCGGCGCGAAGGGAATCCTTACGTTGGGCCGGATGGGCAGGATTGGAGCGATAATCACCGGCGCTTTGCCTTGCTCGGCTGGGTGGCAGCGCATATGGCATCAGGGGAGCTCGATCCGGATTGGGTCCCTGACATCGTTCACGCTCACGATTGGCATGCCGGTTTGACCCCCGCGTATATTGCGCAAAATCCGGCCCTGAAAACGCCGACCGTATTTACGATTCACAATCTTGCTTTCCGCGGGATATTTCCGATCGAATGTCATCATGACCTCGGATTGCCAGCGCGCAAGCTGACGCCGCACGGGATCGAATTCCATGGCAAGATTTCTTTCATGAAATCCGGGCTGGTCTATTCGAGTCGTATAACGACTGTAAGCCCGAGCTATGCGCGCGAAATTTGCACCCCCGAGTTCGGTTGCGGGCTTGAGGGCGTGCTGCGCGACCGAGGCAAGGATCTTTCAGGCATCCTCAATGGTGTCGACTATAGCGTCTGGAATCCGCAGGACCCCCAGATTGCCAAAAAGTATTCGCCGGATCATCTGGATGGCAAGCTGGATTGCAAGCGAGCGTTACAGTCGGAATTCGGTTTATCAACGCATGCCGAGGGGCCGTTGTTCGGTGTCGTCAGCCGGCTGACATCTCAGAAGGGCATGGATCTGCTTCTCGCAGCGCTGCCCGAACTGCTCAGGGAAGGCGCACAGCTGGTGGTGCTTGGGACCGGCGAGGGCGATCTCGAAGCCGGTTTCCGCTATGCAGCGCTGGGGAACCCCGGGAGCGTGGCTGTGCATATCGGTTATGACGAAGCCATGTCGCATCGGTTCATGGCTGGGGCGGATGTCCTTCTGGTGCCGTCGCGCTTCGAACCGTGCGGGTTGACCCAGCTCTATGCCTTGCGCTATGGAACGCTACCGCTGGTCCGCCGGGTGGGCGGGTTGGCTGATACGGTGGTCAATGCCTCGGACGACAATATTCATTCGGGCCGGGCGACTGGTTTTGTTTTCGAAGAAGCGTCAAGGTATGCCATCGCCGATTGCATTCGCGAAGCATGTGCGCGCTATCGGGACAGGCCGACTTGGCTGTCGATTCAGCGTCATGCAATGGTTCAGAATTATTCGTGGGACGACGCTGCTACAAATTACGAAGCACTCTACCAGTCGTTGCTCGCGGAGCGCTAACCGGGCCGTAATTAGAAGATGCGCACGACACGCCCGCCTGATTAATCGGGAAAGGCCAGAAAGTCAGGCGGGGTTCTGTTGGCGTGGTCGTTGATTACTTGACGCCGCTGAGCAGGGTGGCGATGTCCTTTTCCGCCTCGATCCAGTCGCGTACCGGGTCGCTCTTGAAGTCGTTGCTTTCGGCACGGTAGTAGGCGGCTTCGGCGACCATGCGATAGCGCTGTTCGTCACTGACGAGCATGGTTTTCGTGGCTTGGGTTTTCGCGCTGGTTTTTGCAGTCGCGGTTTTGCTCGCGGCGGGTTTCGCTGCGACCGTCTTGGCTTTGGCCGGGGCGCTTGTCTTGGTCACGGCAGCCTTGACCGGAGGGGTTTTGACTGCGGTGGGTGCTTTGGCAGCCGGTTTGCTGCTAGCAGCCTTCGTCGGGGTTTTCTTCGGGGTTGCTTTGGTGGTTGTGTCTGCCATGATTGTCCTTTCAGGCGATGTTGACTCGTTAATAACCAAGCATACGTGCGGGTTCAGCTATGTCAACCCGAAAATTTACATGTCAATTATTACATGTTTATAGCACCGAAAATGATAATTTTCAGGTGATTTCTGGGAATGATGATTGCGTATCTGGATGTCGGTCAGGGATCCGTCCGTATAGGGCTGTCAGTTCGGCGAGCCTTTCCGCATGCCAGGGGGCGACCTGGTTCCAGGAGAAACGCCACTCCCAGGATCCTTCGCCTGCCCCCGGGCGATTCATGCGAGATTCGGAATCCAGGCCGAGGATGTCCTGCATGGGGACGATGGAGAAGGCGGCGACTGACATCGACGCCGCGCGGATCAAGTCCCATTCGATCGTGTCGCCGCGAATGCCGAGGTAGCGTCGGACATAATCTCGCTCGTGGTCGGCGAGCGATTGCCACCAGCCACAGGACGTGTCGTTGTCATGGGTTCCGGTATAGACGACAGTGTCGGCTTCAAAGTTGTGAGGCAGGTAGAGATTGTCGGTATGGCCGTCGAAGGCGAATTGCAGGATACGCATGCCGGGCAGGTTCAGGGCTTCGCGCAGGGCAGTCACTTCCGGGGTGATGATGCCGAGATCTTCGGCGATAAAGCGAAGTTTTCCAAACCGGCTAGCATGTTTCTTGTCAAGGGCTCGACTCAGGGCAGCAAACAGCGATGTTCCCGGTCCCTTTTGCCAGCAGCCTTCGATCGCGGTTTCAGACTCAGCGGGGATTTCCCAATAATTCTCGAAGCCTCGGAAATGGTCGATGCGTACGATGTCGCAGAGTTCCAGCATGCGGTACATGCGCTTGACCCACCAGGCGAAGTCGTCTTTTTCATGCGCAGGCCAGTTGTAGAGCGGATTCCCCCAGCGTTGGCCGGTGGCACTGAAATAATCGGGCGGGACGCCGGCAATCACCCGGGTACGGCCGTTGGTATTCAGATCGAATAATTTTTGGTTCGCCCAAACGTCGGCACTGTGCGCGGAAACAAAGATGGGAATGTCGCCGACGATATCAATGCCGCGCGAATTCGCGTAGTCCTTGAGTTTTTGCCATTGTCTCTGAAATTGCCATTGGCAGAACTTCCAGAAGTTGCATTCCGCGGCGAGTTTTTCTGCGGCGGCGCGTAAGGCTTTCGGCTTGCGTCGTACAAGATCTCCCGGCCAGTCCTGCCAGACCCTGCCTTCTCCGCCGTATTCCTTGTCCAGTGCCATGAAAAGCGCGTAGTCGTCGAGCCAGTCGGCTGCTTCGGCGCAGAAAGCCGAAAACGTGGCGTGGGTGTCTTGGTGGGCTTCAGCGAGGAAACGTGCCGCTGCTAGGCGCAGGCAGTTCATGCGGAATGGAATCACTGCGGGGAAATCGATTCGCCGGTCGTCGTTCCGCGGGGCGCTGGCAAGCTCGTCCTCACCCAGCCAGCCTGCCTCTTTGAGGTGGGCAAGATCGATCAGCAGTTCGTTGCCAGCGAAGGCCGATGGGCTCATGTAAGGCGAATTGCCCGGGCCAATGCCGCCAAGGGGTAGAACTTGCCAGATTGACTGTTTCGCAGTGGCCAGCCAGTCGACGAAATGATAGGCGCTTGGACCCAAGTCTCCGGAACCGTGCGGTCCGGGCAGTGATGTCGGGTGAAGCAGGATGCCGCTGTGTCGTTGAAAGGGCATGCGTCTTTATTCCTGTGAAAAAATGGATACGCACGTGGCGTTCAAAGAGATGCGCCCGGTGTGCCTGGAATTGGCGAAGGGCGTTTCGGCACTGGTATCGCAAAGTTGTTGCCAGCCGCCTTGCGGTAGGGTGAAGCAGGTTTTCTCTTCGCCGCGGTTGAATACAAGCAGCAGCGTTTTTCCTGACGATTCGCTGGCCGGGAGGACGACGCCGAGGACATCGCCGTGTGTCGACTTCCAGTCGTCGGTGGTCATTTCGCGACCGTCAGGGTGCCACCAGAGAACATCGTATCCGTTGCCGTCGCTCTGTTTTCCGATGAGCCAGCGATCGCGCCGGAGTTGCGGGAAGCGTTGGCGTAGGGCGACGAGGCCGGCGGTAAAGCCTATCAGTGCCTCGTCAGCATGCGGCCAATTGAACCAGGTCAGAGGGTTGTCCTGACAGTAGGCATTGTTATTGCCCGCTTGGGTTCGGCCGAACTCGTCGCCGCCCTGCAACATGGGAACGCCAAGCGCAGTCAACAATGTCGCCAGTAGGGCCCGTTTTAGGCGTTCCCGTCGTTGTTGGATAGCGACGTTCGAAGTCTCGCCTTCGATGCCGCAATTGCAGGACAGGTTGTGGTTGTGGCCGTCGCGGTTACTTTCACCGTTTAGCTCGTTGTGCTTTTGCTGGTAAGTGACGAGGTCGTGCAGGGTGAACCCATCGTGCGCGGTGATGAAATTGATGCTTGCCAGCGGGCCGCGCCCGCTGGTGGCGAAAATTTCACTTGAACCGGCAAATCTTCGCGCCAACGTGGCAGGGGGCGATTCTCCTGTCAGCCAGAAGCCACGCACATCGTCGCGGAAGCGGTCATTCCATTCGCCCCAGCCTATTGGGAAGCGTCCTAGGCGGTACCCGTCCGGTCCGAGATCCCAGGGCTCGGCGATCAGCTTGACACGGGCAAGTACGGGGTCTTGGCGGATGGCGGCGAGGAAGCCGCTGTCCCGTGTTAGTGCCGCGGCGAGGTCAAAGCGGAAGCCGTCGACGTGCATTTCCTGCACCCAGTAACGCAGCGAATCCATGACCAGTTGCAGGACACGTGGGTGAGCGAGATTCAGCGTGTTGCCGCAGCCGCTGAAATTCTCGTAACGCTCTGGAGCGTCGGCGGGGATTCTGTAATAACTGCGGTTGTCGATGCCGCGGAAGGCAACGGTCGGGCCGGTTTCGTCGGTCTCGGCGGTATGGTTGAAGACGACATCAAGAATAACCTCGATGCCGGACGCGTGAAGCGTGCGCACCATGGTGCGGAATTCGGCGATAGCCGATTGGCCGCCGATTCGCGCAGCGTAGCGGGGTTCCGGGGCGAAGAAGGCCAGCGTGTTGTAGCCCCAATAGTTGGAGAGTCCGCTCTCGATCAGTCTTTCCTCGTCGAGAAAAAAATGTACTGGGAGCAGGTTGACGGCGGTGACGCCGAGTTTTTTAAAGTGCGTCAGCATCGCCGGTGAGGCGAGTCCGGCGTAGGTGCCGCGCAAGCCCTTTGGAATGCCAGGATGCCGGCGCGTCGCGCCCTTGACGTGAACCTCGTAGAGCACTGAGTCGGCCCACGGAATCGCGGGTGGCGCATCGTTCTGCCAGTCGAAGGGTTCGTCGACGACGCGTGCTTTCAGTCCATCTGGAGAGGATTGCCGATACGAGAATACGCTGGTCAATTCGCGTGCGTAGGGGTCGAGCAGCAGACGGTCGGGATCGAAACGATGGCCGGGCCCGTCCGGCCCGAAGACGCGAAAGGCGTAGCAGAGGTCGGCCGGTGCTTCGGGAAGGAAACCGTGCCAGACGTCATCCGTATGACCGGGAAGCGGTAACTCCATCTCTTCTCCGTCGGCGAACAGGCACAGCACGACCTGCTCGGCGTGTGCCGAGAACAGGGCGAAATTGACGCCGTTGCCTTCGCGATGGGCGCCGAGCGGCCAGTGACGGCCTTTCTCCAGAAGCGTACCCGCGCTCAGTGTTCCCATTCCAGGATCACGGTCGCCAACGGTGGCAAGGTCAGCGCGATCGACCAGTCTCGTCCGTGCGATGGCACTGGCTCGGCGTCGACCCGGCCGAAGGTATTGCCGACGTTGCTGCCACCGTAATACTCGGAGTCGGTATTGAGACGTTCGACGTAGGCCCCCGGACCCGGAGCGCCGATGCGGTAACCGTGACGGACGACCGGGGTGAAATTGCAAATGCAGAGCGTCGCGCGCGCGCGGTCGTGGCCCCGGCGCAGGAAGGCGATCACCGAATTGTCGGAATCGTTGGCCGAAATCCACTCGAATCCGGCCGGATCGAAGTCGATTTCATGCAGCGCCGGCGTGTTGCGATAGAGCCGGTTAAGATCACCGATCAGGCGTTTGACGCCTTCATGCATCGGGAAGTCGAGCAGGTTCCAGTCCAGCGATGCGGCGTCGTTCCACTCGTTCCACTGGGCGAATTCACCGCCCATGAACAGCAGCTTCTTGCCCGGATGCGCCCACATGAAGCCGTAGAGCGCACGCAGGTTGGCGAATTTCTGCCAGTAGTCGCCGGGCATCTTGCTGATCAAGGAGCCTTTGCCGTGGACGACCTCATCGTGTGACAGGGGCAGGACGAAATTCTCGGTAAAGGCGTAAAGCAGGCCGAAGGTGAGCTGGTTGTGGTGATAGCGGCGATGTACCGGATCGTGCGATATGTAATCCAGCACGTCGTGCATCCAGCCCATGTTCCATTTGAAATGGAAACCCAGGCCACCCATTTCGGTCGGCCGGCTGACCGATGGCCAGGCCGTCGATTCCTCGGCGTAGGTCATCGCGCCCGGGCATTCCTTGCCGATCACCTCGTTCATGCGGCGCAGGAATTGGACCGCCTCGAGGTTTTCGCGGCCGCCGTAGATGTTGGGAATCCATTCGCCGTGGGCGCGGCTGTAGTCACGGTAGAGCATCGATGCGACGGCATCGACGCGCAGGCCGTCGATCCCATAGTGCTCGATCCAGAACAGGGCGTTGCCGACGAGATAGTTGAAGACCTCGTTGCGGCCGAAGTTATAGATCAGCGTGCCCCAATCCTGATGTTTGCCTTCGCGCGGGTCGGCGTGCTCATAGAGGGGCCGGCCGTCGAAACGCCCGAGCCCGTGCTCGTCGCTCGGGAAATGCGCGGGAACCCAGTCGATGATGACTTCGAGTCCGGCGGCGTGGCACGAGGAGACGAAATCGCAGAACCCCTGCGGCGATCCGAAACGCGCCGTCGGCGCGTAGAGGCCGAGCGGTTGGTAGCCCCAGGAACCGTCAAACGGATGTTCGGAGATCGGTAGCAGCTCGAGATGCGTGAATCCGAGTTCGACGACGTAGGGGATCAGTGTTTCCGTCAGGCGTTGCCAATCCGGGAAGCCGCCGTCGTCGTTGCGGCGCCAGGAGCCGAGATGGACTTCGTAGATGGACACCGGCGCATGCAGCTTGCTGATGGCATCGGTCGGCTTGCGCGTCTTGCATTGCGGCAACTCACAGACCTTGGACGCCGTCGACGGACGCAACTCGGCGGCGAAGCCGTACGGGTCGGCCTTGTGTGGGAGCAGGTGACCGTCGTGGGAGAGGAGTTCGTATTTGTAACAGGCGTCGGCTTGGATGCCCGGAATGAAGATTTCCCAGACGCCACATTCGCGGCGCAGTCGCATTGGATGACGGCGCCCGTCCCAGGTGTTGAAGTCGCCGATGACGCTGACGCGTTTTGCGTCGGGCGCCCAGACGGCGAAGGCCGTTCCCCGGACGCCATCGATCTCGCGCAGGTGGGCACCCAGGCGTTCAAAGGGGCGAAGGTGCGAGCCTTCGGCCAGCAGCCAGACATCGAGTTCGCCGAGAACCGTCGGGAAGCGGTAAGGGTCATCGATCTCCTGGATGCCGCCGGGCCAAGTGATCCGCAGGCGGTAGTTCAGGTTCTTGTTGCGGCCGAGAATTGACCCTTCAAAAAGTCCGGAAGCGTCACCGAATCCCTCGAGCTTGCGTTGAGGCAGTTCGACCAGCACGTTTCCACTATCGGCGTCGACGACCGATACCGACAACGCTCCGGGCTGGAGGGTGCGCAGCCAGAGCCGGTCCTTGGCGTCGCAGTGCAGGCCGAGAACGGCAAACGGATCCCCGTGCTCGCCCCGGCAAAGTGCTTTGGCTTCGGTTTTGTTCAACATATCAGCCTCTCTTGAGCAGCGAGCTCATATTCCAGGTGTCGATGGCGTATTCGCGGATGGTCCGATCGGACGAGAACGGCCCCATGCCAGCAACATTGAGAATGGCTTTGCGCTGCCATTCGTCTGGCGTCAGGTAGAGCTTGTCGACGAGGTGCTGGGTGGCGACATAGTCGGCAAAATCAGCGAGCAGCATGTAATGGTCACCATAATTGACCAATGAGTTGAATAGGTCGTGATAACGCCGGCGGTCGTTGAGTGAGAAGAATCCACCATCGATCTTGCTCAACGTCTCGTTCAGAACCGGGTCGTTCTGGTAAATGGCTCTGGGGTCGTAACCATTTTTGCGCAGGGCTGTGACCTCTTGTGAGGAGTTGCCGAAAATGAAGATGTTTTCGGCGCCCACATGATCGCGGATTTCGATGTTGGCACCGTCTTCAGTCCCGATGGTCAGGGCGCCGTTGATCGAGAACTTCATGTTGCCAGTACCTGATGCCTCCGTTCCAGCCGTCGAGATCTGTTCGGAGAGATTGGCCGCCGGCATGATCAGTTCGGCGACCGAGACGCCGTAGTTCGGGATGAAGACAATCTTCAGCTTATCCGAAGTGCGTGAATCGTTATTGATGACATTGGCGACATCGTGGATCAGCCGGATGATCTGCTTGGCCATATGGTACGACGAAGCCGCCTTGCCGGCGAAGATCACCGTGCGTGGTGCCGCGTCATTGGCCTGATCGTGAAGGAGCGCGTTGTAACGGGCAATGACGTGCAGGACATTGAGGAGTTGCCGCTTGTATTCGTGAATGCGCTTGACTTGGACGTCAAACATGCTGTCCGGGTCGATGACGATGCCAGTTTCGCGTTTGACGTAGTCGGCCAGACGAAGCTTGTTGCTCCGCTTGGCCGCAGCAAAGGCCGTCCGGAAATCCGCATCTTCGGCAGCAGGTTTGAGTTCCTGGAGGCGATCGAGATCAAGGCGCCAGTCTTTGCCCAGACGCGTGTCGATGAGCGCCGAAAGCTCCGGATTGGCCTGCGCCAGCCAGCGGCGCGGGGTGACGCCATTGGTTTTGTTATGGAAGCGCTCGGGGTAAAGCTTGGCAAAATCGGCAAAGATCGTTTGGGTCATGAGGTCCGAGTGCAACTGCGAGACGCCGTTGATCCGATGGCTGCCGACGATGCACAGGTGGGCCATGCGAATCCGCTTGTTTGCTTCGTTGCCGTCACCGTCGTCAATCAAGGAAAGGCGGCGGATTAGGTCGATGTCCCCTGGGTAGCGTAGGCCGACTTCGTTGAGGAACTCCTGGTTGATGCGGAAAATGATGCGCATGTGGCGAGGCAGAAGGTGTTGCATCAGCGGTACCGGCCACGTCTCAAGTGCTTCCGGCATCAGGGTGTGGTTGGTATAGGAGAAGATGCGCTTGCATTGGCTCCAGGCCTCGGCCCAGATCATGCCGTAGTCATCGCAAAGCAGGCGCATGAGTTCGGCAACGCCAATGGCCGGGTGCGTGTCGTTGAGGTGAATGGCGATCTGGTCGGCCAGATTGTGGAGGCTGCCGTGCTCTTCCAAATGGTGGAAGATGATGTCCTGTAGTGACGCCGAGACGAAAAAATACTCTTGGCGCAGGCGAAGTTCGCGTCCGGCCGGCGTGCTGTCGTTCGGATAGAGTACCCAGGAGATGTTCTCGAACCGGTTCTTGAATTCGGCGGCGCGGGCATAGTCTCCGGAATTGAAGGCGTTGAGGTCGATGTGGGCGGGGGCGCCGGCTTTCCACAGGCGCAGGGTGCTGACCCGTTCAGTGCCGTACCCGGGAATCACGATGTCATAGGCGCGGGCTTCGACGGCCTCGGCGGCGTTCCATTCTGCCCATTCACCGTGGTGTTCCGCCGAGCCGCCGTAGCGCACCGTGAAGTGCGTGCCGGGGCGTGGAAATTCCCAGGGAGTGCCGTCGACCAGCCAGGAGTCTGGATGCTCGACCTGGGCGCCGTTGATGATTGACTGAGCGAACATGCCGTATTCATAGCGCATGCCGTATCCCCAGGACGGCAATTCCAGCGTCGCCATCGAGTCCAGGAAGCAGGCGGCCAGGCGCCCGAGGCCGCCATTGCCGAGCGCAGCGTCCGGCTCACATTCCAGCACTTCCGAGAGTGAAGGGCCGCCATTGCGGGCGAAGGCCGCTTCGGCTTGGTCGCGGAGGTCAAGCGCGGAGAGCGCATTGTTCAGCGCCCGACCGATCAGGAACTCCATCGACAGATAATAGATGCGGCGAGTCTTGTTTTTCCGGTCTTCAACCTGGGTGTTGACCCAACGCCGCGCGAGTCGCTCGCGGGCGATTTGTGAAATGGCCTTGTAGATTTCCTTGGTGTTCGCCGTGATCGGTTCGGCGGCGACGCTGTCGAGTAATTTATCGTCGATCTGGGCGCGGAAAGTGGCGCCGTTATTCTCTGGGGCTTTGTTGGAAGCGGACATCGGAAACCTCAATATTCAATTTGACTTCATTTGTTGAAGAAGTGTCGTGCAGCCACGCGGAGACAAGTCAGGAACAGCATTACACAAGATTCGGCGTCAGCCAATAGGTGATTTTGCGCAAGGTGGATTATCTACGACTGGGGTGCAGCGGCGTAACACAGGTACGGGGGCTTCAGCGATCGAACAGGTTCCAGACGATGCCGAGGCTCGAAGCAAACAGGTCGTCGATCGGCGAATCAAGCGAAAGGGGGCGTTTCACATGGCGTTGCTTTTCGGCGTTCAGCAGCGCGTCGGCCATGGCTTCCGGGCCGGGGGCGAACTGCTTCGTTTCCGCCTGCCGATAACCGGCAAGCGCCTTTTCGACGGCCGCCGGATCGAGAATCGAGATCGGTGCCTTGCAGTGGCTGCAGGCCGATTCGGTGCGGATGTCGACCGGTGCGCCGCAACTTGTGCAGTTGACCGTGCCGATACGGGCGGCGAGCGCCTTGATTTCAGCCGGGAAAAGCTGGCGTACGAAGCCCTTCTCGATCATGAATTGGGCAAAGACCGTGAACCGGCCGTGATTCTGGAGGCAGCGGTAATAATTGAAGCGGCCATGTCGGGATATGTCCTGGCCGGACAGCAAGGCATCTTCGCAACGTGGGCAATGGAGTTTGTTCGGGAGCGCTGAGCGTTCCATATCGCCATGAGCGTGGATTTGCTTGAATAGCTCAATGATGCCTTGAGGGGCAAGCCCAATGCTTTCGAAGCGGTCGAACCAGATGCCCCGACAGTTGAAGCAAAGATCGAGAGCGACCATGCCCGAAGTCTTGCGAGCGAATTCCATCCGGCTCATGGTTTGCCGGCAAGCGGGGCAGTGCGTTGTTTCGGTCGGGAAGGGAGGCATCGGGTGCGAGTGTCGATAGCGATCTTAAGAATTTTACCGTGTCTTACGCTGTTTTTTCTGAGGTGCCCAGTCAAGCTGAGCAGCGTATAGTAAGCGCATCGAATGAGGGAATGGAAATGCGCTATCTGGCCGGGAAATGGATGCACCATGCTGGCGATTTCTGGGGCGGATTTGCCGCCATGCTGGTTGCTTTACCGTCCGCCGTTGCTTTCGGCGTAACGGTCTATTCTTCCATCGATCCGCAATTCGCGGCTTTCGGGGCGCTGGCCGGTGTCCTTGGTGCTATCGCGCTCGGACTTGTCGCGCCAATTTTCGGGGGGACGGATCGGTTGATCAGTTCCCCCTGTGCGCCGGCAGCTGCTGTTCTTTCGGCCTTTGCCATCCAGCTTGTGGCGCAGGGTGTCGAACCGATGCCGATCGTCCTCATGATGACCGTTCTCGGGATACTGACCGGTGTGATCCAGATTTTCATCGGTTTTCTCGGTGTCGGTCAGCTGATCAAATACATTCCCTACCCGGTCGTCAGCGGTTATTTGAGCGGCGTTGGACTGATCATCATCGGTAGCCAGTTGCCGTTGTTTGCCGGTGCGTCTGCCGGAACCGCCTGGTTCGATGTCCTGGCTGAGCCAAATACGTGGGATTGGCGCGGTCTTGCGATCGGCGGGGTGACGGTCGTGACCATGCTGATTTCACCTCGGATCACCAAACGCGTGCCGGGCACAATCGTCGGTATCGCTAGCGGTGCGCTCACTTACGCGGTGATCGCCATTGCCGATCCGGCCCTGCGCGAACTGTCTGGTAATCCGCTGGTCATCGGGGCACTCGGGGCCAGCAACGATGGCTACGTCGATCTGATTACGCATCGCTGGTCAGAGATCGGGGAGCTTCGGTTGTCGCAAGTTGGGGCGCTGGTCGGCAGCGCACTGACGTTGGCTGCCCTGTTATCCATCGATACACTCAAAACCTGTGTCGTCCTCGACCAGATGACGCGCTCCAGCCACGATCCGGATCGCGAACTGGCAGCGCAAGGCCTCGCCAACGCGGTTGCGTCAACGATTGGCGGTATGCCGGGGGCCGGGACCATGGGGGCCAGTCTGGTCAACCTGACCAGTGGGGCGCAGACCCGGGTTTCTGGAATCATCGAGGGGGCGCTGACATTGGTGGCGGCATTGATGCTTGGTGCCTTCTTCGCATGGATTCCCGTCGCCGCCCTGAGTGGCGTCCTGATCGTCGTTGGGCTGCGCATGATCGATACTGATCCGATGCGTTTCCTCGAATCGCGTTCGACGGTCATTGATTTTTCCGTCGTTCTGGCTGTGATTGGCGTGGCACTCTTCGTCGGATTGATTGCCGCCTCGGCGACGGGAGTGGTTCTGTCGATTCTGCTGTTTTTGCGCGAACAGGTCGGCGGCGAAGTGGTCCGCCGAAAAAGTTATGTGAGTCAACGTTCGTCGAGCTGGTATCGGCCGGAGGCCGAGATGCGCCGCCTTGAGCAAACGGGGCGGAGCGCGGTGATTTTCGAGTTGCAGGGCAGCCTTTTCTTCGGCACGACGCAGCGACTCTTCCGGACGCTTGAGCCCGAGTTGACGACCTCGAATTACTTGATTATCGACATGCAGCGCGTACAGTCGGTCGATATGACGGCAGTGCACATGCTGACAACGGTGCGCGATATCCTCGCCGAACGTCAGGTGCCCTTGCTGATTTCAGGGGTTCGTGAGTTATTGCCGAATGGTCGCAATCTCAAGGAGTTTATCGAACTGGCCGGTCTGGTTTCCGATGGCGAGTCCGTCATCGTTCTTCCGAATCTTGTCTCGGCCATTGAATGGGTCGAGGAACGCCTGCTTGGGGATATTGGCCGGACGGGGGATGATCTCCCGCCACTGGAGTTGCACGAGGTCGGCTTGTTTAAAGGCAGCAAGCCGGATACGCTGACCGATCTTCTGGCCTGCATGGAAACGCGGGCATGCAAGGCTGGAGCAACGATCTATGCTCACGGCGACGCCGATGCCAATCTTTATTTAATCCGCAAGGGCGAAATCCGTATCATGGGATGCGTCAGCGATGCCCCTCGGATGTGTCACATCGCGACCTTTGGACGCGGCGAATTTTTTGGTGGCCTTGGATTTCTGGATCGCCAGCCACGGGATAACGATGCCGTGGCTTCTGTCGATAGCGAACTCTATGTGTTGAGCTTCGAAAAGTTCAGCGTGCTGGCCGAGCAACACAAGCGGATCGCTTTCGTCCTGGTGTCGCAACTGGCACGTACGCTGGCATTGCGTCTGCGTCATGCAGATCAGGAACTGACCCTGCTGCAGGAGAACTGAAACTAGTTCTCCTGCAGTCAGCGAAGACCTTGACTTTGTTCATCCTCAACGTGCAGCACGGTCCGATGAACGTTGCCGGTCGGTGGCTTGTCTTCGATCGGTCAGCAGGCCTAACGGGATTTTGCTGAAACCTGATTCGTCGATGAAGGCCAAGGACGTGAACGCAGGATGTTTTCCGTCTTCTTTCCCTCGTCGGAGGCATCCGTTTGTGCTTCGGTGCCGTTTCTGAAGTACTTCTCAACGAGTTCGACTTCGTTCTTCGAGCCCAGGATGACCGAGACGCGTTGATGCAGCTTGCTCGGCTGGATCTCCATGATGCGCTGCGTGCCGGTGGTTGCCGCGCCGCCGGCCTGCTCGATGATGAAGGCCATCGGGTTGGCCTCGTACATCAGGCGCAGCTTGCCGCCCTTGTCGCGAATGCGCTCGTCGATCGGGTAAAGAAAAATGCCGCCGCGGGCGATGATACGGTGCACGTCGGCAACCATCGAAGCGACCCAGCGCATGTTGAAGTCCTTGCCGCGCGGCCCCGTAGAACCCGCCAACAGGTCGTCGATGTAGCGCTTGATTGGTGCTTCCCAATGACGCGCGTTCGACATGTTGATGGCGAACTCTTTCGTTTCGGTCGGGATCTGGATGTTTTCCTCGGTCAGCACGAAGCAGCCGTACTCACGATCCAGCGTGAAGCAGACGACGCCGTCTCCGATCGTCAGCACCATCAGCGTCGTCGGCCCATAGACGACATAGCCAGCGGCGACTTGCTGCGTGCCGGGTTGCAGGAATGTTTCGCATTTTTTTGGGTCAGCGCCATCTGGGCAGCGCAAGACGGAAAAGATCGTGCCGACGGAGACGTTGATGTCAATGTTCGACGAGCCGTCGAGCGGATCAAACAAAAGCAGGTATTCCCCCTGCGGATAACGATTCGGAATACAGTGCGGCAAGTCCATTTCTTCCGAAGCCATTCCCGCGAGGTGGCCCCCCCACTCGTTGGCGTGAAGCAGGATGTCGTTGGAAAGGACGTCGAGCTTCTTCTGCACTTCGCCTTGAATGTTTTCGCTGCCCGCATCGCCATAGATGCCGCCATTTTCGGCGGCTGCGCCTTTGCCGATAGCAATCGAGATGTGCTTGCAGGCCTGCGAGACGACCTCAAGAAGGTGGCGAAGGTTGGCGGTGATTTTGCCCGAGGTGCGCTGCTTTTCGATCAGGTAACGACTCAGTGTCATTCGATGCATGGTCGGATCTCCAGAAGTGATTGACGGGCCTGGTTGTTTTACGAATCCAGTGTGTCCGCCGGGTTTAGTCGAAATCGTTATCCGTTTCTCCATTTGATCGAGCAGCCGATGCTGGCGAACTGCTCGGTCGGGCCGATACCGGTTTCTGCGATCAGATGCATGGCCTCGACCAGTTCGCGACGGTTGTCCGCTGCCGCCGGCCGGCTTTCGCTGGAATCGAGCCGGCCCCGGTATTGCAGTTCGAGAGCTTGGTTGAATCCGAAGAAATCCGGCGTGCACGCAGCGCCGTAGGCGCGGGCGACATCTTGTGTCGCGTCAAAAAGATAGGGAAAAGAGAAGTTCAGCTGCTTCGCGAGCTTTTGCATGTTCGGAAAGGAGTCTTCCGGATAGGCACGCGGATCGTTGCTCATCACCGCGGCAACGCCGAAACCCATGGCCTGGATTTCGTGGGCGTCGTAACAAATCCGGTCCATGATCGCCTTGACGTAAGGGCAATGGTTGCAGATGAACATCACGACGAGTCCGCTGGGGCCGCGTACGGATTCGAGTTTGCGATGGATGCCGAAAGTGTCGGTCAGATCGAAGTCGGGGGCTTTCCAGCCCAGATTTCCGAGAGGGGCACTGATGGCCATGAATGAGTTGCTCCGCTGTTCTGTTGCAGGGTAAATATCTCAATATAATACCACCATGACCCTGCATCGCTTTTACTGTCCCTTGCCCCTGGCAACGGCTACACACCTTGACCTTCCGGAAAGCGCGGCGCGCCATGCCTGTCGCGTGTTGCGCCTGCGATCCGGTGACGATCTCGTGCTTTTCGATGGCTCCGGTGGTGAGTACGCGTGCCGGATCGACACGGTTGGGCGTGACCGCGTGACGGTCTTGGTCCTCGAATGGTTACCAGTCGAACGTGAGTCGCCCTTGGAAATTACGCTGGTCCAAGCGCTACAGGTGGGAGAGAAGATGGATATGACGGTCCAGAAAGCCGTCGAACTAGGCGTCTCGCGTATCGTTCCCGTGACATCGAGGCGTAGCGTCATGCGCCTCGAAGGTGAGCGAGCGCAGCGCCGGGTCGCGCACTGGCGTAGCGTGGTGGCCTCGGCTTGCGAGCAATGTGGGCGGAATCGATTGCCGGAAGTTTCTGAAATCAGCGGCCTGGAATCCTGGTTGGCGACTCCGGTTCGGGAAGATACCTGGCGCTTGATGCTCGATCCCATTGCGTCGTGCTGCCTGGGTGATCTTGACGTCCCGTCAACAGGGCGCAAAATCGATATCCTGATCGGGTCGGAAGGCGGGCTTGCGCCCGAAGAATTGCGGGCGGCAGAGCAGGCTGGCTTCGTCGGGGTCCGTCTCGGGCCACGAGTATTGCGAACGGAAACGGCGGGGCTGGCGACCCTGTCCGCAATCCAAACCTTATGGGGCGATTTCAGGAGGGGGTGAGCATGTTCGAATCGGCAGAACTGGGTCACAAGATCGACAAGGCGAGCTACCGAGAAGAAGTGCCGAAACTGCGGGCGGCGCTGCTCGACGCGCAATTTGACCTGCGAGAGAACGGCCAGTTTCCGGTCGTCATCCTGATCAGCGGCGTTGATGGGGCGGGCAAGGGCGAAACCATCAACGTCCTCTATGAGTGGATGGACCCGCGCTACCTATCGACGCTGGCGTTTTCCGCGCCGACCGACGAGGAGCGCGAGCGCCCCTACATGTGGCGCTACTGGCGTGCGCTGCCGCCGAAAGGGCGGACCGGGATCTTCGCCGGCTCCTGGTATTCGAGTCCGATCGCCGAACGTATCGCCGGCGATTTGTCACGCGGCGATCTCGACCAGCGCATGGACCAGATCAACCGCTTCGAGGCGATGCTGGTCAACGAAGGCGCACTGGTGCTCAAGTTCTGGTTCCACCTGTCCAAGGACGGGCAGCGCCAGCGCTTGAAAAACCTCGAAAAGGATCCACGCATGGCCTGGCGGGTCACCAAGGAAAGCTGGGCGAGGCTAAAGACTTACGACAAGCTGCAGGAGGTGGCCGGTCACGTGTTGCGCATGACCAATACGCCCTGGGCGCCCTGGGTCGTCGTCGAGGGGACCGACGATCATTATCGTTCGCTGGCCGTCGGCAAGCTCTTGCTCGACGCCTTGCAGAAGCGCCTGGCGGACACGCGTGACCAGAACTCGCCGGTGGCGCCGCCGATTTCGCCGAAAATCGACAGTCTCGATGTGCTGTCGGCGCTTGACCTGGCACAAAGACTTGAAAAGAAGGTTTACGAAAAACAGTTGGCGAAATGGCAGGGCCGGCTTTCCGAACTCGTGCGCCATCCCGAATTCAAGAAACGCTCCTTGATCCTGGCTTTCGAAGGCTCGGACGCGGCGGGTAAAGGCGGCAGCATCCGGCGCGTGACGGCGGCGATGGATGCCCGTCAGTACCAGATCGTTCCGGTGGCCGCGCCGACCGAGGAAGAACGCGCGCAGCCCTATTTGTGGCGTTTCTGGCGGCACATCCCGCGCAAGGGGCGGGTGACGATCTTCGACCGGACTTGGTACGGCCGTGTGCTCGTCGAACGGGTCGAAGGCTATTGTTCCGAAGCGGACTGGCTGCGCGCCTACGCCGAGATCAACGATTTCGAACATGAATTGCGCGAGGACGGTGCGATTGTGGTCAAATTCTGGCTGCAGATCAGCGACAAGGAACAACTGACGCGATTCAAGGAGCGCGAGAAGATCGAGTTCAAGCGTTTCAAGATCACCGAGGAAGACTGGCGTAACCGCGAGAAGAGTCCGTTGTACCATGCGGCGGTGTGCGACATGGTCGACCGGACAAGCACGGCGAGCGCGCCATGGACGCTGGTCGAAGCCAACGACAAGAATTTCGCGCGGGTCAAGATCTTGCGCACAATCTGTGAACGGCTGGAAGCGGCGTTGGGAATCACCGGTGCTTCCGAAAAATCATCCGGGAAGAACGAGGATTGAAAAAGATATGTCAGAAGAATTGAGCCCCGCCCAGTTTGTGTCGTTATTCCGGTCGGTTGCGCCGTACGTCAACCTGTTCCGCAACAAGACCTTCGTCATCGCCTTCGGCGGCAAGGCAATCTCGGGGCCGTTCGCGCGCACGCTGGCCTACGACGCCAATTTGCTGGCGGCGCTCGGCGTGCGCCTGGTTCTGGTGCATGGCGCGCGTCCGCAGATCGAACAGGAAATGCGCGAAAAGGGGCTCGAATCGAAATTCCATGCGGGCTATCGCGTCACTGACGCCGAGACGCTCGATTGCGTGATCGATGCTGTCGGCAGCGTCTATCTCGAAATCGATGCCTTGCTCTCGCAGGGCTTGCCCGACACGCCGATGGCCAACAGCACGATCCGCGTCGTTGCCGGCAACTTCATCACCGCCAAGCCGCTCGGCGTGCTTGATGGCGTCGACATGCAGTTCGCGGGCAGTGTGCGCAAGGTCGACGCCGATGGCATCAAGGCACAACTGGGTATCGGCAACATCGTTACCCTGTCGCCGCTCGGCGCAAGTCCGACCGGCGAAATTTTCAATCTGTCGATGGAAGAAGTCGCCGAATCGACCGCGGTCGCCATCGGTGCCGACAAGCTGATTTTCCTTACCGATAGCCAGGGCGTAATGGATAGTGACGGCCAGTTGCTCGACGAAATGACCTCGGATATGGCGGCCCGCCTGATGGCTTCCGGCGAGGGCTTGTCGACCGACATCAAGCGTTGTCTGCCGAGTGCGATTCGTGCCAGCCGTTCCGGCGTCGGTCGCGTCCACCTGATCGGTTACGGTGAAGACGGCACCCTGTTGCGCGAATTGTTCTCTCGCGAAGGCGTCGGCACGATTATTACCAAGGAATCCCTCGAAATCTTGCGCGATGCTCGCCCCGACGACATCAGCGGCCTAGTGGCGCTGATCGAGCCGCTCGAAGAGGACGGCACCCTGGTGCGCCGTTCGCGCGAACTGCTCGAACGCGAGATCCCGCGCTTCTCGGTCGTCGAACACGATGGTCTGATCGTCGGCTGTGCGGCGCTCTATCCCTATGGCGAAGATCAGGCGGAACTTGCTTGCGTCGCTGTGCATCCAAACTACCGTCGCTGGGGGTACGGCGAAAAATTGATGAAGCGTATCGAGGCGCGGGCGAAAGCGATCGGTATCCGGAAGCTGTTCGTGCTGACGACGAAGACCTCGCACTGGTTTCGCGAACGCGGTTTCGTTGAACAATCGCTCGAAGAGTTGCCCGAAGAAAAACGCCTCGTCTATAACCTGCAGCGCCGGTCGAAGATTTTCGCCAAGCCCTTGTAGATCAGTGCGGCAACGCCCGGCGCTATAATCGGCGCCATTCAATTGCGCACGTGTTTATTTTTTGGAGTCGAACCCATGGCAAGAATGGTTAATTGCGTCAAGCTCGGTCGTGAGGCCGAAGGCATGGATTTCCCGCCGTATCCCGGCGAACTGGGCAAGCGGATTTTCGAGAACGTTTCCAAGGAAGCCTGGCAGCAATGGATCCGCATGCAGACGATGATCATCAACGAAAACCGCCTGAACCTGGCCGATCCGACGCACCGCAAATATCTGACCGAGCAAGTTGAAAAGCATTTCTTCGGTGAAGGTGCAGATCAAGTGCAAGGCTACGTGCCGCCGAAAGCCTGATCGTCCCGACGCTGACGCACCGTGGCTCCTTGCGGGGCCACTCTTTTTTGGAATTCACCCATGGCCGCCTTGCAACTTCGCGATCTTCGTCAGCGGCTGCGGGAGCTCGGCGCGAAACCCGCCCACGAACAACGCGTTCTGCGTGCCTGGCTGCAGGCGCGGTCCCTCGATAGCGGCGCGCGCCGGCACCGTGCCGAAGACTATCTGCCCATGACGCTGCGGACGGCCCTGCCCGATCTCGAAGGCGAGCTTCAGCAACTGGTTTCGCTGCGCTCGGAACATCCCGGAGCGGACGGTTCGTCGCGCCTGTTGCTGGCCTTGGGCGACGGGCAGACCATCGAGAGCGTCCTGCTGCCCAAGCAGGGGGTGTGCGTGTCCACGCAGGTCGGTTGCGCCGTCGGTTGCCGATTCTGCATGACCGGGCGCGATGGCCTGGAACGCCAGTTGGGCAGCGCCGAAATCGTCGCCCAGGTCGTGCTGGCGCGACGGCTGCGGCCGGTGAGCAAGGTCGTCTTCATGGGCATGGGCGAACCGGCGCACAACCTCGACAACGTACTCGATGCTATCGACCTGCTCGGCCACGAGGGGGGCATCGGCCACAAGAACCTCGTCTTCTCGACCGTTGGTGATCGGCGCGTCTTCGAGCGCCTGCCGCAAATGACCGTCAAGCCGGCGCTGGCGATCTCGCTACACACCACCGATGCCGCCCTACGTGAGCATCTCCTGCCCAAGGCGCCGCGCATCGATCCAATCGAACTCGTGTCGCTCGGCGAAGCTTATGCCCGGGCGACCGGCTACCCGATCCAATACCAGTGGACACTGCTCGATGGCGTCAACGACAGCGACGCCGAAATCGAACGGCTGATCGGTCTGCTTGCCGGTAAATACGCGATGATGAATTTCATCCCCTTCAATACCGTGGAGGGGAGCGAATACCGGCGGCCTTCGCTTGATAAGGCGGCGGCGCTCGTCCTCCGCCTGCGCAGCCACGGCATCATCGCCACCTTGCGCGACTCCGCCGGGCAGGACGTCGAAGGCGGCTGCGGCCAGTTGCGCGCCCGCGTCAGCCGAGCCGCCTGAATCGCTTGAAGTCATGATTCTGGAAAAGCCGTTAACCACGGCGAACATGCCCCGAAGGAAATCCCCTTGTGGGACAGCGGGCACAACGGAAAAGCTAGAGCTTGTGGGGTTATTGTTCAATCACCCATTGGGTGAGCACAAAGGAAAGCCAGAACTCAAGCTTTCCCCCGTGTTCGCCGTGCACGCCGTGGTTAAACAGAGGTTTTCAGGTTGATCTTTGCGGCCACCGCGGCCACCCGCTGACCGAAACGCTTTGCCGTTTCGAGATCGCCGGGCAGCATTTCTTCCGGACTGCTGTCGGACGGCGATTGCGCCATCGCGCCGCTGAACGAGCCGACGTAGTTGATGTCGTTGCGCGTCGCCGCCTTGGTGTTGCTGGGCATCATGCCCGTGCCGACCCAAATGCCGCTGTGCTGCATCGCCAGCGTAAACAGGTAATGCAAAGTCGAATGCTTGTCGCCGTTCATCGTGGCGCTGTTGGTGAAGCCAGCAAAGAGCTTGTCCTTCCAGTCCTGCCCGAACCAGGCTTTGGACGAAGCGTCGGCGAATTTCTTGAATTGCCAGCTCACGCTGCCCATGTAGGTCGGGCTGCCCATGATGATCGCGTCAGCCGCTTTCAGTGTGTCCCAGCCGTTTTCCGGCAGGTTGCCCTCAGCATCGATCGGGAGCAGGGTAGCACCGGCGCCCGCCGCCACCGATTCCGCCATGCGCTTGGTGTGCCCGTAGCCAGAGTGATAAACCACCACGATGTTCGCCATTTTTGCTTCTCCTTTGTCAGTTGAACCGAAAACTACTTTAGCCAATCAAGGGCGGAATTTCAGGCCGCCAAATCGAAAACCAGGACTTCGGCCGATTCGGCATGATCCAGTTCGATCCGGCTTTCCTTCTCGATGAGCGCCGCATCGCCGCTCGCCAGCCGCTGGCCGTTGACCTCTACCCGCCCGCGCGCCAGATGAACATAGGCCTTGCGTGACGGATTGAGTTCTAGCGCGGTGGAATCGTCCTTGTCGAACAGGCCGGCGTAAATCGTCGCGTCGGCGTGGATATGCACCGAACCATCGACTCCGTCCGTGGAGGCGATCGGGCGCAGTACGCCGCGCCGCTGATCAACAGGGAAAGCCTTCTGCTCGTAGCTTGGCGCCATGCCCTTTTCATTCGTCTGAATCCAGATCTGCAGCAGGTGCGTCGTCTGGTCCTGGGCGTGGTTGAACTCGCTGTGCATCACGCCGCTGCCGGCGCTCATGCGCTGCACTTCGCCAGCCGGAATCGTCTCGATGTTGCCCAGGCTGTCCTCGTGCGCCAGTTCGCCGGAGAGCACGTAGGTGACGATCTCCATGTCCTGATGGCCGTGCTTGCCGAAACCCGTGCCTGGCGCGATGAAATCCTCGTTGATGACGCGCAGGTTGCCCCAGCCCATGTGCGCCGGATCGTAATAGCCGGCGAAGGAAAACGAGTGGTAGCTCTTCAGCCAACCGTGATCGGCGTAACCGCGTTCCTGTGATTTGCGTAAGGTGATCATGCGCACCTCCTTTCCATGGCTGCCAGTGTGCCTGCGCCAATCGGACTTGGATGCCTGCGGATTTGATGGCATCATTCAAAAAAATTGAATGAAAGTCGATTCAATGCCCAACGTCCGGGCTATTTTGACTCCCGATACCCTGCTCTTGTTGCAGCAGATTGCGGAGAGCGGCAGCTTCGCCGCTGCAGCGCGCCAGCGCAACATGGTGCCCAGCGCGCTGACCTACCGCGTGCGCCAGGTAGAGGACGCACTCGACGTGCTGCTCTTTGACCGCAGTTCGCGTCAGGCGCGGCTTACCGAGGCCGGTGAGGAATTGCTACGAGAGGGGGCGCGACTGCTGGCTGATATCGACGCCGTGGCGCAGCGCGTCAAGCGCGTAGCCACAGGCTGGGAACCGCAATTTACGATTGCCGTCGACGGCATCATCGACAAGCTGACGGTCATGGAATTGTGCGAACAGTTTTACGCGCAGAATCCGCCCACTCGGCTCCGCCTGCGCGACGAAGTGCTTTCCGGAACGCTGGGTGCGCTGGTGTCCGGACAGGCCGACCTCGCTATCGGCGTGCCGATGGACGCCGGCAATATCGCCGGCCTAGGCTACGCGCCGATTGGCACGCTCGAATTCGTTTTTGCCGTTGCACCACACCACTTGCTGGCCAAAGCGCCGGAACCGCTGACCGATGATCTCATCCGGCAGCATCGCTCCGTCGCCGTGGCCGACACCATCACGCAGGGCAACGGTGTTACGGTCGGTATCCTGCCCGGCCAGGAGGTATTCACGGTGGGTAATCCGGCGGTCAAACTCGATGCACAATTGCGCGGGCTCGGTTGCGGCTATTTGCCGTCTTGCATGGCCCAAGCCTACGTCGACACCGGCCGGCTCGTCGTCAAACGCACGGAGCGGGCGCAACGCAAAACGTCGATGAATTACGCCTGGCGGTTGGGAGGAAAATCAGCGCCGGGCAAGGCGTTACAATGGTGGCTTGAACAATTGCAAGGCCCGACGACGCGCGATGCGCTATTGGGGAGGCGGCGAGGGATAGGCGGGGATTAAATGTCAAATATGCGTGGATCGGGTTCCGGAGCAATATTATTGGCCAGCGTGAGCCGCCTTTAATTGACTCTCCAAGCTACGGTCGCAGGATAGGGCGCGCATTTTTTCACGGTACCGGCGGCATTTCTCGGCTCGATTAAGCGGGGAAGGCTTTTCTTTTGTTGTTCCCTGTCCAAAAGCATAAACGGCGACCATCGGGCCTGCGCGGTTGCGGCGCCAGCTAGAAATATGTATCCGGTTCTGCTTGGCTAAAATATCCAGGTAGCGCGCATTTTTTATTGTGTTTGGTGAGAGCCCTGTCGCATTGGCGAGCTCCAGGTAAGTCATAGGGCCGTGTCGGCTGAGTGCGGCGACGATTGCATTCATGCCCTCGGAGTTCCTGTCCTCGTCTTTGAACAGAGGTTGGGGAAGGTCTGGCCGGTTTCCCAGACTGTAAAGCGGGGTGACGAATCCATTACGCGCTTTGCGCCATCCGCTGATATGAACCAAACGTTTTTCCCGAAGTGCTTTGAGATAGCCGCCACATACCAGTGTGGTGAGTCCGACATAGGCTTCATTGGCCAGATCGCTTGCCGACATGTCCGACTTTCTTGTCAGTAAGGTCAGAATGCGCTGCATCGATGGAGACGATATTTCTGGCGTTGAGGCCATGGTTTAATTTTTGACAGTTAGAAGGATGGTCGGAATCGGTTTGATAATCTTTGCGCTTATCATTTTTGGCTTATGCGTTGTCGCCCGCGTGCTTTCTCACCGTTCTGGGCTTGATAAGTACCAACGACTTGGCGGTATATTCAACACAGCTTCTTATCGCTTGTGTTAATGGTCAGCAGCGGAAGCGGCTGACCAGTGCGCTCAATTCTCCTGAAATCTTTTCCAGTTCTCCGGCTGTATCGGCCGTCGATTGCATGGCTGCCGTTGTTTCGTCAACCATCGTCGCAATTTCCTCGACTTTTTGAGCAATGGCATTGCTCGCCTGACTTTGTTCCTTGGTGGCCTCGGCGACATCACGCACGCTATCAAGCGTTGATTGCGCCCCATCCTTGATTTTCTGTAAGGATTCCGCAGCCTCGCTGGCTGCACGGACCCCGGCTTCAATTTGCGGCAATACAGCCTCCATGACACCGACGACTTCTACCGTATCGTTCTGGATTCCGGCAATCATTTGTTCGATTTCGACCGTTGCCGAAGAGGTTCGTTCGGCGAGTTTGCGTACTTCGTCGGCTACTACCGCAAATCCTCTCCCTTGTTCCCCTGCACGCGCCGCCTCGATCGCTGCGTTCAGCGCCAGAAGATTGGTTTGCCCGGCAATATCCTTGATAACGCTGGCGATCGAAGAAATCTGATTCGCCCTTTCTTCCAGCTTGCCGATTCGGGCCGAGGCATCGTTGACCGTGGATGCGATGGCATTGATTCCCTGGCTTGCAATATTGATTCGTTCAAAACCTTCCTCGGATAAGTGGACTGAATTGGTCGAGTTGCCCTGTGTGTCGCGAGCGCTATCGGAAATATGATTGATGCTGACGGTCATTTCCTCAATCGCAGCCGCCATCGAGGAGGTTGCATCGGATTGCCGCTGTGAAGCAAGGGCGACCTCGTGCGAGGCTGTGTTGATGTGTTCGGCGCCGTGGGATAGTCGTGCCGAGCCCTGGCTGATTTCGACGACCATGCGGCGAATGGAGCGCAGCATTTCTCCGGCAGAGTCCATGATGCTGCCTTTGGCCGTGGATTGCACATCCACGGTCAGATCCCCGGAGGCAGCGCGTGACATAAGTTCAATCGCCATGGCGGGTTCGCCCCCCAGTTGATTGACAATGCTGCGCGAAACCAGGAAAGACACGGTGCCCATAATAATCAGCACAATGAACGAAAACAGTCCGTAGCGGATGGCGGCCTGTTTGACGGCTTCATCGACATCGTCGATATAGACGCCGGTACCGACAATCCATTTCCATTCCGGAATGCTCAAGAGATAAGCCCGCTTTGGTTTGGCGTCGGTCTGCCCGGCGCGCGGGAACCAGTAATCCATAAAACCTTTGCCCGGGCCCTTGCCGACTTCAACGATGTGGTCCCACAGCTTGAAACCTTTTTTGTCTTCCCCGCCGAGCATGACTTTGCCCTCGATTTTGGGCGCTCCCGCCACCATGATGGCGCGCCCATCCTGGTCGTAAATAAAGAAATAGTCATTGGCGCCGAAACGTGGGCTACGCAGTGCTTCCTTGGCTTGGGCCTGAGCTTCTTCCCGGGAGAGTTTCTTCTCGGATTCGAGTTTCTGGTAATTGGCGATGATGTCCCGAGATACCTCGACCAGATCCTTGATCCGGGCATCATGGGCGGCCAGTGCCTGGGCGCGAATCTGAAACAGGGTATAGCCGACGATAAATCCGAGACCGAGCAGGACCACAATCCCTAAGGCAACCAACCGAGAACTGACCCGCATTTGAGCAAAGGAAAGCATCTTTACCTCCTCGAGATACGATCTAAACTTTTGGTGTTATTTCAATTTCGGGAAGCCAACAAAATCAGTTAAGCATATCGAAGGAGAATAGTCGACTTAGTGATCAGAATCGCACCGGCTTGTATGGAAGATCGATGCGCTCCGGCGCGGTCGCCGACCTGAGTGCTGACGCCAAGCTTGAGAATTTAGGATCTTCCGTCAGCGGGGTCGGGATGAAATTTCCTTGCCAGGGTTACCTGGCCGAATTGTCGTCGGGGATTTGCAGGTACTTGAAGCTACCGAGAGCAGTGGCGACGAGTTTTCCTTCACAGTCGACGATATGGCCATCGCAGAAAACGATGGATTTGCCACCGCCGGTGACTTCAGCTGAAGCAGTCAGTTTGCCGTTGCTCGGCGCGAGAAAATTAACAGAAATGTTGAGCGTGACCACCGTGTTGCGGAAATCTGCATGCGAGACGGCGGCGCTGGCCATGGCGACGTCGAAAAGGGTCATCAGTACGCCCCCATGAACGCCATCGTAAAGGTTGCGCAGTTGCGGTTGCATTTCGATGGTCAGGTTGGCCTTGCCATTGGCCACATGGATTGGTTTGATACCAAGAAGTTCAAGAAACGGTACAGGCAGAAACGGGTAGGCTGTGCGGGGCGGATTGGATCGGGTGGGAGAGTCCACGGAAAGGCTTTCAGGAAAACTCGATCCTCGATTCTAATCCCGGGCGGCTATTCGGATAAAGCCGCAATAAAAAAAGCACATCGGGCGTCCCCGATGTGCTTGCCTGAAGAAAAATCATTTCTTGAATTCGAGATGCAAGGGCTCCTGGGTAAACGCATGCCTAACTTGAGCGTTGTCAAACAAGCCAAGTCCAAAACCATACTTCTTGTTCAGGTCGCTAAAGTTGACGTCAAACTTTGAGCCTGTAACCAGTTTTCTTGAAATTTCGATTGTCCATTTGCCACTGGCCCATTTTGCGCCAGTGGCGATATCGCCGCGGTCACCCGTAAATGGCGCAATTTCAATGGAGGCGACCTCATCACCTGGTTTGAATTTTGAATCATCAAAGGGAATCTTGTCCTCGGATTTGAGCCAATAGGTGCCGCCTTTATTGGCCGCTTTTCCGTCCTTGTTCATGAACTCCGGCTTGCCATTCACCAGTTTGATGTTGGCGTAGCCGCCACCGGTCTTGGGATCAGATTTACGACCAGCCCCCGGCGATTTCTCGGGGTCAAAAGGTGTGTTGTCAAGGTATTGGTCGTCCACTTGTCCAATCACGCCAGTCCTCACGTACTTCAGGTGCCAGATGTCGCCGAGTTCGCCATCGTCACCCGTGTATTTGTTGCCGTAAGGCTTTCCCGGTTCGCCTGCATGGCAAGCAGCCTGGCACGAGAAGCGTTCATTGAATCCAAAGATGCTGTCATTGATATTCCAGATGACGGCAAGTTTGTCTTCGTAATAGAGACTGTTATCTCCACCTTTGTCATTCGGGTCGCTTAGTTTTTTCCAACTGCCATCTGCCTGCTTCTGGTATGGGCTTCGACGGACTGAAAGCGTGGGGTCGTCATAGGTTATAAGCATATAGAGCATATCGTTCGTATAGACAACCTGCAGCGTGCCCTGGGTTTCGCCTTTGCCGTCCTTGAAGTTCGCGCCCTTGACGGCCTTGAAGTTGTGTACCGGGGCCGTTTTCCAGACCGCATCATCAGCAAGGCCATCGAGCTTTGGGGCTGTCGCTGTTTTTATTGCCGTGACTGTCACTGGCTTGAAAGCCTTGGGCTTTTCCGCTGCAAAAACGCTGGAGCATGCCAAAGCGGCGATAGTCATCACAAATGCATGGGTTTTACGGATTTTCATCATTTACTCCTCCTGGTAACTATCAATGGAAGCCTGAAAGAATCACGCACTATCATCTGGGTGCTCGTGCCAGCCGGTAATCATCATTTTGAACATCTGGCCGACAGTGTTGCCGGTTGTGCCCAAATAGATGTGTGAAAGCATGAACAACAGAAGCATCGCGGCGGACAGGTAATGCAACATCGCAACCGGCAGAAGGCCGTCAAAGCCGAATAATTTGTCAGGGGCGAGTTCGGGGTAAAGGTAGATCAGACCGGTAGTCAGAATGATGGGCATCAGGAGATACATGACACTCCAGTAGGTGATGGCTTGCAACGCGTTGAAATGTTCTTCTTTCGATGGTTTGTGCGGGTGGGGGTTACCTCTGAAAATGCCGAAGGCGTACCATTGGGCCTGATCGATAACGCGTCGCAGGATACCGGGCGGTTTGGGGATGAATTGCCACCAGTTGCCGCTGACAATATTTGCGATGATAAAAAACATATAGTCGGCAATCAGTGCCACGCCAGCGATGTTGTGAATCCGCACGGCCAGGGAAAATTCAACAAGCATCATGTTCGGGTTGGCGAAGTGCAGGTTGATTCCAGTGACTGCTAGTGTTAGGACAAGCAAGGCATTGGTCCAGTGCCAGACGCGAATCCACGTTGGAATCAGGTATTCGCGCTTAGCCATTGTTCTTTCTCCTTTTCAGGATGCGGGCGACGATTCGCCCAATACCGTGGGCTAGCAGGCCAATCAGCATCGCGGCAAAGGCGATCATCAGCAGCGAATCGATTAAATGGTTTCTGGTCGCGCCGAGAACGTAGGTATTGGCAAGAATGACACTATTGGCAAAGCCAAGCCTTTCAACTTCTTCACTGACTAGATGTCTGTACAGGCGCGATTTGAGCGAGTTCTCGACGCTATGGCAGGCGACGCATTTCTTTTCCGCCTTCGTCTTGTCCAGAATTTCATGCGAAAGAAACTTCCCGGGCGGCGTGTGGCACTCGACGCAACGAACCGCTTTCCAGTGTAGACGCGTGTTAGGAAGCCATTCGTGGATGCTGTCTATGTCCGGACGCGACTTTTTATGATTTGTCCTCTTGTCGAGAGGGGAGAATTTTGCAAACTCCAGATCGGAATCGTGGCAAGCCAGGCAATGCCGGTTATCCTGCCCAACGATCTTGCGAGGATCAACCAGCTTGGACGCAATCAAGTCGACATGAGGTTTATGGCATGTTGAGCACGTGAATTGGTCCTTGAGGTTTGCCGCATGTACGGATTTATCGAATTGTTGCTCGATGCGCAGAACCTTGACGGCATGGCATTCCTCACACGGGCTTAGATTATTCTTGGCATCTGCCGCATGCGGAAAATCAAGGTAGCCTTGCCCATGGCATTGCTTGCATTCCATCAGTCCATGGTTGGAGCTAAAAAAGACACTCGGAACGTGCAGAAGCGAACGCAGCTTGGCGATATCAGAATTCGCCAAGCGGTCTTGTGGAAGGGTTTTCAATCCCTCAGCGGAGTGACAGGCAAAACACTCACTGTTTTCCTTGCGAACTTTCTCAAGGAGTTCGGGGGGCATCAAGGCGCTGGTTTTGACTTCGGCCAGAAGTGATCCAGAAAGCGTCAAGAACAGCCATAAAAAGCAAGCACAGACACGGCGGGCAGTGTTTTGACGAAGCATGCCTATCCTTGCTCCTTACTGATTCGACTAACTTTGGGGGGAAATTCCCCAATTCCTCATACTAGATGACGGAATGATGAATGCAAAAATAAACTGAGCCGGGAAATTCAATTTCGGCAAAGTTGATGTTGGTTCTAAGCCGAATTTTTTTGATGGCTTACGCAAGTGCTCCGTGCGATCGGTTTCAATTTCCAGCGCCGCCAGGACAGGGGCGTGGGGTGTCGTAATGTCCGGCTTGAATGCGAATGTTCCTGTCGCAAAAACTACACTTTTAAAGTGCTGATTTGCAAGCTGTTGATATTAAATGATTAAGCATTTTGGCGTGATTGTTGCAGGGGAATTCCTCGTTTACGTTTTCAATCAATCTTGAGGAGTTCGTGAAATGACTTTTGCACCCCCGCTGATGGCGCAGTACAAACCCCTTTTCTTCAACGAGAATTTCTGTGAGGACGCGCCCGCAGGTGGTTTGCAGGCGTATCGCGGCGAGTTCGTCATCAAGGAAGGGGAAGTCGCCGACGCCGTAGGCCGCCGCAAGCCGCCACAGAACGTCCTCAAGCAGGTGATTTTGCTCACCAGCGCCGACAAGATCAAATTCCTTGCCGGTTCACTCGACGAGTTGCAGGAGTTGCCGATGCTCGTCGAAAAGATCGGCCCGGCGCTGGATACTGATACCTTGGCGATCCTGTTTACGGTGAATATCGATAGTCCGTTTATCGCTACCGTCAACGGCGCGAAATTCGTCTTCATTCCCATGGTTCAGGGCATGGTGTGGACGGAGTTGTCCGAAATGGCGGGGCTCGAGAAAGGCGACTTCAAAGGGCAGGGGGCCGCCGAGAAGGTGGTGACGCTGCTCGAAGGGCTTCAGGATACGGCGTTCAAGTATCCGGAAACGACCATCGACACCATGATGGGTCAGACCAACGCCAACAAACGGACGAACCACGGCGCCGTTTGATCGCTTGCTTGCCTTGCTTCAGGCGAGCGCCAGCAGGATGACGCCGCCGACCATGGCGGCGGTGCCGAGGAGGCGCGAAGCGGTCAGTCCCTCGCGCAGCAGATTGGCGCCGATCAGGACGCCGGCCAGCATGGAGATTTCGCGGGCCGGCGCGATGTAGCTCAGCGGCGCTTCGGTCATTGCGAACAGGATCAGCGAATAGGCCAGTGGCGACAGGATGCCGACGGCGATGATATGGCGTCGGTTTCTCTGCCATTGCATCCGTACGCTTGGAAGGTCGAGCAGCGCTTGCGGCGTCAGGAGGGTGGTTCGCAGGCAGAGTCCGAGGAAGTAGTAGAGCACCGGCGTTAGTCCGAGGTGCTTGATCGCCCAGCCGTCGATCAGGGTGTAGGCGGCGATGCTGAGGCCGGTCAAGCTTCCCCACAGAAGCCCGGCACGGATCTGCGGAGAAGGGGCGGCCAAGGTGCGGGCGAAACCGGAAATCAGCAGCACACCGCAAACGATGGCGAAAATGCCAAGCCAGCCCGGCAGGTTCGGGGTTTCGCCAAGCAAGAGGATGGCGCCAAGCACGGCGAAAAGCGGCCCGGTGCCGCGCGCGAGCGGATAGACGAGCGAGAAATCGCTCTCCCGATAGCCTTTTTGAAGGACCAGCGAATAGACGGCATGAACGAGGGCGCTCGCCGCAACCGCCAGCCAAGCCACAGCGTTCAGTTGCTCGGCATGCTGCAGTCCGGCATGGATGCCGAACGGCAGCGCCACGATCAGGCTGACGACGCCGAACAGCCAGACGAAGGGCAGGCCGCCGGCCGCCTTCTTGGCCAAAATGTTCCAAAGCGCATGGATAAATGCGCCAGCAATGACGAGACTGAGCGCGGTCGTACTCAATCCGGAATCGCCGGTGGCAAGCCGCTTAGCACTCTGCCCGTGTGCATCGCGGGTGCCGTTTAGGGTTCAGCGGAAGCCGTTGCGGCAGGTTTGCCTTCTTTGGCTGTCCAGCCGCCGCCGAGTGCCTTGAAGAGATCGACGGCGGAATTGAGCCGGGCTTGTCGCGTGGAGACGGCGGACAGCGCAGCGTCGTTGGCGCTGCGTTGCGCGTCCAACACATCGAGAAATCCCGAGTATCCGGCTTCGTAGCGGATTTGCGCGAGTTCGAGGGTCTTGTTGGCGCCTTCCACACGGCGATTTTGCGATTGTTCGCTTTCGGCGTTTTCGCGCAGGCCGACCAGGGCATCATTGACTTCCTTGAATGCCGTTTGCACCGTCTTCTGGTAGGCGACTAGAGATTGCTTCTGCCGGGCGGTAGCCTGATCGATCCGCGCCGCGTTGCGTCCCGCATCGAAGATCGGCATTGCCGCTGCCAGACCGAGCGACCAGGTTCCGGCAGCGCTGGTGAAGAGTTTGGCCAGCGCGGCGCTTTCGCTGCCCAAGCTGCCGGTCAGGGTCAGACTGGGGAAGAGCGCCGCCTTGGCGACGCCGATCTGGGCGTTGGCAGAAACCAGGGTTTCTTCAGCTTGGCGGATGTCCGGTCGCCTTTCCAGCAACTCGGACGGAAGGCCCGCTGGCGGCACCGGCGGCAAGGGCAGTTGCCGCAAGTCGCCCGGATCGAGTTGCAGGCCGGGTTGCCCGGTCAGTAGGGCCAACTGGCTCTGGGACAGCGCCCGGGTTCGGCGTAATTCGGCCAGTTGAGCTTCGGCGGCGGCGAGGCTGCTGTCTGCCTGGTAGTACTCGATCGGCGAGACCGCACCGGCGTCAAGGCGGCTCTTGACGATATCGCGGCTTTTCGCCCGCAGATCGAGCGTATCTTTCGTCAACGCGATGCTGGCATCGGCGGCACGCAGCGCCAGATAGCCGCTGGTGACGAGGCTGGCGACCGAGAGCCGGACCGTGTCTTGTGCGTAACGGCTGGCAAGGAGCTGGGCGCGGGCCGCCTCGTCGGCGCGGCGCAGCTTGCCCCAGACGTCGATTTCGAAGCTGGTGCCGAGCGCCGCCTTGCGCGAGTCGCGCAGACGGGACGAATTGGCCGACAAGGGCGTTGCCGTTACCGCGCTAACCTGGCTGCGCGATGAGCCCGCACTCAGGTCGATTTGCGGGAAGAAGGTGGCTTTGGCCTCGCGCGCCAGACCTTCGGCTTCTTCCACGCGGGCAATGGCGGCGCGCAGATCGTGGTTATGCGCCAGCGCTTGCGCGACCAGTCCGTTCAGCGTGTCGTCTCGGAACAGCGTCCACCAGTCCTGTTGGATCGCCGCTGCGGCCGGCGTCGGCGTCGCGGCAACGGTGAATTCGCCGGGAAGCGCAGCGTCAGGGCGCTGGTAATCGGGCCCGACCGCGCAGCCGGCCAGCAGGACCGCTAGCGAGGAGGCCATGGCCAGGCCAAACGGGGCGAGGCGGCAGGTATTGTTAGGCGTGTGCATCAGGCGTTCTCCTCTTCGGCGGCTTGGGACGTGTTATCGGACTCCTTGCGTCGGCGCCCGGACAGCCAGCTGAAGAACATGGGAATGAAAATCGTGGCGATGAAGGTGGCGGCAATCATCCCGCCAAACACGCCGGTCCCCATCGATTGGCGGGCGGCGGCGCCGGCGCCGCTGGCCTTGACCAGCGGCACGACGCCGAGAATGAAGGCCACCGAGGTCATGACGATGGGGCGGAAACGCAGACGTGCGCCTTCCAGCGCCGCTTCACGGACAGACATGCCCTCGGCCCGTTTTTGCGCGGCGAACTCGACGATCAAAATCGCGTTCTTGGCCGCTAGGCCGATCAGCACGACGAGGCCGATCTGGAAATAGATGTCGTTGGGCATGCCGCGCACCATGACGGCCGCCAGGGCGCCGAAGAGAGCAAAGGGCACCGCCATGATGACGGCCAGCGGCAGCGACCAGCGTTCGTACTGCGCGGCGAGGATCAGGAAGACCATGAGAATGCCGAAGCCGAAAGCGATGGCCGAAGTGACCCCGGCGCGTTTTTCCTGGTAGGCCTGGCCGGTCCAGGAGAGCTGGTAGCCTTCCGGCAACGTATCTTTCGCGACTTCCTCAACGATCTTTAGAGCGTCGCCAGTGCTGACATCGGCCGCCGCGTTGCCCATGACCTTGGCGGCCAGGAAACCGTTGAAGCGTTCGAGTTGCTCCGGCCCGACGACCGTTTTGACCTTGATCAGGGTCGATACCGGGATCATGGCGCCGTTGGCGGAACGAACGTACATCTTGCCGATATCCTCGGGTCGCGAGCGATAGCGCGCATCGGCCTGCATCTGCACGCGGTAGGTGCGGCCATTGAGGTTGAAGTCATTGACGTAAAGCGAGCCCAGTGTCGCCTGCAGGGTCTGATAGACATCGCTGATGGCAACACCCAGAGCGGTGGCTTTGGCTTCGTTGACCTCGACGTGCACTTGCGGTGACGTTGGCCGGAAGAAGGTGTTGATTCCGGATAGCTCGGGCCGTTTCTTGAGCGCCTCGATGAATTGCTGTAGGACGCCGGCCAATTTCTGCGGGCTGTTATCGCCGCGCGCCTGGATATAGGCCTCGAATCCTCCTGCCGCGCCCAGGCCGCGAATCGCTGGCGGATTGAAGACCAGCGCCAGACCGTCAGGCAATGCCATGCCCAGTCCGGAAAATTTCTTGGCCAGCGCACCGGCTTCGGTCGTCCGCTCACTCCAGTCGACCAGCGGGACGAAGACTGTGCCGGCGTTCGATTTGATGCCGCCGCCAACGATGTCATTGCCCGAGATGACAAAAACTTTGTCGACCGAGGGGTCTTGCTTGAGCATCTTCTGGAACTGGTCGCCGGTGGCGCGGGTGCGCTGCAGGCTGGCGCCATCCGGCAGCATCAGTGCGCTGATCAGATAGCCCTGGTCTTCGGCGGGGACGAAACTGCCGGGGACAGCGCGGAACATGGCAATGCCCCCGCCGACGATGATCAGGCAGGCAATGGTGCCGATGATCCGGTGATGGAGGGTCTTGTTGACGGTCGCTGTGTAGCCTCGCGTCAATGCTTCGAAAAAGCGATTGAACGGGCGGAAGAAGGCCGGTTCTTCGTGTTTACTTTTCAACAACAGGGCGCATAACGCCGGGGTTAGCGTTAGGGCGACAATGCCGGAAAGCGAGACCGAGATGGCCACGGTGACGGCAAATTGCTGGTAAAGCTTGCCAGCAATGCCGCCGAGGAACGCGACCGGGATGAATACGGCGCAGAGCACCAGGACGATGGCGACGATTGCGCTGGAAACTTCGCGCATGGCTTCGATGGCGGCGGCACGCGGCGCCATTTTTTGTTCCCAGATCAGCCGTTCAACGTTTTCGAGAACGACGATGGCATCGTCAACGACGATGCCGATAGACAGCACCATGGCAAACAATGTCAACGTGTTGATCGAAAATCCGAACAGCCAAAGGCCAGCAAAGGCGCCGATCAGGGAAACCGGTACGGCAACCAGGGGAATGAGCGTTGCCCGCCAATTCTGCAAAAAGACGAAAACGACCAGGGCAACCATGACCAAAGCTTCAAGTAGCGTATAAACCACTTCGCGGATTGACGCTTGAACAAACTTGGTCGTGTCGAATGGGATGACATAGTCCATGCCGGGCGGGAAGCTCTGCTTGAGTTCTTCCATCCGGTTCCGGACAAGCTTGCTGACGTCGAGCGCATTGGCCCCTGACTGCAGGAAAACACCGACCCCCACCACAGGCTTGCCGAGCAGGGCCGTGCTCGCGTCGTAGGTTTGCGCGCCGAGTTCGATTCTGGCGACATCCTTGAGCTTGAGGATTCCCTTCGAACCGTCCGCCCGGATGACGATGTTTCCGAATTCCTCCGGGGTATTTAACCGGCCCTTGGCGGTGACCGTGTAGACCAGCTGCTGGCCATCAGGCGCCGGTTCCTGGCCGATCTTGCCGGCAGCATTCTGTTTGTTTTGCGCCGCCACGGCAGCGGCGATTTCGGTGGTCGTGACACCCAGTTGCGCCATCTTGTCGGGCTTGAGCCAGAGGCGCATCGAATAATCGAGTGCCCCGAAGATTTGGGCATCGCCGACACCGGGAATCCGCTTCAGATCGTCCAGGATGTTGATCAGCGCATAGTTGGATAAGTAAAGCGGCGTCAGGCTGTTGTCCGGCGAGGTGAGTGTGGTAACGAGCAGGATATCGTTCGAGCGCTTGGCCACGGTGACGCCGTACTGCCGGACGACGTCGGGAAGGCGCGGCTCGGCGATCTTGACCCGGTTATTGACGTTAACCGTGGCCATGTCGATGTTGGTGCCGACTTCGAAGGTGGCAACGATCGACAGGCCCCCGTTCGAGGCGGCGGAGGAACTGAAGTACATTAAGCCTTCGATCCCGGAAAGCTGCTCCTCGATCGGGCCGGCAACGGTGCGGGACACGGTTTCGGCCGAGGCCCCCGGATAGGAGGCGGAAATGACCACCGTCGGCGGCGCGATTTCCGGGTATTGGGCAACGGGCAGGCCGCGTGCGGCCATGATCCCGGCAATGACAATGACAATCGAGATGACCGATGCAAATATCGGCCGGCTGATAAAAAAGCGTGACATGTCGGTGCTCGTTTCTTTCTGGCGCGGGCTTATGGCTTCGCAGAAGCAGGCTGTTGCGGTGCCTGCGGCGGGTGCGGCGCGACCGTGGCGCCGGGACGCAGTTTCATCAGGTTATCGACGATAACCTTGTCCCCGGCTTGCAGCCCTTTCGTGATCACCCAATTCTTTCCAAGCCATTCGGCCGTCTCGACGGGGCGGGGGCTAACCTTGTCGTCCGGGCCGGCAAGCATCACGAGACGTGCCTGCTCGGTCTGCAGGACAGCCGCTTGCGGCACCAGGAATACGCTCTCGCGCTCACCGATCTGGAGGCGCACGCTGACAAACTGGCCAGGAAGCAGTTTCCCGTCCTTGTTGTCGAATTCGGCGCGTAACTGTTGTGTGCCAAGTGTCGTATCAACTGTCGATGCGAGGAAATTGATCTTGCCGGGTTGGTCGTAAACACTGCCGTCCGGGAGGATCAGATCGACGCGGCCAATCATTTCGGCCTTAAGCTGACCGCCCGGGAGTTTCGAGGTGTCGGATTCGGAGAGGCCGAACCGGACCCACATCGGATTCGTCTGATAGATCGAAGTCATCGCGGTGGCGTCCGCGGTTCCGATCAAACTGCCCTCGGATTTGAGTGCGCGGCCGGTCACGCCCGATACCGGTGCGGTGACCTTTGTCCACGAGAGGTTGAGTTGCGCCTGCTTGAATGCCGCTTGCGCCATGGCGTTTGCCGACGCGGCGTCGTCATATTCTTTCTGGCTGATCGCCTGGCGCGACAGGAGCCCTTTCAGGCGCTTCTCCTCGCGCGCCGTCTGCTCGGCCTTTGCCTTGGCCTCGGCGAGTGCCAGCGCATACGGGGCAGGATCGATCTGGAAGAGCGGGGTACCTTCCTTGACCGGGGCTCCTTCCTCATAGAAGCGTTTAAGCAGAATGCCGCCGACGCGCGCACGGACTTCGGTTTCCTTGGCACCTTCGGTTTGTGCCATCAACTCGATCGTCGTCGGCAGTTTTTGCGCCTGAACTTCGATCACCGTGACCGGAATGGCGGGCGGTGTGGCCGCCTTGGGAGCCTCCGCTTGCTTGGCGCACGCCGAGAACAAGAGGGCGCATGCCAATGAGATAGCGGAAAGGGGGAAAGATAACCCGGTTCGGGTTGATGAAAATCGAGCAAAAGCCATGGGGAAACTCCAGACCAGAATTGTCGGGTATTGTAAATTCAGCGATGAAACAATGTTGTCGGCGAAAAGTTTTGTAATGAGTATTTACCAGTGGGCGAGGTGTGGTTCAGCCTTCTGACTTCGGTTGTTCGGGTTGATTTTCGGCGTCGTCGCGCTTCCAGCCGCCACCGAGGGCTTTGAAGGTGTCGGCCAGGGCCGCCTTGCTGGCGCGTTCCGCGTCAGCGCGGGCGATCTCGGCGGCGAGCAAGTTGCGTTCGACGTCGAGGACATCGAGACGGCTGGCGATGCCGGCATCGAAACGCAGTCGCGCGAGTTCGAGTGCCTTGCCGAGTGCAGCGGCGCGGGTGCTCTCGGCTGCCAGCGTGTCGCGCGCCGCCTTCTGGGCGGCCAGCGCGTCGCGGACGTCCTTGAAGGCGCTGGCGACCGCCTTGCGGTATTGCGCCAGCGCTTGGTCGCGACTGGCCTCGCTGGCATCCACATTGGCACCAATACGCCCGGCGTTCCAGATCGGCTGAGTAATCGCGGCGGCAAACTGGAAGATGCCGGCCGGGCCGGTGAATAGCTTCGAGAATTGAGTGCTTTCGCTGCCCAGATAGGCGGTCAAACCAATGGCGGGGAAGTATTGGGCACGGGCCGCGCCGATGCGGGCGTTGGCCGCGATCAGTCCGGCTTCGGCCTCGCGTAGATCGGGGCGGCGCAGGAGCAGATCAGAGGGCAGGCCGGCAGGAATGATGACTTCCGCGACTTCCGTGGGGCCAACAGTTTTGCTGGTACTGCGTTCGATACTTCCGTTCATGACTTCACGCGGCGAGCGGCCGAGCAAGAGCGCCAGTGCGCTCTCATCGCGGTCCTGTTGCTGGATTCGTCCGGCAAGTTGCGAGCGCGCTGCGGCTTCCTCGGCCTCGGCTTGACGCAGATCGAATTCGGAGAGTGTTCCGGCTTCGAAACGCTTTGTGAACAGGTCGAGGGTTTCCTTTCGCGATTGCAGAGTGCGTTCGGTAATGGTGACAGCAGCGTCGGCGGCGATCAGGGCGAAATACTCCTGTGCCACCTGCGCAGTCAGCGAAAGGCGGACCGCGTCGCGCGAGGATTCGGCCGCAAGCAGGTCGGCGCGGGCAGCTTCGCTGGCGCGCCGGTATTTACCCCAGAAATCGATTTCGTAACTGGCGTCGATTGTCGCCCGAGTGTCGTTCTGGATACGCGGCTGGCTTGGGGAGCGCGGGATGGTGCCCGCCAAACTGTTCTGGCTGCGGTTCCCGGAAATTCCGCCGGTGATGCTCGGGTACAGGTCGCTATCGGTAATCCGGGCGATGGCGCGTGCTTCGAGAACGCGTGCGGCGGCAACGGCGGCGTCGGCATTATGCACCAGCGCCTCGTCGATCAGTTGATCGAGTGTCGGGTCGGCGTAGAGCGACCACCAGCGTTCGCCGGCGGTGTCCGCCTTGCGTAGTTGGCCGGTTTCGGCTAACTCGGCTTTTGTGGCAAACCAGCTTGTCGGCAGTTCGAAAAACGGGCGTTCATAATCGGGTCCGACGGCACAACCGGCGAGAAAGGCAACGCTCAGCAGCGCTGCCAGACGGGGGAAAAGGGTGGGTGTCTTCATCGAATCAATCGTCCTCTTTCGTGGCTTCCTCGCGCGCGATCCGTTTCATCATCTTGTCGTGGGCCTTGGCATGGGTTTCCCGGATTTCCTCAAAGAATTCGTCGGCACTGCGCTTTTCACTCAGCTTGCGTTCGGTGATCACGCGGAAAAACAGTGGCACGAAAAAGATGGCGAGGAAGGTTGCGGCCAGCATGCCGCCAGCAACGCCGGTGCCCACCGCCATGCGCGCCCCGGCCCCGGCGCCGTGCGAGAGCGCGAGCGGCAGGACACCGAGGATGAAGGCCAGCGAGGTCATCAGGATCGGACGGAAGCGCAGGCGTGCTGCTTCGATCGCGGCAGCCGCAGCACTCATGCCTTCCTCGTGTTTGTATAACGCGTATTCGACGATCAGGATGGCGTTTTTGGCGGCCAGGCCGAGCAGGGTCACCAGGCCGATCTGGAAGTACACGTCGTTGGTCATGCCGCGCAGCCAGACGGCAGCGAGTGCGCCGAAGGTGCCGAAAGGCAGCGCCAGCATCACGCCCAACGGCAGCGACCAGCGTTCGTATTGCGCTGCAAGGATCAGGAAGACCATCAGCGCGCCGACGAGGAGAGCGTAGGTCGACGCGCCGCTGGTGTTCTTCTCCTGATAGGAGGCGCCACCCCAGTCGAAACTGAAGTCGGCGGGCAGGGTCTCGCGGGCAATCCGTTCGACTTCCGCGATAACCTGCCCAGAAGAAATACCGGGTGCGCCGGAGCCGATAATTTTCACCGAAGGCAGATTGTTGAAGCGTTCCAGCGTTTCCGGCCCGGTCGTCTGCCGGATTTGCGCCAAGGAAGCCAGCGGCACCATCTGGCCGCGGTCCGATCGCACGTACATGCCGCCGATGGCTTCCGGACGATTGCGGTATTGCGATTCGGCCGACATTAGCACTTGCCAGGTACGGCCGTATTTGTTGAAGTCGTTGACGTAGTAGGTGCCGAGCGTGGCCGAGAGCGTGTCGAACAGGCTGTCGAGCGGGACGCCGAGCGTCTTGGCTTTTTCCCGGTCGACATCCACGAAGAGTTGCGGAACGCTGGCGCGCCAGAGCGAGGAGACCATGCCGATGTTTTTATCGGCTTGAAGCTTGCCGATGAATTGCTGGCTGACCTCGGCCAGGCGTTTGGCGTCACCCTCGCCGCGGTTCTGCAGATAGAACTCGAAGCCGCCCGAATTGCCGAGGCCGAAGATGGCCGGCGGGCCGAAGGCGAGCACGAGCGCTTCCTTGATGTGCGCGGTCTTCATGTACAGCTCGCCGACCATGGCCGAGGACGGCATCTGACGTTCGTCCCAGTGCTTTAGGGTGACGAAGAATGTGGCCGCGTTGTTCTTGAAACTGCCGCCGATGAAGTCGAAGCCGGTAAAGACGATCGTGTTTTCCACATTCGGGTTCTGGCGAATGATGCTTTCTACCTCGCGCACGATGCGGTCGGTGCGTTCGAGCGAGGCGCCGTCGGGCAGGTAGACCGCCGTGATGTAGTAACCCTGGTCTTCATCCGGAACGAGGCTGCCCGGCGTCAGTTTCCACAGACCGCCGGCGAGTAGGACCATGCCGCTGAAAAGGATCAAACCGAGAGCGCCGCGGCGGATCATCCAGGCGACACCCGCCGAATAGCGGTGGGTGATCCGGGTAAACCAGGCGTTGAACGCCACGAAGAAACGGTTGCCGGATTTATGCTCGTTTTTCAGGATGAGCACGCACAAGGAAGGGGTGAGACTGAGCGCGACCAGGCTGGAAATGGACACTGAAATGGAGATGGTGACGGCAAACTGGCGGTAGAGTTCGCCGGTCAGGCCGCCAAGAAACGCGATTGGAATGAACGCGGCGACCATGACCAGGGTGGTGGCAATGACCGGTCCGGTGACTTCGCGCATCGCCTGAATCGCCGCCGTTTTTGCCGGCAATTGTTCCTCGTGCATGATGCGCTCGACGTTCTCAAGAACGACGATGGCATCATCGACGACGATTCCGATGGCCAGCACCATGCCGAACAGGGTCAGCGTGTTGATCGAGTAGCCGAGCATGAGCAGGCCGGCGAAAGTTCCGATCAACGATACCGGCACAGCCAAGGTCGGGATCAGTGTCGCTCGCCAGTTTTGCAGGAAGAGGAAAACGACGAGGAAGACAAGAACCATGGCTTCACCAAGTGTCTTCAATACCTCGCGGATCGAGACCTTCACGAAGTTGGTCGTGTCATAAGCCACCGAGTAAGTCAGGCCATCGGGGAACCTATTCGAAAGCTCATCAACGGTTTTCGTGACTGCCTCGGCGGTGTCGAGCGCGTTGGCGCCGGGCTTGAGAAAGACGCCGACGAGGGTTGCCGGTTGTCCATTGCGTCGTCCGATGAAGTCGTAATCCTTGGCGCCGAGCTCGACGCGGGCGACATCCTTTAGGCGCAGCATGGCGCCGTCGGGCGAAGCGCGGATCACGATCTTCTCGAATTCCTCGACGTTCGCCAGCCGGCCTTCCGTGTTGACCGTCAGCGCCATCTCCTGGCCGTTGGCGACCGGTGGCTGACCGATACGGCCCACAGCGTACTGGGCGTTCTGTTCGTTGATAGCGCGCACGATATCTGCGGTTGCCAGCTTGAACTCGGCTAGCCGGTCCGGCTTGAGCCAGATCCGCATTGAATAATCCTTGGCGCCGAAGATCTGGACGTTGGTCGTTCCCGGAACGCGCTTGAGTACGTCGAGTACGTTCAGGGTCACATAGTTGCTGGTGTAAAGATCGTCGTAGCGCCCATCGGGCGAGGTGAAGGCCAGCACCTGCAGGAAAGAACTGGAATTTTTCTCGACCTGAATGCCTTGCCGGCGGACTTCCTGAGGGAGACGGGCCTCGGCCTGCTTGACCCGGTTGTTCACGTTGATGACGGCTTGGTCGATATCGGTGCCGATGTCAAAGGTGACGTTGATCTCGACGCGGCCGTTGGAAGCCGAAGTCGAGTTCATGTAGATCATGCCTTCGACGCCGTTGATCTGCGTTTCCAGTGGCGCGGCAACGGTTTTTTCCAGCACGTCGGCGGAAGCGCCGGGATAGACGGCCGAAACCTGCACCTGCGGTGGCGCGATCTCTGGGTATTGGGCGATGGGCAAGCCGCGCATGGCAGCGAGGCCGGCGATCACGATGAAGATCGAGATCACCATCGCGAAGATGGGACGGTTGATGAAGAAGCGCGAGAACATGGTCAGTTCCCTAGCTTGGTTTCAGTCGGCGCTGCGACAGGTGGCGCCGCGACCTGGACCGGCGCGCCCGGACCGAGCTTGAGCACCCCGTCGACGATCACCTGATCGCCGGCGGCAATGCCGCTGGTTACGACGACATCGTTGCCGATCCAGTCTCCGGTGGCGACCGGCCGGACTTCGGCTTTGTTCTCCTTGCCGACGACAAAGACGAATTTGCCCTGCGGGCCTTCGAGTACGGCGCGTTGCGGGATGCGGAAGGCGCCTTTGCGCACGGCTCCCGAAAGCCGGACACGAACGAACTGTCCCGGTTGCAGGATGCCGTCGGGATTGGGCAGTTCGGCGCGTGCTTCGCTGCTGCCGGTTTCGCGGGAAACGCGCAGATCGGAAAAGTCGGAATGCCCGGTTTGTTTGTACTCACTGCCGTCGGCAAGCACAACGCTGACCTGGAAACGTCCATCTAGCGGCCACTGCAGGTGGCCTGCATCGTTTTCCCTGCGCAGTTTCAGCCTTTCGTTATCCGGGATGCCATAGATGATCTGGATCGGATCGCTCTGGGTCACTGTGGTGAGCAGAATGTCCGGACCGGAAATCAGGGAGCCTTCCGATTTCAGGGCTCGGCTGGTGGTGCCAGCGATCGGTGATTCGACACGCGTCCATTCGAGATTGAGACGGGCTTGCTTCAGGCGGGCCTTGGCGGCGAGGAGGTCGGCAGCGGCAATCGCTTTGGTCGATGTGGCATCGTCAAACTCCTTGCGGCTGATCGCCTTGGCCTCAACCAGGGGGGCGAGACGTGCCGCGTCGCGATCGGCTTGCTCGGCGCGGGCCTTGGCCGCCGCGACATCGGCTTCGCTGCTGGCCAGGGCGGCTTCGAAGGGGGATGGGTCAATGGTGAATAGCGATTGACCGGCTTTGACCTTGCTGCCTTCAACGTAATTGCGCTTGATCAGGATGCCGGAAACGCGGGCGCGGACTTCGGCTTCCCGGATGCCCTGAGTTTGTGCCGGGTATTCGAGCTTGATCGGGAGATCTTCCGCTTTCGCCGTAATAATCGAGACGGGCGCTGGGCCGCCGAACATGCCGCCACCTTTGGCCGGTGGTTTGCCACAAGCCGTGAGAATCAGTGTCAAAGTTACGATTGCCACGCCAGTCATCGGAAATAGGGGGCGGAAGCCAGGGGGGGCGCTGGGGTTGAAAATCATGGAATTTCTCCGCGAGGGTTTTAGGCGAGACAGCGGGGCTGATCAGAGCGATTAGAGCGCCTCAAAATGTCAAAATTGCCAGAGCGTGAAAAAATAAAATGCGATTTTACATACAGACTTGTATGTATGTAAAGAAGGGATATAATTTATAAGCTTTATTCATGAACTGGCGGAAGGTATTTGATGGTCAGAAAGACCAAGGAAGAGGCGCAGGAGACGCGCAACGCGATTCTTGACGCGGCAGAGCTCGTGTTTCAGGAGCACGGCGTCAGCCGGACATCGCTGGCCGAGATTGCGAAGGCAGCCGGGGTGACCCGGGGCGCGATCTATTGGCACTTTGCCAACAAGGCCGATCTCTTCGACGCGATGGTTCAGCGCGTGTTCGGTTTGCTCGAATTGAAAGTGGCCGAACTGGAAGCGGAAAATGACGCGAATCCGGTCGAGTTGATCCGGAAGCTGGCGCTGTATTTCATTGATCGGGTGTCGAAGGATCCGAGATATTTCCGGATCGTCGAGATTTCTTGGCACAAGTGCGAGTATGTCGGGGAAATGGCAGCAATCCGGGATTCGCATCTCGAATGCGGTAATCGCTATCTGGCGATTACCGAAGAATGCTTTCGCAAGGCGCAGCTACGCGGTTTCCTCCCCGCAAGTTTGGATCCGCGATGCGCAGCGGTTGGGATGATGGCCGTCGTCGATGGTCTGGTGCTGAACTGGACGCTGGACAATACCCTCTTCCCATTGGCCGGCTACGGGCCAAAGGCGATTAGCGCCTACTTGAATGGGTTATATACTTCGTCGTTTCCTTCTTCGGAGAAATAAATGGCCGCTTCGCCTGAGACTGTCAGCATGGCAATGTTCTGCGACTTTGAGAACGTCGCGCTCGGCGTGCGCGACGCCAAATACGAGAAGTTCGACATCAAGCCGGTGCTGGAGCGGTTGCTGCTCAAGGGCAGCATTGTCCTCAAGAAGGCGTATTGCGACTGGGAGCGCTATAAGGCGTTCAAGGCGACGATGCACGAGGCCAACTTCGAACTGATTGAAATCCCGCACGTGCGGCAGTCGGGGAAGAATTCCGCCGACATCCGCATGGTCGTTGACGCGCTTGACCTCTGCTATACCAAGTCGCACGTCAATACTTTTGTCATCGTCAGCGGCGACTCGGATTTTTCGCCGCTGGTGTCGAAGTTGCGTGAGAACGCCAAATACGTCATTGGCGTCGGTGTCAAGAAATCGACGTCCGACCTCCTGATCGCCAATTGCGACGAATTTATTTTTTACGACGATCTCGTGCGCGAGAGCCAGCGCAGCGCGGCGCGGCGCGATCCGCGCGCGGCGCAGGCGGTGACCAAACGCACGCCGGAGGAACTGGAAGCGCGGCGCAGCGAAGCGATCGAGCTGGCCGTCGCGACTTACGAAGCACTGGTCAGCGAGCGCGGCGACACGAGCAAAATCTGGGCGTCGATGCTCAAGGAGGCGATCAAACGGCGCAAGCCTGATTTCAACGAGAGCTACTTCGGTTTCCGCAGTTTCGGCAGTCTGCTCGAAGAGGCGCAGAACCGGGGCCTGCTCGAAATCGGCCGCGACGAGAAATCTGGCGCCTTCGTTTCGCGCGGCAGCGGCCCGCTTGCCCGCGCCGAGCCTGCGCTCGCCGAACCCGCGCCGGTCACGGAGCTAACGGTCGAACACGCTCCCTCGCCGGAAGAAGCAGCGCCCAAAGCGCCGGCCAGGCGCCGCAGCCGCGGCGGCAGGAAAACCGCCGAGGGCGGTGCGAAGGAGGTTCCGGCTACGCCTGCCGCGGACGTGACGCCCGCCGCCGAAACGGTCGAGCCAGAAGCTGTGCCGGCGGAAGCCAAAGTAGAGAAAAAGCCCGCTACGCGGACTCGCCGGCCGCGCAAGTCGAAAGCTGAAGAAGCGGCGCCGCCCGCGAGTCCCGCGGAACGGACATGATTTTAAAGCCGATTCAAAGCATGATATTTTTGTTCGTTCTTCCTCTTCATCAAGGGGACGGTGGCTATTGTGAGTCGCTGGCGCGACTTTCATGCTAAACGGACTGCGTCGGACGTTTTTTCCCGCCGTTACCGCCGAGGCTTTCCGGACTCCGGTCCGGTGGGTCGTGAAATGCTTCTGGGGCGTCCAAAGAGGGCACGCAATTCGTCCTTTGCGTCTTCGAGGCGGACAAGTTGTTCCTTCGGAACAAGTTTCCCGGCCCGGTTGATGTAGAAGTTGAGCATCGACATCGCCGAGCGGAAAGGCGTCGTCTTGCGTCGTTGGCTCGCCTCAGCGGATTCTTTCAGCGATTCTGCGATGGCTCGAGGGTCGTCCCAGGTGAATAATCCGTGAGCCAAGTCAAGCGCGTTGCTCTCATGAGTTACGCGTTGCGACCAACGTTTCGGTGAGGCAGTCATGGCGCGTTATCTGCGCGGATGCATTACCCGGAATGTGTTCTACCCCTTGCGCCATGCGGAAAAGCTTGGCGCAGGGGGCGGAAGGGGTTAGCGGGCCGCCTCGGCAACGAAAATCTCGACCCGGCGGTTCATCGCGCGTCCACTGGCACTGGCATTATCGGCAATGGGCTCGCGCGAGCCGCGGCCATCAATCAGGATGCGACTGGCGGCGACACCGCGGGCGGTGAGGTAGTCCCGTGCCGCCATGGCTCGGTTAACCGACAACCGCTCATTGTTCGTGTCCGACCCGGTGCTGTCGGTATGGCCGATGATTTTTACGGTGGTCACTGGGTTCTGGTTTAGCGTGGTCGCGAAGCGGTCAAGGATCGGGCGCAGCCTCGGCTTGATGTCGGAACGGCCTGAATCGAAGGAAATATCACTGGGAATCTCAAGCTTAAGCTGGTTGTCGGCGGTTTGCGTGACGTTCACGCCGGTGCCTTGCGTCGCCTGTTCCATGGTGGCCTTTTGTTCTTGCATATGCTTCGACCACAGGTAACCGCCACCTGCGCCGACGGCGGCGCCAATGACCGCGCCAGTGCCTGCCCCACGGTGTCCGCCGGTCAGGCCGCCAATGACCGCTCCGGCCGCAGCGCCGATTGCTGCGCCGGTGCCTGTTGTGCGCTGGGTTTCGCTCATCTCGGCGCAGCCGGAAAGGCCGCCGCTGACGATGGCAATGGTGGCAAGAGCAGAGATTGTTTTCTTCATGGTTGACCTCGAGCAAGTGGGGGTTGAGATATTCCAATATAGCGAAGGCGTTCGAAATTGAAAGATCACTACGCAATTTGGACAGAGACAGGGGCTGAAATGAAATCGGGCGCCATGCATCCGCATGGCGCCCGATACCGGTAAAGGGAATCCTACAAACGGATCAGACGGGCAGGTAACGCACGCGCAGCACGCCCTGGATGGCCGTCAGGTGGTCGATGACTGCTTGCGGTACCGGGGCGTCGACATCGACCAGCGTGAACGCCATATCGCCGCGCGACTTGTTGAGCATGTTGTGGATGTTCAGGCCGGCTTCGGCGAGCGAAGTCGAAATCTGTCCGAGCATGTTTGGCACGTTGGCGTTAGCGATGGCCAGGCGGTAACTGGATTCGCGCGGCATTGTGATGTTCGGGAAGTTGACCGAATTCACGATATTGCCGTTCTTGAGATAGTCGGCGACCTGATCAGCGACCATGATCGCGCAGTTTTCCTCGGCTTCCTCGGTCGACGCGCCCAGATGCGGCAGCGAGACGAAGTTCGGATGCGTACGCAGCAGGTTGCTCGGGAAGTCGCAGACGTACGCGTGCAGGCGGCCTTCGTTGAGACCGTCGAGCGCGGCGGGTTCGTTGACGATGCCTTCGCGCGAGAAGTTGAGCAGGATGCAGCCCTTCTTCATCAGCTTGATGCGGTCGGCGTTGATCAGATCCTTGGTCGACGGCAGGAGCGGCACGTGCAGGCTGACGAAGTCGGCACGTTTCACGAGTTCGTCGATGCTGGCCGCCTTCTTGACCTGCGAAGGCAGTCGCCAGGCAGCATCGACGGTGATTTCCGGGTCGTAGCCGATGACGTTCATGCCGAGCTGGATGGCTGATTCGGCAAGCATCGAGCCGATAGCGCCGAGACCGATGATGCCGAGCGTGCTGCCGCGCAGCTCACGGCCAACGAAGTGTTTCTTGCCAGCTTCGACCTGCTTGTGCAGGGACTCGTCGTCGCCCACGAGGCCGCTGACGAACTTCAGCGCCGGGAAGATATTGCGCGTGCCCATCAACATGCCGGAGATAACCAGTTCCTTGACGGCGTTGGCGTTGGCGCCGGGCGTGTTGAAGACGACCACGCCGCGCTCGCTCATCGCCTTGATCGGGATGTTGTTGGTGCCGGCACCGGCGCGGCCGATGGCCATGACGCTTTCCGGGATCGGCATCTCGTGCATGACATGCGAGCGGACGAGAATGGCATCCGGATCGGCGACATCGTTACCGACGGTGAAGCTCTCCGGCAGCCGGGAAAGTCCTTTCTTGGAGATCGCGTTGAGCGTCTGAATTTTGCAACCCATGTTGTATTCCTTGGCAGGTTTATTCGTTTGAAAAAAGCTTTAACCACAACGACACGCCGGGTAAGGCGAAAGGCATTAAACCATCAAAGACTGTTCTGGTTTTTCGCCGTACTCGCGGTCCCGCAGGGATTGACTTCGCGGCATGTTTGCCGTGGTTGTCTGTTATTTTCAGCCGTGCTGTTTTTCGAAATCCTTCATCAGCTCGACCAGCGTTTGCACGCCCTCGATCGGCATGGCGTTGTAGATCGACGCGCGCATGCCGCCAACCGAGCGGTGACCCTTCAGCTGCACCATGCCGCGCGCCTTGGCGGCCTTGATGAACTCGTCGTCCAGCGATTCGTCCTTGAGGGTGAACGGGATATTCATCAGCGAACGGTTTTCGGGGGCAACCGGCGAGGCAAAGAAGCTGGAGCTGTCGAGGAAGTCGTAGATCAGCTTCGCCTTGGCGCGATTGACCGTTTCCATCGCCGCCAGTCCGCCTTTGGTCTTGAGAAGCTTGAATACGAGACCGGCAATATAAATCGCGTAGGTCGGCGGCGTGTTGTACATCGAATCGTTCTCAGCGTGAATGGCATAGTCGAACATGGTCGGCGTGCCGGCGACGGTCTGGCCGATCAGGTCTTCGCGCACGATGACGATGGTCAGGCCGGCAGGGCCGATGTTCTTCTGTGCGCCGGCGTAGATCAGGCCGTATTTCGAGACGTCGATCGGGCGGGAAAGGATGTTCGACGACATGTCGGCGACCAGTGGCACATCGCCGGTTTCCGGCGTCCAGAAGATTTCGACGCCGCCGATCGTTTCATTCGGCGTGAAGTGCACGTAAGCCGCGTTCGGATCGAGCTTCCATTGATCCTGCGTCGGCGCGTAGGAGAATTTTTTGTCTTCCGCGCTGGCGACGACATTGACGGCGCCGTATTTCTTTGCTTCCTTGATCGCTTTTTTCGACCATTCGCCAGTGTTCAGGTAATCGGCGGAGGCCTTGCCGCGCAGCAGGTTCATCGGAATCATGGCGAACTGGGTCGACGCGCCGCCCTGCAGGAACAACACCTTGTAGTTGGCCGGGATGCCCATCAGTTCACGCAGGTCAGCTTCAGCTTCGGCCTGGATGCTCATGTATTCCTTGCCGCGGTGCGACATTTCCATGACCGACATGCCACAGCCGCGCCAATTGACGAGTTCGTCGCGAGCTTGTTCAAGAACCTCCCGGGGCAGGGTGGCCGGGCCGGCGCTGAAATTGAAAATACGTTCCATGGCGTTAAAACCTTTCTGTTGGGAAATGCGCTTGCAAGAATATGAAGTGCGTAGCGGGGATGAATCGGCGAGGAACTGAGCAGCGTGAGTCCGATCGCGGAAAACCGACATTTTAGCGAAATCCGCAGTGGAAGTCGCTTGCCGCAGAATCGCGGGCTACGTAGTTTTCCCTCGCCCAACGAAAAGCCCTGACCAGAATCTGCCAGGGCTTGGAAAATTAGCTGCGATATTTCAGGCCGCGGCCTGCACCGGAATTTCGCAGCCAGTGCGCGCGATGCGATTGTTGGCGTCAGCGTAAATCAGTTTCGGGCGGTGTTTTTCGAGCTCGACTTCGTTGTAGACCGCGAAACTGGCGATGATCAGCAAATCGCCCGGAGCTGCACGGCGCGCGGCCGAGCCATTGACCGAGATCACGCCCGAACCGCGCTCGCCGCGGATGGCGTAGGTCGTGAAGCGTTCGCCGTTGTTGATGTTCCAGATGTCGATCTGTTCGTATTCGCGGATGTTGGCCGCGTCGAGCAGGTCCTCGTCGATTGCGCAGGAGCCTTCATAGTGAAGCTCCGAGTGCGTGGTCGTGACTCGGTGCAGCTTGGACTTCAGCATCGTTCTCTGCATGGTAATTAATACCCGGGCTGGTTCCCGGTTGGATGGAAAGGACGGGGATTCTAGTCAATATTCCCCGTCTGTCAACACCAATGTCGGAAGGGTTATTTCAGGAATATCTCAATGTTATCAATGAGGCGCGGCGTGCCGAGGCGGCTGGCGGCGAGCACGACGAGTTCGCGGTCACCGGCCTCGGGAGGCTGCAGATCCGTTTGCCGTCGAACCGCGACGTAATCGGTTTGCCAGCCATGGCGGTCGAGTTCGGCAGCTGCTTCGCGTTCGAGCTTCCCATAATCGCGCTCGCCGCTGAGAGCGGCGTCGCGGATCGCGCACAAATACCGATACAGGCGCGGCGCCTCGGCGCGTTCATCGGCACTCAGATAGCCATTGCGCGAGGAAAGCGCCAAACCGTCGGCGGCGCGCACGGTGTCGCCGCCGACGATCTCGATCGGCAAGGCCAGTTGCCGCGTCATGTTGCGCAGGACCATCAGTTGCTGATAATCCTTCTTGCCGAATAGCGCGACCTGTGGCTGCACGATGTTGAACAGCTTGAGCACGACAGTGGCGACGCCGCGGAAGTGACCGGGGCGGAATTCGCCTTCGAGCTGGTTCTGGATGTCCGGTGGGTCGACCTGGTATTGCTGCGGCTCCGGATAAAGATCGCTTTCTCCCGGCGCAAAAAGCACGTCGACACCAGCAGCTTCAAGTTTTTCACAGTCCTCCTGGAAGGTGCGCGGGTATTTGTCGAAGTCCTCGTTGGGGCCGAACTGCAGGCGATTGACGAAGATGCTCGAAACCACGGTGTCGCCGTGCGCACGGGCCTGCGTCATCAATGCAATGTGACCGGCGTGCAGGTTGCCCATGGTCGGGACGAAAACGATACGGCCGCGATTTTTCAGTGCGGCGCGCAGGTCGGGGATGTTCGAATGGATTTGCATGGGTTTATTACCTCTTTCAACACAGAGGACATAGAGGACACAGAGTTCACAGAGGAAAACCATTCATCATGAAATTCTCTGTGTTCTCCGTGCCTCCGTGATCTCCGTGTTGAGTGCGGTTTGGTTAATAACAGTGTTCCGGGCCGGGGTAGCTACCGTCCTTGATCGCTTTGACGGCGCGTTGGGCTGCGTCGGCGATGCTGGTCGCGCCGTCCATGAAGTTGCGCACGAAACGCGCCTTTCGGCCCGGTGGGACATCGAAAGCATCGTGCAGAACCAGCACCTGGCCGGAACAGCCGGGACCAGCACCGATGCCGATGGTGACGATATCGAGCGTTGCCGTGATCGCGGCGCCGAGCGCCGAAGGGATGGCTTCGAGTACGAGCATCGTGGCGCCGGCTTCCTGGAGGGCAAGGGCGTCGTTCTTCAACTTCTGCGCCGCTGCGTCGTTTTTGCCCTGGACTTTGTAGCCGCCCATCGTATGCACGGATTGTGGGGTCAGCCCGATATGACCGCAAACCGGGATGCCGCGCATGGTCAGGAATTTCACCGTCGGCGCCATGTGGGCGCCGCCTTCGAGCTTGACCATCTGGGCACCGGCGACGAGAAGCTGCTTCGCGTTGCGGAAAGCCTGTTCCGGCGATTCCTCATAGGTGCCGAAAGGCATGTCGGCGACGATGAACGGGCGGGAGGAGCCGCGGCAGACCGCCGCTGTGTGATAAGCGATATCGGCAATCGTGACCGGTAAGGTCGAATCGTGGCCCTGAATGACGTTGCCGAGCGAATCGCCGATCAACATCGTATCGACGCCGGCACCGTCGAGCAGTCGCGCGAAACTGGCGTCGTAGCAGGTGAACATGGCGACCTTTTCGCCGGCGGCGCGCATTTTGGCGAGGTCAGTCTGGGTCAGGCGTTTAACGTCGGGATGCGTGGACATGGTTCAGTCCCCTTTGTTGAAGTATTCGCGTTGTCCACGCATCGCTTGAATGCGTTGGACGAGCAGTTGAAAGTCGTCGTCGTTGTCGACGAAGTTGAGATTTTCCGAATTGACGATCATCACCGGCGCTTGGTCGTAGCGGTGAAAGAAACTGGTGTAATTTTCCCCGAGCAGGCTCAGGTAATCGTCGCTGATCTTGCGCTCCATGCCGATGCCGCGCTTGCGGACGCGGGAAATCAGTGTTTCCGGCTTCGCTTGCAGGTAGATCACCAGATCGGGTGTGGCCGAGGCCTGCATCGAGACGCGATCGTAGATCTGGCGGTACAGTTTGTATTCGTCTTCGCTGAGCGTGAGGGCAGCAAAGATCGGGTCCTTTTCCAGCAAGTAGTCGCTGACGACGGTGCGTGGAAAGAGTTCCGGCTGCGCCAGGTCGCGCAACTGGTCGAGGCGATGAAAAAGAAAGAACAACTGCGTTTGCATCGCGTAGCGTGCCTGGTCCTGGTAGAAACGGCCGAGGAATGGATTCACCTCGGGCTGCTCGAGCAGCAATTCGGCGTCAAGGTGTTCGCCCAGGCGCCGGGCGAGACTGGTCTTGCCGACGCCGATCGGGCCTTCGACGACGATGTAACGCGCCGATTCAAGCAAGTTCTTTTTCATGAGCGGAAGATGAAATAAACCGCGCCAAGGATACACAGGGCAGCCCACAGGTAGTCAAGCTTGAGCGGTTGATTCATGTAGAAGACGACGAAGGGAACGAAAATCGCTAGCGTGATGGCTTCCTGAAGGATTTTCAACTGGGGCAGCGATAGTTCAGTGTGGCCGATTCGGTTTGCGGGAACCTGGAGCAGGTATTCGAAGAGGGCGATTCCCCAGGAAACCAGGGCGGCAATCCACCAAGGGCGTTCGTTCAGGTGTTTGAGGTGCGAATACCAGGCAAAAGTCATGAAAACATTCGAAGCTGAAAGCAGCAGAATGGTCAATCCGATGGCCGGAAATTTTGCGACTAGCATTGTTCTAGGCGCTCGATGGCTTGCATGCTGACGGCGGGTAGCCAGGCAGCGGCGCTGCCGCGTTGCGGGATGCGGCAGTCCGGTGCGATTTCGGCGAGAGGCGCTAGCACGAAGGCGCGCAGGTGCATGCGCGGGTGTGGTAGCACGAGATCAGGGCTATCGATGACCTGCTGGTCGTAGAGCAGGAGGTCGAGATCGAGCGTGCGCGGAGCGTGCAGGTAGTCGCGGCGGCGGCCGAAAGCCTTTTCGATTTCGAACAGCGCGTCGAGTAATGCCGTCGGCGTCAACGTGGTGTCGAGCGAGGCGACGGCGTTGATGAAGTCCGGCTGCCCGTCAATCCCCACCGGCGCTGTACGGTAGAGCGACGAGACGCGATGCAGGCGCGAGTCCGGTAAATTTTCCAAGGCCTTGACGGCAGCAAGCACCTGGGCGACCGGGTCGTCGAGATTGGCACCGAGGGCGACGTAGGCTAGGGGCATTGGAAGGATCGGATAGTTAAATATTGACCACAACGAACACAACGAGCACAAAGAAAATCCCAAAAAATCATTTGTAACGTATTCGCCGATGTTGGTCGGGGCGTCTGAAAAATGCTCTTATGCTTTTGGTTCTCGTTGTGTTCGTTGTGGTTAATTGTTTTTAGTTATTCCGGACTTGCCGATGCCGGCTTGCGTTTGCGCCGGCGGCGTTTCTTCGTTTCGCCCGGCGCCGGGGGCAGCAGCATCGCGGCGCGTTCCTCGCCTTCGGCGTTGAGGAAATCGGTCCACCATTGCCCGAGTTCTTCGCTGACTTCGCCAGACTCGGCGCGCAGCAGCAGGAAATCGAAGGCGGCCTTGAAGCGTGCTTGCTCAAGCAGACCGTAGGGGCGTTTGCCCGTGCGCTGTTCGAAGCGCGGCTGCAAAGCCCAGATGTCCTTAATGTCGCCGGCGATGCGGCGTGTGATCGCCAGTTTTTCGCCCTGCACGTCGAGTACGTCGTCCATGGCTTGGAACAGCGCCGGGATCGGGCGTTCGCCGCCGGCCTTGATGCTTTCCCACTTGGCGAGCACTTCGTGCCAGAGCAGGGTGGCGAAAAGGAAACCGGGGGAGACCGGCTTGCCATCATGGATGCGACGGTCGGTGTTCTCGAGCGCCAGCATGACGAAGCGCTCGCCCAGCGGCTGTTCGAGAATAACGTCGAGCAATGGCAGCAGTCCGTGGTGCAGCCCCTCGGCGCGCAATTGCCGGACGCACCTGACGGCGTAGCCCGAGGTCAGCAGCTTGAGCATTTCGTCGAACAGGCGTGAGGGGGGGACGTTCTCGATCAGATCGGACATTTCGCGGATCGGCCGCCGGGCTTCGGGGTCGATCTCCAGTCCGAGCTTGGCGCCGAGGCGGACGGCGCGCAGCATGCGCACCGGGTCCTCGCGGTAGCGGGTTTTCGGGTCGCCGATCATGCGCAGCGTCTTCTGTTTCAGGTCGGCGACGCCATGATGGTAATCGAGGATGGTTTCCGAGGCGGGATCGTAATAGAGGGCGTTGACAGTAAAGTCGCGCCGCGCCGCGTCCTCCTGCTGGCTGCCGAACACGTTGTCGCGCAACAGGCGGCCCTGATGGTCGGTGTGCGCCTTGCCCGATGGCTGCTGTTCGTGGTGGCCGCGGAAGGTGGTGACCTCAATGGTTTCGTGCCCCATCATGACATGAACGATCTGGAAGCGGCGGCCGATGATGCGCGAGCGCCGGAAGCAGTGGCGAACCTGCTCGGGCGTGGCGTCGGTGGCGACGTCGAAATCCTTCGGCGTGAATCCGGCGAGCAGGTCACGTACTGCGCCACCGACCACAAAGGCTTTGTAACCGTGTTGCTGCAGGGTCTCGACGGTACGCCGGCAACCGCTGCTGATCTGGTCGTGGCGGATACCGTGTTTGCCGACGCCGATGACGGCGGGTTCGCCGGGCGCACTGCTTGTCTTGCGTCCGAGGACTTTGGAAATGAATTTGCGAATCATCGCTGACGATTATTGTTTTGCCGCAGTGCGGAAAAAGGCGCAATGATAGTCCAATTTCCCGCGGAAATCAGGGGTTTGTCGCCAAGCTGACGCATCAGCATGCGACGTCTTCTTTGTCGCGCAGTGTCAGGATCGGCCAGCCTGCGCCTTCGGCGTGCGCACGCAGGGTCGGGTCGGGGTCGACCGCGACCGGGTCGGTGACCAGCGAAAGCAGCGGCAGATCGTTCAGTGAATCACTGTAGAACCAGCTGCGCTCGAAGCTGCCGAACCATAGACCCATCGATTCGAGCCAGTTTTCGACACGGACGACTTTGCCTTCGCGAAACGCAGGTTGATTGCGCGGCTTACCGGTGAAACGACCGTTTTCCTGGGCGGCGATGGTCGCGATCAGATGCGGAATGCCGAGTTCGCGGGCGATCGGGCCGGTCACGAAACAGTTGGTGGCGGTAACCAGCGCGCACAGGTCGCCGGCGTCTTGGTGGCGTTTGACGAGGTCGCGCGCGGTTTGCCCAAGCATCGGGCGGATACGCAGATCCATGAATTCGGCGTGCCAGGCTTCCAGATCAGCGCGGGAATTCTGCGCCAGCGAGCACAACTGGAAGTCGAGAAATTCGTAGATGTCGAGCTTGCCGGCCTTGTATTGTTCGTAGAATTCGTTGTTGCGTTCCTCGAACGTGTTTCGGTCGAGGATGCCCTTATCGACCAGATGCAGCGTCCATTCGTAATCGCTGTCACAGGCGAGCAGGGTATTGTCGAGGTCGAAAAGGGCAAGTCGCATGGCGGTTTTCCGGGAGCGGTCTGGTTATTAGGTGAAAGACGTTTGCAGGACTTCGCGCAGTAATGGCAGGGTGATCGCGCGCTTGTGTTCGAGCGAATAACGGTCGAGGGCGACGAGGAAAGCCGACAAGCTGCGCATGTCGCGCGGTGCGCGGGCGAGTAGGTAGTCGAAGGCTTCCGGTGGCAGACGCAACCCGCGCATCGTTGCTTGTGCGGCAAGTGCCTCGATCTTTTCGTTGTCCGTGAGCGCGTGCAAGCGGTAGATCAGCCCTGAGCCGAGCCGCGTGCGCAGATCCTCGCGTAGCGTCAACTGGCGCGGCGGTTGATTAGCTGCAGTGAGCAGGCGTCCGCCGGTTACGCGCAAGCGGTTGAACAGGTTGAAGAGGGCAATCTGTCCGTGGTCGCTCAGGCACTCAACGTTATCTACGGCGAAAAAGTCGTCGCTCTCGTCTCCGTCCGTTAATCGGCTCAGGTCAGGGTCGGTCAGCGCATCGCCGTAGCGGGCTTCGCTGGCGCGCAGCAGGTGCGTTTTGCCTGCGCCCGGTTCGCCCCACAGCAGCAGCGACGGTTCGCCGTTGTCGGGCGCCAGCCAGGCGGCCAGACCGGTCAGCGTTTCGCTATTGCCGCCAGCGACAAAGTTGTCGAAGCGGGGCGGAACTTCCGGCATGAGATCAAGAATGAGCTGGCGCATGGGGAACAAGGTGGAAAGCGGATGCGCTTGCAAAGCTGGCCGTCCGCGAAAAGTCTATTTCGGATAAAATCCCGACTTTTGAAAAGTCGCCGCGCATTTTATCACTACGCGTTGCCTTTCACCTTCTGCAAGCCTCTTCTGGATACAACACGACATGACTCAGCAATCCCTCTCCTATCGTGACGCCGGCGTGGATATCGACGCCGGTGATGAACTCGTCGAACGCATCAAACCTTTTGCCAAGAAGACCCTGCGTGAAGGCGTGCTCAGTGGGTTAGGGGGATTTGGCGCCCTGTTCGAAGTCCCCAAGCGCTATCGCGAACCGGTGCTGGTTTCAGGGACCGACGGAGTCGGCACGAAGCTTCGGCTGGCCTTCGAACTCAAACGTCATGATACGGTTGGCATCGACCTCGTTGCCATGAGCGTCAACGACATTCTGGTGCAGGGCGCCGAGCCGCTCTTCTTCCTCGACTATTTCGCTTGCGGCAAGCTTGATGTCGATACGGCGGCGAGCGTCGTCCAGGGTATCGCCAAAGGTTGCGAATACGCCGGCTGCGCGCTGATCGGCGGCGAAACCGCCGAGATGCCGGGCATGTACCCTGACGGTGAATACGACCTGGCTGGCTTCGCAGTTGGCGCTGTCGAAAAATCGGCCATGATCACCGGCAAGGATATCGTTGCCGGTGATGTCGTGCTCGGTTTGCCCTCCTCGGGCGCACATTCGAACGGTTATTCGCTGGTACGCAAGATCATTGCTCGTTCACAACCGGATCTCGACGCTGCTTTCGACGGGGATAAAACGTTGGCCGACGCGATCATGGCGCCGACCCGCATCTATGTGAAACCGATGTTGTCGCTGATGGCGGCGCTGCCGGTCAAGGGCATGGCGCACATCACCGGCGGCGGTCTTACCGAGAACGTGCCGCGTGTGCTCCCCGAAACTGTGAAGGCCGTGATCGATCAATCGCGCTGGCAGCGACCGAAGCTTTTCCAGTGGCTGCAGCAGGAGGGCAACGTCGCTGAGGCCGAGATGCACCGCGTTTTCAACTGCGGCATCGGCATGGTGGTGATTGTTGCCCCCGAAAATGTTGCCCAGGCGTTAGAGCTGCTCAATGCGGCTGGCGAGAAGGCGGTTGAAATCGGTCGCATTGAGCCACGCAAAGAGAGCGAGGCGCAGACCATAGTCGTTTAATCGGGGATTTCGGATGTTCTGTTTGCCGTTCCGGTCGCCGTTTGGTTTTTCGCTGAGCGGTGAATGGGCTGTCCAGCGATCCATCCAGGCACAATCACGCTCGTTAAGCGCAGTTACTTACATTCGGCTGCGAGGTTCAGGCCTCGAAGTCGATGGCCGGCTGACCGAAGGCCTTGGTGTGCTGATTCCCCGACCGTGTGTCTAGCAAGACCGGAACCTGTTTCTTTCGTCGATCCTGGGCCATTTCTTCTTCAGAGCCAGTGCTTTGGCGACGTTCGGGGCGTTCCTTGGGGGCGTTGTTACGACGCTTATCCTCGAAATCGCGTTGCCATTCCTCTGCAGTGTTCGATAACGCCGGGCGAATTGCCGTTGTTTCAGTGACTTGATCGGTTCGCGTATTCTCGATCAGAGATTTGTGGCTCTTGCCCATCAGGCTTGACCATATGGCTTCCTTGGGAATAAGCATGGGAACTCCCCTGTGTCTTTGATGCAACTGACTGAATTAACGGCGAATTGTCGTGGATCTTGAGTGTTGTACAGGGAGCTTGGCGGATTAAACGTTGTCAATGCATGGAAGGCACAGAAAAAAGATGAGATTTATTCGCAAAAACAGCTTGTCTTTTCGATTGGATCGTCTAGATTGGGAGTGTGCCGTGATTAGCGGCGAGTCCGGCAAGAAGCAGTGTGGTTTTAGCCGTGTTTTTAGGAGACTCTATGGCGGTTTTTGAAGATTGTTCTTTAAAATCTGCGAGTTGATATCCATAGCGGCAAATTGCCGATAACCTTGGCCAGGTGTGCCGAGGTCGAAGTCTCGAAAGCCCATGCATCTCAAAGCATGGGCTTTTTTATGGTAAATGCGCTAAAGTGAGACGTCCGTGAAGAATAAAGACCAAAACCGAAGATTCCATGAGTGAAAACACCGGGGAACGGAATAGTCGCATACGTCTGGAGCGTATCCGCACCTTTTTTGATAATACCCGTGGCAATCCTATTTTCGCTATCGCGAGTGGGCTTGTATTCGTTCTCTTGTTGAGCAACGAAGGAAGCGGAGGTTCCGCCCTCTGGATCTGGTTGGTTCTCCTGGTTTTTGTGTGTTCGTTGGTCTTCGGTTTCGAGTGGCATGTTCGCCGAAGCGGCCTTGCTTTCGCGAATGCACAGCGGTTTTTCGTTATCCGTGCCGCTCTGGGGAGCCTCGTGATGCTCCTCCTTGGTGCAGGTGTTCTGCTCTTGCCGGAGTCCCCAAGCCATTCCACCTATGCGTTGATATTCATTCTGGCAATTTCCGTGGTTTCGGCCAGCAATTTGTCGTGTTCAACGGTTTTTCCCTATGCGGCCTTGTCGAACCTTTAGTCATGATGCCGTACGTGGTGAGCGGAATTTCCCTCTACCGGAAGCAGGGGGATAATTATTTCCTGTATATGAGCGTTACCGGTGTTGTCTGGTTGTGTGTGTTTTTGCTCCTGGCTTTCCGAATATCCCGAAAAGTGGTGCGCGGTATTGAGCTTCAAGAGCGTTTGCGTGACGAGATCGCAGAGCGCGAGCGGACGGAAAGCGAGTTGCGTGCCAGCCAGGAATCGGCGCAACGTCTAGCCACAATGATGCGTTTGATTTGCGACAATGTGCCGGACATGATCTGGGCTAAGGATGAGGAAAATCGTTACGTTTTCACCAATAAGGCACTTTGCGAGAAGCTGTTGAATGCCGCAGATACCAGCGAACCGTTAGGCAAGACCTTCGATTTTTTCGTGCGTCGTGAACGCGAGCGTCATCCGGATGATCCGGAATGGCATACTTTCGGGCAGTTTACTGAGGATGTCGACCGTCACACGATCGGACGGGATGATCCGACGGCTTTCGAAGAATCGGGGAATGTCTTCGGGCAATTCGCTTACCTTGAGATCCGTCAGGCACGTTTTGTCGATGAGCGGGGAGAGGTGGTCGGAACGGTCGGTTGTGCGCGTGACATTACTGCGCGCAAGGCTTCGGAGTCGATGGTCGAGCATCTGGCGCATCATGACGCATTGACCGGCTTGCCAAACCGTCTTTTGATGAACGACCGCCTGAAGCAGGCGCTGGCTCTAGCACGGCGCGATCGGGTGAAGCTGGCGCTTTTGTTCATCGATCTCGACAAGATCAAGCTGGTTAACGATACGCTTGGTCACGACATTGGCGATTTGCTGCTCAAAGAGGCCGCCAAACGGATGCGTGAGGAGGTGAGCCGAGCCTCGGATACCCTAGCACGCCTCGGCGGAGACGAGTTTATCGTCATCCTGCCGCGCGTGGCTACCGAACAGGATGCGGCCATGTTGGCCAGCAGCCTTCTGAAGACTTTGGCGAAGCCTTTCTTCATCAACAACAAGGAAATCCGGATTTCGGCAAGTATCGGTATCGCCTTGACGCCATTGCAAGGAGAGGACGCCGTTCGTGTGCTTAAAAATGCCGATACCGCGATGTATGCCGCTAAAAACACCGGGGGCAATGCGTTCCGCTTTTTCGATCCGTCAATGACGACCTGGTTGGAGTAGCGCTTTGGCAACCCTGTCGCCGACCTGTTCCGTCAGGTCGCTTGCCAGGCAATCAAAAACCTGGGGTTTCAGCGTGTTTGTCAGCCAGGTGATCTGGCGTTTGGCGAGCTGGCGGGTGGCATAGATTCCTCGGTCGCGCATTTCAGCGCGTGGCGCTAGTCCGTCTTGGGCTTCCCAGACTTGCCGGTAGCCGACGCAACGCATGGACGGCAGGTTCAGGCTCAACCGGTATTTCTCACGCAGCATCGACACCTCGTCTTCGAGCCCGGCCGCCAGCATGGCGTCGAAACGTTCGGCAATCCGTGCGTGGAGTACCCCGCGATCCGAGGGAAGCAGGCCGAGTGCGATGAAATCGTAAGACGGCACCTGGTCGCGAGTCTCGGTGATCAGTTCGGAGAGTGGTCGGCCGGTCAGACGGAAAATTTCCAGCGCACGTTGGAGGCGCTGCGCATCGGTAGGGTGCAGGCGGGCCGCAGTGGCCGGATCGACTTTCGCCAGTTCGGCATGCACTGCCGGCCAGCCCTCGGTTTCGGCCAAGCGGTCGATGGCGGCGCGGGTCAGCGGGCAGGCTTGCGGCAGGTCGGACAGTCCTTCCCGCAACGCCTTGAAGTAGAGCATGGTGCCGCCGACGAGGAGCGGCACTTTGCCGCGTGCGGTGATTTCGGCCATGACCCGCAGCGCATCCGCGCGGAAGCGCGCCGCCGAATAGGCTTCTTCGGGACTGATCAGGTCGATCAGATGATGCGGAAACTGGGCCAGCGTCGCGGCGTCCGGTTTCGCCGTGCCGATGTTCATGTCCTGGAACACCTGCGCCGAGTCGACGCTGACCAGCTCGACCGGAAAGCGCTGCGAAAGCGCCATCGCCACGGCTGTCTTGCCGCTCGCGGTGGGGCCCATCAGGAGAATTGCGGGAGGGAGGTTCATTTGTTAACCACGGCGAACACGGCGGGCACAGCGAAAACCATGATCAATTTCATTATGACAAACGACCGGAAATTCATTAAAAAAAGGGTTTTGCCATTGAATTTCGCCGTGTCCGTTGTGTTCGCTGTGGTTAATACAATTCATTCACTTACCCCGCATGAAGAGCTTGTCCAGCTCGCCCATCGAGAGTTGGGTCCAGGTCGGACGGCCATGGTTACACTGGTCGGCGCGTTCGGTTTCTTCCATCTGGCGTAGCAGCGCGTTCATTTCCGGCACAGAAAGGATGCGCCGGGCGCGTACGGCGCCGTGGCAGGCCATCGTTGCCAGCAGTTCGTTACGGCGCTCGGTCATGAGTTGCGTCACACCATGTTCGCGTAGTTCGGAGAGCAGCGTTCGGGCAAGGTTGGTGGGATCGGCCGCCTGTAGCAGCGCCGGAACGGTGCGTACGGCGAGTTGTGTTGGCCCCATCGCAGCGATCTCGAAACCGAGACCGGTAAGCGTGTCAGCGTGTTCTTCGACGGCGGCGACGTCGAGCGCATCGGCAGAGAAAACGGCCGGGATGAGCAGTGACTGGCTGGAAATCGCCCGGCTATCCAGTGCGTTCTTGAGCTTTTCGTAGAGGATGCGTTCGTGTGCGGCGTGCATGTCGACCAGCACGAGCCCTTGCGAGTTCTGGGCGAGGATATAGACGCCGTGCAATTGCGCCAGCGCGTAGCCGAGCGGCGGCGCTGAGTCCTCCGCTTGTTGCTCGGGGCGGGCGAAGAGGGCGTTATCGCTGGTAACTATTCTGGCGCTTTCGGCCAGAGCGTAATACGCCGTCGTCGCTGGTTCACCGATGCGCAGTGGTTCCTGGTGCGTTGTTTTATACGTGGAGAGCGAGGGCGCGGGCGGGGAAAATCCCGCCGGAGTGCGGGAATTGAATTCCGAAACGGACTCGCGTACTGGCGCTGGGGTAATGTTCTGCGTGCTGGATGGGGGACTTGCGATGCCCGCGAGCGGTGCCGACAGGCTGCGCCGGACGGCATGAAAGATGAACTGATGCACGGCGCGACTATCTCGGAAACGGACTTCGGTCTTGGCCGGATGCACGTTGACGTCGACGGCGGCTGGATTAACCTCGAGGAATAGGCAATAGGCCGGGTAGCGGCTGCCGTGCAGCATGTCCTGGTAGGCTTCGCGCAGCGCGTGGGCGAGCAGCTTGTCGCGGACGAAACGGCCGTTAACGTAGCAGTATTGGGCGTCGCTTCGCGCCCGCGAGTGCGCGGGGAGGGCGCAGTGGCCGCTCAGGCGCAATCCATGTGCGGCGGCGCCGGTGTCGACGGCACGCGATTCGCCGAGGAAGCCGTCGCCGAGGATGGCGCCGGCACGGCTGCGCGCATCGCCCTTCGGCAGGTGCAGGCTGACCCGCCCGTTGTGTGAGAGCGTGAAGGAAACTTCCGGATGCGCTAGCGCAATCCGTTTGACGGCTTCGGCGCAGTGGGCGAATTCGGTGGCGTCCGATTTGAGAAATTTGCGGCGCGCCGGCGTGTTGTAGTAGAGGTCGCGCATTTCGACGACGGTGCCGGCGGCGAGCGCGGCGGGTTCGGGGCTGGCCTGTGCTTCGGCAACGAGCCGCCAGGCGTGGGCGGCGCCGGTCTGCCGGCTGGTCAGCGTCACACGCGCGACCGACGCGATCGACGCTAGCGCTTCGCCGCGAAAACCCAGCGTGGCTACTTGTTCCAGATCGGCGAGCGTGGCGATTTTCGACGTGGCATGGCGGGTCAGCGCCAGAGCCAGTTCGTCCTTGGCAATGCCGCAGCCGTCGTCGCTGATGCGGATCAGTTTGACGCCGCCTTCCTCAAGCTGGATCTGGATCGCCGTGCTGCCGGCGTCGAGGGCGTTTTCGAGCAATTCCTTGAGGACGGAGGCCGGGCGTTCGACGACTTCGCCGGCCGCGATCTGGCTGATCAGCAGGTCGGGCAGTCGATGAATAGCGGGGCGGAGGGGGCGTATCTCAGGCATCGGCGGATTATACCGTTCAAGCTTCCGGTAGAATCGCGGCTGCACTTTTTCGGATCGTCGACGCATGGAATACCTCGCCGCCTTTATCGATATCATCCTGCATCTGGACAAGCATCTTGCGGTGCTCGTCCAGCAGTACGGCGTCTGGATTTACGCCATCCTGTTCGCGATCATTTTCAGCGAGACCGGGTTCGTCGTGACGCCTTTTCTGCCCGGCGATTCCCTGCTGTTCGTTGCCGGGGGGCTGGCCGCCCTGGGGGGGATGGACATCACCGTTCTGGTTGCTGTGCTCGTCGTCGCGGCGACGCTTGGCAACATGCTCAATTACCAGATCGGACGTTTCATCGGGCCGCGCGTATTCAAGTGGGAAGATTCGCTCTTCTTCAACAAGGCTGCGCTGGAAAAGACAGAAGCTTTTTATGAAAAGCACGGCGGAAAGACGCTCATTCTCTCCCGCTTCCTGCCCCTGTTCCGGACCTTTGCGCCCTTTGTCGCTGGCGTCGGCCGGATGGCCTACTTGCGTTTCACTTTTTTCAACCTGATCGGGGCCGGCTTGTGGGTGGTTTCATTGACGCTCGCCGGCTATTTCTTCGGCAACCTGCCCTGGGTGCAGAAAAACCTGACCGTGGTGATCCTCGGCATCATCGTCGTTTCCCTGATCCCCGCCGTCGTCGGCTGGTGGCGGCACCGTAAAGAGAAGATACAGCATTAACTACGGTAGACACAGCGATCACGGCGGAAAACAAGAACTTGTGAGATTCTGTTCAATCACCCTCTGGCTGAGCAAAGAGGCAAGCCAGAAACTCAAGCTTTTCGCGGTGAGCTTTGCACTTCCTCCGGTCGCCGCAGTGTCGCTGTGGTTTGAACTTGCAAGGTATGTTCAACCCGCGCGGCGTTTTTTGTCCATTAGTTGCAGGATCAGCGGTGTGAAGATGATCTGCATGGCCAGACTCATCTTGCCGCCGGGGCAGACAATAATGTTCGGCCGCGACATGAATGAGTCGTGGATCATGCTAAGCAGATAAGGAAAGTCGATTCCTTTTGGATTGGCGAAACGGATAACGACGAAGCTTTCGTCGAGCGTTGGAATGTCACGGGCGATCAGCGGATTCGAGGTGTCGACCGTCGGCACGCGCTGGAAGTTGACGTGCGTCTGCGAGAACTGCGGACAGATGTAATTGATGTAGTCGGGCATACGGCGCAGGATGGTATCCATCACCGCTTCGGTCGAATAACCGCGCTGCGCCTTGTCGCGGTGAATCTTCTGGATCCATTCGAGGTTAATGATCGGTACTACGCCGACGCGCAGGTCAACATGGCGGGCGACGTCGACATCGTCAGTCTTGATCGCACCGTGCAAGCCCTCGTAGAAAAGGAGGTCAGAACCCTCGGGCAGGTTTTCCCAATCGGTGAAGGTGCCTGGGGGGGCGCCGTAGAGTTTGGCCTCGTCGCTGTCGTGGACGTAACGTCGGCGTCGGCCATTTCCTGTTTCACCGTATTCTCGAAAAAGAGTCTCCAAGTCGTCGAAGAGGTTGGCTTCTGGGCCGAAATGACTGAAATGGTGATTGCCGGCAGCCTCTTCTTCCGCCATTTTGGTTTTCATGTCCTCGCGGTCATAGCGGTGAAAACTGTCGCCTTCGACGATTTCGGCTTTGATCTTCTCGCGCCGGAAAATGTGCTGGAAAGTTTTCGTGACCGAAGTCGTGCCCGCACCGGAAGAACCGGTGATGGCAATGATTGGATGTTTGACGGACATCGGTGGTCTCCTGTGTTCGGTAATGCCCCTAATTGAAGCTTAGGCCAATCCGTCGTTCCGGAACAGCGAACGGGTGTTGAACAGTGGCGAAGTGAAAGGTTCATCGTCGCCGCTGAGATACTCGTTGTGATAGCGCTCGATTCGCTCAACTTCGTCGCGGGCACCGAGAATGACGGGGGTTTGCTGGTGGAGCTCGGTTGGTTGTACCGAGAGAATGCGTTCATAACCGGTCGAGGCCATGCCTCCGGCCTGCTCTACAAGCATTGCCAATGGATTGGCATTGTGCAGCAAGGGAAAGCGTCCGGGCTTCGCCGGATCGCGTGTGTCGCGCGGGTAAAGAAAAACGCCGCCGCGCAGCAGCATGCGATGGACGTCGGCGACCATTGTCGCCGCCCAGCGCATATTGAAATCCTTGCCGCGAACGCCGGTTTTTCCGGCCAGACATTCTTCGACGTAGCGGCGGATCGGGGGTTCCCAGAAGCGTTCATTCGACGTGTTGATCGAGAAATTCGGCGTTTCCGCTGGGATTTGCAAATTATGATGCGTGAGCAGAAATTCGCCGATCTCGCGTTCAAGGGTGAAGGCATGTGTGCCGGTCCCGAGCGTCAGCACCAGGATCGTCGAGGCGCCGTAGAGCGCGTAACCGGCGGCGACTTGAGCTGTGCCCGGTTGCAGGAAATCGGCTGCGGAGGGGTCGCTGCATCCTTCCGGACAGCGCAGGATCGAAAAAATGCTGCCGACCATCAGATTGACGTCAATGTTCGGTGTGCCGTCGAGCGGATCGAAAACAAGCAGGTATTTGCCACGCGGCCGTTTTTCGGGAATCGGGTAAATCTCTTGCATCATCCCGGACGACATGGCGGCGAGGTGACCGCCCCAGGCGCAATGCTCAAGGAAGGTCTGGTTAGAAAAAGCGTCGAGCGCAACCGGTTCGTGTCGGCCTGGAAAAACGGCGTATTGTGGCAGTCCGGCCAAAGCGCCGCGCGAAACGCCGCGTGCGATGGCCTTGCAGGAGCGCACGATGTCGCTGATCAGCATCGAGAAATCGCCGGCCAGTTCGGGATTGCGGCGTTGTTCCTCGACGAGAAATTTATTGACATTGGTTCGGCCTAGTAGCATGACGATGACCTGCGAGTGAATTGAAAAAACATACCAACAAAAGTGATTTTAGTGATGTAATAAAAAAGTTCCAGTTAATCGTTCCATGACTTTCATTTAATAACGGTTAATCACCTATGAGAAGTGCAACCATTCGGCAACTTCAGATTTTTTCGGTGGCGGCATCTCACCTGTCGTTTGCCCGGGCCGCAGAACAATTGCACCTGACCCATGCGGCCATTTCCTTGCAGATCAAACAACTCGAGGAGGTTTCAGGGATACTCCTTTTTGATCGTATCGGCAAGCGGGTATTTTTGACCGATGCTGGAGAAATCATGCTCGGCCATGCCCGGCAGATACTCCAGTCGCTGAGAGATGCCGATGCTTCGTTAATGGCCCTGAAGGGGCTTGAAGGCGGTCGGGTCACCATTGCCGTGACCAGTACCGCCGAGTACTTCGCCCCGGTTCTCTTGGCCGAATTCCGTAAGGCGCACGCCAATGTCAAGGTGCGACTGCTCGTCGACAACCGCGAAGAGGTCGCGCGTCTCATCATGTCGAACGAAGTAGACCTGGCGATTATGGGGCGGCCTCCAGCCGATATGGACGCTGAGGCGATCAATATCGCGCCGCATCCTTTTGTGCTCGTCGCCGCCGCCGGCCATCCGCTCGTCGGCCGTTCCCGCATCACGGTCAAGGATGTTGCCGAGGAGGCGATGATCGTACGCGAAGTCGGTTCGGGGACACGTTCGGCAATGGAGGAATTTTTTCGCGAACACGCTCATGTGGCCAAAGTTGATATGGAAATGGGGAGCAACGAGGCAATCAAGCAGGCGGTGGTGGCCGGTCTGGGGATCAGCTTCATTTCTCGGCATACACTGGGTTTGGAGTTGACGACCGAAAAGCTGGCCGTGCTCAAGGTGCTGGGAACGCCGGTCATCCGCCACTGGTATATGGTGCGTCATAGAAGCAAACGATTGACACCAGCACTCAGCGCTTTTTCGGATTTTGTTCTTGATTTTGTTCCCGATTATCTGAAAACGATGGGTTGAGCCTTCGTTTTGAAGGCTTTGAACCGCGATGCGGCTTGCAAAGCAGGCGGTATTTCTGAACTTTGCCCCACCGTCATGGACAAATAATAAACGGGCATCAAAGATGCATACTTGCTCAAACTAAAATTAAAACTGACGTGGATTGAACGGATAGGCCATGGACCCGAATGCCAAGCGCGATGCGATACCTGGAGAATTGTCGGACCTTGATCGTCGCTTCATCAATCGCTTGCAAGGGGTGATTCGTGCCGCCGTCAGAATTCTGGCGGTGTTGATGGTCATCGTCATCTGGTTTGGCGTGGCAGACGTGGTTTATGTTCTTTACGAACGGATATCAGCGCATCCGCTTCACCTGATTGATATCAGTGACATCTTGGCAACATTTGGCGCTTTCATGGCCGTGTTGATCGCCATAGAGATTTTCATCAATATCGTCAGTTATCTGCGCGATGACCATATCCAGATCGAGATCGTCATGGCGACGGCTTATATGGCGATCCTGCGGAAGGTTATTGTGCTCGACTACAAGGAAACGGCGCCGGAATACATCTTTGCTACTGCTGCCGTCGTGCTGGCGATTTCCATCGGCTACTGGTTGGTGATTTACTGGAAACATCGTGGGTATGGACCTGTCTCCAACCGTCAATCCGGTGGTTCAGCGTGAGTCTGATAAGGCTGCGAAGGAAACTGCAGGTCGGGTAGAATGCTGCTCCTTAGTTTGCATCGAAATGTCGGCGACAGAAGAGTTTGATGAATACGCAAGATATCGAAGGTAAGACGCACGATCCGACGGTTGATAAGGTTGGCGCGGCACTCAATGCCCAACGTTTCCAGATGATCGAGGACATTGCCCGCGAGCTAGCGGGCGACGTGGTTTTCCCTACTTCCTTTGATACGGCAATCCGTTTGCGCAAGGAACTTCAGAATCCAGATTTGTCGACGGCGCAGATAGCGCGCCTTGTTAGCCTGGAACCTTTGGTGGCGACCAAACTGGTCAACCTTGCTAACTCGGTACTCTATAGTCCCGACGGTTCTCCGGCGAAAAACCTGCAGTCGGTGATCAGTCGATTGGGCGTCGATCTGGTGCGCAGTACCGCGCTCGGTATTGCCATGAACCAGATGTTGCGCGCCAAGGATATCGCTGGATTCAGTCAGTTGGCCCATGATCTTTGGGAGCACTCCGTCCGAACTGCTTGCGCGGCCCGGGCACTGGCTCGTAACGGCACGCGCCTACCCCCTGAGGAGGCGCTGCTGGCTGGATTGGTCCACGATCTCGGTGCGTTCTACATGCTTTATCGTGGTGTGCAGTATCCCGAGTTGCGCATTCGTCCTGATACGCTCCAGCATATTATCGTTGGCTGGCACGAGAGCATTGGCGTGACCTTACTCAATGCGTTGGGCATGCCTGAGGACGTAGTTGAGGCTTCGATTGACCACGATCAGCCGCGCACGTTACCTGATCCAGTACGTAATCTGTCGGATCTCGTCTACATCGCCAACGTTCTGGCAGGTGGTCATCACGCCTGGTCTGGCCTGGAAAACGAGCAAAACACAAGCGAAGACAAGATGCTGCAGGAGCGCTTTGCCGAGATTATTCCGTTGATTGAGGCTGATAGCCAAGCGATGCTCGCCGTTTTCTCCTGACGGGGCATGCAGACAAATACTCAACCAAGTCAGGTTTGATTGTGCTGTTCACACTTCAGAAAGCGACTTTCCGTCGTGGGAGATGCTCAAGGCGCCATTGGTCGTAAAGTTGAGGGCGATACTCTCGTAGTGGCGGTTGGAGGAGAAAAGGTAACCGTACTTTGCGACGACGGCCTCGATTTCAGCCTGTGATGAGGCTGCTGCGTATTCGCTTTGAAAGGCGATGGATTTTTTCATCTCAACCATTACCGATGTGAGTGCGGAGGTCGAGCGCAATGCTCTTTCCATTACCGGGTTGTCTGCCAGCGCCTGCTTGAATTCTGCTGCGTAAGGGTAGTCAGCCGGTAACTGGATCTGCCCCATGCGGTCGTAGGTGATGCTTGCGGGTGCGGTGGGGATGCCGTTGTCAGCAAGAAAATCGGGCATGCGTGCCGAGATGTAACTGGAGAGCGCGTCAATGTTTTTCTGGCTTGGCATGAGCAGGGGTATGGAATCCAGAGTCTTTCCCTGTTTGGCGGGAGAGGTGAAATAGGACTCGATATCGAGCGCCATCGTGCCTTGAGAAGTGTCGAATTCCGCTTTTGCAACATTCCCGCTTGGTGCGACGGGTTTCGCCTGGTTTGCCTGGGCGGCAAAGAGGTCGCGTGCAGCTTTTGAAATACTGACCGTGTCGGCAGTATTTGCCGGTCGTGCGGCGAGGTTTTGCAGCGAAGATGGCTTATGTGCAGTTCCGAGATTGAAGAACAGGGCTGAAGCAGTGGGTTGAACATTCATGACATGCCTCCGTTTTCAGATGCAGCGTACTGTTGCAGAAAACATGCCAACGATGGATCAGAAAACCACGATCCTGATGCCCGGGAAAATCGCAAAGGCAGCGCCTAGCGCCGCTGCGAGTCTCCCCACTCATCCTTGAGCACTTTCCGGCCGACGGAGTCGATGCGGCCTTCGAGGCAGGTGGCGCATTGGCTGGCGCTGTCCTCTAGGCAGGGTTTGCCGTCGTAGAGGGTGTATTGCTGGCGCACACGCAAGGGTGTGGCCTGCGGCATGATGACGTTGGCGCCGAAGCGCAGCCCCTGTTCGCGGCCGTTGTCGGCGAGCGCCTGCAGGGCGGTGGTGGCAGCGATGTTGATGCCGGGTAACAGCAGGCGGGTGGCGGCGATCATGCGCAGCGCGAGTTGCAGGCGTTCGGTAGCATCCGGAATCGTGGCGTCGCTAGGCATCACCGCCTGTTCGTGCGGGATGTAAGGGCCCATGCCGATCATATCGGCACCGATGTCGCGGAAGAAGAAGAGGTCGTCGACGAGGTCGTCAATCGCCTGCCCTGGCAGGCCGATCATGACGCCGGTGCCGACGCGGTAGCCGATCGACTTGAGCGTTTTCAGGCAGGCGATGCGCGATTCGAGCGTTTGCTCCGGCGGATGCAGCATTGAGAACAGGCGGGGCGATGAAGATTCGACGCGCAGCAGGTAGCGGTGCGCGCCGGCCTCGAACCATTCGGCGTAGGTGTCGGCGCTTTGTTCGCCGACGCAGAGCGTGATGCCGACGCCTTGCGGTAGGGCGTCCGAACGCGTGGCGTCCTTGATGGCGTGTACGGCGTCGGCGATGAAGCGGGTGAACTTGGCGTCGCGCCGCTCGCCCGATTGCAGGACGACCGAGCCGTAGCCTTGTTCGCCACACCAACGGGCAGTTTCGACAATTTCTTCGGGTTCCAGCGTGTAGCGCTCAGGAATGCGGTTGCTGCGGCGGATGCCGCAGTAGTAGCAGTCGGAGACGCAGCGGTTGGAGAATTCGATCAGGCCGCGCAGGCGCACGCTGTCGCCAAGGTGCTGGAGCAGCGTCTGCTCGGCGGCCTGGCGGATAACTTCGATTTCGTCCGGCGCTGTAGCGGTGAGAATCCGGCGCAGGGTATCGCGGTCGGGCCGGCCGGCGGCGAGGGTGGCGGCCAGTTCGCTTGCGGCAGCCGTTTGCGGCGATGGCGTGCGCTTCCTTTCGAAGCGGATCGTCGATACGGGTGCGGACATCGTCAGGCTCCGGCAACGCCGCGCTTGTAGGCGTCGAGGGCGGCGGGGAAACATTCGAGTGCGCGTTCGAGGACGCCTTGCGAGACCGAGATCGCCATACCGTAGTTGGTCATCGGCACGCCCTGGCGCGCGGCGCGGTACTGGCGCACCATGACCTGCTTGCGCGTTACCGTGCAGCCGCCGCACTGGACGACGAGGGCGTATGGCGTCAGGTCTTCCGGGAAGTCCTTGCCGGCGCGGACGTCGACGTCGAGATGGCCGCCGGCGTACTGGCGCAGCCAGCGCGGAATCTTGACGCGGCCGATGTCGTCGGCGAGCGCGTGGTGCGAGCAGGACTCGGCGATCAGGATGCGGTCGCCGGGCTTGAGGCGCGAGATGGCGCCGGCGCCTTCGGCCAGCCCGATCATGTCGCCCTTGAAGCGCGCCATGAGGATCGAGAAGGTGGTCATACGGATGTCGGGCGGCGTGTCGGCGGCGACCTTGAGCACGACCTGCGAGTCGCAGACGACGAGCTTCGGCTGTTCGGTCATGCGCGCGAGGGCGCTCGACAATTCGCGTTCCTTGACCATAAGGCTGACGGCGTCGCTGTCGAGGATGTCTCGCAGCGTCTGCACCTGCGGCAGGATCAGCCGTCCCTTGGGGGCGCCGAGATCAATCGGTACAACGAGCACGACGAGGTCGCCGGGGGCGATTAGATCGCCGACGAGGCGCGGGTCTTCGATGCAGGCATCCGGCGCCTGGCGGAAGAGGGCTTCCTTGAGCGCGCCAATGCCGTTGCCTTTCGCCGCCGAAACGGCGACGGACTCGATGCCGTCCTGTTGCAGCAAGGCGGTCTGGTCGGGCGTCGGGCCGGCGAGGTCGGCCTTGTTGAAGACAACGACGAGCGGCGTTTTGGCGTTGCGCAATGTGGCGATCAGCTCGTTCTCAAACGGGCCGGGGCCTTCGGCGTCAACGACGACGAGGGCGATGTCCACGCGTTCAAGCACGTCGCGGGTTTTCTGAATGCGTTGTGCGCCGAGCGAGCCGGCGGCGGATTCGTCATCGACGCCCGCCGTGTCGATGAAGACGACCGGGCCGAGTGGCGCGAGTTCGAAGGTCTTCTCGACCGGGTCGGTGGTCGTTCCCGGCGTATCGGAGACGATAGAGACCGATTGACCGATGAGCGCGTTCATCAGCGTCGATTTGCCGCTGTTGCGGCGTCCGAAGATGCCGATGTGCAGGCGCAGGCCTTTGGGTGTTTCCAGCATGGTCATTCCTTAAATTTCAACCACAACGAGCACGACGAACATGCCGCGAAGCCAATCCCTGTGGGGCAACGGAAAACAAAAATGAAAAACCTGAATTGCTTTGCCGCATTACTTAATCCCTTGAGGAGGTTGGGTTCTATTGATGGTTCTTCGTTGTGCACGTTGAGTCGTTGTGGTGAATTCCAAATATCACTGTTTCTTGCTGTAACCGAGCGCGGTCATGACGTTGGCGGAGAGCAGGCGGTCGAGCACCGATTCGGCGATTAGGCCACGCGCCAGTACGACGCTGCGGATGGTCTGGCCGCTGTGCTGTGCTTCGTGGGCAACGTCGGCTGCAAGTTCGTAGCCGAGCGTTGGTACCAGCGCGGTGACCTGTGCATGCGAGTTCTCCAGTAATTCGCGGCAGCGCTCGGCGTTGGCCTGGAGGCCTTCGATGCAGCGCTCGCGGAACATCGTGCAGGTGCGTTCGAGCAGCCCGAGATTGCCGAGCAGGGCATGTGCGACGAGCGGCAGGAAGGCGTTGAGTTCGAGCTGGCCGTTCTGCGCGGCGAGGGTGACGGCCGTGTCCTGCGCGATGACCTGCAGCGCCGATTGGCCGACGGCTTCGCAAATCACCGGATTGACCTTGCCGGGCATGACGCTGGAGCCGACCTGGACGGCGGGCAGCGCGATCTCGCCGAGGCCGGCGTGCGGGCCGGAGGCGAGCAGGCGCAGGTCGGAGGAAATCTTGAACAGGTTGACGGCGTGCGCCTTGAGGATGCCCGAGACTTCGACGAAGACGTCGGCATTTTGCGTCGCGTCGACGAGATTTTCGGCGCGGGCGAGGCCGAGACGGGTGACGTCACGCAATTTTTCGCAGACACGGAAAATGTAGTCGCGCGGCGCGGTGAGGCCGGTACCGATGGCGGTGCCGCCGAGGTTGACGACGCGCAGGCGTTCCTCGCACTTGAAGACGCGCCAGCGGTCGCGGCCGAGGGCTTCTGCCCAAGCCGAGAGTTCGGCGCCGAGCGTCATCGGGCAGGCGTCCTGCAATTGCGTGCGGCCGACCTTGAGGATGCCGGTGAACTCGTTTTCCTTGGACTGAACTGCCATTTGCAGCGCGGTGATCGCCTTTTCCAGTTGGTGTAGGCTTTCGATGGCGGCGATTTTCAGCGCCGTCGGGTAGACGTCGTTGGTCGACTGATGCAGGTTGACGTGGTGCAACGGATGCACGCGCCGGTAATCGCCGCGCTTGCCGCCGAGAATTTCCACGGCGCGGTTGGCGATGACCTCGTTGACGTTCATGTTGAGCGACGTGCCGGCGCCGCCCTGCAGCGCATCGACGAGTACGGCGTCGCGATGCTGGCCTTCGGCGAGTTCATGGCAGGCCTGAGCGATGGCGTCGGCAATGCCTGCTTCTAGGTAACCGAGCCCAGCGTTGGTTTGTGCGCAGGCCAGCTTGACGAGTGACAGGGCGCGGATCAACGCTGGCGCACAGGGTTGGCCGGACAGCGGGAAGTTCACCATCGCCCGCGCCGTGTGGATGCCGTAGAGGGCATCCCGCGGAACCGGAAACTCGCCGAGGGAGTCGGTTTCGGTGCGCATGGTCATTCCCAAAAACGTTTAACCACAACGCATGCAACGAGCACAACGGAAAAACGAATCGAAAGCCAAGTTTTGCTTTTCCCGATACTCGGCATTTTGTATGAATCGATTTGTATCAAAGGTTTTGCGCTGTGTCCGTTGTGTCGTTGTGGTGAATCTTTGCGGCAATCAGCAACACACGTCGCGTTTGCCGCCACGGATTTTATCCAGCATCTTCTCGGATGTCTTGCGCGCCTTGTCGCCCATCTTCGCGAGTTCATGCTCGATGGCCTGTTCACCGTCACGGCGCGCGGCTTGCGAAGCGTAGTCGATCAGGTATTCCTGAAAGGTGGTGACGGCGTTCGGGTCGCACTTGAGCTTGATCAAGCCGGGCTTGGCGAGGTCCATGAAGTCCTGGCCGGTGCGGCCGAGACGGTAGCAGGCGGTGCAGAACGACGGGATGAAGCCCATGGTCGCAAGTTCGTGCACAACTTCGTCGAGCGAACGGTGATCGCCGAGCTGGAATTGTTCTCCGGCTTGTGCTTCGCCTGATTGCTCTTCGCTGTAGCCTCCGGGGTTGGTGCGGCTGCCGGCCGAAATCTGCGAGATGCCGAGCGCGTAGCATTCGCGGCGGATCGCCGCCGATTCGCGTGTCGACAGGATGAGGCCGGTGTAGGGAATGGCAAGGCGCAGGATGGCGATGATCTTCTTGAAGTCGAGGTCGGAGACCATTGCCGGCGGCGCTTCCGACATCGCCGAATGATCGGCGGGTTCGATGCGCGGTACGCTGAGCGTGTGGCAGCCGACGCCGAAGGTGTCTTCCAGGTGCTTGATGTGCTGCATCATGCTAAGAATCTCGAAGCGCCAGTCGTGCAGGCCGAAGAGCACGCCCATGCCGACGTCGTCGACGCCGGCTTCCATAGCGCGGTCGAGCGCCGAGGCGCGCCAGTCGAAGTCCCGTTTTTTGCCAGAAAGATGCACGGCGGCGTAGGTGTCGCGGTGATAGGTTTCCTGGAACAACTGGTAGGAACCAATGCCGGCTTCCTTGAGGAGACGGAATTTTTCGACGTCGAGCGGGGCGAGGTTGACGTTGAGGCGGCGGATGCAGCCGTTGGCCTCAGTGACGTCGTAAACCGCCGCAATGGCGTCGAGAATGTACTGGAAGCCGCCGCGCGAGGCCGCATAGCCTTCGCCGGCGACCATCAGCAGGCGTTTGTGGCCTTGTTTGATCAGTTCGGTGGTGTCGCGCCGGATGCCGTCCATGTCCAGCGCGCTGCGTTTCAGTTCCTTGTTTGAGCTGCGGAAAGCGCAATAGGTACATTCGTTGCCACAGACGTTCGAGATGTACAGCGGCGCAAACAGCACCATGCGGTGACCGTAGATTTCTTCCTTAACCTGGCGCGCTGTCTCGAACAACTCTTCAAATTGTTGTGGCGTCGTGATTTGGCACAGAGTTGCGACTTCGGCCATGTCCAGGCCTTTCAATTCGCGCGCCTTGTTCAGAATGTCGCGAATCCTGCCTTCGTCGGTGTTTGCACCGCGGAGAATGTCCTCAACCTCGACTGCGTTCAGCCAGCTGTTTGTCCGGTAATCTCTCATTGCTACTTCTTTCCAGCAAAAAATAATCTACAACGCTAGCCCTTCTTTGAGGCGCTCAAAGGGCAGCTACAAGTTGAATGTCTTACTGACGTGGTCTGCCGACTGGTGAGTCGGTGAACCACGTCAGTCTACAACTTTAGCGCCCCGATTGGGGTGGCGTTGTATCCGGAAACATTTAGGGGTTAGTTTCCGCCCTGTTTGTCCATCTCGTCCCAAGCAGCCTGGATGTCTGCATCGAGTCCGTAGGGACGGGAGTGGTATTCCGTATGCAGCAAGTCGCAGGCCTTCTCGGAATGCGGCGTTCCCAGGAAGTCAGCGTATAACTTTTGTACCTGCGAATTGTTATGTGATTGACGAATCTTGGCTTTTCGGTCGATGTTGAAGATCGTTTCGCGGCGCTTCATAGCATGTGGGATATAGGCCTTTTTGGAACGCAGGGTTCCACCGCCATCAACACAGCCTCCCGGGCAGGCCATGATTTCGATAAAGTCGAAGTCGGCGCTGCCGTCGAGTACAGCCTTGACCAATTGGCGGGTTCCCTTGAGGCCGTGGCACATGGCGACCTTGATTTCGCCGTATTCGCCACCAAGGTTGACGTTGGCGGATCGCACATTTTCGAAACCGCGCAATTGCGTGACTTCAATATGCTGAAGTTCCTTGCCGTTGATTACATAGTACATGGTCCGTACGGCAGCTTCCATGACCCCGCCGGTCGTGCCGAAGATGGCGCCAGCTCCCGAATATTCACTCATGAACGGATCGTCGTAAGAAGATGGGGCAAGTTCCTTGAGGTCAATACCCTCGCGGCGCATCAGGCGGGTGAATTCGCGCATGGTGAGCACGATGTCGACATCGGGAACGCCATTTTCCAGCAGCGCCGGGCGGGCCGCTTCCTCCTTCTTGGCGGTGCACGGCATGATCGAGATCACGCGCATCTTGCTGACGTCGAAGCCACGCTTCTCGGCCAGATAGGTTTTGGCGACTTTCCCCATGACGGCTTGCGGCGAGCGCGTCGTAGACAGCATCGGCAGGATTTCCGGGTAGTGCTTTTCGGCAAAATTGATCCAGGCCGGGCAGCACGACGTGAAGGTCGGTCGTTTCTTTTCCTTGAGGTGACCGAGCAGTTCGGTGCCTTCTTCCATGATCACCACATCGGCGCCGAAGTTGGTGTCGAGAATGACGTCTGCGCCCATCTGGCGCAGGGCGGCAATGATCTGACCTTCCGCGTTGCAGCCCGGCGGCAGGCCGAATTCCTCACCGATGCCAACGCGGATCGCAGGCGCGGTTTGGAAGACGGTGATGATTTCGGGGTCGGCCAGATAGTCGAGGACTTCCTGGGTCTGGTCGCGTTCGGAGAGGGCGCCGGTCGGACAGACCATGACGCATTGGCCACAGGTAACGCACGGCGAGGCTTCGACCGCGCCTCCCTTGAGTCGAACGCCGGCAGCATTTCCCCAGCCGGATAATTCCAGTGCGTCTACGTCCTGCACGTTACGGCAAACGGCGACGCAACGCTGACAGCGAATGCAGCGGCTGCGATCATAGATGATCGGTTGATTGCCGGTGTCCGGTTCAAGGTCCTTCCAGCCCTCGGTGTAATGGAAGCGAACCTGTTTCAGGCCGACCGAGTTGCAGGCGGGGAGCAGCTCGCAATTGCCGTTGCGCGGGCACGAGGCGCAGTCCTGGTGGTGATCGGCCATGATCATTTCCATTTGCAACTGGCGCATTTCCTGAACCTTCGGCGTGCGCGTACGAACCTTGAAGCCCTCGGCCATTGCCGTGTCGCATGCCGTCAGATATTGAGTGGTATCCGAACCTTCTTGAGTCACTTCGACCAGGCAAATGCGGCAGGTGCCCGGTGCATGATCAATATCGTTCAATTCGCAGAGAGTGGGAATGTAGATGCCGTTCTTGCGGGCTACTTCGAGAATGGTTTCGTTGGCCTCGAAAGTGAATTCCTTGCCGTTGATCGTCGCTTTCATAGTCGTTTACTCTTGGGAAATGGTTGCTTTGTGGCCCGGATGGCCGGTTTCTCTGGGCAAGCTCTTTTCGGTAACGACCGAGTAGAGGCGATAGCAGCGCAGGCAACGGCTGGCTTCCTCGTACGCCGTTTCTTTCGAGATGGCATGTTCAACTTCGTCGAAGTTATGGATGCGTTCGGCGGGGTCTGATTCCGGAGTTTTTGCCGGCTCTTTCCGCGGCGGGAGGGGGTTAAGACATTCTCCGGAAAGCAGGTTGTTTTTAGCCAGAAAGTTTTGCATCAGGCGGGGAGCCTTGATCTCGACTTCGCCTTTAAGCAGGTAGTCGACAATACTCGCAGCGGCTCGTTCGCCCTGGTCAAGCGCATTGACCAGTGTCAGTGGTCCCAACACACAGTCGCCCCCGGCAAAAACACCTTCACGAGTCGTTTGAAGTGTGTCTGGATCCACCTTGATACAGTTCCAGCGATCCAGTTCAATGCCTTCGCCGGGTTTGACGACGTTGCGCTCAACCTGCTGGCCGATGGCGGCCACCACCAAGTCGCAATTCATCGTGTATTGCGAGTCGGGAATGGGTTCGACGTTGCGGCGTCCTTTGGCATCGAGATCCGTTTGCCGCATCTTGACCAACTGAAGGGCGTAGACCTTGTTGTTCTCGACGAGCAATTCGGTCGGGTTGGTGAGACAGTGAAATACGATGCCTTCATGGTGGGCAGCAACGATTTCTTCGTGTTCTGCCGGCATGTCCTCTTCCGTACGGCGGTAAATCAAATGGACGGTTTTTGCGCCCATTCGTCGAGCCGAGCGCACGCAGTCCATGGCTACGTTACCGCCACCGACAACGACAACATCTCCGTTCAATTCGTAGGGCTCTCCGTATTCAATCCGCTTGTGGATGTTTAGCAGGAAATCTACGCCGGTGATGTAGCCATCGAGTCCGGGGTACTCGTTCTTGATACCGAAATGGGTTCCCTCGCTGGCGCCGTAGCCCAGGAATACTGCGTCATAGCCATTCCGCATCAGATCGTCGACCGAGAAGCCCTGGCCTAGAACCTTTCCGAAATGAAATTCGCCACCCAACTCGCGAATGATGTCTTCGCTTTCGGCTTTGAGAATGTCTTTCGGTAGCCGGTAGCTTGGAATGCCAATTGAAGCCATGCCACCGGCTGCCTTTTGCGCGTCGAAAATGTCGACTTTGAACCCGCTGAGGAGAAGTTTGTACGCGCAGGTGATGCCGGCCGGGCCGGCGCCGATTACGGCGACGCGCTTGTCGTGCTGAACCGGACTCTTGTTGAAATGCAGGCGGTTGCGGGTGATCGCTTGGTCAGCAGCGTAGCGTTTGAGCATACGGATACCGACGGGGCCTTCTGCATCATTACGGCGACAAGCGGATTCGCAGAATCGCACGCAGACGCGGCCGCAGGTTGCGGCCATCGAGTATTTGTCGAGGACTACACCGAGGGCAAAGTCGAATTTGCCGCCCTTGACGCCGTCGATGTATTTGGGGACATCGATCTTGGACGGGCAGGCTTCGATGCAGGGTGCCGTAGTGTAAACGTAGCTGCTTTGGAATACGGCTTGCGATGGCGTCAGCAATCGGAACTCGTCACGAAAATGCTGCAAGGCGTCTAGAAGTGCTCGTGCGCAAGACTGGCCCATGCCACACAGCGAGGTTTCTGTGACTTGACGGGCGATAATCTCGATTTCGTTCAATACGCTGCTACGAGCGTTCCCGTCGGTGAGGTCCCTGAGCAGGTCGCGCATGCGTTGTGTCCCGACGCGGCAGGGCGAGCAGCGGCCGCAAGATTCCTTGGCGGCCTGGGTCATGTACTGGCTGAAGGCTTCGGCCAGGTTGGTATTGCGCTGGAAGACCATGAAACCGCGGTCGGCGATGAAAGCCTTAGTCGTGTTGTCGGGCGCAAAGTCTTCAAGCCCCTTCGGTACGGACTCGAAGCAGCCGGAACTCTCATGACGAAAGTCATGAACGACTCCGTCCCATACGCCATAGATTGAACGAATCACCCCAATCTCCTTATTTTGTTAAATTATGATTCCCGGCCGTTGCAGCCGGGACAAGTCATTTCGGCTTGTTTCTTATACACCGAGCTTTTCTCTCCAACCCGGGTAGAGTGTGTCTGCATCGTTCGGGAAGGATTCGAAGGCACGGGCAAATTCCCGGTTTTCCTTCGCCCATTGAAGCGGTTCTGCACCCGCTTTCCAGCAGGCGTAGGCTTGGCGCAACGATCTGGCGCCGGCGGCTGGAGAATCGATATGGCCGTAGGAGCCGCCGCCGGCTGTGTTGATGATGTTACCGTGTCCGAGATTTTCGAAGAACGCGGGCAGACGGAGTGCGTTCATGCCGCCCGAGACAATCGGCGTGGTCGCTTTCATGCCGTACCACTTCTGGTAATAGACGGGCCCTTGGCATTCGTCGCGCTCGATCATGTAAGCAATGTTCTTATCGTCGCCCTCGCCTTCCATCTTGCCAAACCCCATGGTGCCCACATGAATTCCGGACGCGCCTTGCAGGCGGCTCATTTTGGCCAGAACGAAAGCGGTATACCCGCGTTTTGAGCTTGGCGATGTGACGGCGCCGTGGCCAGCGCGATGATAGTGAAGGAATTGTCCCGGATATTGCCGGCGCGCCGTCGTGACCATGCCCGGGCCGCCGACGTAGCCATCAACAAGGAACGCCAGCTTGTCGGCGTCGGGGCCGAAGGTCTCCAGCGCGAAGTCGGCACGTGCGCACATCTCGAAATGGTCGTCGGCAGTGATGTTCATGGAAAACAGTTTGGCTTCTCCGGTTTCGTCCTGTGCGCGCTTCATGGCGTCATAGACGAGAGGAAGGGTCTTCCTGATCGGCGCGAAGACCTGATTGCCCTGCGGTTCGTCGTTCTTGATGAAGTCGCCGCCGAGCCAGAACTTGTAGGCAGCTTCGGCAAACGGCTCCGGACGCAGGCCGAGTTTCGGCTTGATGATGGTCCCGGCGATGTAGCCGCCGTCAACGACCGGGCGGCCTAGAATCCGCCATAAGTCGGCGATGTTTTTCGACGGGCCGTCGAACATCTGGATGACGCGTTCAGGAATATAGAAATCGATCATCTTGGCGTGTTCGATATCGCCCATGCCCTGATTGTTGCCGATGACCAACGTCAGGAAAGAGACCAGCATAAAACGGCCGTCAATCATGTTGCGGTCGAACAATTCAATCGGATACGCGATACGTAAATCTTCGCTGGCCTCGTCGATGTGATAGACGAGCGCGTCCAAGCCTTTCGTGAAATCGTCCGTTGTCGAAACCTCGACGTTGGTGCCTGTGGAAGATTCGGCGGCGAAGTGAGCGGCCGCTTCCAGATAGCTGAAGCCGGTTTTCGGTTTCATCTTGTAGGCGACCAGAATGTGCTGGCCGCCCTTGATCAGGCTGTCTTCGTTGAGGTCAAGCGCAGCGTAGCGTTTCGATTGATCCATGAATTTCTCCATTCTCAGTCTTGACGGGATTCACCGGATGGTTCGCAGCGAGAACTCTTCGTGCCATGCCCGCAGCTGGTGCAGGTCGACACACGCGCTTTTCAGAGGAAGGCCTGAAATGGAGCGCGACGGTGCGTCAGGTTCTCCCAGGTCGGAGACGACACTGAGCGCACCGGAAAAGTCATCATCGTTAGTATAGGCGCTGACGGAAATAATTGTCGGTAATCCGGCGCTGCGAGCGGCGCGCAAGCCAATGCTCGAGTCTTCAATAGCCAGGCAATTCTCCGGCGGCAGTCCCATTTGTTGCAAAACCCATTGATAGATATCGGGCGCAGGTTTCTTGAGCTCAACTTGATCACCAGCGCCGATGACTTCAAACATTGATGCGGTTTCGTTCGGGAAATGGGCTGAGATCAGGCTGTGCACGCTCGATGGGTTTGATGTTGTGGCAATGGCAAGGCGAATTTTCGCGGCGCGTAATTCCTGCAGAAGTCGGGCTATTCCCGGTCGCAGGGTGATGGCTCCAGTTTCGGAAATTTCAGAATAAATTGCGGTTTTCCGCTGATGCAGGCGTGAAATCCAAGTTTCCGATTCAACCCCGTCGGGGATGTCTGCCAAGTGTGATTGGGCATAATAGCGAAGGCGTTCACGACCGCCAGCAACCGCAGCGAGAAGTTCGCCATACACTTCGGGCGACCAGTGCCAGTCCAGGCCAAATGTTTCAAAGGCACGGTTAAAAGCGACACGGTGTCCATCTTGTTCGTTATCCGCCAGAGTGCCGTCGACGTCGAAAATGACGGCGAGCAGAGGAATGCTATTCCTTTGCACTTTGTCGGAATTCTCAAGCGATGTTTTCATGGGACCCATGGCTCAGATGAAACACAGCGAGTTTAGGGGTTGGGTATCTTTATTAAAAGTTAAACTTAATGATGCTTGTGTTAAATAAAACATTTCGCAATAAAGGGGCGTATTGCACATGGATTGAAAGCTATATTTCGGGTTTTCATGGGCTGCGTTATTATCAAACAATGCCTATGCGTTTCATCCTTCTCCTGATTTCCTCGTTGTTTGTTCTGACGGCGGGTTGCGCTAACCGTGTTGGTCCTGACGGACGAAAGGAAAATCGTTTTGACCCGCGCTATCTGGCGAAATCCGAGATCGATCGCGTCATTGACGCTGACCGGGCCGAAGTTCTGGCCGGATTGCGTCGTATTGCCGAAAAGTTGTACAAGCGTAATCCGGCAGAGTGGAGAAAAGCGGGGGTGCCAAGCCTTGAAGCGGCGGTCGAGCGATTGTTCTCGGGGGCAGCGAACTTTCCCGAGCTGGAGGGACGGCGGGAAGGAGCTGCAGCGCTTTTTGCTTTCAGCCGCGATTATCAGGGCGACCGAGTGCTTGCGTTGATGTCTGGCATCCTAGGAATGGTCAATGCAGCATTCGAATACAAGAATGATTTTTATGTGCTTGACGATCTTAATGAGCAAAAGCTCTACAATTGCGCTCGCAACTTCGAGATCGCTGTTTGGAAATTATCATCGACAAGGAATAGTGATGGCGAACCTTTGCTGCTGTCCAATTCACTGGATCCGAACAACCCTAATCTGAGCTTCGAGCGGGAATTCGGTCGCGTCATCGGCCTGTTGGATTTTTTGTCTGCGGTCGTGGCTGACAAGAGCGGTCGTACAATAACTCGAATTACACAAAGCATCGCGACAGCGGTATTTCTGCCTGTTGGCGCCTTGGGAATCAAATGAAATCAATCGTCATCCTCATCTCCGGCCGGGGAAGCAACATGCTTTCTCTGCTCGACGCCGTGGCTTCGGGCGAGCTGCCGGTTCGCATCGCCGCTGTTATTTCCAACCGCCCTGATGCGAAAGGTTTGCTTGCCGCTTTTGAACGCGGGATTCCGACACAGATCGTCGACCACACACAATTCGAGGGGCGCGAAACGTTCGATGCGGCGATGAGCGAGGTGATCGACAGCTTTGCGCCTGATCTGGTCGTTCTCGCTGGTTTTATGCGGATTTTGACCGATGGTTTTGTCCGTCGTTACGAAGGACGACTGATGAATGTTCATCCATCGTTGTTGCCGTCCTTCCCCGGCTTGCATACGCATCGTCGTGCACTTGAGGCGGGGGTTCGTCTGCATGGTTGCACGGTTCATTTTGTTACACCGGTTCTTGACCACGGCCCGATCATCGTGCAGGCGGCCGTACCGGTACTCGACGGTGATGACGAAGAGCGCCTGGCGGCGCGCGTCATTGCCCAAGAGCACAGGATTTATCCGCTTGCCGTGCGCTGGTTTGCGGAAGGTTGCCTGAAACTGGTCGATGGGCGGGTGGCGCTGGATCAGCCCCAGGCTGGCGATGGCGCGCTGATCTCGCCGGGGTAAGCATCGGAACGTTCTACGGAAGAACGTCATGCCCGTCGCGCTGATCGTTGCCGTGATTGCCTCGCTGGGAATTCATGTCGCGGCTTTGTTTGGTACTGGTTTCGATCTCGAGATCGAACCTGAAGCGACTGCGCTTTTCGCCGAGTTGCGTCCGACACCGATGTCATTGGCAATCGATGAGCCGGCAGTAAAAAAAGTATCCCCGCAAAGGCCGAAAAAAATATCCAAGAGGAAAGAAAAGACGGTGCATTTATCCCCGGTCGTTGGCATTCCTGGCGTTTTGCCAACGGTTACCTCTGATCATTCCTCCGAACCGATTGTCGATGCGTCGGTATCGGAGTCAGCTGTCTCCGAACCACGCCTGCCATCGCACGGGGTCATCCGTTACCGTGTTGACCGGGGTGACTCCGGGTTCGAGATTGGGAAGGCGCAGCACGAATGGATCATTTCAGACGGTCGTTACCAACTGTTTTCCACAATCGAAACGACTGGCGTTGTATGGCTGTTCAAATCCTATTTCATGGAAATGGAAAGTCGCGGTCTATTGACCGTTGACGGCTTGCGGCCCGATTATTTCGTGATTCGCCGTAATCGGGTCGAAACGAAGGAGAAAGCCTTCTTCGATTGGCAGACCATGAAGGTCCTTGTCGGCCAAAGCGGGGAGCATGTGCTTGCTCCCGGATCGCAGGATCTGTTGTCATTCAACTACCAGCTTGGTTATTTGCCGCATCCTGAGGCAGGCGGTAGTCTGCCGATCGCCACCGGCAAGAAGTATGGCGTCTATCACCTGGAGTCTTTGGGCGACGAGGAACTCGAAGTTCCGGCAGGAACAATGCGAACACTTCACCTGCGGGCGCCAGGGGAGAATACGACCGAAATCTGGCTGGCTTACGATTACTTGATGTTGCCGGTTAAAATCCGCCACGTCGATAAGCAGGGCGACAGTCTTGTCGAGGTGGCCACCGAGATCAGCGTGGGAACCCGATAGGCCCAGTCCGGACCCGTTTGCGTCAATAATATTCAAGGAAACCCGATACGATGCGATTTTCTCTTCCGCTCTTCAACCATGCCGAGGCGTTGCTATTCGAACTGTTGCGTTCCCCATTCGCCGCCGATCTCGTCGTGTCACGTTATTTTCGCCAGCACCGTGAATTGGGTCATGCCGATCGTGGTTTCGTCGCCGAACTGGTCTATGCCGTATTACGGCGAAAACGTTCGCTTTCGGCGAGGTGCGTTGGGGACGTGACTTCGCGGCGCTTGCTGTTGGCCGCGCTGGCCTGTGTGCAGGGCATGAACCGGCGCCAACTCGACACGGTTCTGAGCGAAGCCGAGGGTAAATGGTTGGCGCAGGTCAAAGCAGTCAAACTGGACGAAATGCCGCCGGCCGTACGCCTTGACCTGCCGGACTGGTTGTACGAAACGCTGCTGGCGCAGTATGGCGCGTCAGAACTGGAAAGCATGGTCGCCAGTCTCAATCAGTCTGCGCCGCTTGATCTGCGCGATAACCCCCTCAAAGCCGAGCGCACGGCAGTGCTTAAGCGATTGAATGACGAGGGGATTGTGGCCGAGCCCTGCCGGTATTCGCCCCTCGGTATACGTCTGGCCGGAAAGCCCTCGCTGGCCAAGCATCCGTTGTTTCTTGACGGTAGCATCGAAGTTCAGGATGAGGGCAGTCAGCTGCTCGGCTTGCTTGTGCAACCGAAACGCGGCGAGATGGTGGCTGATTTCTGTGCCGGTGCTGGTGGGAAGACGCTTCTGCTCGGCGCCTTGATGCGTTCGCAAGGCCGGCTTTACGCTTTCGACGTTGCCGAAAAGCGGCTGGCAAAGCTGAAACCGCGTCTTGCACGCTCTGGCCTGTCGAACGTGCATCCGGTACGCATCGAATCCGAGAATGACGTCAAGATCAAGCGTCTGGCCGGTAAGCTGGATCGTGTGCTGGTCGATGCGCCGTGCTCCGGCTTGGGGACTTTACGCCGCAATCCTGATCTCAAATGGCGGCAGACAGCGGAGAGCGTGGCTGAACTCACAGGCAAGCAGGCCTCGATTCTCGCTGCGGCGTCGACACTCGTAAAAAAGGGGGGGCGTCTCGTCTACGCGACGTGCAGCCTGCTTGAAGCGGAGAACGAAGGCATTGTTTCGGAATTTCTTTCTGCACATCCGGAATTCGTCGCCATGTCGGCGCGAGATGTGCTGAACAAACAAGGCATTGACATTGACCAAAGCGAAAGCAGTGAATTTCTGCGGCTGCTACCGCACCGTCATGGTACTGATGGGTTCTTTGCAGCAGTCATGGAACGTCGTTAAGCCAAATGGCAGTGGAATTGTTTGGTCGTGGTGGACAAACAGTTTGAAGATATATTCCGAATGAATTAAAAAAAATCCCGCGCCATCTTGGCACGGGATTGAAATCCCATCATTGGCGATGGGTCAGGGAGGGTCAAACATTGCCAGCAGGGGATGCTGAAACAACAATTGCAGTCTAGGGTTTCACTGCCAGAATGTCTGTTGCCCTTATGCATTCATTGAGTGACTGAATGTAACAGTTGATCAATTCTTTTTGTCTGCCGAGCGCGCCTTCCAGCAACGCACGCCAAACCATCCCAATGTCACAGGGGCGGCAATGAGCAACGCCTTGTAAATATCCATATGACCATCGGCAAGAAGATCCCAGGCGACTACGCCGATAAAGACACCAATACCCTCAGATAAAGGGAATGTTACTTTGCTCAAGATTACACCAGGCATCCTGGTTCTTTTTTGAAATATGCGAAATGGATTCGCGTGTTTTTGAAATGGCTTCTGTCCGAAGGGGGGGGGCAGGAGGGCTCGTTCGTTTGCGTGCCTGTTGCCAGAAGATACTGGCGGGTGACGGCAATAAAACGATCGCGGATCGAGTCTGGTTGAGTCATGGCTAGTATTTCCGTGGTTCCTTGGTAACACCGGTGATGCTAAATCCGCGGAAGGATACTGTCTTGAGTGCTTTCGTCAGGGTTGCGTGACGTTATGTAACAGCGGCCAGCTGAGTGTGAAACGCGCGCCACCTAGCGGAGATTCCTCGGCTTCGGCGATGCCGCGATGTTGTTCCATGACCAGCCTGACAATCGCCAGTCCTAGCCCGTATCCACCGGTTGCTCGATCACGCGACCGATCCAGACGGGTAAAGGCATAGAAAACGCGCTGGCGTTCATCGGCCGGGATGCCGATGCCATCGTCGTCGACATGCACCTTGATCATGTCCCCAGCGACTTCGGCGCTGACCACGATTCTCGTCTTAGCGTACTTGATGGCGTTACGTAGCAGATTGCTGACGGCGTACGGCATGCTTTTCTGATCGATTTCGACTTGCTGCCCTTCCGGAAGGGCGTTGTTGTTTACCGTCAAATCGAGCGAGCGGCCGAGAATCCGAATGGATTCGACTTGGTCTTCAAGCCAGCGGGCAATGGGAACTGGCGTCAGGTTCGGTTCGGGTTGCTCGCGCTCGAAGCGAGCATAGGTCAGGCTGGTGTCAATTAAATTGTCGAGTTCGTCAAGGTCGACGGACATCATGTGTCTGAGACGTTCGCATTCCTTCTGGTTGTTCGATTCTGAGAGCATTTCCAGCGCAAAGCGCATGCGCGCAATTGGTGTTCGTAGCTCGTGTGAGATGGCGCTCGACAACTCCTTGTGCGTCGCGATCAACTGCTGGATACGTTCGGCCATGCCGTTGAGCGTTTCGGTGAGGAGTTCGAAGGCACTGCTGCGTGCTTCAGGTGAGCGTGCCTGGAAGTTGCCTTCGCCGAGGGCGCGGGCCGTTTGGCGAAGCGCTTCGAGGTCGCGCCAGACCGGGCGGACCCAGAACCACACGGCGACGGCAAGGAATAGGCCGATTAGGCTCCAGGTCAGAAGGCGGATGCGCAACTCGAGCGGCAGCGCACGGGGTTTGTCAGGGTTGGTGTTGGGGGAGATTGGACCAACAACCAGAATCTGCGAGGTTTGTTTTAGGCGATGGTAGAGGATTTCACCATCGATGTTGATTGCGAGTTCACCGGAATCGAGTTTTTCCGCCTGTTTTGGTGGCAGTGTTAGTGTCCAGCGGTCGATGATGTCCAGCTTGTAGACGAACTTGGAGTTGAGCGCCTTGAGCGTCTTTGGCCATTCGGAGCGCGGTTTGCGAAACAGTTCATCTTCGATAAGGACGATGGTACCGCGCATGAAGCGGCTGGTGTATTCATCGGTGACGCCTTTGACGGCGGTCGAAATGAGAAAATCAGCAAAGAAGGCGATGGCGACAAAGGACCCCATCACCAGCAGGTAGAAGTTGAAGAATAACCGCGACAGGCTATACCGTCCGCGCCAGGGCGCCGGTTTGTAGCGCCCGAGGAGGTTGAGCAGGCGGCTGTTGCTACGGCTATTGCCAGTCATGCTTGCTGAACAGATAGCCTTTGCCGCGGACGGTTTTGATGCGTGTCGGGTTTTCCGGATCATCGCCGAGCTTGCGGCGGAGGCGGGAAATCCGGGCGTCGATCGAGCGGTCGAGGCCGTCGAATCCGATACCGCGCAATTGTTGGAGCAGATCGTCGCGCGAGAGAATGTTGCCGGCATGGCGTGCCAGCAGCCAGAGTAAGTCGAATTCCGCCGTCGTCAGGTCGATCTGTTCCGGGCCGAGGAAGGCGCATCGCGTTGCCTGGCTGATGCGGAAATTGCCGAAGGCCAGCTCGGCCGAACTCATATTGTCGCGAGTTTCCTCGTGTGCGCTCTCTCCCCCTGGCGAGCGGCGCAGCAATGCCTTGATGCGTGCCAGCAACAGCCGGGGTTGCACCGGTTTCGCGATGTAATCGTCGGCGCCGAGTTCTAGACCGAGAATCTGGTCAAGATCCTCGTCGCGTGCGGTAAGCATCAGGATCACGCCCTTGAATTTTTCACGGACAGAACGGCAGACTTCAAAACCGTCCTTGCCCGGTAGCATGATGTCGAGGATGACCAGGTCAGGAGCGTCATGGACGATTCTTGCTTCGGCAGTGTCTCCGCGCGCTTCGATATCAACCTCGAAATCGTTTTTGCGCAGATATTCTGCCGTTAGTTCGGCGAGGCGCTCATCGTCTTCGACCAGCAGGATGCGTGTTTTCATTTTGGCAATAATAGCGGGTTGGGGGTGAAGGGAAAACGCATAAGGCAACTATTCTACGATGGACCGGATGGCGTGGGCGATCTACTTGGTGTTGGCCGATTTTTCCTTGATTTGGTGCGATGAATTAGAATCTGGACTCACCTTCCATGGGATTTGTTGTTAATGCGATTGTCCGACAGATTTGTTTTTGTTTTACTCGCCGTCATTGCCTTCGGTCTGCTGGCGTCCGGTCTGATTCTCGGCGAAGTGGCCAGATTGCAGCCTTGTTATCTGTGCAACTTCCAGCGTCTGCTCTATATCGTGGCGGGTTCTATTGCGCTGTGCGGCGTGCTGGTTCCTGTTTGGCGGCGGTTGTGGAGCGCCCTTGTTGGCTTGACTGCGCTTGGTGGCGTGGCAGCGGCGCTCTGGCAGAGTTGGATGCAGTACGCCCCCCAAAGCGTCACCGAATGTGGTTTTGGCGAACCGACGTTGCTGGAGAGGGTCGTCGACTGGCTGGGAATGCAGTGGCCGTCGCTGTTCATGGTGACCGGAACCTGTACCAGCAAGGATTGGGTCTTTCTTGGACTGTCGTTGGCCAATTGGTCGGCAATTTTCTTTTCGGCACTATTTGCAATGTCGCTTGGCTTGTATTGTCGCCGTTCCCGGCGCTAGCCGGCCATCAGTGCAGGGTGTGCGGCTGTTTGCCCTCAAGTTCGGTTTCAGTCGTCGGTGCATCCGGGATCGAAGCGGCTGAAGTGTGGCGTGACAACATGCGCCAGCCGTGTGCACTGCGATAAAAGACATTCGTCGATTGCATCGGGCCGTAGGTCGTCAGGTCATTGCCCAGGAACAGGGATTCGACAACGCTGTGCACGCAAAGCAGGACGCTTTCCCAACGGACCTCACGTTGGATGCTGACGGTGAAGCGCGGATTGTTGGCGAAGATGCTGCGCCAGCTTTCCCGAATCGCCGTCGTTCCGCTCAGGCGTTGCCCGGTCGGATGAATACAGACGATTTCGTCGTCGTCTGCCCAAACACTCATCAAGGCGTCGAGATCGCGGCGGCGGATGGCGTCGTAGAACGCTTCTTCGGCTTCTTCCGGGCTGGTGAAGATGGTGCTCATGTCGTGTTCCTGATTGGCCGGCGGCTATTCCCGGATCGAGTCTAGACAGGCCTGCAAAACGGTTTCCGGTTCGAGCTTGTTCAGGCAGTCGAGATGTCCGAGCGGGCACTCGCGCTTGAAACATGGGCTGCAGTCGAGTTCGAGGCTGAGGATTCGGGCCTGATTCGAGAGCGGCGGTGTGAAGCCGGGTGACGATGATCCGTAGAGCGCGACCAACGGACGTTCGAGCGCTGCGGCGACGTGCATCAGTCCCGAGTCGTTGCAGACGACGAAATCGGCCATCGCGATCAGGTCGATCGCCTGGTCGAGCGCCGTGCGACCGCAGAAATTGGTCAGTCTCCCTTCGGGCTGCGCGGACAGGTGGACGATCCTGTCGCCGATGGCCTTGTCCTTGGGCGAGCCGAGGAGCCAGACGGAAAAGCCGCGCCGGATCAGGTCGTTGGCCAGCGTGGCAAAGTGTTGGGCTGGCCAGCGTTTTGCTGCGCCGTACTCAGCGCCGGGGCAAAACACAGCGACCTTATCAATCGGCGCAATACCGAGGGCAGCGAGCGTTGTTTTCTGTTGATCCGGGGTCGAGGTCAGGCGGGGCGTCGGTAAGGGCCGTGACAGCGGTGTTCCGGGTGTTTCGGCCAGTTGGGCGAAGCGCTCGACCATGAGCGGCAAGACGGACTTGTCGAGCGTGTGCCGACGATTGATCAGGCCATAGCGCGCTTCGCCGGTAAAGCCGATGCGTTCCGGAATGCCAGCCAGCCAGGGGATGAGTGCCGACTTGAGCGAGTTGGGCAGAATGTAGGCTTGCTGGTAGCCGCGTTGCGCCAGTTCGCGTGCCAGCCGGAAGCGTGCACCGAGCGCGAGTTCGCCGTGCGCGAAGGGGTTGTCGACGATCTTGCCGATTTCAGGCATGCGGCGCAGCACCGGGGCGACCCAAGGCGGCGCCAGCGCGTCGAGGCGGAGTCCGGTTCTGTTTTGATGCAGGCGTTTGAACAACGCTTGCGCCATGACGGCGTCGCCAATCCAGGCGGGCGCGACGACCAGTGCTTTCATGCTTGATCGCCGCTCAGGTCAATGCCCTTTCGGCTTTTCGCCCTTGAACACGTAATGCGTGCCGCAATAAGGGCAAACGGCGCTGCCCGTCTGCTGGATGTCGAGAAAGACGCGCGGGTGCAGGCTCCATGCGGGCGCGCCGGGCAGCGGGCAGTGCAGCGGAAGGTCGTCATTGCCAATTTCGACGGTTTTGCTTTCGGCCATCTGGGTTTTCCTTTCGCTGTCCGGGAACGGAATCAAACGTAGGCGAGCCAGTCTTCGTGCGCCGGCACCCGGCCATTCACGCAGTCGAAGAACAGGCTTTGCAGTTTCGTCGTTACCGGGCCGCGTCGGCCTTCGCCAATCTGGCGGTTGTCGAGTTCGCGGATCGGCGTGATTTCGGCGGCGGTGCCGGTGAAGAAGGCTTCGTCAGCGCAATACACTTCATCTCGCGTAATACGCTTTTCGATGACTTTCAGGCCAAGTTCGTCGGCCAGTGTCAAAACCGAGGCACGTGTGATGCCTTCGAGGCAGGAAGTGAGGTCGGGGGTGTACAGCTTGCCGGCCTTGACGATGAAGATGTTCTCGCCGGCGCCCTCGGCGACGTAGCCGTCGACGTCGAGAAGCAGCGCTTCGTCGTAACCGTCGTGGGCGACTTCCTGGTGCGCGAGGATCGAGTTGGTGTAGGTGCCGACCGACTTGGAGCGACACATGTTGATGTTAACGTGGTGGCGGGTGAAGGATGAGGTCTTGACGCGAATGCCTTTTTCCATGCCTTCGGCGCCAAGATAAGCGCCCCATGGCCAGGCGGCGATGGCGACGTGTGTGCTGATCGCTTTGGCGGAGATGCCCATGGCTTCCGATCCGTAGAAGACGATCGGGCGGATGTAACAGGATTCGAGCTTGTTGGCGCGGACAACTTCCTTTTGCGCCTCCATCAGGGTTGCTTTGTCGTACGGCATCTTCATCTGGAAGATGTAGGCCGAATTGAAGAGGCGATCGGTATGTTCCTTGAGGCGGAAGATGGCCGTGCCGTTGTCAGCTTTATAGGCGCGGACTCCTTCGAAAACGCCCATGCCGTAGTGCAGCGTATGGGTCAGCACGTGCGTTGTGGCTTCGCGCCACGGCACCAGTTTGCCATCGTGCCAGATGAATCCGTCGCGATCCGCCATCGACATTTTTCTCTCCGTTTCCGCAATCCGAAAAGCAGAAATTCTAGCCGAATTTATGGCCGGATGGCAGTAAAATGGGCGCTTTACCTGATTCTGAAGCGTGACATGAACTGGAAACCCAATGTGACCGTCGCCGCCATCATCGAGCGCGATGGCAAGTTCCTGCTGGTTGAGGAAGAGACTGACGACGGTATTCGTTTCAACCAGCCGGCGGGACATCTCGAATGCCGTGAGGCGTTGGCCGATGCGGTCGTGCGCGAGGCGCTCGAGGAGACCGGCTACCACTTTGTTCCGGAGTGCCTCGTCGGGGTCTATAACTGGCGCAACGAGAACAAGGATGTTACCTACCTGCGCTTCGCTTTTGGCGGGAAAATTGTCGGGCACGATACGGACCGTCCGCTTGACGATGGAATTATTGCTGCACGCTGGCTGACGCTCGAAGAAATTCGTGCGCTTACGTCCCAGCACCGGAGTCCGCTGATCTTGCGCTGTATCGAGGACTGGCTGGCGGGCAAGCGCTATCCGTTGGAACTGATCACGCATTACGCATGAGGTTGCTCGCTGGTCTGCTGCTTGCCTGTCTGATTATGGCGCTTTCGCGAGCGGAGGCAGAAGAGCGCCTGAATGTCTGCTTCAACTACGGGTGTGCCTCACAGGTTGAGGCGGTGTATGACGAATCTAAATTGCACCAACTGGAGACTATGTTTCTAGAAGTTGTTGGCGCGGATGGGGAGCGCATTGCGATTAGCCAGGGCGTTGGGCGCATGCTAGGCTGGGCGGGAGAGCAAACGCCAATTTCGGCCGATCGAGGCGGTAATTTCGCGGACGGGGCGGCGTACGGAAGAATGGATTGCATCGATCATTCGACGACGACGACGCGTCTGCTACGTATGTTCGAAAAACGGGGCTGGCTTCGTTTTCATCGCGTGCTTGAACCGGCGCTGAGATCGCGTTTGCTTTTCTTTGAGCATTACGCGGCGCAAATCGAGGAAAAGCCCGTTCGTATGCCGAGGGTGGCGGATCGTGAGCCTCGACGTTACGTTGTGGATAGTTGGTTTTTTGATAATGGCCGACCGGCGGTGGTGATGCCGCTGGCCGCATGGCTGGACTGGGAGGGGCCGAATGTCGACGAATGATATGCGCGGAAAAACGGTCGTGATCGGCTTGTCCGGGGGCGTGGACTCGTCTGTTGCCGCCTTACTGCTCAAGCAACAGGGCTGGAATGTCATTGGCCTGTTCATGAAAAACTGGGAAGATGACGATACCGACGAGTATTGTTCATCGCGCCAGGATCTGATTGATGTCATGAGTGTTGCCGACAAGATCGGCATCGACGTCGAGGTCGTCAATTTTGCGGCCGAGTACCGGGAACGCGTGTTCGCGACTTTCCTCAAAGAGTATCAGGCGGGCCGTACGCCCAATCCCGATGTGCTGTGCAACTCGGAAATCAAGTTTCGCGCCTTTCTCGATCATGCCATGGCGATGGGGGCGGACAAGATTGCCACCGGGCATTACGCCGGTGTCCGTGAATTTGACGGCAAATATCAGTTGCTCAAGGCCGAAGACGGCACCAAGGACCAAAGCTATTTTCTGCACCGTCTCAATCAGGCGCAGTTGTCGAAAACGGTGTTTCCCCTCGCCGGTCTCTACAAGCGCGACGTGCGCAAGATGGCCGAGGATGCCGGCCTGCATGTGGCGGTGAAAAAGGACTCGACCGGCATCTGCTTTATCGGCGAACGACCGTTCAAGGAGTTCCTGATGCGCTACCTGCCGCCGAAGAAGGGCGAGATCCGTTGCCTCGACGACGATCGCGTGCTCGGCGAGCACGATGGTTTGACCTATCACACGATCGGTCAACGCAAGGGGCTGCACATCGGCGGCACCCGCAACTACGGCAAGGACGGCGGGCACGACGCCTGGTACGTGGCGAGGAAGGACATGGAGCGCAACATTCTCTATGTCGTGCATGGACACGATCATCCTGCTCTCCTGGCTTCTGGGCTGCATGCCGACCAATTGTCCTGGGTGTCTGGCGAGAAGCCGCACACGCATTGGGTGTATGCCGCGAAGACGCGTTACCGTCAGGCTGACGCGCCGTGCGAGATCGAAAGTGTCGACGCCGCAACCTGCCATATCTGCTTTGCGCAACCGCAATGGGCCGTGACGCCGGGGCAATCGGTCGTGCTTTATGAGAGCCGGGTCTGTCTGGGCGGCGGCGTGATCCTCTGATGGCGGTGCGGACCTAGGATGCTTCCTGGCTTTTCATTGCGTGCCGTCTTCTGGAGCGTGGCGCTGGCTGCGCTCGGCTATCTCGGCCTGTCGCTGTGGGCGGGATGGCGCGATGTTGTGGCGGCCGTCGTTGAGGTCGGTCCCGTCGTCCTGCTCGGCTTGCTGGCACTGTCCCTGACCAACTATCTGCTGCGTTTCGTGCGCTGGGCGCGCTATCTTGTTTTGCTTGACGCGCCGGTGCACTGGCGCGTCAATCTCGATGCCTATTTTTCCGGCTTCGCGCTGACAACGAGTCCCGGCAAGGTCGGCGAAATGCTGCGCTCGGTGTTGCTCCGGCCGCACGGCGTACCGGTGCCCGCAAGTATGGCGGCATTCTTTTCCGAACGCGTCAGTGATCTGCTTTCTATCCTCGGGCTTGCCGCCGTCGGGTTGTGGGCCTATCCGCCGGCGCGGCCAGTCGTCGGACTGACACTGGGCGCTGTGCTTTCGATGTTGTTGCTAATGCAGTGGACGTCCCTGATTTCGCGCATCGACAACTGGGCGGCGCGGAAAAGCGGCCGTTTGCCCGCGCTCGTCGTCAGACTGTGCGAAATCGTCCTGCATTTCCGGCGCTGCTTCGGCTGGTCTGCAATGCTGACCGGGTTGGTCATTGGCGTTGTCGCCTGGCTTGCCGAAGGCATCGGCTTCTGGTGGCTGCTGGATGCGTTGGGGTATCCGTTGCCTTTGATGACGGCTGTCTTTGTTTATGCATTCGCTATGCTTGTCGGTGGCTTGTCTTTCCTGCCGGGCGGACTCGGCAGCAGCGAGGCGGTCATGATCGGACTCCTCGTGCTCAACGGTTTTCCTGAACCAGTGGCGGTTTCGGCGACGCTGATCTGTCGCCTGGCGACGCTGTGGTTCGCCGTTGCGATCGGCGCAGTTTTCTTGGTCCGGAATCGCTAACATGGCCGTGCGACCGCTCAAATCTTGGGGACAATTGCCGGCGCAAGCAGCGGCCGAAGAGCGCTGGTGGCAGGACCGCAATGCGAACCTGCCTGACGGCGAGGGCAGTCTGCTCGCATATGGCAATGGCCGTAGCTACGGGGACGTTGCCCTTAACAGCGGCGCGACCCTGTTGCATACGCGCGGGCTGGACCGCTTCATCGCTTTTGACGAATCTACCGGCGTATTGACCTGTGAGGCCGGCGTCCTGCTCTCCGAAATTCTCGACGTGTTCGTGCCGCGTGGTTGGTTTTTGCCGGTGACGCCGGGAACACGTTTTGTGACTGTCGGCGGCGCGATTGCCTGCGATGTGCATAGCAAGAACCATCATGCAGCCGGCACTTTCGGCTGCCATGTGCGGAGATTCGAGTTGCTGCGCTCGGATGGTTCGCGCCGCGTCTGTTCGCCCGACGAGAATGCCGACTGGTTCGCGGCAACGATCGGTGGCCTCGGTCTGACCGGCTTGATGACTTGGGCGGAAATCCAGCTCAAACGCATTTCTAGCATCAGAATCGTTGTCGAGAACAGGCGCTTTTCCGGTCTCGACGATTTTTTTGCGATCAATGATCAAGCCGAGGCTCAGCACGAATATACCGTGGCCTGGATCGATTGCCTTGCCTCGCGTCCGCGCGGTGTCTTCATGGCCGGCGATCATGCCCCCGACGATGGGCTTGTCGGTGCAACGGACAAGCACTTGGCCTTGCCTCTGACGCCGCCGCCCGGATTACCGTTCTCGCTGATCAACGGACTGAGTTTGCGAGCCTTCAACCAGGCGTATTTCCATCGGCCGCTACTGGCAAAATCGATCGTCCATTACGCTCCGTTTTTCTATCCGCTCGATGGGGTCATGCACTGGAACCGACTGTATGGCAAACATGGTTTTTACCAATACCAATTTGTCCTGCCGCTGGCCGAACGTACCGCGCTCGATGAAATCTTTCAGACCATTGCGTTGAGTGGGCAGGGCTCCTTCCTGGCCGTGCTCAAAACCTTCGGTGCCAGAACGAGTCCAGGCCTGCTTTCATTCCCGATGCCGGGAGTGACCCTGGCGCTCGATTTTCCGAACTACGGTGAGGCAACGCTGGCTTTGTTCGAGCGCCTGGACGCGATTGTCGAAGCTGCTCACGGTCGTCTTTACGCGGCCAAGGACGCCCGCATGAGTGGTGATTTTTTCCGGCGAAGCTATCCGGGATGGGAAAAATTCCAGCGCTTCGTTGATCCAAAGTTTTCGTCGGATTTTGCCCGGCGCGTCATGTCGTGACTTGTGGAGAATGTGCATGCAAAGAATCCTGATTGTCGGCGCAACTTCGGCGATTGCCGAGGCAACGGCTCGCCTCTGGGCCGGGCGCGGCGATTCTCTTTTTCTTGTCGGGCGGCGGCCTGAACGTCTGGCAGCGATTGCGGCCGACTTGCGGGTGAGAGGGGCTGCGCAAGTTGACTGTCTGGCAATGGACGCCTGCGCGGTCAATGAACACGCCGTAATGATTGAAATGGCCAAAGCGGCACTGGGGGGGGTGGATGTCGTGCTCATCGCTCATGGTTCTCTCCCTGACCAGAAGACCTGCGAAGCTTCGGTGGAAACGACACTCAAGGAAATCGAGACCAATGGCCTGTCGGTGATCGCCCTGGCGACACGCCTAGGCAATCTATTTGAAGCCCAGGGGAGCGGCAGCCTGGCTGTGATCAGTTCGGTCGCCGGCGACCGCGGTCGCCAGAGCAACTATGTTTACGGGGCTGCCAAGGGCATGGTCAGCCTGTTCTTGCAGGGGTTACGCAACCGCTTGTCAAAAAGTGGTGTGCAAGTGCTTACCATCAAACCGGGCTTCGTTGATACGCCAATGACGACAGATTTCCCGAAAGGGGCGCTATGGGCGAAACCGGAGATCATCGCGAGAGGGATTGTTCTTGCCATCGATAAAAAGCGTGATGAAGTCTATCTGCCGTTTTTCTGGCGGCCGATTATGTCGGTGATCAGACACATTCCTGAAAAAGTGTTTAAAAGACTCTCGCTCTGAAAGAAGAGTCTGGGAGATTTTTCATCCGTGCTTTCTGTCCCGCCAGAAAGCACACCGTCTTGGTTGTTTCTTCATTGGCAATAGAATGGAAAAATGCTGCGGGTACCAATCGGCGATCATTTTTTGAACCGATGTGGCATTTTTGATGGTTTTCATTGTTTTTACGACATTTTTTATGTCTTATCTGCGCTTAAAAAGGGTGGTTTTTTAAAAAATCGATTATTATCCCGGTTTAAAATTTTCCGCATGCGGAAGATGGATAACAATAACTCGGCAAGGGGCGTTCGGTTCCGTCGGGCGTACTCGGATTCGGGGCTTATGCCCCAAAAACAAATGCGAGGGTAAGGGGGTATCGCAAGTTACTTGTCAGTTTTTGCATCATGCTTCCGAACCGGGAGGCGGCGTCTGTCGGGAGGGCATGGCAGATTCTGCGTGAATCCGGACCGGGCGGGCCAGGTTTTGTATCACTATCAATGCAGTCGATAACTACTTCATGGAGGTTGTAATTTTGGAAAATTATCTGATTCTATGTACGCTGGCCGGTGCATTGGCGCTGGTTTTTGCGCTTACGCTGAGCAGCGGCATTACTAAAGCCGATGCCGGTAACGCCCGGATGCAGGAGATTGCCGGCTTCATTCATGAAGGCGCGATGGCGTTCTTGTTCCGTGAATACCGCTATCTCTCCGTATTTATCGCGATTGTATTTGGTGTTTTGGCTTTCTTCATCGACTGGCAAACCGCTGTTTGCTTCGTGGCGGGAGCTTCGTGCTCGCTGCTCGCTGGCTTCATCGGCATGCAGGTAGCGACCAAGGCCAATGTGCGTACCGCTGCGGCCGCACAGAACGGTATGAGCCCGGCGCTGCAGATCGCCTTCTCCGGCGGCGCCGTCATGGGCATGTCGGTGGTCGGTCTCGGCATGCTGGGTCTGGGCATCATGTACCTCGCTTTCGGCCAGAACGTGACCTACCTGACCGGCTTCGGTCTCGGTGCCAGCTCGATCGCGCTTTTTGCTCGTGTCGGCGGCGGCATCTACACTAAGGCTGCCGACGTCGGTGCCGACCTGGTGGGTAAGGTCGAAGCCGGTATTCCGGAAGACGATCCCCGCAACCCGGCCGTGATTGCCGACAACGTTGGCGACAACGTTGGCGACGTGGCCGGTATGGGCGCTGACCTTTTCGAATCCTACTGTGGCTCGATCATCGGTGCTTTCGCGCTGGGCGCAGCGTTGTATCCGGCCGGTGAAGGGGCGCTGTTCGTCTTCGGCCTCTGCGCTCTGGGTATCGTGGCCTGTATCCTCGGTATCCTCGTCGCGCGCAAGAGCAAGTCGGATAATCCGCAAGCCGCGCTCAACATGGGCACCTACGTCGCAGGTATCCTGACGATCATCATTGCCGGCGTCCTCAGCCAGATGATCTTCGGCAACCTGAAAGCTTTTGCTGCACTGACCGCAGGCATCATTGCCGGTCTGTCGATCGGCAAGATTACCGAAATCTATACCTCCGGTGATTACAAGTACGTCAAGCATATCGCTCAACAGTCGCAGACCGGTCCGGCGACGACGCTGATTTCGGGGATGTCGGTCGGTATGTATTCGACCATGTGGCCGATGATCTGCATGGTTGCAGGTATGCTGGTTTCCTACTTCGTTATGGGCGGCGCAGCGAACAACACGATGGGTCTGTTCGGTATCGCGCTGGCTGCGGTCGGCATGCTGTCGACGACGGGGATTACGGTGGCAGTTGACGCCTACGGCCCGATTTCCGACAACGCCGGCGGTATCGCCGAAATGTCGCATCTGCCGCCTGGCGTGCGCAAGATCACCGACAAGCTGGACGCCGTCGGTAACACCACGGCCGCGATCGCCAAGGGCTTCGCCATCGGTTCGGCCGCGCTGACCGCGCTGGCCCTGTTTGCCGCTTATGCGACCGCCGTCGATCTGGATGTAATCGACCTTCTGAATCCGCTGACGTTGGGCGGCGTGATGATCGGTGCGATGATCCCGTTCCTGTTCTCGGCGATGACCATGGACGCGGTCGGCGCTGCCGCCGGCGACATGATCGACGAAGTGCGTCGTCAGTTCCGCACCATTCCAGGCATCATGGAAGGCACCGGCAAGCCGGACTTTGCCCGTTGCGTCGATATTTCCACGGCTGCTGCGCTCAAGCGCATGATGGTCCCGGGAGCGATGGCGGTGATTCTGCCGCTGATCGTCGGTTTCATCCTCGGAACTTCCGCGCTTGCCGGCTTCATCGCCGGTGCGCTGGTGACCGGCGTATTGCTGGCCATTTTCATGGCGAACTCGGGCGGTGCCTGGGACAACGCCAAAAAATTCATTGAAGGTGGTGAGTTCGGCGGCAAGGGCAGCGATGCGCACAAGGCTGCCGTGGTTGGCGACACCGTCGGCGATCCGTTCAAGGATACGTCCTCGCCCTCGATGAACATCCTGATCAAATTGATGACGATCGTTTCTTTGGTCTTCGCGCCGGTGTTCGTCACGCACGGTGGCATGATCGTATCTATGATGAAGTAATCCAATATCGTCTTCATGACGATAGCAAAAAGCCCCGGTTTTGACCGGGGCTTTTTTTTTGGTGCAGACGACGAAGTTTTGACGTCGCCGAAGCGTTGTCGATTTAGCCTTGCGGAAGCGTTTCCGCAAAAGCCGGGCGTTGCATCAGCTTGTCGTAGAGGCGGGCGAGGTTAGGGTGTGAGTTGCGCCATTCGATTTCCGGGAAGCGGAAGGCCAGATAGCCGAGGGCGCAGCCGGCGCCGACATCTGCGAGGGAGAAATGGGTGCCCATACACCAACTGGATTCGCCGAGCTGGTCGGACATGTACTGGAGGCCGCGGATAATCTTATCTTCGTGCCGAACAATCCATTCCGGACTTTGTTGTTCCTGGGGGCGTTTTCTTTCGAGGAAGATCGTGGCCGCCGCATCGCAGATACCGTCAGCAACAGCGCCCCATCGCTTGACCTCGGCACGCTCACGATTGGATTCCGGCATCAGCTTGTTGTTGGGCGCGACACTGTCGATATATTCGACAATGACACGGGAATCAAAGAGAACCGTCGAGTCGTCGAGAATCAACACGGGAATTTTGCCCAGCGGGTTGATGTCAGGGACCTTGGTTTCCGGTGTCCAAGGCGAATCGAGCTCGAATTCGTATTCGATCTTTTTTTCCGCCAGAACAATACGTACTTTGCGGGCGTAAGGGCTGGTCAATGATCCAATGAGCTTCATCTGTTACCTGTGAGAGTAGACTATTCCCGATGATTATATCACCCGCGAGACGTGCAACTTGCCGGAGAGTTTCCCGAACAAGGTAAAATAGCCGCCTCACCATAAGGATCAAACTCCATGTCTTATTCCCTGCTTACAGCGCTTTCGCCACTCGACGGTCGTTATTCTGCAAAAGTCGATGCACTCCGATCCCAGTTTTCCGAATACGGCCTGATTCGCCGCCGCCTTCAAGTCGAGATCGAATGGCTCAAAGCGCTGGCCGCAGACACGCATTTTGCTGAAATCCCGGCTTTTTCGGCACCGACGATTGCTGAACTGGATCGGTTGGTTGTCGAATTTGGCCCCGAACAGGCTGCGGAGGTGAAGGAAATTGAGGCAGTCACCAACCATGACGTCAAAGCGCTCGAGTACTGGATCAAGAAGCGTCTGGGAGGCAATGCCGAGGTGATGAAGGTTTCAGAATTCATCCATTTCGCCTGCACTTCCGAAGACATCAATAATCTTTCGCATGCCCTGATGCTCAAATCGGCTCGAGACGAGGTGCTGTTGCCGATGCTAGATAAGGTGATTGCGCGTCTTCGCGATCTTGCTCATGAACATGCCGATCTGCCGATGATGTCGCGTACGCACGGTCAGCCGGCGACGCCGACCACGCTCGGCAAGGAAATGGCGAATGTGGTTTATCGTCTCGGACGTGCTCGTGCAGCCATCGCCAGCGTCGGCATGCTGGGCAAGATCAACGGTGCAGTTGGAAACTACAACGCGCATTTGGCCGCGTATCCGGGGTATGACTGGGAGGGTTTCGCCAAGCGTTTCGTCGAGGCGCTCGGTCTCGAATTCAATCCCTATACCATCCAGATCGAACCGCACGACGCAATGGCCGAATTGTTCGATGCTTTTGCACGGGCCAATACCATCCTGATCGACCTCGATCGCGACGTCTGGGGTTACATCTCGCTTGGCTTCTTCAAACAGAAGCTCAAGGCCGGCGAAGTCGGCTCGTCGACGATGCCGCACAAGGTCAATCCGATCGACTTCGAGAATTCGGAAGGTAACCTGGGGCTGGCCAACGCCTTGCTGCGCCACCTCGCGGAAAAACTGCCGATTTCGCGCTGGCAGCGCGACCTCACCGACTCCACCGTGCTGCGCAACATGGGCGTGGCGCTGGGATACACCCTGCTGGCGTACGATTCGCTGCTGCGCGGTCTGGGCAAGCTGGAAGCCAACGCCGATTTCCTCAAGGCCGATCTGGACGCGAATTGGGAATTGTTGGCCGAACCAATCCAGACGGTCATGCGGCGTTACGGTATCGCCAATCCCTACGAGAAATTGAAGGAATTGACCCGCGGCAACCGGATTTCGCGCGAAGGCATGCAGGCTTTCGTCAGCACGCTTAACATTCCGCAGGAGGCACGCGATCACTTGTTGAAGCTGACGCCCTGGGATTACACCGGCAAGGCGGCCGAATTGGCGAAGCGAATTTAAGTGCCTGGCTGATCAAATTGCCAGGAATTACTGAGGATATTGCAATTGTTTTCCGAAAACCTGAAAAAGCTGCCGGGCGTATCGCATCTGGCGGCGATCAATTTGCTCGATGCCGAGAGCAATGTTGTGGCCAGCATCGAGAACAAAGCCGGCAGCCAAGGCTCTCTGGCGGTCTATAACCATTTGGCGCAAACCTTCGGGGCGATAACGCCCGAGGCTGCCAGAAAGGGGCTGGAGTTGTTTGCCGAGCATGCGTTGGATGCCGAGCAGCATCCCGGAAAGCATCCCAATATCGACCGGCTGCGTGCGCTTGCCGAGGATGGGAAAACGTTACGCATCAAGCACGTATTCGCTGTTTGATTCCGGAGCGGCTGAACCTTCCGTTGCCGAAACTTGCCCAATGCTACGCTGCAATTCCGGAAGGCACCACCTCGATGGAACAGGTGCCTGTTCGTTTCTGCGACTTTCAGGAGAAAGAATCGTGAATAAATTGCTTACAACTTTGGTATTGGTCGGGTTTGCGGGGGGCGTTTACGCGCAACAGGCGATGAAGCCCGAAGAAATGATTAAGGTCCGCAAGGCCGGCTATACCTTCATGGCTTGGAACATGGGTAAGATCAAGGCTAACCTCGATGGCGACTTCAACCGGGCGCAGGTGCTCGCTGCCGCACGGCTCGTTTCGGCCACGGCGAATTCAGGGATGGGGGCACTTTTTGGACCGGGAAGTGACAAGGATGTTGGCGGGCAAAAAACGCGTGTCAAGGCAGAGTTCTTCGCGCAGCCCGACAAGGTCAAGGAGATGGCGCTCAACTTTATCAGCGAAAGCAATGAGCTGGCTAAAGTTGCCGAAAGCGGGGATGTGGCAGCGATCAAGGCACAATTCGGAAAAACGGGTGGAACGTGCAAAGCCTGTCATGATCGTTTCCGCGAATGATGGTTTCTGACGCTTACGATTAGATTCACTCTAGCTTGATTGATGCTGTTTGGTTGTTGCGATCTCGCGTAAAAAAAAGCCTCCGCAGATACTCCGGAGGCTTTTTTCTTGTGCCTAGTCTAGCTATCGCAGCATGCTTGGTAGGACTGTGATGAACCATGGGAACATGGTCAGGATCACCAGCGTGACGAGCAGGGCAAACAGGTACGGCAGCGAAGCGACCATGACGCGTTCGATGGGTACCTTGGTAATGGCGCTGGCCACGAAGAGATCCAAGCCGACCGGTGGCGTGATGCATCCGATCGCCAGATTGACCACCATCAGCACACCGAAGAACAATGGGTCGATACCCAGGGTCTTGGCAACCGGCAGGAAGATCGGCGTCAGGATGACGACGGCAGCCGACGCATTGACCATGGTGCCGGCAACCAACAAGAGTACGTTCATCGCCATCAGGAACATGATCGGCGAGCTCGTGATCGAGACGACGAATTCGCCAAGCCTGTGCGGGATCTGCAGGTTGGTCAGCAGCCAGCCGTAGACGTTGGCCGCACCGACCAGCAACATGATCATGACCGTGCCGAGAACCGCCTTGTAGAGGATCTTCGGGAAGTCCTTGATCTTCAGTTCCTTGTAGATGAAGAGTCCGACGAAAATCCCGTAGACGGCGGCGACGGCGGCGGCTTCGGTCGGCGTGAAGATGCCGCCGTAGATGCCGCCGATGATGATCACCGGCGTCATCAGCGCAAAGAACGATTCCTTGAAGGCCTTGCCGAGCATGACAAAAGAGAAGCTACCTTCGGGGGTAATGCCTCGCTTCTTCGCCAGATACCAGCTGACCAGCATCATCGACAGGCCCATCATGATGCCGGGAACGAAGCCTCCGACAAACATGTCGCCGATTGACTGATCAGCGATGACGCCATAGACGACCATGGTGATCGACGGCGGAATGACGATGCCGACAACGCCGCTGGAGGCGACAACACCGGTGGCCCATTCGCGGCTGTAGCCTTTTTTCTCCATGGCGCTAACCATGGTTGTGCCCAGCGCTGCCGTCGTGGCAGCCGAGGAGCCGGAGATGGCGGCGAAGAAGCATCCGGAGACGGAGACGGTCTGGGCCAGGCCACCGCGGAAGGAACCGACGAGGGCTTGCGAGAACATGATCAGGCGGTTCGTGACGCCTCCTGCCGACATGAACTCACCGGCCAGCATGAAGAAGGGCACGGCCATGAAGGAAAAGGAGTCGATTCCCGAATACATGATCTGGGTGACCATGACCAGCGGCTTGTCCATGAAAAAGACGAGGACCGACGCAACGGTAAGTGCGAGCGCGAAAGCGACGGGAACGCCAAGGATGGTCAGGGCGAGAAAACCAAACAGCAATACGTATTCCATGATTCTTACTCCTTGGCCTCGATGGTTTTGTCGTCGCCCTTGAGAATCCTGAGCGTGTCACGGACAAGATAAAGGAACATCAGCACACTGCTGACCGGGATAACGGCATAGATATAGCTCATCGAGATTTCCAGTCCCGGCGCTTCCTGGAAGGTCATGATGCTGGTCATCTTGTAACCCTGGAAGAAGAGGATGGCGACAAAGATGTAGCCGGAGACGAGCGAGATGATCTTCAGGACCTTGCCAAAAGGCTTGTCCTTGAAATGGTTGGGCAGGAATTCGACGGCGAGATGTCCGGATTCGCCCATGATCAGCGCCGAACCGAGGAAGACGACGTAGACGAAAAGGAAACGGGCCAACTCTTCGGACCACTCGGGGGTGAAGTTGAATATATAGCGGGTAATGACCTGCGCAAAGATGGTAATCAGCATGATCATGATGGCGATGCATGAAAACCAGTAGACGACTGCCCGTACCTTCGACAGTAACTTATCAAGCATTTTGGATTCTCCTGAAAAAAGCCCGGACTTAGCGGCCCGGGCTTTTCTTGGCACACGGGGATATTACTTTTCGAGAGCCCGGACCTTGTCGATGTTGGCTTGACCGACCGTCTTCGCCAGATCCTTGTAGACGGTGGCCGTGGCATCGATGAACGGTTTGCGGTCCACTTCAATGACTTCGATCTTGCCAGTGGCCTTGATCTTGTTCCAGAACTCGGTGTCCTTATCCGTCGAAAGTTTACGCTGCCAAGCAATGGCGTCGTCCGCTGCCGACTGGATGATCTGCTGTTGGGCCGGGGTCAGTTTCTTCCAGCTGGCCATCGAGATCAAAACGGGTTCCGGAGCGTAAGCATGGCCCGTCAGCGAGGCGTATTTTTGCACTTCGTAGAAGCGCTTGGTGAAAATGTGCGCGCTCGGGTTCTCCTGACCGTCAACCGTGCCTTGCTGCATGGCCGAATAAAGCTCGGAGAAGGCCATCGGCGTCGGCGAGGCGCCCAGCGACTTCATCATTTCCACATAGACCTTGTTGTTCATGACACGAATCTTGAGGCCTTTCATGTCGGCTGGCGACTTGACCGGACGCGTATTGTTGGTGAGGTGGCGAATACCGTTTTCCATGTAGCCGAGCAGTTTGATGCCCTTGGCTTCGAGCGGCTTGCCGAGTTCCATGCCGACAGTGTCGAGGGCCTTGTAAGCGTGCGCACGGTCCTTGAACAGGAAGGGCATGTCAAAGAGCGCCATTTGCGGCTGGAAGGTGCCGAGTTCAGCAGTCCCCGTCAACGTCATGTCAACCGTGCCGTAGATCAGGCCCTCGATGAGTTCCTTCTGGGCACCAAGCTGGGAGGACGGGAAAACCTTGATTTCGATATCGCCCTTGGATTTTTCCTTGACCAGTTCGGCGAACTTGTCGGCGCCCATGGCGTAGGGGTTGGTCGGTTCAGCAATGTGGCCGAGTTTCAGGACGACGCTGGCGGCCAGGGCCGAGGTGGACATGGCGAGCATCGAAATCAGGGCAGCACTGAGCTTGAAACGGGTTTTCATGGAAAGAGCCTCCGTCGGTTGATAAAAATTGAATACGCGGAATTGCACGTAATGAATGGGAAAGTTTAATCGATAAGTGCGATTCTGGCTATTGAAGCGAAAAAGAAACGCAATATTTCCGGATGAGAGAGGGTTACCAACTGGGCGTTGGGTGGGTCTGGAGGGGGCGTGGCATGAGGGTGGGCAGCCATGCGCCGGATCCGGCATAGACGGTGAAGCCTGCTATTACCAGTGCCAAAAGAAGTGCGCCTACAGTATTAGAGGCCGGCGGGATTATCGGTGCGTCGGTGATGTCAATTTCCTTCCGGCCCGTGATCATGGCTTTGACTAGATTGTCTTTTTTGACCACGGCATGGAACAGGATTGCGCCGAGATGGAGGGCGATCAGCGCGATGAGTGCATTAACCAGCGTGGTATGGGCGCCGGTTATCGAATCGCTAGTTTCCTTGTCGACCAAGGAAAAGAGGGGCGCTTTAAAGGCAATGTCGTCGTTGGCCAGCAGGCCGGTTGCAACCTGCAGGCCAATCATGGTCAACATGGCGACAACGGAGAGCGCGCCCAATGGATTGTGCCCAATGCCGTGCCAGTTTCCTTTCAGGTAGGCAAGAATCGAAGCAGGGGTGGGCAGGAACGACTTGAAGCGGGCGTGTTGCGATCCGGCGAAACCCCAGACGACACGGAAAGCGATCAGGCCAAGGATGGCGAGGCCGATTTTCCCGTGCCAGGACATGGCGTTGCTACCGGTTTTCCCGGTCAGGATCGCGGCAATAATCAGGGCTACGAGTGACCAGTGAAAGATGCGGATGGGTAAATCCCAGACCCTGATGCGGATGCGTTCCATCGTTTTTCCCCGCGATGAGTGCTTCAGTATCGTTTCGGCGTGGTTTGGTTTGTGCCGGTGCTATTCGATGTCAGGAAAAAACGAAAGTTCGCGGTCAATTACACGACTGCACCATCCTTGTTGGCGCCTTCGATTTGCTTCTTGGGCTTGACAAACTGGGCGCGCGACACGCCCAGCCACATGACGATGGGGCTGGCGACAAGCACGGAGGAATAGATACCGAAACAGATGCCGATGGTCAACGCCAGCGCAAAATAGTGCAGCGTCTCGCCGCCGAAGATCAGCATTGATAGCACCATGAGCTGGGTCGATCCGTGCGTGATGATGGTGCGTGAAATGGTACTTGTGATGGCGTGGTCGAGAACTTCTGGTGTGCTCAGTCCCCGTACTTTCTTGAAAGTCTCACGGACGCGGTCAAAAACAACGACCGACTCGTTGACCGAATAGCCGAGGACAGCGAGGACGGCGGCGAGGACGGACAGCGAAAATTCCCATTGAAAGAAAGCGAAAAAGCCGAGGATGATCACTACGTCATGCAGGTTGGCGATGATTGCCGAGACCGAGAATCGCCATTCGAAGCGGAATGCCAAATAGATGGTGATCCCGATGATGACGAGCAACAAGGCCAGAGCACCGTTTTCAGCCAGTTCCTTGCCGACTTGCGGGCCGACGAACTCGACACGGCGCAGGGTCGCGCCCGGCGCTTCTTTATCGAGTGCCGACATGACCGCTTCTCCGATGCGGGAGGTGCTCTGCTCGCTCTTGAGCGGCAGACGGATCATGACGTCCTGGCTGGATCCGAAGTTCTGGACGGTAATGTCGGAGAACTCCGCCTTGTTTAGACCATTGCGGATTTTTTCAAGGTTGGCGGCCTCTTCGTAATGGACTTCGACCAGGGTGCCGCCGGTAAACTCGACGGACAGATGCAGCCCCTTGCTGATCAGGAAGAAGACGGCCAGCAAGAAGGTGATCAGCGAAATGACGTTGAACACCAAGGCATGGCGCATGAACGGGATGTCTTTTTTTATGCGGAAGAATTCCATTGCCGATGTCCTTATTTGGCGTTTGCGGCCGGGGTTTTTGCGCCAGCTTTCCAGATTTGACCGATGGCCAGCGATTGCAGTTTGCGCCGACGGCCGTAAATCAGATTGATCAATGCACGCGAGACGATGACTGACGAGAATAGTGACGTCAGAATGCCAAGGCAGTGCACTACGGCGAAGCCGCGCACCGGTCCGGAGCCGAAGATGAGCAGGGCAATGCCGGCGATCAGCGTGGTGATGTTCGAATCGAGGATGGTGCCGAATGCGCGCTCGTACCCGGTGTGGATCGCAGCTTGCGGTGGCGACCCATTGCGCAGTTCTTCGCGGATGCGTTCGTTGATCAGCACGTTGGCGTCAATGGCCATGCCCAGGGTCAGCGCGATGGCGGCGATGCCAGGCAGGGTGAGTGTGGCTTGCAGCAGCGAGAGCAGGGCAACGAGGAACAACAGATTGGACGCCAGCGCAATGACTGAGACCAGCCCGAAGAGCACGTAATACGCAATCATGAAGGCCGAAATCGCGGCGAATCCCCACAGGGTCGAATCGAAGCCTTTCTTGATGTTTTCAGCGCCGAGGCTCGGGCCGATGGTGCGCTCCTCGACAATGTCCATCGGTGCGGCGAGCGAACCGGCGCGCAGCAGCAAGGCGGTGTCGTTGGCTTCCATCGTGGACATGCTGCCCGAAATTTGCACGCGACCGCCGGCGATTTCGGTGCGGATGACCGGAGCGGTAATGACTTCACCCTTGCCTTTTTCGATGAGCAGGATGGCCATGCGCTTGCCAACGTTGTCGCGGGTGATTTCCTTGAAAATGCGCGATCCGGCGGCGTCGAGGTTGAGGTGGACGGCGGGTTCCTGGGTCTGGTTATCGAAGCCGGGTTGGGCATCGGTCAGACGGTCGCCCGTCAGTACCACTTGTTTTTTGACCAGCAACGGTCGTCCGCCACGTTCGACGTAAAGTTCGGTCCCGTAAGGGACTTGACCCGCCAGAGCTGTTTCCAAGGCGCCGGGCGTGTCGTCGACCATGCGGATTTCCAGTGTCGCGGTACGTCCGAGGATGTCCTTGGCTTTGGCCGTGTCCTGAACGCCGGGAAGCTGCACGACGATGCGGTCGGCGCCTTGTTGTGCAATAACCGGTTCAGCGACGCCGAGTTCGTTGATTCGGTTGTGCAGGGTGCCCATGTTCTGCTTGAGCGCGAATTCCTGAAGTTGTTTCACGGCAACCGGGGTCAGGGTGGCGATCAGTTTCAGGTCCCGATCTTCCCCTTGTTCTGCGAGAATCAGATCCGGCTGGTTGGTTTGCATGACGAAACGCGCCTTGCTGCGGGTGTCTTCGTCACGGAAACGGATGACGATCCGTTCGCCCTCACGATTGATGCCGCCGTGGCGAATGCCCTTGTCGCGCATCAAGCTGCGCAGGTCGGCGCCAATCGAATCGAGGCGTTTGGTCAGCGCGCCTTTCATGTCGACTTGCAGCAGGAAGTGGACGCCGCCGCGCAGGTCGAGTCCGAGGTACATCGGCAGGGCGTGCAGGCTGGTCAGCCACTGCGGGGAACTTGAGAGCAGGTTGAGCGCGATGACGTATTTCGGATCGCTGGCGTCGGGGTTGAATTCCTTCTCGAGGGTGTCCTTGGCCTTGAGCTGGGTGTCGGTGTCCTTGAAGCGCACCTTGACGCCGCTGGCGTCAATGAAGGTGCCGGTGCTTTCGATCGCTGCCGCTTTGAGCGTGCTTTCCGCGCGATCCAAAGTCTTCAGGTCGATTTTGAGCGTTGCCTTGGCACTGGATATCTGGACGGCCGGCGATTCGCCAAAAAAGTTCGGGAGCGTGTAAATCAGGCCGGTCATCAACGCAAAGGCGACGATGACGTATTTCCAGAGCGGATAACGGTTCATGGGCGATCGGAAAGTCGGGAAGGTGAGGCGGAATCTTGGAGGGCGGATGCGGATTATTCCGCATCCGTGCGTCACAACGGTTACAGCGCGATTACAGCGCCTTCAGCGTGCCTTTGGGCAGAACCAGCGCAATGGCGGGTTTCTGGATCTGGATTTCGACATTGTCGGCGACTTCGACCGTGACGAAGTCTTCGTTGACCTTGGTGATGCGACCGGCGACACCGCCCTGGCTGACAACTTCGTCACCTTTGCTCAGTCCGTCGATCATTGCCTTGTGTTCCTTGGCTTTTTTCTGTTGCGGGCGGATCATCAGAAAGTACATTACGGCAAACATCAGAATGATGGGCATGAACTGCATCAGGTCTCCCATTCCGCCTGCAGATTCGGTGGCGGCTTGCGCGTAAGCGTTGCTAATCAGCACATTGATCTCCTTGAGTATTTATGGATTTTCGAAACAATTGTCAAAAACTGGCGGGCTATTGTATCACTGCGAATTCGCCTGGCGGTTGCTCTGGAATAAGGCGACGGTTTGTGCGAGTGTTCCTTCCGCGATCGCTGCGCGCAATTCACGCATCAGGGTTTGGTAGTAATGCAGGTTGTGTATTGTGTTGAGTTGTGCCCCAAGGATTTCGCCGACCCGGAAGAGGTGATGCAGGTAGGCGCGCGAAAAATTGCGGCAGGTGTAACAGTCGCAACTTTCGTCGAGCGGGCGTAGATCGTTCTTGTACTGCGCATTCTTGATCCGGATGTCCCCGAAACGGGTGAACAGATGACCGTTACGCGCATTGCGCGTCGGCATGACGCAATCGAACATGTCGATGCCGGCCTGTACCGCATCGACTAAGTCTTCGGGGGTGCCGACGCCCATCAGGTAGCGTGGCTTGTGCTGCGGCAAGCGAGGTGCGGTATGAGCGAGGATGCGTGCCATGTCTTCCTTGGGTTCGCCGACCGAGAGGCCGCCGATGGCCATGCCGTCGAAGCCGAGTTCGTCGAGGCCGGCGAGCGATTCATCGCGCAGGGCCTCATACATGCCGCCTTGTACGATGCCGAAGAGCGCGTTGTCGTTGCCGAGGCGGCGGTGTTCGTCGAGCGAGCGCTTGGCCCAACGTAGCGAGAGTCGCATCGAACTGGCCGCTTCGTCGACACTGGCCGGATAGGGGGTGCATTCGTCGAAGATCATCACGATGTCCGAGTTCAGGACGTGCTGGATGCGCATCGATTCTTCCGGCGTCAGGAAGAGCTTGTCGCCGTTGATCGGCGAGGAGAACTTGACCCCCTCCTCGGAAATCTTGCGCAGCGCGCCGAGCGAAAAGACTTGGAACCCCCCCGAATCGGTCAGGATTGGCTTGTCCCAACCCATGAACCGATGGAGGCCGCCATGCGCGGCGATGACCTCCAGGCCGGGGCGTAGCCACAGGTGAAAGGTGTTGCCGAGGCAGATTTGCGCGCCGATTTCGGAGAGGTCGCGCGGGGTCATGGCTTTTACCGTGCCGTAGGTGCCGACCGGCATGAAAACGGGGGTTTCGACGATGCCGTGGGCCAAGGTCAGTCGGCCGCGTCGGGCGGCGCCGTCGGTGGTGAGAAGTTCAAATTGCATTCGGATTGCTTTCGGCTATTCGGTGATTGTAATTAACCATAACAAGCACGACGAGAATCATTGTTCGTGTTTTCGTAATTGCTTTCGTTGTGGCCGTTGTGGCCGTTGTGCACGTTGTGGTTCAAAAGTTTTGCTTTTCGAGCAGCATGGCGTCGCCGTAGCTGAAGAAACGGTAGCGCTCTTCAATCGCGTGGCGATAAGCGGCGCGGATTGTTTCGTATCCGGCGAAGGCCGAGACCAGCATCAGCAGGGTCGATTTCGGCAGATGGAAATTGGTGAGCAGCCGGTCGACAATACGGAAACGGTAACCCGGTGTGATGAAGATGTCCGTTTCTCCGGCGCCGGCGATCAGCTTGTCGCCTTGTGCCGCGGCTTCCAGCGCGCGCAGGCTGGTGGTGCCAACGGCAATAACGCGTCCGCCGCGTTCGCGCGCACGTGCGACGGCGTCGACGGTGGCTTGAGGGATTTCGAAACGCTCCGAATGCATGCGATGCTCAACGAGGTCATGGACGCGTACCGGCTGGAAGGTGCCGGCGCCGACGTGTAGCGTCAGCCAGGCCAGTTCGGTCCCCTGTGCTTCCAGTGTTTCTAACATCACCTGGTCAAAGTGCAGGCCCGCAGTGGGGGCCGCGACCGCGCCGCAATGGCGTGCGAAAACGGTCTGATAACGAGTCTCATCGTCGATTTCTGCTTCGTGCGTGATGTATGGAGGTAGGGGGAGGTGACCGTGTTGTTCGATTAGTGCATACAAATCCCCGTTGCCAACGAGTTCGATGGCAAAGAACTCGGATTGTGCTCCCGTGCGTCCGCTGACTTCGACGGTAAAGGCTTGTTCAAGAAAAATCCGGCTTCCGGGTTTGGGTGACTTGCTGGCGCGGATCTGAGCTACGGCGTGTTTGGGGTCAATGATGCGCTCGATCATGACTTCAACCTGGCCGCCACTTTCCTTGCGGCCAAACAAACGGGCCTTGATGACCCGAGTGTCGTTGAAAACGAACAAATCGCCCGGGGCGATCAGTTGCGGCAGTTCGGAGAAATGCCGGTCCCGAACGCCTTCGTCGGAAACATGTAATAGCCGGCTTCGGTTTCTCTCCGGTGCCGGATGTTGTGCGATCAGTTCGGGTGGGAGATCAAAGTCAAAGTCGTTAATGGTTAACATTCGAATTTTTTAGAAATCCAGCTTGCCGGACAAGGTTGAATCGAGGATAATTCTGCCTCCTTCGGTTCGTTTCATACGAACTCAGGCCGGGATGGCGGAATCGGTAGACGCAGCGGATTCAAAATCCGCCGCCGAAAGGTGTGAGGGTTCGAGTCCCTCTCCCGGCACCAAAAACATCATAAAATCAGCGGTTAATAAGAAAGCGGCGGATTATAGCACGTCGCGAATCGCGCTTTTTTCCTTTCTTGGCGAATGTGATTTTGCATTCCCGCGTCTTTGCCCCTTCTAGTTTGCGCAACTTTCCAATTCTTGGGGTGTCTGTTCAGGCACCGAAAGCACAAACATCCGTGTGAAGTGAGCCTGTTTCAGGCTGATGGCTCGCTGATGAACCTGAAAGGATCCGAGAAATGGAGATTGCTGTAAATATCATTTCTGCCGATGAGGACGAATTTCGTGATGTCGGCGACTCTGCCGTGCCGCTGGATCAATGGACCGGTATTGAAGCCAATGGCTTGGATACGGTCAAGCTAGCCACTATTCATTCTGTTGTGACGGGCGATTCGCTACACGAGGCGCTTGATCTTTATGAGCCGATTTATGTCGCCGAAGTTGACGAGGGGCGCGAGATTCTTGTGCTTCAGCTCGCGGATGATCTTCTGGAGCGCTTGGTCGAACTTGACGAAGATGCCATGGAAGGATTGGCCGGCGAGCTGGCGATGAGTGAAGAATTTGAGGGAGAGCAACGCGATCCCGAAGATGTCCTTGAATTGTTGGCGGCCTTGTCGGAGCTGGCTCAACTGGCAGAAGCTCAGGGGCAGGTGTTGTTTGTCTGGATGCGTCTTGAACGGGGGTGATCTGTTTCTTCGTGACTCTGTCACAGGCAACCACAAATGTTGTCGTATTGGGGACGGGGGGTAAGAGGGATGGAGATGGTTTGTTGCAGTTTTGCACGATAATGGGGCCGTTATTGCGAGTATCTGCAGTTATTTTGTGTTTTGTCATTTATAAGTTCGGATACAATCATTTTTCACAATGTGTAGTGCCATCTCACGGCTGATTTGCACCTTTGATTGATGTTTGCGTGAGTTGGGGGGTGACGTTGTTCCTGGGCACCGTGTCATTGATCGGGATGAGCGAATGATAAGAATCAAGCGTGGATTGAATTTGCCTGTATCAGGCATTCCCCGGCAGGCCATCGAAACGGCTAATCCTGTAAAACGTGTGGGGGTAGTCGGCACCGACTACCATGGCATGAAGCCAACGATGAAAGTGCAGGAGGGGGAACGGGTAAAGCTGGGTCAGCCTCTTTTTGCCGACAAGAAAAATCCAGGGGTTGTCTATACCGCTCCCGCTTCAGGAGTGGTGACGGCAATCAATCGCGGCGCACAACGCGTGTTGCAGTCGGTCGTAATCAGCGTTGAAGGCGACGAGGAAGTGGCCTTCAAGGCGTATCCAGAGGCGATGTTCGATACGCTCGACGAAGCGTCGATACGTGACAATCTTCTGCAGTCCGGTTTATGGACGGCCTTGCGTTCGCGTCCGTTCAGCAAGGTTCCCGCCGTTGATGCGCAACCCTCGTCAATTTTCGTCACCGCCATCGATACGCATCCTTTGGCGGGAGATCCGGTACTGGCTATGGCCGGTTTGGAGAGCGATTTTCGGAATGGTTTGCGGATTCTGGCGAGAATTGCCCCGGTCATTGTTTGCGCTGACGAAAGTTCAAAAATGCCCGCCGACGGCTTGGATAAGGTGCGGTTAGAGCGCTTTTCTGGTCCGCATCCTGCCGGTTTGCCTGGGACACACATTCATTTTCTCGATCCTGTCAGCGAGGCGCATCGAGTCTGGCAGATTCATGCTCAGGACGTGGTCGCCATCGGCAAGTTGTTTCTGACCGGACGTCTGTGGGTAGAGCGGGTCGTGGCGCTCGGTGGGCCAGTGGTGAAAAATCCCCGATTGTTGCGCACCCGCCTCGGGGCCAGTCTCGTTGATCTGACCCAAGGCGAACTTGAAGCGGGTAACAATCGTGTTGTTTCCGGTTCTTTGCTCGGCGGGCGTACCGCCTCCGGTCCCTTTGCCTTCCTTGGGCGTTACCATCAACAGGTCTCCTGCCTGCTAGAGGGCAACCAGCGTGAGTTCATGCACTGGGCGCGTGCCGGGGTGAGCAAACACTCTGTCCTGAATGTGTTTGTGTCGCGTTTGCTCGGGGACCGCTCCTTCGATTTCACGACCACAACCAATGGTAGTCCGCGCGCCATGGTTCCTGTCGGCAATTACGAGGCTGTGATGCCGCTCGATATTCTCCCAACACAGCTGCTACGTTACTTGATTGTTGGTGATACCGACATGGCCCAGAAGTTGGGGTGCCTTGAACTGGATGAAGAAGACCTAGCGTTGTGTACTTACGTCTGCGCCGGCAAATATGAGTACGGTCCCATCCTGCGGGATGCGCTGACACTGATCGAGAAGGAAGGTTGAGATGGGACTGCGTGATTTTCTTGATAAGGTCGGGCATCTTGTCGAAAAAGGCGGCAAATACGAGAAATTCCATTCGGTATACGAAGCGCTCGATACTTTCTTCTACCGCCCCGCCGATGTGACGAGGACGACGGCGCATATCCGTGACGGCATCGACCTCAAGCGCATGATGATCGCGGTCTGGGTGTGCACTTTCCCGGTGATGTTCTTCGGCATGTGGAACATCGGTTATCAGGCGAACAAGGCCTTTGCTGCAGCCCCGGATTTGCTGGCCGTCCAGGAAGGATGGCGTTTTGCGCTCATCCGGATGTTTGCCGGCTTCAATCCGGGCAATGTCTGGGACAACTTATTTCAGGGAGCAACCTGGTTTTTGCCCATTTATATGGTGACCTTTGCGGTTGGTATTTCCTGGGAGATGTTGTTTGCTTCCGTACGAAAGCATGAAGTCAACGAGGGGTTTTTCGTGACCTCGGTACTTTTTGCGCTGACCATGCCGCCGTCAATTCCATTGTGGCAAGTGGCACTGGGAATCAGTTTCGGGGTGGTCATCGCCAAGGAGGTATTTGGCGGAACCGGTAAGAATTTTCTTAATCCGGCGCTGGCTGGTCGCGCCTTTCTCTATTTTGCCTATCCGGCTCAGAATTCCGGCGATATGGTCTGGACAGTGGTCGATGGATTGGCCAGTGCTACGCCGCTTAATCTGGCCGCCGGCGGTGGCGTGCAGGCGATCAACGCCAGCGATGTCAGTTGGTGGAACGCATTTGTCGGCATGATTCCCGGTTCGATCGGAGAAACCAGCACATTGATCATCCTGTGCGTTGGTTGTGTTTTGCTCGTTACCAAGATCGCCTCTTGGCGCATCGTCAGTGGGGTCTTGCTGGGCATGATTGGTTTGAGTCTGCTTTTGAACAGTATCGGTTCGAGTACCAATCCGATGTTTGCCATGCCCTGGTACTGGCATCTCGTTCTCGGCGGTTTTGCATTCGGCATGATTTTCATGGCCACCGATCCGGTTTCCGCGGCCATGACCAATACCGGGAAGTGGATTTTCGGGGCGCTGATCGGCAGCATGGCGGTGATGGTCCGGGTGCTCAACCCGGCTTTTCCCGAAGGCATCATGCTGGCGATCCTGTTCGGCAATCTCTGCGCACCGTTGATTGATTATTTCGTGATTCAAGCCAATATCAAGAGGAGGTTGCGGCGTAATGTCCACTAGGAAAGAATCGACGACCCGTACCCTCTTCGTTGCCTTGGCGGTGAGCCTCGTTAGCTCGGTTTTTGTCGCTGGTGCGGCGGTATTGCTCAAGCCGGTGCAGATTGAAAACCGGCTTCTCGACAAGCAACGCAGCATTCTGTCAATCGCCGGCCTGGATGGCGAAACCCTCTCTGCTCAGGAAGCGAAGGAACTGTTCAACAGCCGGGTCAAGGCACGTGTTCTCGATTTGAAGACCGGCGAATATGCCGAAGGTATCGATCCGCTGACCTACGATCCGCTCAAGGCGGCTAAGGATCCGAATTTGTCCAGGATGCTTTCAGCCGATCAGGATGTTGCGCTGATCAAGCGCCGCGAGCGTTATTCGATCATTTACACGATCGAGCAGGGCGGTAAGTTGGAGGCGATGATTCTTCCTGTGCGCGGCTATGGGCTCTGGTCGACATTGCATGGATTTGTCGCAATCAAAAGCGATTTGAAGACTGTGATCGGACTCGGTTTTTATCAACATGCCGAAACGCCGGGGTTGGGCGGCGAAGTCGATAACCCGAAATGGAAAGCGCTGTGGCCCGGGAAGAAGCTGTTCAATGAGGCCGGCGAACCCATGATTCAGATCATCAAAGGTAATGTCGATCCATCCAATCCCAAGGCGGATTATCAAGTCGACGGTCTGGCCGGCGCGACGCTGACCAGCAAGGGCGTCGACCAATTGCTGCAGTTCTGGCTTGGCGATCAGGGGTTTGGTCCCTATCTCGCCAAATTGCGTTCCAAGGGGGTTTGAAATGTCGCAACCCACAGTGAAGGAAGTTCTGTTCAATCCGGTCTTCGCCAACAATCCGATTGGTCTCCAGATCCTCGGAATCTGTTCGGCGCTTGCGGTGACTTCCAATCTCAAGACCGCCGTCGTCATGTCTATTGCCCTGACGTTGGTGACGGCGTTCTCGAATTTTTTCATTTCGATGATTCGCCTGCAAATTCCGGCGTCGATCCGCATGATCGTGCAGATGGTGATCATCGCTTCGCTCGTGATTCTCGTCGATCAGGTTTTGCGTGCGTACGCCTTCAGCCTGTCCAAGCAGCTCTCAGTTTTCGTCGGCCTGATCATCACTAACTGTATCGTGATGGGGCGAGCCGAAGCCTTCGCCATGCAGAATCCGCCCTTCCTGTCATTCCTCGATGGGATCGGCAACGGTCTCGGTTACAGTGCGATGCTGCTGACACTAGGCGTTATCCGGGAGTTGTTCGGTGCTGGTAAGTTGTTCGATGTTGCGGTGATTCCTTTGGCGAAGGACGGTGGTTGGTATGTGCCCAACGGATTGTTGCTGCTTCCTCCTTCCGCATTTTTCCTGATTGGCTTGATCATCTGGGGGCTGCGCACCTGGCGAAAGAATCAGGTCGAGAAGGCAGTGTTTACTTTGGCGCCGCAGGTGACCGAGAGAGAGGGCTGCTGAGATGGAACACTTGCTGAGTCTTTTCGTTCGCGCCGTGTTCATCGAGAACATGGCACTGTCCTTCTTTCTCGGGATGTGCACTTTCATAGCGATTTCCAAGAAAGTGGAGACGGCTCTGGGCTTGGGGCTTGCCGTGATCGTCGTGCAGACGATTACGGTGCCGGTGAATAACCTGCTTTATGCCTGGTTGCTTCGCGATGGCGCGCTTGCCTGGGCCGGGCTACCGGATGTCGATCTGTCCTATCTCGGACTCTTGTCCTACATCGGCGTGATTGCCGCGATCGTCCAGATTCTCGAAATGCTGCTGGATAAGTATGTCCCTTCGCTTTACCACGCCTTAGGCATATTTCTGCCGCTGATCACAGTCAATTGCGCGATCCTGGGCGGTACCCTGTTCATGGTCGAGCGTGACTACAGCTTTTCGGAGAGCGTCGTTTATGGGGTCGGCTCCGGCGCTTCTTGGGCGCTGGCGATCGCATTACTGGCCGGTATTCGTGAAAAGCTGAAATACAGTGATGTGCCGGAAGGTTTGCGTGGTCTGGGCATCACTTTCATTACGATTGGCCTGATGTCTCTGGGCTTCATGTCTTTTTCCGGCGTGCAGCTCTAGGAGGTTTAGCAAATGAATGTTCAGGAAATCATTCTGGCCATCGCCATGTTCACCGGGATCGTGCTGGCGCTTTCAGTGTTTATCCTGATTGCTCGTTCACGGCTGGTGTCTTCGGGGGATGTCAGCATCGAGATCAATCACGAGCGTAATCTCACGGTTCCTGCTGGCGGAAAGCTATTGCAAACCCTGGCGACGAACAACATCTTTCTGTCTTCAGCCTGTGGCGGTGGCGGAACCTGTGGCCAATGTAAGTGCATTGTCGAATCAGGAGGCGGAGAAATGCTTCCTACCGAGGAGCCTCACTTTTCCAAACACGAGGCCCGTGATGGCTGGCGTTTGGCGTGCCAGATCGCTGTCAAACACGACATGAAGATCCGGGTTCCGGAGGAGGTTTTCGGTGTCAAGAAATGGGAGTGTACGGTTGAATCCAACCCCAATGTCGCCACCTTTATCAAGGAGCTAACTCTGAGGTTGCCGGAAGGCGAAAGCGTTGATTTTCGGGCGGGCGGTTACGTACAGCTTGAATGTCCGCCGCATGTTGTCAGTTACAAGGATTTCGTCATTCAACCAGAGTTTCGTAGCGATTGGGACAAATTCAACTTGTGGCGCTTTGTTTCAGAGGTAAAACAAAGGATAAGTGAGCCTGTTGTACGTGCCTATTCAATGGCCAACTATCCGGACGAGAAAGGCGTGATCAAGTTCAACATTCGCGTGGCAACGCCGCCTCCTGGTCGCGAGGATATTCCTCCAGGGAAGATGTCGTCCTATGTATTCAATCTCAAGCCTGGCGACAAGGTCACCGTTTACGGGCCCTTTGGCGAGTTTTTTGCACGAGATACAGATAATGAAATGATTTTTATTGGCGGCGGGGCCGGCATGGCACCGATGCGCTCGCATATCTTTGATCAGTTGAAGCGACTGCATAGCAAACGCAAAATCAGTTTCTGGTATGGTGCCCGTTCGTTGCGCGAAGCATTCTACGTTGAAGAGTTCAACAAACTGCAGGAAGAGCATCCAAATTTCACCTGGCATCTGGCCCTTTCTGATCCTCTGCCCGAGGATAACTGGACGGGTTATACCGGATTCATCCATAACGTCTTGTACGAAAATTATCTGAAGGATCATCCGGCGCCAGAGGATTGCGAGTTTTATATGTGTGGGCCTCCGATGATGAGTTCTGCGGTGATCAAGATGTTGCTGGATCTTGGTGTCGAACGTGAGAATATTCTTTTCGACGATTTTGGTGGTTGATGTGACGACTTTTTTTCTGACCTTCGTCGTTGTGGCTGCGGTGGTGCTTGCCTTGGCCATCGGTGTCATTTTCGGGCGCAAACCGATTGCCGGTAGTTGCGGTGGCAACAATGGAGGGGAATCCGATTGTGGCTGCCGGAAACCATGCACGAAACGGCTTGGAACTATCCAGGAAAAGGAAGCGGGCTAAGGTTTCAGCAGAAGGGGCTGCTTGGCGATGGGTGAAAAAAGTCGCAACGAGCTTCTTTTCCGAGAAGTTTGTGTTCAGAGGTTTTTTACAGCATGCAACAGGTAGTTGACGTCGGTTTTTTGTCCTAGACTGTAAATCTTGCTGATTGGGTTGTAGCCCATGCCGATCAACTCTGTCGGCTCAAGCCCAACGCTTTTCGCCCATCTCGAAAGCTCCGAAGGCTTGATGAATTTGGCGTAGTCGTGGGTTCCTTTCGGTAGCATCTTGAGAATATATTCAGCACCGACGACGGCAAGTAGATACGCTTTGGGGTTTCGGTTGATCGTCGAGAAGAAAACGTGTCCTCCCGGCTTGACCAGCGCTGCACAGGCGGCCACGGTACTCGCCGGATTCGGGACGTGCTCAAGCATTTCCATGCAGGTGACGATGTCGAATTTTCCGCGCGCCTGGTTTGCCAAGTCTTCAGCAGCTATTTTCTGGTAGTCAACGCTTCGCCCGCTTTCCAGAAGGTGCAGTCTGGCAACGCCGAGGGCTTTGTCGGAAAGGTCGATGCCGGTGACTTGCGCGCCAAGCTCTGCCATGCTTTCCGACAGGATGCCGCCGCCGCAACCAACGTCGAGGATGTTTTTTCCTGACAACGGGCCCGCGATGCGTTCGATCCATTCGATCCGCAACGGGTTGATTTCGTGCAGCGGCCGGAATTCGCTGGTTTTGTCCCACCAGCGATGAGCGAGCTGGCTGAATTTTTCGAGTTCGTTCGGGTCGGCGTTCGACATGGTTGACGGTTTGATTGTATTTGTAGAGAAGGTGAAACAAAAAAGCCCTGCCTAGGCAGGGCTTTTGATCATGACGGCAAAATTACTTGGAAGTGCCGATGATTTCAATGTCGACGCGACGATCAGGCTGCAGACACTGAATGACCTTCGCGCTCTTCGGTCCTTTGCACTGACCGGGCTTGGTAACCGGCTGCTTGCTGCCCTTGCCTTCGGTGTAGATGCGGTTGGCCGGGACACCCTTGCTAACCATGTAGGCCTTGACGGCGGCAGCGCGCTTTTCAGACAGTTTCTGGTTGTAGGCTGCGCTACCAATGCGGTCGGCGTGACCAACGGCGACCACGACCTCGAGGTTCAATTTGCCAGTCTTGGCGATGACGTCATCCAGCTTTTTCTTGCCTTCGGGACGGAGGTTGGACTTGTTGAAGTCGAAGAGCGCATCAGCGGCGACGGTCACCTTATCACCCATCGGCTTGACCATCGATGCAGCAGTCTTCGGCTCACAGATTTCCTTGGCGATCAAGTCCTTGTCGCACTTGCATCCGTTCGGGTCGGTCGCAGCAGCGGCCGGAGTCCAGTACCCGGTGCGCCAGCAGAGGCCGGTGCTGTTGGTGGCCACTTCCCCGCGGCCGTCGATGACGTAAACGCTGTTGGCAGCTTGTGCTTGCGTGATCGATGCACAAAGGCCGAGAGTAATGGCCAGTGCAGCCATAATGGTTTGCTTTGCTGTTCTTTTCATCTAGATTACCTCGTTGAAAGTTGTGGCCTGCGGGTTATCGTCCGCTTGCCTTGTTACACTTGAAAATATCAAAAGTGAATCTTTTACATACTGCGCGGACTTATCTGATTTTGCCATAAAGCCGAAAGTTTTATCAACTCAATTTCGCTGCTTTGAAGCAGATTCCGATTGGCCACGCGGCATTTTCCCGACACCCATACATCTGACACGTTTTCGCGTCCTGCTGAATAAACAATAAGCGATGCCGGATCGTAGCATGGGGTCAATCCGATGTCATGAGTGTCAATGGCGCACAGATCGGCGGCCTTGCCGGCGGATATGGATCCGATGGCTTTATCCAGTCCGAGCGCTCTTGCGCCGCCAAGCGTCGCCATGTGCAGGGCTTGATGGGCGTTGATAGTGTCTGCTTGTCCTGTCAAGCCTTTGGCAAGCAGTGCGGCAAGCCGCATTTCGTGAAACATGTCCAGTCGGTTGTTGCTGGCCGCTCCATCTGTTCCAATGCCGATGTTGATTCCGGCATTGGACATTATGCTGATCGGGGCGATGCCGCTGGCCAGTTTGAGGTTCGAACTCGGGCAGTGGGCGATTGAGCATCCATGTTGCGCCAGGAGTGAGATTTCTTCTGCGTTGAAATGAATGCCGTGGGCACCGATCAACGATGGGCCGAGGAGGCCAAGCCGGTGCAGGCGTTCCAGTGGGCGTATGCCAAAGCGTTCAATGCTTTCCTCAACTTCGCGATTGGTTTCGTGCAGATGCACATGAATCGGCAGTTCGCATTGTTCGGCAAGGGTCAGAACCTTGGCGAAGTTGCGGTCATTGACCGTGTAGGGGGCGTGCGGAGCCAGGCAAAAACTGAGTAGCGATTCGTCGTGCAGTTCGTCGCGTACAGCCAAGCCTTTGGCCAGGTAGTCGTCGGCGTCGGTGGCGTATGACGTTGGAAGATCGATGGCGATGAGTCCGATTGCAGCGCGGATGCCGGAAGCAATTGCGGCGCGGGCTGTTGCTTTCGGGTAAAAGTACATGTCATTAAAACAGGTTGTGCCGCCACGAAGCATTTCAGCACAGGCGAGCAGGGTGCCGTCATGGACGAACGAGTCGGAAACAAATTTGGTTTCCGCAGGCCAGATATGGTTTTGAAGCCAATCCATCAGCGGCAAGTCGTCGGCAAGGCCGCGCAATAGGTTCATTGCAGCATGGGTATGGAGGTTGACGAGGCCTGGAATCAGGATGTGTTGACCGAGTCGTTTCGTTTCTCGCGGAGAAAATTTTTTACCCGCTTCAGATTGTTGTAAAACTGCAACAATCTGCCCCTTGTCGATGGCTACGGCATAGTTTTCGAGGACTGTGCCGAGAGGTTCGACGGGGATGATCCAGCGGGCTTCGATGAGCAGGTCGATCGTGTTGTTCATTGGTCGGGCCTTGTGTTTTCGAAATGGTGAAGTGTTGAGCGTTTCCGATCTTGACATAAGCTTACTTGGGTTGAGTGCATATTTCGAGCTAAGGCAAGCATTCCTGGTCCCCGAAGGGAGCGGGGCGAGGTTCGGTTGTGGTTCGGATTGTCTGATTGTGGCGTGTTAGAATAGTTAGTTAAGCCAAAACGAGTATCCGGATGCGGCATTCACGCCAAGGGCTGGTTTGAGTCGTAATGCCCCGGACAATAAATGGAATAATCCGTGGAACACTTCGCCAAAGAAACGCTGCCCATCAGTCTCGAAGACGAGATGCGGCGCTCCTACCTCGATTACGCCATGAGCGTGATTGTCGGTCGTGCCCTGCCAGATGCGCGTGACGGGCTGAAACCCGTTCATCGCCGGGTGCTCTTCGCCATGCATGAACTGGGCAACGATTGGAACAAGGCCTATAAAAAGTCGGCGCGTATTGTCGGTGATGTGATCGGTAAGTATCACCCGCACGGCGATACGGCGGTATATGACACGATCGTGCGCATGGCGCAGGACTTCTCGTTGCGCTATATGTTGGTCGACGGGCAGGGGAACTTCGGTTCGGTCGATGGCGACAATGCGGCGGCAATGCGTTACACCGAAGTTCGCATGGCGCGTATCGGCCATGAACTGTTGGCCGACATCGACAAGGAAACGGTTGACTTCGGTCCGAACTACGACGGTTCCGAGCAGGAACCCTTGATCATGCCGGCGCGGATTCCCAACCTGCTGATCAACGGATCTTCGGGTATTGCCGTTGGTATGGCGACGAATATCCCGCCGCACAATCTCAATGAAGTCATCGACGGCTGTCTGGCGTTGTTGGCTAATCCGGAGATGAGTATTGACGAATTGATCGAAATCATTCCGGCGCCAGATTTTCCGACCGCAGGCATCATCTATGGGGTTTCCGGCGTGCGCGAGGGCTACCAGACCGGCCGCGGGCGCGTCGTCATGCGCGCCAAGACGCATTTCGAGGACATCAAGGGCAGCGCCGACCGACAGGCGATCGTGGTTGACGAGCTGCCGTATCAGGTTAACAAGCGTTCTCTGCTGGAAAAGATCAGCGAACTGGTCAACGAGAAACGGATCGACGGCATTTCCGATCTGCGTGACGAGTCGGATAAGTCCGGCATGCGCGTGGTGATCGAACTCAAGCGTGGTGAAGTGCCCGAGGTCGTGCTGAATTGCCTGTACAAGCAGACGCAGTTGCAGGACACCTTCGGCATGAACATGGTGGCGCTGGTCGACGGCCAGCCGCGCCTACTCAACCTCAAGCAGATGCTGGACTGCTTCCTGTCACACCGGCGCGAGGTCATTACCCGGCGTACCGTTTACGAACTGCGCAAGGCGCGTGAGCGGGCGCATATCCAGGAAGGCCTGGCGGTGGCGCTCGATAATGTCGACGAGATCATCGCCCTGATCAAGGCGTCGCCGACGCCGGCGGATGCGCGTCGCGGCCTGATGTCAAAACTTTGGGTTTCGCCGACGGTGGCCGAAATGCTGGCGCGCGCGTCGCTCGACGCGACGCGTCCGGAAGGACTCGCGCTCGAATACGGTTTGTCGAAGAGCGGTTACCTGCTTTCCGAAGCACAAGCGCAGGCCATCCTTGAGTTGCGTCTGCAGCGTCTGACTGGACTTGAGCGTGACAAGATCGTTTCCGATTTTGCCGATTTGCTGGAGAAAATCGCCGATCTGATGGATATCCTGGCGCGCCCCGAACGCATCAGCGAGATCATTGTCGACGAGCTGACCGGTATCCGTGCCCAATTCGGCGACAAGCGCCGTTCCGAGATCGTCCTCAACACTCAGGATCTGGGCATCGAGGATTTCATTACGCCGCAGGACATGGTGGTGACGCTGTCGCATTCCGGCTACATCAAGTCGCAGCCCTTGGCCGATTACCGCGCCCAGCGCCGCGGTGGTCGTGGCAAGCAGGCGGCATCGGTCAAGGAAGACGATTTTGTCGATCATCTTTTCGTTGCCAACACCCACGATTACATCCTGTGCTTCACCAGCCGTGGCCGGGTTTACTGGCTCAAGGTTTACGAAGTACCGCAGGGGGCCCGTACCGGACGAGGCAAGCCGGTCATCAACATGTTCCCGCTCGAGGACGGTGAGAAGGTTAACGCCATCCTGGCGGTCAAGGAATTTACCGAGGATCGCTACGTCTTCATGTGTACGGCGCAAGGAACAGTCAAGAAGACGCCGTTGTCCGATTTCTCCAATCCGCGCAAGGCCGGCATCATCGCCGTGGCGCTCGACGAGGGCGATTTCCTGATCGGCGCCGAGATCACCAACGGCACGCAGGACATCGTCCTCGTTTCGGACGCCGGTAAGGCCATCTGGTTCGACGAGGAGGATGTGCGCCCGATGGGACGCACGGCACGCGGCGTGCGCGGTATGAAGCTTGGCGAAGGGCAGCAGGTACTTTCACTCCTGGTGGCTGCCAACCATCAGGAAACGGTGCTCGTCGCCACCGAGAACGGCTTCGGCAAGCGCACTGTTCTTGCCGATTTCCGCCATTCCGGGCGTGGTACGCAAGGGGTGATTGCCATCGCCGCCAGCGAACGCAACGGCAAGGTGGTCGCGGCGCGTCTGGTGCAGGATGACGATCAAATCATGCTGATCACCACCGGCGGTGTGCTGATCCGCACGCGGGTCAATGAAATCCGCGAACTGGGACGCGCTACGCAGGGCGTGACTTTGATTGCGCTCGATGCAGGCGAAAAGCTGGCCGGGCTTGAGAAGATCGTTGAAACGGAAGACGATCAGGAAAGTGTCAGTGACGACGATTCAGCGGACGGGCAGGCATTAACGCCGGCCACGGAATGAGCGGGAAAGACGGATTCGGGGGTGACGTGAATCCGCAGAGACAGGACCGGAATCAGGCATGAGTGACGAACTTCAAAAGGAACTGGCGGCGGTGCGTACCGAAATCGATGCCATCGACGATCAGTTGCTCGATCTGCTGAACCGCCGCGCCAAATGCGCTCAGCATGTCGGAGAAATCAAGGCGAAGCATGGCGAGAATGGATTCATTTACCGCCCGGAACGCGAGGCGCAGGTCTTGCGCCGGATTCAGGAAATCAATCCGGGGCCGCTTTCGAACGACAGCGTGATCTGGTTTTTTCGCGAAGTGATGTCGGCGTGCCTCTCGCTTGAGCAGACGCTCGGCGTCGCTTTCCTTGGGCCGCTGGGTACGTTTTCGGAGAGCGCGGCGGTCAGGCATTTCGGTCATGCGGCGCGCTTGCTGCCGCAGACTTCGATCGATGATGTATTTCGAGAAGTGGAAGCATCTCACGCCGATTATGCCGTGGTGCCGATCGAAAACTCGACCGAAGGCGCGATCGGGCGTACGCTTGATCTCTTGATGGCGACGCCGTTGAAAATCTGTGGCGAAGTGGTTTTGCGCATCCACCAGCATCTCCTGACTAACGAAACCTCACTCGAAAAAATCACCAAGGTTTATTCGCATGCACAATCGCTGGCACAGTGCCACGAGTGGTTGAACCGTTCCCTGCCACACGCGCAGAGAATCTCCGTTGGCAGCAACGCCCAGGCGGCTCAGTTGGCTGCGACAGAAGAAGGTTCTGCGGCGATCGCCGGCGAGGCCGCGTCCGAACGCTATCTGTTACCGAAGCTGGCGAGCAGCATCGAGGACGAGCCGAACAACACGACACGTTTCGTTGTGCTCGGGCGTCAGGATTCTGGGCGCTCGGGGCGCGATAAGACCTCACTGATCATGTCCGCACATAATCGTACCGGTGCGCTGGGCATGCTGCTCGCGCCGTTTTCCGAAGCTGGCGTGTCGATGACCCGCCTTGAATCGCGTCCGGCGCGACATACCCTGTGGGAGTATGTGTTCTTTGTCGATGTCGAGGGGCACCGTGACGATCCGTCCGTTGCCGCCGCGCTTGCCGAGCTGGCGCAACGCGCACCCTACCTGAAGGTGCTGGGGTCCTACCCAGTCGCTGTTTACTGAAATAGTCGTTGCCAATTCCAAGGATAGTCGATGGCACTTTGTGATTACGCATTACCCAATGTTCGTGCCATTTCGCCCTATTTGCCGGGCAAGCCGATAACCCAGTTGGCGCGTGAGATGGGTCTCCCGGTCGAACGCATCGTCAAGCTGGCGTCCAACGAGAATCCGCTGGGCATGAGTCCCAAAGCCCGGGGCGCGATGGAGAAAGCCATGGCTTCTCTGGAGCGATATCCCGATGACTTTGAATTGAAGGCCGCGCTGGCCGGTCATACCGGTCTCGATATCGACCGCATCGTGCTCGGCAACGGCTCGAACGACGTACTCGACCTGATCGCCCGGGTTTTCCTGTCGCCTGGTCGTTCGACGATTTTTTCGCATCATGCTTTTGCCGTGTATCCGCTGGCCTCATTATCCGCTGGCGCCGAACTCATCGCCGTGCCGGCAAAGGATTTCGGACACGATCTTGATGCCATGCGCAATGCGATTCGTCCGGACACGCGACTGATTTGGATCGCCAATCCGAATAATCCGACTGGTACCTTCCTGCCGTATCCGCAACTCAAGGATTTTCTGCAGGCCATTCCGGCGGATGTGATCGTCGTCCTCGATGAGGCGTACAACGAGTACATTCCTCCGGCCGAGCGCGCCGATACGACGCTCTGGTTGCGCGAATTCCCGAATCTGGTCATCACGCGGACATTCTCGAAAATCTACGGGCTGGCCGGTCTGCGTATCGGCTATGCCCTGGCTTCGGCTGAAATTGCCGGTTTGATGAACCGCGTCCGCCAGCCGTTCAACTGCAACAATCTTGCCTTGGCGGCCGCGACGGCAGCGCTCGATGACCACGAATTCGTGGCGCGGAGTTATGCCCTTAATCGCGCCGGGATGGAGCAGATCGTCAATGGCTTGAAACGCTTCGGCATGACGCATATCCCATCGCATGGGAATTTCATAACCTTCCGCGTCGGCGATGCGGCCGCATTGAACCAGAAACTCCTCGAACAGGGGGTCATCGTGCGTCCGATTGGTGGCTACGGCATGCCGGAATGGTTGCGCGTGACGATCGGTACCGAGGCAGAGAATTTGCGTTTCCTTGAAGCGATGGAAAACGCCCGCCGATGAGTAGCAGCCCCGAATTCGGCAAAGTCGTGATTTTCGGCGCCGGCCTGATTGGCGGCTCGTTCGCGCTCGGACTCAAGGCGGCCGGTCAGGTCGAGGAGGTCGTTGGGTTTGGGCGCAGCCTGTCGACGTTGACGCAAGCGCTTGATCTGGGCGTCATTGATCGTGTCGGAGCCAACGCTGGTCAGGAGATGGCGGACGCAGATCTCGTCCTGATCGCCACGCCGGTCGGGCAGATGCCGGAGATCATGACGCGCATTGCCTCTTATCTCGGGCCACAGACTTTAGTCACTGACGGGGGCAGCACCAAGTCTGACGTGGTAGCCGCGGCGCGCGCCTGTTTTGGTGACAAGCTTGGGCAATTCGTACCGGCGCATCCGATCGCCGGGGCAGAGAACAGCGGTGCCGCCGCCGCTCGGGCCGATCTTTATCGTGAGAAAAAAGTTGTGCTGACGCCGTTGCCGGAAAATAGCGTGCTCAACGTGGCGCGGGTCCGTTCGGCTTGGGAGTGGTGCGGCGCCGAAGTACATGAGTTGCAGCCGAACGAACACGACCGCATTTTCGCTGCCGTCAGTCACTTGCCGCATCTGCTCTCGTACGCGCTGGTTCACGATCTGGCTGTGCGCGAAAACAGCGACCAGTTTTTCTGTTTTGCTGCCAGCGGTTTCCGCGATTTCACCCGCATCGCGGCCAGCCATCCGGAAATGTGGCGGGATATCTGTCTGGCCAATCGCGAGGCCTTGCTTGAAGAGCTCGATCGTTATCGCGCCGAACTTGATGAGTTGCGCGCGGCCTTGCAGCAGGGCGATGGTGCGCTGCTTGAGAAAACCTTCAACGTGGCCCGTACGGCTCGCCGTGCCTGGGCCGAAGGCAAGACGAAACAATAAATATGGATTTCATTGACCTGCCTGCCCTGCTCTCCGCGCAGGGAACGATCCGTCTGCCCGGGTCGAAAAGTATTTCCAACCGCGTCCTGTTGCTCTCTGCGCTGGCGGAAGGCGAGACCGAGGTGCGCGATCTGCTCGAATCAGACGATACCGCGCGCATGCTTGAAGCTTTACAGGCGCTGGGTGTCGAGATCCAGGCGCTGGGCGGCAATACATATCGCGTGCGTGGCGTCGCCGGTGCTTTCCCGGTTAAGGAGGCTGAGCTTTTTCTCGGCAATGCCGGTACGGCTTTCCGTTCACTGACGGCGGCGCTGGCGCTGGCCGGCGGTCATTACGTGTTGTCCGGCGTGGCGCGCATGCACGAGCGGCCGATTGGCGATCTCGTTGAGGCCTTGCGCGAACTCGGCGCCGATATCGTCTGCACCGGCAAGGAAGGTTACCCGCCCTTGGCAATCCGGTCGGCGGCAATCAAGCCCGGTGGCGTCGTGCGTATTCGAGGCGATGTATCGAGCCAGTTCCTGACCGGCCTGTTGATGGCGTTGCCGCTCACTGGCGTCGAGACGACGGTCGAGGTCGTCGGCGAACTGATCTCGAAACCGTATATCGAAATCACGCTGGCTGTCATGGCGCGCTTCGGCGTGCAGGTGGCACGTGACGGCTGGCAAAGTTTCACCGTGCCGGCGGGCAGCGTATATCGCTCTCCGGGCGAGATCTACGTTGAGGGCGATGCCTCGTCGGCATCGTATTTTTTGGCGCTCGGTGCGATTGGCGGAACAACTCGCGGCGGGCCGGTGCGTGTCGAGGGGGTCGGTCGCGATTCGATTCAGGGCGACGTGCATTTTGCCGAAGCGCTGGCGCAAATGGGCGCGCGCATCGAAATGGGGCCGAACTGGATCGAGGCAAGTGTGCCGGCTTCTGGGAAATTGCGGGCCATTGAGCTCGATTGCAATGCTATTCCGGATGCCGCGATGACGCTGGCGACGGCCGCATTATTCGCCGAAGGAACGACCCGGCTGAATAATATCGCCAGTTGGCGCGTCAAGGAAACGGACCGCATCGCCGCGATGGCGGCCGAGCTGCGCAAGCTGGGCGCGGTGGTTGAGGAAGGGGTGGATTATCTTGGCGTGACGCCCCCGCCGGGCGCGTTCCTTTCGCCGGCCTCGGGAATTGATACCTACGACGACCACCGTATCGCCATGTGTTTTTCGCTGGCGGCTTTCGCGACCCCACTGCGTATCAACGATCCGGGTTGCGTCGCCAAGACTTTCCCCGATTATTTCGAGCGTTTTGCCGCAGTGACTCATCCCGTGCCGGTGATCGCCATCGATGGGCCTTCGGCGTCCGGCAAGGGCACCGTCGCCGCACGCGTGGCGGCGGCGCTGGGCTGGCACTATCTCGACTCCGGCGCGCTCTACCGGCTGACGGCACTGGCAGCTCAGCGCGCAGGAATTTCGTGGGGCGACGAAGCCAGAGTGGCGGCGATCGCCGCTGGCCTCGATGTCGTTTTCGCTGAGGGTTCGATCCTGCTCGGCGGTGAGGAGGTCGGCGAAGCGATTCGTCAAGAGGAGATGTCAACCGGGGCGTCGCATGTGGCGGCGTTGCCCGCCGTGCGTGCGGCGCTGCTTTTCCGGCAGCGTGCCTTCCGTCAGGCTCCGGGGTTGGTCGCCGACGGGCGCGACATGGGGTCGGTGGTGTTTCCCGACGCGCGGACCAAGGTGTTTCTGACGGCCAGCGTCGAGGTGCGCGCGGAAAGGCGCTATAAGCAGTTGATCGAAAAAGGAATCGCTGCTAACATCCGCCCTCTTTTGCAGGATTTGCGCGAACGCGACGAACGCGACAGGCAACGGAGCGTCGCGCCATTGCAGCAAAGCGAAGACGCCGAGTTGCTCGATACCACGCATCTGACCATTGAACAAGCTGTGGCGCAGGTGATGGCGTGGAGCAAGCCGGTATTGTAGTACGAGCGTTGCGGCATGAGCCGTGCGCTTTTGGTGTCATCAGTCGACAGGAACTTGTGGTTCCCGATTGCTGGCTTTTGTTAACTTAACCCGCAGCCATGCGGTCAGGTCCTTTTTTATATGTCAGCCACTCCCATTACCCAAGAAAGCTTTGCCGATCTCTTCGAAGCCAGCCTCTCGCGCCAGGAAATGCGCCAAGGCGAGGTCATCACCGCCGAAGTCGTGCGCATCGATCAAAATTTCGTTGTCGTCAACGCCGGACTGAAGTCCGAAAGTTATATCGATCGCGAAGAATTCCTCAGCGATACCGGCGAAATCGAAGTCAAGATCGGTGACTTCGTCCAGGTCGCCATCGAACAACTCGAAAATGGTTTCGGCGAAACCCGCCTCTCGCGCGAGCGCGCCAAGCGTGTCGCAGCGTGGAACTATCTCGAAACCGCTCTCAATGAGGGGACTCTGGTCACCGGTACCATTACCGGTAAGGTCAAGGGTGGTCTCACGGTTATGGCCAACAGCGTCCGTGCCTTCCTGCCCGGCTCTTTGGTTGACATGCGTCCGGTCAAGGACACCACGCCGTACGAAGGCAAGACGTTCGAATTCAAGGTCATCAAGCTTGACCGCAAGCGCAACAATGTTGTCGTTTCGCGTCGTGCCGTGCTCGAAGCCAGCGTTGGTGAAGAGCGCGAAGCGCTGCTCTCCAACCTCAAGGAAGGCAGCATCGTCAAGGGCATCGTCAAGAACATCACCGACTACGGTGCGTTTGTCGACCTCGGTGGTATCGACGGTTTGTTGCACATTACCGATCTGGCCTGGCGTCGTGTCCGTCATCCGTCCGAAGTCCTGGCGGTTGGCGACGAAGTGCAAGCCAAGATTCTCAAGTTCGACCAGGAAAAGAACCGCGTTTCGCTTGGCCTCAAGCAACTCGGCGAAGATCCGTGGGTTGGCATCGCCCGTCGTTACCCGCAGAACACCCGCCTCTTTGGCAAGGTGACCAACCTGACCGACTACGGTGCGTTCGTCGAAATCGAGCAGGGCATCGAAGGCCTGGTGCACGTCTCGGAAATGGATTGGACGAACAAGAACGTGCATCCTTCCAAGGTCGTTCAGCTCGGCGACGAAGTCGAGGTCATGATCCTCGAAATCGACGAAGAGCGTCGTCGTATCTCCTTGGGTATGAAGCAGTGCGCGGCCAATCCGTGGGACGAGTTCGCCATGAACTACAAGAAGGGCGACAAAGTGCGCGGTGCGATCAAGTCGATCACTGACTTTGGCGTGTTCATCGGTCTGCCTGGCGGTATCGACGGCTTGGTTCACCTCTCCGATCTGTCCTGGTCGGTGCCGGGTGAAGAAGCCATCCGCAACTTCAAGAAGGGCGACGAAGTGGAAGCCGTCGTGCTCGCCATCGATACCGAGAAAGAGCGTATTTCGCTTGGCATCAAGCAGCTCGACAGTGATCCTTATACCTCGTTTATCGCTACACATGAGAAGAACGCTATCGTCAAGGGGGTGGTGAAGTCGGTCGACGCCCGTGGCGCAGTGATCGCCCTTGAAGGTGACATGGAAGGGTATCTGCGTGCTTCCGAAGTATCGCGCGATCGTATTGATGACCTGACCAAGGTCTATAAGGAAGGTGACGAAGTCGAGGCGATGATCGTCAACATCGACCGCAAGACGCGTTCGATCAACCTGTCGATCAAGGCCAAGGAACAAGCCGAACAACAGGAAGCTATGCAGAAATTCACGGCCGACAACAACGCCAGTTCCGGTACGACGAATCTCGGCGCCTTGCTGAAAGCCAAGCTTAACAACCCGCAGTAAGGTAGCGCATGACCAAGTCTGATCTGATCGCGCGACTGGCGGAGCGGTTTCCGCAACTGGTCGCCAAAGACGCCGATTTTGCGGTCAAGATGATTCTCGATGCGATGTCCGAGGCACTGTCCAAGGGCGATCGTATCGAGATTCGCGGGTTCGGCAGTTTCGCGCTGAACTACCGACCGCCACGCGTTGGCCGCAACCCGAAGTCCGGGGATAAGGTTAACGTCCCGGAAAAGTGGGTGCCACATTTCAAGGCGGGCAAGGAATTGCGGGAGCGCGTGGATATCAGCTCTACGCCGGAAGCGGTCTGAGAGACGAAGTTGTGGTAGGTTGACCACATTGGGCGGTAACGAAAGTTGCCGCCCTTTTCATTGCAGAAAGGATGCCGATGCGCGCTTTGCTTTGGGGATGCAGGATATTTATTTTTCTGTTTCTACTGGCTTTCGCGTTAAGAAACACCGAACCAGTCAGTGTTCGTTTCTTTTTCGAAACGGCGTGGCAGGCTCCCTTGATCATCATCCTTTTGGCATTCTTTGCCGGCGGTGCTGCAGTCGGTGTACTTTCCTTGCTGGGGACGGTTTTTGGCTTGCGTCGTGAGCTGGCCAGCCTCAAACGCGAGACGAAACTTCCGGAACAAATCTAATAACCCAGTGCCGTGCGGTCTCTTCAAAAGGCTGCCGCGCAAAACCGAATAAGCGCATTTTCAACGACATGATTGAATTCGAGTACTGGCAACTCCTGTTTTTTCCGCTATTTTTCGGTCTGGGCTGGGCGGCAGCTCGGATCGATATCCGCCATCTGGTGCGAGAGTCACGGGCCTTGCCGCGGTCCTATTTCAAAGGGCTGAATTTTCTACTCAATGAGCAGCCGGATCGGGCGATCGAGGCATTTGTCGAGGCCGTGAAGGTCGATCCGCAAACCATCGAGCTTCATTTTGCTTTGGGTAGCCTATTCCGCCGTCGAGGCGAGACCGAGCGTGCTATTCGTATGCACCAGAATCTTCTCGATCGTGATGATTTGCCGGAAGACTTCAAACTGCAAGCGCTATGCGAACTCGGGCAGGATTATCTGAAAGCCGGCTTGCTGGACCGCGCGGAAGATGTCTTTAATCAAGTCAGGGAAACGTCAATGGCCGTCGAGGCCAAGCGCAACCTGTTGGAAATCTACCAGCTTGAAAAAGACTGGGAAAAGGCGATTGCCATTGCCGCCGAATTGCCGGATGTTGCCACCCGGAAGGAAATCGCCGAGTACTATTGCGAACTTGCAGCAGCAGAAATGATCCGTTCACGACGCGAAGCAGCGACGGCGTATTTGAAAACGGCGCTCGAGAATAACCGCAAATGCGTGCGTGCCAGTCTACTGCAAGGGGATATCGAGCTCCAGCAAGGTAATGTGGAGGCGGCAATTTCTTGCTGGCAACGGATTGAGCAACAGGATCCGACTTACTTGGCGCTGGTGGCGCAACGGTTGTTGGAGGCTTTTCGCAAGCTCGACCGGCGCAGCGAAGGGTTGCAATTGTTGCGCGGCTATCTTGATCGCTATCCGTCGCTTGACTTGCTTGACGTCGTATTCCAGCTCGAACTTGAAAATGAAGGCGCCCAGGCGGCTTATGCTCTGGTTCGCGACGAACTCAGGCGCAATCCGACATTGCTCGGTTTCGACAAGTTGATCGAAGCCCGTTTGCTGACGTCACCGCCCGAATCGCGGGCCGACCTCGATCTTGCCAAGAGCATCGTACAGGGTTATACCCGTCGTCTGGCACGTTATCGATGCGATAATTGTGGATTCAAGGCGCGCCAGTTCTACTGGCGCTGTCCGGCGTGCGGCGGTTGGGAGACCTACTCGCCGAAGCGTACCGAAGAATTCGATCTGACACCATAATCTCAGGGTTCCTGTCTATGTTTCTTGGAGATCTGTCTCGCGTTCGCTTACTTGTTGTCGGTGATGTCATGCTTGACCGTTACTGGTTCGGTGATGTTTCACGCATTTCGCCGGAAGCCCCGGTCCCGGTGGTCAGGGTCATGCGAAGCGAGGAACGTCCGGGCGGGGCCGCCAACGTGGCACGTAACGCAGCGGCGCTTGGCGCGCAGGTTTCGCTCCTGTCTCTGGTGGGTAATGACGAAGCGGGCGAGATTCTGAAGCGCTTGATGGTCGAGGGCGGTATTGACGCCCGAATGCACGTGGACGACGGGGTGCCGACGACGGTAAAGCTGCGGGTCATCGGCAGGCAGCAACAGTTGCTGCGGATCGACTTCGAGACTCAGCCTTCCCACGAAGTTTTGCGTGCCAAATTGAGCGAATTCGAGCAGCGTTTGATGAAATGCGATGCCGTGGTTTTTTCGGACTACGGTAAGGGGGGGTTGACCCATATTGGCGAGATGATTGCGCTGGCGCGGGCCGCCGGAAAAATTATTCTTGTCGACCCAAAGGGGGATGACTATTCGATCTACGCCGGGGCGACGGTTATTACGCCGAATCGGTCCGAGATGCGCGAGGTTGTCGGGCGCTGGAAGGACGACGACGACCTTGAGTGCAAAGCGACAAGCCTGCGTCACGAACTGGGTCTTGAAGCTTTGTTGGTGACGCGCAGCGAGGAGGGAATGTCCTTGTACCACGACAGCGGAACGATTCATGAGAAAGCCGTGGCCCGTGAGGTCTTTGATGTCTCGGGGGCGGGTGATACAGTCATCGCGACGCTGGCGGTGATGCGCGCGCAAGGCGCGGATTGGGCACGTTCCATCCATGTTGCCAACGTCGCCGCCGGCGTTGTCGTCGGTAAACTCGGTACGGCTGTCGTTACGCGTGACGAGCTGGAATTGGCTTTGAACTGAAAGGGGAATCATGTACACCATTGTGACCGGTGCGGCCGGCTTGATCGGTTCGAATATCGTCAAGGCGCTCAATGACCGTGGCGTCAAGGAGGTCATCGCTGTTGATAATCTAACCCGTGCCGACAAATTCAAGAATCTTGTCGACTGCGACATCGTCGATTACCTCGACAAGCACGAGTTTATCGAGCGGCTGTTGTCGGGCTACTTCGACGGCGACGTCGACGCCATTTTCCATGAAGGCGCCTGCTCGGACACGATGGAGTCCGACGGGCACTACATGATGGAGAACAATTACCGTTATTCGCTTGGCTTGCTCGATTGGTGTATCGACCAGGAGGTCCAGTTCCTCTATGCGTCGAGTGCGGCGACTTACGGTGCAAGTAACGAATTCCTGGAAGAACGTTCGTGCGAGTCGCCACTTAACGTCTATGGCTACTCGAAATTTCTCTTCGACCAGATCGTCCGTCAGCGTTTGCCTGAGGCATCATCGCAAATTGTCGGTTTCCGCTACTTCAACGTTTACGGACCGCGCGAGTCGCACAAGGGGCGCATGGCGTCGGTGGCGTTCCATCACTACAATCAGTTCCAGGCCGAGCAGAAGGTCAAACTGTTCGAAGGCTGCGACGGTTACGGCAATGGCGAGCAAAAGCGCGATTTCGTTTACGTTGGTGACGTAGCCAAGGTTAACCTCCATTTCCTCGATCATCCCGAAAAATCGGGTATTTTTAACCTCGGCACCGGTCGCGCGCAGAGCTTTAACGAACTCGCCGTCGCTACTGTGAACAGCTGTCGCGGGCTACGTGGCGAACCGAAACAATCGCTGGAAGAATTGCTTGCGCAGGGCTTCATCGAATATATCCCGTTCCCGGAAGCGCTCAAGGGCAAATATCAGAGCTTTACCCAGGCCGATTTGACGAAATTGCGCAAGGCCGGCTATGAGGCCCCCTTTGCCAGCGTCGAGGAAGGTGTCGAACAGTACGTGCAATGGCTGAGCGCTCGTGTATAAGACGCTCGAAGACTTCGTCGGAGGAACGCCGCTCGTCCGTTTGAAACGCCTGCCTGGTGCCGAGAATGAGGCGCGTGGCAATGTCATTCTCGCCAAGCTGGAGGGCAACAATCCGGCAGGTTCGGTCAAGGATCGGCCGGCACTCTCGATGATTCGGCGGGCAGCGCAGCGCGGCGATATCAAGCCGGGCGATACGCTGATCGAGGCGACTTCCGGAAATACCGGCATTGCGCTCGCCATGGCGGCGGCGATGGGCGGTTATCGCATGATTCTGGTGATGCCCGAGAATCAGAGCGTCGAGCGGCAGCAGACGATGCGTGCTTTTGGCGCCCGACTCGTGCTGACGCCGAAGGACGGCGGCATGGAGTTGGCCCGCGATGTTGCCGAAAAAATGCGAGACGATGGGCAGGGCGTTGTCCTCGATCAGTTTGCCAATCCGGATAACCCGCTCGCGCACTATGAGGGTACGGGTCCTGAGATCTGGCGAGAGACCCAAGGGGGCATCACCCATTTCGTCAGTAGCATGGGGACGACCGGAACGATCATGGGGGTGTCGCGTTACCTCAAGGAGATGAATCGCGATGTCTGCATCGTCGGATGCCAGCCGGAGGCGGGGTCGCAGATCCCCGGAATCCGCAAATGGCCCGAGGCGTACCTGCCGAGGATTTTCGAGGCGTCGCGCGTCGATCGTATCGAATCAGTCGCGCAAAGCGAAGCGGAGAACATGGCCCGGCGTCTGGCTGCCGAGGAAGGCATCTTCGCCGGTATCTCCTCGGGCGGCGCCCTCGCCGTCGCCTTGAGAATCGCTGATGAAGTCGAAAACGCGACGATCGTGAGCATTGTCTGCGATCGCGGCGACCGTTATCTATCAACCGGGGTTTTCCCGGCCTGAATCTTTTATGAAACCCGTCCTCGTCTTCGATATTGAAACCATTCCCGATGTGTCGGGGCTGCGCCGGTTACACGATCTCGATCCTTCATTGTCCGACGCCGAAGTCGCCGAGATGGCGTTTCAACAACGTCGGGCGCAGAACGGTTCCGATTTTCTTCCTCTGCATCTACAACGCGTCGCGGTGATCTCCTGTGTGCTTCGTAGTGGCAAGGATTTACGCGTCTGGTCCTTGTCGGAGCCGGAGCAGGGCGAGGCCGAAATCATTCAGCGATTTTTCGACGGGATCGAGAAATTTACGCCGCAAATCGTTTCCTGGAACGGGGGGGGGTTCGATCTCCCCGTTTTGCATTACCGCAGCCTGATTCATGGTGTCGTCGCGCCGCGGTACTGGGACCTAGGCGACGGTGACTACGGCGATAGTCGTGAATTCAAGTGGAATAACTACATCAGCCGTTATCACACGCGCCATCTCGATCTGATGGACTTGCTCGCGCTTTACCAACCCCGTGCCAATGTGCCGCTCGACGCGCTGGCCAAGCTCATCGGGTTCCCCGGCAAACTTGGCATGGACGGGGGGAAAGTCTGGGAGGCCTGGCAGGGAGGGGAGATCGCCGGGATTCGCGATTATTGCGAAACGGACGCGATGAATACTTATCTCGTTTTCCTGCGTTTCCGTCTGATGCGTGGCGAGGTAACGCGCGCTGAGTACGAAGCCGAGATTGCTTTCGTGCGCGGGGAACTGGCACGGATCGGCAAGCCCCACTGGCAGGAATTCCTCTCGGCTTGGACGGCTTGATTCTTTCGCTGTTTTGAAGCGGCTTTCATTGTTTTCGTATCGCTTACGCCCATGACCCTGAAGATTGCAATTGCCCAACTTAACGCTACTGTCGGCGATCTGGCTGGAAATGCTGCGCGCATTCTCGGTTTTGCCCGGCGGGCCGAAGCGCTCGGTGCTGACGTTCTGATGACGCCTGAGCTTGCCTTGTGCGGCTATCCACCGGAAGACTTGCTGCTGCGCGAGGATTTTTATACGGCATGCGAGCGTGAGCTTGATGCCTTGGCGGCGAGTTTGCCGGAAATCGCCGTTCTGGTCGGTCATCCATTGATGAATGAGGCAGGGTGTTTCAATGCGGCAACCTTGATCAAGGACGGCAGACGGGTGGCGACTTATTGCAAACAGCGCCTGCCCAACTACGAGGTGTTCGACGAGGAACGTTATTTCGAATCCGGAGTATCGTCGTGCATCGTCACACTCAAAGGTGTGCGCTGTGGTATCAATATCTGTGCTGACGTCTGGGAGGCCGGTGCGGCTGATAGCGCCCGTGCTGCCGGTGCGGAACTTTTGCTTGTGCTGAACGCTTCGCCCTACCACATCGGCAAGCAGGCTTTACGTACAACGGTCTTGCGCGAGCGGGTGGCGGCGACCCGACTTCCGGTCGTCTATGCCAATCTAGTCGGTGGTCAGGACGAACTCGTTTTTGACGGCGGATCGTTTGCATTGAGTTCGACCGGGGAAGTACGTTGTTCGCTCCCCCGTTTCGAGGAAGCGCTGGCCGTTGTTGACATCGTTGATGGCGAGCCGCGAGCGACCGAGGTGTCGCCCGAACCCGTGTTGGAGGCAGAAGTCTATCGAGCGCTGGTGCTCGGGGTGCGCGACTATATTGGCAAAAACGGCTTTACCGGTGCCATTATCGGGTTGTCGGGGGGCATCGATTCTGCGCTGACATTGTGCGTTGCCGTCGATGCGCTCGGTCCGGAAAAGGTGCGCGCGGTGATGATGCCGTCACCTTATACCGCCGAAATCAGTCTCGCCGATTCGCGGGAAATGGTTCGCTGGCTTGGCGTACGCTACGACGAGATCGCCATCGAACCGGCCATGCACACCTTTGCCGGTATGCTGGAGAAAGAATTCGCCGGGTTGGCTGCCGATACGACGGAGGAGAACATCCAGGCGCGCATCCGCGGCGTGATTCTCATGGCACTTTCCAACAAGACCGGCTCGCTGGTGCTGACGACGGGGAACAAGTCGGAGATGGCGGTCGGCTACTGCACCCTCTACGGCGACATGGCTGGCGGTTTCGCCGTGATCAAGGATATTCCCAAGACGCTTGTCTATCGCTTGTCGCGCTGGCGAAATACCGTATCCTCGGCGATTCCCGAGCGTATCATTACCCGCCCGCCTTCCGCCGAACTGAAGCCGGGGCAGGTCGATCAGGACAGCCTGCCGCCATACGACGTACTTGACGCCATCGTCGAAGCCTACATGGAGCACGACATCAGCCCGCGCGAAATCATCGCCATGGGGTATGCTGAGGCCGATGTGCGACGTGTCGTGCGTTTGCTTCGAATCAGCGAATACAAGCGGCGCCAGGCACCGGTCGGTATCCGCATTACACGGCGCGGCTTCGGTAAGGACTGGCGTTATCCGATTACGAACCGCTATCGCGATCCGTTCTGAAATCCTTTTTCTGGTACGATTCAGTCAGGATTTTCTGGAGTTAATCGAATGAAAAAACTGGAAGCTGTTATTAAACCCTTCAAACTTGATGAGGTCCGTGAGGCGCTGTCGGAGATCGGGGTTTCCGGCCTGACCGTGACGGAAGTCAAAGGTTTCGGACGTCAGAAGGGGCATACCGAGTTGTATCGCGGTGCCGAATACGTTGTCGATTTTCTGCCCAAGGTCAAGATCGAGATCGTTGTTCCCGACGATGCCGTTGAGACGGCCATCGATGCCATCATCAAATCCGCGCATACTGGAAAAATCGGTGACGGCAAGATTTTCGTCCTGCCTGTCGAGCAGGTGATTCGCATCCGGACTGGCGAGACCGGCGAAGAGGCGGTGTAGTTTTATTGTGGTCGACAAGAACGGCTCGCTCGAATGCGGGCCGTTTTTTTGCTTCTCATGAGTGTGGCCTTAGGTTTTCGGCAGCCTGTCGGAGACGAAATCGACTATAGTTAGTCCGTAGTTCGCCTAGCGAGTGAGGGGCAGGAGTAGTGTGCAGGCGGGGTAAATCCAGGAAGCCGTCTGGTCATCAGAATGACATAGCGGTTCCTGCTCGGGATTTCCGGAGGGTGGGCATGGACGAAACCAACTATAGCGAGAGCGTTCCGCTGATCAGAGCCAGATTGCTGAAGAAGATGGGCGAAAATGCCGGGGAATATCCCTCGCATGTGGAGCAGCGTTTTCCCCGAATTCTTGCCAGAATTGCCGAGTTATGGGGTAGCCCCGAACTTGATGCCTATCTTGAGGAGTTGATTCTTCCCGATCGCCCCGGGCGCCAGGGGTTTCCGCACGAGGTTGGCCTCGAACTGTTTCGTCTTGCCGCCTTGCACGACGCGCTTCGTTTGGCGCCAAAACCGTCGGCTTCGGGCTGGGCCAGTATTGACGAAGTTTCTTGGCAGAAGGATGAAGACAAGGAGGGTTGAGGCCTTCTCGTGATGTCTCAAACATCCTTTGCGTGAGGATTCCTGATTTTTCTTCTTCTGAGCATAGATGCGGTGTTGCTGGAGCGAGAAAGGGTTAAAGAAATACCTGGTACATAAGGGGTGATCCGTCAAGAAATTACAAATTCGGTCGATAAAACCAGATAGTCATAGGGGAGAGACATCATGGATGGGGTGCGCATGATTAGATTGTTATCCCAGTCGATATTGCTTGTTGTTCTGCTTGCGGTGTTTCCGGCGCGGGCGGCAACAGTGCTGACTTTGGCCCATATTGTCGCCCCCGATCATCCGCGTGCGCGAAGTGCCCAGTTGTTTGCCGATAAGGTCAAGGGGCTGAGTCAGGGGCGTATCGTTGTCGAGGTTTACGGGAATGCGACCTTGGGTGACGCCGCGAGCAATCTCAGGGCCTTGAAGAATGGAACCTTGGATATCACTGCCAATACCCAAGGGCCGGTGTCGGTGATCGTGCCGGAATTCAGCGCTTTCGGGATGCCTTTCCTGTTCCCGGACACTGCCGCTGTTTGGGAAGTCCTTGACGGTCCGGTCGGCCAGGAGCTGGCCAAAAGATCTGCGGCCAAGGGGCTGATTGTCCTCGGCTTTTGGGATAACGGAATCCGGCATTTCTCCAACTCGGTGAGGCCGCTTCTCAAACCGTCTGATTTTGTCGGCTTGAACATGCGCGTTCCACCTGGCGAAGAGGTTACTGCCGATATCCTCAAGGCGCTTGGAGCAAAGGTCCAAAGAATTAACTTCATGGATTTGTACAATGCCCTGCGACTGGGGGTCATCGACGGCCAGGAGAATCCACTGGTCAACGTTTGGGAAAGCAAGCTGTATGAAGTCCAGAAGTATTTTTCCCTGGCCGGCCACAAATACGAAATGACCCCCTTTCTGATGGGGAAACAGAGCTGGGATGCGCTTTCCGAGCCTGATCAGGCGGTTATCATGGAGGCGGCGAAAGAGGCAACCCGCTATCAGCGTATGCAGACCCAGAAGGCGAGCGAGGATGCGCGCCTGGCCATGCAGGCCCGCGGCGTACGTATCGATAAAGTGGATATTCAGCCGTTCATCGCTGCAACGGAGCCGATATACGAGAAATGGTATGCCAGCCCGATTGGCGATTTTGTACGCATGGTTGTTAAAGCTGCCAGAGAAAAACAATGAACTCCCATAGCCTCAGCGCAAGAATCCTCCTAACAATATTGAGGATAACCCTCCTTTTGGGTTTGATGACGCTCGGTTTTTCCAGCCAAGCGTCGACCGTGTTGACCTTGGCGCACATCTATGCGCCAGACCATCCCAAAGCCAAGGGTGGGCGTTATTTCGCCAAGATTGTTGAGGAGCGCAGTGCAGGTCGTATCCAGGTTAAGTTGTATGAAGAGGCCAGTATGGGTAACCAGACACCGATGCTGCGCAGCTTACAGAATGGCAGTCTTGATATGGCGATTCTCAGCCAGGGGTCGCTGTCGGCAGTTATCCCTGAATTCAACGCACTGGGATTGCCCTATCTTTTTCCCGATCAGGAGGCGGCTTGGCGCGTGTTGGGAGGATCCATAGGCGGTGGGTTAATCAGAAAGCTCGAGGGAAGGGGGATCGTTCTCCTCGATTTCCTCGATATCGAGACACGGCAAATTTCCAATTCGGTGCGTCCCGTCACGAAACCCGAGGATCTGGCCGGGTTGCGCATCAGAGTCCCTCCCGACCCCCTTGCCGGAGAGGTCGTCTCGGCATTCGGAGGGGCGCCGAAGGAAATCAACTTCTCGGATTTATATGTCTCTTTGAAGAAAGGGGTCGTCGATGGGCAGGAGAATCCGATCCTTAATTTCAATGCATACAAGCTTTACGAAGTGCAGAAATTCGTTTCGCTGACAAAGCACAAGATCACCATATATGCGTTGTTGATCCGAAAGGAATCTTTTAAGGCGTTATCGCCTGCCGATCAGGAGATCGTCAGAACGGCGGCGAAAGATGCAGCGCGCTATGTGAGAGAACTGGCCAGCGATGCCGAAGATTCGGCTTACCGCAAGCTACAGGCCCGTGGCGTTCGTATCGACCATGTCGATACAAAATCATTCGTTGCCGCAACGGCTTCCTTATACGACAGATGGTATGCTGGACCGACAGGAGATTTCGTGCGCGAAGTCGTCCGAGCTGTAAAGGAGACACCGTGAGCAGGACGCATGGACAAATGTTGTCAATGCCGACATTGATAAGGATTGTGGTTTGTTGTTTGATGGTGGCGGCGCAGCATTGTTGGGCCACCACCACGTTATCCCTGGCTCATATTTATGCGCCCGATCACCCTACGGCGAAGGCTTGTGACTTATTTGCCGAAAAGGTGTGGAAAAACAGTTCCGGGCGTCTTGCCGTCAAGGTTTTTGAGGCAAGTAGCGCCGGAAATCAGACCCCCCTTATTCGGAGCTTGGCGAATGGCAGCCTCGATTTTTCGGTCCTTGCGCAAGGCGTTGTCGGCTCTGTCGTGCCCGAGTTCAATGCCTTGGGCTTGCCCTATCTTTTCCCTGATGAGGACACCGCTTGGCGGGTTCTTGATGGCAAGATCGGGGAACAGTTGAAGGAAAAGGCTGCGGCAGCCGGATTTATCGTGTTGGGCTTCTGGAATATTGATGTCCGGCACTTCTCGAACTCCAAACGGCCCATCAAGAAACCGGCCGATATGGTTGGTCTGAAGCTGAGGAATCCGCCCGACCAAATGACGATCGATGTTATATCGGCGCTGGGGGCAACGCCGCACGAAATCAACTTCTCTGATTTGTACAAGGCACTGCAGCAAGGAGAGGTTGATGGTCAGGATAACCCGCTCGTCAATTACCAATCGATGAGATTTTATGAAGTCCAAAAATACTTGTCGCTGACCGGCCATAAATTCTCGATTCATTCCTTCTTGATGAGTAAATTCTCCTGGGAGGCTTTGCCGGAGGTGGATCGACAGATTGTCCAGGATGCGGCGAAAGAGGCGCTACGTTATTACCGGCTAATCACCAAGGACGACGATGCCAATCTGTATCGCGACTTGCAGGCGCGGGGCGTACGTATCGACAAGGTAGACGTCGCCCCCTTCAAGGCGGCGACTGCGTCGGTGTATGACAAATGGTATGCAAGTCCGGTCGGCGATTTCGTCCGCTCCGTGGTGCAGGCTGTGCGGGGAGAGGAATGAAGGTTCGTCACGTTCTTTTCGGTGGGTTTGGTGCGGCACTGGTTGCCGTGCTCGGCGTGGTGCTGATTTCCTTTGTGATGCTTAACGGGGTATCCCATCAGTGGAGCGAAATGTCCACGGTGATTACCAAGCGTCAGCAGGTGATGTTGAGAGCATCTTTGCACCTCGGCTATGCGGTGTTGCATTTCAATAATCACCTCCATGAAGGAGGAAGCAGCGAAGTCGATCGTTTCCAGTCTGAAATCACGACGGTCACCGATTTGCTCGATGAATACGGAGTCAGCGGCGGGGTCGATGATGTTGAGCGCAGATTGCTTGAGAACGCTCATGAAATCGTCAGGCAATTCCAGGGGGATATGCGCAAGGTTATCGAACTGCGAGCTGCCGGCATGGAATTGAATAGCCTCCGGTTTGCCGTGCAGAGCGAGAACGACAAGATGCTTTCGCTCATCATCCGCAAGTTGACCGATATCAACAATCAGCGCACAGAAGATGCTTCCGCCGAAATTGATCGGCAACTTGGCGTCAGCCAGATGGGACTGTTGCTTTCGGCGGTGCTGGCCGCCGCGGGGGTTATCGTTGTCGGTTTGTTCACGACGCGAACCATTTTCCGCAATGATCGGGAGCGCGAGCAGGCGCTGGCGTCTTTGCGCCTTGAAATTGGCGAACGGCGCAAGGCGGAGGCCGAACTCGAGAGCTATCGTGATCATCTGGAGCAGCTTGTCGACGAGCGGACCGGTGAATTGAACGAGGCCAGGATAGCTGCGGATGCGGCAAATCTGGCGAAGTCGGGTTTTCTGGCCAACATGAGCCACGAAATCCGTACGCCGATGAATGGAATCATCGGGTTGACGCAATTGGCGCTGGATACCCGGCTCGACGAGCGACAGCGCGACTATCTGAGCAAGGTGCTCGGTTCGTCGCGCAATCTGCTGGGTATTCTCAACGATATTCTCGATTATTCGAAGATCGAGGCCGGGCGTATTGATCTGGAAAAGGTCAATTTTTCGCTTGAGGAAGTACTTGTCGCGATGGGAGATATGTTCGCAGTACGTGCCGAGGAAAAGGGGCTGGAACTTTTCATTGAGGTGGCCCCCGACGTGCCCTATTACCTGATCGGCGATCCTCTTCGACTCAGTCAGGTGATCAACAATCTGGTGGGAAATGCCCTCAAGTTTACCCAGAACGGCGAGATCCATGTTCGTGTCGAGAAGGTCGAAATGACCGAAGACATGGTCTGCTTGCGCATTGCCATCCGTGATACCGGGATTGGTATTTCGCCGGACAAGGCACAGCGATTGTTCCAACCGTTCGTGCAGGCGGATGAGACGGTCACTCGCAAGTATGGCGGCACGGGGCTGGGACTGACCATCAGCAAACGTCTTGTGGAGTTGATGGGCGGGCAAATTACCTTATCCAGCGAACCAGGACTGGGCAGCACTTTTGCCTTTACGGTCAAGTTGGGACGCTCGGCCGCGCCAATGCTATCGCATGAGACCGGTCACAGTTTGCAGGATTTGCATCCCATGCGTACGCTGGTCGTGGACGATCAGGAAACCTCCCTGACCATCATTCGTTCGATTCTCGAAAACTGGAGATTTCCGGTCACGACGGCCAATTCTGGTGAGGAAGGCTTGCATCTGTTCATGAAAGCGCGGGCGCAGGGCAAACCTTTCGAGCTTTTGCTTCTGGACTGGAAAATGCCAGGCATGAATGGCCTGGAAACCGCCCAGGCGATGAAGGATGCACAGAACGGGAAAAACGGCGATCATCCGCCGACCGTGGTTATGGTAACGGCCTATAGCCGGGGTGAATTGCTGAGGGAGGACGGGAGTGCGCTGCTCGACGAAATTCTGACCAAACCCGTGACTCAGTCGCTGTTGTTCGATACCTTGATTCGGCTCCAATACCGAGATGGCCACGCCCAGATAGAGGGGGATGATGTTTTCCGAACGGCGCGTTCTACGCTCGGTGCAATCGTCGGTGCGCGAGTTCTTCTTGCCGAAGACAATGAAATCAACCAGCAGGTGGCGAGCGAGTTTCTGTTCAAGGGAGGATTGAAGGTTACCGTCGTCAGCAATGGGCAGGAAGCCGTTGATCTGGTTCAGCGCGAGAGTTTCGATCTGGTGCTAATGGATCTGCATATGCCGGTGATGGATGGCTTCGAAGCGACGCGCCGCATTCGCACTTTGCCGCATGGCGGGGATCTTCCGATTATCGCAATGACGGCAGCGGCGATGGCTCAAGATCGGGCAGCCAGCGCTGAAGCCGGAATGAACGATCATATTGCTAAGCCGGTGGATCCGCAGCAGCTTGCTGATGTCCTCGTGCGCTGGGTCAAACCGACACCGGCCGGATTGGCGAACCGGCAGGAGGATATTGTCCGGACAGAATCGCCCAAGGAGATCGAGGCGCTTGAGTGGGCACTTCCCGGCGTATCCATCCGTTCCGGTTTGACTCGGGTTGGTGGTAATTTCGAACTTTATCGTCGTTTACTCTTGTCCTTTGCCGTGCGGCATAAAGATACGGCGGCGAAATTACGTGAACTCGACCGGTCTGGTGACAACAACAAGCTCTATCTGGAAGCGCATAACCTGAAAGGCGAGGCCGGAAACCTCGGGCTGGATTCGATCCGGTCGGCAGCGGATTTCCTTGTTCGCCAGATCAAGTCGGGAGAGACGGATCGACTCTCCAAGCTGACGGATGCTTTGGCGAAACAATGCGAATCGGTGCTGGTCACCCTGAATAACCTTGTAGAAAATTCTGAGGGGCGCGCATCAGGTGCTTTGAAGAAAAAACTTCGTCCGCTTGATCTTGACCGGTTGCAGCCACTTCTCAGGCAGCTGCATGCTCATTTACAATCCAAGAACCTTGCTGCGCGCCGACTATGCGGCGATCTTGAGTCCCTGACGCAGGGTACGGCGTCGGAGGAAGAATTTGCCGAAATTCTGCAGGCCTTGCAACAACTGCGTTACGAGGCTGCATTGAAATGTCTTGAGCAGGTTATTGAACACCATCACTGGAATCTCGAATGAACGACGATAGCCGCTCACGTGTTCTGATCATTGACGACTCGATTGGCGTCATCGAATTGCTGGAAAGTGTTCTCGGCACCGAATACAGCATCAGTTTCGCCTGCAATGGGGCGGAAGGTCTGGAGTTGGCACAGCGCTATCTGCCGGATTTGATTCTGCTTGACGTCATGATGCCTGAAATGAACGGGTATGAAGTTTGCCGCCGTTTGAAGGAAAGCCCGAGTACCCGGGAAATTCCTATAATCTTCCTGACTGGGCTGGGGAGTCCGGCTGACGAGGAGTTTGGCCTCTCGCTTGGCGCGGGCGACTTTATCGCCAAGCCGATTTCGCCGCCAGTATTGATGGCGCGCGTTCGTAACCATCTTCTGTTGGCCAATTCGCGACGTGAGCTGAAGCGCCATAACGATGAACTTGAAATTCTTGTGGCCGAGCGGACCCGAGAAGTCCTCTTGCGTGACAAGAAGCTCATCGCCTCTCAAACAGCCATCATCACAGCGTTTTGTGCTTTGGCTGAGGCCCGAGACAACGAAACCGGCAACCACATTCGGAGAACCCAGAATTACGTACTCGCCTTGGCCGAAGAACTACGGTTGCATCCTCGGTTCTCGGAATCGTTGGATGAAGAAACCATTCGGCTGATCTACAAATCAGCGCCTTTGCATGATGTTGGCAAGGTTGCGGTTCCCGATGCGATCTTGCTCAAGCCGGGAAAACTGACACCCGAAGAATGGGAGGTTATGAAGCGTCACTGCGTTGCCGGACGCAATGCGATTATTACTGCGGCTCGTGAGATGGGGGAGGGCGGCGGCGAGTTTTTCGGTTTTGCCGCTGAGATTGCTTATTCGCACCATGAACGCTGGGATGGAACAGGGTATCCCTGCGGGCTGGCTGGCGAGGATATTCCGCTCAGCGCACGGTTGTTGGCAGTTGCAGATGTTTACGACGCGTTGATTACCAAACGTGTCTACAAGGATGCCTATCCCCATGAAGAATCGATTCAAATCATTTTGGCGGAGCGCGGTTCTCATTTCGATCCGGACATCATTGACGCGATGGTGAAGATAGCAGACAAATTCAATGCAATTGCTCATGAATTCAAGGATGTCGTCGAAGAGCGCTACTATCGAAAGCAGGAGCGACGCCACGCATAGTCATAGTTCATGGCAGGATTCCAACCTGAAATTTCCGCCGTCGCTCATTTGTTTCAAATTTCTGCGCGCTGCTTTCCTGTATTCTTGAGCTATAGATCGTTTGGGACAGAGGCATTGATATTCCATGGCCGAGAAACAGGAAAACACGAATAACGACAAATCCGGTGATGAACTCGTCGAGCAGCGATTCCACATGCTTGAGGATATTGCCCGTGACCTTGCCGGCGAAGTCGTTTTTCCAACCTGTTTTGATACGGCGTTGCGGCTAAGAAAGGAAATGCAGAATCCGGATCTGCCGATTAGCCGGATTGTCGATATCGTTAGCCTCGAGCCCTTGATTGCAGCCAAATTGATGCAGATGGCCAACTCGGCATTGTATTGTCTGAACGGAATGCCGGTGCGGACATTGCAGGGAGCGATTAGCCGTCTTGGGATAAACCTTGTCCGGACAACCGCGTTGGCAATCGCCATTGGGCAATTGATGCGCTCCAAGGAGATGGTGCAATTTTCCGGGATCGCCCACTCGCTTTGGGAGCATTCGATCAAAACAGCGGTGGCAGCGCGAGCGCTGGCCGGGGCGTATACCCGGATCAACCCGGACGAGGCTTTGCTGGCGGGTCTGGTGCACGACCTCGGCGCGTTCTATATGCTTTATCGGGCCGTGCAGTACACCGAACTAACAGCTAGGCCGGAAACACTGAAGCACCTGATCGTCCAGTGGCATGAGAGCATCGGGGTTTCCCTGCTTTGCGCGCTTGGCTTGCCCGAGGATATCGTTAATTCCTCCATCGACCATGATCAGCCGAGGGGCCTCCCGGAGTCTGTTCGAAGCCTGTCGGATATCGTCTATATTGCCAATGTCCTGGCCGGTGCTCATTTCGAGTGGCTCTTTCAAGACTTTGATCCGGAAGAGGGGGAAGCTGGCGAGATCCATCGGAAATTCGCAGATCTGATGCCAGGGATCGAAGCCGATTTTCTTGAAATGAAAGCCGCGTTTGGCCAAGGTGAGGCAGGTGGGCGAAGTGGTCGGAAGGAATGAAGGGAGGGGGGGGCATGGGATTGAATGCCGAATACGCAAAGATCGAACCGTCACGTCTTGAGCTCGATGCTCTTGATGAGCCTTGTGTTGTTGAGTTCAGCACCGCATGGTGCGGCCACTGCATGGCGGCACAGCCCTTGATCGCGGAGGCCTTTGACGGCTATCCGCAGGTCCGCCACTTCAAGATCGAGGACGGGCCGGGACGCCGTTTGGGCCGATCATTTCGGGTGAAACTCTGGCCGACTCTTGTTTTTATGCGGCATGGAAAGGAGGTGGCGCGTGTTGTTCGGCCGCAAAGCGTTACCGAGATCGAAAAGGCTTTCGCCTCGTTTGCCTAAGGCGATTGTTGCATCGGGTGTGTCGGGGCCTCACATGAAAACGCTTCTTGCGAAGCTTGTCTTGGTCATCTTCATTTCGTTTACGAACGAACTTTTCGCCGCGCAGGACGTTTATGTAACGCGCGGTAGTAACGGTCCGGTTTTCTCGGACCAACCCCAACCGGGCGCTAAGGCAGTGACTTTGCGACCACTCAACATCGTTTCTCCGCCTTCCGGATCCGGGTGGGCTGCTCCAGCGAGTGACGTTGAGAATAATGAGGTTAAGAAACCGGAAACGACGGCGATCGACTACCGGAAGCTTTCGGTGGTTTTTCCTGAAAACAATGGAAGCGTCCTTGCCAACAACGCATTGTTTGAAGTCCGCCTTGCCGTCGATCCCCCTTTGCTGCTGGGAGAAGGGCACGTGTTTGTCGTGAGCATCAATGGCCGTCTTGTCAGCCAGCGTTTTACAGCGACGGAGTTCATGGTTCCTCCGGAATTTTGGGGCGATCAGTTACCGGCAGCCAATCAGCCGGTGCAACTCGATGTTGCGATCGTCGATCGTCAGGGGAGCGTACTGAAACAAGCTGCGCCAGTGCAATTCTTCATGCGTTATGCCGTTATCCATCAGAGGCCCGCTTTTCACCTCAGGTCGTCTGAGCGCGTCAAACCTCTCGACTCCATGAATGACAGGCGATTGCCCAGTCAGGCCAGAGAGCCACGCAAGACAGGGGAAGGCAAGAGCCAGTTGCCCGTCATGGACAGATAGTGGGTTTTAAAGTCCCCATGAAAATCCAGGAAGGAGCAGGGAGTGGTGCGTTTGATGCATGGGCTCCAGTGTTCCCTGAAACAGGGCTTCAATGACGGGGGGTTCCCACCAAGGTTCATCCATGAAACTGAGGCCGATTTCTTCGACCAGCGCCCCTTTCCAGTAATGGTTGGAAACTTCGTCGAGCGTCGCCAAATTCAGGCTGTGGGGCAGGCGCAAGTAATCGAGCCAACTCGAGTCGTGAAATGAGACGATGTACTCGCCTTTGCTGCGGGCGCGGACGAGATATTTGCCATAGACTCGATCAGGGTGTTTGGCCTGGAAATTTTCTGCGTCAACACGCGTGGCAAACAGTAGCAGCGAGTGAAGCCGACTCGGAAAATTCTTGTACAACCGTTGCCGGTAGTACTCAAGGTGGTACTCAGCGAAGTAGTTTTGGACGGTGGTGAATTGGTCTTCGGGCAGCGATGTGCCGAACGGGTTGCCAGTCAGGACATCCCAGCCGGGAAGTTCAGCCTCCGGGTCCAGCCAAGCATAAAGTTCCAGCGTCGCAGAATCTCTGATCAGGTGATCCATCGTCGTGTTCTGGATTGGTGTCGCCTCTATTTTGACCGTTCATCGGCTTTTATCCAAGTCTCAGCCGAAAATTCGCAGGGTTTCAAACAGGAATCTTACGGCACCGGCGGCTACGAGTGCGGTTGCAAGGGAAATCAGTGCCGAAATCCAGGCCACCTTGCTGCCAAGGGTCTTGATCATGACAGCAAAAGTGGACAGGCAGGGGACGTAGAAAGTCAGAAAGACCAGGAAGGTGAGGATCTGAACATGGTCGAGGAGTGGCACGATTTCAAGCGTGCCGAGTGCCTGATAGATCATCAGCAACGATAGTTCCTTGCGCAGGATGCCGAAGAGAATGGGGACGCCGAGAACGGCCGGCAACCCCAGCCACCAGGTGGTGACGGGAATCAGCGCGGTGTTGATCAGCGCATCGGCATTCACGTGGCTGAGCAAGGCAAGGACAACACTCCCGGCAACCAGCAAGGGGGTGACGATAGTAATGATGTCTTGCGTTCTTGCCCAGGTTTTGAGCCAGATGCAACGCCAGGAGGGGAGCGAATACGGCGGGATGATTTGCACGAGGCCGGGCGTGTCGTTCGGGTCGTTCCGCCAGAGGATTTTGCCGAGGAGGGCGATGACCAGTAACGTCATCATGAAAATGGCGAAAACGCCGATGCCGCCGAGGTACTTGCCACCAATCGCGAGAATGATCGCCGAGCGTGCAGAACAGGGGACAAAAGTGATCAGGATCGATGAAACGATTCGTTCGCGCCGCGATCCGGCGGTTGCAGCGGCGGAAATTGCTGGCACGTTACAGCCCATGCCGATCAGAAACGGCACGGCAACGCCACCATGCAAGCCGATATGGTGAAATCCTCGGTCGACAACGAAGGCGACGCGATGCATGACGCCCGATTCCTCAAGCGTGACTAGCAGAAGGACTAGCGGCAACATGTAGGGAATGACAATGCCGACCAAGCCGACGAGGCCGTCGGCGATGGCGCGGCCGACAACGCCGAGAGTTGAGTTAGGCTCCCAGAGTTGCACCCAGGCGGCCAGACGCGCCGAGGTTACGGCGTCAAGCAAGGCGCTGATTTCGAAGACGAAGAAAAGTACGAGAGCGAAAATCAGCAAGGAACCGAACAATCCCCAGCGTGGGTGCAGGAAGAGTTCGTCAAGCCACCGTCGCCATCCTTCCCCCGAATCGCTTGCGCGTGGTGTCGTGACAGCTTCGAAAAGCATGGCGGCGCGATGATGCCGGTCGGCATGCAATTCTTCTGAAAGGGGCCGGGGGAGCGTTTGTTCGGCCTCTGTTCTGGCGTTCAGGATTTGCTCCCGAAAACCTGGAATGTATGCGTCCAGAGATTTCAGGAAGTAGTCGTCGTTTTCGGCAAGTTGCGAGAGCAGTAAGGCTCGTGGAACCCGGAACGTGTTATCAACGTCAGGGCGGGAGATGAGCGATTTTAGTCGCTGCAAGCTTTCGCCGATGTGACGTGTCGGCGGTTGTGGCAGAGGGCAGGATTTGTCCCGGGCGACTTTGAGCACGGCTTCGAAAAGTGCCGAGATGCCTTTGCCCATGAAGGCGATCGTGGGAATGACCGGCACTCCCAAGCGCTCGCTAAGTGCCTGGACGTTGATGAACAGTCCCTTTTTGCGGGCTTCGTCGATCTTGTTGAGGGCGATGACCAAGGGTCGGCCGAAGAGGCTTAATTCAAGGCTCAATTCGAGGTCGCGCTCAAGCGTGGTCGCGTCGATGACTTGAACGAGTACGTCGGGGGCGGGGAAGCTTTGGCTGTCATCTCTGGGCTCGGCTCTGGAGGCCAGTGGCCAGTGGTCGCCCCAGAGCAGGTACATGAGCACGGTCTGGTCGTGTTCGCTCAAATGATGCAGCGAATTAATCGGGGGAAGGTCGACCAGCGACATCTGGTCGAGTCCGACGTTGACGATGCATTCCTGATAGGCACCGCCGACACCGGCCAGTCGTTCATGGCGCACCGTCGGGCTGGCTGCAGCCTCGAAAATGGTGCTTTTCCCGCCACCATGTCGGCCGATCAGTGCCACACGCGGACGTTTTTTTCCGCGTAGCAAGGGACCGCGGATCGGAAAGACTGCGGTGGTTTGGCTTGGTGAGGATGATCGGGGCGCTGACATGATAATAAGACTGGCTTCAGCCGGATGCAGTTCAGTCGGTTGGCGGATGGTCGTGATCGGGGCGGTTGGCTGGGTCGATGTGCGCCATCAGATGGAGGACGCGATGCCGCTGCATCACCCGTTTCCTGACTTCAACAGCGATGTTGTGTCCTTGCTCGACGGTTTGCGTTGCTTCGACCTCGATGTGAGCATCCACCACGATCATGTCCCCCATCTTGCGGGTGCGCAGGTCATGAACGCCGTAAACGCCGGGCGTGTTGAGGATCGTCGCGCGAATGGCCAGAACCTCGTCTTCATCGACCGAGCGGTCCATCAGGTCATGAAAGGCATCCCAAGCGAAATTCCAGCCCATGCGACTGACCATGAAGCCAACAATTGATGCCGCAATAGGGTCGAGAATCGGAAAGCCGGCCAAGTTGCCGATAATGCCCAGTCCGACCACGAGCGAAGAGGCAGCGTCTGAGCGGGCGTGCCAGGCATTCGCGATCAGCATGCTGGATTTGACGCGTTTGGCGACAGCCAGCATGTATCTGAACAGGAGCTCCTTGACGATCAGTGCGCAGCCAGCAACCCATAAGGCCAGAATGTGAACTGTTGGAACGCTGGTCGGGTTTTCGAGTTTTTTGAAGGCCGACCACAGCATGCCGATGCCGACGATAAGCAGGAGTCCTCCCAGAATCACAGAGGCTGCAGTTTCGTAACGATGGTGTCCGTAGGGGTGGTTCTCGTCGGCGGCCTTTTTGCTGTGATGATTGGCAATCAGAACGACGAAATCAGCGATCAGGTCCGACAGAGAATGGATGCCATCGGCAATCAGCCCCTGCGACTTGGCAAAAATGCCGGTCGTGATTTGGCCGATGGTCAGGAAAAGATTGACAACGACGCTGATCCAAGTGCTTCTGGAGGCGGCCTGGGCACGTTGATGGATGGCGAGTTCGTTGTCCTCGGTCGTATCGTTTAACTCAGGGAATTGCAAAAGCGTAAACTCCTTAATCCTTGCTTGTTCTCGACGGAACGTAATCGGCGAATTGTCACCGCCTTGTCGTTTGATGTTGCGACGATTGGTCGAATGCTACCGTGGCGATCCTGCTGTTCATCGAGATAGGGGGCGGTTAATAACCGGAAAGCTCGAGGGTTTGCTCGTGAAGCCCGAAGGCTCCACTTCGACGATCGGCGATATAGGCCTTGAGACACAATTCGACACTGCGAAAGGCAAGTTTCGTCCACGGAATTTCGTTTTCGAACACCAATGCTGTTTCAAGGCTTTCGATACCGGGACAGATCTCAGTATCGAGCAGTTTCGCCCGATAAAAAAGGTGGACCTGATTGATGTAAGGGAGATTGATCAGCGCAAAAAGTTGATCGGACCCGACTCGGGCGCCAGCCTCCTCAAGCGTTTCGCGCTTGGCAGCCTGTGCGGTCGATTCGCCATTTTCCATGAAGCCGGCGGGTAAAGTCCAAAGTCCGTAGCGAGGTTCGATGGCACGTCGGCAGAGCAATATTCTGCCTTGCCATTCGGCGACGCAGCCGACGACAATTTTCGGATTCAGGTAGTGAATTTCGCCGCAAGTCATGCAAACGTGGCGCGGTAGCGAGTCCCCTTCGGGGATCTTCAATTCGACCTTGGCGCCACAGAGGGAGCAGTAGTTCATACTGGAAATCATAATAGGGTGGCGGTGATTCTATCCGATTCCCCTGAGCTTCAGAGAAAATGCTGTCATACGATGTTTCGCGTTGTCGGTCATCCGGCTACAATAGTGCTCGACCAGAAGGGTCCATGGCTGCAGTCCATTTGATGCGCATTTGACAGGGGGGGGGAATGTTTCTAATCGTCGGCTACGTCATCATTCTGGCGGCTTCGGTCGGAACCTATTCGGTTCATGGCAGCCTGGCAGCGCTGTGGGTTCCGCTCGAATACTTGGCCATCGTCGGCTTGACTGTCGGCGGTTTCGTGGCGGGCAACGACACCAAGGTCATCAAAGTGACGATCGGCGCATTGCCTGGTCTATTCAAGGGGTCGAAGTACAACAAGGCGCTTTACGTCGACCTACTTGCCATGCTTTTTGAGGTTCTGGCCAAAGTACGCAAAGAAGGCCTGATGTCGATCGAGAACGATGTCGAGAATCCGCACGAAAGCCCGATTTTTGGCAAGTATCCTACCTTGGTTAGCGATCACCATGTCATGGATTTCATTACCGATTACCTGCGCATGATGGTGGGCGGCAATCTGAACGCGCTGGAAATTGAAAACCTCATGGACGTGGAAATCGAGACCCATCATCATGAAGCCGAAGTCCCCGGTCACATTATGGGCAAAGTCGCCGATGCGACCCCGGCTTTCGGTATCGTGGTTGCCGTGATGGGGGTGGTCAACGTCATGGGGTCAGTCGGTGAACCGCCCGCCGTGCTTGGGAAAATGATCGGTGGCGCGCTTGTCGGGACATTTCTTGGTATTTTGATTTCTTATGGGTTTGTAGCCCCAATTGCTTCATTGCTGGAGCAAAAAGCGCATGAGGGCTCAAAGATCTACCAGGTGATCAAAACAGTTCTGATTGCGTCCATGTCCGGCTATGCGCCTCAGGTGGCCGTCGAGTTCGGGCGTAAGGTGCTCTTCTCAAGGGATCGTCCGACTTTTATCGAGCTCGAGACTGAACTCAAGGCGCGCAAGGGTAAGTAAGGCTGCGAGAGTGGAGAATGAGAGGCGCTGAATGAGCGAAGATGTACGTCCGATAGTCATCAAGCGGATTAAAAAGACGGCCGGGGGGCATCACGGGGGGGCATGGAAGATCGCTTATGCCGACTTCGTGACAGCCATGATGGCGTTCTTCTTGTTGATGTGGCTATTGGGCTCGACTTCGAAAGGCGATCTCAAGGGGCTTGCCGACTATTTTCTCAACCCGCTTAAAGTGAGTATGTCGGGCGGAAGTGGGGCGGGCGACGCGACAAGCATCATCAAAGGCGGCGGCAAGGATTTGACGGAGTCGTCTGGTCAAGTAAAAAAAGGTAACGTTGAGGCGAAGGTCGAAACGAAGAAAAAAGCGCCCGATCTCAAGAGTGCCAGGGACGAGCAGTTACGCAAGGAATTCGAGCAGCGTGAAAAAGCGTCGTTACGGGAACTCAAGAAAAACATCGAAAAACTCATCGACAACAATTCCGTTCTCAGACAGTTCAAGAACCAGTTGCTGATCGACGTGACGCCGGAAGGTTTGCGTATCCAGATCGTCGACGAAAAAAACCGGCCGATGTTCGATTCCAGCAGTTCTGAACCCAAGCCCTATTCCAAGGTGATTCTTCGCGAGATCGGCAAAGCGCTGAACGCTGTTCCGAATAAGGTCAGCTTTACCGGATATACGGATGCGGCCCAATTCAGTGGGAGGGATAAAGGGTTTTCGAACTGGGAGCTTTCTGCCAATCGGGCGAATTCGTCTCGGCGTGAAATGATTGCTGGCGGGATGGATGAGAATAAAGTGTTACGGGTGGTCGGTCGTGCCTCCACCGTCTTGTTCGACAAGAACGATCCCTTGGGGTCGTCGAATCGCCGGATCAATATCGTGGTTTTGAACAAGCGAACGGAAGAGGCGATGCTGCAGGAAGATGGTAATGCGACAGTCGAGATCGATGCGGACTCGGGTGTGTCCGTTCTGTCACCCGGAGAGCCGGGGGCTCTCTAGAGGTATATCGGCGCCAGGAAAAATTTCCGATTTTGGAATTGTCCAATTTTGGGTCTGGTCAGGGCGTAGCAATTCGATCGGAGGGTTCGATGCTTGATAATAATAAATCCGCTTGGGGGCAGTTACCACCGTCTCGTGATGCAGGTTCCCGCGAGTTTGCCTTTACGGGCGCTGATTTCGAGAGAGTGCGCAAACTCATTTATGAGCATGCCGGTATTTCGCTATCCGCGACGAAGCAGGATATGGTTTATAGCCGACTCGCTCGACGCTTGCGCGAAACTCGACTGAAGTCATTCGGGGAGTATTTGGCGTTGTTGGAGAGGGGCGATAAGGTCGAATGGGAAAAATTCGTCAATTCTTTGACCACCAATCTGACTTCTTTTTTCCGCGAGCCGCATCATTTTCCGATACTTGCCGATCATCTGAAAAAATTGCAGGGGAAAGCGCAAATCAAGGTCTGGTGCTGTGCGTCATCGACAGGGGAAGAGCCATACAGTATTGCGATCACGGTTGCGGAAGTATTCAACAGTTTTAATACGCCAGTGTCGATTATTGCGACCGACCTCGATACCAATGTGCTGTCGACGGCTTCCCGGGGGGGGTATCAGGCAGATCGGGTCAGCAAGATTCCGGCTGATCGATTGAACCGCTTTTTCGTCAAGACGCCTGGACAAGACGGTGAGTATTCGGTGCGGCCGGAACTGCGTCGCATGATTAGTTTTCAACGCGTGAACCTGTTGGAGCCGAATTGGCCTGTTCGTGGCCCGATAGATGTTATTTTTTGCCGTAACGTCATGATTTACTTTGATAAGCAAACGCAATACAAGATTCTCAAGCGTTTCGCTCCGTTGATGAGTCCTGACGGTTTGCTGATTGCTGGGCATTCGGAGAGCTTCTTGCATGCTGCCGATATCTTCCGTTCCCAAGGTAAGACGGTCTATGAGCTTGCCTCGCAACGGAAGTGACATGGAAAAAGTTGGGTACAGCGCAGGCAGGACAGGGAGGCCTGTACTGAACGGAGGCAAAATCATTTTTGTCGGGGCTTCGACCGGAGGAACCGAAGCAGTTCGGAACTTTTTACTGGGGTTTCCTGCCGATTGTCCGCCAATTCTCATTGTTCAGCACATGCCTGAGTTGTTTACCGGATCTTTCGCCACGCGACTGGATAGCTTGTGTCAGCCGCATGTGGTTGAGGCACAGGGTAACGAAGTGATCGAAACGGGAACCGTTTATATCGCTCCGGGGCATTCTCACATGCAGATCAAACGTAGTGGTTCCGGCTATGTGACCGAATTGCTCAAGACGCCGCCTGTCAACCGACATCGCCCGTCGGTTGATGTGCTCTTTGACTCGGCAGCAGAGATTGTCGGGCGATCTGCCGTTGGGGTGATTCTGACCGGAATGGGTAAGGATGGCGCATGTGGCCTTCTGCGCATGCGCCAGGCTGGGGCACGCACCTTCGGACAAGACGAGGCGAGTTGTGTTGTCTATGGCATGCCGCGCGAAGCCGCAGTAATTGGTGCGGTTGAGGAAGTCGCTGCTTTGAAAGAGTTGCCAAAAAGAGTGCTTGCCGCCATCGGTAGAGGATGCGTCTGACCTTTGTTCAGGTTTTTGTCTCGCCAGAATTTTCCCCCTAAAGTGCTTTGGCATTGAGCCGTAATATCCGCAGGCGAGTCAAAGTTTACTGTTTCGGAGAAAATGACGCACGGACTGACCATTTGCATACGAAATGCACTTCGAAGAAATGTGTGGATTGTATGATGTTGTTTTACCCGAAATTATTATTGCCGATTTGTCTTTCTGGATTAAATGAGAGCACGGTCAAACAGAGTGGAATTGAATATTACTGATGAGTCGCACGAAGCGCTGCCAATGCTTGGCGACAGATATGGTTATGGTGAAATGCTGTTGGTTGGATTAAGATGATGTTAGTTCGGTTGTTAGCTTTTTTTCCCCAGAAGGGAGTTCAGGAATGTCGGAGTTGCTGAAAAGTATTGATGCACGGACCAAGCTTGCCGGAACCAATAAGCTCGAAATCTTGTTGTTTTCCCTCGGGGTCAATTCGAGAACGGGTCGGTCTGAGACGTTTGGCATCAATGTTTTCAAGGTTCGTGAGGTTATGCGAACCCCACCGATCACCACCGCGCCGGAAATGCCTTCGTCGGTGATGGGGATGGTCAGTTTGCGCGGAGCGCTGGTCCCTGTCGTTGATTTGGCCCAGTATGCAGGAATTACGACTGATATGCCTCGTTCGATCATGATTGTCACTGAGTACGCCGGTCATACTCAGGGTTTTCTTGTCGAGTCAGTTGATACAATTTTGCGTCTCGATTGGAGCCAGATGAGGGTTCCTCCCGAAATGCTGGTGGCCGAGATGGGCGGCTTAGTTACCGCCGTGACCGAATTGCAGGACGGTCGTCTGGTGATGATGATGGATGTCGAGAAAGTGCTCTCGGAAACGACGAATTATGATGACGAGGTCGTTTATCGCACCATCAAGCCGCTGGACGTTCCTCATCTGACAGTTTATTTCGCCGACGATTCGATCGTTGCGCGCAAGCAGATTACCCGTACGCTCGAAGCGATGAACGTCAAATACGTCAGTGCGATCAACGGTCGCGAGGCGTGGAATGAGCTTGAAAAAGCCGCCGCTTATGCCAAAGCTTCGGGGCAGAAGGTGACCGATGTCGTCAGCCTCGTGCTGACGGATATTGAAATGCCAGAGATGGACGGCTATATCCTCACCAAGAGAATCAAGTCAGATCCACGTTTTGCTGGTGTGCCGGTTATCATGCATTCGTCGCTTTCGGGGATGTCCAATCAGCAGTTGGGTAAATCGGTCGGAGTCGATGAATACGTTCCCAAATTCGAGCCGCAGAAACTATCCGAGACCCTGACGCGTCGCTTGTTAGGGGGTTCCACGGTCGTTGTTGACTGAAGCCCGGTTGCGGATATAGGAGTGGAAATATGACGATGAGTCTGATCGAAAACAAGAACTTGCTCGACAGCGTCGACGCGAGAACCCGTTTGGCGGGTTCCAACAAGATGGAAATCCTGCTTTTTTCCCTCGGGACGCGTGAAACCTTCGGGATCAATGTGTTCAAGGTACGAGAGGTGGGGCGCGCACCGCACATCACCAAGACCCCCAACATGCCGCGTGGCGTCGAAGGGTTGGTTTCCTTGCGGGGCAATGTCATTCCGGTTCTGTCTTTGGTCAGTTTTCTTGACACCCATGGGCAGACCGTAGAGCGCGGTCAGACCATGATGGTCGCTGAGTATTCCAAGCGTACCTTGGGATTTCTTGTGCACGAGGTCGACCGGATCATTCGCGTGGATTGGGAAAAGGTCAAGGCGCCGGAAAGCGTTCTGTCTGCCAATCAGGGGCTGATTACCGCGATTACCGAGCTCGAAAACGGCACACTGGTTTCGATTCTCGATGTGGAGCAAATTCTCGCCAACGCTTTCGGAGAGGCTGTCATCATCGATCTCGCACCGGCTCAATTGCAGGAAGAGGTTGGCGTCTTTTTTGCCGATGACTCGATCGTTGCGCGCCGCAAGATCGCAGAGGTTTTCGATAAGCTGGGCGTCAAACACAAGCATGCAACCAATGGCGTCGAGGCATGGAGTCGCTTGCAAGGCTTGGCAGCGCATGCCCAGCAGACGAATTCGAACTTGCGCGACGACGTCCGTCTGATTCTGGTCGATGCTGAAATGCCCGAGATGGATGGTTACGTACTGACCAAGCATATCAAGAGCGATTCGCGCTTCGAGGGGATTCCGGTCATCATGCATTCATCACTGTCTTCAGAAGCCAATCGGGCCATGGGGCAAGCCGTCGGAGTCGATGGTTATGTTGCCAAATTCGATGCGGAAGGGCTGGCGGATACGCTTCGTCCGATTCTTGAGCGGTAAAGAGATTAATCAGGAGTTTTGAATGGCTGATCCAAAATTAAGAATTCTGGTCGTCGACGATTTTTCGACGATGCGCCGGATTGTCAGAAATCTGCTCAAGGAGCTCGGCTATACCAACGTCGATGAAGCCGAAGACGGAGCGATCGCACTGCAAAAACTGCAGGCCGGTGGCTTTGAGTTTGTGGTGACTGACTGGAATATGCCGAATATGGATGGCCTTCAGTTGCTGCAGGCCGTTCGCTCCTCGCCAACGCTGTCTCATTTGCCGGTGCTGATGATTACCGCAGAAGCGAAGAAGGAGAACATCATTGCGGCGGCGCAGGCCGGCGCTAGCGGTTATATCGTCAAGCCATTTACTGCAGCAGTTTTGGCTGAAAAGCTGCAGAAGATCTTCGACAAGATGGGTGCTTGATATGGCAGACGAAAACACATCGGGTGATTCGGTCGAACTCGAAGCGCTTTTTGACAGTATCGCGAGTAGTGCAGCAGGTGCTCCCGCAGGGCCTGCATCAGTGCAGGAGGCTAAGCCTTCATTGATGCAACAGGCGCGCGAGAATGACAGTGGAACAGATGATTCTCCTGAATTGGAAGCGCTCTTCGATTCAGTAGCGAGTCAACATAATGCAAAAGTTCTGGATTCCGTCATTGGTCAGGTGCCTGTTAGTGAGAATGGCGAATGGCCAATTCAGGATAAAGTATTCAAGCAGGTTGGGCAAATGGCTCGGCAGTTGCATGACACGTTAGGTGGTCTCGGATACGAAAAATTCGTTGAAAAGACGGTCGGCGCTTTGCCTGACGCCAAAGACAGGTTGAACTATATCGCCAATCTGACAGAGCAGGCGGCGTGCAAGGTTTTGAATGCGACCGATATCGCTACTCCCTTGCAGGACGAGCTTGAAGCGGGAGCCAGTCTGCTGGCGGCAAAATGGGATAAACTTTATGACAATAAGCTTGATGTCGAAGAATTCAAGCTGCTTGCCAATGAAACAAGGGCTTATCTGAAGAATGCGGTGCCACAAAGGACCGAGTCTACTAAAGCGCAATTGATGGAAATCATGATGGCTCAGGATTTCCAAGATTTGACGGGGCAGGTGATCAAAAAGGTGATTGCGATGTCTCAGGAACTGGAGGCGCAGTTGATGAGTGTCCTGATCGATACGATGCCCGTTGAAAAACGAACTGATTCAGTGAATTCATTGCTCAACGGGCCGGTAATTAATGCCGATGGGCGAACGGATGTCGTCGCCAGCCAGCAGCAGGTAGACGATCTTCTCGATAGCTTGGGATTCTAGGGGGTTCAAGATGAGTGATTTTCCCGGAATGGAAGATCTTTTGCAGGATTTCTTGCAAGAGGCTGGTGATCTTCTCTCCGACGTCGACAACAGATTGGTCGATCTGGAGAAGTTTCCCGAAGATCGTAAACTGCTGAACGAGATTTTTCGGGGTTTTCATACCATCAAGGGGGGCGCCGGATTTTTGAATGCCACCGAATTGGTTACGCTGTGCCATTTGACCGAAAATCTGTTCGATAAACTGCGAAATGCAGAAATGCACCTGACCCCCGAGTTGATGGACACCATCATGGCGTCGACTCAAGCGGTGCGTAATATGTTCGGTGAGCTTTCTCAGGCGGTACAACCTCGTCCTGCTCAACCGGAAATCATTGCTGCATTAAGATTTGCACTTGAAGGCGGGAATTCCGTCGCGCCGGCGGCTGATCCTCCTGTCGCGAATGTCAGTGCAGTTGAACCAGTGGTAGCAGTAGCCACCCAGATTCCGTCTGCCGGCATCGCACAGGCGGTTAGTGGGGGTGGGGGCGGGCCGGATTGGCAAGCACTGCACAGCGCGGTAACCGGTAATTCGGTTTCAGTGCAGGAACCGGCGGTCAAGACTGTCGAAGACGTTGCCCCTGTTTTGCCGGTAGCTGGCAGTGAAAACACGGGCGCGGTAACCCAGATGGCGCCGCATTATCCTCCAGAAGGTCGTCGCTCGACGGACAAGCCTTCCGCTGTGGCCACCGGTACGACATCCGGGCGTCGGGTAGACGAGAAAGTCGCTGCACGCGAGTCGACTATACGCGTGGATACTGCGCGTCTCGATCAGGTACTCAATCTTTCTGGTGAAATTGGTTTGACCAAAAATCGCCTGACCAGTTTGCGTACCGATATCATGGCCGGGAGAAATGATACTGATACGTTGCACGCGCTTGATCAGGCAATCAGCCAACTGGATTTGCTGGTTTCCGATTTGCAGAATTCGGTGATGAAGACGCGGATGCAACCCATTGGGCGTCTATTCCAGAAGTATCCACGGATTGCCCGTGATCTGGCGCGGCAGCTTGGTAAGGATGTCGAGTTGGCGCTTGTCGGTGAGGAAACTGAGGTCGACAAGACGATGATCGAGGATCTGGCGGATCCTCTGGTGCATTTGATTCGCAATGCTGTCGACCATGGTGTCGAGTCGTCAGAAGAACGTATGGCGGCCGGAAAGCCTGCCAAGAGTATTGTCAGGCTGGAAGCGCGCCAAGAAGGCGATCATATTGTGTTGATCGTTGCGGACGATGGCCGCGGAATGAGCCCCGAACGCATTCGCATGAAGGCAATCGAGAAAGGTATCATTAAAGAGGAAGAGGCTAATACGCTGGATGACCGGCAGAGTCTCAATCTCATCTTCATGCCGGGATTCTCGACCATGACTCAGGCGTCCGCTGTGTCGGGACGGGGGGTCGGCATGGATGTGGTGAAGACCAACATTCAGAAGCTGAATGGATCAATTGAGATCCGCTCGGAACCGGGAAAAGGGTCGGTTTTCCTTATTTCTTTGCCGCTGACGCTGGCGATTCTTCCTGTCTTGCTTGTTAGGCTGGGTGATCAACCGTTTGCATTACCGCTTTCGATGGTTCGGGAAATATTGCCTATCGAAAAGAGCAAGATGCAGGAAGTTGGAGGCAAAGAAACGCTTGTGGTTCGGGGAGAGGTGCTACCTGTCGTTGCATTGTCCCGCTTGTTAGGTTGGCCGCAATTGCAGGCTCCGGAATATGGGGTTCTGATGCAGACATCCGAGCGCAGCTTCATACTCTCGGTGGACAGCTTTGCCGGACGCGATGATGCAGTGATCAAGTCTCTTGATGATTTCCGTCCGCGTGGTGTGGCTGGGGTGACGACGCTGTCGAATGGTCAGATCGTCCTGATCCTCGATATGAAGGAATTGCTTTCAGATCTAAGTTCTCACGTAGACAGCAACTTGGCAGGAAAACAATCCAAATTACTTGAGCTTTCCATTTAATTAGCTTTAGAAACAAATGATTAGGCAGGGGGCTTTTGCCCCCTGCTTTTTTTATGGCGGTTCAGCCAATGTTGCACAAGTGCAACTATTCGAGAATCAATGTAAATAAACGTACATACCTCTTTATTTTTTATGGATTTTTTATATAATTCGGCTTAACCAACTGGACTCAGCTGATGGCCGAAGATAGCGACGTCGAAAAAACAGAACCTGCGTCAGGTAGACGGCTTGAGCGGGCGCGTGAGGAAGGAAATGTTCCTCGCTCACGAGAGGTCGGCGCTTTCCTGATACTTTTGGTTTCCGCAGGCGTGTTCTGGTTTGTCGGCTCCTGGATGATGCAGCGCATGATGCTGGTCGTGCAGCGTAGTCTGATCATCAACGATCCTTCTTTTCGCGATCCTCAATTCATGATGTCGCGACTTTCGGAAGCATCCTTTGGCGCTTTGGTGTCCATGTCGCCTCTTTTTCTGGCTGTCGTTATTGCTGCGTTAGCCTCCCCCTACTTTCTCGGTAGCTGGAATTTCTCGGCCAAGGCTTTGGTCCCGGATTTGAATCGGCTCAATCCGGTCAAAGGGGTGTCTCGCCTGGTGTCGTGGAATGGCTTGATTGAACTCTTCAAGGCCGTTGCCAAATCCTTGCTGGTGGGCGGTGTGGCAATTTACGTCTTGTGGGGTGAGCGAGGCGAATTTTTTGCCATTTTCGGGCAAAGCGTTGATGTCGGTCTGTACAGTGCCGGGCAGTTGGTTAAGTTCAGTTATCTCATGATCGTCCTGTCGATGTTGGTCATTGTGGCGATCGATGTGCCGTTTCAGCTTTGGCAGTACTACGACAAGCTCAAGATGAGCAAGGAAGAGGTTAAGCAAGAAAATAAGGAAATGGAAGGCAGTCCCGAGGTCAAGGGGCGGATTCGCCAGTTGCAGCGTGATGCAGCGCGTCGGCGCATGATGGCAGCAGTTCCGGCAGCTGATGTGATTGTCACCAATCCCACCCACTTTGCTGTCGCTCTGAACTACAAGAGCGGGATGAGCGCACCGAAGGTCGTGGCCAAAGGGATGGGGGAGATCGCACTCAAGATTCGCGAAGTTGGTGCCGAGAATGGTGTGCCAATGCTCGAAGCGCCGCCATTGGCAAGAGCGTTGTATCGTCATGCTGAGCTTGATCGGGAAATTCCCGTCGGCCTGTATGCCGCGGTAGCGGAGGTGCTGGCGTATATTTACCAATTGGCGAATTGGCGAGAAACTGGCGGCAGTTATCCGATGCCGCCGCGCGAAATTCCCGTCCCGCCCGAGCTGGTGCCGGAGGCGATGAATGGCTAGTCCGGCGATGGTTATTCAGAATTTATTCGGGCGTTCAAACCTGCGTCAGCTTGCCGCACCGGTGCTCATCTTGCTTGTGCTTTCCATGATGGTGCTGCCTCTGCCGCCCTTCATGCTGGATCTGTTCTTCACGTTTAATATTGCCATTTCGGTGATCGTCATTCTGGTGGCGATCAACGTAGTGAAGCCGCTGGACTTTTCGGTTTTCCCGACTGTGCTCCTAGTCACGACCTTGCTGCGCTTGTCACTCAATGTGGCATCCACGCGCGTGGTACTGCTCGAAGGGCATAGCGGTCCCGGCGCTGCCGGACAAGTGATCGACGCCTTTGGTCATTTCCTCGTCGGTGGTAATTATGCTGTCGGCCTTGTCGTGTTCACGATTCTGGTGGTCATCAATTTTGTTGTGATTACCAAGGGTGCCGGCCGGGTTGCCGAGGTTGCCGCTCGCTTCACGTTGGATGCGATGCCCGGCAAGCAGATGGCGATCGACGCCGACCTTAACGCCGGGTTGATTGGCGAGGATGAGGCGAGAAAACGCCGCGCCACGATTGCCGAGGAGGCTGATTTTTTCGGTTCCATGGACGGTGCGTCGAAATTCGTGCGCGGCGATGCCGTGGCCGGCATCCTGATCATGTTCATCAACGTTATCGGTGGATTGTTCGTCGGTGTCCTTCAGCATGGCATGGACGTCGGCGCTGCCGCAAAAACCTATACGCTGCTGACGATCGGCGACGGCTTGGTGGCGCAGATCCCGGCGCTGATTATTTCGATCGCCGCTGGCATGGTGGTGACGCGCGTCGGCGACACGCAGGATCTTTCGCAACAATTTCTCGGTCAGGTTTTCAATAACCCGAAGTTGATCGCCCTGACGGCGGGCATCCTTGGCCTGCTCGGCATGATTCCCGGAATGCCGAATTTCGTTTTCCTGCTATTGGCCAGTATTCTGGGAGCGCTGGCCTGGGATCTTGATCGGCGAGCGCACGCCGCCAAGCCCGTCCCCGTCGTCGCTGCTCCGACCGCTACGGGCGAGGCGCAAGAGGCGAGCTGGGCCGACGTCGCACCGCTCGACGTGCTCGGTCTTGAAGTCGGTTATCGTTTGATTCCGCTCGTCGACAAGGGGCAGGATGGCGAATTGTTGCGGCGAATTCGGGGTATTCGCAAAAAGTTTGCTCAGGAAGTCGGTTTCCTGGTTTCACCGGTGCATATACGCGATAACCTCGAACTCAAGCCGAATGTTTACCGCATCTTGCTCAAAGGCGTTGAGATTGCTCAAGGCGAGGCTTTCCCTGGCAACCTTCTGGCGATCAACCCCGGACGCGTCTCGGGGCCGCTGCCAGGGACGGCGACCAAGGATCCCGCTTTCGGTTTGCCGGCAATCTGGATTGAAAAATCGCTCCGTGATCAGGCGCAGGCTCTGGGTTATACCGTGGTCGATGCCAGTACGGTAACGGCCACGCACCTCAATCACCTGATCCTCTCGCATGCTGCAGAGCTTCTCGGTCGCCAGGAGACACAGGCGTTGCTCGACCATCTGGCGAAAGAAATTCCGAAACTCGTTGAAGATCTGGTTCCGAAGACCCTACAGCTCGGCGTTTTGCAGAAGGTACTGCAAAACTTGCTCGAAGAGGGTATCCACATCCGCGACATGCGTACCATCATCGAAACTCTTGCCGAGATTGCTCCAAGGACGCAGGACGCCGAGACGCTGACGGCGCAAGTGCGCATAGCGCTGGGGCGCTCAATCATTCAACAGCTGTATCCGAGCGGTACGGAAATGCAGGTGATGTCACTCGATCCACAGCTCGAACGCATCCTGCAGCAGGCGATTGCCGGTGGTGGCGAAAACGCCAGCATCGAGCCGAGTCTGGCGGATACGCTGTTACGCGAAACGGCGGCGGCTTCTCAGCGCCAGGAAGAGCTCGGCATGCCGGCGGTTCTTCTCGTTCCGGGAAATCTGCGCACGTTGCTTTCCCGTTTTCTGCGGCGCGGCATTTCGCAATTGAAAGTTCTCGCTCACGGCGAGGTTCCCGAAAACAAAATAATCAAGGTCACCTCGATCATCGGAGGTAGGGTATGAACGTCAGGAAATTCATAGCGGCAACGGCGCGTGACGCTCTTCACAAGGTCAAGGAATTGCTGGGTCCGGATGCGATCATCCTGTCCAATCGTGCTATACCGGGGGGCGTCGAGATCATGGCGGTCGCCGCGAGCGAAATGGACATGCTGGTGCAGTCACCTTTTGCCAAGGAAACGGCAATACAGGATGATTACACCGTCCGTCTTTCCCGGCCTACGTCCGAACCGGCTCGAAATACAGGCGTTATTTCTCCGCGCCAGACTACGCCAAGTGTACCGCCGCCACTGGCACCACGTCCGGCACCGGTCATTGAGCGGACCAACGTGCCAATGGCGAGCGGAGCGGTGACGCAGGCCGAGATTGTGCCGGCAGAAGTGGTTGATGAAATCCGTTCGCTGCGCAAAATGTTCGAGCAGCATCTTGCCGGCATGGCATGGGGGGAAAGTGCACGCTCGGAACCGGTCAAGACCGATGTTTTGCGCCAAATGCTGGACGCTGGTTTTTCGCCGCAGCTTGCCCGCGAATTGATCGCCGATTTGCCGCGCGAACTTAATCCGTCGCAATCGCTGGCTTGGGTCAAGAACCGCGCTGACCAATCGCTGCTGATGATTGACAGTGAGAATGACATTATCGATCAGGGCGGGGTTTATGCGCTGGTCGGGCCGACCGGTGTCGGCAAGACGACGACGACGGCCAAGCTGGCTGCGCGCTGCGTACTACGTCACGGCGCTAGCAAAGTTGCGTTGGTGACCATGGACGGTTACCGGATCGGTGCTTACGAGCAGCTCCGGATTTATGGTCGGATCCTCGGCGTTTCGGTATATCTGGTCAAGGATGCCGCCGAATTGAAACAGACGCTGACCGATCTGGAACACAAGCACATGGTGCTGATCGATACGATGGGGATGAGCCAGCGTGACAAGCTGGTGGGTGATCAAGTGGCGATGTTCGGCGACAGCCAAGTCAAACGTTTGCTTCTGCTCAACGCAACCGCTCGCGGAGACACGCTCGACGACGTAGTTCGCGCCTATCATGGCCCGGATGTAGCCGGCTGCATCCTGAGCAAGATCGACGAGGCGGCTAGCCTGGCTTCGGCGCTTGACGTGATCATCCGCAACGGGTTGCGCCTGCATTACGTTTCCAACGGCCAACGGGTGCCGGAAGACTTGCATCTTCCCAATCGAACCTATTTGCTACATCGGGCGTTCAAGGATGTCCCCGAGGTTTCTCCGCATCGGCTGGATGGGATGGAACCCGGTCTGGTCATGGCCAATTCGGCGTCCCTGAAGGTCGCGGCGGGAGGCCGTTTTGGCTGAGCATTTGGGTGATCAAGCCGCTGGTCTGCGTCGACTTTTTGCCAAGGAACGGACCCGGATCGTTACTTTTGCCGCAGGTGCCAACGGTCTCGGTCAGAGCTTGCTCGTCGCCAATCTTGCCGCCTCGATTGCACGGCAGGGAAAGGAAGTTCTCGTTCTTGACGAGACCATGAAAAACAACGTCGCCTCTTATTTCGGATCGAGAGGACGCTACGACCTGCAACATGTAATTAACGGTGAGAAATCGCTGTCGGAAGTGCTGCTTAACCTTGCACCCGGTGTGCGTGTTTTGCCGATGGCACGAGCCGTAAAAAGACTCGGAAAATTGAATCCCCTGCAACAACATTCGCTCATGCAGGGGTTCGCGGGGTTTGGTGCGCCAGCCGATGTGATTTTGGTGGACTCCTCGCTGGATCATCCCCTAGGGTTTTCGCCGCTGGGCTTGGTTGCACATGAAACCATCGTGTTGGTCGAACCGAAAGGGGTGTCGATCACCGATGCTTATGCCTTGATCAAGAAAGTCAGCTTGGGCTATGCGCGAAGGGATTTTCGGATTCTTGTCAATAAGGTACGCGGTTCGGAAGAGGCTGAATCGATTTTCGGCAATATCGCCCACGTAACTCACAGTCGAAAGTTGGCACGTCTCGAATATGCCGGTTTCGTGCCTCTCGATGGGCAGCTGTGCCAAGCCGCCAAGCTATCGCAGTCTGTGGTCGAGTTGTTTCCCGAGGCGCCGGCAGCAAAAACCATCCGGGCGATCGCGAGCGAGTTGCTTGATTGGCCGTTGCCTGAAAACGATTCGGGGGGGCTCGAACATTTCGTGCAACAACTGCTACACTTGAGCCAACGTATCGATCCGGTTGCCATTTACGCTTGATTCCAACCATGTATAACGCTGCTGGTCAGATCAACAGAGATCAGCTGGTACAGCGCTTCGCTCCGCTGGTTAAGCGTATCGCCTACCATCTGATGGCCCGCCTGCCTTCCAGTGTCCATGTTGACGATCTGGTCCAGAACGGCATGATGGGCTTGCTCGATGCTATCGACAAGTTCGAGAGCGGCATGGGGGCCCAGTTTGAAACTTATGCTGTGCAGCGCGTGCGTGGCGCCATGCTGGATGGCTTGCGCGAGAATGACTGGTTGCCGAGAAGTCTACGCCGGGATTTTCGGCGGATCGAAGAAGCCATTGCACGCCTTGAACAAGAATACGGACGGGCTCCGAGCGAAAAAGAGCTGGCGCGGGCTCTGGATATGCCACTCACCGATTATCAGAAAATGCTCCAGGATGCTCGTGGGCATCAACTCATTTCCTTTGAGGATATGGTCGAAGAAGGAAATGAGGATTTTCTTGAGCGGCACGTCAGCGATGTCTCGAGTGAACCTTCGAAACTGCTTGAAGATGAGAGTTTGCGTCGGCAGCTTGTTCAGGGGATCGAATCACTTCCTGAGCGGGAAAAACTGATGATGGCGCTTTATTATGAGCAGGATCTGAATTTGCGCGAAATCGGCGAAGTGATGGGCGTTACCGAATCCCGTGTTTGCCAATTGCATAGCCAGGCAGTCGCCAGGCTGCGAACAAAAATCCTGGGGAGCGGTGTGCTGAAGAGAAAGAAGGCCGCATCGAATGGATAAGATTAGCATTGTCGGGCTGGTTTTGGGGGTTCTGGCGATCGTCGGAGGTCAGCTTCTCGAGGGCGGACATATCGGGTCGTTGTCGCAGCCGGCTGCTCTGCTGATTGTGTTGGGCGGAACCATGGGTGCCGTCATGCTGCAAAGCCCCTATGCGACCTTTGTTCGAGGTTTGCGCATGGTGAGTTGGGTTTGGTATCCACCCGTTCTCGATTTTGCGGAGATGATCCGCCAGGTCACTCTCTGGAGCCAGACGTCGCGGCGTGAGGGTTTGCTGGCGCTGGAGAATGTCATCAATCAGTTGAAGGATGACTTCACTCGCAAGGGGTTACAGTTGCTGGTCGATGGCGCTGAACCCGAGCGCTTGCGTGAAGTGCTCGAGGTGGAGATCAATACCTTTGAGCAAGAAATGAAATTGTCAGCAAGAATCTGGGAGGCAGCTGGCGGGTATGCTCCCACGATCGGGATTCTTGGCGCGGTACTGGGTCTCATTCAAGTCATGGAGAATCTGTCGGATCCTTCCAAGCTTGGCGCCGGGATTGCCGTGGCTTTTGTGGCGACGATTTATGGCGTCGGATTGGCCAACCTGGTGTTTTTGCCAATGTCAAACAAGCTCAAGGCGCATATCAATCGGCTTGTCTTACAGCGTGAAATGATCGTGGATGGTTTGGTCGGTATCGCTAATGGCGATAATCCGCGCATCATCGAGAGCCGACTTCAGGGCTACGTGTTTTAAATTATGGCCCGCAAACGGCGTGAGGACGAGCACGATAATCACGAACGCTGGCTCGTTTCGTATGCGGATTTCATCACGCTTCTTTTTGCTTTTTTTGTCGTCATGTATGCTTTGTCGACGGTAAACGAGGGTAAATACCGCATTCTCAGTGATTCGCTGGTCAGTGCGTTCCGCAATATTCAGGTCAATACGACGTCGTCGATGCCAGTAGTCATGCCGCCACCGATACCTAATATTCGCAAATCGCAGCCTACCGTGCCTTCTTCCGAGGCGGTCAAGCAGAAACAACAGCGGCGCGAAAAGATGCGCAACGTGGCCAAGGACATCATGGAAGTGATGGCGCCTCTGGTGGCCGAAGGCAAGGTCAGGGTGATCGAGACCGGCAATGGTGTGACCATAGAGATCAACGATAGCGTGTTGTTTTCACCCGGGCAGGCCGTGCTTCAGCCGCCAATCGTAAAAGCCATACGCGCGATTGCCGAGGTGTTGGCACCTACCGACTTCCCAATGACGATCGAAGGTCATACCGACAACATACCAATAAATACACCGCAGTTTCCGTCCAATTGGGAATTGTCAGCAGTCAGGGCGACGACCGTTCTCCGGTTGTTCGTCGATGCCGGAGTGGCCTCGGATCGGCTGACGGCGATCGGTTATGCGGATACCCGTCCCGTCGAGCCGAATTTGTTGGCCGATGGTCGGGCGCGCAATCGTCGTGTGAGCATTCTGATCGACTCGAACGTGCCGGAAAAAGGCAAGGAACTCGATTTGCAGTGAAGCGCAATGGCTAAGTGCGGCTCGGAAAAGTGCTGCTCGGAGGCTATAGGGGCCGGCGGCGACCGCGATTAAGCGGCGTCGTTGATACGGCGACTTTCCGTTGAAGTCGATTGGCCGTCAGGGCCATAGAGGGGGAGCGAGCTGCGGTTGCTGCCCAGCAGGATTTCGAGGGCTTTGCTGTTATGTTGCATGTGGATCCTGATCAGATCGCCATTGAGACGATTTAATTCCCGAGCCTCAGCGGCTAGCGCAAGAATATCCGACCACAACTTGGGGACGTCTTGCATCTCGGAATTTTTGCTGCACCAAGATTCAATTCCCTGCTTATCGTAAGAGAAACCTTGCTTGCACAGGAGTTCTACACGTTTTTCTGCCAGTTCATTGAGTTTGGCGGCCAAAGCCCCCTTCTGCTCTGCAAAGTCAGCTAGACGATCAATCTTGCCTTGGCTGAGGTTGTCCTGCTCACGTTCGAGAACGGTAACGAATTGTCGGACGAGTTCAAACTCGGACTGCAGGATTTTCTTGAAGTCGGCAATTGGCGTAATTGGAGCCACAGGTTTGCTCAGGCTTGACGCTGCGAGTCGATGAGTTCTTTCGCAGAGGCGATCAGTCGGTCCGCTATGGCGTCGGCATTGATCGTGAACCGACCTTCCGCAATCGCACTCTTGATTTCGGCAACTCGAGCGGCATCGAAACTCGATTCGTCACTATTGGCTCGCAATTGAGCTGCCAGTCCGCTTAAATGAACGTCGTCTGTTGCTGCCGCCGTTTTTTCGGGTGCAGAGCCTCGTAAATCCTTGTTCAGCGGTGCAGGAGAGGTTTTTGTTGTGCCGTCGATTTTCATGGTGGCGCCTCGATAGAATGCTTCTTGATAGCTGTATCGGCTGGATGTGCCGGAACTTTAGCATTATTTCTGAAATTGAAAGTGGCGTCGAGATTAATGCGTAATTTCGACGATTCCGCCTGTTCGTGCGATTCCGTTCACGGTTTGTCCGTTGCTGGTTCTGACCTGAACAATCTGTCCGGCGACGGCATTGTTCAGCGCTTTGCCTTCGCTGCTGACGGAGAATCCTGGACCGTTGGATACCGTCTTCACGGTCTGGCCCTGCTGGACTGCAAACGGCGCTTTGAGTCGGTCGTCACGCAGGGGTTGTCCGGCGGCAATTCCGAATTTAACAGTCTGTCCAATGGCCCGTGATTTTTCTGTGATGATATTGGGTGGCAATTTACTTAAGTCACCACTGCGCACGACAATGTCTCTTTCGCCGATGGTATAGCCAGCTGGCATCGTGCGCGCGGAAATGAGGTAATTGCCACTGACGCTGACTTCGACTTGGACATAGATCGTCCAGTTCGAAGGACCGAGGCAGCGGACACCGACCGTTGATTTTCCCCACAGTTTCGCGCCATGGGGAAGGAAAGGCTGGAAAGCCTGACAGGGGGAGAGCTGCGTATTTGGATCGAGAGGCTCAATGCGAAAGCTGACTTTACCCGGCAAGCCTTGTGTCTGAATATGCAGGAAGTCAGTCAGAGCAGCGTCGAACTCATTTTCGGCCAGAACAGGGTTGACGAACAATATTGAAACTAGCGGGATAAAACACCATGACCGGGCGCGGTTAAGCATGAGGCGGTAAGTGCTAAGAATCCGGTTTGAAATTTGCATTCCGGTATTTTGCCTGATCATCGTCTGTTCGCGAAGTCTCGCCTCTGTTGTCGAAGCGTGCTAGTTGCCGGCAATAATTGCCGATCCTATGCAAAAGGTGATGCTGTCTTTGCTTATGTTCATAGGTTTCGTGGGATTTCAAAGGTATTTCATACGTGGCACAAGAATTGCCTAACGGTCGATAGGGTTTTAGATCGAACGGAGCGCCTGTGCTTAGCAAAATCGACAACGAATTCGGATTCCTGCAAACCGCCTTGGGCTTGCGCGCTCAGCGTCAGCAGGTGATTGCGGGAAATATCGCTAATGCCGATACGCCGAATTACAAGGCGCGTGACTTCAACTTTGCTACAGCGCTCAAGGAGGCAGTAGCCGGGCGCAGTGCAGGGGATTTGCCTTTGGCGACGACCGCGCCAGGCCATCTGCAGGTTGGTGCTGGCGGTGATTTGGCTAGGCTCCAGTACCGCGTCCCGACGCAATCGAGTGCTGACGGCAATACGGTGGACATGGACGTCGAGCGTGCTGAATTTTCTGAAAACGCGATTCGCTATCAAGCCGGATTAACCTTCATTAGTGGCAAGATCAAAGCCATGACCATGGCTATCCAGGGGCAATAATCATGAGCATGTTCAACGTTTTTCATATTGCGGGAAGTGGGATGACGGCGCAGGCCATGCGTCTGAATGCCGTCGCCAGCAATCTCGCCAACGCCGACAGCGTTGCCGGTCCAGATGGCAAACCCTACCGTGCCAAACAGGTGGTTTTCGAGGCCGTGCCGATGAGCGGGCAGTCGGGACAAAGCGTTCGCGTACAGCAGGTCGTCGAGGACGCTACGCCGGGGCGCATGATCTATAACCCGAGCAATCCGGCCGCCGACGAGAAGGGCTACGTCACGATGCCAAACGTCAATCCAGTCGACGAAATGGTCAATATGATCTCGGCATCGCGCGCGTACCAGACCAATACCGAGATCATGAACACGGCTAAACAACTGTTATTGAGAACGCTGTCGATTGGGCAGTAATTAAGGATTATTGGAGAGTATTCATGGCAACCGTACAAAGCAGTACATCATCCAGCGTCTACGATGCGATCAATGCCGCGAGCGGCGGTACGGGGACGTCCAAGACGCAGGAGGCACAGGATCGGTTCCTCAAGCTGTTGGTTACCCAATTGAAGAACCAAGACCCTCTGAATCCTATGGATAATGCGGAGATGACCAGCCAGTTGGCTCAAATGAGTACGGTCGAGGGGATCGACAAGCTCAATACGACACTGAATGGCTTGGTTGATGATCTGGGAACCAGCCAGTCGATGCAGGCGGCAAGTTTGATCGGCAAGAATGTGATGGTCACCGGCAATCAACTGGCTTTTGCCGATGGTGTTGGCTACGCCGGTATCAATCTGGCGTCGGCCGCCGATGAAGTGACAGTGAAAATTCTTGATGCCAATGGCGCGGTTGTTCAAACCCAGTCGCTGGGTGAGCAAGAGGCCGGCGTGGTCAATTTCGCCTGGGACGGCAAGACAAGCGCAGGGACGACGGCAGCGGCCGGCAACTATAAATTCTCTGTGCAGGCGACTCAGGGCGGCAAGGCGGTCACCGTCGATCCTCTGCAAATTGGCACGGTTTCTGCTCTGGTTAGGACAAGCAGCGGTTTCCAGCTAGATCTGGGGGCGCTTGGCAATGCCGATTTCAAGAACGTGCAGCAGATCCTCTAAGTTCAGGAGAATACAATGTCATTCCAACAAGGCTTGAGCGGGCTGAATACTTCAGCGAAGGCACTGGACGTGCTGGGCAACAATATCGCGAATGCCAATACCGTCGGCTTCAAGTCGTCGGAGGTGCATTTTTCCGATGTTTATGCCGCTTCGCTTTCCGGCGGTGGCGCTTCACAGATTGGTATCGGCAGCGCGTTGTCCGCCATCCAGCAGTCCTTTACGCAGGGCAACATTACGGCGACCAATAATCCGCTCGATATTTCGATCAACGGCAACGGATTTTTCCGGATGAGCAACAGCGGGTCGATCTCGTACACACGTAACGGGCAGTTTCATTTGGACAACGCGGGCTATATCGTTAACGATCAGGGTTTCAAACTGATGGGGTATGCCGCTGATCCGACGACCGGCACGATTTCTCCGTCCGACCCGTTGGAAATCCAGTTGTCGAGTGCCCAGATTTCGCCGCGTGCGACGAGTGACCCGCTCTCCGGGGATGTGACCGCAGTGTTGAACCTCGATTCTCGCGAAGGTGTGCCGTCGATCGTGCCATTCAACAAGGACAATCCGCAGACGTATAACTTCTCGACGGCCTTGTCGGTATACGACACGCTCGGCGTGGCGCATACGTTAACTTTATATTTCCAGCGGACGGTCGCCGGCGGTGCCTGGAACGTGTATGGCACGATGGATGGCGCCGCAGCAACGAACATCGCGACGACAGCGGGCCTGCCGGCGGGCGGCGGCGCGTCGGCGACGGCTGGCGGTGGTGCGCTGGCCTTTAATACGTCGGGGGCGCTGACATCGACCATGCCGATTACCTTGCCTTCCTGGACGCTGACTTCCGGGGCAGCATCCCCATGGTCCCCCGGTGCCATCGATTTTACCGGAACCACCCAATACGGTAGTAAATCAAGCGTCGATGCACTGACGCAGGGCGGTTACGCCTCGGGGGCGTTGTCCGGATTGTCGATTGGGACGGATGGCGTGGTGCAAGGCCGATATACCAATGGCCAATCACGGGACTTGGGGCAGGTGGTCCTGGCCTCATTTACCAACCCGAACGGATTGCAGTCGGTGGGCAACAATCAATGGGTGGCGACTTCGGATTCCGGACCCGAGCTTGTTTCTGCCCCGGGTAGTGGTGGCAGGGGCGTGCTGCAGTCGTCGTCGATCGAGGAGTCAAATGTTGATTTGACGGCGCAACTGGTCAATATGATTACCCAGCAGCGCAACTATCAGGCCAATGCGCAGACGATCAAGACCCAGGACCAAATCCTGCAGACCTTGGTTAACCTGAGATAACAATAAATAACGGCTAAGACGGAGGCATTGGACAACCATGGATCGTCTGATTTATACCGCGATGACCGGCGCCAGGCATGCGTTTCTGCAGCAGGCCGGCGTCGCCAACAATCTGGCCAATGCGTCGACCATCGGTTTCCGCGCCATGGAGCACAAGTTCCGCGCCGTGCCGATCCAGGGCGAGGGGGCGCCGACGCGGGCTTTCGTCGTCGATGCCTCGGTTGCCGACGTTCTCGACCAGGGGCCTTTGATGGCGACCGGTCGTCCGCTCGACGTCGCCGTGCAAGGGGCTGGGTGGATCGCGGTGCAAACCGAAGACGGCCGTGAAGCCTACACCCGCGCGGGCAATTTGCAGACCAACGCTAATGGCCAACTGCAAACCGCCAGTGGTATCAACGTTCAGGGCGACGGTGGCCCGATTGCCATTCCGCCAGACAACAGCATCACGATTTCGCCCGATGGCACGGTTTCGGTCGTGCCGCTCTATGGTGCGCCCAACAATGTCAGCGTGGTCGGCCGTATCAAGCTGGTCAACCCGCCGGAGAATGAACTGATTCGCGGCGATGACGGACTGTTTCGCCTGAAAAGTGGCGAACCGGCGGCGCTCGATGAAAACGTCCGGCTGGCGACCGAGACGCTTGAAGGCAGTAACGTCAATCCGGTCGATGCCATGGTCAACATGATTAGCTTGGCGCGGCAGTTCGAGATGCAAATCAAGATGCTGCAGACTGCTGATGCCAATGCCAGCAAGGCGAGTCAGATTCTTTCTTTAAATAGCTAACAGGAATAAAGCCCGATGATCCGCTCACTCTGGATTGCCCGAACCGGCCTCGATGCTCAGCAAACGAGCCTGGATGTGATCGCCAACAATCTGGCCAACGTCAGCACCAACGGTTTCAAGCGCGCTCGTCCGGTTTTCGAGGACTTGCTCTATCAGACGCTACGGCAACCGGGGGCACAATCGTCGCAATCGACGCAGATTCCCGGCGGCCTGCAGCTCGGTACTGGTGTGCGTCCGGTATCGACAGCGCGCATCCATACACAAGGCTCCGTTCAACAGACGGGCAACCCTCTGGACGTGGCGGTCGACGGCGCTGGATTTTTCCAAGTATTGTTGCCAGACGGCACGACGGCTTATACCCGCGATGGTTCTTTCCAGCGCGATAATCAGGGGCAGGTGGTGACGGCGAGCGGCTATCCTTTGCAGCCGAGCATCACCATTCCGGACAATGCCTTGTCGATCACCATTTCGCGTGACGGTGTGGTTTCCATTACCCAGCCGGGAACAACGGCGACAACCCAAGTCGGAACCTTGCAGTTGGCGACCTTCGTCAATGTCGGTGGCCTGCAGAGCGTCGGGGAAAATCTTTTCCTGGAAACGGCTTCCAGTGGTTCGCCGACGCCGAATACACCGGGCACCAACGGGGCTGGCATCCTCAATCAGAATTACGTTGAAACTTCGAACGTCAATGTCGCCGAAGAACTGGTCAGCATGATTCAGACGCAACGGGCCTACGAAGTCAATTCCAAGGTGGTGACGACTTCCGACCAGATGCTTGGCCGACTGACGCAGTTGTAACGGAGTGATCATGAAGCGTGCGCTTTCAGTACTGTTGCTCGGGCTGGTCGTCAGCGCCTGTACGACAGTGCCGCCGACCAACGTTCATCAACCGATGACGGCTCGTCCGGCACCCCGACAGGAAAGCCAAGCCGCGACCGGCAGCATTTTCCAGGCAGGCGCAGCGCGTACGCTTTTCGAGGATCGACGGGCAAGATACGTGGGCGATACGCTGACCATCGGTATCGCCGAGACGACCAATGCTTCGACCAAGTCGAATACCAAGGCCAGTCGTGGCGGCAGCATCAGTGCTTCGGTGCCGACGATCACCGGCTTGCCCGGCAAGACCTTCCAAGGCATGGGCTTGTCCGCGGAAAGCGCGGTAAGCCATGACGGCAAAGGCGAAGCAGCGGCCAACAACGTGTTTACCGGCACCATCACGGTTACCGTGATCGAAGTCCTGCCGAACGGTAACCTGCTGGTTTCCGGCGAGAAACAAGTGTCTATCGGTGCGGGCACCGAATATATCCGTATTTCCGGCGTCGTGAATCCCTATTTCCTCAATGCGGCGAATACGATCAGCTCGACGCAGGTGGCCGATGCGCGCATTGAGTATAAAGAAAGTGGTGTCATCAGCGAGGCGCAGGTCATGGGCTGGCTGGCGAGATTTTTCCTCTCCGCCCTTCCGTTCTAGTTGAAGTCGAGGCACGTCATGACCAAGTTTTCCGGCAAGTCGATTCGCAAACTGGCAATTCTTGCCTGTTGTCTGTTGCCGCTTGTTGCCGGAACAGCGTTTGCCGACCGGATCAAGGACCTGGCCACGGTACAGGGTATCCGCAACAACCAACTGGTCGGTTACGGTCTTGTCGTCGGACTCGACGGTACCGGTGACCAGACGACGCAAACGCCATTCACGACGCAAAGCATCATCAACATGCTGGCGCAACTGGGGACGACACTGCCGACGACGCAGTCGTTGCAATTGAAGAACGTCGCCGCGGTCATGGTGACGGCCGAATTGCCGCCATTCTCGCGTATCGGTCAGCGCATCGACGTCACCGTGTCGTCGATGGGCAACGCCAAGAGTTTGCGCGGTGGCACCTTGATCATGACGCCGCTGAAAGGCGCGGACGGGCAGATTTACGCGCAGGCGCAAGGCAACCTGATGGTTGGCGGCGTCGGTGCGGTTTCGGGTGGCAACAAGGCCGTAATCAATCACCTTCTTGCCGGTCGGATCGCGTCCGGGGCGACGGTCGAACGTGAAGTGCCGACGATGCTTGGCCAGGGCGCGTTTGTCCATTATGAAATGCGGGAGACCGATTTCGGTAATACGCAGCGGGTCGTTGAAGCGATCAACCGCGAGATGGGCGCAGGAACGGCCGAAGCCGTCGATGGTCGCATGATCCGCGTCAATGCCCCGCTCGATCCGAACTTGCGCGTCGCGTTCATGGGCCGGGTCGAGAATCTGGACGTGCAGATGATCAAGGGCATGGCCAAGGTCATCGTAAATCCGCGTACGGGATCGGTCGTCATGAACCAGATGGTGACGATTGATGCCTGTGCTGTAGCGCATGGCTCGCTTTCGGTGGTCGTGACTTCCGATCAGCAGGTCAGTCAGCCTAATGCCTTATCGGGTGGGCAGACCGTGACGACAAACCAGACCGACATCGCGATCAACCAAAGCGGGGGGGCGCTGATGACCTTGAAGCGCGGGGCGAAGCTTTCCGATATCGTCAAGGCTATTAACGCGCTGGGGGCCAATCCGCAAGATCTGATCTCGATTCTGCAAGCGATGAAGGCGGCGGGTGCACTCCATGCCGATCTGGAAGTGATTTGATCGCTTGTTCGCTATGATCGGGTAATTGCAGGCCTAAAAATTGCTTGATTCAGCTTATGAAAGCTGAAGACATCCAATCCAATCGTTTCGTGCTCGACCTGAAGGCCGCGGCCGAACTCAAATCGCGAGTCAGGCAGGATCCGCAAGCGGGCTTGAAATTGGCGGCCCAGCAATTCGAAGGCATGCTGTTGCAGATGATGCTGAAAAGCATGCGCGATGCGACGTCGCAGGATGGTCCAATGGATAGCGACCAGACCCGATTCTTCACGTCCATCATGGATCAGCAACTGGCCCAGAATCTTTCCTCGAAAGGCGCGCTGGGTTTTGCCAAACTGATCGAGCAGCAACTCGGACGCAATCTGGCGAGTGGCGATCCGCAAAGCACGGCGTTACCGCTTGAAGCCATGCAGCAGGCCTTGCTGCAACGGCAAGCGGCAAATTCTGCCTATCCTCTGTCGGCCGGTGCCGAGCGCATTCGTAGCGCGGCGGCGACACCGGCTGCGGTTCCGTCATCCGATGCCGCAAGCGATCCTACAGATTTCGTCAATCGGGTCTGGCCGCACGCCGTTTCTGCGGCGCAGAGCCTTGGAGTGCCGCCGCATTTTCTCGTGGCGCACTCGGCGCTCGAAACCGGTTGGGGCAAGACGGAAATCCGCTCTGTCGATGGATCGCCTACTTACAACATTTTTGGCGTTAAGGCTGGCCGTAATTGGTCGGGGCCATCGGTTGAGGTGCAGACGACCGAGTACGTCAACGGCGTCGCACAGTCCACTCGCGAAAAGTTCCGGGTTTACGGTTCCTATGCCGAGGCCTTCGCCGACTACGCGAGCCTTCTGCGCAACAATTCGCGTTTTTCCGGGGTGCTCGGGCAACAGGATGGCGTGCAATTTGCGCGTTCGTTACAACAGTCGGGCTATGCCACTGATCCCATGTATGCCGAAAAACTGGGCCGGATCATCAATGGCACAACGCTAAGGCAAGCCCTTGCCGGATAGCGGCGGCCTCAATTATTCGACGGAACTGTCGTTATAGACGGGGACAAGGAGAAGCACCATGGGATCAGGAGTTTTCGGGATAGGCGTTGGCGCGATACAGAATGCGCAGTTCGGGTTGCTCACTACTGAGCACAATATTGCCAATGCGCATACGGCCGGCTATAGCCGCCAGCGGGTTATCCAGACATCGAATATCGCGGTTCAAACCGGCTCTGGCTTCATTGGTCAAGGCGCCCATGTTTCCACGATTGAGCGGATGTACGATGGCTATATTGGGGCTCAAATCAACAATGCTCAGGCCAATGTCAGCGAACTCGAGGCCTATTCTTCGGAAATCAGCCAGATCAACAGCATGCTCGCCGATCCGAATGCGGGCTTGTCATCGGCGATGACCGCTTTTTTCAAAGGCATTCAACAGGTGGCTGCCGATCCGAGTTCGTTGACGGCCAGGCAGTCGATGGTTTCGTCGGCAGAGGCGATGATTTCCCGGTTCCAGGGACTTGAACAGCGGATTAGTGAGCAATATGACAGCGTGAATAGTCAGATTGAGGGATACGTCTCTTCGATCAATTCTTATGCGCAACAAATTGCGAACCTCAACGAGCGAATCATTCTGTCGCAGTCGGCGACCAGTCAGCCGCCGAACGATTTACTCGATCAGCGGGACCAACTGGTTGCTGAACTTAACACCCTGATCAAGGTCAGCACCACGACCAACTCAGATGGTACGTTTAACGTCTATATCGGCAACGGGCAGCAACTGGTGACGCGAACCCAGGTCAGCGAACTTACCGCGCTGGGGGCTTCAGCCGATACGTCGCGGGTCGTTGTGGGCCTGAAAACCCCCAGTGGCAATCTCGAACTGCCAGAGTCGTTGATTACGGGGGGGAGCCTGGGGGGATTGCTTGAGTTCCGGTCAGAATTTCTGGATCGGACGGCCAACGATCTCGGCCGAATTGCTGTTTCGATGGCCTTGACCTTCAACGCCCAGCAAGCGCTGGGCCAGGATTTGACCGGAAAAATTGCAGGCGATACCGGTTTTGTCAGCAATTTCTTTACCGTACCGACGCCCAAGGTGGTCGCCAATAGCCTGAATCCTGCCACTGCTCCCAACGTGACCGTGAGCTACATTTCTCCGCCGCCGTACGACGGAAATTTTTACACTGACCTGACGAGTAGCGACTATCTTTTGGAGTCAAATGGTTCGCCTGTGACTTTGAAACTGACTCGGCTCAGCGACAATGCTTTTTGGACGGGATCGGACGTGACGACCCTGAATGCAAATATTGCGTTAAGTGCTCAGGGGTCGCAGGGATTTGAGATTGCAACGAGTGGCGCATTCGTAGCCGGATCGACCTATCTGATTCAGCCGACACGTGAAGCCGCCCGCAACATTGCCATCAATCCGACGATCGAGGCCGATGTTCGGCAAATTGCCGTGGCTGCACCAATCCGCACTTCCGTTAATACCTCGAATACCGGCAATGCAACGATTTCTGCGGGTGCTGTTGGGCCAAACTATTCAGTCGCCGATTTTCCTGTGACATTGACCTATAACAGTGGAAGTCCTCCAACTTTGACCGGATTTCCCGCGTCGGCTTATCCTGTGACGGTCGAAGAAAATGGCACGACGACTAGTTTCGCATCGGGCGCGGTTACCTACACCACTGGTGCGACGATTACCTTTTCCGGAATCAGCTTCGAAATCAGCGGTACGCCCAAGGACGGGGATAAGTTCGAGATCACCAGAAACAACAACGGGGTTTCCGATGGACGAAACGTACTGCTGATGGGGAAGCTTCAGACGCAAAGCACGATGTCTGGACAAACGGCGACCTTCCTCGGGACTTATGCCCAGCTGGTTAGCGATGCCGGGAACAAAGGGCGGGAAGTGAATACGACGCTGCAAGCGCAGCAGAGCTTGCTGGAGCAGTCTCAAAGTGCACGAGACTCGTTTTCCGGGGTGAACCTCGATGAGGAAGCGGCCAATCTTTTGATGTATCAGCAGGCTTACCAAGCTGCGGCCAAGATGATTGAAATCGGATCGAAGCTCTTTGATTCGATTCTGGCCATTGGCTAAAGGAGAGAATCATGCGTGTCAGCACTAGCCAAATTTACGATGTCGGTGCCCGGAATATCATCAAGAACCAGAGCGATCTTTACAAGACGCAGAATCAGCTGTCGACAGGGCGTCGCATTCTGACCGCGGAAGATGATCCGGTGGCCGCTTCGCAAGTCCTTCTCGATACTCAGGCACGAGAAGTGAATTCGCTATATGCGGACAATCAGTCGAATGCCAGCGCTCAGCTTGCGCTTGAGGAAAGCCGTCTGAGTTCCGTGGTCGATGCGATCCAGTTCATCAAAGAGAAAGTGATCGCTGGCAGCAATGCGTCTTTGTCGGATACTCAGCGCGAGTATTTTGCTGTGGATCTGCAGGGGCAACTCGATGCCCTGCTGGGCATTGCCAACAGCGCCGATGCGAGTGGGCACTACCTTTTTTCCGGTTTTCAGGGGGCGACGCAGCCTTTTCAGCTTCTGACTTCAGGAAGTGTCCAGTATGTTGGGGACGAAGGGCAACGTTTGTTGCAGGTGGGGGCATCGCGTCAAATCGCCGTCAGCGATTCCGGGCGGGAGATATTTCTCAACAATGGTTCCGGTAACGGAACGTTTGTGACATCGGGCGCTCCGGGCAATACCGGAACCGGGATTATCGATAACGGAACGGTCTTGAATCCGAGCGTTGCTCTGCCCACGCCGCCTTCCTACTATCAAGTCAGCTTTACCTCAGGCACCCAGTACGATATTACGATTGAGCCTGCAGGAACCTCGGTCGTCAGTGGTGCGACTTATGCTACGGGAGCAGCGATTACCGGTATTACCGGAGTTTCCTTTGCCATTCAGGGCGCTCCGGCCGCAGGAGATACTTTTACCGTCGCCGCAAGCACCAACCGTAGTGTCTTTGAAACGGTACAGGATTTGATTACGGCGTTTCGGACCGATATCGCTGGCGACCCCGTCGCTGCCGCGAGTGTTCGCAATACGATCAACAGCAACCTGGAAAATCTTGATCGAGCACTGGAAAATGTCTCCCGCGTTCAGGCATCGATCGGATCGCGCCGGAAAGAGCTTGAGGGGCTGTCCGATCTTTCCAGTAATCTGGATCTGCAATATCAGGAAAAAATATCGGATCTTCAGGATCTCGATTACACCGAGGCAATTTCTAGGTTTAAGAAACAGCAGACGCAGCTGGAGGCAGCCCAAAACTCATTCGTGCAGATCAGTGGATTAAGTCTTTTTAACTATATTTAAAAGCTGATGCGACTTCTCATTTCTATTATCGCGCTAATTGTTTCGGCTTGCGGAACGACGACCAAGCTCAACTCGGCAGTTGACCGAATGCGCGAGGAGGAACCCTTGGAGTTGTCTCCGGGGGTCTCTGTCAATGTCGAAACGGCTGTCGTCGCGGGGGCAATGCATCATTTTGACGCGCCACGACTGTTTGGTCACGCCATCCTTTCTTCGACACAGGCAGCACTTTTCTACATCATCTACGATCCTCTGGCGCCTAACTGGGAAATCAAGGAGAGAGCGATAAATCAAGAAACATTTATGCTTTCCCTGAAAGCCAAGAGTTTTCGCATTGGCGGTGATGGCGAAGCACTCATGGCCCTGAAACGTCGAGCCTTGTATCTACAACGTGTAAAGGGATATTCCAGTTATCAGATACTTGATTACTCGGAAGGAATTGAGTCCACGACGCCGTTTACGCATCGGGTATCCGAAGGGACCATTCGTCTGGTTAAAACACCCTGAAGCTGAAGCAGGCTGCCAGGTTAGCCAGCGATGACGAAATAACCGAGGATCGATTCCAGCCCGAAATCGAAAAGCTGCAGGATTGGTGCACTCATATAGGTCATTGCGACCAGCAATGCGGCGAATCCGACCAGCATGGTGATCGCGAAACCAATGGCGATAATGTTGAGTTGCGGAGCGACTCGTCCAAGGATTCCAATTGCGATATTCGTGATTAACAGCGCAATGACAATCGGGAGCGCTATCAAGACTCCGGAAGAGAAAATGACGCCGCCCGCATTGGCAATATTCGACCAGCTGGTCTTTTCAATGACACTCGAAGCCACTGGAAGCAAATCAAAGCTCTTCGCTAGTGTGGCAATGACCATCAAGTGCCCGTTAATTGCCAGAAAAATCAGCAGCGCCAACATGCCGATGAATTCCGGAATCACCGCAGTTTGCGATCCGCTTTGCGGATCATAGGAAGTGGCGAAACCGAGTCCCATCTGATTGCTGATCATGGTGCCTCCTAGGTCGATGGCGCTGAACACCAAGCGAAGAGAAAAGCCCATCGCAAACCCTATGGCAAGTTGCCAAGCAAAAATGAGAAGTCCCTGTCCTGATGCGGGGTCAATCGGCGGCATCTTGGGGAGTGTCGGGCTAATGGCGATGGTGAAGATCAGGCCGGCAAGAAGACGGACCCGGCGCGTCATGCCGACATTGTTGAATGGCGGAGCAACAGCGAGGAAGGCGAGAATACGGGTGAGGGGATAGAAATACGCCACGATCCATGCATTGATTTCCGCAGTCGTCAGCGTAATCATGACTGCCGTATTTAGCCGATGAGTTGAGGGATGCTTTCGAACAGGCGACGGATGAAGTCAACCATCATTTGCAACATCCATGGGCCGGCAAGAATAAGCATGAGAAACATGCCGACCAATTTCGGGATGAACGAAAGCGTTTGTTCGTTGATCTGCGTTGCGGCCTGGAAGATGCTGACGACCAACCCAATGACAAGTGCCGCCAGCAGGGGCGGTCCAGCCAGAACCAACGCCATTTCGATGGCCTGCCGGCCAATGTTCATGACTTGTTCGGGGGTCATGGCGTAAAACTCATGACGAGAGAACCGAGAAGGAGGTGCCAGCCATCGACAAGGACGAATAGCATCAGTTTCAGTGGCAGGGCGACCATCACTGGTGACATCATCATCATGCCCATTGACATGAGGATACTAGCAACGACCATGTCGATGATCAGGAAAGGGATAAAGATGATGAATCCGATCTGGAATGCCGTTTTCAACTCGCTGGTGACAAAGGCCGGGATCAATACCCGCATCGGGATATCCTGCGGGGATTCGAATTTAGGGGCGTTGGCGAGGCGAGCAAATAAACCGATATCGGTCTCTCGCGTTTGTTTGAGCATGAAGCTGCGCAGGGGAACGGCGCCACGTTCGACGGCCTGATTGAAAGTGATCCGGTTTTCTGAAAGTGGCAGATAAGCGTCGGTGTAAACCTTTTCCAAAACCGGGGACATGATGAAAAAAGTCAGGAAGAGGGCGAGACCGACCAGAATCTGGGTAGGGGGCGACGATTGTGTGCCCAAGGCATGACGGAGTAGCCCCAGCACGATGATGATACGTGTGAAACTCGTCATCATTAGTAGTGCGGCGGGAATAAAGGTCAGCGCCGTCAGCGTGATCAGTGTCTGGATCGGTAGCGTGTAGGTTTGGCTTCCTCCAGGACCCGGTGTGCTGGTAACCGCCGCGAGGCCACCGGATTGTGCCCAGGCTGAGATAGGTGAAAAGAGCAGCGCGAAAACGACGGCCGGAATCCAGTAGCGCAACTTAAGGGCTTTCATGCTTGCGCTCCGAGAACTGCTTCAACCATTGGGCAAACGGTTTGTCCCCTGCGTTGGAAACAGGGAGTTCGCCTTTCGGAAGTGTGTGCAATGTTTTGATCTGCCCCGGGACAACCCCAATTACGATCCATTCATCGCCGATTTCGACCAGAACGATGCGTTCTCGCGTACTGATCATTAGCCCGCCAACAACGCGCATGGGGCCCGCGTTTCCGAAGTTCAATCCCCCGTTGATTTTTCGTAGAAAAAAGGCGCCGAGAAAAAGGACGCCGATAACCAGCAGGAGCCCCAACACCATTTGTAGCATGGCCGGAGTCGAAACGCCCGGCATGTTGTTTGTCGGAGATTGTGCAAGCGCTGCTGTCGAGGACATCGCGAGCAGCGTGCCCAAACATGCGGTGATGGCGCTATGGGGGGGAGCGAAAATTCGGATCAAGTGCGTAGGCCAAATTGAATTTGGCCGATATCTTAACCTAGAAAACGAATTTGAACCACGAAGAAAACGAAGTTCACAAAGAAAGTCAAAGACTTGCAATGCACCGTTGCTATTTCGTCGGCTTATGTGCCTCGATCGCACAACATCTTGTTTTCCTTCGAATCCTTTGTGGTTAAGCCAGTCTTTTTAGCTTGATCCTTGTCAAGACGAGGAGGCCGTGGAGGCGATTCCAGCTTGAGCGCAAGTAGGGGGTCGATGGCCGGATCAGCGGCCGATTTTTCGCATGCGTTCGGAAGGCGTGATGATGTCGGTCAGGCGGATGCCGAATTTGTCGTTTACTACCACGACTTCGCCTTGGGCAATCAGCGTGCCATTGACGAAGACACTCATCGGCTCTCCGGCCATAGCATCGAGTTCGACGACCGAACCATGGGCGAGTTGCAACAGGTTTTTGATGGTGATTTTAGTTCGCCCCAGCTCAACGGCAATCTGGACAGGAATGTCCAGAATCATGTCGAGCTCGTTCATCATGGACGCTTTGCCGTCGGTTTCTCCAAAAGAAGGAAAAATTTGCGCTGGCTGAGCGGCTACCGCTTCAGATTCCGCAGTGGCTTGTTCGGCCATGGCTGCCGCCCAATCGTCTTCCATTGATGGTTCCGAACTGGAATTGTTTTCATCAGTCATGTTTTACTCCAAGGGCGCCGTCGTCGCCATCAGGGGTTATGAATTTTTCGATTTTAAGGGCGTATTGACCGCCTTGCTGGCCGTAACGACATTCCATGAGTGGAACATCGTCGACGTGTGCCATGATTTTTTCCGGAATGCTGATCGGAATGATGTCACCGCTTTTCATCTTCAGTATTTGTCCAAGCGTGACAGTGCTTGTCGCAAGTTTAGCCACGATCTCGACTTCTGCGTCTTTCAATTGCTTGCGTAGCATGACGATCCAGCGATGGTCTGTGGATAGCTGGTCGCTCTGCATCGAGCTGTAAAGGAGATCGCGGATCGGTTCGACCATCGAATAGGGGAAGCAGATGTGCATGTCCGCAGCTGCGCCGCCAAATTCGAGGGAAAACGTGGTGGAAATCACGATTTCCGAGGGGGTAGCGATGTTAGCGAACTGTGAGTTCATTTCCGAGCGAATGTATTCGAAGGAGAGTTCGTGAACAGGCTTCCATGATCTGGAATATTCGTTGAAAACGACATTCAGCAGCCCCTGAATGATGCGCTGTTCGGTGGCCGTGAAATCACGACCTTCGACACGGGTATGAAAACGACCGTCACCGCCAAACATGTTATCGACAACCAGAAAGACGAGGTTGGGGTCAAAGACGATCAGAGAGGTGCCACGCAAGGGTTTGGCCGTGATGAGATTGAGATTGGTCGGCACGACCAAATTACGGATGAACTCGCTGTACTTCTGAACCCGGATCGGACCGACCGAGATTTCGGTCGTGCGATGCATGTAGTTGAAGAGACCGATTCTCAGATAGCGGGCAAAGCGCTCGTTAATGAGTTCGAGCGTGGGCATGCGTCCCCGGACGATCCGTTCCTGGGTGCCCAGATTGTACGAATGGACGCCGTCCGCACTTTCTTCCGATGATTCGGGTTCGTCGGTTTCACCGGTGACCCCTTTGAGTAGGGCGTCAACCTCGTCCTGCGAAAGAAAATCGGTGGTCATGTTCTATTGGATGATGAAGGACGTAAACAGCACTTCTCTGACGGGTGGTTCCTTTTCATGATCGCCGCCTCCTTGTCCGAGAACCTTGTTCATCAGGTCGCGTATGTCTTTGGCGAGATTCTCCTTGCCTTCGCGGCTAACCAATTCGGAGGCCTTTTTCGAGGAAAGCAGGAGCATGACGTTGTTGCGAAGTTTTGGGGTGTAAAGCTTCAGCGTGTCGGCAACATGAGCATCGGCGACTTCGACCGAAATGAGGACCTGCAGGAATTGTTCCCCGTTTTCTGGAACGAGATTGACGGTAAATGCGTCAAGCGGGACGTATACCGGGGGCGCTTGCTTGGTCTTTTCGACAGCAGCTTTTGCTTCTTCCCCGTCTTGGGCTTTGTTCTTCTTGATCAGAAGGAAAGCCACGCCTCCACCGAGAATGACGAGTAACAGGACGACGATGAGGATGATGATCAGCAGTTTCTTGCTTTTCTTGGGGGGGGCAGCGGTTTCTGTGGCGTCAGCATCCGCTTTTGTTTCCTTGGCCATGTGTTGTTTCCTCTCTTCTTTTTCCTGGGAAATTATCCGTTGGAGATGTTTTTAATCTTGATTCAGGACGCTCTAACGGTAAATCCTTTACGCAAAGATATCGACCAGCCCATTCCCTTGTTGAGAGGAAATCACTCTCGGTGAGATAAGTGTTTCGCCGACATTCGATGCAAGTATAGCGTTATCCGGATGTGCTCGAGAGGCGTGACCTTGTCCTTGTCCGTTTTCATTGCCGCCAGACTGCCGGAACGATTCCGCGCCAACGTTGGCTTGCCCCAGTTCGATTCCGGTACTGGCCAGCATTTCGCGCAAGCGTGGTAGCGCCGATTCGATGGCTTGTCGGACTTCTGCATTTGCCGAAACGAAATTGGCACTGGCATGCCCTTTATCAACACTGATTGAGACTTCTATCGGCCCCATTTGTGGCGGGTTGAGGGTTAATTGAGCGGTTTGCTTGTCGTTCGTCGCGAGCCAGACGATTTTTTGTCCAAAATCCCCGGACCAATTCCCGTCTCGCACAGGGGTCGAAATCGGCAAAGCGGTTTCACGGCTTGGCGACGCTTGATTGGCGTTTGCCGTCGCAACGGAGGGGGGGAGAAGAGGTGCGGAGGCTGCTGCATTGTCCGTATGGCTTCGAACACTCAAGGTTTCGGAAGCCGTGGAGGCCTGGGGGGAAGAGACGGCAAATTTTGCCGCTTTATCGTTTGCGCTCGGCATTTCGCTGGACAACGGGGCGGTGCTTCCGGATTCAACATCTGATAGCAGCGTTGCTACTAGCGGTCCCTTGCCTGATTTGCCGTCATTGCCGGCGATTACGCCGAGTTCAGGTTCTGCAGTGGATTGGTTGGCGGCGTTGGCTGGTGTTTGGGCTTGAATGAGCCCCATCGTGGCCAAGAGCGTCGAAGCGTCGCTTGCCGTGCCATCGGTCACGGCAAAACCGGTCGTATCCTCTGTTGTCAGGGCGGATTGGATTTTTTTTCCAGCTGCGGCAAAAGGATCCAGCGCCAAGGGGGCGGCGGGGGTAAGCTGGGCAAGCAACAGACCGAGAAAACTCAAGTCCGCCGACGAGTCGTTACTTCCGTTCGCAATCAGGCTATCGCTCGCGCCGGGCTGGGGAGAAATCGAAGGGGGTGAAACAATTGTGATGGCCATTGTTTTTTCCGGTTGTCTGGAATCAGACTGGAATATGCAATATATGTGCCATCTTTGGAAGTTCGCAAAGTGCCTTTGGATGGACTCGTTGCGAATCGGTTATTTTTCGTTTTTCAGCCGAGCGGCAAACTCATCCTGGGCCTTTTGCTCGCGACGCATTTGCTGGGCTTCCTCTTTGGCATAGTGACGCTGGGAGAGCGTGTCAAAAGCTTTGAGTTTTTTCCGCTGTTGTTGCCACTGGAGCTGGCCGGCGGAGGTGTTTCTGGCTTGTTGGCTGACGGCCTGAGTTTGTGCGTCTATGGCCTCGTCAAGCCGGCCAAGAAATTCCTGATAATTGTGCCATTCGCGCGGTGTCAAGCCGTTCTGGGCCGCTTCGCGGAAACGAGTTGCGTATTCGTCGCGATATTGCTGAAGCATCTGCAACTTGTTGCGCGCATCGCGTTCGTTGGCGATCAATTGTGCTAGGCGAACCGTCGCTTCGTCGGCTCGTGTCTGCATGAGCTCGAGCACGGATTGCAGGGAAAAAGGTTTAACCATTCTCGGTTGAAGTGGTTTGGCTTAGCGTGAGTAAAGATTGGCTGGATTGGTCCCGCAGCGTTTGTACTACTTTTGAGTTCCGAACAGGGTGAAAAGTGCCCGCAGGCTGTCATTGAAGTCGGCTTGTTCGTTCAAAGCTTGCTGGAGAAAAACTTCGAAACTCGGGTAGAGTCGGATCGCTTGATCGAGCAGAGCGTCCGAACCCGCGGCGTAGGCACCAACGCTGATTAAATCGCGTGAGCGCTGGTAGCGTGAGAATAACTGTTTAAACGTGCGGATTTGTTCCAGATGCTCGGGGGTGATCAGGTTAACCATGGCCCGCGATATCGATTGCTCGATGTCGATGGCCGGGTAATGGCCAGCGTCGGCGAGTGTCCGCGATAAGACGATATGACCGTCGAGGATGGCGCGGGCGGAATCGGCAATCGGATCCTGCTGATCGTCGCCCTCGGTGAGAACAGTGTAAAAAGCGGTGATCGAGCCTCCTTCGTCGGTACCGTTGCCGGCGCGTTCGACCAGTTGTGGCAGGCGGGCAAAAACCGACGGCGGGTAGCCACGCGTCACGGGCGGCTCGCCGATGGCCAGCGCGATTTCTCGTTGCGCCATTGCGTAGCGGGTCAGGGAATCCATGATCAGCAGGACGTGTCGTCCTTGGTCGCGGAAATGTTCAGCGATCGAGGTGGCGTAGGCAGCGCCTTGCAGCCGCATAAGCGGGCTGACGTCAGCTGGCGCCGCAACGACAACTGAGCGCCGCAAACCCTCTTCGCCTAGAATCTGTTCAATGAATTCCTTGACTTCGCGACCCCGTTCGCCGATCAGTCCAACGACGATGACCTCGGCCGTCGTGTAACGCGCCATCATGCCGAGCAGGACGCTTTTGCCGACGCCGGAGCCCGCGAAAAGCCCCATGCGCTGGCCGCGGCCGACGGTCAGCAGGGCGTTGATGGCGCGGATGCCGACGTCGAGCGATTGCTCAATCGGTGCACGCAACATCGGATTGATTGGGCGTCCCTGAAGCGGCCGCAAAGTTTCGGCGTGGAGCGGACCATGTCGGTCAAGCGGCCGACCTGCGGAATCGACAACCCGACCGAGGAGCGCGTCGCCGACGGGGAGCAATTTGGCCCGGTCGATCGCACGTCGTCTCGCCGGTGCTGGGGTGCCGAGCCTCGGCGGGGGGGGCTGGGTCTCCAAGGCGACGACGCGTGCGCCTGGCGACAGCCCGAATACATCCTCCGATGGCATGAGGTAGAGTCGTTCGCCATGAAAGCCGACCACTTCGGCCTCAATCGGCGATCCGCCGGCGGGTAGGATGCGGCAGGAACTCCCGAGCGGCAATTTCAGACCGGCTGCTTCCATGACGAGGCCATTGATTCGGGTCAGATGGCCGGTCGCCAGGATTGGTGCCGAAGAAACCGCTGCCTCCTGGCAGTTTTCAAGAAACTTTTGCCAGCCGGAGAGGTGTTCGTTGTCGATAGCTTCGCTCATCGGAACGACAATTTCACGGCTTGTCTTTCAGCCATTCCTGGCTGATGCCTATCGATTCGATGACACGCCGCCAGCGCGTTTCCACGCTGGCATCAATCTCACTGGCGCCCAGTTCGACCCGGCAGCCGCCAGGAGTCAGGCTAGTGTCTTCGAGAATTCGCCAGTTGTTATGGGTGAGTTGTTCGCCAAGATGGGTGCGAATCAGTTTCGCATCGTCGGGGTGAACGAAGAGCGCTGGATGCGCATTGTTGGGATGCAAGGCAGCAATCGCTTCGCGAACGACCGGCAGGATGAGTTCTGGCTTCAGTTGCAGGCTTTGGCGTACGATTTGGTTGGCAATTTCAACGGCGGTTGCCAGAAGCTGGTCGGCGACATGCTGATCGATCACCTTGATCGCCTGTTGGAGGTTGGTCATTACGGCATGGATCTGTTCGGCACAGGATGTGGCTGCCTGTAGCCCCTCGGCATAGCCGGCAGCGTAGCCTTGTTCGTGCGCTTCGACGTGCATCTGTTCGATTTCGGCAGCAGTGGGCAAGGCAACGGAAGAGGGGGCTTCCTGCGTGATGGCTTCGTGAAGCGGTTCAGCTTCGGCAATCGGTGGGGGAGGCACGGCCGCGGTATGCTCTTCTTCGTCGAAGGCGGCAACTTCCCAGCGCTGATAGGCGGTGAGTTTTTCCTTGGGGGTGAAGCCGGTCATGGTTTTGACATGCTCAGATCATTTCCTCGCCGCCGGCGCCGCCGAGCACAATCTGGCCTTCATCGGCCAAACGGCGGACGATTTTCAGGATTTCCTTCTGCTCGGCCTCAACTTCAGAGAGACGGACCGGCCCGCGCGACTCGAGATCCTCGCGCAGCATTTCTGCGGCACGTTGGGACATGTTCTTGAAAATCTTCTCGCGCAAGGGCTCGGAAGCTCCTTTCATGGCAAGGATCAGCGAGTCCGATTGGATTTCGCGCAGCAACAACTGGATGGCACGGTCGTCGAGGTCGAGCAGGTTTTCAAAGACGAACATTTCGTCCAGAATTTTCTGCGCCAGATCGGGGTCGTATTCGCGGATCGAATCGATGACGGTCGTTTCGTTGGCGGTGCCCATGTAATTGAGGATTTCCGCCACCGAGCGCGCGCCGCCCATTGCTGCCTTTTTGATGTTAGACGAACCGGAAAGCAGGCGCAGCATGACATCGTTCAACTCGCGCAGGGCGGCAGGCTGTATGCCTTCCAGCGTGGCGATACGCAGGACCACGTCGTTGCGCAGACGCTCAGTGAAGTGGTTGAGGATGTCGCTGGCGTGATCTCTCTCCAGATGCACGAGAATCGTCGCGATGATCTGTGGGTGCTCGTTGCGGATCAGATCTGCAACGGTCGGGGCGTCCATCCACTTGAGACCTTCAATGCCGTTGGTTTCGCCGCCTTGCAGGATACGTGAAATGAGGTTGGACGCCTTGTCGTCGCCTAGTGCTTTGGTGAGCACCGAGCGTACATAGGCGTCGCTATCGACGTGCACCGCCGCCGATTCCTCAAGGGTTTTCTGAAACTCGGCAAGAACGCTTTCTACCTTGGCGCGCGGCACGGTTTTCAGGCTGGCCATCGCATGGCCGAGTTTCTGCACCTCCTTCGGGCTCAGGTGTTTGAGAACCTCGGACGCGAAATCCTCACCCAGTGAAATGAGCAGGATGGCGCTTTTTTCAACCCCGTCATCAGCCTGCATTTGCGCCCGTCCAGTCCTTGATGATATTGGCGACGGCCTTCGGATCCTGCTGCGCGACCTCGCGCGCCTTGCCGAGTTGCCGATCAAGCGCTTGCGCGGCCGAGGGAGTGCGGTCTTCCTCTTCTTCGTCGACGATGTTGACGTTTCCGCCAAGGGCGTGGTGCGCGCCTCGCTGCGGCGCCTCCATCATGGTCTTGACCAGCGGGCGGATGACCTTGAGTAGTAAATAGGCGAGGATGCCGGCGATGGCGGCATATTTGAATAGCTCCTTGGCCATGGCAAGAATTTCAGGGTCTTTCCAGAGCGCAATTTCCTGGTCTTTTCGATCGATTTTGGTGAAGGGGGCGTTGGCGACCGAAACTGTATCGCCACGTTCCTTGTTGTAGCCCATGGCTTCTTTGACCAGATCTTCGATTTGCTTGATCTCAGCGTCGGAAAGCGGTTTTGTAACCCCTTTGGGATCCTTCCGGTGGTTGATGACAACGGCTGCCGAAAGTCGTTTGATCATGCCGATGGCTTGCTTCGTGTGGCTGATTGTCTTGTCGACTTCGTAATTGATTGTCGAATCTTTTCGCGTGTTAACCGGTTGGGCGACGCTGGCAATGGGCGCCTGGATACCAGCAGCGTTGAGCTGGCCTGGCAGGGCCGGACCGGCGGATGCGGCAGTTCTGGGGGCGGTTACGGCGGGACTGGTGATGGGGGCCGTTGCCGGAACCGGCGGTTGGTTGGACAGAGCACCCGGAACGCCAATCGCGGACGGTGTTCCGCTGGCAGATTCGCTGGTCTGCTGACTGCGGATGCTGATATTGGGCGGCGTGGCGTTCGGTCGGTGTGTTTCGGCGGTCTGTTCCGTTTGCGAGAAATCGAGGTCAGCGGCAATCTGGACGCGGGCATTGCCTTGGCCGACGATGGGGATCAGAATGTCCTCGACACGCTTGATGGCGTTGTTTTCGATTTCCTGCACGTAACGAATCTGGGTTGGGTCGAGTCCCGCCTGCATGAGCCGGCTTTTCAGCTGCGAGAGCATTGTGCCGTCTTGGTCGATCAGGGTGACGCTCGAAGCCGAGAGGTTTGGCACGCTGGCGGCGACCAGATTCTGGATGCCTGCGATTTGCGAGGGGTCCAGCGTACGACCGGGATAAAGATTGAGCAGCACTGATGCGGAAGGCTTTTGCTCGTCACGAACGAAGACCGTCGGTTTGGGGATCGCCAGATGCACACGCGCTGCCTGAACGGCGCCCACCGACTGGATGGTGCGTGATAACTCGCCTTCAAGGCCACGCTGGTAGTTGACCTGCTCCGCGAACTGGCTGATGCCGAATTTCTGGTTTTCCATCAGCTCGAAACCAACACCACCGCCTTTGGGCAGGCCTTGTGTCGCCAAACGCAGGCGCACTTCATGGACCCGGCTGCCGGGAATCAGAATGGCAGCCCCGCTGTCGTTGAACTTGTAGGGAACGTTCATCTGCTCCAGTGCCGCGATGATGGCACCGCCGTCTCGTTCCGAGATGTTGGAGAAGAGGATGCGGTAATCGGCTTGCTTGAGCCAGGTGCTACTGGCGACAAAGATGGCGACAACGGCCGCGATGGCGACCATGAGCAAGATTTTTTGCTGATTGCTTAAACGCGCCAAAGCCTCGCGCAAACGATCGGCGAGGTTTTCTCCTCCTGTCGTGCTGTTCGTTTCGGTTGCCGCCATGCGTGCGATAGTGTCCGATCCCTGCGATTAATCAAGCAATAAGCGAAAAACGCCTAGAAATATTTTACTATTGTATCTGCTTATTGAACCGGATTTTCCTTCGTATGAATGAAGCACCGCAAATCACGGTCCCGGATTTGAAGGCTCAGGAGCTGCAAAAAGCATTTGATGTCTTCAATCAGGTTTCCCATGAGTTGACGCAGGCCTATGAGGGACTTCAGGCCCGTGTCGAATCGCTGACGGCAGAGTTGGCCGTGGCCAATGGCGAGTTACGTCGGCAGTACCAGGAGAAGGAGGCCTTGTCCGAGCGCCTCTCGCTGTTGCTTGACGCCTTGCCGGCGGGTGTTGTCGTTCTTGACAGCAATGCGAAGGTGAGCGAGGCTAATCCTGCTGCCATGGAGCTTTTGGGCGAAGATGTCGTTGGCGTGGACTGGCCGGCACGGTCACACGTCTGCCTGTCACCAACCGATGCGCCGGAGGAGTGGCAGCTGGCGACGAAACGGGTTTCCATCGCCGAAAGTCCGCTCGATTCGGCGGGGGGACGGTTGCTGCTGATTCACGACATCACGACTGCGCATGAACTCAAAGCCAACCTTGAACGTAATCAACGGCTGGCAGCGATGGGAGAAATGGCGGCCTCTCTGGCGCATCAGTTGCGCACACCGCTGGCGACGGCATTGCTTTACAGTTCCAACTTGGCACAGCCTGGGCTTTCGGAAGCGGCGCGCTTGCGGTTTTCAGGCAAGGCCATTGAACAGCTCAAACGGCTTGAGCGGTTGATTCAGGATGTGCTGCTTTTTGCGCGCGGGGAGAGCATCGGTCGCGACGTGATCCCGGTGTCTTCGTTGATTGCCGAGGCGGCTCTGACGATGGAGCCTTTGTGTCTTGAGAAAGGGATCGCTTTCAGCGTTGATTCACAGGCCGGAGAATCTGTCATCAAGGGCAGCCGCAAAGCGCTTGGCGGTGCGCTGCTCAATCTTCTCGAGAATGCCCTGCAGGCTTGCGAAGCCCGGAACCGGGGCAAGGAGCGCGTTAGGCTTGCCGCACGACTCGATGGCCATTTGCTGATGCTCAGCGTCAGCGATACCGGTGGCGGGATTGCCCCAGAGGCCAGTTCGCGGCTTTTCGAACCGTTCTTCACGACCCGTGGGCAAGGGACGGGGCTGGGGTTGGCGATTGCTCTCGGCGTGGCGCGTGCGCATGGCGGGACCATCGAAGTGAGATCGGTTCCTGGAGAAGGGTCGGAGTTCGTGATGTCGCTGCCAGCCGGGACAGAGAATGGGCAATGAATCGTAGCGGACTTTTTTCTGGTAACTTCACCGCTGGATTTTTTTACAGATAACGGATCGAAATGGCTCAGGGATTGCCTGTACTGGTTGTCGAAGACGATAGTAATTTGCGTGAGGCAATATGCGATACGCTCGAATTGGCCGGACAAAGCGTCATTTCCGCTGCGGGGGGTGAAGAGGCGCTTAGTTTGCTCGAAACGCAGGCTGTGGCGCTGGTCGTGAGCGACGTGCGGATGATGCCGATGGACGGCATCACTCTGCTCAAAGAAATCCGTGCCAGTTATCCCCACTTGCCGGTGGTGCTGATGACCGCCTTCGCTGACGTCGATCGGGCAGTCGAGGCCATGCGATCGGGGGCTTGCGACTTCTTGCTCAAGCCCTTCGAGCCGAAAGCCTTGCTTGAACATGTCGCGCGTTATCGGCTGCCGGAAGCCATGGACGACGAGCGGGTGATCGCCAACGATCCGGTTAGCCGTAATCTTTTCGCGCTGGCGATGCGTGTCGCGCAGACCGATACAACCGTGCTGCTCACTGGCGAAAGTGGCGTTGGTAAGGAAGTTGTCGCTCGCTATATTCATAACCATTCGGCACGACGGGACGGGCCGTTTGTGGCGATTAACTGTGCAGCCATCCCCGATTCGTTACTCGAGGCGACGTTGTTTGGCTATGAAAAAGGCGCTTTTACCGGCGCTCAACAGGCACAGGCCGGAAAATTCGAACAGGCTCAAAACGGGACATTGCTTCTTGATGAAGTGACCGAGATGCCGCTTGGCTTGCAAGCCAAGCTTCTGCGGGTACTGCAAGAACGTGAAGTCGAGCGGGTCGGTGGCAAGAAGCCGGTGGCGCTGGATATCCGTATTATTGCTACCTCGAATCGCGACATGGCCGAGGCAGTGGCCAAGGGTGTGCTGCGCGAAGACGTGTATTATCGGCTTAACGTTTTCCCTTTGTTGATTCCGGCGTTACGTCAGCGCCGTGACGACATTGTTCCGCTGGCGCAACATTTTCTTGCCGAGCATGGCGGGCGCGCCAAGCGGGTGGGGTTGAAGTTGGCGCCGGCGGCAGAGAACGCGTTGCGCAATCACTCTTGGCCGGGTAACGTGCGTGAACTGGAAAACGTTATGCAGCGCGCCGTTATTTTTGCCGCGGGTGATGTGGTTGAATGTGATGCGCTGCACTTGTCTCAGTTTTCTCCGAATGGGGGGGGCGGTGAAGATAGCAGACTAAATGCTCCCGCCGGTGGGGCCGTCAGCGATGAAACGAAAACGGATAATATGCGCGATCTTGAGCGCGAGCATATTCTCGGGACGCTTGCGGCCGTGGGCGGATCACGTAAACTGGCCGGCGAACGCCTCGGAATGTCGGAACGAACTTTGCGCCACAAGCTCAAACAATATAGAGAGGCTGGGTTTTTCAAGGATTGATGTTTTCCTGGCGCGCTTCTTGCGTTGGAATGGGCGTCAAGTTTGGAGAGGCACATGGATACCAAAGGTATTGATCAAATGTTGAGTGTCATGCGGGCCGCGGCGGCAAAGGCGAGTGCGCCTGCCGGCGAATCGCAGAAGGTGGAAGCCGGCGCTTCGGATTTTGCTCAGGTTCTTCAAAATTCGATCAATCAGGTCAATCAGGCGCAGCAAGAGGCTGGAGGCATGGCGGCAAAATTTGCCGCTGGCGATTCCAATGCGAATCTGCACGACGTGATGATCTCTTTGCAAAAAGCGAATCTTTCTTTTCAGGAAATGGTGCAGGTTCGAAACAAACTGGTTTCGGCCTATAACGATGTAATGAACATGCAGGTCTGATCTTCTTTCTCGCGGTCTCAAAACAATAGCGGCGCCCGAAAGGGCGCCGCTATTGTTTTGAGAGGGGTTGATGCTTGGGTTTAGGCCATGCCACTGAGTCGCGCTTTGCGTTCGCGTTCGGTACGCGTGATGTAGCGTTGAACCATTGTCAATTTGGCTGGCGAAAGTCCCACGTATTCGCAGCCGACGCGCACATATTGCGAGCCGTTGCGGGTTGTAACGTCGAACAGGTTGCGCACACACAGTGAGGTCGTTAGCAGACCTTCTTGAGGCAGAGAAATCCTGCAATCCGTCAGTGTGGTTCCCCGTTCGAGGAGAACCGCCTCATCCGGGCTCATCATCAGGCCGATCCCGCCGCCGCTGATGTCAAGTAGGGGAAGTTCGAGCTTGAGCGCACTCCCGTCATGCCGGTAGGCCGTAGCGCTGAGTTTCAAAGGATTCGCGACAGGGGTAGATAGGCGGAAAAATTCACGACGTTGTAAGCGGAGCAGAGATTCGGGTAAGGACGCCTGGAAAGCCGGCCGACCGCCACTTTGCGTCAAGCTGAGAGAATTCAGGCTGAACTGGACTTTGACTTTGTCGACCAAGGTCGTGAAGATGAATCTGTCGGCCTGGAGCGCCTTTCGATTCATCTCTTCGTCGTTGCCGATGTCAAAAATCAGTTCTTTCCCATTGCTGATTTCGATCAGCGAGGTCAGAAAGAAAGATTGCCCATGGTTGAAATATACCGTGATCAGCGAACGCTTCTGAATCAGGCTACGCAGGACGGCGAGGATTTCAGGCTTGGAATGCAGTAGGTACTGGCTGTAATCGACAGTTTGTTCCAGCTCGAATCGTCGCGGTTGCTCAGGTTGGCCGAGGTTGTTTTCTGTTTCCAATGTTAACCGCACTGAAAAAACGTTGGCGGGAGTTTAACCTATAAACTTCGGTTGTCTGCTCATTTGTCCTTGGAAAGACTGTGGATATTCGGATTTTTGCATAGGGACAGCTTCGGCTGTCGGGATCAGGTCCATCCCCGAAAAGGTAAGTCCACTATCGCGATATTTTGGTCGGGAATGGGGCTGCCACTCTCAACGCTTGTCGATCGCGGCGGGTAACGGCGAGAGTACGGGGCCGTCAGTGACGGGCTGGCCGCTTTCCAGTCGATAAATCCACGCAAGAAGTTCCGAAACCGCAAGGTAGAGCTGCGGCGGGATGCGTTGGTCGAGATCGACTTGCAAGAGCAGTGAGACCAGTTCTGGCGATTCGTGCACATAAACGCCATGCTCTCTCGCCTGCTGGATGATCTGGTCGGCAATGATGCCGCGTCCCTTGGCTACGACCCGGGGAGCGCTGTCAGTTTGACCATAGGTGAGCGCGACGGCGCTCTTCATCGGATCAGGATTGTTCCGATTCATTGGTCGTCTGTTCCGTCATGGTGTCGATTCCCATTGTGGAGAGCAATAGCCCGGCTTCTTCAAAATGACGGCGCAGATTCAGGCTGGCTTCTCGCATGCGGTTGCGCGTCTCGGCACTCGCCGCTGTCATCGATAGTTCGATCCGGTTGTCTTGAAGCCTGATACGAGCGTCGATTTCGCCGAGATTGGGGAGGGTGAGGCTCAGCCTAGTACTCCAACGGCTATTTTCTTCTTCGGCGTCATGGGCGTTACCGGAAGTGTTTTCGTCAATTTCCCAGTGTAAGTCCTGCCCCGGCCAAATTTGCCCCTGCCAAGAGAAAGTTTGAGTGGCCAGCGCTTGCAGTTGTTGGTGAACGAGAGGTTGCGTCTGGGGGGCGATCAACGCTGTCGATGTTTGGTTCACGGTGGATTTGCCGCTATCGACCTGACTTGCAGGAGGTTGTCCGGAGTCAGCGGCGACGCGGCCGCCCGAGGGGGGCTCCGCCGCGTTAATCTGTGCTCTCAGAGCTAGGGTGCGTAACTGATCGCCCGCCGGCGCCTCAGGGTCAGGAAGAAAGGCTGCCGGCGATGATAATCTGCCTTGCGGCTCCTGCAACAGGGCCGCTTTCGGCAGGCGTCCGGCAATCCATTCCGCTTGGTGCGATTCGTAGAATAGACCGCTTCGTGCGATGGCTTGTTTGAGCAGGGGTAGCAAATCCTGTGCGTTTGCGGGGGGGGTGCCGGCAATGGGCTGGTTTCCATTGAGGACGACGGGCTGGGCGCGATCTTTGCCTTCGCCGACGCCGGAGAAGAGCGTGCTGATCAACTGGGCGGTACGGCTGAGTGTCGTTGACGTCGAGGCAGGGAGGTTTCCCGCATTGGCTTCTTGGCGAGCAAGCACGGCGAGCGCCAGTTTGCCGTTCGATTCGGTAACCTCAAGTTCGAGCGAATCCCCGGCTTTCGCTGAAAAGGGCAGGGCCAGGGTGATGTTGCGTTGGTTGACCAGGGCTCGATAGGTGCCATTCGGGAGAAGGGCCTGGATTTCGGCCATGATCTTCTGCCCGGCGACTAAGCCGGAAAGCTTGTCGGAGATTTCCTGCGAGGGGGCGACCGGCCGCAATGCTGCTTCGGCGGTGACCTGTTGGCGACTGGCGACATCAGCGGGGATCATGGCAGTGGTGGCTGGCTAATCAATGCATCGGCATCGATAGGGCATCGTGCTGCCTACGATTTCCCTGGTTTCAGCGGAAAACGGTCGAAACTGTCAAGGAGTGGGCGGACTTGGTCCATCCACGGTCGGACTCGATCAGTAATCAGTTGTTGGCGGGCCAGAAGGTTTTCGATCAGTTCGCGCGCTTCCCGACGTTCGTTAAACTCAAGGCTTGTTGCCAAGGGGGATTGTTTTAGCCTGGCGAAATTGGACTCGGCGCTTGTCCAACTCCGTTCCAGTTCATCCCAGTCGAGCGCCTCGGCCGATTCGACCATTGCCCGGTACAATTTATCCAGGTCACGAAGAAGAGTGAGTGTCGCGGACATTCAGGGCGCGGTTCCGGTGTTGGTGGCATCCTGATGTTCTCGGTTCCCGATCGTGATCCAGGCGCTATGAATTTCTGCCAGCAGTTTGAGAACCTCGTCCAGGGCGGCCTTGTCGTTGTGCAGATTGGCGTGCAGTAATCGTCGCGCCATGTAGTCATACAAGGCGTAAAGATTCTGTGCCAGATCGCCGCCTTCTTCGAGGTTGATACAGGAGCGCAGGCCGTTGAGGATGATGTCGATGGCTTTGGTGATTGCGGCGCCTTTTTGCGGGATATTGGCGGTTTCTATTCCCGAACGCGCCACCACAATGGCTTCGCGTGCACCTTCAAACAGAAGGTTGATGAGTTGATGCGGACTGGCTTCCTGCACGGAGGTTTCGATGCCTACGTTCCGGTAGGCGTTTTGCGGGGAGGGTCTTGCTCCGAACATCATGTCGTCCTATGGGGGGCGGTTAGCTACTCAGGGAAGCCAGCTGCTGTGAGAGGAAGCTGGACGTTGACTGGAAACTTGCCATCAGGCTATCCAGGGCCGAGTACTGTTTGCGATAACGTGATTCGACATAGGTCAATTGCTTTTCCATGTCTTCAATGCGGGACGTCAGTAATTTCGACGAGGCGCTCAAACTGTCTGTTCTGGCGGTGATCAGGCCGTCGGTATCGTTCATGTTCGTGGCCAGCGTGTTGAATACTGATCCGTAGGCAGCAAGACTGGTTGCGACACCAGAAAAATTCGAATCGATCGCGGTTTGAAGAACGTCTTCGTCAAGGGTCAGTGTGCCGTCGCTTTTTGAAGTGATCCCCAGTTGGAATAGGTTCTGATAGTTGCTGTCGACTCCGGAAGGAACGGTGGACAGCGCTTCACGCAATTGGTTAAGCGTACTAGTTACTGTGCCGTCGCCGTTGAGGATGCCGGTGCTCTTGCCAGTCGAGTCGTATTTGATCAGATCCTTCATCGTCGTTCTCGCCTCGTTGTAGGCGGTTACGAAGTTTTTGGCCAGGGTTTTCAGATTCGAAGTGTCGTTGCTGACCGTCAGTTGAGTCGGATTGTCATCATTTGTTTTGAGCAAGGTCAGCGTGACGCCGGTGATGGCATCCGTGACCGTATTGGAAGTGGTGTTCGCAATCGTGATGCCGTCGATTTTGAGGATGGCGTCCTGTCCCGGATCCTTTTCCGTCAGACCGCCGGTGTCGGTTACAGGGTCGAATGCGAAATCGCTCATCGCCGCCGTCGTCGTGATCTTGATCTGGCTTGTTTCGCCAGAGGCCTTGCTGGTCACTACCAGGCGTGAACCATCGGCACCATTGATAACGGTGGCGCTGACCCCTGCATCGGCCGCATTGATGGCGCTGGCGACATCGGTCAGCGAGGCGCCGGCATTGATCGTGACCGGAACCGCAGCTCCGTTGGCGACAAAGCTACCGCTCGCGGTGCTCCCGATTTCAATGGACAGGGTGCCGCCCGCAGAGGTGTCAGGGGCGACATCTGATACCAGCTTGTGGGTGCTTGCCAAGCGCTCGACTTCAATGCTGTAGGTGCCGCCAACTGCACTTGAGGTCGTTGTCGCCGAGGCGATTGTGGTATCAGCCAGCGTGCCCTTGTACGAATAGAGCCCACTTGCGGTTGAAATGGCTTCTGAGGCCGTTTGCAACTTATCGATGGCGCTTTTGATCTTGCCGAGGGCAGAAATCTGGCTCGAGATTTTCGTTTGCTGTGTTTGCAGCCGGGTCACCGGCTTGCGCTCAATGGCCATCAGCTGCGTGACGATGCTTTCAACGTCCAGCCCGGAACCAATACCCGATGATGAGATTGCCATTGTTTACTCCTTGTCGTGCAAAGCCCTCAGGCCTTGTTTCGAACCAGAAGTCCTTGCAGTCGATCCAATGCCTTTGACATTTCCAGCATTTCCTCGGACGGAATCTGCCGGATCACTTCCTTGGTCGACCGGTCGATCACTTTGATCACCGTGCCGCCACTTGCGTCGTCGATGGAAAAATTCAGATCGCTTGTGCTGACGTTCACGAAGGACTGTATTTTCTCCACAGCGGATTTTAACTCTTCCGGACTGGCTTGGCGGTCATTGTTGATACTTTTATCCGGATTGTTTGGATCCGTCCTGCCGGCAACGCTCGCGTTGGCTGCATCCCTGACTGCGGATTGCACGCGGTCGTTGATTGGCAGCGATACAGCGGTGCTGCCGATTTCGTTGATACCCATGATTATCTCCTTATCCCGTTATGCAAACCCCGGTACGGGGGAACCGTACCGGGAATTGTTCGCCTCAAGGATTTTCCCGATTATCTCAGGAGAGACAGCACGTTTTGCGGAAGCTGGTTGGCTTGCGAAACCATGGCTGTGCCGGCTTGCTGCAGAATCTGGGCACGGGTCAGGTTGGCGGTTTCCATCGCGAAATCAGCGTCCATGATGCGGCTCTTGGCGGCGGATTGGTTTTCACGGGCGCCTTCAAGATACTGGATCGTGAAGTTCAGACGGCTCTGGATGCCGCCGACGCCGGCGCGGTTAGTGGCGAGGCTGCCCAGCCAAACATCGATGCTGGCCAGTGCGGTCGAAGCGGCTGCCGAGGTCGAAACGCTAGTGCCGGAGACACCAACGCTGGAGAACGTGCCGGTGATCGTGTCTGAGGCGTCTGCGCCAACCTGGAAGGTGAAGGAGGCAAATACGCTCTGACCGTTCAACTTGGCGGCGCCTTGCACGCGGGAAGCTTCGTTTTGCAGCGCGGCATATTCAGTATCGATCTTTGAACGTTCGGTGTCGCACAGGGTACCGTTTAGCGATTGGGTCGCCAGTTCGCGCATCCGCTGCAGCTGATCGGAGACGACGGACAAGGCGGTGTCAGCGGTTTGAGCGTAGGAGATTCCGTCCGAGGCGTTACGCATCGCAACGGTCATGCCGCGAATTTGGGATTCCATCTTCTGGGCAACGGCCAGACCGGCAGCATCGTCGATCGACGAGTTAATGCGAAGACCGGAAGAGAGACGCTGCAAGGCGGTGGTCATAGCGCCGTCAGTCTTGTTCAGGCTGCGTTGCGCATTCAGCGTCATAACATTGGTGTTGATTACTTGTGCCATTTTCAGCTCCTTGAGGTGATTAAGTCATGCGCCAGAGAGGCATCTGTCGCTTCCTTTGCTGCTTACGACCGGATTTTGTCCGCCGTTAGGTCCATTCACGGCAAGGGCGGAGAAAAACTTTAGGGTGAATTCAGGAAATTTCAATCGAGGTTCTGATTCTGGCTTTGATCGGCGATAATCCAAGGCTGAGCGATGCCATGTCGATCAATCGTGAAAGGGCGAATGGAATGAATTTGCACGCAGAATCGGACCGGGATTCCCAGTTGAGGCGCCTTGCCGCAAACTTCGGCAACGGCAATTATGCCGAGGCTGAGCGGATCGCCCGGGAATTGAGTCGGGGGAATGCGGCGGACGACGAAGCGTTGCGGCTGCTGGCCGAGATCGTCAACCGTCAAGGGCGGCTCGATGAAGCCATCGCGTTGATGAGGCAGTTGCTGGAGCGTGACCCCATGAACGCGGCGTACCACGACGATATGGGGGCGATGTTGGCTTCCGGCGGGCGATGGCAGGAGGCTGAGGAAGCGCATCGTCTGGCCCTGGTGCTCGATCCCAGAGCGGTTAATGCACAATTCAATCTGGCCTTGGCCCTCTTTCGCCAGAGAAGAACGCTTGAAGCCTTGCAAGTGCTCGACAAGCTGGAAAAAGAGAAACCGGACTTCGCTGAGCAATACGCCTTGCGAGGAGAAATACTCCGTGCAGAAAATCGTCCCGACGACGCGGTCGCGGCATTTTCCCGCGCCGCAGCGCTTGGGCTTGAAACTTCCGACGTATTGGTCAATCTCGGAATGGCGCTGAGCGATGCTGGACAAACTGACGATGCGATGGCGGTTCTAGCGAAGTCGGGCAAGATCAATCCGGAGGATGCTAACGCTAATTATTATCTGGGGAATCTCGTGCGTGACCAGGGTGACCTCGATGGGGCATTGGCCTATTACAGAAAGGCACTAGCGCAACGCCCCGATTTTGCCGAGGTGCTCAACAATCTCGGCCTGATCCTGCAGGAAAAAGGAGACGTCCGGGGCGCCGAAGCCGCGTTTGCACGGGCGATGGCGGCTTCGCCCGGCTTGGGGGCGGTGCACAACAACATGGGGAACTGCCGGCTAAAACTGGGGCAAATGGAGGCGGCGATCGCCTGTTTCCGCAAGGCAATTGATATTTCTCCGGAATCGTACGAGGTCTGGAACAATCTCGGCGAGACCTATGCTCGTCTGCAACGGCTCGATGAAGCTGAAGCCGCTTACCGTCGTGCCCTGGAAATCAAACCCGGTGCCGACGAAACAGAACTCAACCTGGGGATTTTGCTTTTATTGCGCGGCGATTTCGAGAACGGCTGGAAATATTACGAGAAGCGTTGGGAAATGCCGGCCATCAAGGCCAACCGGCCGCGTTTCCAGCAGCCGGAGTGGCTCGGAGAACCACTTGATGGCAAGACCCTGCTCATCTACGTCGAGCAGGGGATGGGCGACAATCTGCAATTCGTCCGTTACCTGAAAATCCTGCGCGATCGTTATCCCACGGCCCGGATTTATTACTGGTGTCTCCGTCCATTGTTTCGCCTTTTCTCGGCTTATGCGGCCGAATGCGGTGTCGAGCTACTGCCGGAAGTCATTCCAGGGGGCGTGCCGCCCATTGACTACCACGTCGCCTTGCTGACGATTCCGGAACGGGTCGGTACGACACTGACAACGATTCCGGCCGAGGTGCCTTATCTGCGCGCCCCCGCGGATTTAGTTGAAAAATGGAGGGAGCGTCTGGCCGGTCTTGAAGGCAAGCGCGTCGGATTGGTCTGGGCCAGTGGAGAAACCTATCTCTTTCACATGTTCCGTACCATGGCGTTGAGTCAGCTGAAGCCGCTTCTCGATGTGCCGGGGATCAGTTGGGTGTCCCTGCAGAAAGGCTGTGGCAAGAATCAGATTGCTGCCGAGGGTCTGTCGGAAAAAATTCTCGATTTGATGGACGAGGCCGAGGATTTTGCCGATACCGCCGCCATTATCGCCAATCTCGATCTGGTGATCAGCGTCGATACCTCGGTACCTCATCTGGCAGGTGCAATGGGCGTCCCGGTCTGGCTGGTTGATCGTTTTGACACCGACTGGCGCTGGCTGCTTAATCGGAGCGACAGTCCTTGGTATCCGAGTATGCGTATTTTCCGGCAAACGGCGTTCGGCGATTGGGATTCGCTCGTGCCACGCGTCGCTGAGGCACTGTATGAATGGGTGGGCAGGGTTCCTGTGCTTCCGGCCAAGAAAATTGAAACGGAAATAAAATCGTCGCCAGTAGACAAGGGCGCAGTAGACGTGTTGCCGGCGAAGTCGCTTAAGCTGAACCTGGGTTGCGGCAACCGCAAGATGGACGGTTTCGTCAACGTCGACTTCGTCGAAGCCTGTCACCCGGATCTGGTGGTCAATCTGGAAAAAACGCCGTGGCCCTGGGATGACCACGCCGTCGACGAAATCAAGCTGATCCACGTGCTCGAACATCTCGGCCAGACGACAGATACCTTTCTGTCGATCATCAAGGAGATGTACCGGGTCTGCCGTGACGGCGCACACATCGAAATCATCGTTCCGCACCCGCGCAGCGATCACTTCCTTGGCGACCCGACGCATGTCCGGCCGGTGACAATCGCCATGCTGAATCTTTTCGACCAGCGCCTGAACCGGGAATGGGAAAAGATGGGGGCGGCGAATACGCCGCTCGGATTGATCCTCGGTGTGGATTTCGAAGTCGAGTCGGCGGTGCATACGCTGGAACCCGATTGGCAACAAAAACTGACGAGTGGCCAGATGAACGAGTCCGAGATTGCCGCGGCAGTTCGGCAGTTCAATAACGTCGTGATTCAGACCAGCATCGTCTGGCGCGTGCGCAAGACAAGAAGCTGATGGCGCTGGAGCAAACCGTTGCGTCGGAAGTTGCCGCCGGGCGTTACGGGGCGGCATTGGGTCTTCTCGAGAAAGCTTTGGCCGAGAATCCCGGGCGTTACGATCTGCTCTGCTTGCTGGGCTACGTTCATCAGAATTTCGGACACTACGCGGAAGCCTGTGACAGTTACGAGAAGGCGCTGATCCTCTCGCCGCCGTCGTTCGAACTGCGGCACAACCTGGGGCTGGTTTATCGCGAACTCGATCGCCTCGAGCAAGCGCGTGAAAACTTCCAGGCGGCGCTCGTCATCAGGCCGAACGCCCTGGAAGCTCTGCAAGCCTTGTCGTCCGTTTTGCAAATGCAGGGGGATCTGAACGGCTCACTGGCGCTTTTCGAAAAAATTCTGAAGATCGATCCCCGGCATGTGCCGACGCATGTGGCGATGGCCGAAACCTTCGCCGACCATGGCTGGGAACAGGAAGCCATCCGCAGTTATCGCGTCGCTCTCGAAATCGACAAGAACAATCTCCCCGCAATGAACGGGCTCGGGGCAATGTGTCTGCAGGTCGGCGCGTATGACGAGGCTCGTCGCCTTTTCAAGCAGGCACTGGCGAATTGCCCGGAAAGCGTTGATTTGCGGCGTAATCTGGCCTTGGTGGCGCTCGCCCGCCGCGATGTCGTCGAGGCTGAGGCGCATTGCCTGCAGGCGCTGCAGAATCGCCCGGACGACCCGGACGTCCACTTTACCCTCGGCACGGTCCGGTTGATCAGCGGGCGGCTGCGCGAAGGCTGGCCAGACTATGAATATCGTTGGCAGTCAGCCGAGAAGGCAACGGTGGTCAGGACAATCGATAGCGCATTGCCGCGCTGGCAGGGCGAAACCGTCAATGCCGACGAAAGCGGACTCGTGCTTTACGGCGAACAGGGCTTCGGTGACAGCATCCAGTTTTCGCGCTTCGTGCCACTGGTTGCCCGGCGTTTTAACAAGATCTGCTTGCAGGTACAGGAGCCGTTGCGCACCTTGTTCGAACGCAGCTTCGGGCATTTTGCCGAAGTGCGGAGCGTTGCCCCGGACGAAACCGGTTATACCCATCATTGTCCCCTCATGAGCCTGCCATTGGCGTTCGATACGTCGCTGGAGACGATTCCATCTGACGTTCCCTACCTGACGCCCGACCCGGCCAGGGTCGGGTTCTGGCAGGAAAGGCTTGCCGGGCCGGAGGGTTTGAAGGTCGGGGTGGTCTGGGCGACCGGCAAGCGGGCCGTGCACAAGCCCGAATTCGATGTGCCTTTGCAATTCTTTACGCCGCTGTTTGCCATGCCGGGGGTGCGCTGGGTCAGCCTCAACAAGGCCCCCCTGGACGAAGTCCAGAAAGAAGTGCTGAAGTCATCGGCCGTGCTCGACTGGACTGACGAACTGGCCAGCTTTGACGACACGGCGGCGTTGGTTGCCAATCTCGACCTGGTTGTCAGCGTCGATACGGCAACGGCGCATCTGGCGGGTGCGCTTGGCCGGCCGGTCTGGCTGCTCAACCGTGCCGCTAGCGAATGGCGCTGGTTGCTCGAGCGCAGCGATTCGCCTTGGTATCCGAGCATGCGCATCTTCCGTCAACAGGTAGCGCGGCAGTGGGCGCACGTTGTCGACGAGGTGATCGCCACTTTGCACGAATTCATGGAAGGACGCGCGTGAGCCAAGATAAAAGGAACGAAGCGGCCCGCCATTTCGCCGCAGGTCTTGCGCATCAGCGCGAGGGACGGATGGGAGAAGCGCGGCGGTGTTACGAACACGGTTTAGCGTTAGATCCGGGACAAGTTGACGCGCTGTTTCTGCTCGGCCAGGTGCTTTTCGAAACTGGCGACGCGGTACAGGGCGAGGAGAGAATGCGTCAGGCGCTCACTGGTAACCCACGCGCAGCGCATTACTGGCTTGGACTGGGAATCCAGCTATACAACGGTGGCCGTTACCGCGAAGCGCGGGATGCTTTCGAGCAGGCCGTGCGACTGTCCCCCTCTGATCCCGAGGCGGCGGGTAATCTGGCGCTGGCGTGCGAACGACTCGGCGAGCGCCTAGCAGCGATTGAGTCGTGGCGGCGGGTGTGTGGATTGGTGCCTGCATCGATCGATGCATCGAGTCATCTGGCGCGTTTGTTGGCACTCGAAGAACGTGACGACGAGGCGTTGGCGTTCGTCGAACGTTGGCTGGTGCTGGCGCCGGCGGATGCTTCGGCCTACGCATTGCGCGCCGATCTGCATGAAAAACGCGGTGAGGCGGAAAAAATGCTGGCGGATCGCGTGCAAGCGGCGACCTGCGCGCCGTCGGATGCCATGTTACGCGGCAGTCTTGCGCTGGCACTGATGAAAGCCGGGCTGACTGACGAGGCGCTCGTGCAGTTCGACGATTCGGTCGGCCTCGCGCCCGAAAACGCCCAGTTGCATTTCAATCGGGGCGTCGCTTATGCCAATACCGGACATCCGCAAGTGGCATGTCAAGCCTATGAGGCAGCGTTACGAATCGTGCCGGACTCTGCGGAGATTCTGTGCAACCTTGCCAATCAATACGCCGGCCTTGCGCGCAACGAAGAAGCGCGCGCGCTTTACGAGCGAGCAATAGCCCTACAGCCGGCATATGCGCCGGCGTATTTCAACCTCGGCATGCTCTGTCTGGACGAGGGGCGTCGGCTCAATGCGGCTGAATTTTTGCAATGTGCGGCGGATTTGCGGCCCGACGACGGGCTGATCGCGGCGCATCTGCTCTTCCAGAAAATGCACCTGTGCCGTTGGGATGGGCTGGATCTTCTGAGCCAATGCATTCGTACGTCAATCGAACAAGATGCTGCTGATATTCCGCCGTTCATCGTACTCTCGATGCCGGGCACAACGCCGCAGCTCCAGCGCCGATGCGCCGAGAATCACAGCGCCAGACTGAGCGTCGGTAATGTCGCGGCATCGCACGGGAGGGGCGCGAGTGATCGACGCCTGCGTGTTGGTTACCTGTCCGCGGATTTCAAGAACCACGCGACGACCTATTTGCTGATCGAGATGCTCGAAGCGCACGATCAGCAGCGTTTCGAAGTCTTTTCCCTCTCTTACGGGAGCGACGACCATAGCGACATGCGCCAGCGCGTCGAGAATGGCGTCGAGCATTTCGTCGAGCTTGCCGGTCTGCCGACAAACGAAGCGGTGGCTCGGATCGCCGCGCTCGATCTCGATATTCTGATCGACCTCAAGGGTTATACCGAAGGCAACCACAGCGAATGGCTGCAATATCGGCTGGCGCCGGTGCAGGTCAACTGGCTCGGCTATCCGGGAACGCTCGGCGCGCCATGGGTCGATTACCTGATCGCCGACGAAATCGTCGCGCCCATGGAAAACCAGTGGATGTTCAACGAGCGCCTGCTGCATTTGCCCGGTTGCTATCAGTCCAACTGCCGCGCACGACAATGCGGACGGATTCCGGCGCGGACCGAGGAGGGATTGTCAGAGGAAGCGATCGTTCTTTGTTCCTTCAATCAGTCGTACAAGATTACCCCGGAGATGTTTTTACTTTGGCTCGACGTGCTGCGCGAGGTTCCCGAGACTGTGCTCTGGCTGTGGGCTTCCAATCCCTGGGCCGAGGTCGAGTTGCGGAAAGCGGCGGCGAATGCGGGTGTCGAGCCGTCAAGAATTGTCTTTGCCGAAGGTCGTCCACAGGCCGAGCATTTGGCTCGACTCGAGCTTGCCGATCTGGCGCTCGATACCTTCCCTTGCAACGGACATACGACCACGGCTGACGCGTTGTGGGCCGGCGTGCCCGTCGTTACCCTGCGAGGCGAGGCTTTCGCCGCGCGGGTTGCAGCCAGCCTGCTTCATGCCAACGGATTGGACGAGCTGATCGCGACGACGCCGGAGGAATATCGCCACAGCATCCTCCGCTATTGCCGGGACATTGAATGGCGCGAACGACTTATCCGCAAAGCGCAAGGTCTGCGCATGAATTCCGCATTCTTCGACGGCGAAGCCTTTGCCCGCAAGTTTGAAACGCTGCTCCAGGAAATCGCCCCGGGGCGTTAAATCGTGCTTAATGTCCAGTCGCCCGGAAAATTGGCGGGTGGCGAGGCGGCAAGTTCCATAGCTTTCCGATTACAGCCTACCCTCGGGTCAGGGCTCGCAGCCAGACGTCCAGATTGTTTTCGAGCAGGTAGCGTTTCTTGACCCATTCGCGCAGGGCGTCGCCCTCTTGCGCCAGCGCGTCGTATTCGCCGATCCGTTCGCGGATGGCGGCGATCCATTGTTCCGCCTTGTTCGGTAGCTGCGTGACCGGGGGATCGTCAGTCCGGTAAGGATGGATGTCCGTGCAGATCACCGGCCAGCCGAGGATGCCGTATTCGAGCAGGCGAAGATTGCTCTTTGCCTCGTTGAAGGGGTGGATCTCCAGTGGGGCGACCGCGAGGTCAAGGTCGAGCGAAGCCAGTTTCTCCGGGTAGTCGGCAAAATGGTGCACGAAGTCGTGGAATTCGGCGACATAGGCTTGCGCGCCCATCGGCATCATGCCCAGGAAAATCCAGTCGACCTCGGCATGAGTGGCCTTGACGACGTCAAGCATGAACTTCAGGTCGCCGGCGTGCTGCTGGGCACCGGCCCAGCCGACGCGGAGTTTGGCGCCGCGCCGCCGTGCGGGCTGCAAGGTGCCCCAGATTTTCCATTCCAGCGTATTGGGCAGCAGTCGGATGTCGCCGATCAGGTCCCGGTAGGCGTCGGCGAGCGGCTCGGTGGTGACGATCAGGCGGTCGCAGGCCGCGAGTCCGAGGCGTAGCCGTTCTTTCATGACATTCGCCGGTAAGTTTCGGCGCACGTAGCTGCCGTCCGGGATGTTGGTGATGAGGTCGTCCAGTGAATAGACGCGCAGGATGTCGGCGTTGATCTCCTTGTAGTGCAGGAGGCTGATGCAGCGCGTGTCGTCGACCGGAGCATGCAGGATCAAGGTGTCGGGCGCGAGGCGAGCCAGTTCGACAGGCGTCGGCGCGCGGTCGGGATGTCCGTGCCTCGGCTGGCAGACGGCGGCGCATTGCGCCAGTCCGGCGTCGTGCAGTGCGCGCATCGGCGAGAACGTACGGTATTCGGCTTGCCCCGGGCTGGCTAGCGGCATCCAGAGCAGGCGCGGGCGATCCTGGAAGTCGGGGTTCCACGTGGATACCAGTTCGCTTTCGGCAACCGAATCACTGCGCGACAGGCTCAGGTTGCGGTTCCAGGCCGGGTCGTCGGCGAGTTCGGGGAGCCAGCGTTTCGCCAGTTGGTGGGCCGCGTGTTGCAACAGCGGGGCGCGTTGTTTTTGCGACTCTTCGTCTGCCGTTGCGAGTGTGGCCGCGCCGTGGTGGAGTAAGGTGGCGTGCGGCGTCCATAAGGCGCGATAGCCTTGCCGGCGGATTTTCAGGCAGAGGTCGACGTCGCCGTTGGCAATCCCGAACGCGTTTTCGTCCATGCCGTCGACGGCGAGGTAGAGCGATTTGCGTACAAGCAAGCAGGCGCCGCTGATGGCCGAGACGTTCTGCTCGACCTGGGCGCGTAGCATGTCACCGGTTTCTTCCACCGACAGGCCTTCGAAAGCGCTGCCCGCTGTTCCGTGCATGCCGAGGACCATCCCGGCGTGTTGCAGCGATCGGCCGCCCGGTGCGATCAGGCGTGCGCCGACGATGCCGATTTCCGGACGCTGGGCGTGGCTCATCATGACGTCGAGCCAGTCGTCGTGCAGCGCGAGCGTATCGTTGTTGAGCAGCAGCAGGTAATCCCCGCTTGCCGCCTGCGCGGCACGGTTGTTCATCGCTGCGAAATTGAAGTCACCGGGGTAATCGATGATTTGAGTTCGTCCCGGCAGACCGTCCCGCAGCGCCTGATAGTAGGTAGCGATATCGGGGTCGTCGCTGCCGTTGTCGACGATCAGCAGTTCCCATTTGGGATAAGCCGTATATGAGAGCAGGTTGCCGATGCATTCCCCGAGAAGGTCGAGCCGGTTGCGGGTCGGGATGACGATCGAAACCTTCGGTTGTGCCTCATGCTGATAGACGATGCGCCGGGTCTGGCCGGTCACGAAGCCGGGGAGAATTTCGGTGCGCAGTAGCAGACGGTCAAAATGCGCCTGTAAGGAACGAACGGCGGCTTCGTTCTCGGCCGCGTGCGTGACCGAATGCGGGATATGGCCGAGCACGTCGGGAATATGGCCGATTGATGCCTCTCCCTGGCTGTCGAGAAGGCGCAGGGCAAGGTCGTAACGTTCACCGCCCGGATGGTGGGGGTAGCCTCCGGCAGCAAGCAGTGCATTCTTTTCCGTGAGGAAACTGCCGATGTAGTCGGTGGCGCGCAGCAGGTCCGGATTGCAATCCGGCTTGAAGCGAGGGGCTTGCCGGAGCCCTTCTGCGTTGATGGTGTCATCGTCGGTGTAAATCAGCCGCCACTCCGGGCGGGTGGCGATGTAATCGCCGCAGACCAAAAGCAATTGCTGCGGGAATTGCGTGCCGCATTCGAAGAAGCAGAACCAGTTGGCCGGAGATTGGGCAATCCGTTGATTGACGGCGTCGGCGACGGCGTTTTCGCCTTCTGTCTGGATCCAGCGTACCTTGGCCGATTCTGCCGAGAATTCCGGATCGGGCGAGGGCGCGCGGGCAAAGATCGATAGGCGCCAGCCGTCGTAGAACTGGGCGGCGAGCGAATCGATGGTATCGACGAGCAGCGCTTCCTGGCCGGGGCGCAAAATCAGGATAAATTCGAAAAGCGGTTGTTTTTTCCAGAGCTTGCCGACGTGTTCCTGGAAATAGCGTAGGTCGCTTTCCTTGAGTTGGTGTGAATGAATCCAGGCGAGATACTCGTTTTCACCCGCTCGTATAGCGAGCATCGGCGCTGGGGTGCTGTCCTTGGTAACCGTGGAAAAGAGCGTTTTTGCTTTGTCGCAAATGGTTTCCAAAATGGAACGCATTTCGTGTTCGTGTTTTTCTGAAGCCCGAAGTTTGTCCTGCATCGCCTGCCAATCGGAATCAAGCCAGGAAGCGTTATCAAGACGTGGCGAACTGGCAACCAGAATGTCGCGGACAAAGAGCTGAATTTCCCGGTCGTCAGGTTCGCGCTTGAGAATCAGAGAGCTTGTCGCGAGTATGCGCGCATAGTCTTGCTGCAGCGTGTATACAGCAGCCAGCTTGCGCAAGCATTGTGTCGTCTCCGCTTCAAGCGCAGCGCCTTTGATAAGAACAGTGGCGGCTTCCGCGAGACGCCCTTGTTCTGCGTAAAGGCCGCCGAGATCGTTGTAAATGTTCCAGTGCGAACTACCTCGACGAGTGAGTTCCTCCATCAGCGCCAACGCTTCGGTTCGTTCTCCGCGATGGATCGAATCGTGCAAGCGGATGCACAGCTTGTTTTCTTCTTCGAGGAGCAGATTACGCACAGGCTCGAGTGCAGGCGAAGAAAGCTTAATTGGCTGCAAACCTGTCAAACTAGGAATCTGTGAAAATGGTGTTGTGCACTCGATCAGCCATTGCGAAAACTCGCTCAATGCGTCGGAGGCAATGGAGGTATGTTTGGCAAGGGGGAGTCTGGAGATTCGCTCGAGAAAACCTTCCAAACAGTCATGTCGGTATTGCTCGGAAAGCTCCCAATATTCGCGCAAAGAGGAATTCTGCGATAACGTAATGGGTAGTTTGGGATCGGAAATTTGAGTATCGGAGCACGTCTGGGTCGATTTGATAAAGCGTTTGATCTGCCAGAAACAATAATTACGCTCGGCATCTGACAAAACCCAAAAGCCTTTAACCTCCGATTTGGCACGTTCCAGCGCTCCGGCTTCTGTCGCTAAAGCGACTCCATTAAGTTTCAAAAGATCATGGTCTCCGTTCGTCGACCAATAATTCGATGGGATGATGAGTACTGGGCAGCCACAGGCCAATGCTTCTGGAATGATAGATGATAGTTCGTAGCAATAGAGAACCTTGGCTTTGCGAAAAATGCTTGCCAATTCGTATGGAGTAAACGACTTTTCTTGACCCAGGCTGAGTGCATCTCCCTGAATGGACAGATTGAGGGGCTCGCCGGAAAGATGGTACTTGTTGGCATAAAAATATTCGCCAGTTCGTTCCGCGTCAAAAGGGTTCTTGTCGTTATTAAAGATCGCAGTATCGATTGTGGGAATGTTCAGCAGAAAACCGTTCAGCTCATCCGGAAGGCACCATTTGTGAAAATAAAAAATAGTTTCGTGAGCACCAAAATACGTTGTTCCGCCGAGGTGGCCAGGTCGGTTTAATAGCCAGCGCGCGACAATAGGTGTGCCTAGAGGATTCCCATGGGTGACTTCAGGATAAACTCCGATGGGGGTCCTGCCGGTAAGAAAGTGTTTCTGAACGATCTCCGTGGTCAGTAAAGGTGTACGTAGATTGGGATTGGTTTTGTTGACGGCAACGAGATAAGCCTCTTCACCCAATTCATTCAACGAATGACAGAGATAATGCAGGCATCGAATACCCGCGGAGGAGTGCCGATAATCGTCTGCCAAAATGTAGTAGGGATTTTTCTTCGACGAGAAAAAATCAAGTCGAAGACGTGAATCCTCCGGCGATGAACTGCCGGCAACTTCATACCCAAGCCGCTTTTGCGCGAAACCAAGAAACCGATTAAACAAATCCTGGTTCAGGTCGTTTTCAAACCAGTTGCAGCATAATGAACGCAGGCGATCCGATTTATAACGGTGAGAAGGGTCAGTAAGGGATAAAGTGAATTCCTCGATTTCTGAAGCACGACGGCTGAGTATTTCAGCGACGACTTCCGGCGAAACATCGATTTCGCAATGGTTGAAAATCTTTAGCAGGGTGTCTCTTGGCTGTGAGGCAAGATCCTCGAAGCGTATCAATAGTGCCGAATCGATCGTTGGCCAGGTAGTTATTTGAGGGGTGACAGACGGCAAATGCTTAGCAACCATAAATTCGATTGCTTCGTTGAGAGTCAGAGTGTAATGCAGAGGCACGATGTTGGGACCGCGATCAATAAAATCCAGTGCCAGAAGTGAGGCGACCTCGCGCAAGTCGCGTACCAAAAGAATGATTCGCTCCGCACCGGATTGATCGCAACTCTCGGGGAAGACCCCTTTGTCATTGGGCTGGCTGTAGAAACTAGCCCTGAAATACCAAGGGGTGTTGTCCGGCCTGTTGGAAACTGAGAACGTGTATCCCTTTGCTGACAGGACTTCCCTCAGCACAAGATCGATTATCGATTCTCCGGAACAATACAGGTGTCTGAAAATGATATTTCTGTTCATTTGACCGCGTCTGAACTATTTGATTTTGTCGAGGATGGATTGCGCATCTGAGTCGATGTTGTCCTTTTCGCAGTACTCGTTCATGGTGCATTGATTGCAGGGCTTAAAGGTATGCCTCTGCCCTTCAAGGTGGCGGATTCTCAATTGCTTCAGTCTATCGCCGGTCCAGATTTTATCCAGCGATTCGTCATGAATGTCTCCCAGAACATTAATTGCGGCCCAGTCGGCGCAACAAGGTATGACTCGGCCATCCGAATTGACTTGTACTCCCTTGAATATTTGCGGACATGCCTTGACGTGGTTGATCTCGCCGGTGAACCGATGCTCGTCGGTGACATTTCCCAAGGAGAAATCAGCTCCTGGCCACATGTCTACAAGCCCTTCGACGTTTATTTCGTCTGCATGGTAGCCAAAAGTCTCGTAGAAATTCTTCAGATCGTTTTCGCTGCGAATGGCTGTTTTATGAATTTTTACGTGTATTACTGCGCGGCGTTGAGGATTCGAAGAGAGACGTTGAACTTTGGACACTAATGCTTGGTAATCGACTTTCCTTAACGAAAACTCCTTGTAATCTGCTGCCGATAAACCTTCGATGGATACAATGATTTTGTCCAGGTATTTTGGAAGCTCGTCAATAAGCTTGTCATTGAGTAAATATCCGTTGGTGATGAGTTCGAAGTTGTCTGCCACGTCGGCTTCGGTAGCCATCTTGACCATGGTGAGTAGGTCTTTGTTGAAAAGAGGTTCCCCTGTGCCGCAGTAGCGAATTTTTTTAGGGCGACTCTTGAATGCCTTGATGTCGTCGACAAGCTTGCCGAACGTAGCCAATGTCATGTTCTGTTTGTGCAAATGCTGCGGGGATATGTGCTGTGGGCAGAAGCGGCATTCGAGATTGCAGAAGGAGGACGGTTCAACATAAATGACCAGAGGGCTCTCGAGGGGTATGGCTTCATGCAGGGGAATCCGGTCGAGATTGAATTGCGATACGATTGTTGCGCGCTTCATTTGCGTATCCCTTGAGCAGTTAAGTCGCTAACAGGTGTGCCGATTCTTCCGATAGGGCATCCAGTGAGGAGAAATCGGGTTGATAATTGATCGGTCCGGACTCGCGATAACTTGAGAAATAACTGGATTTTTGTCCGGTCGCCGATTTTTCGATCACTGAGTCAGTATAGGAAACGCGCAGGCGGTACTGTTTTTCGAAGAATGCGAGCATTTCGCTTTTCAGGATGGGTTGTTTGCTACACAAGTCATAGGCGCCATTGATCGGTTGTTCGCAGGTCATGGCACTGCAGATGGCCTGATACAGATCGAGGGGATGAAGGTAGTCACGGTAAAAATCATCACGCGTGGTTTGAAGTGGCGATTTCTGCTGGATGGCGGTAATGATCTGATCCATGAGATAAGCATCTGCCGGGTCATGAAAACGGCTGAAAAAAGAGAAAATCCGAAAATCGATAATGTCGAGGTTCTCCATGGAACGGTGCTTGGCTTCGGAATAGAGTCGCGAGATCGAGTAATAGCTTTCTTTCGGCAGCTTGTTCACAGGGAGCGCATGGATTGAGAATTCTTCTGCCGGATGTTCGAAATGGCTTCCGTAAACCGAACCGCTCCCGAGAGAAATATAGCGTGTGCGCGTGTGCTTATGGAGGTAATCGATGGCCAGATTGTCGAAATACTCATAGACCGTGAAGTATTTCGAGTACTCACCCTGATGTTTTTTGATCGTTCCTATACCGACACAGTTGATGATTGCGTCGTATTCTCCGTCGAGAAAGTGATCGTAGTCCTTAATGATCAGACAAGCATCATCGCTGCCGCGATGACTCGTATTCGATGCCAGAAAATCAAGGGCCAAAGCTGGTCTACGCGTAAATAGTCGCAGTTTGTACCTGCTGTTTTCGCGTGCAAGGCAATAGATCAGCGATTTTGCCAAGTGCGATGTTGCACCCATGATGGCTACTGTTTTTTGTGTCATCTGCCCTTTTCCAGTTCCTGGTCAAGGATGCGTTGTAGGCGGGACACATGCTCGTCCAGGCGATCTTCCGGTTGAAATCGGTGACGTACGATGTTGCACTTCATGCAGGTTTCAGAGGCGTGATCTATTCCGTCAAGCATCTTTCTGCGGAACTGGTTGTAGTGTTTTCCATTCCATAGCAAGGCAAGGTTATCCGTCTTTGCATTTCCGAGAATGACGGGGTAGGTCACGGAGTAGCAAGGAACGACGTTGCCATCCGGGTTGATCTGCATGGTGAAAAACGGTTGAGGACAGTAGTGGGCTTCAGCTTTGTCTCGTCCGAATTGGGTAAGGGAAGGTCCGTTATTCTTCAGAACAGCCTCGTAGTCAACGTTCGGGAAAATCGGTCCGGCAAGTTCAATTCCGATGGTGTCGCAGATATCCCCGAACAGAGTGTAGAACTGTTCCTTGTCTCTGTCGTCTTCCAGGGCGAGATCGATAATCTTGATATGAACGAGAGAGTTTTTCTTGTGTTCGTAAAAATACCGCAGGTTATCGACAAATTGCTCGAAGTCGATTTCTGTGTCGCATACATCCTTGTATTTTTTTCCAGATGTTCCCTGCAGGGAAACAATCAGGCGGTCAAGCCCTGCAGCGATCAACTTGTCGGAAAGCGCAGGGGTTAACAGGGAGGCGTTGGTCAGTATTTCGATGCGTTCGGCAACTTGCTTCAGTTTTGTATAGGCGATCATGTCGGCAAGCCTCGTATGCATGAGAGGTTCACCCATGCCGACAAAACGAATCACTTTGACCTTTTCGGGAAAGCCGGCAATATCGTCAATGCATTTTTTAAAGAGATCGAAATCCATGCGCACGACTTCAGAGATGAAATCACGCTTGGATTTGTCGGAAGAAAAAGTACAGTACGAACATCTGAAATTGCATGCGTAGATCGGGAAGAACTGGATCAGGACAGGAGTGGACAGAGGCAGGCGCTCTGCCAGGGGCATTCGTTCGCCGCCCGGAGCCTGTCCTGATACGTCAACTGCCTTCATGCCTTCTCCTCGCTCTTGGCTAGGGCTTCACGCTTTTTTTGACAGCGTATTTTTTAGTGAGTCGAGCTTAATCCTGTATTCCGGCCCCTCGAAACTCGGCGAGGGAGGTACTTTCCCGTCCACAAAATCTTCCGCCGTGAATACCTGGGTGTAAGGCGCTGAGTAGACCTCGTCGTACTGATCCTGATATCTCGGCAAATGCTTATGAATGAACTCATGATCCAGATTGCCGATATAGCAGGTTTCTTTCTTTCCGTAAGCGAATAGCTTGATTCCAAGGGCACGATCGATGATGTCTTTGAGAGGTTCCTTGAAAAAATTTCCCAGCGATATGTGCGTGTAAGGGCAGGGCATCACATCGCCATAGCGGGAAATGGAAACCATGCGTTTGACAGCGATGCAGCCGATATCCAGGCCATAGCTCGGTGTCCAATGGGTAAATGAACTATGCGTGGCACAGAGTTGATCTATGTATTCAATATCGCTGGAGTCGCAGACTTCTTCCAGCCTTCCTGCATAGGCGCCGACCGGCTTTGCGAGCGAAATGTATAAGGGAAGTTGGTTTTTATCTGCCCATTCGATGAAGCGCTCGAATTCGCCGCTGCGCACACGGCTTTTCCAGGCGACCGTAGAAATATTCAGGTCAAGATTGACGGCCCTCGCTGCTTCGATGGCACGCATAACCCTTTTAAACGAGCCAGGTTTTTTTCTGAATTCGTCATGCTGTTTTTCATCCAGACCATCCAGACTGATCTGGATTTTGTCGACGCCAATACCTTTTACATGTCTGGCTCGTTCTAGATCAAAGAACCAGCCGTTCGTATCGGAGGCGATATACCATTTGCTGGGGTCCAAGGCCTCCACCAGTTGATCAAAATCCTTATAGGTCATCGGCTCGCCACCGGTAATGACCACATTGGCCAGACCCATTGCGTCACCTTGGCGCGACAATTCCCGGACATCGTCGAAAGTGAAGGTGCGAGCTGCCTTGTACTTTTCCTTCTTCTCTTTTGTGTTCAGCATGTAGTCATCCGCACTGCAGTGTTCACATGCAAAGTTGCACAGGTAGTCGTATTGGAATTGCAAGATGGCAATACTTTCCCCTCTCGCGACCTTCTCGTTGTATTGCGAAAGTTTTTCGAATACCCGAGGTTTTTTTTCGCGCATACTTTGTCGTTTCGAGGATTCTTCCGAGTTCAGTTGGCTTTCAAATGACATGTTTTTCCTTTGAGTGGCAAAAGGGATATTGGGCGACTTTGGCCAATTCAAGTGTCTGTTGCGACCGCATACAAGACGGTTTCAATGGTAAATGTCGTGTAATTGCGCAGATAAAACTGATAACCAAGATTGAGGTTATGAAGATAAAGCGGAATTTCCCATAGATGGTTCGGTGCGTGATAAACGCAGATACCGAGATCGGGGCGATGGTTTTCGATCAGTTTACGCCCACCTTCCAGCACGGCGGGTTCGGCTCCCTCAACATCCATGCAAATGAAAGTCGGGGCAAAGCAGGGAAGGGCGTCGTCGAGAGTGACGCATTGCACTGTTGCAGCCCCAGTTGGGGCAATGCGCGAGCCGAGGCCATGGCCCGAAATAAATGACTCTTGGCCGCTATGCCTGAAAAGTGCACACGGCCAGCTGAATATTTCCTCTGCGATCGCATCTCTATTTTTCCAGAGATAGTCCGATAGTCGTTTGAATATTACGGGTTCAGGCTCGAAGCATGCCACGGCCTGAATTTTCCCCTTGAGGCGGTTTAGCAAACGGACGGTGTCACCATCGTAAGCGCCACAACAGACGAAGCGATTGTGTCCACGACCGAGGGGAATATCTGCCGGAAAATATTGTTCGTCACGGGGTCGTTGCGGTAACGGAATCGGACGACGATGAATGTGTGTCATCAGGCATCGGGTATAGATTTCTTTGCTGGCGTCATCAGCGAAGAGATCCAGTGCCTTGACGAGGGAATCCCGATTTTTCTGGAAATAGCCATGCCTATCGATATCAAGTTCAGGTGGCTGATTGAATGGATTGTGAATTTCGTAGATATCCAACAGAAAAATTATTTTTTTGAATCCGTGGCGATCAAGAGAGTCGACAATCTCTTGATGGTAGGCTTTGTTGCCGACACAGATCACCACGAGTGCGTGCGCTTTGATTTCCGCAGGAGGATTGTAGTCGTCGAGGGAATATCCAGGGAAACCCTCAACGATATCTCCTTTCCTTAATTCACGGTCAAGAACGGCAATCGGATGACAACCGTGCATTTTTACGGCAATCTCAAAAAACCAGTGGCTGCATTCGCCGGCACCGTAAACAATGACAGGTTGTCTGGAAAGAATGCCGTCGGCGATTGAATTGTCGGTTGAAATATCGCCTGAGGATAGGGCATTCTCTAAGCGATATTTGTATGAATCGGTTGATGCATTCAAAGTCGTTCACCATATATAACGTGGGGGGTGTAACGCACGGAAGGAGTACGAAAACAAAATCAGTTATGAACAATCTCAAACATTTGTCGCCTTCGCAAATTTAGCCCCTCTTTCTGAGCAGACCCTACTAATAGTTTGATTAAAATACAACCACTTCAACAACGTGGGTGAATTTCCTCTTAACGAGCAAATGGGCACAAGGCTCATGGTGGTTTCAAGGCAATGGCCGCGCTACATTGTGGCGAAAAGATCCGTTTCATTGATGCACCAGGCGTTGTGACGGAGGTACAGTTTGTAATCCGGACAAAGTTCGTTTACAAGCAAGGGCAATTCATAGAGCGTGGAAGGGGAGTGGTAGGCTCCTACAGCCAGTTTTGGCCTGTTTCGCGTGATGAGGCGGGCGGCGCCACGGAGTACTTCGGACATGACGTTGCCCGGAGGGTCCATTTTTATGAAGGTTATTGGCCCAGATAAAAAATCATCAAGGCTTACCACCTTGATCTCGATATCGCCCAGTTCGCAAATGGCGCCGTTGGTATCCAGATGGGCTTTCCCGGAAGAGAGGAAACGCAGCGTGCCGCTATGGGACCAAGCTCCCAGTTGATGACAACTGAGTCGGGAACAGTTTCGCGTATTCGCGAGAAGGTTCTGGAAACATACCGGATCAGGCTCCAAGGCATGTATGTAACGGTACGAGATACCCCGTTGAGTACAGCTATCAATGAAAGAATGAATCGAGTCACCATCGAAAGCGCCGATATCCACGTAGACTTCGTCTGGTTGAAGCGAGATAACGTCGTTGTGGAAGTAGCAGTGGAGTTCTCCAGCCTTTGACGAGGGGCCCATTCCCAAGCGCAGTGGTTCACTGTGGGTAAGGATGAACTTCTTGTATAACTCGACGTTCCCCTCCGAAGCAATGAGAACGAGCTTGTCCATGAACAATGTCCTGGATTTCTCATCCTCAAGCAGATTGAAAGCGGCCTCGATTTTGGCTCCGTCCTGGCGATAAAGATCAAGAAAAGATTTCTCTTTCAGCGTGTGCCGGAAGAGGGTCATCTGCGTGTGCAGTAGAGATGACATGAAATTAAATGGGGTCCCCAGATCCAGGATGCGTCCCAGGATTTTTTCCCGAGGAAAGCCGGCTTCAAGGAGTTGATTCTTTACGGCCGTGAAGTGAGCCTGCGTGGCGATAAAAACCAAACTCTGGCGATGTTCGGCCAAGAGCTGGTCGAATGAAATGACCGGCAGGCCCTCGTATGTTCCACCCACCTTCGCCGGGCTGTTATCGCAGAAGCACGTCGGGTGGATGCCCAGAAAATCGAGTGTCTGGCATAGCTCCTTGCCAATTTGCCCTGCGCTGAACATCACCAAAGGAGTGCCTGCGCGGATGGCGGCTTCCTGATCGCCCAAGAGCCAGGGAAGGAAATCGGATTCTCGCGGCACGCTGGCGAGGGCAGCCTCAATGTGATGAAGCAACGCGTTCATAGGTGGCAGAAAATATCAGTCGGTGAATTGCTTATCTTTGAACAAGTGAATCAATCCTGGTCGTTGCGAGAGCCAGTAGAGCTCACAATATTTCGCGATGCGGCTTTCATCAGTGCTCTTTCCAGGATTCTACGGCTGGTCAGCTCGTCGAATATCCGATGTGCAATCAGTCGGTTCCCTTCCGAAGTGCAATGCGCTGTATCAAAAAATACTTTGTCGTGGCCATCGAAAAGACCGGTTACGTCAATGACGTAGTCACTGGTTTTTGCCGCTTGTCTTGCCTGCAAATAAAAGCGTTCGATTTCTGGGTTGCGAATATTGAAATGATTTTTGCTGTCGATCTCGTAGTCGAACACATTGTCAGTGAAGCGGGTTGCCAATTCCTCAAGCCCTACGGTGCAATCCTGGTGGCAATATTTACGGTTGGCCCATTCACGAATAGCAGTTCCAGATGAGTGGAAGAAATTCCACAAGAACCAGCGCGTTCGGAATCTGACATCGCAGCTGTTAACATATTCCGGTATGTGCAAGCCGCCAGGTTGCAGGAAGCACGAGTATTCGATGCCGAACTCATGACATACAGCATTCATTGTGCGCTGGTTCCTATGCCATTCTTCGAACGGTGAATGTTTCGACTCTATCCCGTATGAGATACCCTCGATCGCTCCAGGGTCCGGAGAACAGACCGACTTAACCGCATGATCTGCCAAAAGCGGCCTGATTGCTCCTTCGAGAGTTTCGAAGTATGAGTGGAACTTGGCGTAGCGGCTTTGGTGCCAGTACATCCCGCAAGCATCGTTGAGGCCGTCGAATACGATGACCAGATCCGGGTTCAGGTTTACTCCATCCCGTATGAGCTTGAGCGTTTCCTGCGCTGAAGTATAGGCGCAGATAGCGCCATTCATAACGGTGTTCCTGATGCCGCTTTTGTTTAACAACTCATGGAAGAATTTTGGCCAGGAACCAAGCGCTTGCTCGCTTACACTATTCCACTCTGCAATATCGGCAAGTTCCGGGTCGGTTGTCGATCCCCCCAGTATCACTATTCTGAGCTCGCTACCCGAATCGCCGGCATTGCCGATGTACTTGAAACCGTGCTGTTCGTAGGGTCGCGTATGGCTGAGGAAGAAATCGGCAAGTGGAAAGGGAGAAATATACGAAGCTCCGTCGTTGATGCTCTGACGATCAAAAATGTGGTGTATCCGCTCTTTATCTATGCCCAATCCCAAGAGCTGCTGGTACATCTCCTCAGGAAAGTCGGCAGCAATGATGAAAGAGGTTTGTGCAGTGTCCTCGTACAAAATATTCAGAGGGTCATGAACAGGAAGACCGCAGACTGTCGTGTTCTTGCTGTTTGAATCGAGGAAGTACGCAGGCTCCTGCCCGAGTGCAATCATTGCCTCATGAAGAACAATGCCGCGTGCTCCAGCTCCGAAGATTACGAGCTTATCCTGTACTTTGATTTCAGAGAGCAAGGTTGATACTTCACTCGCAATCATGTCCATGATGGCTGAAGCCATAGTCGACCGGGTTGCTGTTTCGGGATTCATTTGGGTCAATCAGTATGGTGGATTGATTTAAAAGGCGTAGACATAGGAAGGAATGCCTGCATCCACGGATTTCCTCGCTTCGCGGTTTTTGAATGTTGCAACCGTAACGACAGCGGGGAACTTCAGCATGATGTCGCAACCTTGGTGAATCCACATTTTTTCGACCAATGCCTTGAGTTGCACTGGCGTCGAAAAATCGTAGTCAAAGACGTTCTGATAAAACAGCTTCGGGATGTCCGGTGCTGTAAAGTAGCTTTCCAGTGCCCTATCAGGCTTCGAGAAAATATCGATGCCCCCCGTTTTCTGAAAAATTTCCTTTGAAATCTCGAAAATCAATTGCATTTCATGGTTCTGCGAGCGATCTTCAATCGAGGTCATATTTTTCCTTCCAGTTTTCATCGCCCACTAAAGAAGGTTGTTCTTCCTTGTAAAGGACGCAATCCTCCAGCATGAGGACATCCATGTCAGTGCGCATGAAACATAAATAGGCGTCCTCTGGCGTGCAAACGATGGGTTCTCCCCTGACGTTGAATGAGGTGTTGACGAGAACGGCACACCCGGTCAATTCCTCAAAATTACTCAATACACTGTAGAAAAATGGGTTGTCGAGTTTATTCACGGTCTGTATGCGCGCACTGAAATCAACATGCGTCACTGCCGGTAATGTCGAACGGACCTTATTGACGATTTCCAGCATGTCAATATTATTTTTTTCTGCGGGCGCGTAATGTGACTGTGGAAAATCCTTGCGCAAGGCCTGTTTGACAGGTGCTGTCATCAGCATGTATGGGCTTTCACCGGAAAAATCAAAGTAATCCGAAACTTTCTCTTGTAACACCGCTGGGGCGAACGGCCGGAAGGATTCCCTGAACTTGATCTTCAAGTTCAGTTTGCGCTGCATTGTGGGAGATGTCGGATTTGCAAGAATGCTACGCCCTCCCAGTGCGCGAGGGCCAAACTCCATGCGTCCTGAAAAGAATCCAACTACCTTGTCGGCTGCGAGAAGTCCAGCGATCAAGCGACTGCGTTTTTCAGCATTTTCTATCAATTCGTACTTTGCGTTTTGCTTTCCCAGAGAGTCACGAATGGAGGGTGAGTCGAATGCCGGTCCGAGGTAGCTTCCCTTTTGTTTGTCTCTTTTCGTAACCGTCCTGCTTGCGCTATAAAGGGTATGCTCTGCATAGAGTGCAGCTCCAATTGCACCTCCTGCATCTCCTGAGGCAGGCTGGACCCAGATTCGGTCAAAAGTTTCACTGGCGTTGATTTTGCCGTTTGCCACGCAGTTCAGTGCAACCCCGCCAGCGAGGCATAGGTTACGTGATCCTGTGAGCTTCCTGGCGGTGGTCGCAAGCTTCAGCATGACCTCTTCGGTTACCTTTTGAATCGATGCTGCCAGATCGACTTCGCGCCTTTGAATCCGGCTTTCCATTTCCCGGCGAGGTCCATCAAACAAGCCACCGAAATCATCGGTGATGGTGTATTGGTTCTTATGAAAGCTGAAATGCTCAAGGTTGAGACGAAAAGAACCATCGTCTTTAATGTCAATCAACTTTTCTCTGATCAAGTTGTAATATCGGGGTTCTCCATATGGAGCGAGCCCCATAAGCTTGTATTCCCCAGAGTTGATCTTGAACCCGCAGAAATAGGTGAAAGCGCTGTAGAGCAAGCCCAACGAATGCGGGTAATTGATCTGGTGCAGTATTTCGACCCGGTTGTCACGACCAATCCCGATGGTTGTTGTTGCCCATTCGCCAACGCCATCTACGGTGATAACCGCCGCATCCGAAAATGGCGAAGGATAAAATGCGGACGCGGCATGCGAGATGTGATGCTCTGTCACCAACAGCTTACCGTGTCTACCCAGGCCGATGGTTTCCTCAATGGCCTGATGAATCCAGAGTTTGTTTCCGAAAGTACTGGGGAAACTTTTTTCTATCATGGGCTGCGCTTTATCGCCTAAAGCGCAGCAATTTTTCAGCCACCGATCTAGGGTTAGCAGAGGATTATCGTAGTAGATGACTGCATCAAGCTCTGCGGCAGATATGCCCGCTTCGCGCAAGCAATATTCTGCAGCCAGTATCGGTAGCGACGGGTCGTGCTTAACTCTCGTGAATCGTTCTTCTTGAGCCGCTGCAATAATCTCCCCATCCATGCACAAGGCAGCCGCACTGTCGTGGTATAAGGCAGAAATGCCAAGTATCTTCATGGGGTTCTATTTCGCCTATTTTGTGAAGCAGTCAAACTTGGAGCGGCACAAGTATCGGTACTTGATTCGCAGAAGTTGTCGGTCGAAATCGGGTTCCTCACGAAATTGCGAATAGGACCGTGTCGCATAAGTGGAAGGTGTTATGTCGTAAATACAGCTTGTATTTTGGGTTGATGCTGTTGACGAGCAATGGAATCTGAAAAATGGAATCGACACCGTGGTACGCGCCTACGGCTAAAGTCGGATGAAAAGCGCGTATGGTTTCTGAGGCTCCTTGAATTGCCTTGGGGATGATGTTCCCTCCTGGGTCCATCTTGATGAAGGTGGCCTTCTCCCCCTTCAGAAAAGCATCGATGGTCGTGACCTCAATCGTGGTATTCCCCTGTTCGGAAACGGACGCGCCTTGGTCGTGAAATGAATTGTCCGAAGATATGAATCTCAATTCTCCCGGCTCGGACCAGATCCCTTGTCGATGGCAACTCACATTCCCTCGTCCGCCAACATTTTTGACGAGCCTTTCATAGCAGTCAGTGTCGGGTTCAAATGCGTGAATGTGTTTCGGTTTGACATTTAACTCGGCGCACGCTTCGAGAAATGTCATGACCGTGTCGCCATCATAGGCGCCAACATCGAGATAAATTTCATCGTCGGTAAGTTTGATAACGTCATTGTGGAAATAATAACGATCCTCAGAGACGCCGTTACTATTAATCAATCCAAATTCAAGGAAGGGTTCGCTGAATCTTCGGATAAAGTTACAGAAAATACTGAAATGACCATGGCTGGCGATCAACGCCAGTTTTGTGATAACAAGCTCCTTGGATTTGTTGTCTTCCAGCAAGTTGTATGCTTCAGCAATCAGCTCTTGGTTTTTCTCGAAATATTCCAGGATGGTTCCCGGCGCGCTTTGGCTTTTGTAACCAGGGATGAGATTTTGAATGCCATACCTTTGCATCCCTTCCATGGCATAGAGGTAAATAAAATCGGATTCGCTGTCCTTGCAACAAATACAATTTTCCTTGAATCCGTATTTGATTAATTTGTCATTGACGGCATTACGATGCCTCAAGGCGGCGATGACCACCATGCTCGAACTGAAGTTATCCCTAAGTTCCTCTGGTGAAACAATTCTTACATCGTCAATGTTGGTGCCGATTTTTAATGGGTCGGTATCACAAAACGTCGCTGGGGTAATCCCGTTGTATTTGAGCGTGTCAAACAGCTCTTTCCCGAGTGAGCCCGCCCCAAAAATGGCAACCGGTTTTCCGGCTTTGACATCGGCCAAGTTATCGCCAAACAAAGTGCATAAAAAGTCGGGTTTTTGTTTTGCGCTGCTTACGATTGAAGAGATTCTTTCAAAAACTGAATCCATGTGAGTTGGCCCTATTAGTCTTAGTGGATTGTGCCTTCGCCATGCGCCTGGAGAGAGCTATCTACGTGTGCAGCAGATTCACCGACATGCAGTTGAAGAGGGGGGGGCATCATAACGGACTTTAAAATGGGGACAATCTGCTCCCCGTTATGTTTGTGGCTCGGAACTAAAATGGTTTTGACGCAGGGGTAGTTTGCGATGATGTCCGAACAGATATCCTGCAGGCGGCTAACGGCGGTTACAAGCACGGTGCCTGCTGATTTTGTGAGAATCGTTCGAGGATCTTCGACCGTATGTCCACAAATGCTCAATCCATGTTTTTTGCGGTCCGAGTCAACCAAGCTGAACCTTGTTTCCCTGAAAAAAGGGAAGAGTTCAGAGAGCTTGTAATAAATGCCGCCAGCCCCCCAAATTACAATTTCGCCGGAAGCGGGAAGGTTTCTGGTGAAATGCGAGACAGAAATTTCTGCTGCGCTGATGGGTTCAATCTCGTTATTCAAATTGCAGTTTGGGCAGTTCACCGCCGCCTTGAACCAGAAAGGCAATGCGTGGGAGAACCGATGGTCACATCTTCGGCATGTCGCTTCTACCGAACAATCTCCCGGGTCGTTGATTTCCAGAATTTCGATGGTTTTGGCAAGGGTATGAGAGTGTAGCTTCAGTTCCTCGGTACGCGAGAAAAGTGCTTGATATTCTTCATTTGTAAGCTTGGAAACATTCACGAGCGGACAGCCGTCTTTGAGGAACTGCACTCGATCGGCAATGATTCCTGTATCGCAGGCATATTTGTAAAGAAACGTGCCGGGATAGGCAATAATCATATTAAGGTTGATTTGGGTTCTCTGATTTTCCTTGCGCCAGAAGGCAAGTGTTTTTTCAACAGAATTTGGCGTCTCCATGATGTCGCCAAAAATAAATTGGCAATCAACATTGATCGCGGCCTCATAAGTTAAATCCAGGGCATTTTTAATGTGTTCAACAGTTATATTCTTTCGCATGCTCAATAATACAGTTTCGTCTGCGCTTTCCAGACCGTAGCAAATCGTCGCGCATCCCGAGTCCTTCATGAGTTTGAGCATTTCAAGATCGACATTGCGTACTCGCAAGCCCACTGCCCACGACACATTGTATTTTTTGATACGTTCGCAAAAATCTTTTACGCGTGATTTCTTGCTTGCAAAGAGCTCATCCGAAAACCCGAAAGAACGGACGCCAAATTTCGTGTACTGGTAATCCAATTCCTGGAAAATATTGTCGAGAGATCTCTGACGGTACACATGGCCTGACGGGTGGAAACAATAGGTGCATTTGTGGGTGCAGGAACGACTGCCCACGATTAATCCGCCGCCGGTATCCTTGACGTATCGCGCATAGTCAAACCCCTCAAGGTCAGGGAAGGGTAAGGAATCCAAGTCGTCGATTTCATCTCTCGCGGAATTCGTGATCAGCTCATCGCCCTTGCGATAAATTATTCCCGGAATATTCTCGTACGAATTTCCCTCGTCAAGCGCCGTTGCCAGTTCACTGATCGTCAACTCGCCTTCGCCGATGATCCCGATATCTGCGCCAATAGCACTCATTGCGGGTTCTGGGTCGGCACTGATAATCCCACCACCAACAATGGTGAGTATCGATGGCTTAACCGTTTTTGCGCTTGTTACCACCTCAAGTATCTTAGGGTAGTCTCTGCTGAGACCACCAATGCAAATGGCATCTATATCGTGCTGCTGAATGAGTCGTGCAATCGCGTCCTGGGTACATCCATTGGCGTACTCAAGGTTGGCCGTGAAAACAGAATGATTCTTCGATTTCAGATAGGCAGAAACGTACGCGGTTCCCATGGGAAAAATAACGGAATTCGTCGTTTCTCCTCGACTCGAACCTTTTGACATCACAATAAGATAATTCAAAATATGGCCAGCCTTTGTATGCAATTCGGTTGTGGTGGTTATTGATTCACTTCAAGGTTAAGACATGCCTCATACTCGGCAACCAGGGTATTCTGGCTCGAATACTTCAACACGGAATCGATGATGTCTACCCTGTGTTTTTCTGGTGGAGCCATTAAAATCACATCAGGATTAATGTCAGGGATCGCCTCGTACGGGTGAACACTCAATCCCTGGATGATTTTGCGTTGTTGAACGGAGCTGCGATCTACGAAAGCAATATGCTCTGCCTCTTGAAGCGACGGGTTGGACAGCCACTGAACAGTTTCAGGGCTGGCAGGCACAAGAAGCACCTTCTTGCCTCGTAAAGACAGTGGTTTGGAATTGCCGTTGTCTTCGGGGCTTGATATGACGGCGGGGTCAAGTGAGAATCTTGATATGGCTTTCTGCTGGGAAGACGCTGGTTTTCTAAAGTCACCTAATAGCAGATGCTCATCGGATGCACCTTCCAATAAAGCAATTTCTGCATGAACCTTCTCCATTATGTCCCTGGCTATTTGACTGACAGAAGCCACGGCTTCCTGGAAGTAATGAAAAGGACTGATGCCGTGTTTTTTCAAAGTGACGTACAACTTGGCGTAGCCTTTGATTAAAGGGTCAAAGTCGAAGTCATTTTGTTGTAGATAGAGCGGGGTGAAATCGAACGTCAGCCAAACTTGTTGGGGGCGTATGGCTAGCATCGCGTAGGCGAAACCGTATACATCGTTGTCATTGCAATTTGTACTGCAAAAAATATATTTTACGGAGAGAAAGCCTTTCCCGTGGCTTCCAGCCGTAGCGTAGCGACAAAGGTTTTCGAGTACTTTCGCGTATCTGTCTTTCCCTCGTAGACTGGCGTACGTAGAAGGAGTGCCGGCATCGACAGAGATGGTGGCCGTGTAAATCGAGCCATCGGCAAGGCCATCAAAAATGGCTTGGCTGAAACGGACTCCATTCGTGTGCATAAGAACCCGGATGCCGCGGGATCCGAAATAATTCAATAACTCCGGAAGATTGCGCAATAAAGTAGGTTCGCCACCGGCAAAGTCCACATGTGCGTTCCAAGTGATGTCTTCGGGTGAAAACTGATCAAGTACTTTGAGCGCGTCGTATTGAGGAACGACATGAACATCTTTACGAGTGTAGTTGCAATAGGTGCAGCGGAGATTGCAAATACTGTAATTCTGGAAATCCAAATGACCAAGCTTTGATAAAGAAATGTCCCCCAAGCGTTTTTCCTCGACCAATAAGCAGCGCTTGCAGTCAATCTGCGAATGATCGTCATTCAGCATGGCGATGAGTTGTTTGCGTCTCTCAACGATCATTTCTTTCGTGACCGATGTGCGCGAAAGTTCGTCAGTCGTAAACAATAGCGGGGACATGACCGCACCGCGAGAGCAAGCCATCAGGCCATCGATATGCAGGAACAATCCGCTTTCGAGCTTGCAACAGGTTTTTACGATAATGTCTGGGTTGCTAGGATCAATATCCATTCAACATCCTATGTCAGTAGTGCTCCAGCAATTTCAGGTCAGGACGGAGGCACCTTTTCGGTAATCGTCATGACTTTCGTCCACTAATGCGCTTTTCGTATGCCGTGTCGGTCTGATAAACGTCCGTATTGAGTCGATAGGTTGTTAATCTTCTTGGGTAATGGGTCTGAAAAAGATTTCGCATAAATGACCTATACCTGGAAGGCCTCGATGAAATGGGCTTTGGAAATGGCCGCTTCGAGGGTGAGTCCGACATAATCCTGGGCGCAGAAGTAACGGGCGCCGACATTTCCATCAATCAATGCGCCAAGCAAAAGACCGGGGATGGCGTGTTCGACCGGGTGCTTTGCGTAAGGTCCTCCCATGTTCGTTTGAAGCCATCCTGGGTCAGCCAAGGACAGCATTACCCCTGTGCCATCCAGTTCTGGCTGGAGGTCATAGACGAATTTGTCGAGCGCGGCTTTACTGCAGGCATAGGCCATTTCTTCCGGGCGTCCATGGATGCTACTGGTGATATTGATGATTCTGCCAAATTTACGCTGAATCATGCCGGGGATCAGTGCCAAACTAAGCTGTATGGGCGCAAGTGTGTTGACTGCGTAAGTTGCATGGAAAGTATTGGCGGAAAAAGTTGAACGTCCACCGCCCGACAAGGGGGAAATCCCGGCATTGTTGAATAAGACATCAATGGGGAATTCAAGTTTTTTCAATGTATCCAATAAGTGGTCAAGTTCGGTCTGCAAACTCAATTCTGCAGCGATGCATACAGTTTTGACCCCCTCCGCCTCGCATGCGGATTTTGTTTCGCTTAGATGATCAGTTTGGCGGGCATGGAGAACAAGATTTGAGCCGAGGCGAGCCATTGCCAAAGCTAATTGTTTGCCAATTCCTTGCGCTGCGCCTGTGATAAGTGTCCAACGGCCCGCCATGGAGATGGCCGCAGGTGGTTGGGGAGGCGGTAAAACGGGGAGGCGTTTAATAGTATGAAGAATGTTGTAACCCCGGTCGAAGCAGGCTACTCGAACATGATTGAAACCCAGAAGGGTGAGTTGCTGATAAATGGCCTCATAGTTGCGAACACAAATAACGATCCTTGTGTTCTTGTCGTAAGCGGCCAATTTCTCAGGCGAAATACAGGGTATGCCGAAACGATTCCGACCCCATTTGTCTGGGGCGTTATCACAAAGGATGTCAGGTTCACGGCCAACCGCGAGAATAAGTTGTGAGTAGCAAGATTCAAACAGAATCCCGAGACCGAAAAAACAGAGAGGGGTCGTTGTTGCGGTATCGAGATTCTGATTGGTAGCAATGCTCACTTGCACAAGAAACTCCTGTATGGCGCGCTAGCAGAATGTCAAAGAAACCGCATCAGCGGGAGGGTCATAGGAATGTCTACGCGCAAGCTGACCCTCATCAGCATTCAGCTTATTTAGAATGAGGCATTTGTTATCATCAGTAGTTTCCCAATATTCGCTGACTAACCGATAATTTGTACTATCTGCAACGTTCGGATCGAATGCCGCGGCTAGATGCCAATACCTCTTCGCAGTTGTCTCATTACCACTATTTAGTGAGCGCAAGCAATAGCGCAGGCTGAGTTGAGCGATTTTATGGGTTGCTGCAGGCAGGCGTTCAACAACTTTCTTATGCCCATAAGCGGAAGCCATTTCTGCGTACTGGAAATTGAGTATGTAGGGGCAAACAGCTTCCAGCAGATTTTCGGTAGCTTTGGCCGAGTCATTGCTCTGGTGCAGTCTGTGCAACATCAGTGGTTCTCGAATATAGATGATGGGATGTTCACAACAAATATTGAAATCCATCAGTCGCGTTCCATACCAGCGTGCAGCCAGGCCGCCAATAACACCTTTGTTATAGACCAGCGAACCGCGATACATGATCTGAGAAATGGCTGGATTGACGGCCGCCATCATATATACAGCCGCTTGCGATGCTCCCGGGATTTTGCACGTCTGGTTGTAGAAAGAGGGTTCTTCAACATGTTGCCCATGTTCATCGATGATGGTCCGATGCACCATTGCAAAGGCGGTGTCGGGATGCGCTTCAAGTCCCTCGACACACATGCGAATAAAATCCGGTTTTAATGCATCGTCCGAGCAGAGGTAAACAAAATATTTTCCTCTGATGTTGACGGAACAATTGCGCAGATTGGCATCCGAACCGAAATTTTTCCGGTTGCGCGCAATAAAAAAGACATCGGGGTATTTTTTCTGATACTCCAGCGCGATATCCCAAGAATCATCGGTAGAGGCATTGTCCGAGAAGCATATCTCGGTGTTTTCATAGGTTTGTGCCAAGACACTTTCAAAACACTCGCGCAAATAACGACCGTAGTTGTAGTTGTATATGACAACGGTCACAAGCGGTTTTTCAGGCGAATACAGTTCAGGGTTGAGACGCATTTCGTGCTCCAGAGGGAGTATGGGAGTTGAGAGAACTAAAATTGATCAACATTGTGAGAATCAGGTCGTGAAACAAAGATCGTCAGGATAATCGAGCATTTTCCAGTTGCTCTCCAGTGGTATGCGTTGCAGCTCGCCTAACCCCAGGAAGCGTAATAACGCCATCTTGTCGCCGACATCTGTCGTTTAGTTCGCGTTGATGTCTTGCTCGAATAAATCAAGTTGTACTTTGGGGGGATTCCATCCTCGCGGAGAGACGAAGAAAATGCATCCAAGATACTCGGGGCAGAATAAATCAGGGCGCCATCAAGATCAAATACGACGGTTTCGAACAGGGATTTGTTTGCCATCTACGATTCGTCTGCTGAGTAGGTCGTAAGAGTTGAAGAGTCAGGAGCGTGTTTTCAGGGAAGCTTCGGCGAGGGGAATCAGCATTTCCAACTGCAACTGTTCCAGCGTCAGCAGCGGCGACATGTCTTCTTGCGGCATGGAGAGCATCGAGCCATCCGCTTGCGGTAGCGCCGCGACCTTGGGCGCCAGGGTTTCATTGGTGACGAGCCGCACGTCGACAAGTTGCGGGCCATCGCATGCCAGTACAGATTTCAGTGTCTGGTCAAGGGATGCGGCGTTGTCGATTCGTGTGAAGGGGAGCCCGTAGGTCTCCGCTACTTTCTTCAGATCCGGGAGTAGCAGTCCGGCTTCGGGGCCGGTGCCGACGTAACGGCCGGAAAAGTAGTTGCGCTGCGTGTTGCGGATCGACGCGTAACCGCTGTTGTTCATGACGATCAGGGTAATCGGCAGTTTCAGTGCTGCCAGCGTGGCGAATTCCTGTAGGTTGAGCTGTAGGCTGCCGTCGCTTTCGACGGCCACCGACGGCTGGCTGCCATTCGCCAGGCAGGCGCCGATGGCTGCCGGCAAACCATAGCCCATCGACCCGAGTCCGGAAGTCAGGAAAACGCGCTGGCCGGGCTTGTTGCGAAAGACCGTGTAGAACACCTCGATCGCCAGGCCCGAACTGCCGGTCGAGACAAGCGTTTCGGCCGGGACGGCGTCGGAGAGAGCGGAGACGAAATGGGTGTGGCTGATCGGGCCACTGGCCGAAAACGGGAGGCCGTCGTTGACCGGGTAGCGTGTTTTCCAGTGCGCGCAGCGGGCGATCCAGGCGCTCGTGTCGGGGCGCTTCTCGGGCAGGGAATGCTCGGCAAGTGCGGTAATGAATTTCCCGGCATCGGCGACGACGCGCAGGTTGATCTTCATGTCCAGCTTGTCGATTTCGTTCGGGTCGACATCAATGACCGCTTTCGTGGCCGCCCGTGCGAAGCCGCGCGGGTTGTAGGCGGTGATGATGTTGTCGAGCCGGCAACCGACGCTGATCAGGAGGTCGCAATTCTGCACCGCGAAGTTCGCGCCGCGCAGGGCGACGACGCCGGGGCGGCCGACGTTGAGCGGGTGCTCCCATGGCAGGAGGTCGAGCGCGTTCCAGGTCGTGGCGACCGGGATTTGCAACCGTTCGGACAGGGCGGCAAAGGCCGTGGCGGCGCCCGACAGGCGGACGCCGTGGCCCGCCAGCAGCAAGGGGCGTTCGGCGCGAGCGATCAAGTCCATCAATTTTGCGCAGGACTCGGCGAGCTGCGGTGCTGGTTGCGGTTCCGGCGTGAATCCGGTCAGCGTTTCCGGATCGACATTCGCGGCCTGGACGTCGAGCGGGACGTCGAGCCAGACAGGACCGCCGCGCCCGGTTTTCATTTCATGCAGGGCGCGTTCGAGGTGGTAACGGATCTTTTGCGGATCCGTGACGGTCACGGCGTACTTGGTGATCGATGCCACCATCGGAACGATGGCGACTTCCTGAACGCCGCCTTGACGCAACGGCCGGCCGGCGAGCAGGTCCGGGCGTTTGACCTGGCCAGAAATGACGAATAGCGGTACCGATTCGATCCAGGCGCCGGCGACCGGGGTAATGGCGTTGGTGGCGCCGGGGCCGGTCGTGACCATGCAGACGCCAAAGGATTCGCGAACCCTGCCCCAGGCTTCGGCGGCGATGCCGCAAGCCTGTTCGTGGTGGCAAGGGATCGCGGTCAGCCTTTTTTCACAGGCGAGCGCGTCATTGAGGTACATGGCGCCCCCGCCGGGGAGCATGAAAACGTGTTCGGCGCCGGCATCGGCCAGCCGGCTCATCAGGTAATCGGCAACTCGCATCGTCAGGTCTGGGGATTATTTCGTTGTGGTCGTTAGAGGGGGCGGTGTTGCCGAATTTACAAAAGTCGAAAGCTCGTTAACGGCGAATTTGCTGGCCACTTTAGGCCTTGTCTGCAGGCATTCATCGGGCTGTATCCGCTCGTTGCTGAAGCTGGCGAGAGAGGGTGAGGCCAAGTTCGTTTGGGTTTTCGGCGCGAATCCAATGCGGCGGCGTCGCTTCGCGCGGCACGTTGCCGTATCCCCAAGCGGCGTAGTAGAAGGGAATGGCGTTGGCCGTTGACGCGGCGGCGTCCGCTGACGTATCGCCGATATAGGCCGTTGTCGCCGGGTCGAGCGATAGATCGGTGATCTGTCCGGCGATCAGTGCTGCCTTGTCGGCGAAGCGACCCGGTGCCATGTCGAGGGCGTAGGTCGACGCGAAGCGGCGGCTCCAGCCCAGGTGGTCGACAATTCTCCGGGTGGGAATGAGTCGTTTGTTGGTGCAGAGATGCAGTGACACGCCGGTAGCGAGCAGCGCATCGAGCAGGGCGGGAATCCCTTCGAAACACTGCGTTTCGAAGACGCCGACCTCATCGTAATGATCCATGAAATCTTTGGCCAATCTGTCCAGCAGCTTGCTGTCGTCGCTGCCGGCAATCAGGGCCAGCGTCTTGCGCAACGGGGGGCCGATGATCGTCCGGTCGAGCGTGACGGCCGGCGGTATTCCGGCGCGGTCGAGAATGGCGGCGAAGGTTGAGAGGATGCTCGGGGCGGAATCGATCAACGTGCCATCAAGATCGAAAATGAGTGAGGAGAGTTTTCGTTCAGCGGACATCGGTTGCGTTCGTGGCAAAAAGCCTGGGGTTGGGGGCGGACAAGGGAATTACATCCAGTAGGTGAGCAGCGTCTTGCGGTTGCCGTTTTCGTGGATGGCCGGGTCGGTGTAGAAGGAGTCGTCCGGGAAATGCGACGACGAAATTTCTTCGAAGATGACCCCCGTTCGGGTGTGGAATTTGTGCCGAACCCCGCGGGCGACGGTGACCACGTCGCCGGGGAGGTAGGTTGCTTCTTCGCCATCGAGCGCGATTTCGATCTCGCCGTGCAGGATGAGGAAGGTCTCTTCCTTGCGGATGTGGTGCTGCTCCGGATGGGTCTGTCCGGGCAGCATGACAATAAGTTTCTTGCAGTATTCGCGGTTGACCACCGTGATCATGACCAGCCCGTATTCATCGAACCGGTTCATGCCGTAGTGGTGAGAAATTTCCAGGTCGGACTTGCCGGGGACGACGATGTGTCCCTGTTGCAACATGGTCTTGACCGACTCCACGGCATTGAGGATGCGCTGGCGCAGATGCACGGTGTCAACGTTGCGCCGGCCCAACGGCTGATTGGCGGCGATTTCCGCGCGAGCCGTATGCTGCTCATACTTTGACCAGTCGTTGGCGAGCAACTGGCCCTCCTGCGGCGGGAAGGCAAAAAACACATCCGAGCTGTCGATGATCTTGCCGGCGGGGATCGTGTGCTTGGCGAAGACCCCGCGGCGCAATCCATTCAGACTGTCGGCCTCACTCGCGCCGCCGGTGGCGCGTTCATGCGTTGGACCGCACAGGAGGAAAGCCTCGCGCGCAGCTTGCAGCCAGAGGCGGATCTGGTCGGGCGAAGCCGAATAGTTGTTCAACGGATAATCCGGCGAGGCGATACCGACGTGTTTTTCGAAAAGCATCGCGCCTTTGGCAATGGCCATCCGGATCGCGATTGTTTCGTCCGGATTTTCATGCGTCGAATAACCGACGGGAACGTTCGGGTAGCGCTGGCGCAAGAGATCGATCTGGTTGAGGTGGTAATGCTCGTGCGGCGTTGGGTACTCGCCGACGCAATGCATCAGGCTCAGCGGTTTTTGCCGGTGCTCGAAGAAGCTGACGACGCGGTCGATATCCTCGAGTTCCGCCCCCGCGGTCGAGGCGACGACCGGTTTGTCCGAGAGCGCGATCCGTTCGAGCAGTGGCCAGTCGGTGAACGAACAACTGGCGATCTTGATGATGTCGATGCCGTGGATTTCGATGCGGTCGACAGACGCTTCGTCGAACGGTGTGCACATCGGAATGAAACCTTCCGCTGTCATCGTGTCGACCAAGCGGCGGAAGTCGCTGTCGGAGAGACGGGTTTCCTGGAAACGCTTGACGTACTTGATGTCCGAGCGCGACTGATAATCGGGGTGGATGAAGCTATCGAGGTCGCGGTACTGCAGCTTGAAGGCAAAGCGGAACCCGTCGGCCGCATGCTCGCGGATGACTTTGCCGAAATCCTGGATGACCCGGATGCCGTGCTCGACGCTCCCCATGTGGTTGTTGGCCAGTTCGAAGATGAACAGCGGAGCGGCGGGAGCGTCGGTCATGATTTTCCTTTCGATTCGGAGGCTGGGATTCTACCAGCCGCGGCCGAAGAATCCGGCCAGCGTGTCGGCAATGTAATCGAGTTGTGCGGCGCCCAGTCCGGGATAGACGCCGACCCAGAACGCGTCCTTCATGATCGTGTCGGTGTTGTCGAGGGCGCCGACGACGCGATGCGGACGTCCCGAAAAATACGGTTGCCGCAACAGATTGCCGCCGAAGACGAGGCGGGTGTCGATGCGGCGTTCGTTCAGGTAATTCAGCAGATCCTTGCGGTCTGTTTCGGCAGTGGGGCGCAGGGTGATCGGGAAACCGAACCACGACGGCTCGCTGTTCGGCGTTGCTTCCGGTAGCAGCAGGACGTCTTCCAGCCCTTGCAGCCGTTCGTGCAGATAGGCGAAATTCTCGCGGCGGCGGGCAACGAACGACGGCAGCTTTTCCAGTTGGCCGACGCCGCAGGCGGCTTGCATGTCGGTGATCTTGAGGTTGTAGCCAAGATGCGAATAGACGTACTTGTGATCGTAGCCGTCGGGCAGTTCGCCGAGTTTCCAGGCGTAGCGCCGACCGCAGGTGTTGTCCTTGCCCGGACCGCACCAGCAGTCGCGTCCCCAGTCGCGGATCGATTCAGCGAGGCGGACCAGGGCCGGATCGTTGGTAAAAAAGGCGCCGCCTTCGCCCATGGTGATGTGGTGTGCCGGGTAGAAACTCAGGGTGCCGAAACTGCCGAATGTGCCGACGTGCTTGCCCCCGTAGGTCGAGCCGAGCGCATCGCAGCAATCTTCGATCAGCCACAGGTCGTGCTTGCGGGCGAATGCCGTGACCGCATCGAGATCGAACGGATTGCCCAGAGTATGGGCGACCACGATCGCCCGTGTCCGCGGCGACAGGGCGGCCTCGAGCATATTCGCGTCGATGTTGTAGGTGGGTAGGTCGACGTCGACAAACACCGGAACCAGACCGTAGAGCAGGAGCGGGTTGACGGTGGTCGGAAATCCGGCAGCGACGGTGATGACCTCGTCGCCGGGGAGCAGGGCGCGGTCGCCCAGCGTTTTCGAGGTCAGCGAGGCGAAAGCGGCCAGGTTGGCCGAAGAGCCCGAATTTACCGTGCGGACGTGCCGAACGCCGATGAATTCGGAAAGCTGCTTTTCGAAGCGGTCGTTGAAGCGGCCGCTGGTCAGCCAGCCATCGAGGCAGGCGTCGACCATGCGCGTGATGTCTCCAGCGTCAATGACTTTCCCGGAAACGGGGACCGGGTCAATGCCGGGGCGGAACGGCGGTCGTTGGCTGGTTTCTTCGACATGGCGGGAGACGAGTTCCAGGATAGTGTCCCGCGAGGGCGTGTCATTCATTCGAATCTTTCCGAGTAGTGCCTGATTTGTCCGAGCGAGAAATCACGCATGTTGTCTCCCCTGCGCCAGGCGCGGTGCCAGGAGAGGATCGCATTGAGGCTGTCGTCGATGCCGAAGTGTGTTGTCCAGCCGAGCAGGGTGCGGGCCTTGCTGCTGTCGAGACGCAGTTGCATCGCCTCGTGCGGGTGTTCACCAGCTGGCGTTTCCCAGCAGGCGCCCGGTCCCCAGTGGCTGGCGAAGTGCTGTAACAATTTTTCGACGGATAGCATGCCGGCATCCGTCGGCCCGAAATTCCAGGCGCCAACGTGCTGGCCGTCCACCAGTCCCGCCGCGAGCGTCAGGTAACCGGCCAGCGCATCGAGGTGATATTGCCAAGGGCGCGTTGCCAGCGGATTGCGGATCGCCAGCGTCTCGCCGCGTTCCCAGGCGCGCAGCGCATCGGGAATCAAGCGGTCCTTTCCCCAGTCACCACCGCCGATGACGTTGCCAGCGCGCGCGGTGGCAACGGCAACGTCAGGCTGCAGGAACGAATCCCGCCAGGCGGCGGTGAGTAGTTCGACGCAGCCTTTGCTTGCGGAGTAGGGGTCGCGGCCGCCCATCGGCTCGCTTTCGCGATAGGGCCAGAGCCATTCGCGGTTTTCGTAACATTTGTCGCTGGTCACGACGACCAAGGCGCGCACCGAGGGCGTCGCGCGAATGGCTTCGAGCAAATGGACCGTTCCCGTTACGTTGCTGGCAAAGGTGCCGGTCGGATCGAGATAGCTATGCCGGACGAGCGCTTGCGCGGCAAGATGAAAGACGATTTCCGGCTGTGCGTCCCATAGGGCGGTTTTGACCTGTTCTGCATCGCGCAAGTTGCCAAGGATATGCGTCATGCCGTCGGCGATGCCGGCGGTGTCGAAAAATGACGGTGTGCTCGGTGGGGAAAGAGAGAAGCCATGCACTTCGGCACCCAACGATTGCAACCACAAAGCTAGCCAGCCACCTTTGAAACCGGTGTGGCCCGTTACCAGAACGCGGCGTCCCCTCCAAAAATCAGGTCTCAGTTTCATAGCTTTCATTTGATCATCGGCTTCGGTTTCGGGTGGGATTCTTCGCTGATGCGGGTGCCGAATCCACCGGCAAGGATGATGAATTTCATGATGTTGGCCTGTTCGGGCGATGTTCCGCAGAAAGGTTATGGGCGAGGAAAATCGGCATCCGCGAGTGTATTACAAAGTGTTCTCGATGAGGCCGTTCAGTTCATGACGACCCGATTTTTTCCGGTGCGCTTGGCCGTGTACATCGCCTCGTCGGCGCGCTTCGTGACGCTGGTTAACGTATCTTCCACACGGTATTCGGTGACGCCGGCGCTGAAGGTGATCAGGACTTTTTCGTTGTCGTTGAGGAAGATGCGCTTGGTCAGTTCGCGCTGTAACCGCACTAGGGCCTTGTTGGCGTCTTCGACGGTGGTGTCGGGCAGCAGGATGATGAATTCCTCGCCGCCGAAGCGCGCCAGCGTGTCCTGCGGGCGGAGCGTCTCGCGGGCGACGGTGACGAGATGGATCAGCGCGGCGTCGCCGGCGTCGTGGCCGAGGCTGTCGTTGAGCTTCTTGAAATTGTCGATGTCGAGCATGGCCACGCATAGCGGCGACTGGCGCCGGCGCGCGCGCGCCACCTCGCCGTCGACGGTCTCTTCCAGGCCGCGCCGGTTGAGCGCGCCGGTCAGTTGGTCATGGCGCACCAGCGTGCTGGCCTTGTCGAGTTCGCCTTGCAACTCGTTGATGCGTTTTTCGGCTTCGTCGACGCGTTGCTTCGTGGCGCGCAATTCATCGCGCGAGCGTTGCGCATTAAGCTGGATGATCCGGGTTTCCCGGATGACTTCGCCGAGCACATCCTCCAGTTGCGAAATATCGTCCGCCTGGCCGATCTTCTCGACGCAACGTTCGATCTTGTCGTGGTAGTCCGAAGTCGAGTCGGCGAATTCGGCGAGATGGTCGACGAAGCCGGCCAGCATATGCTTGAGCGCTTCCCGCGCCTCAAAGAGGCTGTGCTTGAGCTGGCTCTGCTTGAAGATGACTTCCTTCAGTCGGTGTTCGGCGTCGGTGAGCGTCCGGATGTTCATCGGGCGGGCGACGATCTCGCGCACCATGGCGATCTGCCCGTTCAGCCAGCGGTCGTCAACGACGAGCTCGCCGACGTTGTCGATCATCAGCTGCAGCAGCTTGAGGATGCCGCTGCGCAGTTCGGCACGATCCTCGGCGACAAATTCCAGCTGGTAGGCCAGCCGCTTGATCCCCGTCTGCAGCTCCTGGAGGTCCTTCACCGTGCGCGCACTGCGCACGGATGTGGCGATGGCGCGCGCCTGCGCCGCCAGTTCCGGCTCGTCGGCGAGTTGCGTGACCACGGCAGCGTCGAGCGCGTAAGCAAACAGATCGCGCAATTCGGCCAGCACCTCGCCGGCAGGGCTGGCCGGGGTGGCCGCTTTGGCCGGCGCCGGCGTCGGCGCTGCCACTTCGGGGGCGGCGCTTTCCTCTTCCGACAACAGGCTGTCCTCCGACTCCAGCTTGTTGAGCGACCAGGATTTGATCAGGCGTTGCAGCCGGCCGAACAGCAGCTCGCTGTTTTTCGATCCGCTGGCGAGCACACGTTCGAGCGATTCGCGCTTGCGCGCCGGGGTCAGATTGGATTGCTTGGCCTCCCATTGGCGCAGGAAATCCGAGATCAACTCGCCCCAGTTGCGCTCCGACTCGGCCGAACGCTCCTTGACGAATTCGGTGATCGGCTTCCTGACCTCATCCCAGTCGGCGCTCTTGATCGCTTGTTCGAGCTGGCGGGCGAGGCGTTGCTGAATCGGGTTTTCCTTGGGTAGCGCCACGAGCAGCGCTTTCAACTCGCGTTCGGGAAAAGTCTCCTGCACTTTATCCGCGATGCCGGCAATCTCGTTATAGATTTTGCGATAGTTCTCCGGCGACGGCGGCATGCGCCGCGCCATCAGCACTTTCAGGGTTTCCCGGGCAATTTCCGAGGGATTGGTCAAAGTCGGCATGAAGAATTAAAACGGAAAGATGGAGGGCGTTCGAGCGAAACCGATATTACATTCTCCCCGGATGCAGGGAAAGCCGCCTTCGGCTATAATCCGCGTCTTGGTGAATACCACCGCCCCCGTAGCATGAAGGTCGTGCAGTTGATTTGTAATCATCAGGTAGCGGTTCGATTCCGTTCGGGGGCACCAAAAAATACTCTAAAATAATTTTAAGCAGTCCAAATAATTCGTTTAAGCCCGCGTAAATGCGGGTTTTTTTACGCCTATGAGTCCAGTGATGTCCGTATTTGTCCTGTTGCATCCGGGGGTAACTAGGGGTATGTTTGGGGGTAACAAAGAAGTATTCGGTTGGTCCTCTATAATTACCCCCTTGGAGGCGTCTAATGCCGCTGACAGATACCGCTATCCGTAATGCCAAGCCAAGCAACAAACAGAGCAAGTTGTTCGATGGAGGTGGTTTGTTTTTGCTGGTTACGCCGAGTGGGGGTAAGTGGTGGCGTTTGAAGTATCGGAGTGGGGGCAAAGAGAAATTGTTATCGCTGGGTACTTACCCCGAAGTCAGCCTGAAAGAAGCTAGAGAAAGGCGAGAGGACGCTCGCAAGCAGATCGCCAATGGTGTTGATCCAAGCGAGGCAAAAAAAGCTGCCAAGAGGGAGGCGGCGATTGCTAATGCCAGTACCTTTGAGATTGTTGCCCGCGAGTGGATGGAGGCACGGGTTGAAACCGTGGCGATCGGACAGCAGGTCAAGACACTCGCCCGGATGGAAAACGATGTTTTCCCTTGGCTTGGTAAGCGCCCAATCTCTGAAATTGATGCGCCTGAGATTCTTGTCGTGCTGCGCCGTATAGATAAAAGAGGGGCGCGATATACAGCCCACCGTACCCGTAGCGAAATCAGCCGAGTGTTCCGCTATGGCATTGTGACCGGGCGGGCAAAGAGTGATCCGGCTAAAGACCTGATTGGAGCAATACCGCCGGCAATTGAAAAGCATTTTGCAGCGATTGTCGAGCCGAACAAGGTAGGGGAAATGCTCAGGGCATTCGATGGATTCGCAGGAACATTCCCAGTTCAGTGTGCATTACAACTTGCTCCGATGTTATTTGTCCGCCCCGGAGAACTACGAATGGCGGAATGGGCAAGTATTGATTTTGAAAAGGCCGAGTGGCGCTATCGCGTTACCAAAACGGGTACAGACCATCTTGTTCCGTTATCGAGGCAGGCTGTCTCGATCCTTCGCGAGCTTCATGCGCTGACCGGGGGCGGGCGCTATGTCTTTCCGGGAGCCAGAACAGCATCGAGGCCCATGTCAAACGCCGCGATCAACGCCGCGCTTCGACGCCTTGGGTACGACACACGCACTGAGATTACCGGGCACGGGTTCAGGGCGATGGCTCGGACGATCTTGCATGAAGAACTGCACCAGAAACCGGAAGTGATTGAGCATCAATTGGCGCATGCCGTGCCGGACGCATTGGGTTCGGCCTACAACAGAACGAAATTCATCAAGGACCGGCGTGCCATGATGCAGTTGTGGGCGGACTATCTGGATAAGCTCAAGGCGGGTGCCGAGGTAGTTCCAATGAGAGAAAACGTAGCGTAATGAATTTGTCACGCACGGTTAGAGGCAGAAGAGAGGCTTAGTGCCGCCTCTGATCGGAAGTGGACGCTAGATTTGATAGACAATCGAAAAAAAACATGCGATCTGACAAAAATTCTGAGGCTATAGCTGTCATCGAATTAATTGAGCGGTGTGAGCAATTGGCGTGTAGGCAACTTTGTGAATCCATCTTGGATGATGGGCAGATAGCAGCCGGCAATCCTTTTGGAGGAGCCTTTCGGCGCGTAGACGCAATAGCCAAAAACGGGATCAAAGGAGTATATGGCGATGTGGCCGAACATGTTATCAATGCGTTGGACTTGAAACTCAAAGAAAACGATATAACTCGCGATGAGTATGTGTCACTTCATGAGTATTCGCGGGGCGTTGGAGGGTATATCAGCTGCCCACCTATTGGGAAAATTGACAAGTCGAATATTGAATCGATTGCATTAAGCATGATCAATGAACTGGTTGGGGCTTTTAGTATCTCGTTGATGAATATATGTAACTCCGTATATCTAGGCGCTCCTCTCTATACTAGAAATTCCGAGACAGGTAGCTTCCAACTGGTCGATACATCAAACGAGAATCGTTCCTTTATGTGCAGCCTCGGGAAAAATGCAATTGAATTTAGATGCACGATTTTCCCCTCTTGGATGTCTGGGTATTATTTCAAACGTACCGAAATTGAAGCGCAGCATTCATTCTTTAACGGATCAGACTTGAGTGACCAGCAGATTGAATCCCTTCGATCGGCTTATAGTCAGTTCATTGCTGAACACCAAGAATTTGACTCGGATGAAGATAATTCGTTGTCGTCTATTGAACGTACCGATACACGATTCTTAAGTCAAAGTAATACGGTTGGAAAAAAAATAGTAAATAAATTGCCACCAGAAACGAAATGCATTGCCGCAGCCTTTCCCAAGCCAGAAACTATTGATCAAGACTGGAAGAAATATCTGAGCAATGTGAGAAGAGATGCGCCTTGGTTAAGGCATGCACAGATAGAAAATAGTGGCAGGGCTGGGGTGCCCGCTCGTTGGCTACCACATATTTTTGCAGCGTGTTTGGTGGAGAAAAAGTACCTGTCTCGATCTCAAGCAAACAAGATAATCAGGGATTGTTTCAAAGACTGGATAGGTGATTGGGAAAACCTCCCTCAGTCTTGTCGTGACGGAAACCCGTAATACTTACCGGGAACTGCTCTTAGCCCCTTGCTGTTACTCGATTCATTACCTGGATTCTGTGTCCGATGAGATCCCGGTAGTTAGTCTGGCCATGTGATTAATTAAGTCCCAAGGAGGACAGACATGGCCGATACCGTTCAACAACTACACTCCCCCGCATTTCTTCGCCTTCGCCAGATTCTCGGCGACCCCAAGGCCACCCCACCGATTCCGCCGATTATCCCGATCTCAAAATCAGCATTTTGGTCCGGCATAGCAACAGGAAAATACCCTCGGGGTATAAAACTCGGTCCAAAAACGACCGTCTGGAGAGCATCCGAAATTTACGCGCTCGTAGAGCAAGCTTGAGGGGTGGCGATGCGTACACGCGCCAATTCCCTATCGGGCGGCACCTGCGCGCCTGCAAACCATCCTGATTTCACCAAGCGAGAGCTATTCTCGGAAAACGAACGGATTTGCAAGGTTTTGAATTGCAATCATCGTCACGCCGAATCGGCACCGGGTGAAGTTACGGCATTCTCGGTGCGGGAGTCTCAGATGACAAAACAGTTCTTGGCAGCCTCATCAGCAGCGCTGCAAAAGTACAACGACGATGATCTTGTCCCGATCCCGGTTGCCTGCTCGGCAATCGGCAAGGGGGTCAATTCAGTCTATCGGATGTTTTCCGCCGGATCGCTCACGAAACACAAAATTGGTGGCTCAACGCGCGTCAGAGTCGCCGAATTACGCAAACTGATCGGCGGTGCGTAATGGAAGCCGCAAAAGACAAAGCGCCGGTTGGGGCCGGCGCTTCGAGAAACGAAATACTTTTTGGCTCTGAGTGCGATTCTAGCCCAAGTAATTCCGGTTGCAATGGCATTTTCCCGTCCGGGTTGAAACCGCCTCCGTACCCTGTCAATACACGAGCCAAAGGCTACCGCTTTGAGTTGAACTACCGTTATCGGCTGTACGTAACGCTCAAGGTCCGCTACACCGCGCACGCTGAAAGCCAGCGCGAGTATGAATCCGCCTGCCGCAGGGCTGCGATGGAGGCCGGAGTATGAGCGTTCGTTCCATGGCTCGGGTCTGGGAATCCAGCCAGCACGCAGGTAGCGAATTGCTGATGTTGCTGGCGATTGCCGACTTCTCTGACGACGACGGCAACGCATATCCTGCCGTTGCCACGCTCGCCGCCAAATGCCGCATGAAGCCGCGCAACTGCCAGTACATTCTCCGCACTCTCGAACAATCTGGCGAGCTTTCCATCCGACCCAACCAAGGTCCGTCCGGATCGAATCTCTACCGGATAAATTTCGGAGCGTTGGGGGTGCAACATGGTGCTGGGGTGCAGCAGAGTGCGCGGAGGGGTGCAACGCAGTGCGTGGAAGGGGTGCAAAGTGTTGCATACAAACCATCAGTTAACCGTCAACAACCGTCAACGCGTGAGCGTTTGTCGGCAGATGATAGCTTCGCCAACTTCTGGAAGGCCTATCCACGAAAAGTCGGCAAAGGTGCCGCTGAGAAACTCTGGAAGAAACTAAAGCCCGACCTGACGACAGTGCTTCAAGCCATCCAGCGCGCAACAGCCACCGACCAGTGGCGCAAGGATGGTGGTCAGTTCATCCCGAACCCCGCAACGTGGCTGAATCAGAAGCGCTGGCTGGACGAATCTAACACCGCCAAGGCATCAGTCGGCGTACCTGACGCCAAACCAAAAGGCGGAGACACACGCTTCCGGTTTGGCACCACGGAAGTATTCACCGTTGGCATGGGATGGGTACCGGCATGAGCACGCCCGTTCTTCCATACGGCGCTGCCGAAATCCTCAAACTTCGCAAGAACGGCAAGCGCCCGGCCGACATAGTGCTTGTCTCGCTGATCGGCCCGCTGCGCGAGGTCAATCCAGTCATCGTTGCCAATTCATCGCGTCAGTATGACTGGACATCCCTCGTCGACCTTCCGGTGTTGGTCGTTGCCAATTCCGATACCGACAAACAGGCCGTGCGTAGCGTTCTAGGCGCGATCAAGGCTTTGCCCGCCCGTTCCCTATCCCTGTGGCTCGCGGACCGCCAGAACGGCCAGCACGTAATCGTGGACGGTGTCACAGCGCGCCCTAATGGTCTGCTTCGCCACATGGATGCCCAAGACCGCCGCAACTATGCCGGCATCGGCATCAGAAAGGACTACCTGACATGCAAGTGATTGACGACACTATCGACTTTGACGCCTATCTTCAAGGCCCGGACGAATCGGCGTCAATCCGCCCGGCATCTGACTGGCTCGATGCCGTCATTGATGCTTTCGAACGCCCGGCGAATCAAACCGGCGCGACGTTGCCGTGGTTCAATACGCACAACATCGTTCGCCTCCGTCGCGGCGAACTGACCATCTGGCCCGGCATGAGCGGCCACGGCAAAAGCATGTTGATCGGCCAAGTCGCCTTGCACTTGATGGCGCAGGGCGAGAAGGTCTGCATCGCCTCAATGGAGATGAAGCCAACATCAACAATGCAACGGATGTGCCGGCAAGCATTCGGATGCAATACGCCAGCCCGGCGTGACATTCAAGACATTCATCGTTGGACGAATGGACGGCTGTGGCTATACGACCAACAAGGGCAAGTCAGCCCCGAACGAATTCTTGCCGTCGGTCGTTATTGCCACGAGCGGCTAGGAGTCAATCACCTGATTGTCGACAATTTGCTTTCCTGTGGAATCGCCGAGGACGGCTACGACGCGCAAAAGCAATTCGTGCTTGCCTTGGCCACCCATGCCCACGATACCGGCCAAGCCGTACATCTGCTCGCGCACATCCGCAAGGGGAAGGACGAACTGACCCCACCCGGCAAGTTCGACGTGCGCGGGTCGACATCCATCACCGACCTGGCCGACAACGTGTTTTCGGTCTGGCGCAATCGCGGCAAGGAACAGGCGCAGGAAGAAGGCCTGCACGACAAAGACGACGAGGAAGACGCGCTGCTGACCGTCTGCAAGCATCGTCATGGCGAGTGGGAGGGGTGGATTCGCCTTTGGTTCGACCGGCGCAGTCAGACCTATCTTCAGCACCCGAATGAACAACCCAAAACCATGAAGTTGCTGGCCGACGATGACACGGTGGAGTTTTGAGATGGCCGTCGTGTCCAAAAAATTCCGCGATGACTTCGAGGCGTGGGCAGCGCAACGCATCGCTTCCGGTGAATGGTCTGAGTCAGAAATGTCGGATTTCAAGGAAATGCTACGAAAAGACCTCACCCCCGGCCCTGACCAGCTTCGGGCGGGCTTGAAGCTTATCCTCGCGGCCGGCGTCGAGGCACCTGCGCCGATCGATGATCATGAGCAACGATATCAGTTGTGGGCTGATTACTTCGCCACCGAAGCGGCATCGATTTGTCCGGTAACCGTTTAAATGCAAACGGGTGCTAAAAACGGAAAAACGATGAAAAACGATGAAATTCATTCGGCAGAATCACCCCGTCATCCACCAATAAGCAAAGCCATGCGCATAACTCGCCAAAACTTCGATAGATACCCAGACTCCACGCAGCTTACGATCGGCGAGGTTTCTGACGTAACTCAGCGCACTTCCCGGACGTTGCATGCGGACATTAAATCCGGAGCGCTTCACGCTGTCAAATTGGGAGGAAGAGTCCGCGTCGAGGCAGGCGAACTGCGTCGTTTCCTTAAGGGAAACGTTAAATGAAGCGCCGCTCGCATGAGGCATCCAGCTTCACGCGGCGGCCGATCGCGGATGGTTTAAAAAACCTGACCTTCCCGGTGCCGCAAGAGGAAACGCCGAGCGGTCTATTCGCGTTTTTTCACAACTTCGAAAATTCAGAAGTCACGATCCACCGCTTATTTTGCGAACCGACCAAGAAAGAGCAGTTGGACCTTGTCCGCACCATCGGGTCGCGCATGCGGGATGCGCGGGAATTGTGCAACATGAGCCAACTTGACGCGGCCCGCAGGCTCGGCTACGAAAACTCGTCCAAGCTCGCCAAAGTCGAGGGCGCCTCAGACACCCACAGCGTGCCGCTTTACTTGATCCCGCGCGCGGCGAAGCTCTACGACGTTTCGACCGACTTCCTGCTTGGACTCACGTCTGATTGGGAGCGAAACGGTGGGGAGTTTGAAGACCGTGATTACGGATCATTTTTGCTCCGTACTTGGGAGCAAGCGCGCTCTCGCGACTTGGGGGCAATGGCAAAACTATACGCCCGTGTTAAAGCGGTTGCGCCCTGTTTAGAGAAAATGATTTCCGGCGCAACCGAGATCGCAGCGGCGCTGTACGCTGTACGACTTCGCGGCGGCGAGTTTGACGATCTGCCGGCTGGAAATCGATTACTTTGCGCGATCGAAAAGCATGCCGACTCAGCCCGCAATGCCGAGGCAAGTCTTCGGCGATTCCGCGCCGAACTGACTGGGCAGTCGAATGCAGGCTAGTCAAATCGGCCGCCTGCGTGGCGCAGTTGGCGAGGCCAAGGCTAATTTTGCGACCGACGCCGCGTAGCGCCAGCGCGCCGTCGGTCCTTTCCATGTCGTCAGCGCCTGCGGTCTCCGAAGCGCCGCCGATCATTGATCCGATGGCGTCCACCGGCAGCAAGTCGGTCAACGTAGCCGTCCAGACGCCGGACGTTGGTCAGGATGTTGCCGATAGACGAATTGGACATATCGCCACCGGCGGTTTGTTGTAATCAAAAAAGGAGAAAACGATGGTAAAACCACTTATCGAAGAATTTGTCGAACGCCGCATCTACTCATGTCGACACTGCCACGGTAACGGACAGATGTTAATGACGCCGGCTGAATACGCCAAAGCGAAACAGGCACACAACAGCAAACGCGCCAAGAAAATTGCTGCTGGCAAGGCTGATATCGGAGACTTCCCTCCTGCTGTTAGGCGTTACGAGGCGAAGAAGCCACCAAACCCTGAATGCCCAAAGTGTCACGGCGAAGGTATCAAAAAAACACTCCTCCGCGATACGCGCACCCTGACGCCGCGCGGGTTGTACGCATTTGCCGGTGTCAAACTAGTCAATGGTCGCGCATTTGTGATGTACTGGGAGGACGGCGTTATTAGAGAAGTGTCGGAGGCGTAGTGGCAGCCGCACCGAAGCTCAGTCCGGTTCAATGGGCCGAAGCGCGCAACGTATGGGAAACCGATCCACGAGACGGTTTTGCATGGTTGCCAACTCAACTATCATTGCCCATTTCACGCGAATCCGTACGTAAAAAAGCCGCCTCCGAGAAGTGGAGGAAGAAGCCGGAATCCTTCGCAACCCCTGCCAATACTTGGAATGGCAACAAGGTTGCGCTGACAATTTCCGGCAACCTTGGCGCAACCTTGGAGGCGCAAAACGCGGAAGAAGCGCGGGCGTACAAGACGCGCGAGACGCCGATACTGGATGAACTGGATGAAGACGAGCCACGGCAAGGATTGTTCGTCCGTGAGTATTGCAAAGACCTGAATGGGACGCAGGCGGCAATCCGGGCAGGATATTCCGTGGATTCCGCAAAAGAGCAGGCTTCCCGCCTGTTGTCCAACGCTAACATTCAGGCCGCAATCCGGGAGTTGCGGGACGAGACGCTGCGCAAATTGGAAGCCAACGTCGAGGAATTGGTCCGCTACTGGCTAGACATCCTACGTGCCGATCCAAACGCGATCACTTCTTACCGGCGGGAGTGCTGCCCCTACTGTCACGGCGAAGTAAAAGAGGATGGGTACAAGCGGTACAAGCAATACACGCCGGCGAAGTTCTACGAAGCCATGTCGGCGCACGAAATCAAGCGTAACCGGACGCTTAAGACTGACGAAATTGACATCGGTAATTTTGATGCTGTCGAGGGGGATTGGTACGATTGCCTGAAAGAGCCAAACCCACAATGCCCGGAGTGCCGAGGAAAAGGAGTCGGTGAGCAATTTATTGCCGACACGCGCAGCCTGCCGCCCGGGGTTGCGTCTCTGTTCAATGGCGTAGAAAAAACCAAGGACGGCATCAAGATTCTGATGGGTAAAAAAGATCATGCCGCAGATCAGTTGGGCCGCTTCCTTGGTGTGTTCAAGGATCGCGACATCAACGTCGAAGTGATGATGCCAAGTATCAATGTTCTGGAAGACTTGTTCAATCGGCAAATGGCCGAGGCGAAAGACAGGCAACGCAAGGTCTGCGAGGAGCGCGGAATCCTGGTCGACGGTGATTTCGAGCGCGAAAGCTGAAAACGAAAACACCCCGATACCCTCGGGGTCGAGCCAAGGACGGGGCGATTCGTCCGAACGTTCCCCGAACTAACGATTTCGGGCATCCGGTGCCGACGTTCCCCGGATCACAAATCCGGACTATCGGTGTTCAAATTATAGCAGGCCCGGTAAGGTGCGGACGATAGACCAGCTCACCAACTTGGCCGCGACGGCGGGTTCCTCGCGGGGCCGGGCAATCCAATTCTACCCTCCTCATCCTCGATACCGTCTACCGACGCACGTTGAACAGCCGTGACGCTTCGGACGCTGTCGACAAATCGATCACTTCCGGCGTCCACAAGTCGAAATCGTTTCATGATTCCATAGAGCCGTTTCAAACCTCAACCAATAAGGAGAATAAGTATGGATTCACTCAGCACAAGGACTCTCAGCAAAGATCAAATCGACGCTATTGACGGCAGCGTTTGCGAAATCATGACCGTGTTCGAAGGGTTAAGCGCGATGCTCTACTCGATAGACTACAGAGCTGAAAGCATATCGAAAGGCAGCCCGCACGATGCCGAAGTTAATGATATTGTCGCCCTTGCACGGCTCTGCAAAGCCGAGATTGGCCGCGCCATGCAATCCGCCCATACGATTGTCGACAGCATCGCACGCCCTGCCTGACTCAAAGACTCAACGCCAACAGGCCTGCCCCATTCCGCGTTTTTTTACCTCTACCCGGAGAATCCGCAGTGCTTGAAAAAATCAGACTCTACGACCCGGCAGACCTTGAAAGAGTCATCACCAAAGGGCGCAAGACATTTCCTGATGAAGCGGCATGGGTACGGAAGCTACTCTGGTCATTCGTCGGGATCGTCAAGCGCCTCCTCGCCGCCTATCGCTCGTTCGGCCCCTGCAGATGGCCGTTGAAGGCACCGATGATCAAGACCGGCGAATTGGTTGGCAGGGATGATATCGATCGGAAGCATCGTACTCGATGGAAACACAAAACCCGCCGAAGCGGGTTTTGTGTGATTCGTCCCAGATTGTTACGCCGGTTTCTTGAAATGCGGAAGATTCGCAGGTTTCTTTTGTTTGTTCTCTAGCTGCTTTGCAGAGAACATGTGAACCAGTTGATCCGCGACTCCTAGCTGTATTGTTCCTTTTTTCACTTGACCAGATAAGTATTTCGGGAACGGTTCGCCAGCCAAGTAGGTACCCCTAAACCAATTTTGGAAATCTCCCAACGCACTGTTTGGATAGGCATGCGCTGGTTGCGGATTGCTTTTTGATTGGGGGTAATAGTCTGGGTATTCGTGGTCGAATTTGATCCGTTCTCCGTGTCGTTCTTCCAGATTGTTATCGACCCAATGCGCACTCCATGCGCGTCCTGCGGATATGTCAGGAAGAACCTTGTCGTTCACAGACACGCCGTTTCGAATCAATGAAACAATCATCCCTGCGATTTGCTCATACACGCAGAAATACCCGATTGGCACGGCGCTTGTTGTCAGATCAATTCGATCATGAAAGTGCTTCCAGCTCTCCAGCATGTTTTGCTCTGGGGAGTAGCCAACGGCCTGATAGACAAATTCGCGGAACTTAACCCTTGCAAGTGTTCTGAAGGTTGCTACTGCCTTGTCACGCTTTTCATCAGCAACAAAAGCGTAATATTCGAGGAGAGCGAGGCATACCGGCTCAGTGAATGCGTTGATCGCTACGCCGTTATGCTCCGCTTTTAGATAAAGCGATGGTTCATTATATCCGGCTTGATCCAATATCTGCTGGATCGCTCGGCCACGTGGTTTGTATTTTTCTTCGTTCCAGTTCGTTGTGAGACGGTGTAACGCTGCGTGATCAATGCCACACATCTTCGCCAAACCACGATTGGTAATATACGGAACACCACTCTCCAGCACCCCCATTTCCACTTCATCAAACTCAACCTGACGCTCGACATGAAATAGCCTGCCTTGAATCGGGGTGTTGACTGGATTGCTGCTAACTGTCTTCAACTCATTGTTTTTGAAAGAAACAGCGTGTTGACCGAAATTGCCTGCTGCGTTTTTTTGCATCTTGCAAATCTCCTGCAAATACGGGTGTGGATAACTACTGTGGAAAACTTTTCCTTGACTGAATGTGTCGATAAAGTAGAATCCAAACCCACGTTTAACAAACCGTATCTGGACAAATCTTGTCGAGGGAGTCATCCTGAATACGGTGCCATGCAACAAAATAAGAAAAAATAAGGCTCGCCACGCAAAGTGTGCGGGCCTTTTGTTTGTGCACTTAGCATTATACCAACTTCGTTGATATGGATTTTATCTATAAAAATTTTCCGTGATCGAATAACAGGTTGTGCCCCCCCCGGTATTTAGCAGCCGATAACTATCTCCGTCGCCACTTCCACGGCGGTATCGTGTTATTACCAGCCCACAAACCAATGCGATTCTTCCTGGCCTTATATTCAGCCTTCTCGTAACTAACGCGCTGATGAAGGTTTTGCTCCTTGGCGTATTTCCGGTACCACCAGGCCATTCCGGCCTTGATCTGCTCAAGCCCGATATCCAGACCATCGACTGTTACGATGCAGATTTTGCGCTTATATCTGTCGACTTTCGGGCAGTCCAGCGTCGCTTGCTGGTTAAAGGCTAGTGCAGAAAGATTGGCTTTTGAGCGCTGGCCAAAGTCCTGCTTGGACTCCGGTGCATCAATGCCGGACAGCCGGATTTTGTGAGTGACCTTCTGGGCATCGAGAACCTTCAAGGTGTCGCCATCGGTCACGCCGATAACTCGACCGCTAATTGTGTCGGCTTGGGCGGAAAGTGCCAGAGATAGAAATAAAAGAGGTAAATATCGCATCCGAGAAGAATACATGAACCGGTTCTGGTTTCGTTTGTGGTCTGTGTTGCTGGAATAGCTATCGGCTATTGCTCAACTTGTGGCAAGTTTGCTACTGTATATAAATACAGTTGTTAATGAGCCTTGCCATGCCTGCCCGATTCCTTTGCCCCCATTGCCACGCCAGTCTCGATCCGTCCCTGCTTGAAGAGGTGGATGGGGCTGGATGCCTTTGCCGGATCTGCCCGGAATGTGATGGACTGATCCCGGTATCTGTTCCTGTCGAGATAAAGCCTGAGGACGATTCCGTTGTGCCGGATGTCGTCATTCCGCAGAAAAGGGTTGTACATGTCCTGTGAAGCCTTGAGTCTGCGCCGGCCGGTCAATCAACCTGAACCATTAGCCCTGCCGCTCTTCGCCCATCCCGTTCGTGCCGGCTTCCCAAGTCCCGCTGATGATTACGTTTGTGATGCCCTGGACCTCAACGAACACCTAATTCGTCACCGGGAAGCTACCTTCTTCCTGCGCGCCAAGGGACACTCCATGACCGGTGCCGGCATCCAGGACGGTGATCTGCTGGTCGTTGATCGCTCGGTGAATCCCGGGCATCGATCGATCGTGATTGCCGTCATTGACGGGGAATTCACCGTTAAGCGTCTCTACAAGCGGGCCGGCCGTATTCGCCTCCTGGCCGAGAATCCGGAATACGCCCCGATTGAATTGCAGGAAGGTCAGGAACTGCAGGTCTGGGGCGTCGTAACGAGCGTCATCCATTCCCTGCGACCATGACCCAGTTTGCCCTCATCGATGGCAACAATTTCTACGTCAGTTGCGAACGGGTCTTTCGACCGAGCTTGGAAGGGAAACCGGTCGTCGTCCTTTCCAATAACGATGGCTGTGCCGTCGCTCGCAGTGCGGAGGTAAAGGCACTGGGCGTCAAGATGGGAACGCCTTGGTTCCAGATGAAAGAACTGGCAAGACAGCATGGCATTATTGCACTGTCTTCCAACTACGAGCTGTACGCCGATCTCAGTAACCGGATGATGGGTGTCCTAGCCCAGTTCTCCCCGGATCAGGAAATCTACAGCATCGATGAATGCTTTCTCAGCTTCGATGGATTCAAGCAGTACGACTTCCTCGACTACGGTCAGGAAATCCGCCGCACCGTGAAGCAATGGGTCGGCATTCCGGTCTGTGTCGGGATCGGACCGAGCAAGACACTCGCCAAACTAGCGAACCACTGCGCCAAGAAAGGCCTTGCTGGTGTCGATGGGGTCTGCGACCTGAACCGGTTAAGTCCGGAAGAGCGCAGCGCCTTGTACGCCACGATCTCGGTCAATGAAATCTGGGGTGTGGGCAGCAAATTGACCCAACGATTGGCCAACTGGGGAATCCACCATGTCGAAGCCTTGCGCACAGCGGATGCCAAGACGCTACGACGTGAATTCTCTGTAACGCTGGAGCGCACCCTGGCCGAGTTGAACGGGATCTCCTGTCTGAGTCTGGAAGAAGCCGTCCCGAACAAACAGCAGATCATCTCGTCCCGTTCCTTCGGCCAGTACGTCTACGATCTCGAACCTCTCGGTGAAGCGGTTGCTGCCTATATCGCCATTGCCGCCGAGAAACTCCGCAGCCAAGGCTCTCGTGCCGGCATGGTGCAGGTCTATATCCGGACCAACCCGCACAAGGATGATGTGCCGCAATACCAGAGAGGGCTGACCATCCCCCTCCCTGATCCCACAGACGACACACTGCGCCTGACCCGGATCGCCAAATGGGGCTTGAAGAAGATCTATCGTCCAGGTTATGCCTACCAGAAGGCTGGGGTTGCCTTGATGAATCTCTCCGATGCCGGAACCGTTCAGATGTCGCTCTTCTCCAAGGTCAAGGATCATCGACGCTTGATGCAGGTCATGGATGAGATCAATACGGTCTGGGGTCGGGGTACCCTGCATTCAGCCGCAGAAGGCGTACAGAAGGAATGGAAGATGAAGCGGGAAAAGAAATCACCGGGCTACACCACGCGTTGGGATCAACTGCCGGAGGCAAGTTGAAATGTGCGGCCGTTTTGCCCTGAAGGCGCCCCCGTCAAAACTCGTCGAGCGGTTCGAGCTAGAGGAATGCGTCGATTTCCAGCCCAACAGTAACATCTCACCGGGGACCGACATCCCGGTAATCCGCCAATCACCGGAGGGCAAGCGAGTTCTGCATCTCTTACATTGGGGTTTAGTGCCGCATTGGGCGAAAGATCCCAGTATCGGCAACAAGATGATCAATGCTCGCGGAGAAACGCTGAAAGAGAAACCGTCATTCCGGGAAGCCTTCAAGAAACGGCGCTGCCTGATCCCGGCAGATGGTTTCTATGAGTGGAGAACCGAAGGTGGCAAGAAGCAACCGTACTACTTCAGCCTGAAGTCAGAAGACACCATGGCCCTGGCCGGGTTATGGGAGTCTTGGAAAGCGCCGGACGGAAACATCCTGAGGTCTGTGACGATTATCACAACGGAAGCCAATGAGTTGATGCAGCCGTTTCATCACCGGATGCCGGTCATTGTGCCGCAGGAAAACTGGCATGAATGGCTGGAGGGTCCGGTGGAAGCTGTTGAGAATATGGTTGGGCCGTGTGCAGGGGCGTTGATTCAGGCTGGGCCAGTTGAACTTGGAAAAACATCCCTCTCTTCCTAAGCCTGAGTAATGTCAAATTCAACGGGGCTGGTAAATATGCTACAAGTCAGGGTAACTGCGCCGTTAGGGTAAAGTAACCACCAGTTCTTGCAAGAAATGTAGCCCGATCAATTTCATATTGGTGTTTACTGTAATTGAAAAAGGTGCGCGGTTTTGGACTCAGCAGGCTCCAATCGTTTGGGTGAATAATTTTCGAAACACATCGGCCGTATCACAAAAGGTAAAAGCCTCTCTCTATATCATCAGGGCTGATAGCCTCGGGGGGATTGATGATCTTTATGAGTGACGGATCGATCGACGATTTGGGGAGAAAGTTCAATGCCAGGATCTTCAATCAGTGAACCGTAAGCGAGAATTCCGATGGTCGTCACGCTCTCTGCAACCTCCTTAACCAAGTGTCCCAAGACTCAATCCTTATCGGTGGAGTAAACCTACTCTCGTAATCCTGCCGTTTCACGCTTTCTTCGAGATCGTTCTGTGTGCGACCACCGATCACCACGGTTCTAATATATATGTCCTTATCTGGATCAACATGAAGTTTGAAGTAGGGGCCAAGCAACGCGTTATGAATCTTCTCGCCTTTCTCTGCGCGAGCGCGAATTTTATGCGCTTCCTGTCGAAAGGAGTCAAGGGAGCGGTAGATAACGCCAAGACGAGTGTGAATTTGGCCGGCTGCCTCAAGAACTTTGTGATTGAACTTTTTGTAGTGATTCGAGTTAAGAAGGTTGAACTCCGATCCTTTCACCTCGATCAGGATAATGTCCATCCTTGACCGACCAGTAAATACGGCAAAGTCAACTGATCCGTCAGCAATGGGGTATTCTGAGAAGCAAATGTATTCATCATCCGGCTTCGCATAGGCTTCTCCAAAAATTGAGAGATCAGTTTTTAAGAGCCGCTGAATTTCTTGCTCTCCGGCACCCGACTGAATCAATGTTTCAATGCTGCCTTTCGATATCATGCCCCCGTTAATTTCTAGCTTACGGGCAATGACCTCATTGCTGTCTGTGAATCTTGAATCCACGAATGGATTTCTCTGAAATCTTAGGCTGTCCGCCTGCTCAACTATTCTTCTGTTCAAGACACTTCTGTCATCCAGTTCAGTTGGATCGCACCCCAACATTGCAATCGCTTCATCGCGCGACAGATTCGACCAATCAGTTTTGGGATGCAGTGTGATCCTGTCGAAAGTGTCGGTCAGAGGATTGTCGCGCTCGTAGTGTTCAATGAAGATCGCTGGCTCCAGAACAAGACCTTGGCGGAGAAGTGAATCTATGACTGTCTCAACAGCATTTGTCACTGACTGACCGTCGTTTTTATCACCAAGATCGGTTAGCAAGACCGTAGTGCCAAATTGGCCAACAAATGACCGTACTCTGCACAATCCGCGACTGACGCGGTTTTTCCCATCGTGGAAGCTATGGACTATATCGAGTATTTTCATGACGTATAACGTTTGACGTGAAGGGCCGCCGCAGCGGCGAAGCCGCGAAGGGAACCCACAAGCGCAGCTTGCGGGCGGTCCCTCTCGACGGAATTGTTAGCCGCGCTGTTGCTGACTATTCTTTCTTCGTTCATAGGCGTCAAATTTCTCAGAAAGAACAAATACGTAGTCTACAAAAGCCCACGCAAAGTCGAGTAGGTCCTTAGCATCTTGCCTGTTGCCAGATGCGTGGTTGGCATGAGCGCCAACGTTTCGTTCTTTTCGAAGTGCTTCACCCCAGTTATACAAGCGCTGATCGATTGCGTTGTCTTCTCGCATCTGCTTTAAGCCACTAGCAAGGTTTGACTTCCCTGTCTTTTCTGTACAGATAGCCTCAATCGCCCGGCCACACATCACTGCACATGCCAAATATGCCGATGCTTGGAAGCAGCGTTGTGCTTCTTCTAAGGACTTGCTTACCAGAGACGGAACACTCGGTTCATATCCCCGAATCGGACTTGGCCAAACTCTTTCTGGACTTTCCCAGTCTGGGTTTAGACCGGAGGATTCCAACATGGAGCAGCCGAGCAATGGGCTGTGGCAGCTCGGGCATTGAATAAATATGTATTTGTGAGGGTCAAATTCATCTTCTGCAGAAGATGGGAAATAGGATTTCTCACCTAAGACTTTCCCGTGGACACGGGCATCACAATGTGGGCACTCAATTAGCATTATTAGAGTTATCCGGCTAACAGTTATCCAAGCGCAGAAACGTCCGGGTTGTTGTTAATAATACGGACGCGGTCAAAACGCCTTTAATGTATTGAATGACATGGAGATTATCCTATCCGGGGGAGCTTATCAATCGACAATCATACGGACAGGGCAGTCGGGTTGCCCTCCGATTTTTCTACTCGCTGCGCGATTGGATGGCTGCTTTGCTCCAGTTCACGTAGTGGCCGGTTGTACTAATTCGACATCTTGCCGAAAAGTAGTCTTTGAATAATACTGCCGTGTCATGGAAAACCGATTTTTAGGTGTAACAGGGATGTTCCGGATTCGGCCAGATGCGGACGGTCGTTAGTCCGTGTACCTCTTATGCACCTTGATCGGCGACTCGTGCTCGTCATACGAGCTAACTATGCCTTCCTGGCTGAGACGTTTGAGCAGCGCGAGGTTAGCTTGAGTGTTGGGTATTTTTGGCTTGTCACGACCGACCTCAGTCAGACTTGGGTAGTCGCCGTTTAGCTTTCGCAGGATCGTGAAGAGCCGATCACGACTGATTGACGTCAGGTGTGTTTCAAGCAACATCACAATCTGCTGGGAATTGACACCGGCTGCCGCCATTTTCTGCACAACTTCAGGTGCTATTTTGCGCCCGTGTTGTGTGGCAAATTGTGCTAGCGCCTTCAGGCCACCAGGGTCCTCGGCATCTGCGTATGCTTCTGCCTGATCGACAATCACGTTCTTAATTTCCGAGCTGATCTCATGACTTGTCAGGAGCGTCGCCAGATCCGGTCGCAGCAGATCTGGTGTCATGTAGTTCGTGAACTTCTTCGACGCGCAGATGAATGCCTTGCGCGTTGGCCAATCCGTCTCTTTAAGGTGCTCATAGGCCGCTGCATCATCGGCAATGATGTTGTGCTTCAAAAGCAGTGCAAAGAGGTCGCCGACTTCCGCCTCGACGTTGTCGATGACGAGATAGCACTCCAGATTCAAGCTTGCGACCAGCTCCGCGCGCAGTGCTGTGGAAGGGAGTTGATTCTTCGCAGCCAAGATCGCTATAGCCAATTTAGTCTTCAACTCTTCGTCAGCGGCGTTGAGCTCAGTAATTTCTCCAGCAGCGGTCAAGACCTTTGCCAGGTGCTCATCGACCGATTTGAGGTTTATGACGTAGCGGCTGACATTGTTGAAGGTTGCCGGGAAGCGCCCATGTTCGGCCAACGTCGGCCACGCAGCCTCAGAAACCTCCCCAAGGTCCGGGACCGCACAATCCGGAGCAGCGCGTTCGACTACCTCATCAAGGAGAGATGCTTCGTGCTCGAGTACGTCTTCGATCACAGAGATGAAGTCCTTATTCGCATCGACAGTTGCGGACCCACCAGCAATTGCACCCAGATAGGTGCTAAGGTGCTTGAGGACATAGTCGTACACCCTCTTGTTGGCTGTACGTATAACGTCGAGCGCTACGGTTTCTGTATTATCGACGGCGATAACGAGATTCTCGTGTGTGATCTCATACAGGTTGCGTGACACCAACGACGCTCGAACCTGCTGGGTCAGCGGTTCCAGACGGGGAACGGTGACATTCGCATCTGCGAAGAGTGCACCGATGCGTTCCGCCCGGACATGCTGCGTTGCGTCAGCGGCAAGCGCAGTAAACTCGGAGTAGTGCTCCGACAGGTACTCTGACACTGCTGCATCTACCTTTTGTTTCAGCGCGGAATCAGTGTTAAGAGCGCAATTCACCAACTCCAGCCGTGAGGTGTCATCTAGGTCAGCTTGGCTCACGAGATAGACAAGCACTTGCGAAGAAACGGCTGCGAATCTTTCAATGAACGGCAGGCGCTGTTCTCCGGCATCGAGGTACGCCTGCATAAACCTTACCTGACTCTCCCCGAAGCCAACCAGAGAGCGCACCATGATGTCTGCGGCCTTTTCATTAGCTGTCAGAAGGCGATCTAGGATGGCGATGTTGTATAGCGCAGGTTCCTTCAGCGCATTCATGCCTCGCTCTCGGACAACGGCGTCCACGTCGTTCGGAGCAAGCTCAAAATGCTCATCCATTGAGTTTCGCTCAACATGATGGATGATGAAGTTTGTTGCAGCGGAACCTACACGATCACCATGGAAGGTTGAAGTGTACAGCGTAAAGTTGCGATTGATGTACCCGGCACGAACGAGCTGATAAGCCAGTCCTAGCTTTAGGATCGCTTGTACGATTGCTTCAAAGGACTGATCGCTATCTTCGTGCTTGACGAGGAACTCCGGTCGTCTGACTAAGTCGCTAAGGTCGGCTCCGCGGAGAAACTTGATGTCATCAGTCTTCTCTTCTATCTGCTCGATCAGTGATTTGCGATCCGATTTGTCCCAGCTATCAGCATCCAGTGGGTCACCTAGCGCGGCAGCAAGTTTGTCACGAGTGAATGACAGCGTGTAATTACCGTACGTGTTGCGCCACTGGAATACTGGGTTTCCGCCGGACGAGACCAAATCAGTCCAGAACTGTGCTCCCGTGAGATCGGCCGGAGAATACGCAACACCTTTGAGCGAGTACGACCCATTCTGGCCCTGCCAACCCACAGCCTCAGCCGTCCGCTGAACATGCGCCAAGAGGCGCTCGCCTAAATGTGCGCTACGGGTAGCCGCCCCGTCGATCCGCGTAAGCCGCTGACGAAGCTCACGGAGTTCGCTCTCAAGTTTCTTGATGTTTTCGGTCACCAATTTACGGCTGATTTCGTACAGAACGTCTAAATTGCTCTTGCCGATCCGGATTGTTTCAAAGTCCGTCAGGTGCGTATTCTTGTAGAGCATCATGGCGAACAAGTCGGTTTCGCTAAGATTGAGCTGTTTGCCGTCGCCGGAGAAAATTCTGTCACGGAAGATGATGAACTCGTTGCGAACATTCTTCAGCAGCCGCATATCCGGCACATACTGTGCAGCCAGGTCAAGCAGTTCCGGCGCTACTTTGTGCTTGATTCCTTTTAGTAGCCGTACCGCGAGATTGCGAGCACTCCGGTGCGTGATGAAGGGAACCACAGGGATGACAAGGTCGAAGAACTTAGTACGGTTGGCACGTACGGTTTCAGCCAGTGCCGGATCATCCATCTCGACCACGTCAGGCTCAAGCTTGCGGCCTTCCGCTGCCAAGCCGATGCGATCAAAGATGCTGTCCTTGATGGCGTAGATGAAGAAGATCGGCTTTTTAATCTGGGGCGATGCGTTCAATAGCGTATTCAGCGCCCGAAGCGTCTCGAAGATGTGCGAGTCGTTGAAGCGGTCGATATCTTCGAAGATAACAATGTCGCGCTCCGACACTTCAAAGAAGTACACGATCTCGTCGAGGTACTGGTCGAAGTACGATACAGATGTCTCGTTGAGGCTAACCGTCGCAGAACCCGCTGAGAACTCCTTGATGTGGAGCTTTCCATAAAACCGCCAGCGCACCAACAGCGCCATTCCCGTAGCTATCACCAAGACGACCAAGTGTCTCCAGTTACTCATATCTCCCAGGAATGAAAGGGGGGCGGCGAGCTTTTCTGACCAACCGGTCAGAATGAAGATGATTGTGATGGCAAAGCCCAGTAGTACCGAAGACAAGATCTCTCGCGACAATTGAAACCGCTCGATCCTCCGAAACCGCGATGCTGGCGTCTTGCCGGGATCTTCGCGGTAAAGCAACTGCTTGACGATTTCCTGCTGAATCCGGTTGGTCGGCGTGGTCGCCTGAATAGGCACCGACTGATCGAGCTTGGTTGCTTCGATTGGTGTAAGTGTCGACAATGAGAGTTCAACAACACGCCCTTTCTTTCGTTGAGCGATTTCCCGCAAGATGCTGCTTTTGCCGACGCCAAAGTTCCCGGAAAGTGCGATGTTGTGGATCTGATCGTTCGTAAGAGCAGCCTCGATGGCCGTGACGTACTGGCTGTGCTCCTTTGGCAGGTATTCAGGGGTAAGCGGAATGAGGTTCCATGATCCGCCAGAGTCAGGCTCTTGTTGAGTACTCATCTCGCCGCCTCATACTCGTCCTCGAAGTAGATCTGCATGCCACACCCATCAGATATATGAAAGCTGTTGTTCGTAAGAAGGTCTGAACGAGCTCGGCGAGCAATGGCGGATGCATTTTTTACACAATGGCATCCCGTTCATAATGACACGCATTATATGCCACATGGCACAAGCCGAACTGCAGCGACGCGATTGCGGACTTATCGTAAATCAAGCCTAAGTCCGCGAGAAATATTGGGGTAGATTCAAATCCACAGTTAAAGGCCTATCTTCGGTAAGTGGCATGTAACCGGCACATTGCCGTCGAAGCTATTAGTGCCTTTAGTCCGCAAGGAGGCGTTAAGGCGTCATCCCAAGTCGAGTAAGAACCGACGTATTCGTCGATGACTTGGCTGTGTAGTCGACGCTCGTGCGTCGGATAGAGATGTACGGCGCTCCTGCTCATGAGTTTCGACTATCATTTCCGCTCCGCCGAACGACTTGCACCGAGTCCATTGAGCGGCTCATCTTTTGCACGGGAATGTTATAAATGACTCTCACCTTTAAGAAGGCGTCTGGCAAAAACCACTCTTTTAAGAAGAATTCCGTTTATTTGAATGTAAATAATTGGGACGATTATAGCTTCAAGACGACCTTTAATATGACGGTCGTGGACTCGGACGGAGAATCCCACCACTTGGGTGAAATTAAAATTGGTTGTGTCGGACAGGACCACGGTTGGACACGCGATGCATTAGACGATGAATTTCCCCGCCTCGGCGAGAAGTTCTTCTCACTTGGCCAAGGCGTCGACTTTTACAAGAAAGCGAGAGCCCTTCCCGTCGAACTGAGAAACGAATTGCTGACCGCGCTACGTGACGTGGTGCATAACGCGAAGATTCTGCGCCTTGCGAGAAACGAATTAGTGTTCAAGCACTCTCTTCTAAGGACAATCAACTTCGCCACAATCACCGAACAATTCAAACGCATACTGGACGGCGGTGCTACTTTGACCGAATTCCATTTTGGATACGAAGTAACTGAGACGTCAGATCGCGCCGGATTCAATCTCCGATTTGATGTTCTCCCCAATGTAAGGCCATCAAGAAACGTACACGTCCTGATCGGGCGCAATGGCGTCGGTAAGACGACGCTCCTGAACGGAATGATTGCTGCACTCGTAGAGCGGAAGCCGCCTAAGAGCGCGGGGCGCTTTACTGACCTATCTGATGAAAACGACGCAATCATAACGAACGGATACTTCGCCGGCCTCGTCTCGGTTTCGTTCAGCGCTTTTGACCCGTTTACACCGCCTCAGGATAAGGATGACGCCGCCGCTGACGATCTCCGCTACTCCTACATCGGGTTGAAAAATATTGTGGTGAATCCGGATGGTACCCGATGTAGCGAGCATAAGGACCTGAAAACGCTCGCAGAGGACTTCGGCGAAAGCCTTCTTGCATGTTTAGGCTCTTCAGATAAGACGGAAAACTGGAAGGACGCGATTCACTATCTGGAATCCGACTTAAACTTCGCTGACATGGATCTGTGCCGATTCTTGGAAATAACAGATTCGGATTTGTTGAGCAGGCGTGCAAGAAAGGCGTTTGAGAAAATGAGCTCAGGACATGCAATGGTCTTGCTCACAATAACCAAGCTTGTAGAAAAGACGGGCGAGAAAACGCTTGTGATTATCGACGAACCAGAAAGTCATTTACATCCGCCGTTGCTATCGGCTTTCATTCGTTCATTGTCGGAACTGCTGAATAAAATGAACGGGGTAGCCATAATTGCGACGCATTCCCCCGTTGTTCTTCAAGAGGTTCCGAAGGGTTGCGTGTGGAAATTGTATAGAACGAGGCTTAATGCAAGCACAGAAAGACCCAAGCAGGAGACCTTTGGAGAGAATGTCGGCGTACTTACCCGAGATGTGTTCGGTCTTGAGGCAAAAAAATCAGGGTTCCACAACTTGCTTACCGAGTCGGTTTCGGAAGGGAAAGATTATGACCAGATTCTTGAGGACTACGGCGGGCAGCTCGGATTTGAGGGCCGAGCCCTGTTGCGTGCGCTGGTAGCGAATCGGAACAAAGAGCAAGGCGTCGTGTAATGCGCCAACTTAAAAAGCCGAAGCTTCTTCAAAAGGACGTCTTCGAAGAATGCTTGAGTGGCATCAGCGCACTCAACCTAAACCTACAGCAGCGTTTACAAGCGGTTACTGCCAACATTGTTAATGCAGCAAAAGACTACGATGCAAAGGCAGAGGTGGGTACGCTATTCCAGATTAAGCCCTTCACCGGAAAAAATGACGCGGTGGTGGTTGGCTGTGTGACAAAAGCCGAACTGAAAGACGTTTACACCACCTATATGGTAAAGAAGGAGCCTGCCCGAACAATTTACACCGAACTCCGTGATCTCGCGCCAGGACGGGTTTGTCCGCTGTGTGGGTTTGGATATGTTACGACGCTCGATCATTACCTGCCAAAGTCGAAATTTCCTTTGTTTTCGGTTCTACCAAGCAACCTAGTACCGTCGTGTCGCGACTGCAATACTGGAAAGCAAACCGAATACGCTAAGACGGCGGGCGACCAGCCCTTGCATCCTTATTTCGATCCGCCCGAACTTTTTTCCGATCAATGGCTATACGCCAAGGTGGAAGAAACGAAGCCACCTAGCGTAACGTTTTTCGTATCCGCACCTATCGGTTGGGACACGATTTCGAAAAATCGGGTTGCTGCACATTTCAAGAACTACGATCTACCCACGCGACTCAGCGTTCATGTCACAAACGAGCTCTCCTCACTACGTTATGAGTTGGAATATTTGTCGGACGAAACAAGTCGTTGCGACCATCTTAAGCAGCGTGCGAAAGCAAGCTGGGAAGCCCATCGAAATTCCTGGCAAACTGCATTGCATCAGGCGCTCGCGGATAGCGAGTGGTACTGCCGACAGGGATTCGCGGAAGGTTAGCGTAGGACGGGCTTCGTCGAGGCGATTATCGTGAGTCGGTCTAGTGATACTGCTCAACTCCGTGACACGATCAAAGGTAGCTTTCGATTGCATTCCGGACCGAACCTTGGGGCAATCTACCGGCCGCTCTGGCCGATTGACTGACGATAATACTGGATGAAAGGGTGAATTCTTAGTCCGATATCTAGTTAATGAATACGTTTGGGGTTTTAGATTAATTGTTTGTATCATCAAAGAAGTCTTTTGGGGGTAACTATGGGGGTAAGTTAGTTTGTGCAAATTGTAAATAGCAAATAATACAAAGTATTCGTGTGTGTATTCGATTCCGTTCGGGGCACCAAAGATCAAAACGTTAAGCCACTCCTCGGAGTGGCTTTTCTGTTTTCTGGCGGGGCTGTCGCCCCGGTCGCCGCGGATGGTGTCGATGACTGCCTGCCAGAGGTGTTGGGGATTTTCTCAAGTAGAAAGCGGGTTTGCTGGAGCTGATCGTCAAGTATGGCTTGTAAATCCAGCGGGCTGTAGCCGGTAAGGATTCGGTCCAACCATTCGTTTTGGCGGAATGCCTTGTGGATCAGACGCTCGGTCTTGATTTTTTGTAGCTGGTTTAAATGCTGTTTTAAATCGCTTTCCGGAATTGCCGAGGGCTGGCCAGTAATGGTCTGGATGATCCAGTTTTTTAGGGCGCCGATGTCGATTGGTGGTGAGGTCCGGGAAGTGTTTTCCGTTAGTCCGGCGAGCGGTTCCGGGGGCGATTGTCGAACGATGTCCGGCGTTTCGTTCGGAGAGTCCGGGTGGGAATAATGCGCACGCAGCGTTTTGGCAATGTCCATCGTTATCAATACCGACGGTATGGCAGTTTCGTGTTGTCCCGGTTTGTTTTTTTTCTCGCGCTGATTGGCGTTCAATCGCGGCAAGCATTGCGCGAATTCGTCAGCAAGGGTGTCGAACAAAGGAGTGGTCGCCAGGTCGGAGCGGTTTCTGGCCAAGATGTGCGCCGTTTCACCCAGTAAGTCCGGAATCGCGACGGAGGGGAGCGTTGTGATTGAGTGATCGTCAGTAGCAGCGAGGGGGTCGGGCGAAGCATTGGCCGGATCTCGGCCGAACTCAATCATCGATTGTTCAGGGTAGCGTTGGAGGGTGCTGTATATCCGGTTTATTAGGTCGATGGCCGGGAGCTGGATGGGGCCAGGGGCGGTAATGCGCAGTCTCCAGCGATGTCGTGGGTTTGGGGTAAACGGTTCGACGCACTGGCCCGGTTCCAGTTGCAAGAGCCCGATCCACTCTCCTTCGTTTAATCGCCGGGTGACTTCGCTGGCGAATAATTTGCTCTTCCAGCCGTGGATGACGATTTGTACCGACTCGGTCGAGCGTTGGTTCAGCGACTCGATAGGACGGTTCGGGAAAGCAAGATTCCACGCCTTGGCCATGGTATGGGGAATCGTCGCGGTGTCGATCGTCTTCTCGGAAAAGAGGGGGTCAAACGCTAGCCCGATGGCGGCGACCTTGAGAACGGAAGCGAGGGCGGCTTCGATGTGGCCATTGGCGAGCGCGCGTAATTCGGCGAACCCGGTTCGTCCATATATGCGCCCAAGGTGGGCGTACAGTTGGCTCAAATTCTCTGCGTGAGCCATAGCCACAGCCCGGTCGCCGCCATGGCGGCGAGCGTGGCGACAAGGGTGGATCCGATGAGATGGCGCCGGGTTCGTCGATGCAGCGCCTGTTCGCGCAAGTTGAGTTGCTTCTGTCGTTCCTTGATGGTTTTGAGCAGGGATTGGCTTTCGGTATTCAACCGGTTCGTATAGCTGAGTGCTGCAGTCAGTTTGGTCTGGAAATCCTCGTGGACGCTGGCGAAGTGAGTCCGGGCCGATTCCGCTTCACTTTGTAGTGCTGAACGATCTTGCGTGATTTGTTCGCGTAGCAGGGCAAATTCGGCCAGGAGCGAAGATTTTTCGGTAGCAATTTCAGTGGCAGTGAGCTTGCTGGTGTGAGCGATCGTGTTCAGAAGCGCTTCGCTATGCGTTATTGCCTTTTCAAAAACGGCTTCTGTTTGGCGCGCGGTTCGGTCGATCTGTTCGCTGGCGGTGTCGAGTCTGCTCTGAAAGGAATCGATGCGTTCCTCGGTGCGTTGTTCAATCTCCTGCTTGAGGGTTTGCAACGCCTTGTGCATTCCCAGCAGCACCGTGCCGTGAACTTCGCTGAATTCGTCCAGCAGGCTGTCGTTTCTATCCGGTTTCCCGGTCGCTTGGGCCATGGTTTGCCCTCGATTTTCGGGTTGGAATAAAGTGCGAGTGATGGAAAGCGATCGGATGCAAATCAAATATCCTGACCGGCGATTCTACCTAATCGATGGCTTTTTGTGTTGACTGCATGCGCTTGGCAAGTTACGGGGATCGCGCATTCGTCGCTTCACCGCAGGCCAATTCCTCTGGATGGGAAGCGGGGGTTATTTACGAATGGCGTCGGCCCAGCAGTTGGGGGTTTCGTAAAGACGGACACGTTCTAGCCGCAAATGGTTGCCATAAGTGTCGCGGTAAACACCATCGAGGATGTTGAAAGCCAGTTCGGCAAGATTTTCAGCCGTCGGGATGCAGTTGAGTACAACCGTCTTGTGGTCAGGGAGGGATTGCAGAAATTCGATGACGGCGGTGTCGCCGGCGTAGGCTAGAAAAGCGTGGTCCCACAGGTCGACGAGATGCTGGCTGGCCAGCGCCTTGACTTCGGAGAAGTCCATGACCATGCCATTGGCCGCGTCGCCTTGCTGGCGAATGATGTCGCCCGTGAGGGTGATTTCGAGCGCGTAGCGGTGGCCGTGCAGATGCCGGCACTGGCTTTTGTGGTCTGGGATGCGGTGACCGGCATCAAATTCGAGACGGCGGGTGATTTGCATTGAAAAACTCGGCAACAATCCGGAGGGCGATTATATCATTGCGTTACCATCCGCCTTGGATGTGTCCAAGTTGTCGGGCCATGTTGAATCGAGGTCAAGCAAAACCATGCTCAATGTCAAAAATCACAGCCGTGACAGCGCACGGATGACCTATGTTTATCCGGTCGTGTCACGTCGAGCCGAGGGGGTCTCGATTGGCATCAACCTCAATATCAACAATGCTTGCAACTGGGCCTGCGTTTATTGTCAAGTGCCTGATTTGAAGCGGGGTGGTCCGCCGCCGGTCGATCTTCGATTGCTCGAACACGAGTTCCGGGAATTCTTGCACGATGCGATTGAAGGCGACTTCATGACGCAGCAAGTGCCGCCCGAAGCAAGGCGATTGGTGGACGTGGCGTTCTCTGGAAATGGTGAACCCACCAGCGCCACGGAATTCGCGGAGGCGGTGATTGTTGTCGAGAACGTGCTGCGCGATCTGGCTTTGCGGTCGAGTCTCAAGCTGCGTTTGATCACTAACGGTAGCCTGCTGCACCGAAAGGCGGTTCAGGAGGGGATTGCCCGTATCGGCGCTTTGAACGGTGAAGTCTGGTTCAAGGTCGATCGTGTCAGTGAAAGGGGGATGGCCGCAATCAACGGGGTCAGTCTGCGTCCCGACAAAGTTCGGGCGTCATTACTCAAGTGCATGGAACTGGCGCCGACTTGGCTGCAGACCTGTTATTTCATCGTAGACGGTAAGCCGCCTGAAGATGAAGAAAAAACGGCCTATCTTGAATTCGTCGGGTCGGTCAGGGGAAACATCCAAGGCGTTCACCTTTACGGTCTTGCTCGCCCTTCGCTTCAGCCAGGAGCGGAAAGATTGTCCGGAGCTCCGGAGGCGGCATTCCTGGATTTTGCCCGACAAATTTCGGCACTTGGCGTCGAGGTTGTCGCCAACCCCTGACGCCGGTGCGGTCAGCCGGCCTTGCGTTTGGCCTTGGCCGCTTTCTTGAGAGTCTTGTAAAGATCTGATTCTTCAGTCTTGAGATAGTCGATGATGTCCACGTCGTCACGCTTGATGCGCTGAATGTCGATCTGTTCGACGTGCACAAGACGAAGCAACTCGCGAACAGGTTTCGGCATGTTGCGACCGCTTTCATAGCGAGAGCCGCCACTTTGCGTGACGCCGATTTTCGACCAGAACTGCTGTTGATTCAGACCGAGCTTGCGGCGAATTTCGCGCGGCTCGTTCTTTTCTTCTGTTTTTGCGTTGCTCATATCAATCCTTTCGTATGGTTTGTCTTGCCACAACACCGTTGTTACTTCTTTGGCAACGATTAATCGGTGACTATAACTTTAGTTATAGATGGCCCAGTATAGAACAAATAAATATTCAATTGCAAGTTGCATCTATAAATTCCAATAGCTTATTTTTGCGTTGCGACGGTAAACCCGAAATTACCCTTACGTTTCAAGGATGGAATGGGTTAGAATCAGCTCCTTTCCTGAACGTTTGAATTGGATTGTGAATGGCGCTGATAGTTCAGAAGTTTGGCGGTACGTCGGTCGGTTCGACGGATCGCATCAAGAATGTGGCCAAGCGCGTCGCTCGCTGGAAAGCGCAGGGACACGACATCGTGGTGGTTCCGTCGGCCATGTCGGGGGAAACGAATCGTTTGATCGCATTGGCCAAAGATATTTCTCCCAATCCCGATCCTCGAGAGCTTGATGTCATTGCTTCAACCGGGGAGCAGGTGACGATCGGCCTGCTGGCCATGGCCTTGCATGCCGAAGGCGTGAAGGCGAAGAGCTACACCGGGCCGCAGGTGCGGGTACTGACCGATAGCACCTTTACCAAGGCGCGCATTCTCCAGATTGATGACGATCGGATTCGTTCCGATCTCGCCGCCGGCAATGTCGTTGTTGTGGCCGGTTTCCAGGGGGCAGACGAGGACGGCAACATCACGACGCTCGGCCGTGGCGGCTCCGACACGTCGGCGGTTGCGCTTGCCGCCGCGCTCAAGGCAGATGAGTGCCAGATCTACACCGACGTCGATGGCGTTTATACGACCGATCCGCGTGTCGTGCCGGAAGCCCGTAAGCTCGACACCATCACCTTCGAAGAAATGCTGGAAATGGCCAGCCTGGGGTCGAAGGTGTTGCAGATTCGCTCGGTCGAATTTGCAGGCAAATACAAAGTCAAATTGCGCGTGCTTTCCAGTTTCGAGGACGAGGGCGAAGGCACCCTGATTACCGTTGAGGAAGACAACAAAATGGAACAACCGATCATTTCCGGAATTGCATTCAATCGTGACGAGGCCAAGCTGACCATCCTCGGCGTTCCTGACCTGCCGGGGATTGCCCACCAGATTCTGGGGCCGATTGCCGACGCCAACATTGACGTCGACATGATTATTCAGAACGTCGGTCACGACGGCACGACGGATTTTTCCTTTACGGTTAACCGGAACGATTACAGCAAGGCGCTCGATATTCTCAACGCGACCTCGGGCAAGATGAATGCACGCGGCGCGGTCGGCGACAACAAGACCTGCAAGGTGTCGATCGTTGGCGTCGGCATGCGCTCGCATCCCGGTGTCGCCAGCAAGATGTTCAGCGCGCTGGCGTCGGAGAACATCAACATCCAGATGATTTCCACCTCCGAGATCAAGATTTCGGTCGTTCTCGAAGAAAAATACCTCGAGCTTGCCGTGCGTGTGCTGCACAAGGCGTTCGGGCTCGACAAGCCGGAATAATTTAAGTTTTGGTTTGACCGGCAGCGATGGAAAGGCTATCATCGCGCCCTTCCGGAGACGTGGCCGAGAGGTCGAAGGCACTCCCCTGCTAAGGGAGCATGCGGGCAAAACCTGCATCGAGGGTTCGAATCCCTCCGTCTCCGCCAGTAAAATTTCGCTAACTTTTCTCTAGCGAAAACGAGAACCCCGCTACACGCCAGTGTTTGCGGGGTTTTTCGTTTATACCTGTTGACCTCGTGTCTATGACGGGCGCGTAAAAAGGCCCTATTTTCTCTCTCTTACGGGCCAAATTCTCGAAAGCTGTTGACTACGGGGTACTCGGTACAGGTTTTCAATCGTCCATCTGGCAAGGGTTTCCGGGCGAGTGGTCACTGAGTTTGCAGTGGCATACGTTTTGGGTCGATTGGGTCACCAAAACGAACTATCTGATCGGTACGGCAGCACTAAGCCATTGAGCCGACATTGAAAACGATCATTTCTGGCGAGTTTGCAGTGCCGTTGTCGGCCAGAAGCGGCCAATGGCAGTTACATTTGAACCCACTACAATTTCGCTTCCTCAGTTATCCCCCCCTTGCTGACGCAATGCCAAAACTCATTCTTCTGGCCTGTAGCCTCTGTATCTCGTTCTTTGTGCGTGCCGAAGATTCGGCAGTCGAACAACTGTTTCGCAGTGCAGATATCGACGGAACCATCGTGATCGAATCTGTCAGAACGGGACAGCGTTTCGTCCATAACGATCCTCGCTCAAAACAACCCTTCTCGGCCGCTTCGACGTTCAAGGTGCTCAACACCTTGATTGCGCTTGAGGAGGGAGTCATCTCTGGGGCAGACGCCATCTTTCAATGGGATGGAACCCGATACGAGATTGCCAACTGGAACAATGATCAGACGCTGGAAAGCGCTTTCAAGGCGAGTTGTGTTTGGTGCTACCAGCAACTCGCTCGGCGAGTGGGGGCAGTGAAGTATCCGCCCTATATTCAACAATCAGACTATGGTCAGTTGCGCCAGCCATACAATGAAACAGAGTTCTGGCTGGATGGCTCATTGACGATCAGTGCGGAACAGCAGGTCGCATTTCTCCGGCAGATCGTCGAACGTAAATTGCCGTTCAAGGCAAGCAGCTATGACACGCTGAAAAAGATCATGCTCACTGATGTAACTGAGCGGTATCGCCTTTATGCAAAAACGGGTTGGGCGACCCGCAACGTTCCTTCTGTAGGTTGGTATGTTGGATTTGTGGAAACTTCTGACGACATATGGCTCTTCGCTCTGAACCTTGTCACCCGCGATGCCAAGGATCTCCCGCTGCGCATCCAGATAGCCAAAGATGCGTTGAAGGTAAAGGGCGCGTTGCCATCAAGCTAACGTCTCCTTTCGGAAAAGCTCAACTTCCGCTTCGGGTCGGATGTGTGAGTTCGATCAACAAGCATCATGGGCGTCAGGTCCGCGTCGGAAAGCTGCCAATGCTGTACCTTTGGTTCGAATACTTGACGAAGCGCACGAGGATTGCAAACTTGTCTGAAATCCGGGTGCCTGGATGATCGGCAGATGACAAAACCTGTTGACCTCGGCAGACGTGCTGCACCGACTTTTTCGGCCCGTTTTCGCAGCAATTTCCGAACCCCAGAAGGGTTACGAACTAAATGCTAGTTTTTGACGTTTCGTAACGTGTTGATTAATAATGAGTTAAATTTCGTCTGAATCAAAACTGTATCGAGTGTTCGTAGTAGATTCTGGCCGCCAGTAAAATTTCGCTAACTTTTCTCTAGCGAAAACGAGAACCCCGCTGAACCCCTGTGTTGGCGGGGTTTTTCGCTTATACCTGTTGACTCCGGGTCTATGACAGGTGCGTATAAAGGCCCTATTTTCTCTCTCTTACGGCCCAAATTCTCGAAAGCTGTTGACTACGGGGTACTCGGTACAGGTTTTCAATCGTCCATCTGGCAAGGGTTTCCGGCAGAGTGGTCACTGAGTTTGCAGTGGCATACGTTTTGGGTCGATTGGGTCACCAAAACGAACTTTCTAGTCGGTACGGCAGCACTAACCCATTGAGCCTACATTGAAAACGATCATTTCGAGCGAGTTTGCAGTGCCGTTGTCGGCCAGCACCATCCACCCAACACTGCCTCATATCTGTCAATTGACGGACTGATGTGACGACCTTAGTAGTCACAAAATCGTCATTTGACATCCATCTATGTTTCTATAAACTTGGAAACATGGATACGTTAAACGCCGCAGAAATCCTCGCTGCTCTCGGGCACGAATCACGCCTCGCCATCTTCCGACTGCTGGTCGAGGCCGGTCCCGATGGCATTAATGCCACCGCTATTGGGGAAAAACTGGATATCCCCAATGCCACGCTGTCTTTCCATCTTTCTCATCTCAGCCGCGTCGGCCTGATTAAAGGAGAGCGCGAAAGCCGCTTCATCCATTACTCCGCCGAGTACGCCACGATGGATGAGTTGATCGCCTTCCTGACCAGCAACTGCTGCCAGGGACAAGCCTGCCTGCCCAAGACTGCCCAGGTCAGCACGATGACCAAGCGGCGGAATGTCGCAACGAAATCTTCCTCCACGAAAGGCAAGAAATGACTGAGCGCATCTACAACGTACTGTTTCTCTGTACCGGCAACTCGGCCCGCAGCATCCTGGCGGAGTCGATTCTCAATTCGCCGCTCATCGGCAAAGGGCTATTCAGGGCCTACAGCGCCGGCAGTCATCCCGCTGGCAAGGTCAATCCGTTCGCGCTGGAACTACTCAAGCGCAACAACTTTCCGACAGGCAATCTGAGCAGCAAGTCGTGGGACGAATTCGCCAAGCCTGACGCACCGCAACTCGACTTTGTCTTCACGGTTTGCGACAACGCCGCCGGGGAGGTCTGCCCGGTCTGGCCGGGCCAGCCGATGACGGCGCATTGGGGCATCCCTGATCCCGCAGCGGTCGCAGGTACCGACGAGGAGAAACGCAAGGCGATGTCTCAGGCCAGCACCTTGCTGACCCGTCGAATCTCTCTTTTTGCCAGCCTGCCCATAACCAAGCTCGATAACGTCGCTCTCAAGAAGGAACTCGACGGTATCGGCAAGTTGCGGGAACGCGACGAATAATCACCAACAACCACTGCCACCAGGAACACGCACACGATGTCCAAGAACGTCCTTGTCCTCTGCACCGGCAATTCAGCCCGCTCCATCCTGGGCGAAATGCTCTTCAATCATCTCGGCCAAGGCCGCATCAAGGCATACTCCGCTGGCAGCAAGCCGGGTGGCGTAGTTAATCCCGTCGCCATCGAAACCCTGCAAAAGCACGGGATTCCCTGCGAGGGTGCGCGCAGCAAGTCATGGGATGAATTCGGCAAGCCGGATGCCCCGAGGATCGACTTCATCTTCACGGTCTGCTCCAACGCTGCCAACGAAACTTGCCCGATCTGGCCGGGACACCCGACCACGGCACATTGGGCGATTCCCGATCCAGCCCACGTCGAGCCGCTGGAAGCGCGCCGTCAGGCGTTCGAGACTGCCTATCAGTCTCTCCACAAGCGGATTTCCACCTTCCTGGCTTTGCCGCTGGAGACCCTGTCCCGTGACGACATCGTTGCCGCTGCCCGCCGCATCCACGAAGAGGCATAACCAGCATGTCCGCTCAATGTGAAGTCACCGCGAAGACGGCTGCCGGTGTGCCGATGTCCTTCTTCGAGCGTTACCTGACCGTCTGGGTGTTTCTCTGCATTATTGCGGGCATCGTTCTTGGTCAGTTTCTGCCGGCGCCGTTCCAGGCGCTTGGCAAGATGGAAGTCGCCCGCGTTAATCTTCCGGTCGGCCTGCTGATCTGGGTCATGATCATTCCAATGCTGGTCAAGGTCGATTTCGCGGCGCTGCACGAAGTCAGGCAGCATGTCCGGGGCATCGGTGTGACCTTGCTGGTGAACTGGCTCGTCAAGCCGTTCTCGATGGCCTTCCTCGGCTGGCTGTTCGTGCGCAATCTGTTCGCACCAATGCTGCCTGCCGATCAACTCGACAGCTATATCGCAGGCCTGATATTGCTGGCGGCGGCGCCCTGTACTGCGATGGTGTTCGTGTGGAGCCGCCTGTCCAACGGCGACCCTCTGTTCACACTGTCGCAGGTAGCCTTGAACGACACGATCATGGTGTTTGCCTTCGCGCCCATCGTCGGACTGCTGCTGGGCATCTCCGCAATCACCGTGCCGTGGGACACGCTCGTGACCTCGGTCGTGCTCTACATTGTGATTCCGCTGGCACTGGCCCAACTGTGGCGTAAGTTGCTGCTGACCAAGGGGCAGGCTCATTTCGACGCAACGATGGAGAAGATCGGCCCCTGGTCGATCTCGGCGCTGCTGGCCACATTGGTCTTGCTGTTTGCCTTCCAGGGCAAGGCGATCATCGATCAGCCGCTGGTCATCGCGCTGCTCGCGGTGCCGATCCTGATCCAGGTCTTCTTCAATTCGGCGCTAGCCTACTGGCTCAACAAGGTGGCTGGTGAGAAGCACAATGTCGCCTGTCCCTCAGCATTGATCGGCGCCAGCAACTTCTTCGAACTGGCGGTCGCCGCCGCGATCAGCCTGTTCGGCTTCGAGTCGGGGGCTGCACTGGCGACGGTTGTTGGCGTGCTGATCGAAGTCCCGGTGATGCTGTTGGTCGTGAAGGTCGTCAATCAATCCAAGGGCTGGTATGAAGCCGGTCTGTCTGCAAGGAGTTCGCCATGAAATCACTCGAAGTCTTCGATCCCGCCATGTGCTGTTCCACCGGTGTTTGTGGCGTCGATGTCGATCCCGTTCTCGCCCAGTTTGCGGCTGATCTCAAGTGGATCGAGGAGCATGGCGTGAAGGTAGCGCGCCACAACCTCGGCCAGGAGCCGCAAGCCTTCGCTGCGAATCCTGCCGTGGTGAAGGAGATGGAGGCCGGCATGGATCGCCTGCCGATCATCATGATCGATGGGCACATCGTCACGACCGGCCTATATCCCTCGCGCCAGCAATTGGCCCAGAAGCTGGGACTTCCGGCGACGCACACCGAAATTCCGCCTGTGAAAGCCGCTTCCTGCTGCACTCCAAAGTCCGGCTGCTGCTGATTCGAAATGCCACTTCCAGAAATACGAACCCGCCATGCCTTTTTCACCGGCAAGGGAGGGGTTGGAAAGACTTCACTATCCTGTGCCTGCGGCTTAGCCTTGGCGGAGGCGGGCAAACGCGTCCTGATTGTCAGCACTGACCCGGCATCGAATCTGGATGAAGTGCTGGCGACTCCGCTGGGCCAACGCCCCACGGCAATTGCTGGTGTGCCTAAGCTCTTTGCATTGAACATCGATCCCGAGGCGGCGGCACGGGACTACCGCGAACGCATGGTTGCTCCTTACCGGGGGATTCTGCCGGCGGCAGCGATTCAGAGCATGGAGGAGCAGTTCTCGGGAGCCTGTACGGTAGAGATTGCCGCATTCGATGAGTTCTCCAAGTTGCTTGGCGATCCCGAAGCGACGAAGGATTTCGATCACGTCATTTTCGACACCGCTCCGACCGGACACACACTGCGGTTGCTGACGCTGCCATCGGCGTGGGACGAGTTCATCGCTTCATCGACTGGCGGCGCTTCGTGCCTTGGACCACTGGCCGGGCTGGAGAAACAGAAGGCTCTGTACTCCGCTACCGTGCGGCGGCTGGCCGATTCTGATGAGACGGCCGTCATACTGGTCAGTCGTCCAGACAGGTCGGCTCTGAGAGAAGCCGAACGAACCAGACGCGAACTTGCTGACTTGGGCGTTCGCAACATCCAGTTGGCGATCAATGGATTGTTCGAAGCAACTGCCAAGGGCGATGCCATTGCTGACGCCATGACGGCCCGCTGTACCGAAGCATTGGCGACCATGCCCGTCAGTCTGGATGAGCTTGACGGTGTGACGATTCCATTCCTGCCCCGTGGTACGGTGGGCCTCGATGCGCTCCGTATCATGGCGAAACCTGAGACTGCGGTTCGGGTGGGCGCGTCACTTCCCAAGAAGAGCGTGAAACTTCCCTCCGGACTCAAGCCGATGGTCGATGAAATTGCCGCATCTGGTCGTGGCGTGATCATGACCATGGGCAAAGGCGGCGTCGGCAAAACCACGGTTGCAGCCGCCATCGCTGTCGCCTTGGCGCAACGCGGCCACAAAGTTCTGTTGTCGACTACCGATCCGGCGGCTCACGTAGGCTCAACCGTCGACCAAAGCGTTCCAGGCCTTCGGGTTGCCCGCATCGATCCAGAGCTGGAGGTCCAGCAATACACGGAAGAAGTGCTCAAGAAGGCGGGCGACAAGCTCGACGCCGGTGGTCGAGCAATGTTGGAGGAAGACCTTCGCTCGCCCTGTACGGAGGAGATTGCGGTTTTCCGAGCATTTGCGCGCACTGTGGACGAAGGGAAGGAAGGCTTCGTCGTCCTGGATACCGCGCCGACCGGCCACACGATTCTTCTGCTGGACGCTGCTGAGGCATACCACCGGGAGGTCATGCGAACTCAGGGTGACATGCCGGAGTCAGTTCGCCAATTGCTTCCACGTCTTCGCGATCCGGCATTCACTCGTACGCTGATCGTGACCTTGCCCGAGGCAACGCCCGTCCATGAGGCTGAACGCTTGCAGGCCGACTTGGCTCGCGCTGATATCAAGCCCTACGCCTGGATCATCAACCAGTCGCTGCTTGCAAGTGGCACGGCTGACCCGTTGCTATCGGAGCGAGGGGAATACGAAGTTGCGTTCATCGATAGAGTGCGAACCGAACTCGCCACGAGATGTGCACTAATCTCGTGGTTGGCGCAGGCTCCAGTAGGGGTTGATGGTTTGGCTGCGGTGATTCAATAGGCTACCAAGGGCGTCGGGGCCGAGTTGGAAAGCTGCCAATGCAGCACCTTCGGTTCGAATCCTTGATGAAGCGAGCGAAGATTGCAAACTCGTCTGAAATCCGGATGCATGGACGATGCGGTGGCGGCGAAAGCTGTTGACCACGGCCGATGATCTGCAGTGACTTTTCGGCTCGTTTTCGCAGTAATTTCTGAACCCCAGAAGGGTTTCGAACTAAATGGCAGTTTTCGGTGTTTTGGAACATGTTGATTATTAACGAATAATTGTTCTTCTGAATCAAAACTGTATCGAGTGTTCGTAGTAGGTTCTGGCCGCCAATAACATTGGCAAAACCAGTCTCTGACTGGACGTAAGACCCCGCAAGACGCCAGTCTGTGCGGGGTTTTTCGTTTCTACCTGTTGACCTCGCTCCACCACTTTTTCAGGAATCTGCGCTCTTAGACGCCAGTTTTCTCGAAACCTGTTGACTACGAGTATCTCGGTGCAGGTTTTCAATCGCCCATCTGGCAAGGGTTTCCAGGCAGTCAGGGGCGAGTTCGCATTGGCGTATGTTCTGGGTCTATTTGTTGCTCAGAGCACATCGAACGCCTACAAAGATGCTGGCCGATGTCGTGTTCATATGGCAGAATTGGCTAGACTTGGCAATCTCTTTTCAATGTCGGCAAAGGTACAGCGATGGCAGACGCAGATGGTGAAATTCTGACCCTAGACGAGGTCGCCGCGTACCTGAAGGCGGGCAAACGGACGGTGTACCGCTTGGCGCAACAGGGAGACATCCCTGCATTCAAACTGGGCGGCACTTGGCGGTTCCGTCGCACCGAACTGGATCGCTGGATTGCCGCGAGTATCCAGAAGAACCCAAAACAAGGTAAACGCTGATGCAGCATTTTCACCACCAAGCACCACTCGTTACGGCACCAGGGGCGTAATCGTGTCTCGACTCACTGATCTGATCGCGCAGGCCAAAGCCAAGGATGCCCAGATGGGCGCCGATCTGGAGCGGGAATTCAGAGCGCTGTCGTCTCGGCTGCCCTTCGGTCTGAACTTCGAACGCCACCGCCCGGAGGCAGTAGAACTACCGCTACGCCCGGTTCGCAAGGGTGACAAGGTGCGCGTGCTGCCAGAGCGGGGTTCAGCCAAGAAGGGTGATCAGCGACTTTGGCTCGTCAAGAAAATCGCCAGGGATGGCGCTCGCAAGATCGCCGAATTGGAATTACCCGATGCCGCAGCGCCACAAACCCAGACGGTGCCGTTGGATGATTTGATCGTAATCGCCGAATTCAAGGACACCATTTATCCGGGGCTGGTTAGCACAGGCAAGGTCGCACGCGGCGGTGACAAGCCTTGTCACACAGTGATCAACGGCGAAAACTACCATGTCTTGAAGGCGTTGACCTACACGCATCGGGGCAAGGTGGACGCCATCTACATTGATCCACCCTACAACTCGGGCGCGAAGGACTGGAAGTACAACAACGATTACGTCGAGGGGGATGACCTCTACCGGCACAGCAAGTGGCTGGCGATGATTGAGCGTCGGCTCCTGATTGCGCGGGAATTGCTGAACCCGGCGGATTCTGTGCTGATCGTTACCATCGACGAGAAGGAATACCTGCGACTCGGCATGCTTCTTCAGCAGACATTCCCCGACGCAAGCATGCAGATGATCTCAACGCTCATCAACTCCAAGGGAACCGGTCGGGCGAACGAGTTCCGTCGAGTAGATGAGTACATTTATTTCCTTTGGTTTGGTGCCGCGAAGCTTGGCAAGCTAAGCAATTCATCTCCTCCTGTTCTGGAATCCGACAACTCGCTTGAAGCAGACGAGTTGGATGAGGATGCTAGCCAACAAGACGACGAAGGCGATAACGCTGAAGCTGAAGCTGAAGTAGTGGGCATTGGTCTTGATTGGCAGACCTTTCGTAGGCGGGATTTGGCATCTCGGCGCGGAACCAAGAAAGGCGGCCCTCGGCAGTTCTACCCGATCTACGTCAATGTCGAGACAGGGTACATCGAAGCAGTTGGTGATCCACTGCCGCACGGCATGCCTCGCACCAACGCACCGGAGAGAAAAGGCTGCGTCGCAGTATTTCCAATACGGAAAGATGGAACAGAGATGAACTGGTCTGCAATTGGGCCGACGTTCGTCAAAAGATGGAAGGACGGTTACGCGCGTGCTGGCAGGGCGACGCCGGATCAGCCACAGAAGTACATCATCCAATATCTGAAAGCTGGGCCGATTAAGGATATAGAGGAAGGTCGCGCTACAGTCACAGGGAGGAATCCGGACGGCTCTGTAATGGCCGAGTATCCGGAGGCATTGGTTAAAACGCCAACAACGCAGTGGGCGTTCAAGTCGCATAACGCCGAACACTACGGTACAGGCATGCTCACATCACTTATCCCCAACCGTACTTTTCCATTTCCAAAATCACTCCATGCCGTAGAGGACTCCTTACGCATCTTTGTTGCCGATAAACCAGATGCCGTGATCTTGGATTTCTTCTCTGGTTCCGGTACGACCGCTCATGCCGTGATGCGCCTCAATCGTCAAGATGGCGGCCGCCGCCAGTGCATATCCGTTACCAACAACGAAGTTGCGGCAAACGAACAAGATGGGCTTCGCAAGAAAGGATTGCGCCCCGGTGATACCGAATGGGAAAGGCACGGCATTTGCGACTACATCACCAAGCCGCGCGTGGCCGCCGCGATCACCGGCAAAACGCCTGATGGCGAGCCGATCAAGGGCGACTACAAGTTCACCGACGAATTCCCGATGGCCGACGGTTTCGAGGAGAACGCGGAGTTCTTCACCCTGACCTACGAAACTCCAGTCGCCGTCAGCCACCACATGGCCTTTGCCCGCATCGCGCCGTTGTTATGGATGCGGGCGGGTAGCCGCGGGCGGCGCATCGAGAAATTGCCCGCAGCAGGATGGGAGGTTGTGGAGGCCTATGGTCTGTTGACTCAATTGGATCGAGCAACGCCCTTCCTCAAGTCCATAAGCAAAGCCGAGAACCTGCGCGTGGCTTACATCGTCACGGATGACGAGCGGCGCTTTCAGGCGCTGGCCCAGCGCCTGCCGCAAGGCGTGGAGGCGGTACGACTGTATGAGTCGTATCTGACCAATTTCGCCTTCGCCAATGGAGACGATGCATGAAATTTACGTTGAAGGATTACCAAGAGGAGGCCGTGCGCGAGGTGCTGGCCAATCTGCGCAAGGCACGCAGGCGCTGGCGCGAGGACAGTGACAAGCACGCATTTTCGCTGACTGCCGCAACGGGCGCGGGCAAGACCGTGATGGCGGCTGCGGTGTTCGAGGCACTGTTTCACGGTGACGACTATTATGAGTTCGATGCCGACCCCGGAGCGGTGGTGATCTGGTTCAGCGATGATCCATCGCTGAACGAGCAGACGCGCTTTCGCCTGATGGAGTGCGCCGATCGACTTCGGCATACCGACTTGGTGGTGGTGGAAAATAGTTTCAACCGTGCTCGCTTCGAGGCGGGAAAAATCTACTTCCTCAACACGCAGAAGCTCGGCAAGAACAGTCTGTTGGTGCGCGGCTTCGATGGCGGTGACGATGGTGGCCTATTCCCGGAAACCAGACCGGATATGCGTTCCCATACCATTTGGGACACTATCCGCAACACCATCGAAGACCCGGCACTGACGCTGTATCTGGTGCTGGATGAAGCGCATCGCGGCATGGGCACCCCGACGACCGCCGTACAAAACGAGAAGTCCACCCTGGTCAAACGGCTGATCAACGGCGAGAAGGGTGTGCCGGGTATTCCCGTGGTGATGGGTATCTCGGCCACGGTCGAGCGGTTCAATCGGGCAATGGAGGGCGCGAAGGAGCGTAGTACGCTGCCCAACGTGGAGGTGGATGCGACTCGTGTCCAGGATTCCGGCTTGCTCAAGGACACCATCGCACTGGATATTCCGGATGAGGCAGGCCAGTTCGATACCGTGTTGGTGCGCCGCGCCACCGACAAGCTCAAGGATTCCACCGCCGAGTGGGCGGCCTACGCCAAGCAACAGGAAAATGGCGAAAAAGTCTTGCCGTTGATGGTGCTGCAAGTACCCAATGCGCCCAACCACAATGACATCGGGCGTGCACTGGATACGATTTTTCAGCAGTGGGGAGAGTTGCCGGAGAACTGTATTGCCCACGTCTTTGGTGAGCACAGCACGCAGACCTTCGGCAAGTATTCGGTGCCCTACATTTCTCCGGAGCGGGTGCAAGACGAAACTTGGGTTCGAGTGCTAATCGCGAAGGACGCCATCAGCACCGGCTGGGATTGCCCTCGTGCGGAGGTGATGGTCTCCTTCCGCCGCGCAGTGGATCGCACTCATATCACGCAGTTACTTGGGCGCATGGTGCGCACGCCGCTAGCACGGCGCATCCCCGGCAACGACAGGCTCAATTCGGTGGACTGCTTGCTACCGTTTTTCGATGAGGAAACAGTCAAACAGGTGGTGGATGCGTTGATGCAGGGGGGCGGTGACGTGCCTCCGCTCGGGCGTATTTTGATCAACCCGAAGGAAATGAAGCCCAATCCGGCCGCGCCGGACGCCATCTGGCAAAAGTTCGTATCGCTGCCTTCTCAGACCCGCCCCCAGCGCGGTGCGAAACCGCCTATTCGGCTGACCGCGCTGGCGCATGAACTGGCGATGGATGATCTGCTGACCGACGCCGGACAGAAAGCGCATACGGCTATGCACAAGGTGTTGGATGAATTTATCTCCACGCGAGCAGAGGAATTTGCGAACCAGCGCGATGCGGTGACTACGGTCGAAGGGCGCACGGTTCTGGCCAATTTGCTTCTGAAGCAAACGGACTCTAAAACATTCCAGACAGAAGCCGACGATGTAGTCATCAACGATGCTTACCGGCGCACGGCGCGCATCCTCAGCCCGGACATCGCGCGGACGTATACGGAAGAGCGGGCGAAGCAGAAGCCAGAGGCCGAGGACGATTTCGAGGATGCGCTGATCGAGGCGCGCGAGGACATCGGCGCGCTGGGTTTGATGGAAAACCTGCCTGTGTTTTTCGACGCCGAAGCCAAGAAGCTGTCCGATGCTTGGCTGGCGCAATACCGAGAACAAATCAAGCAATTGCCCGACGACCGGCAAGAGGCCTATCGCCAGATAAGCGCCTTGAGCCGCGAGCCGCAGGACATCGACTTGGCACGCCCGGTATCGTGGATGGAAGCCACAGCCGCACGCGAAAAGGATGGCACGGAAACCAAGCTGCCGACATACCCGCACCATCTGTTGTGTGACGAGAAGGGTTTGTATCCGGTTGAATTGAACGATTGGGAGAAGGCGGTGCTAAAGGCCGAATCGCAACGCGCCGGCTTCAAGTTCTGGTATCGCAACCCTAACCGGCCCACGCAGGATTCGTTGGGCATCGCCTATGTGGATGGCGACGAAACGAAGATTGTGCGGCCCGATTTTCTGTTCTTCGTGGAATTGCCGGACGGAACGGTCACGGTGGACATTGTCGATCCCCACAGCATCCACTTAGCCGATGCCTTGCCGAAATTGCAAGGGCTGGCCCGCTATGCCGAAGCCCATCCCCAAAGCTACCGCCGTGTTGAAGCTGTTGCGGAAATCAGTAGCAAGTTGCGCGTCTTGGATTTGACTCGCGCGGATGTTCGTCAGGCTGTTATGGAAGCATCGAGCGCGAAGAGCCTGTATGAAAGTGGGTTGGCAGGCGACTATGGTTAATCATTCCAGCCATTGCTGGGGTTATGACTGAACCAAAGGCACAGCAGCGGGCAAAATGTCTCTGCCTCGATATTGAAACCGCTCGCCAGGATCGAACGATCCTGCGGGAGGTCGGTGCTTTCCGTCCTGATACTGATGCGCGCGCCCGAATTTCGGGTAAAGCTAAGAATCTCGTCTCCCAGCTTAATGAGCTGACGCAGGGCGCTGCTTTCGTCCTCGGCCACAATGTCATCGCATTCGACCAGCCCGCGCTGGCGGTCCTGCATCCAGACCTGGCCCTCCATCAACTGCCGCTGGTCGATACGCTGGAACTCTCGCCGGTTGCATTCCCGCAGAACCCCTATCACCGGCTGGTGAAGGACTACAAGCTCTGCACGACCACGCGCAATGACCCTGTGCGCGATGCCGAGCTGGCATATGAGTTGTTCCTCGATCAGGGGGAAGCTTTGCAGCAGCGCGTCGAGGAACATCCCGACGAGGCGCTCTGCCTACACTACTTGCTCGCCCCGGAAAACGGTAAAGGTGTAGCGAACTTTTTCGCAACTTTACGTCGCGCATTACGACCAAGCCTGTCGGATGCTCAGTCTGCTTGGATGCGTGCCACAGAAGGAAAGGTCTGCATTACTGCCCAGCAAGTCGTCAGGGATGTTGGCTTTCCCCATTCAGATTGGCATAAGCCGATTGCCTATGCCCTCGCCTGGTTGAGAGTTGCCGGCAGTAACTCGGTACTGCCGCCTTGGGTGAGTTTTGCTTATCCCAAGACCCGTGACGTTATCACCGCCCTGCGTGATGTCCCGTGTTCCGACCCACAATGTAGCTGGTGCAAGGAGCAACACGATCTGCTGACAGTTTTGCCCAGATACTTTCCGGGCATTACCCAGTTCCGTTCCACGCCGTCGACACCCGATGGCCGTTCGTTGCAGCAAACCATCGTTGAGAATGGCTTTGCCGGCAAGCCGACACTTGCCATTCTGCCCACAGGCGGCGGCAAATCTCTGTGCTTCCAGTTACCGGCCTTGGCACGTTACTACCGCAACGGCAGCCTGACCGTTGTCGTGTCACCGCTGCAGTCACTGATGAAGGACCAGGTCGACAACCTGGAGAAGCGCGGCATCACATGTGCGGGCTACCTGAACAGCCTCTTGAACCCGATGGAACGGCGGGTCATGCTCGACAAGCTGCGCCTGGGAGATCTGGGACTGATCTTTGTTGCTCCTGAACAGTTTCGCAGCACGGCATTTGCAAATGCCCTGGCGCATCGGGAGATCGGTGGATGGGTGTTCGATGAAGCGCACTGCCTGTCCAAGTGGGGGCACGACTTTCGACCAGACTATCTTTACGTGTCGCGCTTTATCAAGGCACGTCAGAAAGATACACCGTCACCGATCTACTGCTTTACGGCCACTGCGAAGCCGGATGTGGTCGAGGATATTCGGAACCACTTCACTAAACGCCTCGGGGTAAGCCTTGAAGTGCTAGCAGGCGGAGTGAGGCGCGACAACCTGGCTTATGAGGTTCGCGCGGTCAACCCCCAAGCCAAGTATCCTGAAGTACTCCGTTTGTTGCAGGAGGCCTTACGCGAGGAAGGTGGCGCAATTGTCTTCTGTGCAAGGCAGAAAACAGTCGAAGAATTGGCAGCCTTCTTGAAGGAGGCCGGCCTTGAGTGCGGCTATTTTCATGGCGGGATGCTGCCGACCGAGAAACGAAGCGTGCAGGAAGCCTTTCTGACGGGGGAACTGCGTGTCATTGCCGCGACGAACGCTTTCGGCATGGGCGTGGACAAGGCGGACGTTCGCTTGGTGATTCACCTAGATACCCCGGGGTCGCTGGAGAACTATCTTCAGGAGGCGGGACGGGCTGGGCGAGACCAGGATCCGGCCCGCTGTCTTCTGCTCTATGACGATGCCGACCTCGATGTCCAGTTTCGACTGCTCAAGAATGCACGTCTGACGCAACATGATATCCACGCCATTCTGAAAGCCTTGCGTCAGATCGAGCGCAAGGATCGCAGCGAAGGCTCTGTCGTCGTCACCAGCGGCGAGATCCTGCTCGAAATCCCGGAGAAGCTGCGCATCGACCCCGATGCCTCAGATGCGGATACCAAGGTTAGGATTGCCGTCGCATGGCTCGAAGAAGCCAGGCTGCTGGAGCGCCATGAGAACCACACCCGCGTGTTTCCGGGCAGCCTGCAGGTAAGTAGTTTGGAAGAGGCGGAAGCCGTTCTCCGCAAGAAACTGGGGCCCAATACGGCAATCGAGCCATATCTATCCATCCTGTCGATCCTCATCCAGGCTGAAGATGACGAAGGGCTGTCGACCGACGAACTGATGTTGGCCACCGGGATGGATTCGCACAAGCTGCAATCGATGCTACGCGATCTGGATCGGCTGAAGCTACTGTCCAATGATACGGAGATCGGGGTAACGCTCTATAAAGACCCCGATACCGTGGAGCGGCTGGAGGCATTGTGCAAGTTGGAAGATGCCCTCTTGGCTAATCTGCGCGAAGCGGCACCAGATGCCGATCAGGAAAACTGGCAGATCCTGAATGTTCGCCGCCTGTGCGACACCTTGCGACGCGATACTCAGGTTGATTTTGATCCGGAGAAACTTTCTCGGCTTCTAAAGTCATTTGCCGAAGCCTTTGGCGGCGGGCCGGGACAGCGTGGCTTCTTCGCCTTGCGGCCAGCGGGCATGGACAACCGTTACATCAAGCTGCTGCGCAGTTGGCAGGACATCGAAACTATCCGCCAGCGGCGCATGAAATTGGCCAAGGCGCTCGTTACTCAATTTCTGACCTGGCGGCAGGGCAACAATCTTCTCGTTACCTGCCGGCAAGGAGACCTTGAGGCAAGCCTCCAGACCGACATTACCTTGCAGGATCTGGAAATTCGCGACTGGAACATTGCTCTGGCGGCCAGCCTGATCTATCTCGATACCAATGAGGTGCTGCATCTCTCGCGCGGCAAAGCGGTGTTCCGTTCGGCTATGAGCATCGCCCTGAATGCCGAGGCCAGGCGACGCCAGTTCAAGAAATCCGACTACGCCGAACTGGATCTGCACTACAAGGACAAGATCGTCCAGGTGCATGTAATGGCGGAGTATGCACGGCTGGCCCTAGGCAAGGTACGTGCGGCGATGGCGTTCATCGAAGACTACTTCAGTATGGACCGCAACGACTTTGTGAAACGCTATTTCGCCGGGCGGAAAGACGTGCTGGAAATGGCAACAACAGAGGCGTCGCACCGCCGCATCCTGACCGATCTGCAAAACCCCGAGCAGCAAGCCATTGTTGCGACGTCCATCGAAGGTAACCATCTGGTGCTGGCTGGGCCAGGGTCTGGCAAGACCCGCGTCATTGTTCATCGTGTTGCCTGGTTGTTGCGCGAATGCATGGTTCTGCCGGACGAGATCATGGTCCTAGCCTACAACCGTTCAGCGGCGGTCGAAATCCGGCGCCGGCTTTGGTCACTCATCGGGCCGGATGCCGGGGGCGTGGTCGTCCAGACTATTCATGGCCTGGCGATGCGGCTTACCGGCACCAGTTTTGCCGTAGCGGCCGAGCGTGGAGAAAAGCCGCAGTTCGATACCGTCATCAAAGCGGCGACAGAGCGATTGCGGAAGGCCGAGCAAGGTGACGAGATCGGTACATCGGTACAACGCGACCGAGTATTGTCAGGCCTTCGATTTCTGCTGGTCGATGAGTATCAGGACATCAACGGCGACCATTACGACCTGATCAGCGCCTTGGCGGGACGCACACTCAATGAGGAAGACAAGGTTTCCTTGATGGTGGTCGGAGACGATGACCAGAACATCTATGCCTTCGATGGTGCCAGTGTTCGCTATATCCGTCAGTTCGAGACTGACTACAAGGCGCGTCGCTATCATCTCGTTGAAAACTACCGTTCGACATCCCACATCATCGACTGCGCCAACCAGCTAATTGCGCGTGCCCGCGAGCGCATGAAAGCGGATCAGGCGATCCGCATCAACCACGCTCGGCGCGATCAGCCTGCCGGTGGAGACTATGCGCATATCGACCCGGTGGCCGCCGGGCGTGTGCATATTCTCGAAGTCCCTGAGAATTCCAACATGGCGGTGCAAATGGCACTGGCAGAGCTGGAACGTCTCAATGGATTGAGTGGTTCGGGCGCTGAATGGGGGCGTTTCGCCGTCATCGCCCGTCGCTGGGATGATCTGGAACCTTTGGCGGCCTTGTGTCGATTACGGGGGATTCCCGTCCGGCTGCTGCGGGACAACCATACGCCAGACATTCATGCCACACGAGAGGGGGATCAGTTGTTGTCCTTGCTGCGCGAGGAGTTCCGGCAAGCACGACGGTCGAGGGTATTGCTGCGCAGTGGCACACTGTCACGATGGTTCAGGCGCCGCTACGGATCTACCGTCGAAAGCCTGATCGAGCATCCCCAACGGGCGGCATTGGCACAGTTCATCGTCGAATGTGAGTCGGTTGCGCCGGGAAGCGAGCAGGTCGTCCAAAACCTAATCGAATCAATCTACGAATACGGCTCCGGCGGAAGGAATGTCTCAGGTGACCGGCCCAATGGCCCCCTGGTTCTGATGACAGCGCATCGGGCCAAGGGACTCGAATTCGACCATGTGCTGATTCTCGACGGCGGTGGATGGTCCGATGCCAATGACGAAGAGCGACGCCTGTTCTATGTGGCCATGACACGGGCTCGCAAGACCCTTACTGTCTGTGAAAGCAGCGGCGGCCATCATGCCTTTATGCGCGATCTCGGACAGTTACCTTTGCGCTCCAGACCAGGCGGTTTTGAAATTGATTGCAGGCTTTCTCATCGAACCTGGATTGCCGACCCGGAACAGATCGTGTTGTCCTGGCCAGGATACTTTTCTGCGACGGCACCGATACACAAAGCAATAGCTGCAATTGACGTTGGTAGTTCATTGGAGTTACGTCCGCGATCAGATGGCAAACCGGGATGGGAAATCGCAGACTCCAAAGGGGTCGCGGTGACTCGGATGGCGCAGAAATTTACTCCACCAACAGGGAAAATCATCAATGTGCGAGTGTCAGCCATTCTGGCCAGGAAAGCCAAGGATGGCGATGCTGCCAATCTCAAGTGCAAGAGTTGGGAACTGGTATTACCGGAGATCGAGTATCTGCCAGGATAGATGACAGCGAATGGTTGTACAGAGAGACGCTAAATTGAGAGTTGCCTTCTCTGCCTATCCCACTCCACCGGAAAAGGCAGCAGCAACTCTTTAACCGTCATCTGCGCCGGCTGTCTGCCATCCAGAATTGCTTCAATAATATCCGGTGCCAGCAGCACCAGCCGGTAATACCGGCTGACAAACGACGCGCCGATCTTCTCTGACCGTGCGATGTCGTCCAGGCAGGTGTAGGTACCGTTTTCCAGCAACTTCTGCCAGCGGAACGCCCGGGCGATCGCCTTGATCATCGTGTTATCGATGGTGGCCGTCGGTATTGGATGACCATGCGAACCGTCCGGCAGCACGATGACCTTACGCCCGCCACGCTTTTTGAAGGCCATCGGGATCTCGATCGAGATGACGCCCGTGCCCATCACGCCGCTTTCTTCCATTCGCTGTCATTGAGCATCGACTGAACCAGATCGCGCATGCCGGTCGTCTTCATATCGATCTTGATGCCGGTCGGACTGACCGTGACCTTGTCGACGAGCATGTGCGTGATCTTCGACTGCTCGGCCGGGAACAGTTCGTCCCAAACCGCCTCGATCGACTGCAGGGTCTGGATGGCCTGCTGTTCATCGGTTTCCGGGGTTAGCCTCTGAACTTCCGCGACTGCCTGGGCAATGATTTCCGGTGCCTGCAAAATCCTGCGTACCTGATCCACCACCTTGGCGTCGATGTCGCCGGCCGGCACCCTGGCGAGTTCGCAGGCGTCCTTGCCGATCTTGATAGATGCAGTATTCACGTAGTAGCGGTAGCGTTTGCCATTCTTCACGCTGTGGCCCGGGGTCATGGCATAGCCATCGCTCGCGAAGATCAGGCCCTTCAACAACGCTGGTGCCCGGCTCGGCCGATTGATCTGCGCCCGCTTGGCTACATCCTTGCGCGCCAGCGTTTCCTGCACCTGATCCCAGATCGCCTTGTCGATGATCGGCTCATGTTCACCGGGGTAGTGTTTGCCCTTGTAGGCGGCGATGCCGATTACCACCGGATTCTTGAGCAGCTTGTACAGGTAGCCCTTGTCGATCAGCTTCCCCTGGCGATCCTTTTCCTTGAGGGTCTTCCAGGACTTGGTCATCACGCCTTCGGCGCGGAGTTGATTGGCCAGTGTCGTCATCGACCCGATGGCGATGAAGCTCTCGAAAATCCGCCTCACCAACCTGGCCTCGACGGGATTCGCAACGAGCTTGCGCTCGACCACGTCGTAGCCAAGGGGTGGCATGCCGCCCATCCAGATACCGCGCTTGCGCGATGAGGCGATCTTGTCCCGCACCCGCTCGCCAGCCAGTTCCCGTTCGAACTGGGCGAAGCTGAGCAGGATGTTCAGCGTCAGACGGCCCATGCTGGTGGTGGTGTTGAATGACTGCGTGACCGAAACGAAGGTCACCTTCTGTGCATCGAACAACTCGACGAGTTTGGCGAAATCGGCCAGGGAACGCGACAGCCGGTCAATCTTGTAGACGACGATGACGTCGACCAGCCCTTCGCGGATGTCCGCCAGCAGTCGCTGCAGGCCTGGCCGGTTGAGATTGCCTCCAGAGAATCCTCCATCATCGTAGGCGGTATCCACCGCCACCCACCCCTCGATCTTCTGCGAGGCGATATAGGCCACACACGCATCGCGCTGGGCATCGAGGGAGTTGTAGTCCATGTCCAACCCTTCCTCGGTGGACTTGCGCGTGTAGACCGCGCAGCGCATCTTGCGAACAATCTCCGTCATGCCAGACCACCGACTTTCCTAAGCCCGAAAAACGCCCAGCCATTCCATACGGTACCGGTGATGTGCTTGGCGATATGGGACAGCGACTTGTACGGGCGCCCTTCATACTCGAAGTGGTCTACGTGGATGATCACCTCGTGGGCGGTACCCTGCCACTCGCGGATCAGCTTCGTACCGGCGACCGGGCGGCCATCGATACGACGGCTGCGCACCCTGGGGTTGCCGCCATCCAGTTGTTCGCCGAGTTCCTCCAGTCGCTTGACGGTGGCCGGCTTGAGCCCGCCGTAGGCCAGTTCCTGGATCCGGTAGGCCAGGCGGTTTTCCAGATGCTTGCGGTTGTAGGCGGGTGGCTCGGTCTGATACAGATCCCGCCAGGTCTGCTTGAGTTTATCGATCGGCATCGCCCTGAGGGCGACGATGCGCTGCAATACCTTGTCTGTCACTGCGTTTCTCCTTTGGTTGCCAGGACGCAGTCATGAACGCGCTGTTCGGTACGGTTATCAAGGTCTTTCTGGCGCTGGTGCAGGCGGACGACGCCGTGGGCAAGGATGATCGCGATGGCGCGGATCGGGCTGACAGGAGGTGTGGCTGACATGGGCATCTCCGAAATCGGTCAATCAATTTCCGAACTGGAAAGAATGGTTTGATTGTCCTGATTGGGGTGCCAGAAATCATTAAGAGAATTTCCGGGCGTTGCAGGCAAAACGCTACCGGTTGCAGCCATGTCCTAATGATGGTGAACGGCTGCCGGCCAACTTGCACGGTAAATCACAGCGGGCTCATCTGGTGAGCCGGCAGGCAGGTAGCCTGCTGATTTATTGCCGCTTTCCGAACCCGTCCGGAAAAAACCATCCGATTGACAGGTTTATTTAAGAAAACTATCATGGTTTCCTTTGGGAAACCTGTCAAGTTGATCATGCCGACACCGAATCGAGACGACGAACACCTGGCCAAGCTGCGGGACTATTACGCCGAAACACGGCGAATTCCAACCCAGCAGCGTATTGCCGAATTGATTGGCTTCACCAAGCCGGCTGCCCGCAAACTGCTCGACCGCCTAGTTGCCGAGGGATATATCACCCGGACACCGGACGACGAGGCCTGGATTCCGGCCCAACGCTTCTTCGAACGGCCTCTGGTCGAGGCGTCCGTACAGGCCGGCATGCCCATGGCCACGGAAGGCGTTTCCGCCGAGCCGTTCTTCGTGGACGAGTATGTCGTCCGCCAACCCTCGCGCACCGTCATGATTCCGGTCAGGGGGGAGTCGATGATCGATGCCGGCATCAATGATGGCGATGTCGCCGTGGTGGAGCGCGGTGTTGCCGCCCGGAGTGGCGATTTCGTTGTGGCCATCGTCGACGACGAATTCACCCTGAAGGAGCTTGCCACGGAACGCGGTCAGTTCATCCTGAAGCCCCACAACAAGGCATTCCCGGTCATTCGCCCGAAAGGAAAACTCGAGATCTTCGGGGTTCTGGTCGGCCTCGTCCGGCGCTATCGACATTGACTGCGACGGTCATCCAACCGCAGGACATTCAACAGGAATCCAGCATGCAATAACTCAAGGCAGTTCGTTCAAGGGAGAACAACAACATGAAGATCTACAACCCCCGTCACCTGCTCAATCACCTGACCACTGCCGTGATCCGGGATTTCGTGGAGACACGTGAGTACGGTGACGCACTCAAGGTGGACTGGTCCCTCAAGGATAACGAACTGCGCAAGGCACTGGATGCCGCCATCGACGCCCTGGGTATGGTGGCGGAAGGTGAAACCGAGGATGAGCGCTTCCGCAAGGATGACATCCTGACGCGGTGGTATTTCGACCTCGACAGGGCTTTTCATATGTCCAGCCAGGCTGGGGCGCTGGCATTCCTGAATGCCTGCCAGAACGAGGAAGCCGTCGTCGAGAAATTCGCCGACCTGAACGAACATGAGAAAGCGTTCTGGATGCTGGCTCACCGCGAGGACCAGTTCCGTACCGCTGAACTTGAACTGATTTTCAGCGACAAGGTACGTGGCCGCTCGTGGCGTCGTTTCAGGATGAACGCCGGTGGCGTGGTCAAGGAAGATCGCGCGACCCTGGAGAAGTTCGCGGCCGAGGTCGCCAGGATCTATCGCCGGAATGGCGCCGGCCTGCGCAACGACATTGAATTGACCAAACGCTCGCTTGATGGGCGGATACAACTGACCATCTACGTCATCGGCCCGAAAACCGCCATTCCCCAATTCAGCGACAAGGGGTTCAGTCACACCACGGTGAACGTCACACTGGAAACGGCACTTCTGTATTCCCCCGAGACCGGCGTCGTCGAATCGATCGCCAAGGGTGGCAAGAGCGCGCACAAGAACATCCTGCTGAAGTTCGGCGAGATCGTCCTCGGTCAGAAGATCAAGCTGGAGGAGATCGAGGCGTCACGCTATCACCTCGAGAATCTCCGTGACGGACTGGAAACCTTTTCCGATCTGAACTCGATGGGCATCGAGAAGGTGCGTCTGCGCCGCGTGCGCTTCGTTCCAAAGACGGCGACATCGACGTCCTATCAGGTCGAAGCCTCCGCCGACATCAACGACCCGGATGCCATCGCGCTGGCCAGGCAGGGACTCAAGATCGTCCATTCGCTGAAGGCCGACTACGATCTCGATACCGCCACCGTCATGGTGTACCGCAAGGCGCCGGATCAGGGACATTTCAGCTTCGATTGCAGCGTATGGGGAACCTCGTCGATCAAGAGCCTGCATGAACGCCACCAGCCGCTGGCGCGTCAGTTGCTCAGGGAATTGCAGGTGGCACCGGACGGTGACGAATGAGTCGTCAGCGCCTGGCGGCGACGCGCCTGCTGATGCAGTTGCTCGAGGCCGAGGGCGACATCGTTTCCCTGCCTTCCGGCGGTGAATACCGGGAAGAACTTGATCTGCTGATCCTGGAAGGGCTGATCCGTGCCGCCGTGCGCCGGGAATGGCTGCGCTGTCCGGAATGCCATGAGCAGGAAGCACGGGTGCAGACGGAGATGCCCGGCAACCGGTTCAAGGGGTTCTGTACCGGCTGCGGTGCCATCGAGATCCCGGCAGCGGCCGTGCTGCGTTTCTCGATCCAGTGGCACAAGCTGATTGCCCACCTTGCGACCGGCCTGAATGTCGGCGCAGCCGAGCGCAAGGTTGTTCGGCCAAAGCATGCCTGGTATCTGGGCACAACTTTTTCCGGTGCCAAGCAGCGCGCCTGGTACTTCGCGCGGATGATCGACCGGCCTGAAATTGCCAAGGTGATCCGGGAACAGATCCACACCGATCGCTGCGAAGCCATCGCAACGGTGGTGACCAGTGCGAACACCGATCAATTGCAGGAAACCCGTCTGCGCGATATCGAGGTCGTGCGGCTCGATGCCATCGCCTTGCTCGGCACCGGCCGCTTTGATTTCAACCCGGTGCGGATGCCGCATCCCGTGGATGTACCCGAGGAGGCCGACGAGGATTTGCCGGACACTACCTTCCGGTTCGTGCGCGGCAAGGGATACGCCCGTGTCAATGGCGAGAACATCCCGCTCTCGCCCCAGGAAAAGGCCATCCTGATTGCCTTCTTCGATCAGCCTGAGCACGAACTGAGCAAACGCCAGATGCAGGATGCCTGCGACTCAAAAGCAGAGAACTTCAAGCCCAATCAGGCACTCAAGCGAATTCCGCAGGTTTTGGCGATGGTTCATTACCAGCAGGTGGAAAAGCTGTACCGGCTTGATATTCCCATTGCCGATGTCGGCCTGGATCTGTAGCCGGTTTTGCATCCATCGGCGTGGAATGGCATACTATGCCAATACCCCATGAAACGAGGTCAGCCATGCCTACCCGCAATGTCGTCCTTACCGAGCATCAGGCATCCTTTGTCGAGCAGCTTGTGTCCTCCGGCCGTTATCAGAACGCCAGCGAAGTCCTGCGCGAGGGACTGCGCATGATCGAGCGCCGCGAGGCCGAGGATTCAACGCGTCTGGCCGCCCTGCAGGAAGCGGCACGGATCGGCATCACCGACATCGAGGCCGGACGTTTCCAGACCTTCTCCACCCCTGATGCGCTCGGCCAGCACCTGGCCGGACTGACTGCTGACGCCATCGGCTGAGCGTGAAGCAACGCTGGACGATACGTCTTGCCGAGGCGGCCGGACAGGACTACCAGGCCATCCTGCGCTGGACCGTCGAGAATTTCGGGCGGGCCCAGGCCAGAACCTATGCCAAGACCCTGAACAGCGCATTGCAGGATCTGGCACAGGGCCCCGATGTGATCGGAGCGCGGCTCCGTGAGGACATCGGCCCGGACATCCATACCCTGCATGTCGCCCGCCACGGGCGCAAGGGACGACACTTCGTCGTCTTCCGGATTTCCCCATCTCCTGACGCTTCGATCATCGAAGTGCTCCGGCTGCTTCACGACAGCATGGATCTGCCGCGTCATCTGCCGGCAGCCAACGAAACCGACGCCGAGTCTTCCTCCGACCCGCAACACTAGCGCGGTCGCGCAGCCTATTCCTCTTCTGTTTGCCAGGTACCGACCAATTGCGTCGGTCGCCGTTCTGTCACCCGTTGACGTCACCTCTGCCACCCGGTTTGCCACCCACGTGACATAAAAAATACGCACACCTTCAAACCACTGCACGGAGGTGTGCATGAGCAGCAAAGTCAGGAACCGGGCGGAGACCACGCCGCAGGTTCGCCACTTGACCCAGCGTGAACTGGCCAAACGCTGGAACAAGTCCGAGGCCACCATCGAGCGGTATCGCGCGCTCGGCAATTCCCCTCGTTTCCTCAAGATCGGCGGCAAGGTTCTATTCCGGGAAGAAGACGTCCTGGAGTACGAACGCAATCGTCTGTACGAAACCAATGCGACCCGGGCGCGGGAGGTGACGGCATGAGCGATCTCGTCATCCACACCCACGATCTTCCCGATCTGACGGTCGCGCAACTGGCCGATCTGCCTCCGGCCAGACTGCAGGAACTCGACGTCATGCTCACCGAGTTCCAGAACTGGCTCAAGGCATCACGCGAACGCATGCATGCCGCGCTGGAGCAACGCTACGGAGAGCAGGCAAGGCAGACGCTGATGGAAGCCGGTCAGGACTTCGGCACCACGCATCTGGCCGATGGATCGATCCGCATCACCGTCGAGATTCCCAAGCGCGTGCGCTGGGATCAGGCGCAGATGGCGGAAATCGCCAGACGCATCGTCGCCGGCGGCGATCAACTCGACCAGTACATCGACGTCGAGTTCTCGGTGCCGGAAACCCGCTTCAACGCCTGGCCGGAAACCCTCAAGCAACCCTTCAAGGACGCCCGCACGGTCAAGGCCGGCAAGGCGGTCTTCCGCATCGCCCCTGTTCAGGAGAACGACCAATGAATGCCAACACCCTCATCCAGAAACTCCGCAAGGAAGTCATGTCCCTGGCCGGCGACAACCTGCCGACCGAGATCCGCTATCAGGACCGCTACGGCAACGTCGTCATCAAGCCGCTGTTCGACGCCACCCTCGACGAACTGGCCTTCGCCGCTCAGACGCTGAATGCCGAACGGTCGGCACTGAGTCGTCGCCAGGTCGCCCTCGAGGATGTCTATGCGCATGCCCGCAAGCAGGGTTTCCTTGGTGCCGATCTGATCCGTGGCCTGGTCGACGAGGTGGCGAAATGAACGAACTCGTTGCTTTTGACTTCGAATCACATCCGGTTCGCATTGTCACCGGGACCGATGGACAGCCACATTTTGTGGCAGCGGACATCTGCGACGCACTGCAGATCGTTGAGGTGCATCGCTCGGTTGCCAGACTCGATGATGACGAAAAGGGTCGTCATATTGTGACGACCCCTGGTGGTCCTCAGGAAATGACTGTCGTCAACGAGGCCGGGCTCTATAACCTCATTCTGCGAAGTCGCAAACCGGAAGCCAAACGCTTCAAGCGCTGGGTGACCCACGAGGTTCTGCTGTCCATTCGCAAGACCGGCGCCTACGCCACTCCGGGTTCAATTGCCGCATTGCCGGCTCCAACACAGGATCGCGTCACGTCCATCCTGCTGATCGGCGAGGCGGTTGCCAGGGTGCCAGGGGTCAAGCCCGGCATCGCCATGGCCGCCGCCCTGACCTGCATCCACGAGAACACCGGTCTGGCGATCGAGACCATGCGTCACGCGCTGCCGGCATCCAACGAGTCACTGGCGGCAGTCAATCCGACCAGACTCGGCGAGCACATCGGACTCTCGGCCAAGCAGGTCAATCGTCGTCTCGCCGATCTTGGCTATCAGTACCGCAACGAACGAGACGAATGGGAACTCACCGAGGCCGGTCGTGCCTGGGGCGAGGCACTGCCGTTCTCGCGCAACGGTCATTCCGGTTACCAGATTCTATGGAAACTGGATGTGGCCGACCGGCTGAAGGAGGTGGCGTGATGGCACTTCCCATCATCTCCGCCGAAGCACGCATGCGCGAACGCCACTCGGCCAAGATCGGACTCGTCGGGCCTCCCGGCGTCGGCAAGACCACGCAGTTGCGGCATCTGCCGCCCGAGTCGACATTGTTCGTCGATCTTGAGGCCGGTGACCTGTCTGTCAAGGACTGGCCCGGTGACACGGTGCGGCCGCGCACATGGGCCGAGTTTCGTGACCTTGTCGTGTTCCTGGCCGGACCGATGCCGACCGCCACGGCCGAGCAGGCATTCTCGGATGCGCACTACCGGCATGTCTGCGAGAACTTTGGCGACCCGGCACAACTGGCGAAGTACGAGTACTACTTCGTCGACAGCCTGACGGTGCTTTCCCGTCTCTGTTTGGCCTGGTGCAAGACCCAGCCGCAGGCGTTTTCCGAGAAAACCGGCAAGGCCGACAACCGGGGCGCCTATGGGCTGCTCGGCCAGGAAATGATCGCGGCGCTCACGCACCTGCAGCATGTGCGCGACAAGCACGTGATCTACGTCGCCATCCTCGAGGAGAAGGTCGACGACTTCAACAGGCGCTACACCCAGTTGCAACTGGAGGGCAGCAAGACCGCCCTCGAACTGCCGGGTGTGCTGGATGAGGTCATCACGCTGGCCGTCCTCAAGGCCGATGACGGCACGCCGTACCGGGCCTTCGTCACCCGTGCCGACAACCCCTACGGTTTCCCGAGCAAGGATCGCAGCGGTCGCCTCGATGCCATCGAGGAACCCGATCTGGGCAAGCTCATCCGCAAATGCCTGGGGGTGGCCTCATGAGGCGGGAAACCATCTCGATCGTCGAGTTCGAGCGCTATGAGCAAGGCGTCAGGGCAACGATCAAGCGCATCAGTGCCGAGAACACCTGGCTGCGCCACAACTACGGCGAACTCGAGTCCCGCGTCGTCCAGCTGAAAAAGGACATCGCCGCCCTCCGTACCGCCGCCACCAAGATCAGCAAATCCCTCGGCGTCACCGCCAAAAAGGAACCTAAGACAAGGAGCAGCAAATGAACACGAATACCTGGAACGATTTCAACGATGCCGAGCAACAGCAATCCTTCGACCTGATTCCCAAGGGAACGATCGTCAAGGTGCGCATGACCATCAAGCCGGGTGGCCATGACGATGCCGCGCAGGGTTGGCTGGGCGGTTATGCCACGCAGTCGCCAACCACGGGTGCCGTCTATCTTGCCACCGAATCGGTGGTGCTCGAAGGGCCACACGCACGCCGCAAGATGTGGGGCAACATCGGCCTGTACAGCAGCAAGGGGCCGACGTGGGGAAACATGGGCCGGACCTTCATCCGCGCGCTGCTCAACAGTTCCCGCAACATCCATCCCCAGGACAACGGACCACAGGCGGCCGCAGCGCGGCGCATCCGTGACTTCTCCGAACTCGACGGCATCGAGTTCCTTGCCAAAGTCGAGATCGAGAAGGACGCCAAGGGCGAGGACCGCAATGTCATCGGTCAGGTCATCGAGCCCGACCACAAGGACTATGCGGCCCACATGGGCGGCGCAGCCAGGACGTCGTCAGCCCCGGCAACGGCGTCTTACGCGCCATCCACCCCCGCCGCAACGGCACGTCCTGCAGTCGCCGGCAAGCCGGCCTGGGCCCAGTAACGGGAGGGCGCGTGAAATGCTGGGTCTGTTCCCGACAGGCCCGGGGGTTCGGTCATTCCGATGGCCGCTTCAGGATCGCCGACCCCCGGCGCTATCCCCTCGACTGGGTGTTCTGCAGCCGCCGCTGCCAGGACATTTTTCACCGACTTTACGGGTCATGGCTTGCCTCGGATCCATCGAAACAGGAGGCACTCATGATCGATCCCTCTGATGCAGAGATCGCCGCCATGCAGAAGTGCCTCAAGGCGTTCGGCGAGGCGGCCGGCGAGATCGGCTTCGACCGGCCGCTGGGCAGCTATTCCGAAAAGGAAGCCCTGCGTGTGATCGATGCGATCGTGTCCTGCTATTCGGACGCGATGATCGAGCATCACGAAGCCACGCGCGAGCCTCCGATTCGCGGACTGCCGGCCCCGGAGAGCAATGCGTTCTCGGACCTGAAGGACGATCTGCCGTGGGAGAGCACGCCATGATGGACTTCAACTCCACCGCCTCGCTCTCCGGCCGCGTGACAGCACTCATCGATGCGGGTCTGCAGGCCCGCCGCCAGCGCGAAGGCCGGCGTGCCTATCTCGGCGCCTCGCGCCTCGGCGTGTCCTGTGGCCGCGCGTTGCAGTTCGAATTTGTCGGGGCGCAGGTGGATTACGGTCGGGAGACACCCGGCCACATCCTCCGGATATTCGAGCGAGGCCACGTTACCGAGGACTGCATGACCGGCTGGCTGCGCGCGGCAGGCTTCGATCTGCGCACACATGACCGCAACGGCGAGCAGTTCGGCTTCTCGCTGCTGGACGGCAGGCTGCAGGGGCACATCGATGGCGTCATCGTCGGTGGCCCCGAGGGCTTTGATTATCCCTGTCTCTGGGAGAACAAGTGTCTCGGCGGCAAGTCCTGGCGCGACCTGGAGAAGCATCGTCTGGCGGTTTCGAAGCCGGTGTATGCGGCGCAGGTCGCCGTCTATCAGGCCTATCTCGAACTGCACGAGCATCCGGCGCTCTTCACGGCGGTCAATGCCGACACCATGGAGATCTATGCCGAACTGGTGCCGTTCGATGGCGGACTGGCCCAGCGCCTGTCCGATCGCGCGGCCCAACTCATCGCTGCCACCGATGCCGGTGAACAGCTACCCCGTTCCTATAACGACCCGACGCACTTCGAGTGCCGCATGTGCGCTTGGCAAGACCGCTGCTGGAGAACTTCATGAGTACGAACTATTCCGACACCCGTTTCAAAACTTCTCCCGATGGCCAGCGGCTGCGCTGGTCGCCGCCGGCACCGAAGGTGCATATCGGCATGATCACTCGCGTCCTGACCCGCAAGCTGATGGAAGGCATGGAGGACATGCCCGAGGCACGAATGGTGATTGCCGTGATCGTGCAGGCAATCGCCGACTGCCACGAACGGGATGATCGCGACCGTCATGATGCCCGGCGTTTCCTGGCGAGCAAGCGGCTGGATTTCTGGTGTGAGTTGCTTGGTATCGAGGCGGATTTCGTCCGCATGGTGGCCGTCCGCTCCGGTTATCTGGTCGACGAAGAAAAGCTCTGGACTCCTGTGAAACGCTCGCGGCGCTCACGTCAATCGACCAGCGCCGAGGTGACCGCACATGCTTGACTTCAACGAGACCGGCGAACCCACGCCACCATGCACGGATGCCGGCCGGGAGGAAATCCGTGCGGCGCTGCTGGGACGGCTGGAGTCAGTCCTGTCCGCCATGTTTCCGGCAGGCAGGAAGCGCAAGGGCCGCTTCCTGATCGGCGACATCCTCGGTAGCCCGGGAGACAGTCTCGAGGTGGTGCTTGATGGCGACAAGTCCGGCCTGTGGACCGACCGCGCCGTGGGCAGCGGGGGCGACATCTTCGATCTGTTGGCCGGACACCTGGGGCTCGATGTGCAGGCCGATTTCCTGCGGGTTCTGGCGGCTGCCAACGACATCCTCGGGCGCGCCCCGGCATTGCCTGCCCGGCGCGGACGACGCGAAGCCCCGGTCGATGATCTTGGCCCGGCGACGGCCAAATGGGACTACCACGACGCCGAAGGAAAATTGCTCGCCGTGGTCTATCGCTACGACCCGCCTGGCCGGAAGAAGGAATTTCGCCCCTGGGATGTCAGGCGGCGCAAGATGGCACCGCCCGACCCGCGCCCCCTCTACAACCAGCCGGCCATGCGTGACGCCGACCCGGTGGTACTGGTCGAAGGCGAGAAATGCGCGCAGGCGCTCATCGATGCCGGCATTTGCGCCACCACGGCGATGCACGGCGCGAATGCCCCGGTCGAGAAAACCGACTGGTCGCCATTGGCCGGCAAATCCGTGCTGATCTGGCCTGACCGCGACAAGCCGGGCTGGGACTACGGTGCACAGGCGGCGCAGGCTGTTCTATCGGCGGGTGCCAGGTCATGCCATATCCTGTACCCGCCAGAGGAAGCGGCCGAGGGATGGGATGCGGCAGACGCCATCACCGAGGGCTTCGATGTCGCCGCATTCCTCGCCTACGGTCCGCGTCTGCAGATGCACGACATCACCGACGACGCCGAGCCGGTGGCCAGCACCGACCAGTCGGTCTGGGGTACGGAGGATGCGCTGGCCCTGGCCTTCACCCGGCGCTACCACCGCGACTGGCGTTATGTAGCCGGCTGGGGCCGCTGGCTGGTCTGGGACGGCAATCGCTGGCGTACGGAAGACACGCTGGCTGCGACCGACCTGATCCGCAGTGTGTGCCGGCATGCCGCCGTGCGTGCCGACAATCCCAAGGTGGCCGCCAAACTCGCCAGTTCGAGCACGGTCGGTGGCGTGGAACGGCTGGCCAGGGCCGATCGCCGGCATGCCGCCAATACCGACGAGTGGGATGCCGACCCATGGCTGCTCAACACCCCGGGTGGTGTGGTCGATCTCAAGACCGGAAAAGTCCGTGCGCACGACCGTTCCGACCGGATGACCAAGATCACCACGGCCACGCCGGGAGGTGACTGCCCGACCTGGCGACGATTCATCGATGAGGTCACGGGCGGTGACGTGGAACTGCAGGCCTATCTGCAGCGGATGGTGGGCTATGCGCTCACCGGTTCGACGCAGGAACACGCACTGTTCTTCCTGTACGGGACCGGCGCGAACGGCAAGTCGGTGTTCGTTAACACCCTGGCCACCATCCTCGGTGACTACGCGACCAACGCGCCGATGGATACGTTCATGGAAACGCGCACCGACCGGCACCCGACCGACATGGCAGGCCTGCGCGGCGCGCGCTTCGTAGCGGCGATCGAGACCGAGCAGGGAAGGCGATGGGCGGAGTCCAAGCTCAAGAACCTCACTGGCGGCGACAAGATCTCAGCGCGCTTCATGCGCCAGGACTTCTTCGAGTTCTTCCCGCAGTTCAAGTTATTCGTGGCGGGCAACCACAAGCCGGCGATTCGCAACATCGATGAGGCCATGAAGCGGCGCCTGCACCTGATCCCTTTCACGATCACCGTGCCCCCCGAACGTCGCGACAAGCACCTGCAGCAGAAATTGCTTGCAGAGCGCGATGGCATTCTGTCCTGGGCAGTACAGGGCTGTCTGGACTGGCAGCGCCAGGGACGACTTGCCCCTCCCCAGCGGGTCGTGGATGCCACCGAAGAGTATTTCGAAGCTGAGGACGCGCTAGGTCGATGGCTTGATGAGCGCTGCGTGCGCGAGCCCAACGCCAAGTCGCTGACCGCCGAACTGTTCAACGACTGGAAGCAGTGGGCCGAAGCGGCGGGTGAATTCGTTGGCGCGCAACGCCGCTTTTCGGATCTGCTCATCACGCGCGGGCTGGATAAGTGGCGCAACAGCGCTGGTCTGCGGGGATTCCAGGGCATTGATCTCAAGAACCCGCCGACACCTGCCTACACCCCCTACGCAGACAACTGACCTCCATGAAAACCCTGGTGTCTGACGCAGCTGACGCTGTTTGTCGTAACTCCGTATACGCGTGTGCGCGTGCGCGCCTCACGGAGAGTTTCGATATTCCGTGTCAGCTGCGTCAGACCCTTACCGAACAAGGACTGACAGCATGACCATGACCATCATCGCCCTGGACCTGGGCACCACCACCGGCTGGGCGCTGCGCGGCAGCGACGGCCACATCACCAGCGGCTCCGAGAGCTTCCGGCCGCAGCGCTTCGAAGGCGGTGGCATGCGCTTTCTGCGCTTCAAGCGCTGGCTCACCGAGATCAAACAATCCTGCGATGGCATCGACTGCCTGCACTTCGAGGAGGTGCGCCGCCATGTCTCGACCGATGCTGCCCACGCCTACGGCGGGTTTCTGGCCACGCTCACTGCGTGGTGCGAGCACCACCAGATCCCGTACCAGGGCGTACCGGTCGGGACGATCAAGAAGCACGCGACCGGCAAGGGCAACGCAAGCAAGGACGAGGTGGTGGCAGCCGTCCGGGCACGCGGTCACCAGCCTGCCGACGACAACGAAGCCGATGCGCTGGCTCTGCTCCACTGGGCCATCGTGACGCAGGAGGTGTGAGATGCAGACCCTGACACCATCCTATCGCTGTGCGCTCGGGCGTGGCACGTCGCGTGAGGATCCGGAAGCGATCAAGCGCGAGGGCTGGCGTGACCAACGCATTCTGGTTGTGGCTGCGAACGACGATCGACTGGACTTTGTCGAGCGTGAATTCATCCGGCAACTGGGCGAACGACTGTACGGGGAGAAGCGTCGTGGATAAGTGGACAGCAGAAGATGTGGCAGCCCGGTTTATCGAGGCGGCCGAAACTGGACGGCGTCTGCCTCGCGTCAAGGTGCAGGGCTACTTCAATGTCTGGCCGGCTTTCGTGCGTGACAACTGGGAGAACTACTCGGCGGATGAATCGGCGCACCTTCATCTGCCTCCCACCCCAGAAGCCATCGACCGCATGATGGAGACGATGCGCTGGGTGCAGTGGCTGGAGGTTGAACAGCGGCATCTGGTGTGGATGCGCGCCAAGCATTACGAGTGGCGGGACATTTGTCGGCGTGTCGGCTGCTGTCGCATGACGGCCTGGCGTCACTGGCAGAAGGCACTGGCGAATGTAGCCGACCGGCTCAACAACGGCGTGAAGGTGGTTTAGCAATATTGAGCAATATTGCCGGGCACTGATGGCAGTTGCAGCGAATTGCTGGACTGTGGCCAAAACGGGGTGTTACATCGGGGGCGGATTTTCAGTATCTTTGCGCCATGATCTGGACAGCGGTGCGGGCAGCGCGCTCACATCGTTGTCCGGACATAAATTCGACGGGTCCTTCCTGTGCAAAATCCCATGCGGGGGGCGACAGCCCGGCATTTCGCTACCGTCTGACCGCAAATTGAGGTTACCAGTTACCACCCTGGTTACCACCTGAATCGAGTTACCACCCCATTTACGACCCGCCCCTGTGGCGGGTCTTTGCATTCCAATGACCGAACCTCTGTGCGTCGAGTATCGCAAGATCGAGACGCTGATCCCTTTCGCCCGCAATCCGCGCACCCATTCAGATGCGCAGATTGCCAAGCTGGCGTCCAGCATCGTCGAGTTCGGCTGGACACAGCCCATCCTCGTCGACGGCAGCAACGGCATCATTGCCGGTCATGGTCGTCTGGCGGCAGCGCGCAAGCTGGATCTGCTGGAAGTGCCGGTGATTGAACTCGGCCACCTCTCGCCAGCACAGAAACGGGCCTACGTGATCGCCGACAACCGTCTGGCACTCGATGCCGGGTGGGACGAGGAACTGCTCTCGCTGGAACTGGCCGAGTTGTCCGAGTCCGGTTACGACCTGACCATGACCGGCTTCTCCAACGAGGAGATTGAGGAACTACTGGTCGGTGCCGAGCAGGCATTACAGAACGAGTCCTCGAGTGACACCGAGGATGATGCCGCCGATGATGTACCGGAGGTGCCGACCAACCCGGTATCGCGTCCAGGGGATGTCTGGCAGATCGGTACGCATCGCGTTATCTGTGGCGATGCCACGGACCCGGGAGTCGTTCGCACGCTGATGGCTAGCGAACTGGCCGCCTTGTGCTTCACCTCGCCGCCCTACGGCAACCAGCGGGATTACACGAACACCATCATTGATTGGGATGCCCTGATGCGGGGCGTCTTCGCCAACCTGCCGATGGCCCCGAATGGCCAGGTGCTGGTCAATCTCGGCCTCATCCACCGCGAGCAGGAAGTCATTCCCTATTGGGACGGCTGGCTCGACTGGATGCGGACCCAGGGTTGGCGGCGTTTCGCCTGGTATGTCTGGGACCAGGGGCCGGGGTTACCCGGCGACTGGAATGGCCGGCTGGCCCCTTCCTTCGAATTCGTCTTTCACTTCAACCGGAAGGACTCCGAAGCGCGACGCCCGAACAAGTTCGTGCCCTGCATCTATGCCGGGCGTGACACCCATCTGCGTGGCGACGGAACCAGTGCTGGCGGCATGCGCAACAAGGACGGCAGCAAAACCGCCTGGAACCATGTCGGCCAGGTCACGCAGGAGACCAAGATTCCCGATTCCGTGATTCGCATCATGCGGCACAAGGGCAAGATCGGTCAGGACATCGACCACCCGGCCGTGTTCCCGGTGGCGCTGCCCCAGTTCGTTCTGGAGTCCTACACCGATGCCGGCGAACTCGTCTTCGAACCGTTCTGCGGCTCGGGTACTACCTTGCTGGCCGCCGAGCGCACCGGCAGAAAGGTACGCGCCACCGAGATCGCGCCAGAGTACGTCGATGTCGCCGTGAAGCGCTTCCAGCAGAACTTTCCCGAGGTGCCGGTAACACTGGCAGCGACGGGACAGACCTTCGCGGAAGTAACCACCGAACGGATCGGAGGTGCGGCATGACCATTTCCTGGCTGGCCGACAAGATCGAGCAATGGCCCACGGCCAAGCTGGTGCCGTATGCCCGCAACTCGCGCACCCACTCCGATGCCCAGGTCGCCCAGATTGCGGCCTCGATCGCCGAATTCGGTTTCACCAATCCGATCCTGGCTGGCGGCGATGGCGTCATCGTCGCGGGCCACGGTCGCCTGGCGGCTGCGCAGAAACTTGGCCTGGCCATGGTGCCGGTCGTCGTTCTCGACCATCTGACACCGACCCAGCGCCGAGCCCTGGTGATTGCGGACAACCGCATCGCCGAGAACGCCGGATGGGACGAGGCCATGCTCCAGGTCGAACTGGCCGCACTGCAAGACGATAACTTTGATTTGGCGCTGACCGGGTTCGATGCCGATGCGCTGGCCGACCTCATGGCTGGCGAAGAAACAAGCACCGAGGGTGATACTGACGAGGATGCGGTTCCGGAGGGATCCGGTACGGTCGTATCCCGGGCGGGCGATGTCTGGATCTGCGGCGAGCATCGGGTGATCTGTGGTGATGCCACCGACCCGGATGCCTACGCGAAGGTACTCGGCGACGAAATTGCCGACATGGTATTTACCGATCCGCCGTACAACGTCAATTACGCCAACTCGGCCAAGGACAAGATGCGCGGCAAGGATCGCGCAATCCTCAACGACAACCTCGGCGACGGGTTCTACGATTTTCTGTTGGCAGCACTAACGCCCACCGTGGCGCATTGCCAGGGCGGCATTTACGTGGCTATGTCGTCGAGCGAACTGGACCGCTTGCAGGCGGCGTTCCGTGCGGCGGGCGGCCACTGGTCCACCTTCGTTATATGGGCCAAGAATACTTTCACCCTGGGGCGTGCCGACTATCAGCGTCAGTACGAACCGATTCTCTACGGCTGGCCGGAGGGCGCCGAGCGTCACTGGTGCGGCGACCGTGACCAGGGCGATGTCTGGCAGATCAAGAAGCCGCAGAAGAACGATCTGCACCCGACCATGAAGCCGGTGGAATTGGTGGAACGGGCGATCCGGAATTCGAGCCGGCCAGGCGACGTGGTGCTGGATCCCTTCGGTGGGTCGGGCACCACGATGATTGCCGCTCATAAGTCGGCCCGCAAGGCGCGGCTGATCGAACTGGATCCGAAGTACGTCGATGTGATCGTTCGCCGCTGGCAGGACTATGCCGGGGCGAAGGCCATCCGGCAGTCCGACGGCGTGGCGTTCGATACGCTGTCAGTCGGTGGGGAACTCCGGCAGGAGGTCGCCGCTGGTGATGTCGGCGACGTAGCGGACGTTGCGGAACTCGCCAGGGTTGTCGGCGAGGTATATCCCACCGACTGACTGGATTGCCACCCCGTACTTGCGGGTGAGTTTGGTCAGTTCGGCAATGAACTTGTCGTAGTTGGCTTCGAGTTGTGGAGTGGTGACGACGGCGGCCATGGTGATCCCCTTACGCTGCTTCGGCTTCGAAGGACTCGTCGGTCACTTCGCAGTGGATCACGAAGCCTGTGAGGTAAGGCAGCCCCTTGGGGATGCCGTAGTCCTTGCTGGTCTGGCGGCTAATCGTCCAGCCCATCCACCGCGTCACTGCCGCGTCGATGGCCTGCTGGATCGTGTGGCCCCGCAGCATCTCATTGAGGACGTCATCCGCAAAGTGGCGTCCGTGGCGGCTGTCGAGGAACAGTCTGACCGACTCGAGGGGCTGGTTGGTGGCGTCCGAGATCGCGGTCATCGCGATCGGCCAGGCTGCTTCGGCGTTGTCGTTCATCGTGCCAAAAAAGCCCCAGGCCTCGTTCTGGGTGGTGGGGATGGTTTGCTGGGTGGTCATTTCGGTCTCCTTGGTTGATCGTTGCGACACCCGTATGAACGCGCTGTTTGATTGAGAAGCCAAGCTATTTATCGCAGATAGTTGAATCACTTTTCGGAGGCGATCTGGTCGAGCAGTGTCATCGCCTGGCGGTCGCCACTCAACGCGATGCGAAGGCTGCGCAGTGCCTGGTCGATGCTGACTTCGGGGCGGCGATTGTCGAGCAGCCAGCGGATCGCGTTGGCCTGGTCGTTGCCCGATGTCGGCGAGCCAATCGCCACCCCGACGTAGCGTCCGTAGCTGCCGCCGGAGGGATCGACGTATAGGGTGGTGCGGCCGGGGGCGCTGACCTCCACGACTTGTCGTTGACCATTTGCATGGCCACCGCGTCCGGTAAGCCATTCGCGATCCTCCAGCAGGGTGCTGGCGAAGGCGTCGTACTCGGCGGCAGTCAGTTCCTTGCGGAACTCGATCGCGATAGGCTCAGGCGGTGCGCTCGGGTCAGTGTTGTGAAGCACCTCATCGAGGCTGCAGGGTTTGCGGGTAAAACGGGCGCGTATGGTGGTGGTCATGGTGGTCTCCGGTTGTTGATTGATGTGACATGCGCATGAACGCGCTGTTCAATCAGGAAGCCAAGCACTTTTTGATGAAGAATGAATTGGTGGCAGAATCCCCGCTTTCCAACCAAGGGGAGTAAGCACCACATGAACAAATCGGAACTGATTGAAGCTCTGGCCGCCAAGACCGAGGTTTCCAAAGCCGCTGCCGGCAAGTCCGTCGACGCTCTGGTCGAAATCATTACTGCCGCTGTTGCCAAGGGCAACGACGTGGCCCTGATTGGCTTCGGCACCTTCAAGGCATCGAAGCGCGCTGCCCGTACCGGCAAGAATCCGAAGACCGGTGAAGCGCTGAAGATCGCGGCCACCACGGTTCCGACGTTCAAGGCTGGCGCCGCCTTCAAGGCCGCCGTTGCCCCGAAGAAGAAAGCCAAGAAGTAATCCCGTCTCCATGGGGTAAATCAGGGCGGTGCCGGGTGACCGGGCCGCCCTGATTGTTTTGCGGATCAGATGATCCGGTAGATGCGCTCGCCCCCCTCGGCCTTGTCCGAAGTGAGGTTGAGCCCGAGTTTCTTTTTGAAGGCCCCGGCAAAGGTGCCGCGCACCGTATGGGCCTGCCAGCCGGTGGCTGCGCAGATCTGGCTGATGGTGGCGCCCTCGGGGCGTTGCAGCATCTGGATCACGGTGGCCTGCTTGCTGTTGTCGCGCATGCGGGGCTTGCCCTCGACGCCGACTTTGAGCAGTCGCTGGGCCGCGACCTGCTTTTCTTGCGCCCAGTTGGCTTCAGCGGCCGACACGGCGGCCTCGACCTCGGGGTCGGGGTGAAGGGGCGCAGGCGTTGGCCGGTCGCGCCCAAGGGCCACGTAACCCTCGGCGGCGACGAAGTAGTTGTCCTGGCCGTCGCGGGTAATCAGGGCCTTGTTGAACAAGCCCTGGATGACCTTGTGCCGGGCACCGCCCTTCACATTCTCGGGAAACCAGACGATCTGCCCGCTGGTCTGGTCGATGGCGTGTTCGAGGATGTCGTACTGGGTCGTGCTAAGTGTGATGCGGGTTGTCATGGTGGTCTCCTGGTGGTGGGTGATATTCAGTCTTCGAGGACGATGTGTCCGTCGAGGGTGATCCAGAGGCGGGCATCTTCGGGGGTGGCCATCTCGCGCGTCTCGCGGCCGGTGGACATCCAGACGCCGTCCTTGCCCGTGTAGGTGTAGGTCTTACCGTCGTGGATGACCTCGACCGGCAGGTTCTGGTGAAACTCGACATCGACGTTCATCCAGCCGCGCAGGCGATGGTTGGTGTCGATGACTTTGGCCTCGATGGTCTGTTTGCTGTTCATGCTCTGCTCCTCGCGTGTGGTGATGGTGATTGCATGAACGCGCTGTTCTGGAGGAAAGCCAAGCTCTGAATCGCAACGTTGGAGAACATCTGCGATGGGCTTGATGTAAATCATGGGTCTGTCGATACGCGCTTACGCCAGGCATCGCGGCGTCTCTCACGTGGCAGTCAAGAAGGCGATCGATAGCGGGCGCATCACGCCCGAAGCAGATGGCACGATCGAGCCGAACCGGGCCGACCTGGAGTGGGCACAGAACACCGTGAGCGCCCGGAAACCGGCCCCGGCCAAGGCAGCGCCCGCTGCCGTTGAACCGCCTCGCGCACGGACGATGGAGCCAGCGGAACCGGCTGCCCCCGTACTTTCGACCGGTGGCACCTCGCTATTGCAGGCCAGGACGGTCAACGAAGTGGTCAAGGCGCAAACCAACAAGGTGCGCCTGGCGCAACTCAAGGGCGATCTGGTCGACCGGTCGCAGGCGATCGCCCATGTGTTTCGGCTGGCGCGCACCGAACGCGATGCCTGGCTCAACTGGCCGGCGCGCATCTCCGCGCAGATGGCCGCCAAGCTGGAGATCGATGCCCACGAACTGCACGTGGCCCTCGAATCCGCCGTGCGGGATCACCTGATCGAACTCGGCGAACTGCGCGCCCGGGTGGATTGATGGAACTGGAAGACTACGACGGCGCGCTCGACATCGAACGTGCCTGGCGGGAGGGGCTCGTCCCGGATCCGTTGCTGTCGGTATCTGAATGGTCAGACCGGCATCGCATGCTGTCCTCGAAGGCCTCCTCGGAACCCGGGCGCTGGCGCACCAGCCGCACCCCATACCTGAAGGAGATCATGGACTGCCTGTCGCCGACCTCGCCGGTCGAACGGGTAGTGTTCATGAAGGCCGCCCAACTGGGTGCGACCGAGATGGGATCGAACTGGATTGGGTACGTGATTCATCACGCGCCGGGTCCGATGATGGCCGTCTGGCCGACCGTGGAAATGGCCAAGCGCAACTCCAAGCAGCGGATCGACCCGCTGATCGAGGAATCGCCCATCCTCAAGGAACTGATTGCCCCGGCCCGGAGCCGCGATTCCGGCAACACCATCCTGGCCAAGGAATTCCGTGGCGGCGTGCTGGTCATGACCGGTGCGAACAGTGCTGTCGGCTTGCGCTCGATGCCGGTGCGTTACCTGTTCCTCGACGAGGTGGATGGCTATCCGCTCGACGTCGATGGCGAGGGCAATGCCGTGGCACTGGCCGAGGCCCGCACGCGCACCTTTGCCCGGCGCAAGATCTTCATTGTGTCGACACCGACGATTGCTGGTGTCAGCACCATCGAACGGGAGTACGAAGCCTCCGACCAACGGCGCTTCTTTGTGCCGTGCCCGCACTGCGGTCACCGGCAATGGCTGCGCTTCGAGCAGTTACGCTGGGAGCGCGACGAGAACGGCACTTTCCCAGAGACGGCCGCCTACGTCTGTGAGTCCTGCGAGGTGCCGATTCCTGAGCATCACAAGACATGGATGCTGGAGCACGGCGAGTGGCGCGCCATGGTGGAAAAATCGGCCGAAGGCAGCAACAAGACGGCCGGCTTCCACCTGTCGAGCCTATACAGCCCGATCGGCTGGCGGTCGTGGCGGGACATTGCCATGGCCTGGGAGCGTGCCATCAGCAAGGAATCCGGATCGGCGGCCGAGATCAAGACCTTCAAGAACACTGAACTCGGGGAAACCTGGGTCGAGGAAGGCGAAGCGCCCGACTGGCAGCGCTTGCTGGAACGCCGCGAGGACTACCGGATCGGGACCATTCCAGTTGGTGGCCTGCTGCTGACTGCCGGTGCCGACGTCCAGAAGGATCGCATCGAAGTGTCGATATGGGCCTTCGGCCGAGGTAAGGAATCCTGGCTGGTTGAGCACCGCGTACTCATGGGCGACACTGCCCGCGACGAGGTGTGGAAAACACTGGCCGGCGTACTGCGGGAAACCTGGACGCATGAGACTGGCTGCCAGCTTGGACTAGGTCGTCTAGCACTGGATACCGGCTTCGCGACGCAGGAAGCCTATGCGTTTGTCCGGGGTGTGCGCGACCCGCGTCTGATGGCCGTCAAGGGTGTAGCCCGGGGAGCAGCACTGATCGGCACGCCGACGGCGGTGGATGCCACCACCGGCGGCAAGAAACTGCGCCGGGGGATAAAAGTGTTCTCGGTGGCCGGAGGTATCGCCAAGCTCGAGTTCTACAACAACCTGCGCAAGTCCCCGGAGGTCGCCGAGGATGGGGTCACGATCCGTTACCCCACCGGCTTTGTCCATCTGCCCAAGGTCGATGCCGAGTACCTGCAGCAACTGTGTGCCGAGCAGCTGGTGACTCGGCGTGACCGAAACGGCTTTGCCATCCGCGAGTGGCAGAAGATGCGCGAACGCAACGAGGCCCTGGACTGCTACGTCTATGCCCGGGCCGCTGCCGCAGCCTCCGGCCTCGATCGCTTCGAGGATCGCCACTGGCGAGAACTGGAAAAGCAACTCGGGATCGTTACGACCGATCCCCCTGAATCGTCCGATGTACCCGATATCGAGGCCACCCATAGCGGTGGCCTCGCTGTTGCTGGCGTCCGCAAACCCGGCCGTCAATTGATCCGCAGCCGCTGGCTGACATAACAGGAGTAACCCATGAGCTTGCAAACCCAACTCAATAGCTTTGTCCTCCGCGTTGCCGAGGAATTCAATACCGTCAAAGGCCGCACCGGCACCCTGACGGCACTGACCACCACAGACAAGTCGAGTCTTGTCGCCGCCATCAACGAACTCAAGGCCGCAATTGTCACGGCGGTCATGATCGATGACCTGCAGGTTTCGACTACGACGACCTATTCGTCGAACAAGGTGGTCACCTTGCTCGATGCCCTTAAGGCGGACATCCTGGGTGGTGCCGACCCGGCATACGACACGCTGTTGGAACTTCAGCAGGCCATGCAGAACGATCAGTCCGGCATCGCCGCTCTGACATCGGCTATCGACAAGCGCGTCCGCTTCGATGCTGCGCAGACGCTCACCGTCCTGGAGCAGCAGCAGGCCAGGACCAACATCGGTGCGGTGGCTGCCACTGATATTGGCGACGTCGCGACGGACTTTGTCGCGATCTTCGAAGCCGCCCTGGTGTAAGGCATGAGCCTCGCATCGCAACTCTCTGCGCTAGCCAGCCGCATCGGCAACGAGATCAAGGGGCTGATCCGTCCCGATCACCCCGGACTCGCGCGTGCCTGGGTCAACTTCGGCTACGCGAATGGGTCGGTGCAAGTACGTGCCGCCCACAACGTGGCGTCCGTGACCCGTCTGGCCACTGGTCGCTACCGCATCCAGTTCGAGACCGCGATGCCCGATACGGCGTACTGCTGGGTGGCCACCGGCCGCAGCAACACCAACAGTGGCACCGTGCGTGTCGCGGCTGCACGCGGTACGGCAGACAACAAAGTCGAGGCGGGACTGGAAATCGTCTGTACCTCATCGTCGGGTTCGCTGGCCGACACCACCGAGATCAGCCTGGTGGTGTTCCGGTGAGCACGCCCACCTATACCGAGGCCCAGTTGCAGGCCCTGCGCGACGCGCTGGCCAAAGGCGAGAAGCGGGTGACCTTCGGTGACAAGACCGTCGAGTACCGCACGGTCGACGAACTCAAGGCCGCCATCCACGAAGTCGAGGTCGCGCTGCACAAGGATGCCGTGACGACCGGACTGATTCCGCGTGCCGCCCGGCAGATCCGCATCACCACGGCGAAGGGGTTCTGATATGGGCTGGATCAAAAGAATCTCCCGCCGCATGTTCGGCAGCAACCCGCTGCACGAAGCCGCAGGTGCCAGTCGGCGTTCGGTCTCCTGGCTGCCGAGCAACCCGGGGGCCGTGGCAGCAATGACAGCAACCCAGACAGAACTTCGCACCAAGAGCCGCGATCTGGTACGGCGTAACGCCTGGGCCAACGCCGCCCTGGAATCCTATGTCGCCAATGCCATCGGCACTGGCATCAAGCCGCAGTCGCTGGTCGCGGATCCGACAATCCGCGAGCGGATCCAGGCCTTGTGGCGCGACTGGACCCTGGATGCCGATGCGGCGGGCCTGACCGACTTCTACGGGCTGCAGGCGCTCGCCTGTCGCGCCATGCTCGAAGGTGGCGAAGCGCTGATCCGCATCCGCTACCGCCGCAAGGAGGATGGGTTGGCCGTGGCGCTGCAATTGCAGGTGCTGGAGCCCGAGCATCTGCCGGTCACTCTCAATACAACGGCGGAGAACGGCAATGTAATCCGCGCCGGCATCGAGTTCGATCGCCTCGGGCGGCGCGTGGCCTATCACCTCTATCGCACCCATCCCGAAGATGGCGCCCTGGCGCCCATGTCCGGCAATGGGGGCATGGAGACTGTGCGCGTCGATGCCTCGGAAATCCTGCACATGTTCCGGCCGCTGCGTCCCGGCCAGATCCGGGGCGAACCGTGGCTGGCGCGAGCACTGGTCAAACTCAACGAACTCGACCAGTACGACGATGCTGAACTGGTGAGGAAGAAGACGGCCGCGATGTTCGCCGGCTTCATCACCCGTCTTGCCCCCGAAGACAACCTGATGGGCGAAGGCTCGGCCGATCCCAATGGCGTGGCGCTGGCCGGGCTGGAACCGGGTACCTTGCAGATCCTGGAGCCCGGTGAGGACGTGAAGTTCTCCCAGCCGGCCGATGTCGGTGCGAGCTATGCCGAGTTCCTACGCATGCAGTTCCGGGCGGTCGCTGCCGCCATGGGCGTGACCTACGAACAACTGACCGGGGATCTCACCCAGGTCAATTACTCCTCGATCCGGGCTGGGCTCCTCGAATTCCGCCGCCGCTGCGAAGCACTCCAGCATGGCGTGATCGTCCATCAGTTGTGCCGGCCGATCTGGCAGGCCTTTATCGAACAAGCCGTCCTCGAAGGGGCGCTGACGTTGCCAGGTTATGCCCGGGTCGGCCAGGCCCAGCGGCGCGCGTACCTGGCCGTGAAGTGGATTCCACAGGGCTGGCAATGGGTGGATCCGCAGAAGGAATTCAACGCCATGCTCACGGCGATGCGCGCCGGGCTGCTGTCGCGTTCCGAGGCGATCTCGTCCTTTGGCTACGACGCCGAGGATGTAGATCGCGAAATCGCGGCTGACAACGCCCGGGCGGATGCCCTCGGCCTCGTGTTCGAGTCTGATCCGCGCCACGACCATGGGACTGCGCAAGCGGTCCCTGTCTCTCCCGACAACCCGGAGAACCCCTGACATGAATCTGCCCCACCTTGCGTCCCGTCTCTACGGGACGCCGCTTCTGCTCGCCCGTGCCAAGCTGGATGTGATCCTCTCCGTGCTCGGAGAACGGGTGAACTGGCCGGAATCAGATCTGGCCGCACCGCTGGTCTCGAAGCGGCCAACGATCGATGCGCCGGTGGGCATTGCCGTCATTCCGGTGGTCGGTTCACTGGTCCGTCGCACGGTTGGCCTGGACCCGGCATCCGGCTTCACGTCGTATACCGAGATTGCCGGCATGGTCGACGCGGCCCTTGCTGATCCTTCGGTCGAGGGCATCGTTCTCGACATCGATTCGCCCGGAGGCGAAGCCGGAGGCGTATTCGAACTCGGCGAGCGCATCCGTGCCGCCGACGGGGTGAAACCCGTCTGGGCCATCGCCTCCGATACCGCCTTTTCGGCGGCCTATGCGATTGGCTGTTCCGCTTCGCGAGTGTTAGTCAGCCGTACCGGCGGCGTCGGTTCCATCGGCGTAATCGCCATGCATGTCGACCAGACAGCCCGAGATGCCCAGCAGGGCTATCGCTACACGCCGGTTACCGCCGGGGATCACAAGAACGACTTCTCTCCGCACGAGAAACTTGGCCCCGAGGCCCATGCCCGCCTGCAGGCGGAAGTCGATCGCCTGTACTCCATGTTCGTCGATCACGTCGCGGCGATGCGCAAGCTCGATCCCGATGCCGTGCGGGCGACCGAGGCCGGCATCTATTTCGGCATGGACGCCGTGACCGCAGGACTGGCCGATGCCGTCGGCAGCCTCGATGCCGTGCTCGCCGAATTCAGCAGCTTTCTGGTGGCTCGCCGGGCGCGCGGCCACACGATGTCCGATTCCTCGCGCCTGTCAGCCGTAACTCCCTCAACGCTTATGGAGAACTCCACCATGCCTTTGACTGCCCCTGTAGATCAACCTCTGACGGATGAGCCTGTGACTTCGGCCGCTCCCGACGCGGACAAGCCCGTCGCCGACGAAGCATCCCCTGCGACCACCGACGCAAGTCGTACTGATGCGGTCGCCATCGCCGAACTGTGCCAACTCGCCGGCCACCCTGAACTGACCGCTGCCTTCCTCGCCGAAGGCGTCTCGGAGGCTCAGGTGCGCAAGGCACTGCTGGCCTCCCGGGCTGACAGCCCGGAAATCCGCTCGACGATCGCACCGGATGCCTCGGCCCCTCAGCAATCCCAATCTGCCGCCAATCCCCTGATGGCGGCTGTCAAGAAACTCACCGGAAAGGAGTAAGCCATGCCCGTCATCACCGAAGGTCTCAACCTGGGCGATCTGCTCAAGTACGAAGCCCCCAATCTCTATTCGCGTGACCAGGTAACGGTCGCCGCTGGCCAGAACCTCGTGCTCGGCACGGTGGTCGGCATCGACGCCACCACGACCAAGGTCAAGCAGATCGACCCGGCCGCCATCGATGGCACCGAAGTCGCCGTCGGCGTTCTCGCCACCTCGGTCGACGCCACCCTGATCGATCGCGAGGACGGGATTCTGATTGCCCGTCATGCCGTCGTCGCCGATCACGCCCTGACCTGGCCTGCCGGCATCACCCCCCTGGACAAAGCCGCTGCCATCGCCCAACTCAAGGCGGCCGGCGTACTCGTTCGCCACGCTGTTTAAAGGAGTCCTCTCATGCAGAACCCGTTCTCGAATCCCGCCTTCTCGATGGCCAACCTTACGGCTGCCATCAATCTTCTGCCGAACCGCTACGGCCGGCTGGAGTCACTCAACCTGTTCCCGGTCAAGCCGGTGCGCTTCCGCCAGATCCTCATCGAGGAGAAAAACGGCGTGCTGAATCTGCTGCCGACCTTGCCGGTAGGTAGTCCCGGCACGGTGGGTCAGCGTGACAAGCGCAAGATGCGCTCCTTCGTCGTGCCCCATATCCCGCACGACGACGTGGTGCTGCCCGAGGAAGTCCAGGGGCTGCGCGCCTTCGGATCGGAAACCGAACTGGAGACCGTGGCCGGCGTCATGGCCCGCCATCTGGAGACGATGCGCAACAAGCACGCCATCACGCTGGAACATCTGCGCATGGGTGCCTTGAAAGGCATCATCCTTGATGCCGACGGCTCGACGCTCTACAACCTCTACGACGAGTTCGGTATCGCGCCGAAGACGCTCAACTTCGCGCTGACCACGGACAGCACCAACGTCCGCCAGAAATGCGTTGATACCCTGGCGCATATCGAGGAGAACCTGCGCGGAGAGTTCATGACCGGTGTGCGCTGCCTGTGTTCGCCCGAGTTCTTCGAGAAGCTGGTCGGCCATCCCAAGGTCGAGAAAGCCTACGAGAACTTCCAGCAAGGTGCAATCCTGCGTGACGACGTGCGGGCTGGCTTCACTTTCGGCGGTATCGTCTTCGAGGAGTATCGCGGCCAGGCGACCGATGGCAATGGCGCGACCCGCCGCTTCATCGCGGCCGGCGAAGCCCATGCCTTCCCCGTCGGCACGATCGACACCTTCGGTACCTACGTGGCCCCGGCGGACTTCAACGAGACCGTCAATACCCTCGGCCAGCCGCTCTACGCCAAGCAGGACTCGCGCAAGTTCGAGCGCGGCACCGATCTGCACACGCAGTCCAACCCGCTGCCGATGTGCCATCGACCGGGCGTACTGGTCAAGCTGACGATGTCCTGATGGCCACGGTCAGCGATCTCTATGCCGCCGCTGGTCGGGCTGGACTGCTGACACCCGCCATGGTCGGGGGCGCGGAAGTGCTGGTGGACTTCCGTGCTCCCGATGTGGAGGTGCTCGATGGTCTGGGACTCTCATCCGACTTTGCCATCCGCTATCCCGCCGAAGACGTGGTGCTCGATGCCGGTCACGAACTTGTGATCGGTGGAGTGACCTACCGGGTCAGGGAGGTGCGGGCGATCGGCGATGGCGCGGAGTGCCGGGCCACGCTGATGCGCCTTACTTGATCCAGTGGTTCCAGAGCAGACGCTTGATGGCGGCGTTCGCCGCCTGACGGTCGAAGCGGGCCGGATCGAAATCGAGTCCGACCCATTCCCGAATCTCCTTGGTGTCGTCGGCATAGGGTTCGTTCTCGAGCTTGTCGAGAAACTCCTGGTAACTGCCGATGCCGCCAATGTTCTCGGGAGGACAAGCGTTTTCGCCTTCTACGACCCAGGCATCCCCCGGAGCAAGCGGCTCGCCATCGTTGTCGTCGATCCACTCGACCGAGAGGTGATGTTCCCATCCGTCGCCGAAGTCATAGAGGTAAGTGAATCGCGATCCGGTGGCGATGAGATCGCCAATGATCAGAGCACTTTCATCTTCTGTATGCCATTCCGGAGCGTCGTTCTCCGGATCGGGTACGCCGATGTAACGCTGGCCGATGCGGAATTGATGGAGGTGGGCATCGTGCCAGCCCATGGCGGCCTGGATGACGGGATGCAGCGCAGCGAAGCTCGACCGTCCGTCGATACGGATGCGTCGCCACACCCGTGGCTGGCTTCCGGCTAGTTCGATACGAATTTCCATCAGGCATGGAGAGTCAGTGCTGGTTTTTTTCTTCTTGCGGGGTATGGCCATCAAAACGATTCCTCCTCGAACCCGAATTCTACGAATCCCATTCTGAAAGGACACCATGAACTCCATCCGGGAACGCATTCTCCATGCACTGACCAGTCGCCTGGCACCCATCGCGCAGGGCGAAGGCGCCCAGATCCTGCGCTCACCAACCACCGCAGTCACCCGCGAGGCTTCGCCGGCATTGCTGATTTTCCCCGAGGCGGAGTCCATCGCCCAGCGGGCCAACGACCGTATCGAGCGGCATCTGGTCGTCCGCCTTGTGGCACTAGCGCGTGCCACCGACACCGAACCGGCCGAGGCGATGGCCGACCGGTTGATGGTGGCCTGTCATACCGCGCTGTTCTCTGATCCGAATCTAGGCGGTACCACGCTGGGGCTTCAGGAACTGGATTGTGACTGGGATATCGAGGATGCCGATGCCACGGCTGCCGCAATTCCGGCGCGCTACCAGATCACCTACCGCACCCTGGTCCATGACCTGACGGCCCAGGGCTGAACAACTTTCCATCGAAGGAGTAAACGATATGGCCTATTTCTCCGGTCAGGGGCGCGTATTCATCGGCGCTCGCACCAGCGGCGGCAATCCTGCCGGCCTCAACTTTGTTGGCAATGTCCCCGACCTCAAGGTATCCCTCTCGGTCGAGACGCTCGAGCATCAGGAATCGCAGTCCGGCCAGCGGCTCACTGATCTACAGATCATCAAGGGCAAGAAAGGCGAGTTTGCCTGCACCCTGGAAGAACTTATCCCGAGCAATCTCGAACTGGCGCTCTACGGCAGCACGACGGTCGTGACTACCGGCACCGTGACTGACGAGGCCATTGCGACGACGGCCGAAGCCAACAAGTTGTATCTGCTCGGCAAGCAGAACGTGTCGTCCTTGGTGGTGAAAGCAGGAGCGACCACGGTCGCCAACACCAAGTACACCGTGAATGCCAAGCACGGCTCCTTCCAATTCACCGACATTACGGGTGTCACCGGTGCCATCACTGCCAGCTATTCCTACGGCGCAGCCAACGTGACGGCGATGTTCACCCAGCCCTTGCCGGAACGCTGGGTGCGCTTCGAGGGGCTCAATACCGCCGACGGCAACAAAGAAGTCGTCATCGATCTCTACCGTGTGGCCATCAATCCGGCCAAGGAACTGTCGGTGATCACCAGCGACCTGCTCAAGTTCGAGTTGTCCGGGCAGGTGCTCGCCGATCTGACCAAGTCGGCCAGTGGTGAACTGGGTCAATTCGGCCGGATTGTCCTCCTGTGAAAAATCCTACAGATCCCATGGCCGTCCTGCCGCCCGTCCCGGTCGAGATCCACGTGGCGGCGCAGACGATCACGCTCACGCCCCTTGTGCTGGGCGAACTGCCGGCTTTCGCCAAGGCCATTCAGCCCTTCACGGCGGATCTCGCCATCGAACCGGACTGGCTGCGGCTTCTGGGCAGTCACGGCGAGGCCATGATCGAGGCCATGGCTATCGCCAGCCGCCAACCGCGCGAGTGGATTGCCGGGCTGGCGCTGGACGAGGCGATCTGCCTTGCGCAGGCCCTGTTCGAGGTGAATGCGGATTTTTTTATCCAGCGGGTGGTGCCGAAACTGGGCGAGGCAGTGAGCCGCATCGGCAGTCAGCTGCTCAGTCCAGATCATGGGCCGACGCCTGCCAGCGCCTGATCGCGCATGGCCATGCCTGGCAGGACATCCGGCACTACACACTAGCGCAGGTTGATGCGTGGCTCGGTGCCATCGATCGTCAGGAACAGCGGCAACTGAGCAATCTGCTGACGGTCATCGCCACGGGTAGCCAGGGCACGGGCGAGGCCATCCGCAAGGCCATTCAAAGTCTCACCCCACCATGCTCAAAATCTCCCTGACCACCTCGGGTCTGCTCGACAAGGGCGAATTGGCCGCCTGGACCCGCTCACGACGTGAAGCAATCCACAAGGCGGTTGGCCTGGGGATGCGTGACAGCAGCCGCAGCCTGACGGATGCACTGCGCACTCGCATGCAGTCCGATCTGGCGATCCGCAAGCCAGCCTTTTTGCGCTCGATGCGGGCCAAGGTGCTGGATCGGGATTCGGCACGGTTGCCGGCCTTGCTGGTGGGGTCACGGGTTTCCTGGCTGGGTGTGCATGTGCGGGGAGCGACCCTGACCGGCAAGATGCTGATCCCGCTGACCGAGTCCGGACGGCGGATGGGGCGCAAGGCCTTCGCCCGGGTGATCGACACCCTGATGCGTTCCGGCAATGCCTGGTTCATTCGCAAGGACGGCAAGGTCATCCTGATGGCGGAGAACATCAAGGAGAACGCCTCGGCCTTGACGCGCTTCAAGCGCGCCGAGCGACAGCGCACCGGGGCGAAATCGATCAAGCGTGGCCAGGAGATTCCCATCGCCGTCCTGGTTCCCCGCGTCACCCTGAAACGCCGCTTCGACTTTGACGGGACGGTGCGGCGTGCCATGCCGCAACTGGCCCGATCCATCAATCGATACTTGAACCGCAACTGATATGAGACTCCCCCCTCACTCGCTTCGCTCGCTGCCCCCCAAGGGGGTGTCAGTACGCTTGGGGCGGCCCGGCGCGTACTGACATGGCTTCCGATCGCGCACAGATCCTCATCACTGCCGTCGACCAGACCCGCACGGCCCTGGATAGCATCCGGAACAACCTCGGGCGCCTGGGTGACGAAACCCGCCGTGTGCAGGGATTGCTGGCAGGCCTGGGTGTCTCGCTCACGCTGGGCGCGTTCGCAGCACTGGTCAAGGGAGCGATCGATTCAGCCGATGAACTGAACAAACTCTCGCAGAAGATCGGCATCTCGGTCGAGGCTCTGTCGACGCTGCAGTTCGCCGCCCAATTGTCGGATGTCGGGCTTGATACCTTAAAGACCGGCCTGAAAGGACTCTCCGCCAACCTGACGGAAGCACGTTCCGGGCTGGGCGAAGGCGCTGCCCTGTTTCAGGCGCTCGGCATTTCGGTCGAGGGTACGGCGGGCAATCTCAAGTCATCGGACACGATCTTGCTGGAGATTGCCGATCGCTTCGCCAGTTTCGAGGACGGAGCCACCAAGACGGCCCTGGCGGTCAAGCTCTTCGGCAAGAGCGGAATGGACATGATCCCGTTCCTGAACCAGGGGTCATCGGGAATCCGCGCACTGGTGCAGGAAGCCGAACGGCTCGGCCTGAAGTTGTCGACCGAAACCGCTCAGGCCGCCGAAGCCTTCAACGACAACCTGACCGCACTCAAAGCCTCGTCTTCGGGGTTGGGCATAACGCTTGCCACCGAGTTGCTGGCACCCTTGCGGGTCGTGACGGATGCCATCCGCGAAGGCCAGGGAGAAGCGACCGGGTTCGCAGCCATTCTCGGCGGTGCCCTCAAAACCACCCTGGAGGCGATTCTCGTCCTCGGCGTGAATGTCGCCTACGTCTTCAAGTCGATGGGCAACGAGATCGGTGGCATGGCCGCACAACTCACCGCGCTGGCACGCCTCGACATTCGCGGTTTCAAGGCGATCGGCGAAGCCATGCGCGAAGATGCCGTCAAGGCGCGTGCCGAGGTCGATGCCTTGTCGGCGCACATCCTCAATCCGCCCCAGGCACGCCCGGCGGGGCCAGCTCCTACCACTCCGACTGCGGGAAATACGGGCGCGGCGTCAGAAGACATGCAGCGCATGGCCTGTGTTCTCTCGGGCGGGGAATGGCGTGGCGGGCGCTGCATCAAGAAAGGCGCGGAAGCCAAGGACAACAGTGCAGCGCGCCTGGCAGTCCTCAAGGCACAGGCCGACGCAGAATTCCGTCTGCTCAAGACCGGGCTGGATCAGCAGAAGGCCGCCCTCGATCGGGCCCTGGATGATCGCCTGGTATCTATTCGTGACTACTACGCGCAAAAGACCCGTCTTGAGCAGGCAGCCATCGACGAGGACATTTCCCGCAAGACCGAGGAACGCAGTGCCCAGCAACAGATGGCCAATGGGAAAAATGCGGGTGGGAAAGACGAGGCTACCCGGCTGCGGGCCATGGCCGAGGTCAAGAAGCTCGACGGCGAGATTGCCGTTCTGGCGCAACAGCGCGGTGAGATCGAGGTGGCCAATGCGCATGCGGCGGCTAATGCCGAACGGCAACTCGCCAACGAACTCGCCCGGGTGCGGGATCGTCTCGCTGAAGTTCGCGGTGGCACCGGTGGTGACAGTACTCGCGCCCGACTGCAACGTGAGTACCAGCCCCTGATCGAGCAGTTGCAGCGCATGGGGGATACCGCCGGCACGCAGGATGTGGCGCGGCTGATTGATGTCGAGTCGGATCTGGCGGAACTGGCCCGCTTCGAGCGCCAGTACCAGATCGCGACCGAGCGGCTGTCGCTGCGGGGTCGGGAACTCCAGGTGCAAAAGGACGCGGGCCTCATCACCGAAACCCAGATGCGGCAGACGCTGCTGGGATTGCAGGCCGAGACGGCACGGGAAGTCGAAGCGCTGATCCCCAAGATGGAGCAACTCGCGCAATCGACCGGCTCGGAAGAGGCAGTCAATCGGGTGGCGCGGCTGAAAATCGAGATTGCCAGCCTCAAGACGGTGACGGACGAGGTGGCGGTACGTATCAATGGCGACACTCAGAACGCCTTTGCCACGATGTTCGAGCAGATCGGCTCGGGCGCCAAGTCGGCCAAGGATGCCTTTGCCGATTTTGCGCGCAGCGTGCTGGCCTCGATCAGCCGGATCGCTTCGCAGAAACTCGCCGAGAGTCTGTTTGGCGCGATGGGAGGTGGTGGCGGCAATGGTGGATTTGGCGCCTTCATCAGCGGACTGTTCAAGGGCTTCGCCACGGGTGGCCTGGTCAGCGGGCCGGGGACTTCGACCTCGGACTCGATCCCAGCGCGTCTGTCAGCGGGGGAATATGTCCTGCGCGCCGCTGTCGTGCGCCGGCTCGGCGTCGATTTCCTGCATGCCCTGAACGGCGGACTCAGTGTCCCCCGCTGGCAGGGTGTGCGTCTGGCCTTCGCCGAAGGCGGACTGGTGCCACCCGCCGCCCCGGCAACCTCAGGAAGCGGAGCAGGTCAGGCGGTGCGTATCGTCAATGTGATCGATCCCAGTCTTGCCGCCGACTACCTCACTTCCCCCGCAGGCGAAAAATCGATTCTCAACATCCTCTCGCGCAATGGCTCGGCCGTGCGCGAGATCCTGCGTTAGGAACTGCCATGGCCTGGACATCCGGTACCGCTTCGGACTATCTCGACCTGCTGACCCGCCTCAAGGCCTTCGTCACCGAGCAGATGCTGCCCGCCAACGAGCGCTGGCAAGTCATGCGCTGGGTACCAGGGCCGCCTGCCGAACTGGTGTTGAAGGGGGTGGGACTGGCCGGGACCGATGAAATCTATGTCGCGATCCAGACGGAGACGTCGTCGGACTATGGCAACTGGAAACTACGGGGCTATGTCACCTACAACCCCGGGGTGGCCTTCGATGCGCAGTACAACAGCAGTCAAACCTTCTATGCCTTGCTGACCCTGTCGGCGATGCCGTACTGGTTCGTCGCCAACGGTCGTCGCATCGTCGTGGTGGTCAAGACCGGGACCTACTACGAGTGCGTACATCTCGGGCTGTTCCTGCCCTATGCCACACCGGCCCAATATCCGTATCCCCTGGTGGTGGGTGGCTCGTACAACGGTTCGACGCGCTGGAGCAATGCCTATACCTACCGCAATCATCTGCCGCGCACGGCCGGCTATTCCGGGGCGTACTGGGCACCCACCGGTACCTGGAACAGCAGTCCGTATTTCTGGCCGGGCACATGGGGCAGCAATCAGCGCGAAGCGCCGGATGGCAGCTATCCGCTGTTGCCCTTCGTGATGCAGGGCCTGGGCGAACTGGACGGCATGTACAGCGTGCCGGGCTACGGCAATTCCGTGGAGAACATCATCACCGCCAATGGCGTGGATCACCTCGTGGTGCAGGACGTGTATCGCACCGGGTACTACGACTATTGGGCACTGAAACTGGCATAGACCATGGCATTCCAATCCGGCATCACCACCTCGCCGAACGACCTGCTCGACAAGATCCGGCTCTTCGCCACCACCTACTGCGGCTACACGCAGCTGATGTACCAGGCCGACTCGGGCTATTACCGGCTGCACCTGCAGCACGCGGGCAGCGGTCAATACGTCAATCTGCACTCCTGGAGCAGCCACATCGCGGCCTATGGCTCGACCGCGTTCAGCAGCGGCCTGGCCTACGGCTCACAAACCGTATCGGGTGGCTCGATCTCGGCCAACTTGCTGTCCGGCAGTGCCGAATACTTCCTGTTCGGCGGGGATGGCTACTGCTATTGCGTCACGCAATACACCAGCACCATCTACAACATGCTGCTCTTCGGCACCATGACCAAGACCTGCAGCTTCACGGGTGGTGCTTTTCTTTCCGATAGCTACAGCGGTGCCGTGCGCGCCGACATCGACAGTGCGACCAATGCCTGGAAAACCGCCAACGGCTCCGGCAACACCTCGTCGCGCATGTTTTACACCAGCCTGACGCGGCAGCTCGACAGCTATTCGCCGATTACTTTCAACGGGGTGACGCCGCTGTATCCGATCACCGTCGAGGTGGGACGCACCACGCCGACCTACTATTACTCGATGGTGGGCTACATCCCCGAGGCCCGTCTGCTGCGCATGAACGGTCAGTACGCGAACAAGGACATCGTCACGCTCGGCAGCGATGAGTGGATGGTGTTCAGCACGTCCTATGGCGGCTACGCCTTCAAGAAATGACGACCTTTGCGGGAGGTGTGTTGCCCTCAGGCGTGAAGGGCGATCCGGCCTATGCCTTGCCGGAAAAATTCCTGCCGGCACCGTTTCGCCCGTATGAAGGGGCTATTGCGCGATTCTCCAGCGGCGGCTCCCTGACAAACCTTCTGCCGGTCAGCGAACTGCCGGTAGGCTTCGCCGGCTTCACGATCCGCCAGTTCGAGCAGCACTGGTATCACCAGATTCATCTGCTGCCGGGCAAGATCATCCTGGGCAACCTGCTGTCGACGCAGATGCGGCAGATCGAGGTGTGGAACGCGCATTTCGCCACCAAGACCCTGTCGGCCATCGTCGGCGAGAACGATGGGGGCATCGTGCTCTCGGGCAGCAGCAATCCGCCGACCACCTTCGGCATGCTTTCATCGCGCTTGTACGAGGTCTCCATCAGTCTTGATGGTCCCCCGGTCATCGAGGCGTCCTTCACCTTCCAGTTTCCAGGCGAGACACCGCGCCTGAGCATCTCGGGTCGGCGGGTCGTGGTCTTCGGCCTGCGGCCCCACTGGGGCGAGTCCTGGCTGGAACGACTGGCCTGGGCCACCGATGTGCTGACTGCCCGGGATGGCACGGAACAGCGCGTGAGCCTGCGCGTCAATCCGCGCCGTTCGCTCGAATTCACGATCCTGCTCGGGCGCGACGATGCCGCCTTGCTGGATGTCCTACTGTCGGCCTGGCAGTCGCGGGTCTATGCCTTGCCGATCTGGCCGGACAAGACGCAGTTGGCGGGAAGCTTGGTGGCGGGCAGCACCTTCATTCCACTGACGACGACGCATCTGGAGTACGAAGCCGATGGCCTGCTGGTGATCGGTACCGACAGTCGCAATACCGAGGCAGCGGAAGTGCTGTCGGTCGCCAGCAATGGGGTGACGCTCAAGCAACCCATCCTCCAGTCCTGGCCGGCAGGGGCCTTCGTGACGCCAGCGCGTACCGCACGGCTCCGTATCAGCCAGCCGGTGACGCGGGTCACGGAAGCCATTGTCACCGCCCGGGTGGTGTTCGATATCGCGGGTAGCACCACGATCGCCAAGCAGGATAACGCCACCAAACTGAGCAATGTGCCGATCTGGCCGATGACTTTCCCGCGACCGAACCGGGAGCGCGATGTGGATGTGGAGTATCAGCGGCTCGCGGAGGTCCTGGACTACGAGACCGGAATCACGGCGGTGGATGACTCGGGGGTGCGACCGTTCATTCGTCGCACGTTCGATTTCCGCTTCACCAGTCGTGCCGAGATCGCCGCCTTCAAGGGCTGGCTGGCGGCGCGTGCCGGGCGCCTGGTGGCGTTCTGGCAGCCAGGTTGGGAAACGTCCATCGTGCCAACCCGCAAGATTCTGTCGAACCAGACGGTGATGACCGTGGCGGCACGGGGCTATGCCCTGTACTTCAACCCGATGCCGGGACGTACCGAAGCCGCCTTCCTGCACAAGAACGGCACCTGGTACTACCGCACGATCCTGAGCTTTGGTGCGGGGACCACCCCTGAAGAAGAAACGATGACGCTGGACCAGACCTTCGGCTTCGATGCCAACCCCGAAGACTGGCTCGCCATCTACTTCCTCGAAAAAAGCCGGCTCGACAGCGACCAGATCGAATTGCACTGGCTCTCCGACCGGATCGTCGAATCTGCATTGCCGGTCAAGAGCATCAAGGGATAACCGATGTCCTATCTCACGCAGGAAACTTCGGCGGCTGCTGGTCTGCCGGTGGAACTCTATCGCTTCGTCCTTGGCCAGCAGGTCTGGGCGGTGACCAGCGGCCGCGAGGTCGTGACCTACCAGGCGGACACCTACCAACCGGCCGTTCTGCGTCGTTCCGGACTGGAGCAATCGCCGGATTTCTCGCGCAATGGCATCGAACTGGAATGTGCGCGCGACTTTGCGGTGGCCCAGTTGTTTGCCGCCAGCCGGCCCAACGGGGTGGTGTCCCTGACGCTGTTTCGCAATCACTACGGTGACAGCGAGTACATCACCGCCTGGAAGGGCCGGGTGGCGTCCGTGGTGTTTGCCGGCAGCGGCGCGACGATCCGCTGCGAGTCGATCTTCACGGCCTTAAAGCGTCCGGGGCTGCGGGCGCATTACCAGACGGGTTGCCGCCATGCCCTTTACGACCCGGGCTGTGGCATCAACAACCAGGCCTACAAGATCGCCGGCACGCTGAGCGCGATCTCTGGCTTGACGGCAACCTCGGTGGCTTTCCTGTCGCAGAGCACCGGATGGCTGACCGGCGGTTATCTGCGCGTGGGCGGTGTACCCCGCATGATCACCCAGCACACGGGCGATACGGTCACGCTGTCGAGCGTCCTGCCCGGACTGGCGGTGGGCAGTGCCTTCGAAGCCTTCGCCGGCTGCGACCGCAGTTTCTCGACCTGTCAGAGCAAGTTCGGCAATGCGCTGAACTTTGGCGGGTTCCCCTGGATACCGGCAAAGAACCCCTTTGCCGGCGACTCGATCGTCTGAATCATGTGGACACAAATTCTCGTCTGGGTGGTGACCACGGTCATCGGAGCCTTGCTGAGCCCCCGGCCGCCCAAACCGGCTTCCGTCTCGCCCGGCAATGTGGATGTTCCGGTGGCCGAACAGGGCAAGCCGATCCCGGTGCTGTTCGGCACGCGCGTCATCCGCCAGGCCAACTGCGTCTGGTATGGCGACATCAAGACCACAGAGATTCGCCAGACGTCTGGCAGTGGAGGCAAGAAATGACGGTGATCGCAACCCACGAGGACGCCAAGGCCCTGGGCTATTGCAACGCGGGGCTGCGCAAATGGTTCCCGCGTGACGGAATCAGCTTCGACGACTTTCGTCGGGATGGCGTTACGACCGACTGGCTCCGGGCCACCGGCGACGCCATGGCCATTCGACTCGCCGAGGTGGTCGAGCAACGTGAGCAGGTGGCCTAAATGGGTGGTGGCGGAAAACGCGGTGGCGGCTCGAGTTCCTATGTCGTCGGCCATCGCTACTACGCGGGGCTCCATCTGGTCCTGTGCCATGGGCCGGTCGATGCCATTACCCGCATCATCGTCGGCGAACGCACCGCCTGGAGCGGCAGCATCACGAGCAGCCAGACGATCTACATCAATGCCCCGCAGCTGTTCGGCGGCGATTCGCGCGAAGGCGGTGTGCAGGGTTATGTCGAGGTGAAGTTCGGCGGCCCGGCCGAAACCGTGTCCGGCTATCTGCAGCAGAAGCTCGGCAGCATCATCCCGGCGTTTCGCGGTGTGCTGTCGCTGATCGTGCAGCAGTGCCAGTTGTCGGCGATGAACCCCTATATCAAGCCCTGGAGTGTCGAGGCACGACGGATTCCGGCACCGGTGGCCCTGGGTAGCGGCTACATCAACGGCGACGCCAATCCGGCTCACATCATCTACGAGTGCCTCAACAATGCGACCTGGGGCTTGGGCCATGCCACCAGCGAGATCGATGCCAGCAGTTTCTCTACGGCGTCCTACACCCTGGGCAGCGAACAGTTCGGACTCTCCCTGCTGTGGGATCGCGAACAGCCCCTCGAAGAGTTCATCGGCGAAGTGCTGCGCCACATCGATGGCACGCTCTATGTCCATCCGCGTACCGGGCAATACACCCTGAAGCTCGCTCGGGCGGATTACAGTCTGTCGAGCCTGATGGTGCTGGATGCCACCAATATCATCGCGCTGGAAAGCTTCTCGCGTCCGGCCGAATCCGAGCTGATCAACCAGGTCACGGTGCGCTACCGGGACCGCAGTACTGACAAGGACGCGGCGATCACCGTGCATGACCTGGCGGCGCTGGAACTGGCCGGTGGCGTGGTGTCCTCGGTGACGGTGGACTATCCGGGCATCAGCAACGGCACGCTGGCCTCGAAGGTGGCGCTGGGTGACCTCAAGCAGTTGTCCGTGCCTCTGGCCAAGGCAACGCTGGTCGCCAACCGCAAGGCGGCCAGTCTCAATATCGGCGATGTCTTCAAGCTGACCTGGCCGGAACTGGGTATCGCCCAACTGGTGATGCGGGTGGTGCGCATCAGCTATGGCACCCTGACCGATGGGCGGGTGCGCATCGAATGTGTCGAAGACATCTTCGGCTTGCCCTCGGCCACCTATGTGTCGCCGACACCTACCTCATGGGTTTCGCCGCTGACCGCCCCGGCTCCGGTGCCGTTCAGGAAACTGGGCGAGGCACCCTGGTGGACGGTGGTGAAGCGAGTGGTTGGCGAATCAGCGACGGCCCGAGCCGAGCTTGATCCAGAAGGCGGTCTCCTGGTGGTGTGCGCGAGCCGGCCCTCCGGAGATTCCCTTAACGTGAAGGTGCTGACGCGCCAGGGCAGTGCCGCCTTTGCCGAGGTCGAGGCGATGGGTTTCACGCCCAACGCAACGTTGATCAACGATATCGACCCGGCGGCCACCGTGCTGGCGATCGGCAACGGGCAGGACCTGGAATCGGTCGGCCTCGACAAGCTGGCCTATCTCGACGAAGAGATCGTGGCGATCAAGGCGGTGAATCTCGGTGCCGGCACGATCACGGTGGAACGGGGCATTCTCGATACCGTTCCGGTTGGTCATCTGGCTGGCGCGCGGCTCTGGTTTGCCGATGGCGTGGAAGCACTGCTCACCGAACAGTATCTGTCCGGGGAGTCGCTGCAGGTCAAGTTGCTACCGTCGACCGGCATGGGACGTCTGGCGGAGTCGGCGGCGACGGCCGACAGCTACACCTTCGCCAAGCGCATGATCCGGCCATATCCGCCGGGGAATGTGCGGGTCAATAACGTGATGTGGCCCACAGTGATTCTGGGCCAGATGGCGCTGACCTGGGCCCATCGCGACCGCATGCAGCAGACCGTCTATCTGGTGACGCAGTCGGAGGGCAACATCGGCCCCGAGGCAGGGACCACCTACACGGTTCGCATCTACAACGAGAACCTTGGGCTCCAAAAAACCCTGACGGGTCTGACTACGACGTCCTTGACCTACACAACCACCGACGAAGCCACGGACAGCGGGCTGGGACGAATCAATGGCCGGCTGAAGGTCGAGATCGAGTCGGTACGAGATGGGCATGTCTGCTGGCAGAAGCAGACGCGGAGTTTCGAGCGGGCGGGGTTCGGCCTGAACTACGGCAAATACTATGGAGGCATCTAATGGCAAGCACTGATCCCAACATGGGACTGACCTACGGCTGGACTCTCGGCGAGTCCGGGTGGCACACGACGATGGACGGCAATCTGAAGCGGCTCGGCGCGGTAGTCGGGCTCGCGGTCAAGGATCGGGATCTCGTCACTCCACCAGCCAGTCCGGTCGACGGCGACCGCTACATCATTCCGGCCGCTGCGACCGGTGTTTGGGCTGGTAGGACCAACCAGATCGCCGTGCGCGTGGCGAGCACATGGGAGTACTACACGCCCAAGGTTGGCTGGCTTTGCTACATCGAGGACGAGGCCGTGCTCGCCGCCTACAAGAGCACTGGCTGGAGTGCCGGCATCGCGATCTGACATCGCTTTACCAACCTTACGAGCCCACCCATGAGGTGGGCTTTCTATTTCTGGAGGACGAAATCATGGATGCAACCCCAATGGAGCGCCGCAAGATGGTGACCATCCCGCAGGAAGAATTCGAGGCAATGCTGGAGCGCGCGGCCGAGCGTGGCGCTCGCGCCGCATTGCACGGCGTGGGCCTGGATGGTGAGGATGCCGCTCACGACATCCGGGAACTGAGGAACCTGCTGGATGCCTTCAATGAGGCCAAGCGCACGGCTGGCATCACCCTGGTCAAGATGATCGTCACCGGCCTTGTACTGGCCTTGCTGGCGGGCACCGTGCTCAAAATCAAGCTGTTCGGGGGGCAGCCATGATCGAGACCTTGCTTGGCGGGTTGCTCGGCGGTGCATTCCGTCTGGCCCCGGAAATCCTGAAGTGGATGGACCGCAATGGCGAGCGCAGTCACGAACTGGCCATGCAGGACAAGGCGCTGGAGTTTGAGAAATTGCGGGGCGCGCAGCGGATGGGCGAGATTGGTGCTGCTGCTGAAGCGGCCTGGAATACCGGAGCAATCGAGGCGCTGAAGGATGCCGTGGCAGCCCAGGGGCAGCGGTCCGGGGTGCGCTGGGCCGATGCGTTGTCGATCAGCGTGCGGCCCATCATTACATACTGGTTCATGCTGCTTTATTGTGCGGCCAAGACGGCGGCGTTTGTGGCGGCCGTCACTGCAGGTGCCGGTTGGGGCACGGCAATCCTGCATGCCTGGACGGAAGCCGATCAGGCGCTGTGGGCGGGCGTGCTGAATTTCTGGTTCCTCGGGCGCGTGTTTGACCGGGTGCGGTGATGGCGATCCCCGAGGCCGCGATCGAACTGGCGAAACGGTTCGAGGGATTCCACCGGGTGCCGAAGCACGATCCCCATCGCGCCTATCCCTACCTCTGCCCGGCCGGATATTGGACGATCGGTTATGGCCATCTGTGCCTGCCTGATCACCCTCCAATTTCCGAGGAGGAGGGTGAGTCGTACCTGGCGGCTGATCTCCAGATCGCCTTGCGAGCGACGCTGCGCTATTGCCCGGTGCTGGCCACCGAGCCTGAAAACCGGCTGGCGTCCATCATGGATTTCACGTTCAATCTCGGTGCAGGACGGCTACAGACGTCGACATTGCGGCGGCGGGTCAACCAGCGCGACTGGGCAGCGGCGGGAACAGAACTCGGACGCTGGGTGCGTGGGGGTGGCCAGATATTGCCAGGACTTGTTGTGCGTCGGCAGGCTGAAGCGGCACTGTTGGCATAACTATCGTCGTGGTGCAATTCGACGCCATCGTTCGGCGTTAAGATCAGCGCTTTGATTGATGCCGTAGAGGTGATGATGATCGACTGGAAAACCGCGCCAAAAGGTGCCCGCTGGTGGGCCATGGATGCCAACGGCCAGGCGCATTGGTTGCTGGTACCGAACGTGGCACCCCATACCGACTTCTGGTACTCAGACCAGGTGCCGGCGCCAAGTTTCGGCTATAGCGGCAATTGGAAAGAAAGCCTGACGGAACGTCCGGCGGCATAACTGCACGTTGCAACATGAAAATCTATCTCGCCGGCCCCGATATCTTTCGCCCCGATGTCGATGATTGGATCACCAACGCCCGGGAACTCTGTCGCCAACATGGCTTTGAGGCACTGACCCCGTTCGATCACGGCGAAACCGAGCCCAAGAAAATCCTTGACGGCAACCTCGAACTGATCCGCAAGGCGCAGATCGTGGTCGCTAATCTGAATCCGTTTCGCGGATTCGAACCCGACTCAGGTACAGCTTTCGAATTGGGCTATGCCCTGGCCCTTGGCAAGAAACTGTGGGCCTATATCGACTCTGCCGAACCGCTACTGGAACGCATTCGTCGTGCTGAAGCATTATCGGCAGACGCCAAACGTGACAGTCAGGGCATGGCAATCGAGGACTTCGGTCTGCCGCTCAATCTCATGCTTGCTCTGACCACACAGTTGGTGGAGGGCGATCTGGCGGCTTGCATCGCGGCGATCCGGCCACGTACTGCGACACCACCCCCCAATTCACAAAAAGCCGAATGCCTTTGAGTCCTGTCTGGCATCTCTATCTTCTCGAGTGCCAGGACGGATCTCTGTACACGGGTATCACCACCGATGTGGACCGGCGCTTTGCCGAACATCTCAACGGCAAAGGTGCCCGTTACACACGATCGCATCCGCCACGACGTCTGCTGGCCTCGGCACTGATAGGCAGTCGTTCAGAGGCATTGAAGGCCGAGTTGGGGCTCAAAGCCCTGCCCAGGGCCGAAAAACTGACGGCTATCTTGTCACTGGCCAGCCAGCACGGCAAGTAACTCGTCTGGTGTTTCCCATCCGAGCAATTCCGCCAGTCGCAACACGACCCAAGCGGCTTCACGCGGGCTGAATTCGGCTTCACCGCCAAGCAAGCCATGGTGGCATTTTGTCAGCACCTCAGCTTCGGTGAAGTTTTCTTTGAAGGCGAGGGTCTGTGCCTGCTCAGTCAAAACGCAGGCCATGTCTTCGCTCAGTTCGTAGCGGGCCAGAACCACATCTTGCGGCGCATTGGGGCGGTCCCGGCCTGGCGTGATGTACATCGCCATGAAGGACTGCGGAGGCTCGATCTGGTTATCGATGGGCATGTGATCGTTGCCGTAGCGGGGCCAGAATATCCTTCAACCCGTTGTGATCAATTTCCTGCATCAATGCGAGAAGTCGGCCAATCTCACCCGGAGGGAACCCTTCCCGGGCAAACCAGTTGAGATAGTTGCCGGGCAAGTCGGCGATGATCCGCCCCTTGTGTTTGCCGAACGGCATCTCCCGTGTCACCAGCAACTCCAGATCCGCCGGCTGCATCAGACGTCCTTGACGACCTTCTTGCCGGGGCGCTTCGAATAGCGCAGCAAGGCATCCCGGACCTCGAATTCCAACTTGACGCTGCGCCCACCGTAAAGCGACTCCTTCAGCCAGGCGACTTCACCGGTGATAGCCTCCGTGCCGGTCAGGGTGCGGTGCCAAACCTTGCGCGCCCCATCCCAGTAATAGGAACGGGCTTTTAGCAGATCCTTGCTGGCATAGTCGGAGACGGGATAGACCGTCCAGTCCTTCTGCGGCAACTGATCGAGAAGCGACTTCAACACCTTGACCTTGGACTTGGGCAGTTCCTGCTGAAGAATGGTCAGCAGTGCCTGGCAATCCGTTTCGGCGCGGTGAGCGTCAAAGAAGAACCCGAACTGAAAGGCGATGTAGTCGAGTTTGCGTGCGCCCAAGCCCTCGCCATCCCAATCGACCTGGGCGAATGAGCAGCCCCACGGCAAGTCCTCGAAAATCGGGAAACGCTGCTCAAGGAATGGTCGGTCAAACTTCGAGTTATGTGCGATGACGATGGAGGCGCCGGATACCAGTTCGGCCACCTGTGCATCATCGATCCGCTTGCCGGCCACCATTTCGTTGGTGATGCCGGTGATCTCGGTGATTTCCGGCGTGATTGGGATGCCGGGATCTTCCAGAGCACCGAAAGACTCCAGGACACGATAGGCCTGACCGGTTTCCGGGTCATACTCGAAGACCACCAGGCCGATCTCCATGATCTTGTCGGCATCCTGATTCAGCCCGGTCGTTTCGGTATCAACGATGACGCCCCTGGCGAGCGGCCTGCCATCGTGCTCCGCAAAAGCTGACGGTGGCACGAGTTTGCGCAGGACGCGGAAATTTTGGTTGGCTTCGAGTTGCTGCGCGAGCGACTCGGCTTGTTCATCAGTCAGCACTGAACACCTTGATTGGGGTGAGGATGGTCAATCTTAGCGCCATTCCCCTATCGGACAGTCAGACCAAATCTATAGCCCGGGAAAAGCGCATCGAGTCACGGTTTTCTCGCTCTCTTCACCATTAAAGGTGGCCCGATTCAGGACGAGGATATGGGCAAGCGTTGTTCCCATTTCAGGAGAAAGTTGTGCTGATCCAATCTGTCGAATTGGTGGCGTTGCCGAATGCGCCCGCGTATCAGGAAAAAGTCTATCGCGCCCGTCTGGAATCGGGCGACACCATCGACTTGTTTCAGACCCACTGGGATGTACCGTTGCCGCCCGAATCCCTTGTCGGACTGACCGTTCCGGCGGCACATCAGATGCGCAATCAGAAAATGCTGGCGATTGCCCAGGGGCAGCACTAACCGTTCAAGGCACCACTGATTCCGATTCGATCAGGCCGGCATCATCTTCCGCTGTCTTGCTCACGCGCCGACTGACGGGCCAGGCCTGAAGCACCTCAGCCTCACAGGGCACCACCAGCGACTGGATTTCCTCGACCGGCGCCGCCAGCCAGTCCTGCCAGCGCTCTGGAGGCACGATCACCGGCATACGATCATGAATCAGCTCCATCACGGCATTCGGCCCCACGGTCACGATGCAGACCGTGCGCAGAAGGCTGCCGTCTGGTGTTTTCCAGGACTCCCACAAACCGCCCATGGCCATCGGCTGCCCATCCTTCGGGCTGATGTAATACGGCTGCTTGATCTTGCCTTCTGGCTTCCATTCGTAGAAGCCGTTTGCCGGCACCAGGCAGCGCCGCCGCTTGAAGGCATCCCGGAATGATGGCTTCTCGGCCACCGACTCGCCACGGGCGTTATTGAGTTTCGTCCCGATGCCTGGATCCTTGGCCCAGTGTGGCACCAGTCCCCATCGCAGCAGATGCAGCACGCGTTTCCCTTCCGGTGACTGCCGGATGACAGGGATGTCGGTCCCAGGTGGGATGTTGTAGCGCGGGCCAAAGTCGGCGCACTCATCCAGCCCGAATCGGGTGACGAGTTCTGATGGGGGCGCCTTCAAGACAAATCTGCCGCACATTCCCTCTGCTTCCTTTCTCTCCAGCGTCCATGGTAACGATTTATTAACCCAAGGTCGCGCAGGCTCAGCCTATGATCCTTCTGGTGTTCATCATGGCTTCACCTTCACTCAGGAGACATGCCATGCCCACCGATCTCATCGTCTATATCCTCATCTGCTTGTTCGCAGCGGGCTTCATCAAGCGCGTCGGCGAGGTGTTTGCCGCCTACGAGACGCAACCCGTTGATTCGACGTCAAAGGCCAGATCGCGTTGACAGGTTTATTTTTATTAACTAGCATGGTTAATAGATATAAACCCAAGGCCGTACATCATGAGTTCCCCAAACCGCGACATTGAACACCTCGCCAAGCTACGCCGGTACTACACCGAGACGCGGCGGATTCCTTCGCTGGCGCGCATCGGGGAGTTGATGGGGTTTTCGACACCGGCAGCCAAGAAGTTCATCGAACGCCTTGCCGGCGAGGGGTTTGTGACCCGCACGCCGGATGGCGATGCCTGGGTGCCTAGTCCACGTTTCTTCGAGCGCCCCTTGGTCGAGGCCAGCGTCCAGGCGGGCAATCCCGTTGCCGTCGAGGCGGTGCCTGCCGAACCCTTCCTGATCGACGAGTACGTTGTGCGCGACCCGGCGCAGACCGTGCTGATCCCGGTCAAGGGCGACTCCATGACCGATGCCGGCATCAACGAGGGCGATCTGGCTGTCGTCGAACGGACCACCCAGGCCAGGGATGGCGAATTTGTGGTGGCCATCGTCGACAACGACTACACGCTCAAAGAACTGGCCACCGAGCGCGGCCAGAAAGTGCTCAAGCCGCATAACCCGGCCTACCCGGTGATCCGGCCAAAGGGCAAGCTGGAAATCTTTGGTGTCCTGGTCGGCCTCATCCGACGTTATCGGCACTGACCATGGCCTGCGGATTCCTTGCGCCCCGTGGCCAGCCAGCCGGTCACGGTGGCCCGGTGTTCCCCGAAACCGGCGTGGTCTATGTGCCGGGCTGTCCCTTGTTGGCGCAGCCTGTGCCAGCCGGGTTTCCCTCGCCGGCCACGGACTACATAGAGACGCGGCTCAGTCTCGACGAGCACCTGATCGAACAGGAGGACGCCACCTTCTTCGTCCGGGTCCAGGGCAACTCGATGACCGGCTTTGGCATCCATGACGGCGACCTCCTAGTGGTGGATCGTTCCCGCGAACCGGGCGACCGCAGCGTGGTGATCGCCGTCGTCGATGGCCAGTTCATGGTCAAGCAGGTCTGCCGGCTGCCCGAGGGGGTTCTGCTGCGGTCGAGCGGCCCCGGGCATGGTGATATTTTTGTCGGACCGGAACAGGAATTGTCGGTATGGGGCGTGGTGCGTTGGGCGATCCACAAGGTGGTGTGATGGCCATCGCCCTGATCGACGGCAACAACTTCTACGTCTCCTGCGAACGGGTCTTCAATCCGAAGCTCGAAGAAAAACCCGTTGTCGTGCTCTCCAACAACGACGGCTGTGCCGTGGCCCGCAGCAACGAGGTCAAGGCGCTGGGGGTGAAGATGGGGACACCCTGGTTCCAGATGAAGGATCTGGCCAGGAAGTACGGCATCGTTGCCCTTTCCAGCAACTACGCGCTCTATGCCGACATGAGCAACCGGATGATGTCGGTGCTGGCGCAATACTCCCCTGACCAGGAGGTCTACAGCATCGACGAGTGCTTCCTCGGTTTCGTGGGATTCAGTCACTTCGATCTTGTCGCCCATGCGCAGTCGATGCGTCGGCAGGTCCGTCAGTGGGTCGGCATTCCGGTCTGTGTTGGGATTGCCGAGACCAAGACTTTGGCCAAGTTGGCGAATCACTGCGCGAAAAAATCCCTGGCCGGCACGGACAGCGTGTGTGATCTCACGCGCTTTTCGGAGGCCGAGCGATCAACGTTGTTCGCCACCATTGCGGTTGGCGAGGTGTGGGGCATCGGGCCGCGCCTGTCGAAGCAACTGACCGATCAAGGGATTGGCACGGTGGAAGCGCTGCGCCGGGCGGATCCGAAGGTGATCAGGAGGGAGTTTTCTGTGGTGGTGGAACGGACGGTGATGGAGTTGAACGCCTTACCGTGCATATCGCTGGAAGACGTAGTACCGGCCAAGCAGCAGATCATGTCCTCGCGGTCGTTCGGCAACTACGTCTATGACCTTGAGCCGTTGAAGGAGGCAGTGGCCAGTTACGTTGCCACTGCGGCCGAGAAGTTGCGTGGCCAGGGTTCCGTGGCCGGCATGATCCAGGTCTATGTGCGCACCAACCCCCACAAGAACGATCATCCGCAGTACAGCAAGGGCCTGACAATACCTCTGCCTGACGCCACGGATGACACCCTACGACTGACCAAGGCGGCGTTATGGGGACTGAAGCGCATCTATCGCCCAGGATATGCCTATCAAAAAGCCGGGATCGTGCTGATGAATCTGACGGACGCGGCAAATCAGCAGGCGTCGCTGTTTGGCGCCTATCGGGATAATGATCGGCTGATGGCGGTCATGGACCACATTAATGCGATGTGGGGTCGGGGCACCTTGCGTTCTGCTGCGACGGGAGTGGCGAAGTCATGGGCCATGCGACGCGAAAGGATGTCACCGCAGTACACGACGCATTGGGAGCATTTGCCTGTGGTTTTTTGAAAGAGTGGGATTTTCGTTGGTCCGACGATAACTCATAGAACTGCAGCGAGATTACGACTTGTGAATTCCGCGTAAATGGGCCGAAACACGCGGTCCGGCTGCCCCTTTGGAAGACGGGTGTTGCGCCAATTCGTTCAAGATTCCACACTCGCTGGCATCTCGAGCCTCTTTGCATTGATCTCGCAGATCACGCAATTGGCGCTCCAGCTTCCGCAATTCACGGATACGACTCACGACGTGGCCGACATGCTCATCGAGTAAATCATTGACCGCACCACATTGCTCAGAGGGCGAATCTTTGAAGCGCAGCAGCACCCGGATTTCGTCGAGTGTCATGTCCAGACTACGGCAGTTGCGGATGAACGATAGTCGTTCAACATGGGGCTTGCCATAGACACGGTAGTTACCCTCTGTTCGAGCGGGTTCTGGCAACAAGCCCTCGCGCTCGTAATAACGAACGGTCTCGATATTGGTACCGGTATTTTTGGCAAGTTCGCCGATCTTCATTTTTTCGATTGAAACTTTGTCTGAGTGGCAAGTGATTCTGACTGATCATTCTAGCCGCTTGACTCTTTAGCCACTACAGGGTTTTCAATAGGGCCTACTCTGGAGAAACCCTATGGTTCACCCGTCGGATAAACATAAATCGCCAACGAATTCCACTTGCTGCTGTGCCGGTATTTGTACTGTAGGTCAGCCGATGACGACTGTCTTGCCATCACTCCGCAACGGAACAGTATTGTTGATACCGACGATGGATTGTCCCAGCGAGGAAAACGACATCCGCCGCGCTCTGGCGGGGATTGATGGCATTCGCTCCTTGAGATTCCAACTGACGGCACGGACGCTGACCATTGACGCGCCCGACTCGGTATTGCCCGCTGCCATTGCAGCGATTCGGCAAGCGGGCTACGAAACCCAGATACCTGCTGCCGGCGACGCAGCAAAGAAAGGTCTTTCCGCAAAGTCTGATTTGTGGAAAACCCTGCTGGCGCTGGCACTGGCCACCGGTGCGGAACTGGTGCACTTCCTCGCGCCCGACACGCTGCCGTTCAATGGGCTGAGCATGGCGATGGCAGCGATCGCCATCTGGTTTGCCGGGTTGTCGACTTACACCAAGGGGCTGGCGGCTTTGCGCCGTGGCCAGTTGAACATGAACGCGCTGATGGGCGTGGCGGTGACCGGCGCGTTCCTGATCGGCCAATGGCCCGAGGCGGCGATGGTCATGGCCTTGTACGCCTTGGCTGAGCTCATCGAATCCCGGGCCGTAGATCGGGCACGCAATGCCATCAAAAGCCTGCTGGCGCTGACGCCGGACACCGCCGAGGTGAGTCAGCCCGATGGACAGTGGCGCGAAATGCCGGCCGCGCAAGTCAGCCTCGGAGCCGTGGTGCGGGTCAAACCAGGTGCGCGCATTCCGCTCGATGGCCGGGTGACGGCAGGCAACAGCGCAGTGAACCAGGCCCCGGTGACGGGAGAGAGCATTCCGGTCGATAAAGCGGTTGGGGATAGCGTCTTCGCCGGCACCATCAACGAGACCGGCACGCTGGAACTCGAAGTCACGGCGGCCGCCGATAACACCACGTTGTCCAGGATCATCCATGCCGTCGAACAGGCCCAGGGGACGCGGGCACCGACCCAGCGCTTCGTCGATCGTTTCGCGGCCATCTATACGCCTGCGGTTTTCGTCATCGCGCTGGCCGTGGCGATGTTCGGCCCCTGGCTATTCGACTGGAGTTGGATGCAGGCGATCTACAAAGCGCTGGTGTTGCTGGTCATCGCCTGTCCGTGCGCGCTGGTGATTGCCACGCCGGTTACCGTGGTCAGCGGGCTGGCGTCGGCTGCCCGGCGCGGCATTCTGATCAAGGGCGGCGTATATCTTGAGGAGGCGCGCAAACTGCGCGCGATTGCCCTGGACAAGACGGGAACCATCACGGAGGGCAAACCGCGTCTGGTCGCCACTGAAGTGCTGCCGTCGAATGTCTCTGAGGCACAAGTACTTTCTTGGGCGGCAAGCTTGGCGAGCCATTCCGATCACCCGGTCGCCAAGGCGATCGCCAGTGGTCTCAATCTTCCGGAAAACGGCCTCACGGATTTTGTCGCCTTGGCCGGGCGCGGCGTGGAGGCACGCACGGACGGTCAGAAGCTGACGCTTGGCAATCACCGATTGATCGAGGAGCGCAGCCTGTGCAACGTCGAGATCGAGGCGCGTCTAAACGTCCATGAAACCCAAGGCCGGAGCGTGACGTTGCTGGCATCGGAACGGCAGGTGCTGGCGATTTTCGCAGTGGCCGACACGATCAAGGAAAGTTCGCGCGCAGCTCTGGCAGAACTCCATCAACTGGGTGTTACCTCCGTGATGCTGACCGGTGACAACAGTGCGACGGCTGCCACGATCGCGAAACAGGCGGGCATCGACGATGCGCGCGGCAACCTGCTGCCAGAGGACAAACTCGCGGCCATCGAGGAAATGCAGCGCCGCTACGGAACGACGGCGATGACCGGAGACGGCATCAACGATGCGCCGGCCCTGGCCCGTGCCGACATCGGCGTGGCGATGGGTGCGGCAGGCACGGACACGGCGATGGAAGCGGCCGATGTGGTCATCATGAACGACGATCTGCGGCGCATCCCGGAGACCATTCGTTTGTCGCGACGTACTCATACCGTGCTTTGGCAGAACATCGCGCTCGCCTTAAGTATCAAGGCAGTATTCCTTGTGCTTGCGATTGCAGGCGGAGCCACCATGTGGATGGCGGTGTTTGCCGATATGGGGGCAAGCCTGCTCGTGGTTGCCAATGGATTACGTTTGCTTCGCAACCCAACTTCTTCTGTCAGAACTTAACTGCTACAATTTCGCGCATGCGCCGCTGGCTCTCCATTCTGCTGCTTGTCTTCCTGCCGCTCCAGTTCAGCTGGGCAGCAGTGGGCGTCTATTGCCAGCATGAGACAGGCGCCGCCGCCAAGCATTTCGGCCATCACGATCACCAGCACAAGGCCGATGCCAGCCAGGGCGATAAAGCCGATCCGAAAGCGTCCGGTGGCATCGACGGTGACTGCAGTGCCTGCCATGCCGGGTGTGCTGCGGCGATCTTCGGTGATATCCAGATTTCAGCACCCCCATATGCGTCGGCAGTCGTCGATGACTATCGACACAGCCAGAACACTTCCCCGCATTACCAGCCTGAACGCCCGAATTGGGCGCCCCTCGCCTAATCGGCGAGGCGGGCGGTTCCATTACTCCCTGCATCCCGCATGTAACGTGACGGCTTGATCCGCCCGTTGCATGCACGGCCCGATTGGGTCGTGCCTCGCCGATTCTCCCCCGTGGCCACGTGCCCTTTCATCACTGGAGAATCGGATGGTTCAGAAATATCGTTATCGCTGGCTGAGTCGAACCCTATGCCTTGCCATTGGCGGCTTATTGGCTGCTGGCAATCTATGGGCGCAATCCGCACCCCTTACGCTCAAACAGGCATTTGAGGGAGCTTGGGCGCGCCAACCGGAAGCGCAGTCGCTGGCAGTGCGCCGCGAGGCCGCCGAAGCACGCCGGCAAAGTGCCGACAGTTGGACGGCCGAGCCGCCGGCGCTGGAGGTCTCCGCCAAGACGGATCAACTCAACAAGAATCAAGGCAGCCGCGAGTACGTCGCGGGAATCGCCTTGCCTTTGTGGTTGCCCGGCGAACGTTCGCGCATGGCGACACTGGCCGATGCCGAATCCAAGGCGACCGCCAGCCGTGCCCTGGCTGCCCAATTGCGTACCGCCGCCACCGTGCGCGAAGCCTGGTGGGGCTGGCAGCGGGCGCGCATCGAACAGGGGCTCGCACAGGAGCGACTGAACGGTGCCCGGCAATTGGCGGCGGATGTCGCTCGGCGCGTCAAGGCGGGCGACCTCGCTCGCTCCGATCAACATCAGGCGGATGGCGCGGCAGCAACGGCCGAGGTTTCCCTGGCCGAAGCCAACACGGCATGGGCGGTAGCAACACAACAACTGCGCGCGCTGATCGGGATGGCACCGGAAGCCCAAGGCGCTGATGTCTCAGCCGCTGGCGAACCCGCACCGGCTGTGCCTGCTGACTTTGCCGCGCTGGATACCGCCCATCCGGCCGTTGTCGAACTGCTCGACCGTGCCGAAGTCGCAAAACGGGGCGCCGAACTGGCGGAAGTCCAGACCCGTGCGAACCCGGAATTGACGCTTGCCACGACACGCGATCGGGGCATGTCCGGCGATCCTTACCAACAGACGGTCACGGTCGGCATCCGCTTCCCGTTCGGCGCGGACAGCCGCCACCGCGCCAAGGCAGGCCTGGCCCGTGCCGAGGCCATCGAGGCAGCCGGACAGTGGCAACTGGAACGCGGACGCCTGATCGCCGATCTGGAGGCGGCGCGCGTGCGCGTCGAGTCCGCCCGGCAACAACTCGCGGCGGCTGACAAGCGCGCCCAACTGGCGCGCGAATCCAGGGGATTTTTCGAGAAATCTTTCCGCCTCGGTGAAAGCGATCTGCCGACGCGCTTGCGTATCGAGCTTGAAGCCGCCGAAGGCGAGCGCCAGGCCGCGCGTGCGCGCATCGATCTGGCGGCGGCCGTTTCCCTCTTGCGTCAGGCCCTTGGCCTGCTCCCCGAATGACTACAAGGAATCCAAGCATGAATCGTTTCAAGAAGACCTTGCTCGCCCTGCTAGGGGCGGCTTGTCTCGCGCTGTCCGTGCCCACAACCTGGGCGGGTGAAGGTCACGATCACGGCGAGGCCCCGGCCGTCGCGGGTGGCCCCGCTTTGCCACGTTTCGCGGCCGTGTCCGATCTGTTCGAACTGGTGGGCGTGGTCAATGGCAAGCAGATCACGCTTTATCTGGATCGCTTTGCCGATGGCAGCCCGGTCAAGGATGCCAAGCTGGAACTGGAACTGGGCGGCGTCAAGATCCCCGTCGAGTCTCATGCCGAAGGCGAGTTCGAGGCCACGCTGACGCAGGAACTCAAACCGGGTGTCGTTGCCGTTGCCGCAACAGTGATGGCGGGCGAGGAAAGCGATCTGCTGGCCGGGGAACTTGATCTTCACGAAGAAGCAGCCACCACTGAAACCCAGCGCCACGGCTGGCAGGAAACCCTCACCTGGGGTGTTACCGGTCTCGCGGGACTGGCCCTGCTGATTGCTATTGGCCGTCGCGTGCGCGCCTCCCGCAAAAACATCATCGGAGGTGCAGCATGAGCCCGCGCAACCTGATTCCCACCGCGAGCCTCGTGCTTGCCCTCATCGCCGCCCCCGTCTGGGCGGGCGATGGCCACGACCATGGCGATGCGCCGCCAGCCGCCAATAGCAACGGCCCGAAGCGCCTGCCGGACGGCAGCGTCTTTTTGCCCAAACCGGCGCAACGCCAGATCGGTGTGCGCACCCTGCCTGTCGAGGCCGGCGAACTGCCGCGCACCATCGAACTGGCCGGCAAGGTGGTCATGGACCCGAATGCCGGCGGCAAGGTACAGGCGATGGTTGCCGGACGGCTGGAAGCCGGTCCCAAGGGATTCCCCAGCATGGGGCAAAACGTGCGCAAGGGCGATGTGCTGGCGTATGTCGTGCCGGCCAGCGGCCAGATCGAACGGGCGAACCAGTCCGCGCAACTGGCGGAACTGCGGGCGGCGCGAACCCTCGCGGAAAAGCGCGTCACCCGCCTGCGGGAACTTGCCGACACGGTGCCAAAGAAAGACATCGAGGCCGCCGAAAGCGAACTGGCCAGTCTGACCGAACGCGTGACGGCGGTCGGCGGCGGGCTGAGCAACCGCGATGCCCTGATTGCCCCGGTATCGGGGCTGATCGCATCGAGCAATGCCGTCGCCGGTCAGGTGGTGGATGCCCGCGAACTGGTGTTCGAGGTCATCGATCCGAAGCGTTTGCGCGTTGAAGCCCTGGCCTACGATCCCGAGTTGGCCGCCGATGTTGCCGCCGCCAGCATTGCGGTTGGCCAGGAGCGTGTTTCACTGGCATTCGTCGGCGGTGCGCGCAGCCTGCGCGAACAGGCCTTGCCCCTGATGTTCCGTGGCGAGGGCGAACTGCTGGGCCGGCTGGCGGTCGGGCAACCCTTGAAAGTGTTTGTGCAGTCGCGCAGCAAGATTCCGGGCTACAGCGTGCCGGCGGCATCCCTCATGAAAAACCCATCCAACCAGACCATCGTCTGGGTCAAGACGGCGCCGGAGCGCTTCGAGCCGCGCACGGTCACGGTTGAGCCGCTGGACGGCGCCAACGTGGCAGTCACGTCCGGGCTCAAGGTCGGAGACCGCATCGTCATGCGGGCCGCGACCCTGGTCAATCAGGTGCGCTAAGGGGCTGCCATGTTCAAGTGGTTACTCGACAACAGCCTCGCCAATCGCCTGCTGGTGATCATCGCCAGCCTGGTGCTGATGGCCTATGGGGCATTCACGCTCACGCGCACACCGGTGGACGTTTTTCCCGACCTCAACAAACCAACGGTCACGATCATGACCGAAGCGGGCGGCATGGCCGCCGAGGAGGTGGAGCAACTGATCAGCTTTCCGCTGGAAACCACCATGAACGGCTTGCCCGGCGTGGAAAGCGTGCGCTCGGTGTCCAGTGCGGGGCTGTCCTTCATCTATGTCACTTTCGACTGGAGCACGGAGATATTCCGGGCGCGGCAGATGGTGTCGGAGCGCCTGTCCTCGATGGAGGAAGGATTGCCGGAGGGCGTGGTGCCGCGCATGGGGCCAATCAGTTCGATCATGGGCGAGATCATGCAGATTGCCATTCCCATCGACACGGCGAAGATTTCGCCGATGGCGGTGCGCGAATACGCCGACTGGGTGTTGCGGCCGCGCCTGATGGCGATCCCCGGCGTCGCGCAGGTGATACCCATCGGCGGGGAAGTGCGCCAGTTCCAGGTGCAGCCGGATACCGTGCGCATGGCTGAACTGGGGATTTCTCACGATCAACTGGATGCCGCGCTCAAAGGGTTTTCCTCGAACACCTCGGGGGGGTTTCTTGAAATCAACGGGCGCGAGTACCTGATCCGCAACCTGGGACGCACCTCACGACTGGAAGACCTCAAGAACCTGGCATTGTCCACACGCAATGGCCAGTCCATCCTGCTGCGCCAGATTGCCGACGTGACGTTTGCGCCAGCCCTGAAGCGCGGCGATGCCGGATTCGAGGGCAAGCCGGCCGTCATCCTCGGCATCCAGAAGCAGCCGACCGCCGACACGATCAGCCTGACCCGCTCCATCGAGGCGGCCCTAAACGATTTGGGCAAATCGCTGCCGGCCGGCATGGAAGCGCCGCGCGTGACTTTCCGCCAAGCCAGTTTTATCGAGGCCTCCATCACCACGCTGCAAGGGAAACTGATTGGCGCATCGATCTTTGTTGCGGCCATCCTGTTTTTCTTCCTCGGCACCTTGCGGCCCACGGTCATCGCGCTGACGGCGATTCCGGTGTCGATCTTCATGACGGCGCTGGTGTTCAAGTATTTCGGCCTGTCCATCAACACCATGACGCTGGGCGGGCTGGCCATCGCCATCGGCGGTCTGGTCGACGATGCCGTGGTCGGCGTGGAGAACGTGCTGCGGCGCCTGCGGGAAGATCGAGTCAAACACCCCGAACATCGACTGCACCCGTTGACGCTGGTGGCGCATGCAACGATGGAAGTGCGGTCGGCCATTCTTTACGCCACGATCATCATCGTGCTGGTATTTCTGCCGCTGTTTGCCCTGCCGGGCATGGAGGGGCGGCTGTTCGTGCCGCTGGGGATTGCCTTCATCGTGTCGACGCTGGCGTCGTTGGTGGTGTCGGTGACCATTACGCCGGTGCTGGCCTTCTATCTGTTGCCGCGCATGAAGTCGCTGGATCACGGCGACACGAAACTGCTGGCCTGGCTCAAGTCCCGTTATCGTCAAAGCCTGCAAGCGGTATTGAACCGTCCGCAGGCGGCGCTGGCGGCGGGCGCCGTGGCGGTGCTGGTCGCTGCGGTGGCCGTGCCGTTCTTCCCCAAGACGTTCCTGCCGCCCTTCAATGAAGGCACCTTGCTCATCGGCCTGGCCTTGCAGCCCGGCACGACCCTGGCTGAATCGGCCGCCTTGGCCAAGCAGGCCGAGGTGCGCATTCGGCAGGTGCCGGAAGTGACCCATGTGGGCCGTCGCACGGGGCGCGCCGAACTGGATGAGCATGCGGAAGGCGTGCATATCAGCGAGCTAGATGTCGGCTTGAAGCCTGCTGGCGAAATCAGGCGCAGCATGGATGAGGTCAAGGCGGATATTCGTGCGCAAGTGGCCAACCTGCCGGCTGGCATTGCCATCGGCCAGCCGATCTCGCACCGGATCGATGCCATGTTGTCCGGCGTGCGTTCGCAGATTGCAATCAAGATTTTCGGGGAAGATCTGGATACTCTGAGAGGACAGGCCGAAGTGTTGCGCGGGAAACTGGCGGGCATTCGCGGCATCGCCGATCTGGAAATCGAGCGCCAGGTGCTCTCGCCCCAGATCAAGGTGCGCATCGACTACGCGGCGGCGGCGCAATACGGCATTCCGACCCCGCAGATCATGGCCATGCTGCAAGGCTTGATCGAGGGCGAGAAGGCAGCCCAGATCGTCGAGGGCGGACGCCGCTTTGCCTTGGTCATGCGGCTGCCGGAATCCTCACGGACAGTCGAGGGCCTGGGGCGGATTCAATTCGCCACGCCGCATGGCAGCGTGCCTTTGTCCCGGATTGCCACCATCGAGGACGGCGATGGCCCCAACCAGATCAGCCGCGATGGCGGCAAACGGCGCATCGTGCTGTCCGCCAATGCCCAGGGCCGTCCGCTCTCCGAGATTGTCACGGACATCCGCAAGGCGGTGGCCGAAACGAAGATGCCCGAAGGCTACTTCGTCACGCTCGGCGGCCAGTTTCAGGCGCAGGAAGAGGCCTCGAAACTGGTGGGTCTGCTGTCCATCGTGTCGCTGACGCTGATGTTCGTGACGCTCTACAGCCGCTACAAGTCGGCCACGTTGGCGGCGCTGATCATGGCCAACATTCCGCTGGCGCTGGTCGGGGCGGTCATCGGCTTGTGGATTTCCGGACAGCCGCTGTCGGTCGCTGCGTTGATCGGCTTCATTACCTTGGCCGGTATTTCCGTTCGCAATGGCATCCTCAAGGTCAGCCATTACATCAACCTGATGCGGATGGAAGGAGAGTCCTTCGATCACAAGATGATTCTGCGCGGTTCGCTCGAACGGCTATCGCCGGTCTTGATGACGGCGCTGGTGACTGCCTTTGCCCTGGCGCCGCTGCTGTTCGAGGCGGAACGGCCCGGCACCGAGATTCTTCATCCGGTGGCCGTGGTGATCTTCTCTGGCCTCATCAGTTCCACCCTGCTGGATACCTTCCTGACCCCCGCGCTGTTCTGGATGTTCGGCCGCAAGGATGCTGAAAACCTGATGTCCAGCAGCGAACGGGAAGCCCTCTGATTTTTTATAACTGACACGACGAAAGGAAACAACATGAAAGCAATCCACCTGATGACTGCCCTTTTCATCGCCTCGACTGGCGCGGCATTCGCCGCCGATGGCCATGAGCACGGACATGAACACAAACCTCTGCACGGCGGGATCGTGACCGAGGTCAAGGATATGGACTATGAACTTGTCGCCAAGCCCGATGTACTGCAACTGCATCTGCGTGATCACGGCAAGGCGGTGGATGTTTCCAAGGCCAGCGCCAAGGTGACGTTGCTGGCGGGCTCGGACAAGCAGGAGGTGGAACTCAAACCGGCCGGCGACAAACTTGAAGCCAAGGGCAACTTCAAGGTGGCAGCAGGGACCAAGGCGATCGCGTTGGTAAACCTGCCCGGCAAGCCTGCCGCAACGGCGCGTTTCGTATTGAAGTGAGGAAGAAGACGCCATGAATCCCAAACTGATCCTTCTGGCAGCTAGCACAATCGCCCTGGCTGCATGCACGTCCACCGGATCGATGAAGTCCGGAAATGACACCCTGTCGGCCGTTGTGACCCGAAATCTGCTCGGCGCCGACAGAATCGAAGCGACCCTCAACGGCAAGGTTTATCGGGGTGATTGGAAGTTGGGGCCCCCATCCAAAGAGCAAACCCAGGGTGAGCCGTTTCGGCATCGTCAGCATATGCACACTGCAAAGACCAGCCTGATGGCAGATGACGGTGCGGAAATGAACTGCCAATGGAATACGCATCTCTATGCAGCGGATGGTGTTTGCGCAGTTGGTGGTCGTGAGTTCCCTTTAAGTCTGCAGCAACAGTGATAGCCAATTTGACGAATTAGAACTGTGGAGATGTCGATGAAGTTATCTATGATCTTAGTTGCCTTTGGCGCCATAGTTGGTCTGGGTGGGTGTGCTAGTCATACTCATCAACTGGTCTCGCAGGATGGTACGGAAACTGTCATTGGAAGCTTTACTCACGAAGGGCAAGCGCCGCCTACAATGTCTATCCATGTCAATGACAAGATATATGAGGCAAAAGGATTCGCCATTCGACGCGACGAGAACCTCTCTGAATTAAAACGAAGATATGGTTTTAGCAGCAAGCATTACCAGCAAATTTCCGCCGGCATGGATACTGATCATCGTTATTACTCAACTGATCCGATTTTGCATTCGCTGGATGGGGATAGGGTTAAATGTTCCCTATCATGGCGATCTGGGTTATTGCCGAAAGGTACCTGCGAGAAATCAAATGGAAAGATCGTTACACTGGTAGCGAAATAAATCCCAGATAAAGTTACTCGTTGTTCTAGCAGGCTGCTTCGGGTACGATTCAACCATTGCGGGGTAGATAGTTTGTGTTGGCATACCTTCTGGCCCGCCAAACCCATAAAACCCGCACTGCCTAAAGCATTGCGGGTTTTTTCTTGGGTTTGAACTATGTCGTTGTGCCCCGCCGCTTTATTGGCAATCGAGGCCTATGCTGCAGATCAAGGGCAGTCAGAGCGGCCTTCGGCCGCTTCGGTGGGGCGTCGACCGCGATCAGTTACGATTGACGTCCACGATCACGCGGCCGCGGATTTCTCCTTTGATCAATTTCGCTGCCGTCGGGATGGCCTCGGTCAGTGAGATTTCATGGCCACCGATCATTTCGAGCTTCGATATGTCGAGGTCGGTGCCGAGGCGGCGCCATGCCTCGAGGCGCTCGGCGCGCGGGCACATCACGCTGTCGATGCCGACAAGCGTTACCCCACGCAGGATAAACGGGGCGACAGTGGCCGGGAAGTCCATGCCTCCGGCGAGCCCGCAAGCCGTGACCACGCCACGATATTGAGTGGTGGCGCAGACATTTGCCAGCGTTTGGCTGCCGACGACATCGATTGCGCCAGCCCAACGCTCCTTGCCCAACGGTTTTCCCGGCAACGAGAACTCGGCACGGTCAAGCACCAGGCTGGCGCCCAGACGCTTCAGGTAGTCGGTTTCTTCTGCGCGGCCGCTGACCGCGACCACGGTGTAGCCCAGCTTGGCCAGCACGGCAATGGCGACACTGCCGACGCCCCCGGCTGCACCGGTCACAAGAATCTCTCCCTGCGCCGGCGTCACGCCATGGCGCTCCAAGGCCAGCACGCACAGCATGGCGGTGTAGCCAGCGGTGCCGATCGCCATGGCCTGTTGCGGAGAAAACTGCTCGGGCAATGGCACCAGCCAATCTCCCTTCAGGCGGGCCTTTTGCGCCAGTCCGCCCCAATGGACTTCGCCGACGCCCCATCCGTTGAGTAACACGGCGTCACCGGCCTTGTATTCGGAGCAGGTACTCGATTCTACGGTGCCCACCAGATCGATGCCCGGCACCATCGGGAAGCGGCGAACCACCGGGCCTTTGCCGGTGATGGCGAGTCCATCCTTGTAGTTGAGTGTCGAATGACTGACGCGGATGGTCACGTCGCCGTCGGGGAGTTGTCCTTCGTCGATGTCCTTAAGGGTGGCGCGATAACCCGAGTCATCTTTTTCGATCAGGATGCCTTTGAACATTGCATTTTCCTCTTCCAATAAATCAGTGTTTTTGCAGTCCGGCGAAAAAACCTTTCGCAAAGATTTGCAGGGGTTTGGTATTCCGTTCGAGCTTTGCGCGCAAAACGGCGCCTTCCCAGCCGATCCAGAAATAAGCGGCGACTTGCGCACAGTTCACCGAAACGGGGATTTCGCCTTGCTCCTTCGCTGTTTCGAGGCAGCGGGCGAAGCGCTGCTCCCAGTCGGCGAACACAGCGCGAAGACGCGCATGAAAGCTTTCGGGCAACGTGGTTATCTCCTGACCCAGATTGCCAATCAGGCACCCACGTCGGAAATCGTGCCGCGCCATACTGGCTTGGGCATCTTCAATGAAGCCTCTGAGTCGTTCGAGCGGCGGCTTCGAGTCGTCATTGAAGAAGTGTTCCAGCTTGCCGCCAAAATAGCTGGCGTAACGATCGACCAATTCTGCCCCGAAGGCCTCCTTGCTCGCGAAGTAGTGATAGAACGAGCCTTTCGGCACGCCGACTCGTTTAAGCACTTCGTCGATGCCAGTGGAAGAAAATCCCTTTTCGGTAAGCACTTCGAGGCCGGCACGAAGCAGCAGCTCTTTGGTTTCGAGCGTTTGCTCCGGTCGCTTGTGGGGGCGGCCGCGTTTGCGGGCAAGGATGGGCGGCGTCTGCATTTTGAGATATTAGACCGATTGTCTCTTTTAATGCAAGGTTCTTTACAACCAGCCTGCGATGGCCATCTGAGGAGGGGAGGCGACTTGCGCTTGGGCCGCGTTGAGTTAAACGTTTCGCTGTCAGCGTTGAAGCAAAGCGAGGTTTCGCGAGTCGTTCGTAGCCCGGGACAACGTCGAATTGCTCCTCGTCGGATAGCGACCGTTCCCATCCGGAAAATTCTGGAGTTGTCTCATTTCAAATGAATCAATTCGAAGTTTTGTGTGGCAGCGGCCACGACCAATCGCGGATTTCCGGCATGTCCTCGCCATACGTCCGGATGTACTGCCGATGTTCCTCAAGCTTGTCCTGAAGGCGCTGCTTCAGACGCAGGCCGGCGTCGCCGGTTTGCGGCAGGCGGTCGATGACGTCCATGACCAAGTGGAAACGATCGAGGTCGTTCAATACCGTCATGTCGAAAGGCGTCGTGATGGTGCCTTCCTCCTTGTAGCCGCGCACGTGAATGTTGTCGTGGTTGGTGCGCCGATAGGTCAGTCGGTGGATCAGCCAGGGATACCCGTGAAAAGCGAAGATGACCGGCTTGTTCCGCGTGAAAAGCGCATCGAATTCGGTGTCGCTCAGGCCGTGCGGGTGTTCGCTCTGCGGTTGAAGTTTCATCAGGTCGACGACATTGACGACGCGGATTTTCAGGTCGGGAAGGTGTTCGCGCATCAGGCTTACGGCAGCGAGCGTCTCCAGTGTCGGGACGTCACCGCAGCAGGCCATCACGACATCCGGTTCGGCATTCTGGTCATTGCTGGCCCAGGACCAGATGCTGGCGCCTGCCGTGCAATGTGCGATGGCCTGATCCATGGTCAACCACTGAGGAGCTTGGTATTTGCCCGCGATGACGACATTGACGTAATGGCGGCTACGCAGGCAGTGATCCATCACCGAGAGCAGGCAGTTCGCGTCCGGCGGCAGATAGACACGCACCACGGCGGCTTTCTTGTTGACGACGTGGTCGATGAATCCCGGATCCTGATGCGTGAAGCCGTTGTGCATTTGTTGCCAGACGTGTGAGGCCAGCAGGTAATTCAACGACGCGATCTTGCGCCGCCAGGGCAGACCGGCGGTGACCTTCAGCCATTTGGCGTGCTGGTTGAACATCGAGTCGACGATGTGGATGAAAGCCTCGTAGCAGTTGAACAGTCCGTGCCGCCCGGTGAGCAGGTAGCCTTCCAGCCAGCCCTGGCATTGGTGCTCGCTGAGCATTTCGACGACGCGACCGTCGCGGGCGAGGAACTCGTCGTTTTCCTGGATGCGCGCGTTCCACTGCCGGTTGGTCGCTTCGAAGACGGCGTTGAGGCGGTTGGACAAGGTCTCATCGGGGCCGAAAATCCGGAAGTTGCGCTGCGACTGGTTGAACTTGACGACACCGCGCAGGAAGACGCCGAGTTCGTGCGCGTCGGCGGCCCGGACCGCGCCGGGGGTCGGCACTTCGACGGCATACTGGCGGAAGTTGGGCAGGATGAGGTCACACAGCAGCAGACCACCGTTGGCGTGCGGATTGGCGCCCATGCGGCGTTCGCCTTGGGGTGCCAGGGCTGCCAGTTCCGGCCTCAGTCTCCCTTGTGCGTCGAAAAGCTCCTCGGGACGGTAACTGCGCAGCCACTTCTCGAGTAATTTCAGGTGTTCCGGATTCGCGGCTGGATCGGAGAGCGGGACCTGATGTGCGCGGAAACAGCCCTCGATTTGCCGTCCATCGACTGCTTTCGGTCCGGTCCAGCCTTTCGGCGAGTTGAGGACGATCATCGGCCAACGTGGGCGGAGCGTGTTGCCATGTTCGCGGGCATCGCGCTGGATGTGCTTGATCTCGTCGATAACCTGGTCAAGTGTGGCGGCCATCGCTTCATGCATCTGCGCCGGCTCCTGGCCTTCGACGTAATATGGCGTCCAACCGCAGCCGCGCAGCAACTGGTCGAGTTCTTCGGGTTCGATGCGCGCAAGGAGGGCCGGGTTGGCGATCTTGTAGCCGTTGAGGTGCAAGATGGGAAGCACGGCGCCGTCGTAGACCGGGTTGAGGAATTTGTTGGAATGCCAGGCCGTGGCCAGTGGGCCCGTTTCGGCCTCACCGTCGCCGACGACGCAAGCGACGACGAGATCGGGGTTGTCGAAGACGGCGCCGAAGGCATGGCTGAGCGAATAGCCCAGTTCGCCACCTTCGTGGATCGATCCCGGACATTCCGGCGAAGCGTGACTAGGGATGCCGCCGGGGAAAGAGAACTGCAGAAACAGTTTGCGCAGCCCGGCCTCATCCCGGCTGATGTCGGGGTAAATTTCGCTGTAGGTGCCTTCGAGATAAGTGTTGGCGACGACCGCCGGGCCGCCGTGACCGGGGCCGGAAATGTAGATCATGTCGAGATCGTACTTGTTGATCACCCGGTTCAGATGCGCGTAAATGAAGTTCTGTCCGGGCGTCGTGCCCCAGTGGCCGAGCAGCGTGCGTTTGATATCCGACAGTTCCAACGGCCGTCTGAGCAAGGGGTTGTCGCGCAAATAAATTTGGCCGACGGAGAGGTAGTTGGCCGCGCGCCACCAGGCGTCGATTCGATGGAGTTCTATATCGGTCAAAGTTGCGGTCGTCATGGCACGCCTCGTCCCCGTGCAGCAGTGGGAGGAAAGTCTCCGATTCCGCGCGGCCTTTTTAAGGGGGCATGCCCACTAGGGCGCCCCCCGAGGTACGCGCAGATTTAAACGCCAGAAGCGCTTATTTGGCGTTGATGACGGCGTCGATCTGTTTCTGCGCCTTTAACGACGACTCAAACATCTCTTGTCGTAGATCGGAGATTGTTTTGTAGCTCTTGCTGATTTGCGTGTCGTCGCGCGGCACGGCGTAATACAGTTCATTCATCTTCGCCTGCTCGTCGAGTACCTTGCCCATCAAGGCCCAGTGTTTGTGGCGTAAATCGTCCTGGATGGCGTTGATCTTGCGTTGTTGATCGGTGTTAAGGTTCGTGCCCGTGAAAGCGCCATTGCTACCCATCATGCAAGGACCCATGCCATAACCGTGCATCATGCCGGGCCCCATGCCGTAACCGCCCATCATGCCGGGTCCCATGCCATATCCGCCCATCATGCGAGGTCCCATGCCATAGCCATGCATCATGCCGGGACCGCCCATCATGCCGTAGCCGGGAAAGGCGTTGCTTTGTTCGGGATCTGCCGATGCCTGATTTGTCACAGTTGCCGCGCCGGCAATGATTAGGGCGGCCAATGTCTTGCGAAGATTCGTGCGATTCATCTCTAGCCTCCGTTCGATACGCGATGAGTCTGTTGTTGCATCGTGCCTGTGAGGACAGCGGATGCATGAGGTCAGGATAGATCACCGTGAAGGGTTCGGCCAGATCGGATACATTTGCTCACGATTCATGCGAAGAAAGTCAGGAAGGGCAGACAGTCGCGGACGATTGGACAATAATGAACTTTCGTTTTGTTTATGATCGGCTAACGTGACGGTTCAGGGTCGGATCGGACGTTGTGCATGTTTCGACGAACCGAATGAAGGGGTTAAGAGTTCTGAGAGTCGCTTACTGGCTTTGGGCGCTATGGGTGACGAATCGTTATGGCTCGGAAAAAACATGTTGTTGCGAACAATTATCATTCACGATATGCTCGGTGTAAATCTTTCAATCGGAGACTCACCATGAATTTCGGGAAGTTGTTTCACACTGTAATGGTGTCGGCCCTTTTGGGTTTCGCCGGCACGTCGTTTGCCACCGAGGTGGTGGTCTATTCCGCGCGCAACGAGCAGTTGATCAAGCCCTTGTTCGACGCTTACACCAAGGAGACCGGGGTTGCCGTTAAATTCGTGACGGACAAGGAAGGGCCGCTCATGGCGCGGTTGAAAGCTGAAGGCGCCAATACGCCGGCCGACCTGTTCATGACGGTCGATGCCGGAAATTTATGGCAAGCGACGGAAGAGGGGCTGTTGCAGAGCGTCGATTCGCCGCTGCTGGCGGCAAATATTCCGGCCCATCTGCGCGACCCGGGTAAGCAGTGGTTCGGTTTGTCTGTGCGGGCGCGCACGATGGTGTACAACACCGCCAGGACGAAACCGGCGGAGCTGTCTACCTACGAAGACTTGGCGAGTCCGAAATGGAAGAAGCGGCTTTGTCTGCGGACCTCGAAAAAGGTGTACAACCAGTCGCTGGTTGCCATGGCGATTTGGGAGCACGGTGAAGAAAAAACCGAGAGCCTTGTTCGTGGCTGGGTCGACAACTTGGCTGTTTCCCCGTTCCCCGACGACACCAAGGCCATGGAGGCCGTTGCCGCCGGCTTGTGCGACGTCACGATCGTGAACACGTATTACTTTGGTCGTCTGATGGCTAAAAAGCCGAATCTGCCGTTGGCGATTTTCTGGCCCAATCAGAATCTCGAAGGCAAGACCGCCGGGGTGCATGTCAACATTTCCGGCGCCGGCGTGACGCGTCATGCCAAGCACCGCCAGGAAGCGGTCAAACTGCTTGAGTGGCTTGCCTCGGAAAAGGCGCAGAATCTCTACGCCGACGCCAACCTCGAATATCCAGCCAACCCTAAGGTTAAACCGGATGCTACGGTAGCGGCCTGGGGAGTATTCAAGCCCAATCTTATCAATGTCGTCGAGGCCGGACGTTTGCAGGCCAAGGCAGTCATGCTGATGGATCGGGCCGGCTACCATTAACTTGCGTACCCGTCAGGCTTGGGCGATGGCGCTGCCCGTCGCCATCGTCCCGTTAATCCCGTTGCTGGTGCTGGCCAGCTCGTTGCTGCAGCCTACCCCGGAAATCTGGGCGCATTTGCGCACCTACGTACTTCCGGAATTGTTGTGGAATACGTTCTGGCTGGTGCTTGGCGTCGGTATCGGCGTCACTCTGCTTGGCGTTTCCCTCGCCTGGCTGACGACGGCCTGCGATTATCCTGGCCGACGCTTTTTTTCCTGGGCGCTGTTGCTGCCGTTGGCGCTGCCGGCGTATGTCTCGGCTTTCGTTTGGCTCGGTTTGCTCGACTTTTCCGGCACGTTGCCGACATTGCTGCGCGAACGTTTCGACATTGCCTGGGTGCTCCCCATTCAATCGCGCGGTGGGGTGATCCTGGTGATGACGCTGGCGCTTTATCCCTATGTTTATCTTGTTGCCCGGGCCGCTTTTCACAGCCAGGGCGCCCGCCTGCTGGAAGCGGCGCAGTCGCTCGGGATGTCGCGTCGCCGGGCCTTTTTCCACGTTGCCTTGCCGATGGCAAGACCGGGCATCGCTGCCGGCCTCGCGTTGGCGCTGATGGAGACGCTGGCCGATTTCGGCACCGTCGCCATCTTCAACTACAACACCTTTACGACGGCAATCTACAAGGCATGGTTCTCGTTGTTTTCCTTGCCGGCCGCGGCTAAGTTGGCGTCGTTGCTGACCTGTTTCGTCTTTGCCGCCGTGCTGTTCGAATCGTACATGCGGCATCGGCGCAGTTACGCCGCGCCGACGCGCGCTGCTGCTGCCGTGCGTCGCATCAATCTTGCCGGGGAGCAAGGGTGGCTTGCCGCAGCATGGTGTGCATTGGTCTTTTTGCTGGCGTTCGCGATCCCGGTTGGGCAGATGCTGGTTTGGGCCGCCGCTACGGCCGGACAGGATTTCGACATGCGATATATCGGATTTGCCTGGCATTCCCTTCTGCTGGCCAGTTTGGGAGCGGCGCTGGTGGTCGTGCTGGCGCTCGTGCTCGGTTACGCGCAACGCCGCGACGACCGTCCCGCGATGCGCGCGGTCGTCCGTTTCGCCAGCATCGGTTATGCACTGCCGGGAGCGGTGCTTGCAGTCGGCATCTTCATTCCGGTCGCCTGGCTGGATCATCGGTTGGTTGCCTGGTTCGGTCTGGATGGGCAACTGATCAGCGGCACGCTTGTTGTGATGTTGCTTGCCTACTGCGCCCGCTTTCTTGCTGTCGGCTTTGGTCCGGTCGAGGCCGGGCTGCTGCGCATCTCGCCGGCCATGGACGAGGCGGCGCAAAGTCTTGGCGTGCTGGGCGTCAATCGCATGCGAGGATTGCATCTGCCGTTGTTGCGCGTTCCCTTGCTGACCGCTGCCGCCTTGTGTTTTGTCGATATCATGAAAGAATTGCCGATTACGCTGATGACTCGTCCCTTTGGCTGGGATACGCTGGCGGTGCGCGTATTCGAGATGACCTCCGAAGGGGAGTGGGAGCGTGCCGCTTTGCCGGCTGTCGTCATCGCCCTGGTCGGCTTGTTTCCCGTGATTTTCCTGATCCGGAGTGCCGATCGTGCTCGCGTTTGAAAATGTAGCCCAGTCGTATGGACGGAAGCTTGTTCTGCGCGATGTTTCCTTTCATTTACGTCCGGGGGAAATCGGTTGCCTGCTCGGATCTTCGGGATGCGGCAAGACGACAGCCTTGCGTCTTATCGCCGGTTTCGAGCGCCTGGCGGCGGGCGCGATCCGGATCGGCGGGACGTGTGTTGCCCGGCCGGGAAGTCAGCTTGAACCGGAGGAACGGCACGTCGGCCTGGTGTTCCAGGACTATGCGTTGTTTCCCCATCTGGATGTGGCGGCGAACATCGCTTTCGGTCTGCAGCGGTTGGCAGGCGTAGAGCGCGAACGTCGTACGGCGGAAATGCTGGAACTGGTCGGCATGACCGGGGAGGCGCGCCGATATCCCCACGAACTATCGGGCGGGCAGCAGCAGCGGGTGGCCCTGGCGCGCGCGCTGGCGCCGCGACCGCGTTTGTTGCTGCTCGACGAGCCCTTTTCCAATCTCGATGTCGAATTGCGCGAAAAATTGTCCATCGAAGTGCGTGACATTCTCAAGCATGAGGGCATGACGGCGTTGCTGGTGACCCACGATCAGCACGAGGCCTTCGCCATTGCAGATGTCGTCGGGATCATGGGCGAAGGCGAAATTCTGCAATGGGACTCCCCCTACGATCTGTACCACCGTCCGCGCAGTCGCCGTGTCGCGGAATTCGTCGGCGAGGGTGTGTTGCTTCCCGGCAAGGTGTGCGCCGACGGCCGTGTCGAGACGGCGCTGGGGTTACTCGACGGCGTGCTGACTACGGAGTGCGACGGCGGTAGTTGCGCGTTGCTGGGCGAGGGCACATCGGTAGAGGTTCTTCTGCGTCCCGATGACATCGTCCACGATGATGCCGGACCGCTTGTGGCCATGGTTGAGCGCAAGGCTTTTCGCGGTGCTGAGTTCCTGTATGTCCTGCGACTGGCTGGCGGTGAGCGTGTCCTGTCGCTGGTGCCCTCGCACCACGACCATGCACTCGGTGAGCGCATCGGGTTGCGGCTGGATGTCGGACACGTTGTCGCGTTCCGGGTCTGACAGGTTGTCAAGAATCCTGTTCTGGCAAAACAGCTCAAAACACTCCGTGCGACTTTGGCGATTGGCAAGCGCCTTGATCGGTTGATGAAGTTTCAGTCTTCATCTGCTTCGTGTGCCAAATGAAATTTTGACCCATACTATCGTAATCTTGGATATTGATTGAATCTTGGTAGTATGTGTTGATGACGTGATCGAACGGGAAGAAATCAGGAGTTTTTTCCGGCCAATGACGGGGCTGAAAGGAGGTCTGAATATGGCGAATATCGCATTTCTCGGCACCGGGCTGCTCGGCAGTGCTTTGGCGGAGGCGGCGGCAAAGCGGGGTGACACGGTCAGCGTCTGGAACCGCACCCCGGCAAAGGCCGAGGCGCTGGCGCAATTCGGGATTCGGGCAGCGGCGACGCCTGCGGAAGCGGTGCAGGGCGCGTCCCGGGTGCATCTGGTGCTCAAGGACGACGCCGTGGTCGATGAGGTTATCGCAGCGGTAGGCTCGGGGTTGACCGCCGGGGCAATTATTTGCGACCACACCACGACCCTGCCGAGGCTGACCGCCGACCGCGCCTGGCGGTTGCGCGCCGAGGGCGTGAATTACCTGCACTGCCCGGTATTCATGGGACCGCCCGCGGCGCGCAATGCCCAAGGCTCGATGATGGTTTCCGGGCCGGAAACGCTGTTTATCCGCGTTCGCGACGATCTTTCCCGCATGACCGGGCGGCTGGAGTACCTCGGCGAGCGCGCCGATCTCGGCGCCGTTTATAAACTCTGCGGCAATACCCTGCTGATCGGCGTCTGGTCGACGCTAGCCGACGTTCTGGCGGTGGCGACGGCGAGCGAGGTTCGCCCGACCGACGCGATCTCGATGCTCGGGCTGCTCGACCTGAACACGGTGGTTCGAACGCGTGGCGTCAATATGGCGCAAGGGAATTTCGCGCCGAATTTCGAGCTGGACATGGCGCGCAAGGACGTCGGGTTGATGCTCGACGTCCTCGGCGATTTGCCGAAAGCCGTGCTGCCTTCGATTGCCGCGCGCATGGACGAACTGATCGCCGCCGGTCATGGCAAGGCAGACGCCGGCGTGATGGCGATCGATGCCGTAAACACGGTGTCGGCAAAGAAAACCTGACGCGAGGACAATGAGCGAGAGAGCGAGCCGACTTGCCGCGTTAAGGGCGTGCTCCGACAAGGGCGAACTTGACCTGATCGTCATCGGCGGCGGCGCCACCGGTTGCGGGATCGCCGTCGATGCCGCGAGTCGTGGACTGCGCGTGGCGCTGGTCGAAAAACACGATCTCGCCGAAGGGACCAGTAGCCACAGCACCAAGCTCGTGCACGGCGGCGTGCGCTACCTCGAAATGGCGGTGAAGAAGCTCGACCGCGGCCAGTACCACCTGGTGCGGGAGGCGCTGCGCGAGCGCGCCACTTTCCTGAGGAATGCGCCGCATCTGGCCCGCCGCCTGCCCCTGGTGACGCCGATCTATTCCTGGCTCGAAGTGCCGTACGTCTTCAGCGGATTGATCCTCTACGACCTGCTCGCCGGATCGAGAAGCCTCGGCCACAGTGCGCTCGTCAGCCGCCGGGAAGCGCTGCGGCGTTTCCCGATGCTCCGGCGCCAGGGGTTGAAGGCCGGCGTGATGTACTACGACGGGCAGTTCAACGACGCCCGCATGGCGCTGACGCTGGCGCTGACCGCGCAGGAGCACGGCGCTTTCGTTGCCAATCACTGCGAAGCCGTTGCCCTCGAAAAAAGCGGGGGACGAATCGGCGCTGTGCGCGTGCGCGATGCGGTCGGCGGGGAGGAATTCACCCTGGCAGCGCGTGGTGTCATCAATGCTGCCGGCCCTTTCGTCGATTCGATCCGGTGCCTGGATGAACCTGAGGCGGATCCGATCCTGGAAGCCTCCTCGGGTATCCACATCGTGCTCTCGGCGCGCTTCTCGCCACCGCAAAGCGGCTTGTTGATCCCGAAAACCGAGGATGGTCGCGTCCTCTTCATTCTGCCATGGCAGGGCCACGCCCTGATCGGCACCACCGACCGCCCAGCGGCAATCGTCGAGCATCCGCAAGCGCGCGAGGACGAAATCGATTACTTGCTGCGGCACATCAATCGCTATTTCGACATTGGCGTGCAGCGCGACGACGTCAGTGCAGTGTGGGCGGGGCTGCGGCCTTTGATCCGGCATCAGGGCGAAGCGGGCACGGCGCAACTCGTGCGCGAACACCTGTTGCTGACGAGTCCGTCCGGCCTGCTCACGATCGCCGGCGGTAAATGGACCTCGTACCGGCTGATGGCCGAGGAGGCCGTCGACCGGGCCGTCGCCGAATTCGACTTGGCACCGGCGTGCGCCTGCTTCACCCATAAACTGCGGCTCGCCGGCGGCGAGAAGTTTGTCGATCCGTCAGGCAAGTTGCTGGCGGTGGAATACGGCCTCGATGCCGACGTGGCCTACCACCTTCGCCACGCCTACGGCGACCGCGCCGAGCGCGTCGCCGATCTCGTACGCTCGGGGCTCGGCGCACGCCTGCACGCCGGGCATCCGTTCATCGAGGCTGAGGTCGTGCATGCTTCGCGCCATGAGTTCGCCGAGCATGCCGGCGATGTTCTTGTCCGGCGTATGCCGTTGGCTTTGCTCGACAGCCGGGCGGCGCAAAATGCCGCCGTCCGCGTCGTCGAACTGATGGCGGGCGAGAAAGGTTGGGATCGGGCGCGTTGCGACGAGGAACTCGCGCGTTGTTGTTCCAGCCTGGTCTGAGATGTAATAGCAGTTAACCACTGCGGCGACCGAAGGAAGTGCATAGCTCACGGCAAACGCAGCGAAAAAACAAGAGATTATGCGGGCTTTGCAGATCACCCACTGGGATGCCCCATCAACAGGCCAGAAATTCAGGCTTCTCGCCGTGTCCGCCGTGTTCGCCGTGGTTAAACAGAGATTTTCTGAGTAAAAAAACGGGCGTGCGGATCATCGATATCCGCTCCGCCCGTTCGGAGATGGAAGATCAGGCCAGCGCCTTCAGCGCGGCATCGTAGTTCGGTTCTTCCTTGATTTCCGGCACCAGTTCGCTGTGCAGGACGGTGTTGTTCTCGTCAAGGACGACGACGGCGCGTGCGGCGAGACCGGCGAGCGGGCCGGTGCTCAGCGCGACGCCGTAATTTTCGAGAAACGCGCTGCCGCGCAGGGTGGACAAGGTGATGACGTTGTCCAGTCCCTCGGCACCGCAGAAGCGGCTCTGCGCAAAGGGAAGGTCGGCCGAAATGCACAGCACGACGGTGTTCGGCACGGCATTCGCCTGCTGGTTGAACTTGCGCACCGACATTGCGCAGGTCGGCGTGTCGATGCTGGGGAAGATGTTCAGGATCTTGCGCTTGCCAGCAAAGCTGTCGAGCGAAACGTCTGCCAGATCTTTGGCAACCAGCGAAAACGCCGGCGCTTTCTGGCCCTTTTGCAGGAAGTTGCCGGAAACGGTTTCCGGATTACCGCCGCGAGTGACTGTGCTTGTCATATGGGTTCCTTATCGGGATTGAATGAGAGGGAGACCTGAGGTTGTGGCCTCAGAGATATGGCTTAACGAGATGGTAACTTGGTCAGCGCCGAGCGGGAAAAGTTCGTGGCGGAGACTGATCCTGATGACGTTTGATCCGCTATCATCGCGAATTGATTTTCTGAAAGCCACCAAAATGTCGAATCCCGTTTCAGCCCCCGTTCCCGTCCATCTCAAGGATTACACGCCGCCGGCCTGGCTGATCGAAACCATCCATCTGGATGTCGATTTCCGCAGCGACGGCACGTATGTGACATCGAAACTGGACGTTTTCCGCAATCCGCAAGTCGATGGCTACCCGCCGTTGACGCTTGACGGCGAGGAACTCGAAACGCTGGCGGTGAGGATCAACGGTCGCCTGCTCGCGGCGAGCGACTATGCGCTGAGCGACGAAAAACTCATGCTCGACGGCTTGCCCGACCGTTTTGCCTTGGAAACGCAAGTGCGCATCCAGCCGGACAAGAACACGCAGCTTTCCGGTCTTTATCGTTCGCGTGATGGCTATTTCACGCAGTGCGAGCCGCAGGGTTTCCGCCGCCTCACCTGGTTCATCGACCGTCCCGATGTCATGGCGCGCTATACCGTGACCATCCACGCCGACAAGGCGGCGTTTCCCTTCCTGCTCGCCAACGGCAACCCGGTCGCCAGCGGCGACGAGGCGGACGGACGCCATTTCGCGACCTGGGAAGATCCGTTCCGCAAGCCGAGCTATCTCTTCGCGATGGTCGCCGGCAAACTCGACGTGCTGCGCGACACCTACCGCACGGCGTCTGGCCGCGAGGTGCAGCTGGCGATCTACGTCGAGCCGGGCAAGCTCGACCAGTGCGAACACGCGATGGCATCGTTGAAAAAATCGATGCGCTGGGACGAACAGCGCTTCGGCCTCGAATGCGACCTCGACCATTACATGATCGTCGCCGTCGGCGACTTCAACATGGGGGCGATGGAGAACAAAGGGCTCAATATCTTCAACACCAAGTACGTGCTGGCGCGCGCCGACGTGGCGACCGACGTCGACTTCGAGAATATCGATCGCGTCGTCGCGCACGAGTATTTCCACAACTGGACGGGCAACCGCGTCACCTGCCGCGATTGGTTTCAACTCTCGCTCAAGGAGGGGCTGACCGTTTTCCGCGATCAGGAATTCGGCGCCGACACGCACAGCCGGGAGACGGCGCGCATCCGCGAAGTGCGTGGCCTGCGCGCGGCGCAGTTCCCCGAGGACGCCGGGCCGATGGCGCATCCGGTGCGCCCGTCGACCTATCTCGAAATCAACAATTTCTACACGGCGACCGTCTATGAAAAGGGCGCCGAGGTCGTGCGCATGATCCAGACGCTGATCGGGCGCGAGGCTTTCCGCAAGGGGATGGACACCTACTTCGAGCGCCATGACGGGCAGGCCGTGACTTGCGACGATTTCGTCGCGGCGATGGGCGCGGCGTCGGGATTCGATTTCTCGCGCTTCATGACTTGGTACAGCCAGGCCGGGACGCCGAGAGTGATCGCTCACGGCGAGTATGACGCGGTGGCGCAACGCTATACGCTGAAACTGGCGCAATCCTGCGCACCGACGCCGGGACAGGCGGAAAAGGCACCGTACCTGATCCCCGTCGCCATCGGCTTGATCGGACCAGACGGCAAGGGCTTTGATCTGGGAGGCGGTGTCACCACGAAAATTCTGCATCTCACCGAACCGGCGCAGACCTTCGTTTTCGAGGCCATCCCGGCGCCGCCGGTGCCGTCGCTGCTGCGCGACTTTTCGGCGCCGGTCGTGCTTGATTATGCGTACAGTGAGGCCGATCTCGCCCACCTGCTGGCGCACGACAGCGATCCTTTCAACCGCTGGGAGGCCGGGCAGCGCCTGTTCGGGCAACTGATCCTCGACAACGCCGCGCGTCTGATGCGCGGCGAAGCCGCAGTCTGGCCGAAGCACGTCGTCGAGGCTGCGCGCACGGTGCTGGTCAGCGGCAGTGATCCGGCCTTTGTCGCCGAGGCGCTGGCTTTGCCGGGCGAGGCGACGCTGGCCGAGCAGATGGCGGTCGTCGATCCGGAGGCGCTGCACGAGGCGCGCACCGGTCTTGCGCATGCGCTGGCCGTCGGCCTGGAAAGCGACTTCGCCCGGCTTTACGCCGAATTGGCGCCAACCGTGCCGTATCACCCAGAGAACGGGCAAGTGGCGCGGCGGCGCTTGCGCAACCTGTGCCTCGCCTATCTGTGCGAACTCGATACCGCCGAAAACCGTGCCTTGGCGCAACGGCAGTTCGAGGCGTCGGACAATATGACCGACCAGTTCGCAGCGCTGTTCGCGCTCGCCAATACGGAAGGCAGCGAAGGTGAAACGGCCTTGGCGGCTTTCTACGAACGCTGGCAACACGAAGCGCTGGTCGTCGATAAATGGCTGGCCGTGCAGGCGAGTAGTCGCTTGCCGGGAACGCTGGCGCGGGTCGAGCGCCTGACCCGCCACCCTGCTTTCGACCTGCGCAATCCGAACAAGGTCTATGCGCTGCTGCGCAGCTTCGGCGCCAATCACCGGCACTTCCACGCCGCCGACGGCAGCGGCTACCGCTTCCTCGCCGCGCAGATCGCCGCCCTTGATCCGGTCAATCCGCAGGTCGCCGCGCGGCTGGCGCGCTGCTTCGACCGCTGGAAACGCTTCGACGCCGACCGGCAAGCGCACGCGCAGACAGCATTGGCGTCGTTGAAAGGGCAGACCGGTTTGTCGCGCGACGTGTTTGAGGTGGTCGATAAGGCGCTAGGGTAGTCTCTGTAGTTTTGGGACCTGCCACCGGCGTCGGCACATTGCTTTAATTCAGTCGCCGACTTTCTTGTCGGTTGCTTTACGAAAGCTGCGATTGAATATAGCATATGCCATGTTTTGTTCTGGAGGTGCGAGGATGGCGGTCAGCTACAGCGACGATGCGGCAAAGGAAGTGAAGACCTATCTTGAAGGGCGGGGGCGAGGTCTCGGCATTCGGCTCATGGTTGAAACCTCCGACTGCGACGGTATGGCGTACCGCCTCGAATTCGTCGATCGTGCCGAAGAACACGATCACGTCTTCGAGAGCCACGGCGCCAAAATTTTCGTCGATCCGAAATCGCTGGTCTATGTCGAAGGCACGGTTATCGGCTATGCGAGGCAAGACGAGGAGGGCGGATTCGTCATCAACAACCCGAACGTGAAGAATCAGTGCGGTTGCGGCGAGAGTTTCTACGTCTAGATGGCGATCCAGATCAAGAGATTTGATGGTCTGGTTTTGATCGAGGCTTGTTTTTCAGAAGATGATCCTTATATCAGGCAAATCTAATGTTCTGAAGGGATGATCATGAGCCCAAGCGTCCACGTCATCTGCCCCTCCTGCGTGAGCAAGAACCGGGTGCTCTCCAACCGTCTCGGCGAAAACCCCGTTTGCGGTCGTTGCAAGCAGCCGCTGTTCACAGGTGCGCCGCTGGAATTGACGGCGCGGAACTTCGAGCGCCATGTGCAGGATTCCGACCTGCCCGTGCTCGTCGATTTCTGGGCGCCCTGGTGTGGGCCGTGCCGGATGATGGCGCCGGTGATCGCCTCCGCCGCAGAGAAGCTGGAGCCTTTGGTGCGCGTTGCCAAACTCGATACCGAAGCCGAGCAAGCGCTGGCCTCGCGTTTTGCCATCCGCAGCATTCCAACCCTGGCCATATTCCATCGCGGTCGCGTTCTCCAGCAGCGCAGCGGTGCGATGGACCTGGGGAATTTGCTCGTTTGGGTGCAAGGTGTTGTCGCTGGCATAAAGTCCTGATAGGACAGCCTTTTCACCCTGATCTGGGGCGAGCGGTGGTAAAATTCGCGCCTTTCCCCTGCTCGTGGGCGTGTTGTCCGCGGGAGTTTTAGAAGCGGATCAGCCATGAACACCGAACAGATCGAAATACTGAAACAGCGCGTCCTCGACGGCGGGCATATCACCCTGGAAGAGGCGCAGGCCTTGTCGGAAACCTCCGAAAAGGAAGCGCTATACGCGGCGGCGGACGCGATTCGCGCCCGGTTCAGTGGCCGGGTCGTCGACATGTGTTCGATCATCAACGCCAAATCCGGTCGCTGTTCCGAAGATTGCAAATGGTGTTCACAGTCGCGCCATTTCAAGACGGGGGTGCAGGAATATCCCCTGATCAGCGCGGAGGAGGGCATCAAGGCCGCGCAGGAGAACGCTCGCCACGGGGTCAAGCATTTCTCGCTGGTGACCAGCGGCCGCGCGCTCAAGCCGAAGCAGATTGACGAAGCCTGCAAGATTTTCGAAGCCATCGGCAAGGAAACGCCGATCAAGCTGTGCGCCTCGATGGGCCTGCTGCGCACACCTGAACTGCAAAAACTCAAGGACGCCGGTGTCGGCCGTTACCACTGCAACATCGAGACGGCAGCCTCGCATTTTCCGAGCCTGTGCACTACGCACACCTTCGAGGAAAAGCAGCGCACCATCCGCGAAGCGCAGGCGCTCGGCATGAAAATCTGCAGCGGCGGCATCTTCGGCATGGGCGAAACGATGGCCCAGCGCATCGAGATGGCATTCAGCCTGCGTGAAATGAACATCGATTCGATCCCGATCAACGTCCTCAATCCTATCGAAGGTACGCCAATGCAGGGCAGCCTGCCGCTGTCGGACGACGAGATTCTGGTCACCATCGCGCTCTTCCGCTTCATCAACCCGACGGCACACCTGCGCTTTGCCGGGGGCCGCAGCCTGATCTTCCATATCCAGGAAAAGGCGCTCGCGGCTGGCGTCAGCGCCGCACTGGTCGGTGATTATCTGACGACGCTGGGCGCCGGCGTCGAGAAGGACAAGGAATTGTTCCGGAAGCTCGGGCGGGCGGAGGAAGCGTAAAAAGCCGCTTCAATCATCGCTGCGCTTCGTATATCGGCGGTTTCTTCTCGGTCTTAGCGGCCAGAAGCACCATCGACGAAAAATGGCCGGTTCTACAGACCGGCCATTTTTATTTTTAGACTTTGGATGACAGCTACTTCTTCTGGGTCACGTCAGCTCCCGACTCACAAGAGATATTCATCGCCTTGATGGCTGTGCGGCAGGTGTCCCGCATTCAGCGGCCCTTGGTATTCATATGGCGCCACATTGCCGTGTTGATTGCTCGACTTTCCATGTGCAGAACTGATCGTTTGACCCCCATTCTTGCTGTCGGTCAAGACTAGACATTTCCGGCAGGAGGAGTAGCCTATAACCGTGCCTGATGCGTAGTAGATCGGGCCACCCAGTAACAACGCGACTGGAGGCAAGATGGTCGAATGTCCGCCGCAGTACGTGATGATTGCGTAGTACCCAAACGGCGAATGCCGAATA